>Ga0247841_10000095_pt1 | contig 221799 bp, 221 predicted proteins | sample LaCruzMarch2015__2_FD_192410 | JGI IMG/M metagenome (GOLD analysis project Ga0247841, IMG submission 192410) | Freshwater microbial communities from meromictic Lake La Cruz, Castile-La Mancha, Spain - LaCruzMarch2015_18m | ecosystem: Environmental > Aquatic > Freshwater > Lake | place: Spain... | reverse complement strand
TGGAGCCAGTCGCGAGCGGGAGATGCGCGACTGGCTCCAGGCAAAGATTGACAGCGAAGACAGGAAGCTCTCCCGATTGGGCGAAAAGATCATCAGGGCGATGACCGAATACAAGGAGGAGTGGAAGCTTGAGACCCGCGAGGTGGATGTCAACATAGCCGCCGGAGCGGAATATCGTTCGATGTTTCAGCAGCTCCAGGCTGACGATCTGCCGCGCTTTGAGGGACGGTTCAAAGATCTGCTCAACGAAAATACCATCCGTGAGGTTGCCAATTTTCAGTCGCAACTGGCCCGCGAACGCGAAACCATCAAGGAGCGCATTACCCGCCTCAATGAATCGCTCACGCAAATCGACTTCAATCCGGGACGATACATCACCCTCGAAGCACAACTGAACCTCGATGCCGACATTCGTGACTTTCAGTCGGAGCTGCGAGCCTGCACCGAAGGAACGCTGACCGGCTCCGATGATGCGCAATATTCGGAAGCCAAATTCCTCCAGGTGCGCCGCATCATCGACCGCTTCCGTGGCCGTGAAGCCTATGCCGACCTCGACCGGCGCTGGACAGCCAAAGTGACCGACGTGCGCAACTGGTTTGTCTTTGCCGCCAGCGAACGGTGGCGCGAAGATGACAGCGAACATGAGCACTACGCCGATTCAGGGGGAAAATCGGGAGGACAGAAGGAGAAGCTCGCCTACACCGTCCTTGCCGCCAGCCTTGCCTACCAGTTCGGCCTCGAATGGGGCGCCGTGCGCTCACGCTCCTTCCGCTTCGTAGTCATCGACGAAGCCTTCGGACGCGGCTCCGACGAATCGGCCCAGTACGGACTGCAACTCTTTGCCCAGCTCAACCTGCAACTGCTCATCGTCACCCCCTTGCAGAAAATCCACATCATTGAGCCCTTCGTCTCCAGTGTCGGCTTTGTACACAATCAGGAGGGGCGCTGCTCGGTGTTGCGCAACCTCACCATCGAAGAGTATCGCGCCGAAAAAGAGAGGTCGGTGGAATGAACTGGACAACCCCCGCCGAACTCAAGGCCCAGGTGCAAAAGCTCTGGGATCGGGGCCTCATCCTCTCCTCCCTGATTGGCGGTGAATCGGTTTTTCCCCGTCGCCTGACGCTGAAAGGGCCCGACTCCAGAGAGTTAAGCAACTCATTTGCCGAAGTGCGCGACTGGCTTGCCCGACTCACCAGCGCAGCCAAACCGTACCGGATTGTGTGGCGCACGGTCAACCACCGCATTCTGGGAACCAATGAACTTCCTGCAGAAATCTGGATCGATGCACTCGACGAGGCCCTCGTCTGGATTGGCAAACGGCAGGAAGCACGGCAGTTCGCCGCCATGCTCACACTCACCCGCGACTGGCAGCCCGCGCTTCTCCCCTGGCTGGCAAAACGCCCCCTCCGAGCCCTTGAACTGGCCGAAGAGTGGCCCCGCATCCTCTCCATTCTCGCCTGGCGTCTCAAGCATCCCCGGCCCGGCATCTATCTGCGCCAGATCGACCTCCCCGGTGTACACAGCAAATTTATCGAAGGGCACCGGGGTGTACTCGGGGAGCTCTTCGACCTTGTTCTTCCGACGGAGGAGATTGACGCAACAGCCACCGGAGCCAGCGGGTTCTGCCGCCGTTACGGCTTTCAGGATAAACCCCTGCGGGTACGATTCCGCATCCTCGACCCGACACTGGCGCTTCTTCGTACCGAAACCGACCAGGATATCACCCTGACGCAGGAGACCTTTGCCCGGCTGAAAATACCCGTTACAACGGTATTCATCACCGAAAACGAAATCAACTTTCTCGCCTTCCCCGAGGTTCCCGAGGCAATGGTAATTTTCGGAGCCGGATATGGTTTCGAGAATCTGGCGTCAGTTGAATGGATGCGTAACCGCGTTATCCACTACTGGGGAGATATCGACACCCACGGCTTCGCCATCCTCAACCAGTTGCGCGGGTTCTTTCCGCAGGCGGCCTCCCTTCTGATGGACAGCGAAACACTGATGGAGCATCAACCGCTCTGGGGCGTTGAACCATCTCCCGAAACCGGTGCACTCATGCGACTGACCGCTGATGAGAGTATGCTATACGATCAGTTGGGGCGGGATGAACTGGGCAGTCACATCCGGCTGGAGCAGGAGAAGATCGGGTTTGAGTGGCTGGTTGAGGCGCTGGGGAGATTTTGATGATCTTGCAGAAAAAAGGATATTCATGAAGGCCGCAATTCAGAATGTCATAAACCATAACCAGCGGATGCTTTCGAAAAGCGAGCAAAGATAAATAAATCATCGATTGGACAATCGAGAGAATGGGCCGATCTTAACGACTGAAAATATTTCAGACTGTTAATGAAAAAAGAGAATACATCACCAAGCTACCTCTCCATCATGGTCTCCTCGACCGTGTACGGAATTGAGGAGCTGCTTGAGCAGATTTATGCAATGCTCAGTGGATTTGGATATGAAGTGTGGTGTTCACATAAAGGCACAGTCACGGTGTATCCTCATCAGACTGCACTGGATAGTTGTTTGGCTGCGGTCGAGCGTTGTGATCTCTTTCTCTGTATCATTACGCCCCAATATGGCAGCGGCGTGTTGCCAGACGGGCTTGGATTTACGCATCAGGAATTGCTGAAGGCCATCGAACTGGGCAAACCACGCTGGATTCTGGCGCATCATCACATTCCCTTCGCCCGATCGTTATTCATGAAGCTCGGTTGCAAAAATGCCAAGGAGCGCGAGGAGATGTTTGCTAAACTTGGATTCGACACCAAAGAGGAAAAGAAAAAACTCAAGCAGCGGGAGCAAACAATTATTGATGATTTTCGGGTGATCGACATGTATGATGCGGCGATTCGACGTGATCTCAAAACTTATCAAGATCGTACCGGCAACTGGGTACAAAAATTCTCTTCGAATGATGATGCAAAGCTTTTTGCCAGCGCACAATTTGGCCGATACAGAGATGTGGAGGATTTCATACAAAATCATTTTAGCAATCCCGATGCAATCCGCCGAGAAATAGAAAGGAGGGACAGTAAATGAATGTTAGAAATCTGACCGAAGAACTCATGGGAAAAGGCAAATCCGATCGCATTGAGTTTATTGCATCATCCCAGGCAGAAGAGTTGATTGGCCGTGCCATGTGTGCGCTGCTCAACACCAAAGGTGGTAGCGTTCTGATCGGTGTCGATGATCATGGCCAGGTACTCGGCGAACCAGGCGAAAAAGATACTGAAGCACTCCGTATCTTCCTGCATAAACATGTTACCCCTCAGGTATTGTTCACCGTTACTCTGGATGATGTTCAGGGAGGCAAGGTCATTTCTGTAGATGTACCGGAAGGCTCTGACCGCCCCTATGTTTTCGACGGAGCAGTTTACATCAAGAAAGGGAAAAGTATCCAGGCGGCCGACGCCGCGACAATGCGCGATATGGTGGTTCAACAGTCCCGCGAAACCGAGCGCTGGGAACGTCGTGTTGCTGTCGGACTTACCATTGACGATCTTGATCATAAACTGCTGGATGAGACGGTACGCAGGGCACAGGATCGCCGAGGGTATCAATTTGAAGAGGCTCACAACCCTGATACCGTACTTGCAGACCTGGCCTTGGCCCGGTTCGGTCAATTGACCAATGCTGCAGATGTGTTGTTTGGCAAGCGTGTTGCACTGCGCCATCCGCAGACGCGACTGCGGGCGGTTCGCTATGAGACGGATCGCGGAGATAATTTTATTGATGAACAGGTGTACGAGGGGCCAGCATTCTACCTCCTGGAAGAAGCGATGAACTTTCTCAAACGGCATGTTGCGATTGCTGCCGAATTCAAGCCGGGACAACTGGCACGAGAATCTCGACCACACTACCCATTCAACTCATTGCGCGAAGGGTTGGTAAACGCGTTGGTCCATCGCGACTATGCTGCATTCTCCGGCGGAATTTCGATTAGTATTTACCCGGAACGAATTGAAATCTGGAATTCAGGGCACCTTTCAATGGGGCTGACTCCGGAAAAACTCCGGGCTGCTACCCATGAGTCAATTCTTGTCAACCCGGATATCAGCCATGTCTTCTATCTGCATGAGTTAATGGAACGGGTAGGACGCGGTACATTCAAAATTGTCCAGGAATGCCGCGAGATGAAGATGCGCCCCCCGGTGTGGCAGAGCAAATCATCTGGAGTCCATCTGACATTTTTCGGGGCCGGGCAAAAACAAAGTCCAATAAAACTCAACGACCGACAACAAACGCTGCTCAATGGTCTGGGCATCAATGAATCAATCCGCCTGGACGAGTACGTTGAACGAGCAGGTAGCGGCATCAGTGACCGACAAGCCCGTCGGGATCTTCGAAATTTAGTGGATGCCGGATTACTCGATCCAATTGGAGCTGGTCCTGCAACGTCCTATCGTCGAACCGAGATGGAAATCTGATCCGGACATTATCCGGACATATTTTGGCGCAGGTTATTTGCTGGTAGCAACCTGTTCCAATATGACTAAAAGTATGCAAAAATGATAGTTACCAAGCAGTAGAGATAATATGAGTGGTTGCGAAATTTGCCTATCCGGACATAATCCGGACATAAACCAAAAGTGGATTCAATAAAATCCGTAAGGACGAAAGCCGGAATTTGCGTAGAATTGGTCAACGACTAAATGCGTGATTGAGAATAGCATCGAAAATATGAACGCGCTTGCCTTCAATCGACAGAAATTCAGAATGGTGATCGGTACCGAGTGGAATGCCGAAAATCAACCGAAGAACGCTTGTTGTGCCTTTCATGTGAGGATTCCGGCCCTTATAACCTTGTCCAGCAGCAAACCGGCAGTCAAGAGCAGAATACTTGAACATTTGAGATCGCGCCTGACAATCAACACGGGCTGGAGGATGCCCATATTCTTGCCCAACGACAACGACACGTAATGGCCTCCCATCGAATGAAACGCCGTAATATTTCCCTACGTGGTGAAGTTGCCCCTCGTAAAATGTATCAGCGTGCGATGATTTGCACGAATTATAGTGTGAACAGATAAAATCATCACCCAAGACATTATCGGTCAAATACTGTTCAACCGCCTGTATTCGGGCCTCAGACTTTTGCTTCTCGTATGTTGCAACAATAGAATCCGCTAACGGAAGGCTCATAACAACTTTGTAAAAAATTCACAACTGTCTGCCGAATTTAGTGAAATAAACGAATAAAACGCCTCATCTTGTGCGGCAAAAGATCTTTTTACGGAGCAGGAGCATTTCATATCATATCATCAAAACACACATCAATAACCTCACTCAATCCGCTTCAGGCAAGTCTCTTTGCTTTGAGTTTTACCCCCTTCAAAAATCGCATCGACAACCTGTACAGGAAATCCCGCAATTGGCTGCTGCGGTCCATAAACACGCTGAAGTTTTTTACATGCCACTCTATGGATCAAAAGAGTAAAAAAGCTACCTGCAATCGAAAGAATGGTTTACCAACAAGTAAAGCAGGATCCATGGCACCCGGATGGGCAATTTTCGGACGATTATCAAACATTTATCGGACGATTAACGGACGATTATCGAACATTATGTTTTGAGGACATAATGCCGTCCTCGCCCTTGACCCTTGGGTACAATCAAGCCATAGACAACAAGCTCCTTGATATCCCTGGCAGCGGTATCTTTCACAATACCAAGGGTTTTCGTGATCCATCCGGTAGAAACAGTGCCGTTTTTAACAATTTCGGCAAGTATCACCTTTTGTCGTTCATTTAACTTTGCAGCAACTGAAGGACTGAGACCAGCAGTAATGTTTTCCGGAAACCGTATTCGATTCATATCTTCCCCCGGGCCTCTCAATACCACCACAACCTCGTTATCGGCTATCGTGATCAGCGGTTCATCAAGTCCGTGGTTCAGCATGGCACCCGCGCATACGCATAATCCCTGTACCGCGTTCCTCCATTCAACTACTCAATTTGCTCAGCAAGCTGCTGACTAAAATGCCCGGTTGGACAATAGTTTTCCAGTGAATCCTAAAAAGCATACTATACAATTTTCTAAAAAAGCTATACATTTCAGGCAACATCACCTCAGTTTGGGCGAGGTTGCATTACGTGCATTAACAATGAAGAAACCATTATGACAACACTCCTTGAACAAGCAGTCAATCGAGTCAAGACATTGTCCGATAATGAGCAAAATGCCATTGCGGCATTGATTCTTGAAGAAATTAATGATGATTTCCGTTGGGATAAAAGTTTTGCATCCAGTCAGGATACCTTGGCAATGCTTTCCGAAGAGGCTGATGAAGAGATTTGTGCGGGCAAGTGTGAAGTACTTGATCCCGATAAACTTTGAAATCACGCATCACTTCAAAATTTCGCAAGTTATTTGACGAGTTGCCGCAAAGTGTCCAACAACAAGCGAGGGAGGTATACCGACAATTTATGCTGGATCCATGGCATCCAGGTTTACGCTTCAAGCGAATTCACAACAGCCTTCCAATTTACTCTGTTCGAATCGGCAAAGGCTATCGTGCTGTTGGTAAACGTGATGAAAATGGAGTCGTCTGGTTTTGGATTGGGTCACACGCGAATTACGACAACTTTTTATCTCAACAGTAACAAGCTGGCAACCTCCTATCGCACATCAATAGTGTGCGGACAAATCAGCGCCACACTCCCATTCAATAAAGTATCCGCCATTACTAACCTTCGTAAATTCATCAGGGCTCCGAAGCTTTTCAAACGCTTCATAGTCCAGGCCGACGACCTGCCGCGCTTTGAGGATCGGTTCAAGGAGCTGCTCAACGAAAATACCATCCGGGAGGTGGCCAATTTTCAGTCGCAACTGGCCCGCGAACGTGAGAGCATCAGGGAGCGCATTACGCGCCTCAACGAATCGCTCACGAAAAACGACTACAATCCGGGCCGAATCAAGCGATTATGTCTTGAATACAGGTGGAACTCCAAGATCTTTACAAATTTTCTTTATCAATAAATCGTTTATCTCATTATGTCTTGGAATAGATGAACGTTTATTTAATGCCGGATTTATCCACCACGAATGACATCCCCCTTCTCTGGAAAATTCACACCCTTGTGACCGCAGGTATTTGAGGAATTCTTGTCGCTTCATACACAAACAAGTTCCTCTTGATAATTTTGACCGGCAAAGCCAATAGCATCTTCCCTGTTCAATTCAAGAAGTTCACCCAATGTAATTTTAAGGCTTATTAACAAATCTTCTTTTGTGTATTCCTGGCAATTGACTCCAGGCACTTCTTCTATCCAGCCTATCCAGCAGCCATTATCCTGTTTGATTATGGCTGTATAGTTGTTTTGATACATAGCTTTCTCCAAGGGAAATATAAAGTTTAATTTAACATTCCTGGCTCTTCGCGGAATATGGCAAAGGGGCGGCTTTCGCTATGCTCAAGCCGTTCGGCAATAACGCGAAGGGCAAGAACCTCCGCCTTGGACATTGCTTCCAGCGATGTCGTACCGTAAGCGAGAACTCCTGGTAACTCGGGAACTTCCGCCAACCAACGCCCATCAGATTCTTGTTCCTGCTCTATCGTGAAATTCATTTTGCAATCCAGTTCAAGTGACGTTAATGCACGAATTATAGCATAAGATTATAGCGGAACCCTGATAGCAATGAAACTGATCCGCCATGTATTCAGCCTTGGTAACTTCCAACATAATCTGTACGCCAAAAATGGATGTCAAGCAGATTTCACCAACTTTTCAGTCCTCTGATCCAGAGTGAACAAGACTTCTTGAATGGCTTCAACTTCGGGTTCATCAAAATAGACTTCGCCACACTGGTTGCATACCCAAGCCGGAATTCTGTCTAAAGTGATGTGATAGCCTTTCCGATCGATATGAAAGGGTGCAATCCCCCTTTCCATATTCCCTTTACAATACATGCAGTTCATCGTCTCCTCCTTCGTTTGTAATCGCACTCCCACTCTTCAGGGTTAGGAATATACGCTGGACAGAACTTAAGATAGGCAATCTGTGCCAGAGGAATGGCGAATTCACGACCGTGCCTCTTGTGCAATGCCTCGCCTTCTGATGCCCATGCTTTTTTCATCGGTCTGCCGGAATGTAGGGAATCAATCCCTTTTCATAGGCAATGACCTGAAATTCACGTGACATCCGGCGAATATCGACAATCATGCCATCGACCTGCAACATCCAGATCATTGGATTGTCATCTACATGGCATGGCAAACACCACTTTGGCTCAAGTGGATACATTTTCAGCAGGTCACGAATCAGTTTGGCCTTGTTTTCTCCAGTACTTTTACTGACGCCACAGACTGCGCATAACTCATCCACCCGCAGGTGCGGAGTTTGCGTTTTATCGAACAGAAAATTGACGGTACCAAGCGCATAGAGAATACCGCATGCCCAAATTTCCGGTTTTCCCCTCATGATGGGAGAAGGTCGTTTGCGTGCAAGCGTTGCAGCCAACTGACGGGCAAGCGCCGCATAATCGCTGTTCAGGTGCTGTTGGCAAATACTCTCTGTCAGATTGACAATTGCCGCGTAGGCAGGTTCTAAAGCGCCGGGAACGGACTCGGATTGTTTCCTGGGCATATTCAACGTTACCTTGAATGTTAAAATTACTTGTACGAAGCAAAACCTCAAGGCAACAACTTTCGCAAAACTGCGGAGATTGGACTTGCTCTATTGTCGTTGACGAGGGAAGAAACTGTCTTTTCAAACAAGGTACGGTATGAAATGTAAATCCAAAACATCTTTACAACACTGCACAAAAATACTCCTGTGAACATCCTTACCATCGTCGGCAGCTCAACCAACGTATCATGAAACATCACTCACTCTGTTTCCCTAATAAAAAAACAGGGAATGGAGTGCACTGCCGAAATGCTTACACATGCCCGAAACTGAAGCGCCTGACCTGTTTAACGGTAAACAACTTTCACCAGTGTTCTCCCTCCACTCCCCGGATGGTTTATTGATCTCCCTCGTGGCGATGTACGTGCCCTGGAGAATCGCAGCATCTTTGGCCTAATCCCCGGCCCTGACCCTGGCCTTGGCCCTTACCTTGACCCTTACCTTGACCCTGTCCTTGACCCTGTCCCTGACCCTGACCTGATCCTCGACCAGAACCATGGGCCTCGCCCTCGCCTGAACCCTGGCCCATGCCTTCTCCCTCACCGCTTCCCTGACCCGTGCCCTCACGATTCAGACCGGTACGAAGACCTCGACATTTACCAGCTCCATTGCGTCCACCGCCAAAACTGCCGTCGGATGTGAGTCGATGAATATTTACACTCCCACATGACGGGCAGACCGCCGGTCTCTCAACCCCATGCGCCACGCTCCATTGATGAGAGCAGGTTGCACATTTAAACACTCTTTCTTCACTTGTAACCATGATAGTTCCTCCTGTTACGGTTAACTTTTTTCCTGAAACCAGCATCTGGCTCACCTTATGGCGAGCCGATGCAAGAATATTGCCAAACGTCTGACGGGAAACATGCATCTGTTGAGCCGCGGCATCCTGATACAACCCCTCGAAATCTGCAAGCCGGATCGCTTCAAACTCATCGAACGAAAGATCAACTGTTTCGAGCGTGACTGCCGGAACTCCTGCAGGTCCAAAAAGCCGAAACTCCGGATTGCATCCTATTTTTCTGCATTTTACGGGTCTTGCCATATCGATTCACCATTGTTTTTATTCCCTGTTGCGCCACAGTTATTGGCATATGCCAATAATATAGCACAAAAAAAACCACCTGACAAGCAGATGGCTCTCATTATTTTATCATAACCGAAAATAAAGTCTCTTCCCCACAAGTAGCGAGGAATGCAACCCAGAGAGATTAGAGTTCGAAGGGCATAAACAAAAAATTGTTTACGGTTGAGATATCAAGAACAACATGAATAATATACCGAGAGGTTGTCTGATGTTCTCGTTGTTTACAAATATGTAACAGAAATATCGAACTCCATCAGCTCATGAGTATGAAAAAAAACATCATCTCCGCTGCAAGAGCGACCTTTTCGGAATGATCACTGTATCAGGTATCTGTCGTTCACTAACTTTTCAGGCTTCTAACCACTCTTCGGCATCTGAGCCATCCTTCTCGTTCGTTCGTTTCGTTTGACATCATTCTCATTAATCGGTTTTTCAGCAAAGCCAACTGATTATACAAATGAATGTTACACACACATCGTTCTGGCTTGCGCCAACCCTGCCAATTCCTCATGTTAACGACGAAAGGGGATATGTTAAGTATATGTTAATTCTGGGAACACTTATCTGCACTTACAACTCACAAGGATTACATCCCGGAAATATAAATAACCCTTATTTTATTATATTAAAACAAGTAAGAAATATATACCCATTCAAAATAACAGCGTATACGTTATCGGGAAAATCGTTTTTGAAATCAGCACCTAACAATAAACCATGGGGTTATTTATACTTATTTAATATCTTTCGAAGTATTGTCCCAAAACTTAATCTGGAGGCTTAATATTGTCATTTGTTCCATCAAAAGTTTTTTTCACCAAAGGGGTTGGAAGGCATAAGGAGTACTTATCGTCGTTCGAGCTGGCGTTGAGGGATGCTAAAATTGAGGGGTGTAATCTTGTTACCGTATCCAGTATTTTTCCACCTCACTGCAAACGCATCAGTGTTGAGGAGGGGGTAAAACTTCTTCGTCCCGGACAGATCACCTTTGCCGTTATGGCTCGCAATTCTACCAATGAATATAATCGTCTGATTGCAGCTTCGGTTGGTGTTGCCATCCCGGCAGATGAGACGCAATATGGTTATCTGTCGGAACATCAACCTTACGGAGAATCTGCCGAACAGTCGGGTGAGTATGCTGAAGATCTGGCGGCAACAATGCTTGCAACAACCCTTGGTATTGAGTTTGATCCCAACAAAGACTGGGACGAGCGTGAAGGTATCTACAAAATGAGTCACAAAATTATAAATTCCTACAATATCACCCAGTCTGCCGAGGGTGAAAACGGACTCTGGACAACGGTCATTTCGTGCGCTATTCTTTTGCCTTGATATAAAACGTTATTTTTTCAGGCAATGAAACTCCGTTATTCTTATGCCAGATCGACCGGTTCATGTGCAAAAGCATCGCTGAAGCTCCGGCACCGTTTGAACCGCCTTCAGAGTCTGGCTCCGAAGGCGCTGATTCCCTGGTTAAAAGTCTCCCGGTTCAAACATGATCATGATCACCGTAACCTATCTGTTGATATGTAAAACCTTTGCTGGCGGAAAGCCATTAAAGTAAGTCGATGACGCGTGACTGTAGGCTCCAATATTTTCACTATAGAGTAAATCCCCAATCGAAAGGTCTTCGGGCAAAAGATTCGCCATAGTGATAGTGTCGAGAGCGTCACAGGTAGGGCCATACACTGCACACATTTTCTCATTGCCCTCTTTGAAGGATTTTACAGGATATTCGCAGTGATCAAAAATAATCCCTGAAAAGGTATGATAAACCCCGTCATTGACGTAATAACATCTTTTACCGTCACGATAGGCTGTACCGATAATCTCCATCACAACCCAGGCGGCAGTTGCCACTAAAAATCTTCCCGGTTCGGCTATGATTTCAATATCGGGTGGAAAGAGCCGGTCAATTTCGGAATTGAGCATGATGGCAAGCTCGGCAAAAGGTCTCACATTTTTGTCATAGGGAGCGGGAAAACCGCCGCCAATATCAAGGATTTTTACCTGCGTATACCCTCTTTCCCACGATTCCTTAAAAATATTGGCCGCCAGATTAAGGGCCTGAATATAATTCTGGAAATTTGTGCACTGACTGCCGACATGGAAGCTTAAACCCTCAACCACCAATCCACTTCTGAACGCTTTTTCTATAAGATCAACAGCCTCTCCAGGGTCTGCACCGAATTTGGAAGAGAGCTCTACCATGGCTCCGGTATTCGGCACTTTTATGCGTAAAACAAGACCGGTATTCGGTGCATAGGTAGCGATTTTCGCTATTTCATCTTCATTATCAAAGGTGACCAGCGGTTTATACTGGTCGAGTTCCTTGAGCGTGGGTATTGGCTTTATCGGATTGGCATAGATGATTTTATCCCAGATAAAATCCTGTTGCTCTTCAGGCGTCAGGCTTTTAATATTTTCATAGACCGCAAGAAACTCAGGCATTGATGCAACATCAAAGCTGGCGCCGGCATCATAGAAGGTTTTAACGATCTCTTTTGCGGAGTTTGCTTTAACCGCAAAATAGGCTTGAACCCTCGGAAGATGCCGCTTGAACTCACGATAATTGGCACGCAAAACCTCATGATCGACCACAAATAACGGTGTACCATGCTCTAAAGCCAATTGTTTTAAATCTTGAGCTATCATCGAGTGTATCCTGTTTTAATCATTATCGGTAATAAGAAAGTTCTTGAACTGCCAGGGATCCGTTTCATCAATATCTGGTGCATTAAACCCTGCAAAAAAGTTGGGATTGTATTTTAAAGGTGTCCAATCGGAAGCTTTTGATATGAAGTTGCCAAGATAAGGTTTTGCAATTCCAAGAATATACTCATGGTCGATATTATCCGGCACAACAACACCCCTGTCAGGATTTTCTATCATCCACATACAGGCAGCGACCACCGATATTGCCACCTGCATCGTCGTAGCATTCTGATGAGGCACCAGCGCTCTGGATTGCTCTATACTCAGGTCAGAACCTGTCCACCAGGAGTTAAAGGGATGACCCATCAGCAGTGCCCCAAGAATATCAGAACCCTTGGTGATCTCATCATTCATGATCCTGAAATTGGTCTGAAGTCTGTAATCATAACCACGCAGCTCATGCAGAGAGGTAATGGCGGCATCACTCGGACAATAGGCGTAGTGCACCGTTGGGCGGTAGATGGCTTGCCCCTCCTGATAGACTGTGAGATAGTCAGATATCGTAAACGCTTCGCCATGCCGCACTACCATGCCCCGTATATCATAATCAGGCACCCAGGAGCAGACCCAGGTATTCATACCCATTTTGGCAAGGCAAATCTGGTTTTTTGGCCCATCAGTATGGGTATAGGCAAATTGTGGCAGCTCTTTTTCATGGGTTCCCCACCCCATTTCAGCCGTTGTCATGCCCTCTTCACGGAATCCCTCAACACTCCAGGTGTTGACAAACTCGTCAACCTGTTTTGGAACGTCAGAGATTTGTGTGTCCCTTTCAGAGCAATGAATCACTTTTACGCCAAGCTCCATAGCCAGCTCATTAAAGACTCTTTTTTCAGCCAACTCTTTAATAATTTCGGCTTGAGCAGGGCCGACCTTGTTCCGGGCAATGACTGCGTCGGCAATATCAAGTAACCCCTGTTTGGTAAAATGCGATATCAATCCGGGATTGGCGCCATGCTCAAGCACAGCAGTGACCCCTTTATCTTTCCACTGTGACGTCATGCGGCGGATGTTCATATGCCGCCAGTAGAGTGTTCTTTCGGCAGGAGGCCTAGTCTCAACCCCTGTATAAGGATCCCACACTTCTACCGATGTGTTAATATAGAGGACACCATGATCATGACACCATTGAAGAATTTCACAACAATCAATATTCCACGCCAAATCGATTATCAAGTCCCCCTCGGCAACATAAGAGGAAAGGGTTTGCGCTATGTTATACGGTGTTATTTGATGGTTAATGTAGGTAACGCCCAATGCTGTCCACGGTGACACTTTTTCACGAATATCCTCAAAATCCATAATGGTGACCTGAGTATAATCGACGTTAATGTGTTTAAAAAGAACAGGAACGGTGCATTGGGATACTGAGCCGAATCCAATAATGAGTATTTTTTTATCAAAATTAATCACGATTTTTCACCTTTTTTTTAATAATCCTGAGATATACAGAATGTGAATTTTGTTCTGTTTTCGAGCCGAGAGAGGCCCAATGCGTCCTCGACATTCAAACAACCTGTACGGTCTGGCCAGAACGACGATGCAAGGATTGCCTCAAATTTCCGGAGAATAACAGCCTTAACTTTCGGTCACACCGTAACCGCTTCCATGACAACTCCGTCCGATAGTTTAATGATCTTAAAGAATGCGGTAAGATACTCTGTCAGAAACTAAGAAGCAAAGAGAGGCCGCGAACTTCACCAAAACATCACACAACGCTCAAATGGATAATCCAGTAACCAACAAAAAAACAATCCATAAGGCACGTAAACCCGGTCGCAAACGCGCTGCTGGCAGATAAGCGAGGGTATCCTGATGGTTGTTCTTGTATATTGTAACCACGTACCAGTCAGGGGCCTCAATGATCCCTGTTGTTTTTCTCTCCATCACTCCTGAAATCATGCCCACTCTTGCCTACACTATCGGAAACTCGCTCTACCTGAATATTACCAACCGCTGTTCAAACGACTGCTCGTTCTGCATTAAATACAACAGCAGAACATTCGGTGACAACGACCTGTTTCTCGACACCGAACCCTCATTCGATGAAATCATGGCTGCCATTGCAGCGTTCAGTGATTTTGAAGAGGTTGTTTTCTGCGGGTATGGGGAGTCACTGATCCGGCTTGAGATGGTCAAGCAGGTGGCAGCAGCGGTCAAACAGCACTATGGTACCCGTGTCCGCATCAATACCGACGGTCAGGCAAATCTGGTACATGGCAGAAACATCATACCTGAGCTGGCAGGAATTATCGATTGCCTCTCCGTCAGCCTGAATGCATCGGATGCAGAAACATATATGCGCTTGTGCAACACCCCTTTCGGGGCTGCGGGCTTTACTGCCGTCTGCGACTTCATCCGTCTGGCAGCAGCAACAATACCGGAAGTCATTGCAAGCGTCGTCCGCCTCCCCTCCGTTGATGTGGAGGCCTGTAAAGCTCTCGCTCTTTCACTGGGGGCATCATTCCGGGTACGATCCTATTACGGGGGGTAACGACGATGCCGTAGCAGATGCTCAGAGTTGTGCCGGCAATTTTCCTTCCCAACGATCCCGAGCTCAAGCCCGGGATCGTTGCAAGAAGAATATTCCCGGTTACGAGCAGCCGGTGGTCATGCCACAATCGTCGCAGACCTTGCAGGTTCCGTTCTGCTTGACGCGCATGGAGCCGCAGTTTTCACACTGCTCGCCGGTATAGCCCTGCACTTTTGCCTGATAGACCTGGCTGGTACGTGTGGCGGAATGTTCCGGCTGGGCGTGCACGGCCAATGATGGCACAGCAACCTGCGCATGACCATTCTCCCCATTGCTTTCGAGCACTTCATCAACCGCCTTGACATGGACGAAATCCTTGCGGCCAAGATAGTCGTAGCCGATTGAGCGGAAGACATAGTCGAGGATTGAGGTGGAATTCTTGATGGCATTGTGCCCCTGAACCGCGCCTGCAGGTTCAAAACGGGTAAAGGTGAAGCTGTCGACCAGCTCTTCGAGCGGCATACCATATTGCAGCGCTTTGGAAGCGAGCACAGCAAAACAGTTCAAAAGACCCTTGAATGAGGCGCCCTCCTTGTACATGTCGATAAAGACCTCGCCGAGAGAGCCATCATCATACTCCCCTGTCCGGAGAAAAACCTTGTGGCCGCCTACATAGGCTTCACGGATATACCCCTTCCTCCGCTTTGGCAGCATCCTGCGCTCGGAGCGGTGGTAGACCCGCTCAACAATACGCTCCTGCACCTCCCGAGGTCCTTTGGTTTCATCAAGGCTCTCTTCTGTTCCAAGCATGATGATCTCATCAAGATCCTGATAGCTTGAAATATTGAGCGGCTGGGAGAGCTTCGAGCCGTCGCGGTAGATGGTAATCGCCTTGACCATCTGCAACCAGGCAGCCTGGAAGACCTCACCAATTTCAACAGTCGTTGCCGTACCCGGCATGTTGACCGTTTTGGAAATAGCGCCTGAAATGAAGGGCTGTACAGCAGACATCATGCGCACATGAGCCATGTGTTTGATATAGCGGAGCCCTTTGCGACCACAGCGGCTTGCACAATCAAAGACCGGCAGATGTTCCAGCTTCAGATGGGGAGCGCCCTCGATGGTCATGGTACCACAGATATAGTCATTGGCCAGCTCGGCATCCTGCTCGGTAGCGCCAAGCGCCAGCAGCATGTCAAAATCGGGATTGTTGAGCTGCTCTTCGGTAAAGCCGAGCGCGGCACAAAAATCCTCGCCCAAAATCCACTTGTTGAAGGCAAAACGGATATCAAAGACCGTTTCAAGCTGCGACTCAACAATTTCAATCTTGTCATCCGGGAACCCACGGCTTTTCAGCCACTGCCGATTCAGTGAAGGCGAACCGGAGAGCGTGCCATGCCCCTTGCAGTAGTGCTCGATATCATCAATCTGCGCCGGGGTATAGCCGAGACGCTCAAGGGCTTTGTGTACCGACTGGTTGACGATCTTGAAATAGCCGCCACCCGCCAGTTTCTTGAACTTGACAATGGCAAACTCCGGCTCAATACCGGTGGTATCACAATCCATCACCAGACCAATCGTACCGGTCGGAGCAATAACACTCACCTGCGCATTGCGGAATCCATACTGCATACCCTTCTCCAGCGCCAGATCCCATACCTTTCCTGCCGCTTCGAAGAGTTCAGCGGGGCAGTACTCCGAATCTATCCCGCGCGGCTTGACCGATAACCCCTCATATTCCTCTTCCGACATATTCTTTGCCGCCCGGCGATGGTTGCGAATAACACGCAGCATCTCCTCACGGTTGGCCTCATAGCCGCTGAAAGCGCCAAGATCATGGGCCATCTCCGCCGAGGTCACATAGGCCTGACCGGTCATCACGGCAGAAATTGCTCCCGCCAGGGCCAGCGCCCTGGGCGAATCGTAGGGAATACCGAGCACCATCAGCACCGTACCAAGATTTGCAAAACCGAGACCAAGAGTTCTGAACTCGTAACTCAGACGGGCAATCTCCCTGGAAGGAAAGTGGGCCATCAGAACAGAAATTTCAAGCACGACGGCCCAAAGAGCCGAAGCGTGCTGCAGCTCCTTCACCTTCATCCTGCCTGAAGCCTCATCAATAAAATGAATCAGGTTGAGGCTGGCCAGATTGCAGGCTGTATCGTCAAGGAACATATATTCCGAACAGGGATTGCTCGCATTGATGCGTCCACTCTTCGGGCAGGTGTGCCATTCGTTGATGGTGGTATCGAACTGCAAACCGGGATCAGCACACTTCCAGGCGCTGAGCAGAATTTTCTCCCACAGGTCACGCGCCTTGACCACCCTTGCAGTTTTGCCGGTTGTCCGCTCACGCAGGCTCCAGACATCATCATTTTCCACCGCCTTCATGAACTCATTGGTCATGCGGACCGTATTGTTGGAGTTCTGCCCGCCAACGGTCTGATAGGCCTCCGACTCGTAGTTGGAGGTATACTCTTCAAAATCAAGCGTTGTATATCCCTGCTCAACAAGGGCAAGCACACGAACGATGTAACTCATCGGAACGGCCCTGCTGAGCGCATTCTGTATCAGGCGGTGCAGTTGAGGGTTTGCCTTGCGGTCAGAGCCATTGGCAAGAGCCTCCTCAACAATCGCCTGGAGAAAACGGGAGCAAATTCGGGAACCGGCCACCAGCGAAGCCACCTTATCCTCCTCCTTCGCCTTCCACTCAATAAATTTCTCCACATCAGGATGGTCGATATCAACAATCACCATCTTGGCTGCACGGCGTGTTGTACCGCCCGACTTGATGGCGCCCGCCGCAGAATCAAAAATTTTCAGAAAACTCATCAGCCCCGACGAACTTCCTCCCCCGCTCAGCTTCTCCCCACCGGAACGAAGATTGGAGTAGTTGGTACCCGAACCACTACCAAACTTGAAAACCCTCGCCTCACGAATTGCCAGATCAAAAATGCCTCCATCATTGACCAGATCATCACTGACCGACTGGATAAAACAGGCGTGAGCCTGGGGACGCCCGTAGGCATCTTCCGACTCCTTCACTTCACCACTCTCCGGATCAACATAGAAATGGCCCTGCGCCGGACCGGTCGTGCCATAGGCGAAATTGAGCCCCGTATTGAACCACTGCGGCGAGTTGGGAGCAGCCATCTGCCGGAGCATCATGAACGCCACCTCATCATAAAAGGCGGCAGCATCATCAGGGCTATCAAAATAGCGATTCTTCTCCCCCCAATCCCTCCAGCAGCCCGCCATACGATGCACAACCTGGCGGATCGAATGCTCACTGCCCGTTACCGGATTACCCTCGCTATCGGTCACAGCAGCGCCCTTTTCATCAAAAAGAGGGATACCTGTTTTGCGGAAATATTTCTGGGCAAGAATATCGGCAGCAACCTGCGACCACTGCTTCGGCACCTCAATATTGTTCATTTCAAAGACCTTCGAACCATCAGGATTCCTCAAAACAGAGGTGCGAAAGGTGTATTCGAAACAGTCATAAACATTTTCACCGGGGCTGGTGAACAAACGGGAAATTTTCATGGGAACTCTCCGGAGTCAAATATGGGAACGAAAGAGCAACCCTTTATTTAATAAAGAGTTGCCCTTTCAAAAGGCCTTAAGGTTTATTGTCGGTTATGCATTGATAGACGCAACAATATAACCTCATGACTCTATCAGGCAAAGGGCAAATGACAATTTTTTTGCCCCAAAACCGGAGGGTTTATCTCTCCCATACAAGAGATCAGAGAAGTCACACCAAAAAGCGCTCCCGCTCACTCTCGCGCCGCGCAGAGAGGCCCGCCAGCACCTTCCCACCCGCCTTGTTCCACTTCAAAAACTCATCCGCCGCACCAGTCAGATTACCGGCATTCAGTTTTTTCAGCAAGGTCGAACTTTTCAATGAGCCGACGCCGAGATTAAAGGAAAAACTGATCAGCGCATCGAACATCCCCTGCGTCATCGGCACCGTCACCAGCCCGTTAACTGCACGCTCAAAACGCTGAACATCCTTGACCAGAAGTGCATTTGCCTCCTCTTCATCAATTTTTTTCCCCGTTGTTACATCCGGGCCCGTATGGCCATACCCAATCGTCAGCTTTCCCCCCGGACAGACATACGTCGCAAGACGCAAACCCTCATACTTTTGAATAAGAGCAAACCCGTTTTCACTCGTCTGCATCATGGCAGGATATCGTTTAGAAGTTGCCCAACAAAACAGCAGTCCATACGCGCCCACAGCTCCGCAATACCAGCCTGGTCAAGAAACAGGGAGCCAGGTAAATTCCTCCTCAATCACGCACAGGATAGATCCCCTCAACACAAATAAGAGAGCGAGGCTCACCCTGATTCCACGGGCGCTTCTGACCCTGCGCATCCAAAATCCACACTCCCCTTCACACTTCGCTCACCGGATTGAGTAGTGCATGCACCGCAACAGAGAGCGCCTTGAACGAGAATGGCTTCTGAATAAAATTAACTCCGTCCTGAATAATGGTATCATCCGAAATAACATCAGTGCTGTACCCAGACATAAAAAGCACTTTTATATCGGGAACGACCGATTTGATCCTTTGAGCAAGTTCAAACCCGTTCATCTCCGGCATCATCACATCAGTCAACAGCAAATCTATGCCTCCACGGTATTGCTCCGCTATGAGAATAGCACGAGCGGGATTCGCTGTATACACATTGTAGCCATAGTGCTCAAGCATCTCCTTCAGCAATTCAAGCACCTCAGATTCATCGTCAACAAGGAGGATGGTTTCCTCTCCCTGGATAGCCACGCTGGAATTGAATTGAACCGTCCGGATTGACTCTGAACGATTTCTGTGATGCGGAAAAAAGAGAGTAAAGGTGGCGCCGCGCCCCGGCTTGCTCTCGCATTTGATACTGCCATTACTCTGTTTGACAATACCATAAACAGTAGAGAGCCCAAGGCCATTACCGTCAGTGGTGAGCTTGGTTGTAAAAAAGGGCTCAAAAATATGAGGAAGATCTTTTTTATCAATACCGCACCCATCATCCGTTACGGCAAGTGTAACATACTCTCCTGGTGCCGCACAGCAATGACCATGCGCACACTCCTCTTTCGTAACCGTCACCCTTCTGGTTTCCATGGTGATTTTGCCACCAGCAACCATAGCATCACGAGAGTTAAGGCAGAGATTGAGGATGATTTGGTCGATCTGGACGGGATCAATCTTGATCAAGGCATTCCGGCTGGCCGGAACCCAGACAAGCGTGATACTCTCATCGATCAGTCGCCGTAACATGGTGATAATCCCCTCTGCCATGCCATCAAGTTCTATTACTTTCGGAACGGCAACCTGTCTACAGGCAAAGGCAAGAAGCTGACCGGTTATTTCGGCAGAACGGGTTGCAACCTTCTGGATTGCCTCAAGATTGGAACGAACGGAAGAGGCAGGATCAACCTCTTTGCGGATGCTCTCGGCATGACCGAGGATAACATCAAGCATCTTGTTGTGATGCGCCATACCACCAGCAAGCTGACTGACCATCTCCATGTTCCGAAAATTTTCGAGAGCTTCCTGGAGCCTCGCATTCTCCTGCTCTATCTGTTTTTGCCTGGTAATATCAGAAAGAACGAGAAGGCATTGCTGATTATCATTCCTGATAAGCGCATCAACACGCAAAATACGCGGAGTGAACGATGCCGCCCCTGCAGACTCAACATGATCACGATAGAGTGTAAGCTCACAAAACCCGGACATCCTGAAGCTGAACACATTGTCGATCATGGCATTGAAGACGGAAATATCCTCAAAAGCGACAAAAATATCGAAACGACACCCTTTCAAACGGGAACGTTCAACATCAAGCAACTTCGTAGCCGTCAGGTTAGCCTCAAGGATGATACCATCAGATGAAAGGGTCAAAAAACCCTGCGAAGCAAAATCGTAAAGCTCAATAAAATATTCCAGACTCTTTTCAAGTTTCTCTCTCGACAGAAGCAGCTTATCCTTTTGAGTCTCACACTGAAGCTGATGAACTGAAAGTTCATGAATAATCCGACGCATTTCCATACGCGAGGAGGAATAATCTGACTCTATCCCTTCACTGTTCTGCAAATGTTTTTCATCAGTGCAACGCAAAAAAGAGCGATCATGGATATAAGATGTGCCTTCTGTCATAACTGTAAATTCTATGGAAAATCAACGTATTGTATCGCTCCGAACCTGAAACGATCGCCTGCAAGATACAATAAACAATGCTTGTAACAAAAAATCCCCAACCAACCGGCATCTCAAAACCAGGTTGCCATGCAGAGGCACGGCGTGTAAGGGCCGGGCGTGCAGGGGCCGACGTGTAGGGGGCGACGTGCACGGGCCGACATGTAGGGGCACGGCATGCCGTGCCCCATACAGATATGTCAGGTCATAGATAACGTTCTTCCTGCAACATCGGCGACAATTGCATTCCCCGTTTGCCATGCACGGACCGACGTGTAGGGGCACGGCATGCCGTGCCCCATACAGATGGTCGTAGATAACGTTCTTCCTGCAACATCGGCGACAATTGCATTCCCCGTTTGCCATGCACAGGCCAATGTGCACGGGCACGGCGTGTGTGGTGCGACGTGCAGGTACCGGCATGTAGGGGCACGGCATGCCGTGCCCCATACAGATGGTCGTAGATAACGTTCTTCCTGCAACATCGGCGACAATTGCATTCCCCATTTGCCGTGCACAGGCGGGCGTGTAGGGGCACGGCGTGTGTGGTGCGACGTGCAGGTACCGGCATGTAGGGGCACGGCATGCCGTGCCCCATACAACAATAATCCCTTTTGATATGTCAGGTCGGAGATAATAATATGCTAATTCTTATGCCGTAAACGCAGTACAGCTACGTCGTAATCCCTTTTGATATGTCAGGTCGGAGATAATAAGAAATGCTAGTCAACGGGTTCGCTGTCCAGCGTTTGTCGTAATCCCTTTTGATATGTCAGGTCGGAGATAATACTGTGGTCATGGTGCTTTTGACCATAGTGCTTTTGAGTCGTAATCCCTTTTGATATGTCAGGTCGGAGATAATTGTCCGGCCTTTGCTGCGTCCCTTTCAGCCTTTGGTCGTAATCCCTTTTGATATGTCAGGTCGGAGATAATGATTTACTTAATTTTTTAGTAGAATCAACTGCTTGGTCGTAATCCCTTTTGATATGTCAGGTCGGAGATAATACTGAATGAGCCAGAAGGAAAAACGTGGGCTGATTGAGGTCGTAATCCCTTTTGATATGTCAGGTCGGAGATAATATAAAAACACCTTGTGGAATGTGCTGGCACCGACTTGAGTCGTAATCCCTTTTGATATGTCAGGTCGGAGATAATTAAGCGGCGGGACATGGATTAGGGAGTCTGACGCAAGTCGTAATCCCTTTTGATATGTCAGGTCGGAGATAATAAACGGAAGACTTTTTTGTTTCGAACCTGGCTTATGCAGTCGTAATCCCTTTTGATATGTCAGGTCGGAGATAACTACAAAGGGCAAGATTAAAAATGCCGAAGCATCGCTGTCGTAATCCCTTTTGATATGTCAGGTCGGAGATAATTAAAGTGATGATTATTGCTGCAGATACCACCAGAGTGTCGTAATCCCTTTTGATATGTCAGGTCGTAGATAATAGGAAACATTCACGATAGAAGAGAATGCAGATAGTAGTCGTAATCCCTTTTGATATGTCAGGTCGTAGATAATATATGATTTCTCTATGGATGAACTTATGCCATTTGTCGTAATCCCTTTTGATATGTCAGGTCGTAGATAATGCAAAGGGCACCTCTTCAGAAAGTATAACGCCGCCAGCGTCGTAATCCCTTTTGATATGTCAGGTCGGAGATAATAACAATGCCAGTGGATGATGTGTCACCGCGTTTCGTTAGTCGTAATCCCTTTTGATATGTCAGGTCGGAGATAATTCGCGCGATTCTCAAAAATGGGAGACGCTATTTTGGGTCGTAATCCCTTTTGATATGTCAGGTCGGAGATAATCGCGGGCAGCCGGACTGCATGATTTATTTCTAGAAGTCGTAATCCCTTTTGATATGTCAGGTCGGAGATAATGTTGTAACAGGCGTGATCACAAACATGGCACTTACTGTCGTAATCCCTTTTGATATGTCAGGGCGGAGATAATATTGCTGTAGCCACGATTATCGTGGCTGTTCTCATGTCGTAATCCCTTTTGATATGTCAGGTCGGAGATAATTCGGGATGAGCAAGCCTCCTGCTCACAACATGATTGTGGTCGTAATCCCTTTTGATATGTCAGGTCGGAGATAATGATTGTGATATTGATGGCGTCATAATGCCATGTAGAGTCGTAATCCCTTTTGATATGTCAGGTCGGAGATAATTGAGTCAGGAGGAAATAAAGGCTTTGAAGTTGTAGGTCGTAATCCCTTTTGATATGTCAGGTCGGAGATAATGCCGGATCCGGAATAGTTTTAAAGTATCGAGAGCTTGAGTCGTAATCCCTTTTGATATGTCAGGTCGGAGATAATTTCTCGATTATAAACCTACATTACAGGAGCTGTCCTATGTCGTAATCCCTTTTGATATGTCAGGTCGGAGATAATTTCTCGATTATAAAACTACATTACAGGAGCTGTCCTATGTCGTAATCCCTTTTGATATGTCAGGTCGGAGATAATACAAAAAAAATGGCGAGTTTGCAAAAACTGGGTGCAGTCGTAATCCCTTTTGATATGTCAGGTCGGAGATAATACAGATGGCGGGCGAGACGAGTGTCCCCTTAATGTCCGTCGTAATCCCTTTTGATATGTCAGGTCGGAGATAATGTTCGGCCAGGATTCGAGCCTGACTGAACAGTATGAAAGTCGTAATCCCTTTTGATATGTCAGGTCGGAGATAATAAATCTCAACCAGACTCAGGAATCATCGAAACGATTTGTCGTAATCCCTTTTGATATGTCAGGTCGGAGATAATTAAAACTGTTGATGATGCTCCCGGTGTTGAATGGGCAAGTCGTAATCCCTTTTGATATGTCAGGTCGGAGATAATAGGCGTGCAGTTGCCTTGCTTGAAAGAGAGAATTTAAGTCGTAATCCCTTTTGATATGTCAGGTCGGAGATAATTCATGTGTAATAGGTATCCTATTTATGCATCGTTTAGTCGTAATCCCTTTTGATATGTCAGGTCGGAGATAATTTATACTGCCATCGCATTCTACGGAGGCATTGGCTTGTCGTAATCCCTTTTGATATGTCAGGTCGGAGATAATTTCAAACGATGACGTGGTGTTTTAATCAACCAGATTGTCGTAATCCCTTTTGATATGTCAGGTCGGAGATAATCTTCTTTGGGTTCGGAATTGCTCAAGCTCAGCTTGGTCGTAATCCCTTTTGATATGTCAGGTCGGAGATAATCCCAGAGGTAAAAAACAACCGACTGTACCACTGGACGGTCGTAATCCCTTTTGATATGTCAGGTCGGAGATAATTAAACCCTTTGCCCTTACTTGAGTCCGCAAGATCAGTCGTAATCCCTTTTGATATGTCAGGTCGGAGATAATGAGGGAACTGGTGATATCTTATTGAATCGCTTTGATTGTCGTAATCCCTTTTGATATGTCAGGTCGGAGATAATTTCGATATTCCCGCTTACTTTTTGCGGCGTAATTATGTCGTAATCCCTTTTGATATGTCAGGTCGGAGATAATCTTCTTTGGGTTCGGAATTGCTCAAGCTCAGCTTGGTCGTAATCCCTTTTGATATGTCAGGTCGGAGATAATCCCAGAGGTAAAAAACAACCGACTGTACCACTGGACGGTCGTAATCCCTTTTGATATGTCAGGTCGGAGATAATTAAACCCTTTGCCCTTACTTGAGTCCGCAAGATCAGTCGTAATCCCTTTTGATATGTCAGGTCGGAGATAATGAGGGAACTGGTGATATCTTATTGAATCGCTTTGATTGTCGTAATCCCTTTTGATATGTCAGGTCGGAGATAATTTTAATTCAGTTGATTTTTCTTTTGCGTCCCGCATCGGGTCGTAATCCCTTTTGATATGTCAGGTCGGAGATAATGTGAAACCACTTGTTGCAGGTCAATATTCGAGTGGCGTCGTAATCCCTTTTGATATGTCAGGTCGGAGATAATACTATGTTGGCTATGTGAATTCTATTCAGCTTGCATGTCGTAATCCCTTTTGATATGTCAGGTCGGAGATAATGTATCGAATCGCACGAAGATTATTTTCATGACCGAAGTCGTAATCCCTTTTGATATGTCAGGTCGGAGATAATGGTTACTGCGCCGGTCGTTGCTGATAGAGCAAGCGTCGTAATCCCTTTTGATATGTCAGGTCGGAGATAATTAATCCCCCCCCCATACGTTCAAGCGATATAATTGTCGTAATCCCTTTTGATATGTCAGGTCGGAGATAATCCCAAGCCGTTGGCGCTGATAATGGGTTTAAGGTGCGTCGTAATCCCTTTTGATATGTCAGGTCGGAGATAATATTCGTTGAATCCATATATGTACGCCAGAGGCGTAGGTCGTAATCCCTTTTGATATGTCAGGTCGGAGATAATATGAAGATAGAGCACTACAATTAATTGAGTATATCCGAGTCGTAATCCCTTTTGATATGTCAGGTCGGAGATAATGGTGTGTAGGTGTAAAGTTTGGCGAGGGCGCGCGTGTCGTAATCCCTTTTGATATGTCAGGTCGGAGATAATTCAATAGCTGTTGACATCGAAGGGGTTATGACCCGGTCGTAATCCCTTTTGATATGTCAGGTCGGAGATAATTAATAAGCGCATCATATTCGATTCGCGCCTGTTTTTGTCGTAATCCCTTTTGATATGTCAGGTCGGAGATAATAACAGGAGGCGGAGAGAATGGAGGCTATGCGCATCGGTCGTAATCCCTTTTGATATGTCAGGTCGGAGATAATAAAATTAGAAATTCTATTAAGGAGGCTACTAAAAGTCGTAATCCCTTTTGATATGTCAGGTCGGAGATAATTTAAAAGAAAACATTACAGCAAAAGAACTTAATCGTATTGAGTCGTAATCCCTTTTGATATGTCAGGTCGGAGATAATAAAATCGGTGTGGTGACGGCTCATTCGGGGTCTGGAAAGTCGTAATCCCTTTTGATATGTCAGGTCGGAGATAATAAAAAACCTTGCATTAGGTGTGAGCGTTGAAAATCAGGTCGTAATCCCTTTTGATATGTCAGGTCGGAGATAATCAATCTCGGGCAAAAAACCGGCTTCGGCCAAAGTGGGTCGTAATCCCTTTTGATATGTCAGGTCGGAGATAATCCTTAAGAAACATGGAGTAATTCGAGGCATTCACAGGGTCGTAATCCCTTTTGATATGTCAGGTCGGAGATAATTTCTGTTATTAAAAAGCAGGGTGCTTGTTTTTCAGAAGGTCGTAATCCCTTTTGATATGTCAGGTCGGAGATAATATTCCGAAGTGGCAGACGCTCGCGCCGACGTATGGTGTCGTAATCCCTTTTGATATGTCAGGTCGGAGATAATAAAAGGTAATCGAAGCATCAGTTAACGCCAATCAGGTCGTAATCCCTTTTGATATGTCAGGTCGGAGATAATGTCAGTGGTGGTAAAACACTGGCAACCGGCTTTGTCACGTCGTAATCCCTTTTGATATGTCAGGTCGGAGATAATAGGAGGCAGCGGAGGAACTGCGGGAAAATTCAAACGGTCGTAATCCCTTTTGATATGTCAGGTCGGAGATAATAAGAATGGCGGCCGCTTCAATCTGCAGATGGCGAAGTCGTAATCCCTTTTGATATGTCAGGTCGGAGATAATCTAACGTTTGTGCCGTACGATGCCTGCGATAGCAAAGAAAGTCGTAATCCCTTTTGATATGTCAGGTCGGAGATAATCTTGGGATTGGGATTTGGAGTTATTATTGGTGCATGTATGTCGTAATCCCTTTTGATATGTCAGGTCGGAGATAATATTAAAATTTAAAAAATATAAATTCACCTCAACGAGGGGTCGTAATCCCTTTTGATATGTCAGGTCGGAGATAATGATCTATGGTGGAAAATGGATTAAGCGGATTGTGCCGGTCGTAATCCCTTTTGATATGTCAGGTCGGAGATAATAAAAATCGAGGAGCAACAATTCAACGACTTCACAAAGTCGTAATCCCTTTTGATATGTCAGGTCGGAGATAATAGCCAGTGAAGATGAACGTCGGTTGCAAGGCAAAGCGTCGTAATCCCTTTTGATATGTCAGGTCGGAGATAATCAGATAGGTCTCCACAGAGGCTACGACTACCCTTGCGTCGTAATCCCTTTTGATATGTCAGGTCGGAGATAATCATAACCAAGCACTGCGCGCCAAACGCCACGCTCATGTCGTAATCCCTTTTGATATGTCAGGTCGGAGATAATATATCATCCGACCTGATGATGCGTTTTATAGAACAATCAAAGTCGTAATCCCTTTTGATATGTCAGGTCGGAGATAATAGTACCCTGTGAAACCCTTGACTGGCGGGCCTCGGCGGGCCGAAATACACGGAGCAACCCTTTTTGCTCCAAACTTATGTCAAATAACATCTTTTTCACCGCAGATCAAAACAATAACTTTATAATAAACAGTCAGTTGGTGACGTTACACGGAGCCTTTAACACGCTTTAAGCCCTAAAATCTTTCATAATAATACGTTATCATTTTCAACACCATGAATCGGCAATTTTCGAAAAGCTCCGTGCAGGAATAACGCTTTTGCATGGTTCATGTAATGAAATAATAACCGTTTCCGGTCACTTTTCCTTGTGTGCATTGCATGATATTTCTTGTTCTACACGGCTCAATAACCTTGTTCTGTAAAAAACAGGCCAGCTCCAATAACTGCTTGTTTTTTGTTCACCGTAAGACGATATTCTTCAATATTACTTTTTTCAACCAATTTTCCGCCATCGTCTGGAGTCATGCCCAAAATTACCGGCATTTCAGCTCACAATGACCCGCAGGCATTGCGTCTCTCATTTGGTGAACATCGCTTCGATGTTGAGCTCAGGGACGGACGCATTCTTTCTATTCCCTATACATGGTTTCCGCGATTGATTGGGGCCTCGTCTGAATTACTGAACCATTACGAACTGTCAAGAGAGGGCGAAGGAATTCATTGGCCCGATCTCGATGAAGATATTTTGCTCAAAGGGCTGCTTGCCGGTCATGTTGACCAAACCAACTTTGCAAAAAAATACTGGCAGGCGCATCCCGAACACTCCCCTTTCAACGCAACAGAAAGCGCGACATAGAACTCTATCCTCTCTAACCCGGAGCAACGTATGGGATGGCTTTATAACCAAATGGCTTTGCCTGAAACGCTCTTTCAGGCGTGGAACAAGGTGGTTTCAAACGACGGGATGGCCGGGTACGACAAACAGTCGATTACCGATTATTCATGGCGCATCGAGAAACATCTTGCCGACCTTGGCACACAGCTCCTGACCGGCACCTATGAACCCCAGCCTCTTTTGAAGCTCGTCATGCTGAAACCGAGCGGGAAGTTGCGCACCCTCCTGATTCCTACCGTGATGGAGCGGGTTGCGCAAACTGCAGCCGCAATGGTACTCACTCCGCTGGTTGAATCGGAACTTGGGGCCAATACCTTTGCTTATCGCAAGGGGTTATCGCGCATGACCGCAGCCCGTGAAATTGAGAGGCTGCGCAACCTTGGCTACAACTGGGTCGTCGATGCCGATATCAGCAGCTTTTTCGATACCGTTGATCACTCGTTGCTCTTTCAGCGGTTGCGTGAACTCTGCGACGACGAGGAGCTACTCATGCTGATTTCACGATGGTTGACTGCGCTGATTGTTGACGGGCATAAACCAAAGGTAAAGAACACCACAGGCCTGCCGCAGGGGTGCCCGATTTCACCAATGCTGGCGAACCTTTATCTCGATAAATTCGATGAGTGTATTGAAAAAGAGGGGTTCAAGCTGGTGCGCTTTGCCGATGATTTTCTCATTCTCTGCAAATCAAAACCAAAAGCGGAAGCGGCCCTCCAGCTTTCTGAAAGTGCACTGGCGGAACTGAAACTGCAACTCAACAACGAAAAGACCCGGATCACCACCTTTTCGGAGGGCTTCAAATACCTTGGCTACCTCTTTATCCGCTCGCTGGTTTTGCCCACCAAAATGCACCCGGATGAGTGGTACAACAAACTCGGCAAGCTGAAACTCCGCAAAGCACCGAAAAGCCTGATGCTGCCTGCAGAAAGCGATGAGGAGGAGTATGAACTGCAAGCTGGTGACTCCGGCGCCATACCCGTCACGAAAGAGATGCTTCAGAGAACCGAGTTTGGCGAAAAACTGCTGCAGAGCCTTGAAAAAGAGCAGATTGATGTTGAGCAGTTCCTTGAAAATAGTGCCAAAGCGGACCGATTGCTCCAAAAAGAGAAGTTGATTGCCCTCAACAAACTCTACTCCCCACTACTCAATACGCTCTACCTGCAAGAGCAGGGGAGCATTTTGTTCAAGAATGGTGAGCGGTTCAGTATTGAACATGAGGGGCGCCAAATCAACGAAATCACTGTTCGCAGGGTAGAGCAGATTCTGGTGTTTGGCAACATAACCCTCTCCACTCCGGCAATGCAGTATTGCATGAGAAGCAACATTCCCGTTACCTTCCTTTCGCAGCACGGCACTTATTTTGGCAGGCTCGAAGCCACCACTGCCGACCAATCGGCCCTCGAACGCTTTCAGTACCTCCGGTCGCTTGACGAACCATTCTCTCTTGATGTTGCCCGGTGCATTGTTGCAGCAAAAATCAGCAATTCACAAACCATGATCCAGAGACGCAGAGCCCTGGCATGGGAAAGCAACGGAGAGCTGAAAGAAATATTTGACAACGCTCTTTTTCTCATGCATTCGCTCTCAGAGCAGACTAAAACCTGTGGCAACATGGAGGCGCTCAGAGAGATTGAAGGGAAATCAACATTACTCTCTTTTGAACTCTACGGACTCCTCTTCAAAAAAGAGTTCCCCTTTTACAACAAAGCATTTCGTCGGGTACGTCGCCCGCCAACCGACCCGGTCAACAGCCTCCTCAGCTTCGGTTATACCTTGCTGCATAGCAATATTTTCTCACTGGTACGCATGAAGGGAATGAACCCCTATCTCGGATTTCTGCACGCAGAGGATAAAGGCAACCCGGCACTGGTCAATGATCTCATGGAGGAGTTCAGAACCATTATCGACTCCATGACGCTTGACACGCTCAATAAGGGAGTGTTACGAAACAAGGATTTTTATTACCATGGTAACCCAACAGCGTGTTTGATGAGCGATGATGCGCGAAAAACGTTTCTGGAACTCTTTGAACAACAGATGCGGAAAGAATTACACGAACCACAAAGCGGCAAAACCATGAACATCCGGCGGCATATTGAGTTGCAGGTGGTCAAAATCAGCGAAGTGCTTGTCGGAACAAGAGCTGTTTATGAGCCCTGGCAAGCGGAATGGTAAAGCTCTGTTTCACCTTCTCAGGTAATGAAATACCAGGCGTTTTCGCTCACTTTTCCCTGTCCGAGAATGGTAATCTCCTCCCTGCACGATTCACAAATCCGGTAAAAGCGGACACTGTCCTCCTCCGGTTTCATCAGCCGTTTCAAGCGTCGCTTCATCTCCTGCAATTGCCGTTCGGTCAGGTCACACTCAAAAACGCTGTACTGCACCCGTACACCATAAGCCTCCATCAGTTTTGCCACTTTCGGCAGGCGTTTGATGTCGCAAATATCATACGAAACAAGCAGAAACATGGCTTACCTCCTGATGTAGGGCATATAGGGTTTCTCTCCTTTCAGGTAGAGTGCAAACTGGCCAACCTGCAAATCAAGGCAACGACGGTAGCTTACCTGATAGCCGGTTGCGGTATGGGTGGTTTCACGGTGCATGAGGTTTTCAAATTCCCGGAGGTAGATTTTACGCGACTCATCGCTCAGGTAACACCCTTTGGGGCTGCCGTCCTCATGGCGGAGTGTGGTGAATTCATGCAGACCTATCAGTCTCTTGTTGATAATTCCGATGACCATTCCGTCGATCAGCGTTCGAAACTCTTCAATCAGGTCGCTGATCAAGGCCGGATGCTGCGGTTTGTCGGCATGGAGAAAGCCGACGTAGGGGTGAAGCCGATGCAGCCGCGCCATTGAAAAAAGGTTGTTGAAAAGCAGACTGTAACCGAAACTCAGCATGGCATTGACCGGGTCGGTCGGCGGACGGCGAACCCTCAGCTTGAAGGTGAAGTCGCCATGTTCGAACAACTCTTCAAAAACGCTGAAGTAGAGCGCCGCACCCTGCCCTTCATAGCCCCGAACAGCATCAATGCTCTCCGCCCTTTCAAGCGCATCTTCCAGATGGTGCATCCCGGCAATGGCCTTGCGCACTGGCTCGTTTGAAAGAGTTGATTCGGCATGGCGCTTGAGCAGAACTCCGGAGTTGTGCAATTTGGCACGGACAAAGTTTTGCGCACAAGCAAAGAGGAACTTTTCATCCGATGAGCGCTCAAACTGCAGGCGTTCAAGCGCGATGTTGACATCATCGGTCGATTCAATGCGGCTGAAGTACTTCCCCTGTTGCGAGAGCAGTATAATCGGAATGTTTTGAATCAGGCAGTGCCTCATGGCTGCAGGGGTGATCATGCAGGCGCCAAAAATGACAATCTGGCCAACCTTGATGGCGGGCAGTTCAATCAGCTCCAGCTCTTCGGACTCCTTGGCATGAGTAACCCGAAACCGTTCATTCTCAATGCGAAGCATCGAACCCTGCTCCTCAATATAGAGCGTGCGGAGAAATGCGGTATCGTCACTCATGGTTCAGCCGGGTTGTGCAGTTTCAAGAAGCTGGTATTTTCCGAGGCCAAAGGTTGAGCCTTTGCCGATATGGAGATACTCGCCAAGCTTGAAGAGTGGCAGATACTGCCCCGTCCTGCCATCGAAGGTTACCGTGCCAAGCATTCCGCCCAGTTGCATCTCCTGCTTCTGGCGGGATGAATATCTTGTCCAGTCGAGCCAGTGGGTTCGCGACTCCTGAAGCGTTACCGTACCTTTCTCGAATGGCAAGTCACGGCTGTTATAAGCCTGTTGAACCGGATTGTCACCGTAAAGCTGCGTCAGTACAAAAGCCCGATGGTAGAGCAGTTTAAGCAGGAGATAAAATTCGTCATCATTTGTAATTGCCGTCAGTAAACCCGGCCCGGTGCCAGGCTTCCAGGCGCTCTTCATGCGCACAGGGGTCTGGAACTTCATGGAAAACATGCGGTCACTGGTTGCTGTACTCTCCAGAATATCCTTTGCAGCATGCAACGCAAAGCCTCCACTCAAATTTCCCTCGTCATAGATATGTTTCCCGTTGTCATCCACAACCGTGAGCAGCTTGAAGCGCCCACGCCCTCGGCCAATCCCAAGGTCTTCGCCAAGAATCATGAAGGCATAGACAAAAAAAGGCAGTTTTTCGATGGCGCTGCCAAAGAGCGTCAATCCATAGGAGATATTGCTGCCGGGATGAAAGTGCTGCCGCTCGGTCATGGGAGGATCAAGCACAAAGGGGTGCGGCGCATCAGCCCCGATACGAAGCCGTTCAGCCGTCTCCTTCGGTACCTTCGTTTCAAACACGGTGAAATAGGCACATGCCGACTTCAACATGCAAGGCCCGCACTGCCGGTCACGACTGAGGCAAGTCGCCTTTTTGAAAGCAAACCCGAACCCACCCCGCAGGGCCGCACCCTTGTAGTCCGGCAACCGAATCTCTTCAGTAGGCTCAATAGTAAAGCAAAACCGCGCTATGCGGAGAGGATGGAGGGGTGTGTACATTGGGGTTATGAATGGTTATTGATAACAGCAATACCTGAAGTAATACGAATCCCCTGTTTTCCGGCTATTCAATACTTCCAATCCGAACATCTTTTCATACGTTTATCCCTGAACAGCAAGTTTTACCCATCCAAGAGGTTGGGCTGGAAGATTACTTTTCAGAACAGCACTCCTCGTAGATGGAAAGGGAAGATTTCCGAGTTTCAGCATCTTCAGGTAAGCGCCAAACAAAAATTCCGGCCCGAAATCGTCCTGATCAATTGCAAATCCTATGGAATTGTCAAACCATGTTTTCCCGCCACCCAAACGCACTATTGCCTCCTGACCACCGATCTTGTTGATGGTATCAAGAAGTTTTCCATAAAACTTTCTGAATGGTTCAAAATCCCTTGGAGCAGTCTCAAGTTCCTGAAGTTCCCGTTCGCACGACTCCCTTGATTGAGCATTCAGAATGTGCAGAAGCGCTAAAATTGATTGTTGATCAAGAAAAGGAAATCCAGTCAATGACAAGGGCTTGAGCAGTGAGAGCGCACAGGTGCTTTCTGTTCCTTGATTCAGGGCTTCGCTCCACATTGGAATATCTGCTCTTCTCCGCTGAATGTGTTTATTTTGCTCTTTTATCGAGACGCGCTTAATCTCGCTGACTGACAGAGAGGTATCATCAAAAAGAGCTGAATCGCTGACCCGCAGATATTTGAAGGCATCACGGGCAATAGAGCCAAAACATTCCTTTGCTGGATCAAGTCGCTTCAGCGCACTCCACTCTTTTTTCTCAACAAACATCCTGATTTCGGCAAGCTGCTTTTTACCTGGATTTGTTTTCAAAAGCCAATCAACCAACACGGCAGTCCTGATAGCTCCTTTGACGGTACTTCCGGGAATATATGCCCGTCCACCACTTGCAATAAACCGACGGATGTGATTTTTTTGAGTATCCCCTTCAACAGGTAATCTGCATTCTTCAACCTCACTCAGCGACAGGTTAAGGCGATTGGTAATAAATGCCGAAAGAGAAAACACTGAGCGATTGTTATCAAAACCGCATCGTATTCCCTGAACAAACTCCTCAATCAGATCGGTTTTTATTCCTAAAGCATTCTGCAATTTATGCTGGTCAATAATGATGATCTGATTGCCCTGCTGAATAAAATCCGTATAGGGGGAAAGCGTTGCCTGCTCACCACCGCCGATAAATACAGGAGAGAGCATCGAAAGGGTTACCCTGAAGGTTTGAAGTTTTGCTGTCATACCTGTAGTCCGATTGGGATGGCAAAATTAAATCCGTTACGCAAGTTCGTCCCGTTCTTTTTCGGTGAAACATCAACAAACCTGCCCTGAATATTTTTACAAAGCAAAGCTCCCTCACGTACAAACCTGGCCTGCCGACGATGTTCTTCTACTATACCCATTTTTCCAAGTGAACCGCCACCTCGCAGCATGATCTCATAGTCGCGCAACCCTTTATGAAACTCTTCGTCGCTTGCAGGTGAAATCAGTGAGAGGCCCAGATACAAGACTGGATTTGAACAGGATGGAAGATCAACATCAACCAGTTGAATAGAGGCAAACTGCCCCCTACCGGAGGAGCGCTGGCCTCCTACACCTTCGTCGGCCATGATACGCATTGCCGCCATAAACTCCTGGAATTCATCAGCATCAAGAGTATGCTCAAAAAGCACATAAAAAGCTCCACTGATATGGCCTTTCTCAAGTCGTATGGGAGCGAATTGAACGGTGGTTTCGTGGTAAAGGCAATCATCCTGATCGGTGGTATGCACCTTTACTTTCGGCACTGTCTGTATTGAGCGGAATACTTTGTTATCAAGTTGTTCGTCAACTCCTGCAAGTTCTTCGTCGGTATAAACAAACTCTCCTCCTATTGATGGTAACTTAAGCAAGTCAAGTGAACATGACTCCTGTTTCTCATAGTCAAAATGCTCCATAACTTTTTTCCAGACACCAATGGAGAGATACCGTACTTTTTTCAGTTTTTTCCTTGAATCAACTTTCGAATACTCAAACGGTGGTTTTGGAAGAAAAAACAGTGGTTTACCATTGTAGTGAGTGGCATAAAATCCTGATGAAAACCGAAGTTTTCCTGCTTTCATAACGTTGATGAGGGTATCGGCTCCACTCAATGCCAGTTCGTAGATATTGGCAAGAGCGGAAAAGAGTGTGTCGGCATGGATTATATCACTGGTGTCGTCCAGTTCTCTCTCTCCAAGATGGAATTGAGCGCCGTTTTCGGGAATAAGCAAAATCGCCTGCATGAACGTCAGGATTAAAAGGTTACTGAAGTCTCTGGCTGTCTTTGCGTATCGTTCTTGTAATCGGCAATGGTCTTCACCTCAATGACAACTTCCGAAAATTTAATCTGGCCATACCCTCTCGACCCTTGACCACCGAGATAATCATCCTCAAGAATCCTCATGGCCTTGATAATCTCCTTGAGATGTTGCTCTTTTTTTCCATCATCAAAAACATTGTAGATGAGGGTAAAGAAAAACTCCGCACCAGCAGGAACTCGTTCAAGTTGGCGAGGATTTGCCATACCAGTAAGTCGATCAATGGTATTTTCCCATTTTATTTCTGTGTATCCAAGTTCCAGTTCGGGAAAAACCTTTTTAAAGAGGGACTTGTCGGCAATAAATGCATCACGGACAATAAGCCGGGCAGCAGTTCCTTTTTTTTCATTTTTATCATTTGCATCTCCAAAAATCTCGATGATATTCGGAAAGTCTCGGTCGGTCTTATACATATCCGAGAAATTTTTTTCAGGATGAATTGCACTTGACCCGGCTTCTCTGGCAAGAATGGTACGAAGCTTCCCTTTTATCGAACTTCCAGGAATAAAAGGAACTCCATGCGCTGTTTTAATAACATTCAAATCAATACCACCTATATCAATTGCGGTTTTTGATCCTCCGATATGCAGCCCAGTTTCCGCAATGATCTTGCCGGAAATGAAAACCTTTTCGATCATTTTATTCATTATTCTTTTCCTCCAAAATATTTGTGGTATGCAATCACGGATTCAAAAAAAGCTTTGAATTGGTCGATATTTTTTTCGGAAACTCTGGTAATCAGTTCATCAAGCAAAAAAAGCAATGTTTTCATTTCATCAGTTCCTGCCCTGCCGGAAACATAGGCAAGCTTAGGGCGCAGGCGATAGAGGTCAAGAATACTCTCCGTGTTTTTCACTGTGGTGAAAACATTTCGAAGCTGTGAAGTGGTAATCCCCCGTTTATTCTTGTCTACGTAATTTTTTACTTTCCCGATATAGATATTGTAATCCTTTTTATTTTCTTCGAGTATCTCATCAAAGCAGTTCTCGCCAAAGCATTCCCTGATTTCAGTCAACGCTTTTTCTTCGCTCCATCGCCTGTCACTCCAGTTTCCTCCAGCTCGAAACCCGGAATTACCTGAACGAGGTGGTTGACTGAATTTCTGTTGCGGATTATTCTGCATGATTGTTCCTGTTATGTATTTTCAAGAGACAGTGAGTTTTTTTCTTGTGGCCAGTTCGGCCCACCTTGCTCCCACAGCAATGTACATGGGGTTTACGGCCTCCCCTGCCATTGCCTTAAAAATCACATCTTCATATTCTTCGACCAGTTTCTGTGCTAACTCTTTCGAACCGTTTTTCAGGTCACGGAGGTAGTAAGCCAATCTCCATACTTTTTCGCCTGTTGGTTTTTGTTCTTCAAACCATTTCAATTCCCTGAGATTGTTAATCTGATTGGCTTTGGTGAACCGTACCGCCCTTTCATAGAGCACTTCAAGACCTTCACACCCATTCAAAATCTTCTGAATGACAGCTTTCGATTCGCCATCGTCAATCATTCTAACGATCTGTTCCTTGATGCGTTTTGCTTTACGAAACTCTTCCCACGTCAGGTTCTGGCCAAAAACGCTGATGCTATTTTTATGCAGGCTCTCATATTTTGCTTTATGCAACCGTTCTTCTGCAAGGACAGCAAAACGGGAAACCGGGAAATGTTCATCAACCACAAGCAGAGATGCTGAAAGCGTTATGCCTGGATGGTGTCCAACAAATTCATCAAACGCGTCCCTTATTTCAAGTGCGATGTCGAAGACCTTGTTCCATGAGCCAACAAGAAAGAAATCGTCACCACCGGAAAATATCGGGTAGAGCTGACCGTCATGGTTGTTGATCAGAGTGTTCATGTACCCCTCAAAAAACCACTTGAGCGACCTGGAAAGAGCCATCATCCGTGAAGGTGTCCGTAAATCATTTTCACCATTCTGGCGTTTAAAACCTTCGATGAAAATTCTGCCAAGGTTGTCTACATCCATTTTCAGAATACCAATCTTGGGTGTACCGGTATCAATACAGGCATATCCCGCAAGATCGCCGAATGTTTTTATGTTGCCGGTTTGACGGTTTTCCTCATCCTCTGCAGCAAGGTAACACCCGCGATCCTCCATCAAGAGCTTAAAATCATCAATATTCTTCTGGTTTTGCCAGACTGGGAGACTTTTAACAGCAAACCGGAAACCTTTGTATTTCCCTTCAAAATTCGTGTCGTTGAAACAAAGCGCACGTTGATCCACTTTCTTAAAAAAGGTGATATCGTAACCGAGCTGCCAAAACAACAGGCTCCATCCATTTTCAGGAAACTCTTGTTCTGTTTTTTTAATCGCATAGCCAACAGAAGCAACCAGGCTTTGAGTCAATTCTTCAAAAGGGTCATCTCCATCAGTTGCTTTCTGCGGCAAAAGGCCAAAAACAAGTTCTGCATCCAGATTCTGATATTTTCGTTTCTTCTCCAGATTTAACAGCTCTTTTACCGCATCCCATTTATCAGAGAAGGAACGGAAATCGTTGATCTCAATCGGAACATGAGCTATCGTAACCGAGAGTTCACTCTGAATAAGAATTTTAGATATTATTTTTGAACACTCCTTGAGCCGCACTTCACTGCTTGCCGAAGCAAGAATAAAAAAGTTACCACCACCGTTGTAAAGAAGATTTACTGGCTCCAAGCTGAGTTCATCAAGCAAAAACTGTGCGCAGACTTCTGCGAGCAACTGCACAAAAAATGAACGCCCCTTGAGGGATTTTGCCGCACCTTTAGAGGGAATATTGAAAATGAAATCCTGTATGCCGAACAGATCGCCTGCAATCAGGATACAGGGTGGCGGGAGTGTATTGCTCTTGTCGCCAGAATCTTCATTGTCGTTGAAAATATCGGCGTCCCTGCCTTTCCAGTGGCCTTTTTTCCATTCGTCATACAAGCAAAGTGCTATGGCTGCCGTGGTGCGTGAATGGTCGTAGAGATTGATGTCCGGTCGTAAAATCAGCAGGGTACCATTGCTATCGACAGGAGTTTGTGCCGGAACTGAGTGAAGATATTTTTCAAGCAGGAAAAGCAGCTCTTCCTCAGTATGAATCTGCTCAAATGCACTGAGAAACTGCTTTACCGATTCTTCGTAGGGAAGCAGAAGAGTGTCATCGAACGCAGGCGACTCGTAAAGAGGAAAAATTGCTGATTTTGCACAAGAGAGCGGTTCCTGACCAAGATGCATCGCTTTCGCTACTTTCAGCTCAGCTCCACTCTCCATGAGAATGATGTCATTGAATATGGAGTGCAACCGCGCAAGGTGATACTTTTGCGGTTCAAACGTTGCATCGTCACTTCGCTTAACCGAGGCATACCTATCAGCCATCCTTATCAGATTGAAAAGAATCCGCTTGTTTTCATCCTGCTTGTCGGACTCATTCCCATATTGATATCGAAGGATATTGTATTCGCTGACTGAATCTTTCTTTTTTTCATTGAACCGGTCAACAAATGCTGCCGAATACCTTCTATGAGCATCAGTTTGCAACGCTTCGCCGCTCTTGATGTCGCAATCGGCCAGATCCTGTAATTCCTTGATCTTGGCTCGTTCAATAAATTTGCCAATATCGTGCAACAATGCACAAAGATAAAGCGATTTTCGTTCCTGCATAACTAACATTAAAAAATGACGTTATAGCGATATTTTCGGACTGGATAAGAAGAAAAAAGAACAATAGCGATATGCTCAAAATATGCGGAATAAAAAAGAGATCATGATACTCGGTGCATAAACATGAGTGCGTGAAGTCAATTCAATAGCGTAAAACCATTCGAAGTATACAGGAAAAAAAATGATAAAAGGACAAAAAAAAATAACCATAGACTATTTCTGAAACTGGTAACTCTTGACAATCTGTTCGATAACAAACGCCCCAACAAAAAAAACCTGATACGAGTGTCATTATAAAGTAAAAATAATGAATACAATTCTTTACTTTGGATACAGGATAGGGTCCAATAGATTTTATCCTGCTGGCGTTTTTATTCTGGAGATTGTCTACTCTTCTGATGTTCGCATTTTTTAAACCACTTTATTGGGTCACGACATGAACAAGGCTAAAGAAAGTTCAAAGATTGATGGTAAACGTTTTTTGCGTGAAGCATTTGTCGCTGAGCAGAAATTATTGGCTGTTCAGCTTGATTTGTCATCAAAATCCATTACACACGACGGAGTGATGGGAGAGGTTAACGAACAGCACCTCATTCATTTCCTGCGAAAATACTTACCGAATCGATATAAAGTGGATCAGGGTATTGTGATAGACTCGAATGGCTCAACCAGTGATCAAATCGATATCATCATCTTTGATCATCAATACACGCCAACGCTTCTTGACCAACAAGCACACAGGTTTATCCCCGCTGAAGCGGTTTACTGCGTGCTCGAAGCAAAACCGGTGTTGAATAAACATAATCTGGAATACGCTGCAAACAAGGCTCAATCAGTTCGGATCTTGGAAAGAACCACTGTTCCAATTCCATACGCGGCTGGCGTGCATGATGCAAAAAAACTGTTTCCCATATCGGCAGGAATCATTGCTACAAGAGTGGACTGGCCTAATGGATTAACAAGCAAGCCGTTCGCCGAAACTCTTGCTTCGCTGACCGACAATCGAACGATAGAATGTGGTCTTGCCCTTTCTGACCGAGCTTTTGATACTTTTACGGGTACACTATCTTTCAGTGCCACAGAGGGCTCTCTTGCAGCTTTTCTGTTTCGCCTGCTTCAGCGCCTGCAATCACTTGGAACAGTACCGGCAGTGGATTGGAACCGGTACGCTGCTGTATTCAGTGGCAGTGTGATACCTGACCCGGATAATGTCGTTGGGAAGCAAGCTGCCAACCCGAATCGGTAAGCTATTTCGCCTCCGTCCCGGCAACAAACAAGGCGAGTTGGGCATGAGATTCATCAGGTGCCGTTGCTTTCTTTACGGGGTCTATTGCGCAGTGCGTCTCACCAATAAAATAATCTGCATGATTATGGTTCAACTCTTCCAGTACCCGCTTGACGGTTTTAGAGTTCTGCCCTTCGAGAAAGCGAAATGCGGAAGATGCAAGGTATTCCCTGCTGATCTCAAAAGTCATCCACTTCCGCTTGAGTGCTTCAGCGGTGAACCCGGTGGTGTTTGAGCCACCGAAAATATCGAGCACGACGTCCTCCTCGTCGGTAAGCATTTTGATAAAGAAGGCTGGAAGCTCCGCCGGGAATCGTGCAGGATGACTTCCCATTCCAAGTTCCTTGCAAAGACGGAGATAGCTTGAGTTACTGTCGGTGTTCGGTATCGAGAGAAGGTTTGAGGGAATTGCGCCTCCATTATCCTTGCCAAATCCGGCGCTGATGTCATGCCCGGATGGGCGTTTTTTTGGCGTATAGAAACTTTCGGGATCCCTGATCAGCTTCTTCATCCGGTCGGAATAGGGAGCCAATACCTTTCGTACATCTGCTTTGGGGAACTCGGTTTTACTGAACCACCACACAGTATTGACTGAATCCTTGGCCCGGATTTTTCGTTTGTTTACCCATTCAATTGGCGAAGGTAGCTTTGCAGGATTGAACCAGTAGAAGTCTTCGGCAAGGTGAAATCCAATCTCGTCGCAAAAAGCAAGAAGTACACGAAAGTTGTACAGGGAGCGGGATGGAATTCCGGAACGGTATGTTCCTCCCAGATCGAGGACAAAACTGCCGCTCTCCTTGAGAACCCGGAACACCTCTTTGCCAAATGGCTTAATCCACTCAACATATTCTGTTTCCTCGACATTTCCATAGCTCTTTTGGCGACGGAGTGCAAAAGGAGGAGAGGTCATGACAAGATCAATGCTGTTGCCGGGTAATTCTGCAAGAAGTGCAAGCGAATCTCCAACATAGGCTTGCCCTTTTGCTGTCTGATAAAGTGGTTTGCTCAGCATTAGTACTCCCTTAGGTCGTTGACCCAACTGGCCACAATCTGCCACAGCACACTTGCAGCAAAATAGACTTGCGAATCCGTGTTACACAGTGCTTCAACATCACCCTGCTCAAATTTATCCTTGCCATAGCCAACAATATAGCTCATCCATTTTCTCAGGTTTTCATCAGCTCCGTCAACCATCTCTGATGGATTGAATTTACCTGTTCGAGCAAGCACCCACGACAGGCCATCACGCTTGGCTGGATCACCACATTTCAAAAGATCTATCAAGTGAGGAATTTGTGGCTCGGCAATCCTTAAAAGTGCCCGGGCAGCTTCAACTTTGATTTCCAATGGGCTTAAGTTAAAGGTGTCAACGAGTGCGGTCGCTGATGAAGCTGTTACGAATTGACCCAACGCCCATGCGGCTCCGGCACGCAATTCATCGTCACGATGTGAATCCTGTAATACTTCGATCAACAATTTTTCACTCCGACTTGCAGGTATTTCTGAAGCGACAATCACTGTTTCCAATTGTGTTTCAAGGGGAACCGTCATGACTGAATTGCGCAGTTTATTTTCCATAAACTCCCAGCCATCAGCTTCATCATGGGCAGCAAGCGCAGCAGCTGCCTCCAGTTGGACATAAATATCTTCATCGATATCATTCATTCGCGATACCAATACAGACTTGGCCATGGTGTAACCTCGATATCGCAACGCTTTTGCTGCGGCATAACGTTCACTCAAATTGACGCTTGTGAGTTTACCGATAAAATAGGCTTCACTAACCGGTGCTGGATATTGGAGTATTGTGCTGACTGTCACAACTGATGCCACAATCTGATTGGCCTCGACCGTATCACCGGCATTCACCTGTGGCAGCAACGCTATCTTGCCTTTGTTTCGACTTAACTGGATCGATTGACGTCCTTCCTCTGGATCTGAAATGAGATTGATCCTTCCTGATTCCACCGCAGAGACGATTGAGCGCTGCCTTGCAGCAGCACACAACCACATCACCCGTATTTCGGATCCCTCTTCAACCCCTTTTGGTTGAGTAATGGATACCTGACCGGAAACAAATGCTCTCCGCAGATCCTTCACACTGACAAAGTGAACAGGTGAAACTTGTTTCAGATCTATGGGAGAGTCGTTGTCTTGCTCAAAAACGGCTATTGATACAAAATCGTCATCTCGCATTCCTGAATCCCAAGCCCTTTTAGGATCGTTGAGAGAATGTGACATTGATACCTCAAGCTTTGTTTTGCCACGGGATTCAAACCGTAAACCAGTATTCAGGCACAAAATGTCAGGAACCCGGACTCTTTTAATTTTTATTTTTTTCCAGATTTTGAAACCAGTAGAACCTCGCTCAAGCTCTATAGGATTAAAACCCATCACTTTAAGCAAGGCCATGGTGGCATTTGTTCCTGCAGCACCAACTGCAAGTTTCCGAAGAAAACTGTCGTCACTTTTGAAATTATTTGCCACTACACCACCATAAATTCTTGTTGGAGAGTATTATTGACCATAGCACCTGCGAATTCTCATATTAATGAAGCGCTATCGTCATAATTGAGTACGTGAAGAGAATCTTGATTGAGTTTTCTGTCAAACCACCTTGATTCTCGTTGATTTAGGTGCCTTGTGAACTGTGAGTACACACCGGGCATACTTTTGAACAATATAAAAGCATTTCAGATATTGCAACGCATCTTGTGTTTATCAACGTTTCAAGGCATTTATCAACACTTGCCTCATCAAAATAGCACCCCGGCTTCCCTTTCAATACGTCATCACCACCCCGCCAATGGAGAGCCCGGCGCCAGTGCCGACGAGGAGGAGTTTCTGGCCTCGCTGGAGGTTGCCGTCGCGCACACTCTGGTAGAGGGTGGCGGGAATGGAGGCGGCTACGCAGTTGCCGAGCTGGTGGAGTGTGCGCATGATTTTCGCTTCCGGCCAGCCGTAGCGCTGGAGGAGGAGCAGGCCGACTTTGCTTGACTGGTGGGGAACAACGAGATCGATGTCTGTGAGGCTTTTTGAGAGGCCAGCATAGAGCTCTTCGAGGAAGAGTTCATCGAGGCCTCTGACCATGCGCAGCACTGCGGGGCCGTCCATGTGGAACAGGTCGTCATCGGGGTTGTGGCCAGGTTTTGCGGGATGGCGTGCCGATCCTCCGCCTCTGATGGAGGTGAAGGAGGCGCCCTCTCCCCAGGTTTTGAAATGGGCATGGTGCAGAGAGGAGCTGTCGCCTTCGGTGGAACGGGTGACAACAACAGCAGCAGCGGCATCCCCTACCAGTGTGGCTGATTCGGGCTCTTTGGGGTTTATTCCGCATGAGGAGATTTCGGAACTGGCGATGAGGATGTGGTTGTAGCGCCCGGCATTGATGTATGTGGCGGCTACGTCGAGGGCGGTGATGAAGCTGAGGCAGGTGGTGTGCACGCTCATGGCTGGAATACCTGATTTGCCAAGACCGAGCTGGCGCTGGATCAGTGCGCCGGTATCGGGAATGGCCTGTTCGGGGGTTCCTGAGGCGTTGATGATGAGGCTGAGCTGGTCGGGCCTGAGCTTCGCTTCATCAAGCGCTTCACGCGCGGCCTCTGCGGCCATGAAGGAGGCGGTTTCTGTGGTGGCCCATCGTCGTTCACGCACGCCGTTGCGGCGCTCTATCCATCCGGAAGGGAGAGCGCAGATCGTTTCAAGCTCGGAGCTTGGTACGATGCGCGAAGGGAGATAGCGACCAAGTCCAATTATTTTGAGGGGCAAGTTGAGCTGCATGAAGTGCTCATCCCTCCCTTTTGCGCATGAGTTCGACGAGCTCGGCTGTTCGTGCTGCCTGTTTTTCGACCGCTTCTGCGAGGCGTTCCATGTCGGTCTGGCGTGCCCGCTCGGTTGCGCTGTCGAAGAGAATCGGTTTCTGGAATCCTTCGGAGAGCCGGAAGATGTGGATACAGAGTTTGATGATAATGAAGTAAAAGACCGGCAACAGATACTCTGCGAAGATGACGGGCATCTCCTGGTAGTGCAGCATGAGCTCTGCCCAGTTTCCGCTGAAGAGTACCTCCCATTTCATGAAAAAGTAGAGGTAGATGAGGGGGTGAAAGACGAGCAGGAAACGCATGATTTTCGACTGTCGCCGGTTGGCTTTTTCACTTTCGTATTTTGAGAGGAGCCAGGGGAAGTGGCCGACAAGCATGGCTGATCTGCGATCTTTGAGGTAGTGTGCCCCTTGCAGTGCGGAATCGATAAAGGAGGAGACCTGGCTCAGAAGTACCGTGGAGAGGATCATGGCCAGAAAGGCGTAGCTGATGTCATCGAACTTGAATGAGCCGGAAAGGTAGGGCAGGGTTATGGTTTTAGGTTTGATGACGATAAAGAGCATGGCGATTCCTGCAAGCAGAAGAGAGAAGGTGTGGAGCTTGCGGGCGTGGCGAAGGCTTTCGATGACGGCATCGACGTTGGCTCCCTGCATGGAGTTTCCCGGGGGGTCGATCCTCAGCAGGGCTGCGGAGTCGGTGAGGGGTGAGTAGAGGCCGTTGACGCCAATATCACACCCATCGACGTCACGATAGGTGGTGAAGATGTCGATAGTGCTTTTGCTGAAATTGACTCCCCGAAGGTTGGTTCGGCTGATCTCTGCCCCCCTCAGGTCTGCGCCGCAGAGATCTGCTTCGGCGAGATTGGCTCCTTCAAGATTGGCTTTGGAGAGGTTTGCGCCGCCAAGTTGCGCTCCTGCGAGGTTTACGTATCGCATATCGAGTGAAGCGAGGGGCGCATCGTGCAGGTCGGGCCGGATATCCGGATGTTCCTGGCGCCACTGGTTCCAGGTCGTGACGCCCTCTTGAAGGAGCTTCAGTTGTTCAGGATCGGCCATGTTCAGTACGAAATGTTGTGAAACTGTTTGTTCAGCCGGGATTTTTACCGACATACTTCAGAATGGCTCTGAAGAGTGAGGCGCTCTGCGTAACCTGGGTATAGGCTTCGTTTTGGGTCATATCTCTTTTCTCTTTTCTTATTTTGAGCCCAAGGGTACGGGCGGTATTTGCTACTCTGGCTATTGCACGGGCCAGATCGGATTCGTTGTTGATGGTAATATTCTCCATGTTTCGCTGAATGTAGCCGATGTTGTTGCGGACGCTGCTTTCGATGATACCGTCGTTGATGCTGTGCCGTTGTTTGTTGAAATCATCGTAGGGTGTGTTGTGCAGCGGCATGGAAAGGTCACCGGTGTAGTGTGCACAGAAGACGAGGGGATATTCGGCATATTTGCCAGCCGCACTTTCTGCCTGGTAAGCTCTTACGGCTCCAATGATGGCGCCATAGAGGTGCCCTTCCTCGTCGTCCGGTTTGTTGTAGCGCTCGACCTGACCCATAACGAGGGCTTCATCGACCTCTTTGCCTGCCTTGTTGTTGAAGTAGTGGTTTTTCTCTTCGAAGGGCTTGAATTCGCTTTTTGATTTGGCGACGTCGGGTGCGGCTGAACTGTACCAGAGGTCAAAACCTGCCGCCTCGGCAACCGAGAGATGGGTTTTGTCGTGCCAGGCAAGCGCTGGCAGCGAGGAGCACATAAGGGAGAGAAGGGTGGAGAACGATGCTATCTTTCGTGCGCATGTATGCATGACAAACCTCCTTGTGTTTCGGTAGTTATGATAAAACATAAAAAATATACGCACCGTTTACAGAAAAACCTTGCCATGTTTTGGTGTCGCTGCTGTTAAGCGGGCGACATGTCGAGCATTCTTCGGATGGAGCCGAGGGATGCAAGGCGAAGTGATTCGTCAATAATAATCTCGGGTTTGCGATCAAGCATGCACTGATAGAGTTTTTCAAGACTGTTCTGTTTCATCTGTGTGCAGACGCTCCGGGGATTTTTGGAATCCTTTGGCGCTGGAATGAAGGTTTTCTGAGGTGATTGTTGCTGCATTTCATAGAGGATGCCAGGCTCGGTTGCCACAATGAAGGTGTTGGCAGCACTGGAGACAGTATACTCCAGCAGCGCTTTTGTTGAGCCGATGAATGCTGCATGACGAAGCACCTCTTCGCGGCATTCGGGATGGGCTATGAGTTCTGCGTCGGGTTGTTCCTGACATGCCTTGAGCATTACTGCTTCGGAAAAGGCGTCGTGTACATAGCAGCACCCCGGCCAGAGAATCATCTCTCTGTTGAGTTTTTTTGCGATGTATCCTCCGAGATTTTTATCGGGGCCGAAAATGATCTGCTGAGTGGCAGGAATCTGGCGGATGATCTGTTCGGCGTTGGAGGAGGTACAGGTGATGTCGGAGAGCGCTTTTATTTCGGCAGTCGAGTTGATGTAGGTGATGACGATGGCGCCGGGATAGCGTGCCTTGAATCTCCTGAATGCCTCTTCCGGGCAACTGTCGGCAAGTGGACAGCCGGCGTGTGCGTCAGGCATCAGTACCGTTTTTCCGGGATTGAGGATTTTGGCGGTTTCTGCCATGAAATAGACTCCAGCAAAAACAATCACATCAGCATTGTTTTTTTCGGCAGCCCGGGCAAGGGCAAGGCTGTCGCCCACAATATCGGCGACCTGCTGTATTTCAGGAAGGGTGTAATAGTGGGCAAGAATGAGGGCATTCATCTCTTTTTTCAGCGCATTGATCCTCCTGAAAAGTTCTTCATGCGAAAGAGTGGCGCTGGCGGAGCTGGCTGGAGCAATATCTCTGGTCATGGTCTGGTTTACGGTGTGGTTGCAAGCATGGGTTGTGGTGACGCTCTTATTTGAGGTAGTAGTCAAGATCGTCATCTTCCCTGATGAGGAGGAGAATCGCCGAATTGGGGACAATGATGTATCGCTCCTCTTCATATTCGATCTCATAGGAGCTGTTCTGGATAAAAATAGCCAGATCTCCCACTTTTGCCTGGAGCGGTATGTACTGTGCTGCTGAAACGCGCTCTTTCCAGGGTTCGTCCGATTCGGGTGGTGGGCCTACAGGGTAACCCGGCCCGGTTTTTATGATGTAGCCTGACTGAATTTTCTCTTTTTCCTGAACTCCCGGAGGAAGATAAATACCGGACTTTGTTCTCTCGCCAAGAGATTTTGGTTTGATTAATACTCTATCACCGACAACAACAAATTTATCTGTTATATTCACATTCTGCGTCATATGTTTTCTCTTGACCTATTGACCGGGCGCCTCTTGCGCCATGATGAGGAAAATGTAATAAAAAAAACGGAATATGAACCGTGAGGAAGTTTTTTACCCTTCTTTTCAAATACAATACCTGGCTGCTTTTTGCGGCATACTGCAGTATCGCGGTGATCTTTATTAAACTTCAGCAGGATGATATACTGGCAAGGATTCACACTGGCAGCATTGAGTTTGGCGCTGCTATCAATGAAAAGCTGACGGGTATCAGCTCCTTGTTTACTCTGAGCAGTGAAAACGATCGCCTGATGCAGCTTAACAGCGATCTGCTCTCGAGGGTGCTCATCCTTGAAACTGCGGCAGTTGATGAACGGAACCTCCGGAAAATTGCTGCCGACAGCACCTTCAATGCTTCAGGGTTTCTTATGGCAAGGGTTGTTGACCGCAAATTCAGTGACCGTGACAATATGCTGGTGATTGATGCCGGATGGAGACGGGGAATAAAAAAAGATATGACCGTTCTGGTGCCACAGGGTCTGGTGGGGAGAGTCATCTCTGTTTCGGAAAACTATGCAAGGGTGATGCCGGTTATCCATCCGGATTTCAAGGTCTGCGTGGTAGCCGATTCATCGAACAACATGGGTATTCTCTCCTGGAGCGGAGGCAAAGAGTTCATCGCCCAGGTGGAACACATTCCCATCAGCAGCACGCTTAAAGTGCATGAACGAATGGTCACTTCCGATTTCAGTACCTTTTCAATGCGGGGTATTCCTGTCGGAAGAGTGGTTCGCATAACACCTGATAACCTCTTTTACAGGGTTGATGTACGGCTTGCTGTGGATTTTGCGTCCCTTACCCATGTACTGGTTGCTCCGCTGAAAATAGAACCGGAAAAGAGCGCGATTACCGGCACTACTCCGGAAAAACAAGAGATCCCTTAATTTTCAGATATTGACCTTGTGACAAGAAATATTCCCTTTTATCTTTTTGCACTCTGCATCGTCTCTCTGATGCAGGAGTTCGGCTTCTCACACCTGACACTGTTCAAGGTCTCTTTTGATGCTGTCACCATTTTCCTCGCCTTTATTGCCATAACCACAACGCAGAAAACCAGCATGAGTTTCGGGTTTGCTGCAGGAGTGCTTGCGGGCCTTCTGACGGGAAACATGGGGTTACAGATGCTTGCAAGAACGGTCGGAAGTTTTGTCGCCAGTTTTTTTCAGACTCCCAAAGAGAGCCATGCAACGATTAAACAGAAATCAAGACGCTTTTATGGCGCGGTCATTGCAGCAGGTCTCTGTACCAATGCCATTCTTGCCATTGGAGAAAATCCTCTTGGTCTGTCGCTGGCTTACCGGTTTTTTGTTTTTGGTCTGCTTGAGTCACTCTTCAACATTATTTTAGCCTTGATTCTGAACAGGCTGTTTTTGAGAAAATCACTTGTAAACTGAACGATGGATACACCCCAGCAAAGCGCCAGAACCGTATCTTTTTTTGTGATTGCAGTTTTTACCGTACTGTTTGGCCGACTCTTCTATCTGCAGGTGCTTAATTATCAGCAGCTTGGATCCATTTCAACAACAAACAGCATCCGAAGAATCTGGATGCAGCCTCCGAGAGGACGGATGATTGACCGGAACGGAATTATCATTGTCGACAATCAGCCTCTCTATACAATCAAGATTATTCCTTCTGAATTCAGGAAAGAAAAAACTGCTTTTCTTGCACGGCTGATACAGAAACCAAAGGAGGAGCTGGATGAGATTTACCGCAAGGGATATGCGTTTAACCGATTTTCAGCAACCATTGTCAACCGTAATCTTGATGCCATTGCAATAGCGAGAGTCAGCGAGAATCTCTGGCAGCTTCCCGGTGTCCTTATAGAGTCCGACAACAAGCGACTCTATCCTGACGCCCTTTTTGGAACCCATCTCTTCGGCTATTTACGCTCGATATCGAGGGAAAAGCTTGAGGAGCTGGCCGATCAGGGTTACTCTCAGGATGACAAAATCGGTTTCAGCGGACTGGAAAAATTTTATGAGGAGCGGCTGAAAGGTCAGAAAGGTGCCCGGTTTGAAATGGTTACCCCTTTGGGGAAATATGCCGGAAAATACGATGACGGAAAGAGCGATATCGTCTCCATAAAGGGGGATGATCTCTATCTGGCTATTGACGGTGGACTGCAGCAACTTGCTGAACAATTGCTGAGAAAAACGGGAAAATCAGGGGCTGTCGTGGCTATTGACCCCTCAACCGGCGGAGTCCTTGCCCTTGCCAGCGCACCTGACTATGATCTTGATATCTTCAACGGTTCTACGGATCGCAAAGGATGGAACAGTATTCTTACCAATCCGTCAAAACCGCTTTTTAACCGCACCGTTCAGGCCGTTTATCCGCCAGGATCTATTTACAAAATGATTCTTGCGATGGCAGCGCTTGAGGAAAAGAGATTTGATCCGAAGAAGAAAATCCTCGATAACGGGGTCTTCATTTATGGAAAACGACGATTTCTCAGCAATGAGGGAAGGGGGCACGGATGGGTGGATATGAGAGAGGCCATTACGGTTTCATCCAATGTCTATTTTTATAACCTGATTTTTCCTGTGGGGTTTGATAACTGGACAAAATATGGCGCCATGTTCGGTTTTGGACAAAAAAGCGGTATTGACCTGCCTGGCGAGCGGGCCGGACTTCTTCCATCAACCAGTTACTACAATAAACGGTATGGCGAGAACAGGTGGACAAAGGGCTATCTGGTCAGCCTTGCGATTGGCCAGGGTGAGCTTGGCACGACACCGGTGCAGCTTGCTGCCTATGCTGCAGCCATTGCCAACAATGGCACACTCTATCAGCCTCATCTTGTTAAAGGATATCGCGATACGGCTACGGGTAAATATTTTCCCTTCCTCTATACAAAACAGGAGCTTCCGGTTTCAGCAGAAACATTCGCTCTTATCAAGGATGGTATGATCGGGGTTGTACGACGCGGCACAGGCACGCTGGCCCAGGTACCTGGTGTAACTGTTGCAGGAAAAACCGGAACTGCACAAAATCCCCATGGGAGGGATCATGCGTGGTTTATTGCTTTTGCTCCGGTGGAGAATCCAAAAATCGCCATGGCGGTGCTTGTAGAGAATGCTGGTTTCGGTGGCGCCATTTCGGCTCCGATTGCCCGTGAACTGATCCGCTACTATGTGAAGGGTGAGAAGGTGGCTGTTGCACCGGAAAGAGAAGGAAACGCACCCGCTGATAGTGTGCTGCAAGCTGATAGTACGAATACCACGATACCGGCAGCAGTGCAACCGGAAAAGGTCATCAAGAACGCTGAACCTGTTACCGGTGAACGTATTGACAACAAGAGTGGAGAGGTGAGCGAATGATCTATAAGCATGATCCGGCATCCATACAGGGGTTTCTTGAGGATACGAGCAATCTGAAGAGCGGTCATACTCCGGGTGTTTTTTTCCCTGAGAATGGGGATGATATTTCCGGACTCCTGAAAGGTGCAACAGAAGAGAGACGCCGCTTCACCATTGCCGGTAATGGAACCGGAACAACTGGTGGCAGAATTCCTATGGGTGAATATGTCATTTCGATGCAATTGCTTGACCGGATAGGCGAACCGGTGCCTCTCGACGGGAAGAGGGCTTACATAACGGTCGAGGCTGGAGCCCACCTTGCGGCTATTCAGAAAAAGGTGGAAGAGGCTGGCTGGTTTTATCCTCCCGACCCGACGGAAAAGCTCTGTTTTATCGGAAGCACCATAGCAAACAACTCTTCAGGGGCACGCAGCTTTAAGTATGGCCCGACTCGAAACCATATTGCCCGACTCCTCGTCATTCTGCCACAGGGTGAGTGCATCAACCTTTCGCGTGGGGCCTCTCTGGCAGACAAGGAGGGTTTCTTCCATTTCAAGCTGCCTTCCGGCGGTGAACTGACTTTCAGGAGAGCGGCTTACCATATGCCTGAAACCTCAAAGCACAATGCCGGATACTTTTCGGATGAGGGCATGGATCTGATTGACCTCTTTATCGGTTCCGAGGGAACGCTCGGGGTTATTGTGGAGGCTGATCTCATGCTCATTCCCTTGCCAGCGGCGGTTATCTCCTGTCTGGTCTACTTCGCTCATCTTGATGAGCTCTTCTCCTTTGTCGGGCGGCTTAAAGAGCCGGGCAATGGTATTGCACCACGGGCAATTGAGTTTTTTGATTCCCGTTCGCTCGAATTTCTTGCAAAAAAGTATCCTGAAGTGCCCCATAATTGCGAGGGCGCGATTTTTTTTGAAGTGGAAACTACTGCCCAGAGAGAAGAGAACGACCTTGATACCCTTTTCAATCATATGGAGTCGTGCAATGCCATGACCGATCTCTCCTGGGTGGCGCTTGATCGTGATGAACAGGAGCGGTTGCGGGAGTTTCGTCACGCTTTGCCGCTTCTTGTCAACGATTGGCTGAGTCGGCAGCATGAAAGTAAAATCAGTACCGATATGGCTGTTCCGGATGGCCGTTTCCGTGAACTCTTTGATTTTTATTGCACTTCTTGCGAACAACAGGGCTTTGTCTATATTATTTTTGGTCATATAGGAGATGCTCATGTACACTTGAACATTCTGCCGCGCAACAGGGAGGAGTTTTTGGAGGCGAAGGCCCTGTACCGGAAGTTTGTTGGCAAGGCGCTTGAACTGGGAGGAACGCTTTCTGCAGAGCATGGCATCGGCAAGCTCAAGGCGGAACATCTTGTGGGTATGTATCAGGACAGTGGTATTCGGGAGATGGCCCGGATAAAGAAATATCTGGATCCTTTTCTGGTGCTCAACAGGGGAAATATTATTCCTGCCGCATATTTGGAAACTGAAAATCATTAACGATCACGGTGGCAAAAAAGCAACAGACTCAGCAATATGTTCAGGCCATTCAAAACAGAAAGGCCCGGTTCGAATTTGAAATTCTGGATACTCTCGTTGCCGGTATCCAGCTTTTTGGCAGCGAAGTGAAATCGGTACGTCTGGGGCAAGCGAGTCTGAGCGACAGCTTTGCCATCATCCTTCGTAATGAGATCTGGCTTGAAGGTATGCAGATTACTCCGTATGCGCATAACCGGATGGAGCTGATTGAAGCGAAGCGGAGTCGTAAACTGCTGCTGCATAAAGAGGAAATCCGCAAAATCGAGGCAAAAATCAGTGAAAAAGGGCTTACGCTGGTGCCATTGAAGGCCTTTTTCAACTCGAAAGGCCTCCTGAAAATTGAACTTGCCATAGCCAAAGGCAAAAAGCTCTACGACAAGCGCGAAACGATCAAGGCGCGGGAAAATCAGCGTCAGATGGAGCAGATAAAAAAACAATACTAAACAGATAAAAATAAGAGGAAATCCATATGCTTTTTCCATCTGTACAGGAACAGCTTGATCTTATTGTTGCCAATGTGGTGGAAATCATCAGCGTTGAAGAACTTGAACAGAAATTGCGTCAGAGCCTGAAATGCGGTCTGCCACTGAAAATAAAACTTGGCGCTGATCCATCTCGCCCTGATTTGCATCTCGGTCACTCGGTCGTTTTGCGGAAGCTCCGGGAGTTTCAGGATTTTGGCCATGAGGCCATTCTTATTATTGGCGATTTTACCGCCATGATCGGCGACCCTTCGGGAAAAAGCAAGACGCGACCGCAGCTTTCAGCCGAAGAGGCGCGGGAAAATGGTTTGAGTTACTTTGAGCAGGCTTCGAAAATTCTTGACCCTGATAAAACGACGATCTGCTATAATGCCGACTGGCTTGGCAAGATGAGTTTTGCCGATGTCATCAAACTTTCCAGCCACTACACGGTGGCCCGGATGCTTGAGCGTGATGACTTCGAGAGGCGATATCGGGCTCAAGAGCCAATCTCCATTCATGAGTTCCTCTATCCCCTTGCCCAGGGTATGGATTCAGTGCATCTGAAAAACGATGTTGAACTTGGCGGTACTGACCAGAAATTCAATCTGCTGGTCGGCAGGGCTTTGCAGCGGGAGTATGGTATTGAACCGCAGGTCTGCATTACCATGCCCTTGCTCGTGGGCACTGACGGAAAGGAGAAGATGTCGAAATCACTTGGCAACGCCATCTGTTTCAATGACTCCCCTTCCGATATCTATGGCAAGGTACTTTCGATTCCCGACACGCTCATTGAAACGTACTGCAAACTTCTGGTGCCAAAGGAAGATGAGGGGGTTGGGGCTATTCTCGGAGAGATCACGGAAAATCCGAGAACCGCCAAGCGGGCTCTGGCAAAGACGATTGCGGCTCTCTACACTTCACAAAAAGAGGCTGATGATGCCGAATCACAATTTGATCAGCTCTTCATTCATAAAAAAGCGCCTGACCATATTGAACTTTTTGAATTTGATGAGTCGTCCATACCACTGATCGATCTCCTCGTCACCCTTGGCGCCGCCACGTCAAAAAGTGACGCTCGACGGATGATTCAGCAGAAATCGGTTCTTGTTGATGAGAGGAAGATCGAAGAGATTGCGGAGTGTATTGAACTCAGCCTGGAAGCAAAAATCATCAGGGCTGGAAAAAGAAGGTTTTTTAAAGTGGCCGCAAGAAAAACATTTTGAATACGACTGCTTTTTCCTATAATTCGTCAATTTCGATACTGGGAACACTTTACACAATAAAATTAAATCCGGAGGCACGGCATTGTCATTTGTCCCATCAAAAGTTTTTTTCACCAAAGGTGTGGGAAGGCACAAAGAATATCTCTCCTCGTTCGAGCTTGCCCTGAGAGAGGCCAAAATCGAGAAATGCAATCTGGTTACAGTATCAAGTATTTTTCCTCCTCACTGTGAGCGCATCAGTGTGGAAGAGGGTGTAAAGCTGCTTTCTCCGGGGCAGATCACCTTTGCTGTCATGGCCCGTAATTCAACCAATGAGTTCAACCGTCTTATTGCCGCTTCAGTCGGCGTCGCCATTCCTGCTGATGATACACAGTATGGTTATCTGTCGGAACACCATCCGTTTGGAGAATCCGCCGAACAGTCTGGTGAATATGCCGAAGATTTGGCGGCAACGATGCTTGCAACCACCCTTGGTATTGAGTTTGATCCGAACAAGGACTGGGACGAACGTGAGGGTATTTACAAAATGAGTGGAAAAATCATCAATTCATACAACATCACTGAAACCGCAGAGGGCGAAAACGGTCTCTGGACAACCGTTATTTCCTGCGCAGTTCTCCTGCCGTAACGGCTCTCCGTTCGGCTCCCAAGGGTGCTGAACGCGAAGATTTTTTTTCGCCGAAAAGAGGGTGACCCTGTCTGAAAAAAGTTAACAAACGGGTAATGGGCTTTTTTTGACCACCTGCTACCCGTTTGTTAACTGGTTGGCCACACAGGCAGAACCCATATTATTTCAGTGACTGCTCATGATTTATCTTGCCTCATTCCAGAATATTCGTACCCTTGAGGAGTTGATTCTCTGGGGTGGCTATCTGTTGCTCTTTATCATTATTTTTGCCGAAACCGGCCTGTTTGCAGGCTTTTTTCTTCCGGGTGACTCTCTGCTCATAACGGCAGGGCTTATCGCGGCATCAGGAGCTCTCGACATCGTCCTCCTGATCACAATCCTTTCATGTGGAGCGATTCTGGGTGATACAACGGGCTATTTTATCGGAAAAAAGCTTAAAAACTCAATCTTTTCAGCAGAGAATTCCCGTTTTTTTCGTCGCGAGCATTTGCTGAAAACAGAGGCTTTTTATCGGAAACATGGTTCAAAAACGGTGTTTCTTGCTCGTTTTGTGCCGATCGTACGCAGCTTTACGGCGACTTTGGCGGGTGTGACCGGGATGCCGTTCGGGCTCTTCTTTTTTTTCAGTTTCTGCGGCTCTCTTGTCTGGGTTCTCTGTTTTACGCTGATCGGTTTCTTTATTGCAAGCCTCTTTCCTGATATTGTTAAATATCTGCACGCCGTCATCCTTGCAGGAATAGTCCTTATCGTAGCCACTGCCCTGAAAAGCCTGAGGCAGAAAAATAAAGCTGCGCGGTGAAGATGTATCTTGTTTCGGGCAGAGAGGCTCACGGATATGTATACTTGCTATGGTATTTTCTACACAGTAACCATTAATCAAACTGGGCACATCACAGTTATGACTGAATCGATCAAAACTGATGTTCTGGTGATCGGCAGCGGCATAGGCGGACTCTATTTTGCCATTCATATGGCCGATTACGCCAAGGTAACGATTATCACAAAAAAGGAGAGTTCTACTTCCAATACCAATTGGGCCCAGGGTGGAATCGCTGCCACCATCGATCATAATGACAGTGCTGAGCTGCATATCGCTGATACCCTTGATGCCGGGGCAGGATTGTGCAACCTCGAAATGGTCACTCTCATGGTAAATGAGGGACCTCAGCATATCGAGCGTCTGATGCAACTTGGTGTTAACTTTACCACTTCAGATCATGACCACCTGCACCTCGGCAAGGAGGGTGGCCACTCCAGAAGCCGCATTGTTCATGCACAGGATCTGACCGGACGTGAGGTTGAAACGGCTCTTCTTGATCGCATCAACAGCCACCCCAATATCACCCTGCTTGAGCACCATTTTGCCATCGAACTGCTTACCGAGCACCATCTCGATATTAAGACGAACAGCATCAACTGTTACGGAGCTTACGTGCTCGACTCACGCCAGAGGCAACCGAAAAAGATTCTGGCAAAAATTACCATGCTCGCATCAGGGGGACTTGGCCATATCTACCCTTACACCACAAATCCGGAGATAGCTACTGGTGATGGTGTAGCGATGGGATATCGGGCTGGAGCTGAAATTGCCAATATGGAGTTTATCCAGTTTCATCCAACCGCTCTCTACCATCCGAAAGCAAAATCTTTTTTGATTTCGGAAGCTGTCCGGGGATTCGGCGGTATCCTGAGACTGAAAAATGGTCAGGAGTTTATGCATAAATATGATAAACGCCTGAATCTGGCTCCCCGCGATATTGTGGCGCGCGCCATTGACTCGGAGATCAAAAAAAGTGGCGAGGAGTGTGTCTTTCTTGATGTAACGCATATCGATGCGGAAAAAACAAAGGAACATTTTCCCAACATCTATGAAACCTGTCTCGGTTTTGGTATTGATATGACGAAGGAGATGATCCCGGTTGTTCCTGCAGCACACTATTCGTGCGGTGGCATGAGCACCGATGACAAAGGGCGCACCACCATAGAAAGGCTTTATGCATGCGGAGAGACGAGTTGTACCGGGGTTCATGGCGCTAACCGTCTTGCAAGCAACTCTCTGCTTGAAGCGCTGGTCTTTGCCTGGAGGGCATATCTTGATATCAGCGAAGAGGTGAAGAAACATGACAACCATGTCGATTTTCCTGACTGGGACGATACGGGTACCGTCAATCCGGAAGAGTGGATTTTGGTATCACACAACAAACGGGAGGCACAGCAGGTGATGAATGACTATGTCGGGATTGTGCGCAGCGACCTGCGCCTGCAGCGTGCGAAAAGACGGATTGATTTTCTTAAGGAGGAGACGGAGTCCTACTACAAGAAGACAAAGATAACGACTCAGATTCTTGAGCTTCGCAATATCATCAAAGTGGCGAGCCTGATCATCGAGAGTGCCATCAAGCGCCGTGAATCGAGAGGACTGCATTATACAACCGATTATCCCAACAGGGACGACAAACATTTTCTGATTGATACGGTGTTGCGATCGTTTTAACAAACACAGGTTATCATTCAACGGGTTATCCGGATATCTGCAGGGGCACGCCATGGCGTGCCCCTACCTCACCTCCTGCCAATCTCTTGCATAGCGGAAATCGATACCGGGTGTCCGGCCTGATAGTTTGGCTATAACGGGCATCATCCTTTTGTACTGGTTCCTGACAACCATCTTCCTGACACGGTCATAGAAGGTTTCCTCTATCCCCTGGCCAAGGATCGCATGTTTGTCCATTCTCTTTTCAAGCATCATATAGAGAAGCAGATCAACGGCTTCATAACTGAATCCGAGATCATCCTCATCACTCTGTCCTTCCCAGAGATCGGCTGAAGGCGCTTTGACGATAAGGGGCTCCGGAATGGCGAGATGACGGGCAAGTCCTCGTATCTGGGTTTTATAGAGATCGCCAATTGGATTGATGGCTGAGGCCATATCGCCAAAGAGGGTGCCATAACCAAGAAGCAGCTCTGTTTTGTTGCTTGTTCCGGTGACCAGGCGGCCATCTCTGGCTGAAACATCATAGAGCAATATCATCCTCGTGCGCGCCATAATATTGCCCCTTCTCAACAACTGATTTTCCGGTACAGAGGAAAAAAAAGCATCGACAACAGGCGTAATCGGCATCTCTTCGGCCTGTATGCCGAGCTTTTTAATCATGAGTTCCGCATGTTCGAGACTTTCCATACTGCTTGAAGCATAGGGCATCATAAGCCCTAAAACGTTCTGCCGACCCAGTGCACGAACCGCCAGTTCACAGACAACAGCCGAATCGATACCGCCTGACAGACCAAGTACGACCGAACTGAATCCGAACTTTCGAAGCTCATTGAAAAGAAATGCCTTGAGAATATCCTCTACCAGGTGATAATCGAGATGGAGATCCTGAACCTTCATAATGGGCAGTCTAAAAGTTGAACAATCGTATGAGTGAGCCAATCAGTAAAAAAGCTGCTGTGTTGACCACCACGACAAAAAAACCGGTATTTCTCAATGCTGAGGCTAAAGGAGTTTCATCTTGATCAAGCAACAGCTTTAAACCATTTCTGCCAACGACAAGAGCATAACCGAGAGCAAACACAGCAAAAAACCAACTCAGGGAGCCCGTAAAATAGAAAAGTTCAAAGAGCCAGACAGGGGTCATCGCATAGGAGAAAACCGTGAGCACTTTCGATTTGAAGCTCTCTGTCTGTTGTTTCCGGAGCAAGAAGAGCGCTCCTCCCATCATGAGATAGAGCGCTGCGACATCAATAAGAAAGGTGGCAATGGTAAAGAACATGGCTGGTCGGGGTACACCGATCAAAGGAAATTTTACGAACTGCACAAGGGCAATAACCGGAACGGCATACTCCCTGAGCACACCGGACTCCCCTGCCACCTCTCTCTTCTTTATAGCACGCCATAACGTGCTATTACGAAACAGGAGAGCAAACATCGTTGAAAAAAGTTCATGAACGCCCATAAGAGTGCTTATCTAAGCCATTTTGAAGGGTTTTGCTTGACTCGGCCTTTCCATATCTCAAAATGCACAACTGAAGCTCCCTCAGCAGTTTTTCCGGAGAATCCAAGCAGTTGCTGCGACTTGATAATATCGTCTCGTGCTACACTTAACTGACCCAGATTGGCATACACGGTAAGATAAGATTGCGGATGGCGAACAATAACGATATTGCCAAAAGTGGGGAGAAAGGCAATCTGGACTACCTTGCCACCAGAAACAGCCCTTACCTGCGTGTTGGAAGGGACAGAAATATCGATCCCGTTATTGGTGGTAACAATTCTGAGATCCTTGTCTTTTACCGTTCCAAACCGTTTGGCAACGACTCCATTCTGTACAGGCCAGGGCAGTGAACCAAATGCTTTGTCAAAATTTGCGGAAACGCCTTCCAACTCGGGAGAATCAAGATTGAGTGTTTGATTGCCTTGCTCTTTTTCCGGGCTCTTCATGGCCCTCTGCGGGGCCTCTTCCATCGCTTTGTTTGCAGTATCAGGAGCCACTCTTTGTTCAACCGTTTTTTTCTTCTTCACACGAACCCGCCCGATAGCAGGACGTTCGGTACGAAGGTGCTCTTGCTCAACCTGTTTTTGCTCAAGTCGTTTTTGCTCAAGTCGTTGGGCTTCAAGACGTCTTTGCTCAAGCTGCAGTGCCTTGCGACGCCTTGCTTCAAGATTTTTTCTTCTCCGTTCACGTTCAGCCTCCAGGGCACGCTGCTCGGCCAGAATGAGTGACTCTATCCTTGACTGCAATTGCATACGTTTTTTCTGGACGGTTGCAAGCTGTGTGAGATATTCCTGCTTGTTTTTCTTTAACCGGTCAAGTACCACCTCTTTCTCTTTTTTACTGGCTGACCAGCTTTTCAACTGCTGCTCCTGCTCTCTGACTACTTTAGCTTTTTGCTGATAGCTCTGCTCAAGCGCAATCCTGCTATTTTCAAGCTTTGCAGCAACCTGCTGCAGCTCTTCGACATTGCTGCGGACAGAACGGGTAAAAAAGCCCATATATTGCGCGCGTACCAGGGCTTTGGAAACGGAACCTGCAGCAAAAAAATGCTCAATGTCCCTGTTTCCACCATATTTATATGCTGATATCACCGTCCTGCGAAAATCATCAGAAACCCTGCCATAAATCTTGCGATTCCCCTGAAGCTCATCATGCAGACGGTCAATATCACCATCGAGCCTGGTGAGATAGCTCTGGTTTTCATTGATCATCTTTTCAAGTACCAGAATCTGGTTACGAATATTTTCCAGAGCCTTAAATGAGTGTGACTCTTTTTTTGTTGTCAACTTGAGTTTTGACTGGTACTCCTGGAGCTGCAGCTTGAGATTCGAAAGGTTTTTTTCAACTGCTGCGCGTTCTTTCATGATCTTTGTGATCTCGCCGTTTCTCGGCAATGCGGCCATTGTTGGGGGCGACAGCACTGATACAAGCAAGAAGAGAACGCTGGCTATGCGCAATACTCTGTAAAAAAAAGCAGGTGGAACGATAAAGGTCATAAAAAATCCCCAGGCATTAAAAATTCTGCTACCCTTACAAATAAAAATGGTGAGAAGAGACCATCGAAAAACACAAGAAAAACATCAACTCAAGGTAAAGGATAAAATCTTTTCTTCGCAAACGGTCAAAGAAAAAAAAATTTGTTTTTCCTGACCTGAAATAATGGTAACTATCCGTTTTTCATCAGCGTATCGAATACATGGACAAGCTTGTCATAAGGGGCGGTCGCCGCATCTCCGGCACTATAACGGCCTCAGGCTCAAAAAATACCTCTCTGCCAATCATTGCAGCAACACTGCTTACCGGCAATGGCACCTTTACCCTTCATCATATCCCCGATTTGAAGGATATCGTGACCTTTACCCAGCTTCTGCACCACCTGGGAGCTGAAACGACCTATGAAGGCAACACCCTGAAGGTTTCATCCCGCAATGTACAAAGTCTTCAGGCACCCTATGAACTGGTAAAAAAAATGAGGGCATCGATCTATGTTCTGGGACCGATGCTTGCACGATTTGGCCACGCAAGAGTCTCTCTTCCCGGGGGATGTGCTTTCGGACCGCGCCCCATTGACCTTCATTTGATGGCTATGGAAAAACTTGGTGCCACGATCACCATCGAAACCGGATTTATTGATGCCACCATTCCAGGCGGAAAACTGCAGGGTGGCCATATCACCTTCCCGATCTCTTCTGTAGGTGCAACGGGAAATGCTCTCATGGCGGCTGTCCTTGCCGAGGGTACCACAACCATCAGCAATGCAGCAGCGGAACCTGAAATTGAGACGCTCTGCAAATTTCTCATCGCAATGGGAGCAACAATCAGGGGAACAGGAACAACCGAACTTGAAATAGAGGGGTGCAATGCACTCAAGGCTATTGAATTTAAGAACGTTTTTGATCGCATCGAAGCTGGTACACTTCTTGCTGCGGCAGCCATAACTGGAGGAGAGATCACTGTTAACGGCGTGGAACCCGAACAGATGAAAGCTGTACTGAAAAAATTTGTCCATGCGGGATGCCTGGTTGAGACAACAGACAACAGCATAACCCTGAAAAGTCCGAAAAAGCTTATACCGACCGATGTCACCGCAAAGCCTTATCCAGCCTTTCCAACCGATATGCAGGCACAATGGATTGCTCTGATGACGCAAGCTGAAGGATCAAGTCATATTACCGACAAGGTCTATCATGAACGGTTCAACCACATCCCTGAGCTGAATCGGCTTGGCGCCCATATTGAGATCCATAAAAATCAGGCAATTGTTCACGGACCGCAACAGCTCTCGGGTACGAAGGTCATGTCAACCGATCTGAGAGCCTCAGCAAGCCTTGTTCTTGCAGGCCTTGTCGCCGAAGGAACAACGGAAGTACTGCGAGTTTACCACCTCGACCGGGGATATGAAAAGATCGAAATAAAACTGAACAGCCTTGGTGCCGATATCAGCAGGGAGAAGTATGATGAATTTCACTGACTTTTAAAAAAAAGAGGATTATTTTTTTGGATATTATCTGCGATGCATTATATTAACTGCCTCTAAAGCTAAGCATTGAGGGCCCTTAGCTCAGTTGGTCAGAGCAAGCGACTCATAATCGCTGGGTCGTAGGTTCAAGTCCTACAGGGCCCACCGTATTGTGAATGAGATGAAAAATAACCTGGCGTGTTCGTCTAGTGGCCCAGGACATCGCCCTCTCAAGGCGAAGATCACGGGTTCGAATCCCGTACACGCTACCATAACAAGCACCCGTAGCTCAACTGGATAGAGTATCTGACTACGAATCAGACGGTTAGAGGTTCGACTCCTCTCGGGTGCACTCCCTTCTTCCTGGCTAAACAGCTTTTCTCTCTTTCGGCGATGTTTGACCTTGCTTTTCTTCTTGCCCCTGTATTTGCAACATTTTTTCTGGGAATGTTTTTGCGTAAAACATCAGTTTTTGATGATTACGCGCCGGATGTTCTTTTTAAGCTTGTTTATCATTTGACGCTTCCTGCACTCCTGATTTCCGTACTTTCCTGGGTGGTCATCAGTCGTGCGATGCTTTTTCTTCCTCTTCTCTCTTCGCTTCTTATCCTTTTGACGCTCGCAGCGGCTTTGCTCACGGGAAAAGCCATCAAGATGCAAAAAAAAACCTGGTTGGTAGTTGCAGGTGGCTCAATGATCATGAATGTGGGCTTTGTCATGCCCTTCGTTCAATCATTTTATGGAGACGATGGCCTGGCTCGCCTCTTCATCTTTGATCTTCCGAATGGGTTGTTGGCTTCTGCAGTGGTCTGCACGTTTGGCAACAATGATGGAGATGCCACTAAAAATGGCCTGCTCAAGAAACTCATCAGCTCCCCCCCTCTTCTGGCCCTGATTGCAGCTCTTCTGATGAATGCATTGGATCTGCGTCCCATGCCCATTGCAACCTCAGTACTGCACTCCATCGGGAAACTGACGATACCGCTCATGCTTCTTGCTCTCGGGGCATCGTTCAGGATCACAAAAATCAACCCATTCCTTCTTGCTGTCGCCATCATCCTGCGCATGGTTCTCGGACTTGCTCTCGGAGTATGGCTTGCAAGCCTGTTTGGCCTTGAAGGGCTTGACCGGGCCATTGTGGTACTCTCAGCTTCCGCACCGGCAGGGTTCTCAACCATCAGCCTTGCCTCGATTGAGGAACTTGACCACGAATTTGCCGCAACTCTTGTAGCATCTTCGATGATCGTGGCAATGATTCTTATTCCTGTTCTTCTCACCATTCTCTAAAAAAAAGATAAAAGAGAATTGGAATAAATTATTTTTTACTATATTCACCTCACTATTGAGGAGTGGCCAAATTGGTAAGGCTCCTGATTCTGGATCAGGCAATTTGCAGGTTCGAGTCCTGCCTCCTCAGCGGACAAAAAAAAAGAGACAAACAAACCGTTTGTCTCTTTTTTTTTGCTGAAATCCCGATCATTATCCGCATTTATCCAGATGCTACCGGGCAACCTCTCGCTGACCAAACCTTGATTGCGGCTTCAGCCTTTTTGCACAATTCACTCTTTCTCACCGGCAAGCACAAGAGCTGATACCTTTTCATGAGCATCCGTGCGTGCAAAAAAAAAGAGACAGAACTTGCGTTCTGCCTCTTTGACATAAGGAACCGGGATGCCGGAAACTTATTTTGCTGCAGGTGCTGCTGGTGCTTCTGCTGCTGGTGCTGCCGGTGCCTCTGCTGCTGGTGCTTCTGCTGCTGGTGCTGCTGGTGCCTCTGCTGCTGGTGCTGCTGCAGGTGCTTCTACCGGTGCTTCTACTGGTGCTTCTACTGGTGCTTCAGCTTTTTTTGCGCAGCCAACGAAAGAGACTGAGCTCAAAAGGAAGAGGAAAATGAAAAGTTTTTTCATTGCTATTATTATTTTTGTTGTTTGATAATTGACAGCTTCATCAGCTCTCGAATAATAAAAAAAAACAGCGACTTTTCAAAAGCCTACTGTATGGCGGAATATGCAAAAAAATTTCACATCCCGCCTTAATAAATATTTTTTTTACTCAACAAGCAACTCTAATTCTGCTTTTTCAAGCTTGTGAAAGTTAAGATATTGATAAACATTCTCCTCTTTTTCGCCTGAGAGATGACGGTTGATAATTTCCATATACTCATCTTTGTTTGGCAGGTGACCAAGAAGGGCGCATACTGCAGCAAGCTCCGCTGAACCAAGATAGACCTGTGCACCCGTGCCCATACGGTTATCGAAGTTTCTTGTGCTGGTAGAGAAGACTACGGCATTATCGGCGACCCTTGCCTGATTACCCATGCACAGTGAACATCCCGGACGCTCAATACGGGCTCCGGATGCGCCAAATATCGAGTAATAGCCCTCTTCGATCAGTTTTGCCATATCCATTTTCGTGGGAGGAACAATCCAGAGCCTTACCGGAGCAACACCCCTGTTGCGCAAAATTTCGCCGAGAGCGCGGAAATGGCCAATATTGGTCATACAACTTCCAACAAAGACCTCGTCAATGACTTTCGGTCTGTCGTCGGCACGAAGCACCTCACTGAGCGTCATGACATCATCAGGATCGTTGGGGCAGGCAAGAATCGGCTCGGTAATTGTGTTCATATCGACCTCGATAACTGCTGCATACTCCGCATCACTGTCTGGCTCAAGAAGAGAGGGGTTTTCAAGCCAGGCTTCCATTTTACCAATTCGACGTTGCAGGGTATCAGCATCGCCATAGCCCAGCTCTATCATTTGTTCGAGCAATTTGACGTTTGAGCTGAGATATTCGATAACCGGTTCTTTATCGAGCCGGACCGTGCACGCCGCAGCGCTCCGTTCGGCAGAAGCATCACTGAGTTCAAATGCTTGCTCAACCTTGAGTTTCGGCAACCCTTCGATTTCAAGAATACGACCGGCAAAAACGTTTTTCTTGCCTTTCTTTTCGACGGTCAGCAAGCCTTGCTTCAAGGCCACATAGGGAATGGCGTTGACCAGATCCCGCAATGTAATACCTTGCTGCATCTCACCAGTAAAGCGCACAAGCACTGATTCAGGAACATTCAAAGGCATGGTTCCGGTAACACCTGCAAATGCTACAAGCCCTGAACCTGCCGGGAACGAAATGCCGATTGGAAAACGGGTATGGGAATCAGCGCCAGTACCAAGTGTATCGGGCAGCACCATACGGTTCAGCCACGTATGAATAACACCGTCTCCGGGTTTAAGCGAAACGCCGCCCCTGCTCATGATAAAGTACGGGAGGCTTCTGTGCAACTTCACATCAGAAGGCTTTGGATAGGCTGATGTATGGCAAAAGCTCTGCATTAAGAGATCCGCGCTGAAACTGAGCGCTGCAAACTCTTTCACCTCGTCACGGGTCATGGCTCCGGTTGTATCCTGTGAACCAACCGTAAGTGTCTCTGGTTCGACATACATCCCCGGACGCACACCCTGAAGGCCGCAGGCCTTCCCGATCATTTTCTGGGCAAGCGTGTAACCTTTACCGCTGTCTGCAGGCTGTTCAGGACGCAGGAAGAGGTTGTCTTCACCTAATCCGAGAGCTTTTCGTGCCTTTCTGGTCAGGGTTCGGCCAATAATCAGGGGAATACGTCCTCCGGCACGAACCTCGTCCGCAATCGTATTCGGGGAGAGTTCGAACCGCGCGATCACTGCACCGTTTTTCTCTATGGTACCCGTAGCAAGATAAAGATCAATAACATCGCCCATCTCCATTGCCGTCACATCAGCCTGGACAGGCAAGGCACCCGAATCTTCTGCTGTATTGAAAAAAATGGGAGCAATAATGCTGCCAATAACCACTCCACCGCTCCGCTTGTTGGGTACTGCCGGAATATCGTTACCAATGTGCCACTGAACCGAGTTGATTCCCGACTTCCGGCTTGATCCGGTACCGACAACATCGCCAACATAAGCAAGTGGATGGCCTTTCGTTTTCAGCTCGGCAATGGTTTCTATCGGATTGGTTATCTTGGTACCAAGCATACAGCGGGCATGAAGAGGAATATCGCTGCGAGTAAATGCCTCACTGGCTGGCGAAAGATCGTCCGTATTGGTTTCACCCGGTACTTTGAAAACCGTAAGGGTCATTTTTTCCGGAAGTGTTGGCCTGGAGGTAAACCATTCTGCTTCTGCCCATGACTTGAGCACCTCTTCAGCATAGGTATTGGTTTTTGAGAGGTCAACCACAACATCGAACAGGTCATAGACCAGCAAGGTCTTTTTCAGCATCGCAGCCGCTTCTCTGCATATCGCCGGATCCTCATGACCGAGCGCATCGACAAGAGGCTTGACATTATAACCTCCGAGCATGGTTCCCAAAATGCTGACGGCTTCCACTTTGTCAATCACGCTACAGGAGAGTTCTCCCTTGAGGATAGCATCAAGAAAAGCGGCTTTTTCAAAGGCGGCATCATCAACGCCCGGGCTGATATGTTCACGAAACAACTCAAGCAGATACTCCGGCTCCTCAACGACTTCCTGCTGAAGCAGACCAACAAGCAAACGGGTCTGCCCGGCCGTTAATGGTAAGGGTGGAATGCTGAGCTTTGCTCGCTCTTCAGTATGTGCGCGATATTGGTCTACAAGACTCATAAGGTCAATCTCCATGTGTTTATGTGTGTTTGAAAACGAATAGACTTCAGGTAAATGCAGGCGAAAACGCCTATGCTGTCAGGCGACAGAAGACAATCTTAAAAATACCATACCTCCACTGCATAAGCAAGTATCGCTCTTTTCGGAAGCAGCGGTCATAACTAAGTTCTTTAGGTAAAGAAAAAGAATCAGCCAGCTTCTTTAAGGCAAAAAGGTGAAACGGGAGATTAGACTGATCAAAATTTCAGGCGATGAACATGCTGTCACCATAACTGAGAAAGCGATACCCTTCCTCAAGCGCTTTCTGGTAGGCATTGCGCAGATGATCGGGGCCGGCAAATGCCGCTGTAAGCATGAGTACCGTTGAACGGGGTGCATGAAAGTTAGTCAGAAGGCAATCAATGATACGAAATTGATACCCTGGATAGATAAATATATCGGCCTCTCCTGTCAGTGGTTCATCTCCCGTAAAAGTCTCCATGCGCTCCCCTGCATGTTCGAGTGCCCTGGTTACCGTAGTACCTACAGCGATAACCCTTCCTCCGGTAGTTTTTACCTTGCGAATCTTCTCAACCAACGTTGCGGGTATTGAGTAATACTCGCGGTGCATGACGTGCTCCTCAAGGGCATCTGCCCTGACAGGAAGAAAGGTACCCAGACCAACATGCAGTGTAAGGGTAACCGTCTCAACACCCTTGCGGCGAAGTTTGTCGAGCAGCTCTGAAGTCATGTTCAGGGAGGCGGTCGGAGCGGCTACAGAACCCGGCAATTCAGCAAAAACGGTCTGATAGCGCTCCCGGTCAACCTCTTCAGCATCTCGTTTGAGATAAGGGGGAATGGGCACACCACCAAAATGTTCAAAGAGGTCGCTGAGCGATCGCTCCCCGCAGACGGAAATTCGGGCAATACCGTGATCAACAATGTCGGTAACGAGCAGTTCCTGATCGTGCGCCATGAGTTTGTCGCCCTTTTTCAGCTTCCCCCGGTAAAGCACCCGATTTTGCTCCTCCTGATGCTTTTCAAGAAGCATCAACTCAATCCTGGCACCGGTAGATTTGCTGGCATAAAGCCTTGCGCGGAGCACCCTCGTATTATTCAGCACAAGCAGGTCACCTGGCTGCAAAAAAAGGTCGAGACTGGCATAGGATGCGTGTACAACAGCGCCTGTGTGACGATTGAGCACCAGAAGACGAGTGGAACCACGTTCCGCAGGTGGATATTTTGCAATCTTCTCTTCCGACAATTCGTAATCAAAATCACCAGTTCTCATAGCGCTCTCAATCTCGCCCGAACAGCCTCAGCATGAGCCTGGAGCCCCTCATGGTCAGCAAAGGATGCAATTTTCTCCCCACAGCGATGCATTTGCTTTTTTGAATAGGAGATGATTGAGGTGTGCTTGACAAAGTCACGCACCGAAAGCGGCGAAAAAAACCTTGCGGTTCCATTGGTCGGGAGTGTATGGTTCGGACCAGCGAAATAATCACCGACGGTTTCGCAGGAGTATCCTCCCATAAAAATTGCACCGGCATGATGAATATCCGGTAATATTTCCCAAGGGTGTTCGACATGCAGCTCAAGATGCTCGGGAGCAATCATATCTGACACTTCGCAAGCCTCTTCAAGTGAGCCGACAAGTACGATGGCTCCATTGTGCTGCATTGAAGAGGCAATAATCTCCCGCCTGTTCATTCCCGGAAGACGTGCTTCAGCACACTCCCTGACGGCTGCAGCAAGCGATGCGGAGGGGGTGATCAGCACGGCCGATGCATCGGGATCATGCTCCGCCTGGGCAAACATGTCAAGGACAATAAATTCAGGATTGGCCATTTCGTCTGCTATAATAACCACTTCGGAAGGACCTGCAATGCTGTCGATGGCGACATGACCAAAAACCTGCTTTTTGGCCAGCGCTACATATTTGTTGCCAGGACCTGTGATGATGTCAACCTTTGGAATGCTCCTGGTACCATAGGCAAAAGCCGCTATTGCCTGGGCTCCGCCGAGTTTGTATACAGAGGTAATTCCGGCAACAGCCGCCGCAGCAAGAATATCGGGATTTACCTCTCCAGAAGCATCACAGGGAGTGGTCATGAAAATATCTTTGACCCCGGCCACTTTTGCCGGAGCAGCGTTCATAAGCACCGAGGAGGGATACGATGCCTGTCCACCAGGTACATAGAGAAGAGCACGCTGCATGGGAGTTACCCGCTGACCAAGAACCACCCCTCCCTCAGCTTCATAAAAAAAACTTTTCTCTGCTTCGTACTGGTGAAACCGGACAATATTACGGTACGCCTCCTCAAGTACGGCCAGAAAAGAGTGATCGGCATTATGGTAGGCCTCCTGTATTGCTTGCTGGGGAACAACCATATCGGACAACCTGACTCCCTGGAAGCGCTCCGTGTAATCCAATACAGCGATGTCTCCCTTCTGACGAACCTCTTGCAAAATTTCTTCAACAGCAGACTGGACAGAAACATCAAAAGTAACGCTTCGACTCAACTGCTTTTCAAGAGCTGAACGCTCTTCCGGAAAACGATATTGGCGTAACACTTCTTACCTCATTTTGGTTATCAGGCTTCAGAAATTCCGTTGTGGCAATGTACATAATAGCTCTCTTTCCCGAAACCCCGAACCGGTAGTGGAAAAGCGGAGCAAACTGCAAAAAAAGTGGTCAAAGAATCAATTATTTCATTTGAAAAAAAGTTGCATTGATCTACCTTAAGAGTTCAGTTTAAACCTTGGAATATAGCCTGAATCCGCTCCTTTCCAAGCCACTATGAGAGACACACAGAACCATGAGAATATGAGCTTTTTCAGTAATCTGTTCAGGGACATCGCCATTGACCTGGGAACAGCAAATACATTGATTTTTATACGGGGTAAAGGTGTTGTTTTAAATGAGCCTTCTATAGTTGCCCGCGAGCGCAACACAGGAAAGATCGTCGCTATTGGACATGAAGCACTTCTTATGCATGAAAAAACCCATCCCGGCATTGTAACCATCCGCCCCCTGGCCAATGGTGTCATTGCTGACTATGAGGCAACGGAAGAGCTGATCAAGGGATTGATCAATAAAACAAAAACCCAGTTTTCACTCGGTATCCGCCGTATGGTTATCGGTATCCCGTCAGGCATCACTGAAGTTGAAAAAAGGGCTGTTCGCGACTCTGCCGAACATGTTGGAGCCAAAGAGGTTTATCTGGTCACCGAGCCCATGGCGGCAGCCATCGGTATCGGACTGGACGTCCAGGAACCAATGGGCAACATGATTGTCGATATCGGGGGCGGCACCACAGAAATTGCCGTTATTTCACTCGGTGGCATTGCATCAGGTGAGTCGCTTCGGGTCGCAGGAACCGATATCACCAATGCGATCGTCCGTCACTTCCGCAAAGCTTACAGTCTGGCAATTGGCGAACGTACTGCCGAGGATGTGAAAATTAAAATTGCGTCGGCCTATAAACTGGAAAAAGAGATCACCATGATGGTCAGAGGCAGAAACCTTGTAACCGCGCTTCCCGAGGAGCGAGAGGTCAACTCTGCGACGATCAGGGAAGCAATAGCGACTCCAATCAGCCAGATTATCACGTCGATCAAAAAAAGCCTCGAAGTGACCAAACCGGAACTTTCGGCTGACATTTTTGACCGCGGGCTCTTCCTTGCCGGTGGCGGATCGCTCATCAAAGGGCTTGACAAAAGAATCAGTGAAGAGACCAAGCTTGCCGTGCATATCAGTGAAGACCCCCTTACCGCTGTTGCAAGGGGTACGGGAGAGGTACTTGAAAACCTTGAAAAGTACCGGAGCGTCCTTCTGACGACTAAACGGTACTGAAAAACAAGAGCGGAGAGAGTGCTATGCCTCGGCGAGAAGCATCGTATAATAGGCTTCATACTGTTCAACAAGCAAGGCGGTCTCATACCGCTTTGCCTGGAGGACACATGCCCGGGAACACTCCAACCAGTGGCCGGGATCTGAAAGCAGAAGAAGCGCCTTCTCCATCATGCCATTGATATCTCCCGGAGCAAGCAGATAACCATGAACCCCTGGAACAATAAATTCGGGAAAACCGCCCGCCATGGTTGCCACAACCGGCACACCACAGGCCATGGCTTCAAGCGCTGCAAGGCCGAATGACTCAACATTGCTCGGCATCAACATGAGATCAGCAATAGAGAGCAGTGGAACAATATCATCCAGCTTGCCGAGAAACCTTACCCGATCCACTATTCCCAACTGGCGAACCTGGATTTCAGCATCGCTGCGTTCCGGACCATCACCCACGAGCAGCAGCGTTGCATCAACGCGTTTACTTAAAGCATAAAAAATCCGGATAATATCGCCAATACATTTTACCGGCCTGAAATTGGAGATGTGAATAACGATTTTTTCCTTCCCAAGGCCAAGTTGTTCACGAATTTCCGGTTTAGGAGAGCGAAAAAAGAGTGACGTATCAACAAAATTGGGAATGACCGTAATCTCCTTTTTTGGGCTGAACATCCTGACCGTCTCATCCTTCAGCCAGGCGGACACGGTCGTCACCCCGTCAGATTTGTTAATAGCGAGCCTCACAACATCCTGCATCCCCCGGTCGGCACCCACGACGGTGATATCGGTACCATGCAGCGTGGTTACCAGCTTGAAACACTTCAATTCGGAACATTTGTCCTCAATCATCTGGCGTGCAAGCATGGCGCTCAAGGCGTGGGGAATCGCATAGTGAGCATGAACAATGTCAAGTTTTTCATAATAGGCAATATCGGCAATTTTCGAGGCAAGGGCGAGAGAGTAAAAGGGTGACTCAAAAAGCGGATAGTGCATCACTTCAATCTCATGGCAGAAAATATTTCGCGAAAAAGCTCCGAGCCGAAAAGGAGCTGACTTGCTGAAAAAATGAATAATATGCCCTCTGGCAGCAAGCGCCTTGCCCAGCTCTGCGGCAATTGCCCCGCTCCCCCCGTAAGTATGGTGACACGAAATACCAATTTTCATTTTTTGCATGGGAATATTTCTATTTTGACTCCCTGCATCTTGCAGGATGAGCCCGTTTTATTTGCCCAGGGATCTGCCCTGCAGCCAAACCCTCCTTGACAAATCTCCATATAAAACACAATATAACCGGATTATCGTTCTCTGTATCGTTGCGGACGCAGTTCCCTCTGCCCGGCCTGTCGTATGGTGGAAGGTCACGGGCCAGCTTGTCGCTTGCAAAAAGACTTCCGGACGGTATCAATTTTCCGGCCCACATTATAAACTGAAGGCAATTCATGCTATTATAAGCGGTAGAGGCCGCCAATGAATGGAACCCCTGCACGGCTTTGAACACAAACAACAGAAAATTCCTGAACAACAATTCATAGAAAGCAGAAAAATATCTTCATGGAAAATGCTCATAAAAAACAACAGGTTGCCCTGAGTTCGGTTCTGGCAAGCCTTCTTCTTACGATTATGAAGCTCGTTGTCGGTATCATGAGCGGCAGCATCGGCATTATATCCGAAGCCGCCCATTCTGCCCTCGACCTTGGTGCTGCCTCCCTGACCTTGTTCGCCGTCAACATGAGCAGCAAACCTGCCGACAGAAAACACCACTACGGTCATGCCAAGGTCGAGAGCGTCTCTGCGCTCATTGAAACCGCTCTTCTTGTTGTAACGAGCATCTGGATTATCTACGCCGCAACTGAAAGGTTGATTGCCGGGAGCGTAGAGATCGAAGTGAAGTGGTATGCCATTGCCATTATGGTCATCTCTATTGTGGTCGATTTTTCACGGTCAAGGGCTCTGAAAAAAGTCGCGAAAGAGACGAACAGTCAAGCCCTTGAAGCTGACGCATTGCACTTCAGCTCTGACATCCTCAGCTCTGCGGTCGTGCTTTTGGGTCTCATTTTTGTTTCATTCGGTATTGCCTGGGCTGATGCTGTTGCCGGTATTGCGGTCGCACTGCTGGTGGGTTGGGCTGCATTCAGCCTTGGGAAAAAAACCATTGACGTACTGATCGACGCCGCACCGGAGGGCATTGCCGATCGTCTTGAAGAGATAACCATGATGGTCAGTGGGGTAATTTCCATCGACAAGGTGCGGGTAAAACCAACCGGACCGCAGGTGTTCATTGAAATGGCCGTCTGCGTCAACAGAACGCTCTCGGTTGAAAAGGTTCAGCGCATCTGCTCTGATATCGAAAAAAGAGTGCGCGATGAGTTTCCCGTGGGTGATATTACCATCAACACAAGACCAATTGCACTCAACAGCGAGACTATTGCTGAAAGGGTCCATGTCATAGGGTTGAATCATAACCTTCACGCCCATAACATTTCAACAAACCTCACTGAACGGCAAAAACAGATCACTTTTGATGTCGAAATCGACCAGCAACTCACCATTAAGCAGGCTCACGATACCGTTAACGCACTTGAAGAGGAGTTGCACCGCGAGTTCGACGGTGAACTCAATATCTGCATCCACCTTGACCCCCTCCGCAATGACGAGTGCTGTACCACGACCCTTCAGGCCGGAGAAGAAAAAGTTGTACGCGACACGATAATCAATGCAGCACAAAGCATCACGAAAATCCAGGACGTTCACGATATTCAGATCCTTAAAACAGAGAAAGAGAAACTCTTCATTACCCTGCACTGCTCATTTAACGACGAGGTACTCCTTGAAGAGGTTCACTCTCTGACCAGCCAACTGGAAGGAGCAATTTATCGCTCTCTGCCCAATGCAGGACGGGTGATCATCCACGCTGAACCGCTCTTTGCATGAGATGGTGCAAAAAAAGAGTTCTCTTCTCTTTCAAAATTATTACCGGCAACACCCTCATGGTTGTCGCAAACCACAGGGCATTCGGATACTCCGTTACGACGGCACTGTACGACCGCTCATCGCCGGATTTTTCCTGCTCAGCCTTGCATCTCTCCAGGCCATGCATTGGGCGGAAAGAAAAGAGCGGCAACCGGCAAGCAGAATGATGGATGAAACCATGAGAAAGGAAAAGCCGTCACGATAATGGGAGAGTACGGTTTCCCGTTTTCGACATTTTTCCGCCTGATACTTCCTGCTCCTGATCCTTTTTATCGGAACTGGTCACCAGTTTATGCAAAATACCAATAACAAGCAGGGAGGCGAGCAAAAGAGCATAGTGCCATGGATTAAAAAGCTGCTCAACATTCTGGCCTGCAGTGGCAATCTTGACCGGTTCAACAATCAATTGCCGCAGGAGCGTGATCATGGCAACTTCGATGAAAACCACCACATGAAAAACGCCGGTTTGCACATAGTTGATTTCAGCAGAAATGAGGCTTGAGAGCGTCCACACAATAAAAAGGGTGCCCAGTGACTGCAGAAAACCATGAGCCAGATTATTCATCTCAACTGAGTGAACAACAGCAACGGAAAATTCCCACAACACCATGAGACTTGCCATAACAAGAGCCAAAGCAAGAAATGCGTGAAGAAGATGATTAAAGGCCCGTAAGGCCGTCAAAAGGTGATCTTCGAACGATGCTATCATGTGCATGACCGTCTATTATATTTCTTTCATCGGCAACAATAATTTCGGGTAGAACATATGGGGAACAGCAAAAGAAGCCCACACGCTTTGTGCATCTTGAAAAAACCTGCCTGTTCCATTGTAGTAATAAGCTTCCGGGTTTGCAAAAGAAATACCCTGCTTCCCGGGTATTCTCTCATTGAAAAACTCTTCACACGTTTTGTGAACCCCGAAATCCGATCTCTCTTTTCCCTTTCACCCTGAACTCGCCCTGATAACGTTGGAGAGTTCAGGAACTGGATGTACATTACGTGAAGGTGATCTTTTCTGGTATCCCTGAAGAGCGACATTCTCTCCTGCAGTCATCCATTTATAAATAAAATTATGAAGACCAAGAAACCCGTTTGCGTTACCGGAGCTTCCGGATTTATTGCATCCCATATCGTCAAGCAACTGCTTGAACAAGGATACTGCGTCAGAGGAACGGTACGCAAAAGCTCTCAGAACTACCCTTTCCTCCTCGCTCTTCCAGGAGCTGCGGAGCGTCTTGAACTTGTTGAGGCTGACCTGCTTGCTCCCGGTTCCTACGACAAGGCCGTAGAGGGATGCGACTATGTGATGCATACGGCAAGTCCATATGAGATTAATGTAAAAAACCCGCAAACTGATCTGGTTGATCCGGCGGTTAACGGAACCGAAACACTCCTTGAGAGTTGCCTGAAATCGGGCTGCGTAAAAAGGGTGATTTTGACCTCCTCAATTGCCGCCATTACCGATGAACCGGACAGCTCAAAGGTCTTTACTGAAAAAGAGTGGAACATCATGTCTTCTCTCGATCGAAACCCCTATCATTACTCCAAAACCGTTGCTGAACTTGCCGCATGGGATTTCGTGATGAAAAAACGGCCCACTTTCGATCTTGTTGCCATCAACCCTGTTATGGTCATTGGCCCTTCACTCACCCCTTCGCTCAACACCTCCAACCAGATTATTCGCGATATTATGATTGGTATCTACCCCGGGATTATGGATCTGAACTGGGGTTTCGTTGATGTGCGGGATGTGGCAAGAGCGCATATTCTTGCAATGGAAACCGATACGGCAAGCGGTCGTCACCTTTGCTCGGCTGAGGCACTGCACATGAGAGAGGTTGTAGCATTGCTCAAATCTGCTGGTTTCGACAAGTATGCCCTGCCAAAGATTGATCTGTCAGGAACGATTGGTACCCTGCTTATGAAAATGCTCTCTTTCACACAGCCAAAAGATACCGGCATGTATATCCGCACATCCATCGGACGAACCATGCACTATGACAATTCGAAAATCAGGCGTGAACTTGGCATCTCCTTCATGCCAGTCAGGGAAAGTCTGATTGAAACTGTAAAAGATATGGTGAAATGGGGTCATCTGACACCACCCAAAAAGTAGCAAACAACCAGGATTGCTTTACTGAAAACAGCCTGACAGTCACGAATCATCCCGTTACCTCATTGACCAGGAATACAGCATGCAGAGACGCATCAGACGATTAAACAAGATGATACTGCCTCTCATGGCTGTACTGTTTTTTTTTCACGCCGCCTCCCTCAGGGCGCTGCCGATAACGACAACTCATTCTGACTCTCTGACGGGAGAAAGGGCAAGACTGTTAACCGGAGAGGTCATTGTAGCGTTCTCAAATCTACAGGAAGGAGTTACCGGCATAGAGGGACAAATCTATATTGCAGCTCCTCCAAAAAAGGTCTGGGAAGTGATAACTGATTTTAAAAATCATAAAAATTTTGTTCCGAATATTATCGACAGCGACATCATTTCGGACAATGGTGCTGAAATCGTGATGTTTGAAAAGGGAAAAAGCAGGATGTTTATCTTCTCGAAAGAGGTCTACATAAAAATGAGAGTATGGGGAGAGGGGCTGACACGACTTCGTTTTCAGCAAATAACCGGTGATTTCAAGGTCTATCAGGGAGAGTGGACTTTGGTCGATTACCCGCAGGGAGCAGGAACATTTCTTACCTACAGGGCAGAAGTGAAGCCGGATTTTTATGCCCCCCAGTTTGCTGTCAGAAATGTGCAGAATCGGGATTGTCCCCTGATGATGATCGCAATGAAAAAGCAGGCTGAGTTAAACCATGCGAAATCGTTACCGTCTGAAAAGGAGTGAGGGCGGAGCGTCACGAAAAATGGTACGATCATCAACCACTCTTGACGTCTGTATCGTGCGGCGTTTCTTCATGGTCGCAGCAAGAGCCCGGAGATTGAAAGACCACGCACGGAACACTGCTCCTGATTTTTTCAGCGATCCGGGAAACTGTGTGAGATAAAAGAGTGCAACCACAAGGTCAAGCAACAGACGCAGCGGAAGCACCCATAGAAGCCCTGCCATGCCACGGTTCTTCAGAAGCATAGTCACATTATTGCGATGATTGAGATAAATTTTTTCTGCGGAACCTCCTGCCAATGACGCTCCCCCTTCGTGCAGCACGACCGACGAAGGAACCGATGCTACACGGTAACCGGCAAGCTTCATCCGCCAGGAGAGATCAATCTCCTCCATCTGCATGAAAAAATCGCCGTCAAACCCTCCAAGCTCTTCGGCCACCGCTCTCCTTACCAACATGGCAACACCCGATGCCCAGAAAATCTCCTGCCCGCAATCGTACTGCCCCCTGTCGCTCTCAACGCCGGAAAATGTCCGGCCAAGGCACCAGGGATAACCAAGCTGATCCATCATACCGCCCGCAGCACCGGCATAATCAAAGATCTTTTTGCCCTTGCGATAAGGCTTAAGCGAAAGGATTTTAGGCTGCAAGGCTCCCATATGGCTATCGGCAAGAGCCGCAGTAACAAGCTGTTCAAGCCACATCGGATCGTGCTCCGTATCGTCGTTCATGAAAACCACATAGTCAGCCGAAGAGCTTTTCAGCCCCGCGTTGCAACCTCCGGCATACCCCCTGTTTTCCGGAAGTCGTAACAGACGTGCATTGCGGTAACGCTTGACAAGAAAAACAAGGCCCGCCTCGCTGCCACCGTTATCGACCACGATGATGCCCATGGAGGGATAGCTGCTCTGTTCGAGCGAATCAAGGCAGCGCTCAAGCATGTCGCGCCTCCTGTAATGGGGAATAATGATATCAACCGAGGGAGAGAGTGCCATCGGTCAGCGCAACGTTTTCCAGAACTCCGCGGCCAGGCGGGCTGTCTCTTCAGGGGTTGCAGAAGCTGCGATGTACTGCAAAAGGGCACTTCCCACGACGGCTCCGTCTGCAAAGTTCCACATATGCTCTACCTGCGCCTTATCCTTGATGCCAAAACCGACAACAAATTTTTTCCGGGCATGTTGGCGTACCCTTTTCAGATAGTCATCAACCGCTGACTCTGTCGCCGTATCGGAAAGCTTCGCTGTCCCTGTTGTACCATTGACCGCAAGACAGTAGGAAAAATCGGTCGAAAGGCTGTCGATCAACTCTATCCTTTCGGGTGGAGTAACCGGTGAAACAAGAAAGACAACGGTAAGGCCAAACCCCTTTGCTTTTTCGAGAAAATCTGCCGCCTCCTCGGGAGGAAGATCGGGAATAAGCAATCCGTCAACTCCCGCCTCAAGGGCATCATACAGAAAACAATCACCACCGTAAGCAATCAGGGGATTGCAGTAGCCCATCAGAAGGATGGGGGCTGTAATTTTTTTGCACCCTTCGCCCTGCCGGGCTCTGCGTACCAGTTCAAGAAGATTTTTGATGGTCACACCGTTACGGATAGCGGTATGGGCTGCATCCTGAATCACTGGCCCATCGCCTATCGGGTCAGAATAGGGCATACCAAGCTCAATGATATCAACCCCGCTCTCCTCAAGCGCCTCAAGCACAGGGAGCGTCGAGCCAGTTACCGGAAATTCCGGCATGTAATAGGCAATCAGGAGTTTTTTATCCTGCTGTATAAGGGTGGTGATTCTGTTTTGGGGCATAGCAATGAAAAAATCAGCGCAGAAGTTGTGGAATAACAAAAATGTCGAGCATCATGGAGAGCATGGTAATCATATGCACCAGTACGCTTCCCCATACATTCCGGGTTTTGAGGACAAGGTAGCCGCCGAAAATACCAATCGGAAAGGCCATCATTCCCATCAGTGCCCGCTCTTTCATACCGACCGGGGCGACAGCGAAGTGGTTGATAACATAAAAAATGGCTGTCAAAAAAACCGTCAGATGCTTGTTGAATCCCCGCTCAATCATGGAAGAAAACATAATCCCCCGCCATAAAAACTCTTCCGCCAGCACAAGTACAGGAAAGAGGTAGAGCAACGAGCGGTTTACAAGCAGAAACTCCATACCAGCCATTGGTGCACCACCATTTTTATAGTAGATCACGGTATTTATGATATCCATACCAAAAAGCAGAGCACCGGCAATTCCACCCCACAAGAGCGACTTCTTCAGGTCACCTCCAGCAAGATACATCTCCTTCCATTCACCGGTTGTTTTACCCCGGTAGAGCACCAGACCAATGGAACCAATAACATAAAGGAAAAGTGCGGGCCACTCCTGAAACGGCGTAAAATGCCCTGCAAGACCAAGGAGCCAGATGGCCGCCATAAGGGCAAAAGAGAGGTTGAACCGTGCTGTAGAGGAGTCCGGTTCAAAAGAGAGCGGTTTGACAGATTTCATGACTGAAGGGTATTGATTGAAGAATGAATACTGCTGGTATGCCTGCTATGCTCTGCCGATTTCTGCTGAATATACAGAGGACGAGCTTCATAATCAATCGGGTCGGTAATGCCCATCATCTCAAAGGCTCTGAGTCTGCGGGCACAACTGTCACAGATACCACAAGCCTTCCCTTCACTTTTATAACATGACCAGCTCAATTCGAAGGGAACCTGAAGCTCAATGCCTTTTCGGACAATTTCCGACTTCTGCATCTCAATGAGCGGAGTAAGGATTGCAATATCGGTCTCCGGTTTCGTTCCGAGTGCGATAACGGTATTGAAAGCGTCATAGAATACCTTTCGGCAGTCGGGATAGCCGGAGGAGTCCTCCTCGACCGCCCCGATAAAAATCTTGCTGGCACCGATCACTTCCGACCAGCTCACGGCCATCGAGAGAAAACCGGCATTGCGGAATGGCACATAACTGGTAGGTATTGAAGAGCCCTGAAGGTCAGCGCCGCCCACCGGCATGGAGAAATCGGTGAGGGATGAGCCGCCAATCTGGGCAAGAAAATCGGCATTGACTTCAAGTCGCTGCTCTATGTTGTAGTGGCCACAGATGGAACGGAACGACTCCAGCTCCTTCTGCCAGGTTCGCTGCCCGTAATTGACATGCATGGCCGCAAGCTCAAAGCCTGCGGCATGAGCCATTGCTGTGGTAACAAGGCTGTCCATGCCACCGCTGAGAAGAACTACTGCTTTTGGTTGTGTTGTTGACACGAATATCTACATCTTGTATGTTACATGGAACTTGTTGTGTTGCAGGGCAAGCGTAACCCTTTTCACGAAAGTACACAACACCTTCGACTATCTGAAATGTTGATTGCCTCTTTTTCGATGCCACGCACCGTGTTCGGGATGTGTCATTTCGCTTATTCCCTGATTACATGCTTGAGGTTTTGACTGAATCTGCATATTTTCAGTTATACTTGGGGGGGGGTAATGGATTGACATACGCACTGTTTCCGAAAAAATCCAGAGGGAGGAGTGGGGAAAAAGGGTATAAACAGGAATCCATCAGGATTATCAACGAGTTTTTGCAGTCAGAGGATACGGAAATTATTAGGAATCGTTACATGGCTTTTTAAGCAGTTCCAGACACAAAAACCGCAAGATCCAGCGCAACCAACTAAAAAGCTCTTAATGCGCAACCGGAAGCGAATGCTCGAACGTGTCTTGCATGAATGGGTTAAACCTGGACTGGAGCGCTCCCTTTACCACATAGCACACCTTGAACTTGGCCTGAAAGAGACTCCTGATGCCATCGGCTGTTTTGAACGCAAAACAAAACAGCCCTGAACCGATTGACGCACTGAGAACCGCACGCCGTGGAGACGCCTTAACAACAGACTCTGTGGAGAACCTGCTCACTGATTTCCCTGCGGAGGATTAAGCGCACCAGCCGGGCTATCGCTTCAAATCCCGATAAAAGTTTTCATGAGGCCCGACAGCTTCAAGGTAGATCAGCCGAACACTCTCATCGAGCGAATAGCCAAGCAAGTACAACTGGCCTGAACTGCGAAACTTGTAGACATACAATGCCGCCAGATCACCTTTCTTTCGCTCTCCGATTTCAGGGCTTTGCCGTACCTTCTCGACGGCACTGTCCACATCAGTAGCGGTATTGTCTTGAAGCTTTTTGTATTGTCGGGCAAACCGACGCGTTTGCTGGACTGACCACCTCATTACTTGACACTCCGGGGCACAAAAGGTGTAGAGTGCTCCCTCGGTTCGGCCAGTGATGCCAACGACTCTGCAACAAAACTGACCGGTAAATCAGGATTATCAAGCGCCGCACGTCCCACCCGTGCCCAAAACTCGATCTGCCCTGAAATAGAACGATGCTCCAGTATGGCATCTTCTCTGGCCTGATCGTAAAGATCCTTGTTAATCCTTATTGAAGTGCTTACCAACATCCTACTACCTCTCATTTGATTTGACTACATTTGTGGTAGAAGTATAGGCATTATTCTGTGGAAATGAAAACATCCGTCTATTCCGGCCAACGAATCAAGCGTTCGAGAAGGAGTTCCTGAAGGTTTCTTCTGCCATCAAGAACACAGTGAATAAAAACCCTGCGATCCAGAATCCGGTAAATAATCCGATACGGCTTGTAATGAAGTTCACGATACTCCAGAACATAGACTCTCTGAAGTTCAGGTGGGCAATGTCCCCGATCAGGAAAACGGCAGAGACTCAGACAAGCTTCCTGCAGCGCATCGATAAGGCTATTTGCTCGTTCAACCGAATCTTGATGGGCAACATACTTCCAGATATCCAAAATATCGGCCTCCGCATCCTCACTCATGAAAACATCACAGTTCATAACTCCTGCTGTTTTGCAATCTGCTGGCGGATCAATGCAAATGACTGGCTGGCTGGCTTGTACCTTCCCTGCTCAATACTCTGCGAACTTTGCGCCAGTATTTTCAGCAAAGCGAGGCTTTCCTGCGTCTCTTCATAGAGATGGACATCCTGCACAATCACCTTTGCTTCACCATTATGCGTGATAATCATGGTTCCCCGATTGGCTGAAACCTCCCGAATAACCTCCGAAGCGTGAGTTTTCAAAAAGCTGATGGGCTTGATCGAAGTACTGTATTTCATGAGGCAACCTCCTGAATCGACTCTAATAAAGACTTTATAATAGTCAATAATAACCGTCAATCACAAAAAAAAGCCAACCCGAAGGCTGGCTTTTTTTACAGAGTATGGAGGCGCAAAAATTAATACATGCCGCCCATTCCACCCATTCCACCCGGAGGCATTGCCGGCATGTCGGATTTCTCTTCCTTCACATCGGTAATTGCTGCTTCGGTAGTCAACAGAATGCTGGCAACCGATGCCGCGTTCTCAAGAGCGCTTCTGGTTACCTTTGTTGGATCGACCACACCTGCTTCAACCAGGTTTTCGTACTGTTCTGTTCTGGCATTGAAACCAAAATCACCCGTTCCGGCCTTTACCCTCTCCAGAACAACAGCGCCATCGGTGGTACCGGTGTTTGCTACAATCTGACGAAGTGGTTCTTCAAGTGCACGACGGATAATTTCAATACCGGTTTTCTGATCTTCGTTATCTGCAATAGCTCTGTCGAGACCCTTGATTGCGCGGATCAGGGCAACACCGCCACCAACGACGATACCTTCCTGTACGGCAGCACGGGTTGCATGCAGTGCATCTTCAACACGGGCTTTCTTCTCTTTCATCTCGACTTCGGTTGAAGCTCCGATGTTAAGGACAGCAACGCCGCCTGAAAGTTTTGCAAGACGTTCCTGCAGTTTTTCCGTATCGTAATCAGAGGTCGATTTTTCAACCTGTCCCTTGATTTCGTTGATACGAGCCTTGATCTCTTCAGCGCCGCCCTTGCCTTCGACAATCGTGGTATTGTCCTTGTCGACAGTCACGCGACCAGCCTGACCGAGGTAGGAAATCGTTGCATTCTCAAGTTTGTAGCCTTTCTCTTCGGAAATAACGGTACCACCGGTAAGAATAGCGATGTCTTCAAGCATGGCTTTGCGGCGATCGCCGAAGCCAGGAGCCTTGACAGCACATACTCTCAGGGTGCCACGGAGCTTGTTGACAACAATTGTTGCAAGCGCTTCGCCTTCGATATCTTCTGAAATGATCAGCAGCGGACGACCGGACTGTGCTGATTTTTCAAGAATCGGAAGCAGCTCTTTCATATTGCTGATCTTCTTGTCGTAGATAAGAATCAGCGGATCTTCGAGCTCGGCATCCATGGTCTCGGAATTGGTCACGAAGTAGGGTGAAAGGTAGCCACGATCAAACTGCATACCTTCAACAACCTTCAGCTCGGTGTCCATTCCCTTGGCCTCTTCGACGGTGATGACACCATCTTTTCCAACTTTATCCATCGCATCAGCAATCAGATCGCCGATTACAGGATCGTTGTTGGCAGAGATGGTTCCTACCTGTGCAATCTCTTTTTTGCCAGAGATGCTGCGGCTGATGTTTCTCAGCTCCTGCACAACCTCTTTAACCGCACGGTCGATGCCTCTCTTGAGGTCAATCGGACGGGCGCCAGCAGCAACGTTCTTGAGGCCTTCACGATAGATCGCCTGGGCAAGAACCGTAGCGGTGGTGGTACCGTCACCGGCAACATCACTGGTTTTCGATGCAACTTCACGCACCATCTGGGCACCCATGTTCTCAAAAGGATCAGAGAGTTCGATCTCTTTTGCTACAGTGACGCCATCCTTGGTTGAAGTTGGAGCACCAAATTTTTTATCGATAAGTACATTACGTCCGGCAGGTCCAAGGGTAACCTTCACGGCATTGGCGAGTTTGTCAACGCCAACTTTAAGTTTTGCTCTGGCATCAGAGTCAAAAAGAATATCTTTAGCAGTCATTGTAAAGCGTTCCTCCTGTAAAAATTTTTAAAAAAAGTTAATCACAGATCAGCCAAGAATAGCAAAAATGTCCGACTCACGCATGATGAGATAATCCTCACCCTCGACGCTTACTTCGGTACCGGAATACTTGCCATACAAAACTTTACTGCCAACTTTGACCTGCATTTCAAGCAACTGGCCATTATCGGCAATTTTACCTGCTCCTACAGCAACAACTTCACCATACTGCGGTTTTTCTTTCCCGGTATCAGGAATGTAAAGGCCACCTTTGGTTTTTTCTTCCGCCGCTGCAGGCTTAACAATAACTCGATCAGATAAGGGTTTCAAGTTCATTGTCTTCTCTTGTTTGGGTTTTAGATTTAATAGTAAGATACTATTGACTGAAATCAGAGAGTTTATGCTGTTAGCACTCAACAGAGTCGAGTGCTAACAGGACACTTAATAATAACAAAAATACTTTTCCTTCCAAAGAGTTTCTTTATCATGAGAGGAAGGTTATTAACTATCATAAATAACAATGAACCAGCAACTCTATTATTGCACGATCGGTAAAGTTACCGTAGAAAAACTTGACAGTATACAGTCGAAAATGCGTGATGATACGGCGACTGACGAAGAGCGGCAATTCGCCACTCTTTTGCAGGAAATATCGGCTCTTGCCAAAAACAGGCTTTCGGTAGCCGAAAACGAGAGCGATTTCAGCAAAGGAGAGGCGGTTTGGGTGGAGCGCACCTCAGCATCGCACTTTCCACATATCCGGCTTCATGGCGGAGCACTTGAGGATGACCCGGATAGGAGTTGACGAGCTGATAAGGCTTGTGTCACAGCGCACACAAAGGCAGGAGATAGCGCCCGGTCAAAGAGTCCTTTCTGAGAGCAATCTCTTCGGGCGTTCCTTCCGCAACAAGAGCACCTCCTTTGTCACCAGCTCCCGGGCCAAGGTCGATAACCCAATCGGCCTGCATGATGATGTCGGGATTGTGTTCGATAACAACAAGGGTGTTGTGCTGTTCGAGAAGTTTTTCAAAACAGCCGATCAACTTTTTGATATCCTCAAAATGCAGACCGGTTGTGGGCTCATCAAAAATAAAAAGGGTATGCGCCACATCCGCATGGGCAATAAAGCTTGCCAGCTTCAGGCGCTGGGCCTCACCACCGGAAAGAGTGCTTGAAGACTGGCCAAGCCTGATATAACCCAGACCTACCTCATCGAGCACCAGAAGTTTTTTTGCAATTCCCCTCTCTTTGCTGAAAAAAGTGATGCCTTCTTCGACCGTCAGGGCAAGCACCTCAGCAATAGAGAGCCCGTTGTACTTCACTTCGAGGGTCTCGGCCTTGTAACGCAGACCGTTGCAATCCTCACAAACAGCCTCTATATCGGCAAGGAACTGCATCTCAATGTGAACACTTCCCTCTCCTGCACAGGTTTCGCAACGTCCTCCAGGGATATTGAAGGAAAAATACCCAGCCTTCAGCCCCCTCTCACGGGCATCCTTTGTCTGGGCAAAAAGGGTGCGGATATCGTCAAATATCTTCAGGTAGGTAACGGGGTTGCTGCGGCTTGATTTTCCAATGGGTGACTGGTCAACATGCTCAACCCGATCGACCAGCCATGCACCCGAAATTGAGCGGTGCGTTCCAACCTTCTCCTTTAATCCAACCTTTTCCTTCATGATCCCCTTGTTGAGAATATCATTGACCAGAGTGGACTTGCCTGAACCACTCACACCGGTCACACAGGTCATGACGCCAAGAGGAAAACGAACATTAATATTTTTCAGATTGTTCTGCATGGCGCCGGTGATTTCAATGCAGGAGCTGAAATCCACCTTTCTGCGAACCACTGGCACCACAATCTGCCTCTTGCCGTTAAGGTACTGGGCGGTCAAAGAGGTGCCAGACTCCTTCATGGCCGCTATTGAGCCATGAAAAACCACCTCACCGCCAAGACGACCTGCATAGGGGCCAAGGTCAATAACTTCGTCGGCAGCCTCAATAATTTCGCGGTCATGCTCAACAACAACAACGGTATTACCCAAGTCACGCAACTTTCTGAGCAGCGTGATCAACCGTGCAGAATCACTCTGGTGCAGACCTATGCTCGGTTCGTCAAGAATATAGATTGCTCCAACAAGCGGAGAACCAAGGGATGTTGAAAGATTGATACGCTGAAACTCACCTCCACTCAAGGTATGAGTCAGACGATCAAGGGTGAGATAGTTCAATCCGACATCAAGCAGATAACCAAGGCGCTTGATAATTTCCTGCAAGATAACCTCAGCCACCTTGCGGTCGAAGGGTGAAATATTGAGATTCCGGAAGAAATCGGAGGCATCCGCAATATTCATGCGCGAAACCTCACCGATATGACGGCCCGAAACCCTGACAAGCCTTGCATCAGGATTCAGGCGGCTCCCTTCGCAATCAGGACAGGTCGCGTAGCCCCGATAACGGCTCAAAAAGACCCGGTAGTGCATTTTATAACCGGCATCCTTCTCAATTTCAGCAAAAAAGGGCCAGATCCCCGTATACCGTTCATCCGCAGTACCCTTCCAGATAATCTCCTTCTGCTCGTATGAGAGCTTTTCATACGGCACATCAATCGGGATACCAAGATCATCCGCACAGTCAAGAAGATCCCTGAGATTCCAGCGATACTTTTCCGAATTCCAGCAGGCAATGGCACCCTCTTCAAGCGAAAGCGATTTGTTTGGCACCACTGCATCCTCATCAATACCGGCAATACGTCCAAACCCCTGGCAGGTTGTGCATGCACCGATCGGGGAATTAAAGGCAAAAAGCTGGGGAGAGGGCTCCTGATATTCAATCCCGTTCAGTTCAAGCCGATCACTGAAAATGAAGGTTTTTCCTCCTACAACCTTCAGGACGGCATACCCTCCGGATTCATTGAAACAGCTCTCGGCAGCCTGTGAAATACGGCCAAATACTTTTTCGTCATGCCGCGCCACAAAACGATCGACGAGTACAAGAAGAGATGAACGTTCGGAATTCGGCATCTCAAGCACCCGCTTGCAGGCCGATTCCTGGTTGAGATCAAGCATCTCCTCCCCTGCAACCACACGAAAAAAGCCTTTTTTCAGAAGATTTGCTATTTCATCCTGGACCGGACAGGTATGGTGCCCTGCATCCTGATGAGCCGGGAAAAAAAAACCGGCATAAAATTTCGTGCCCTCCTCAAAAAATCCAGCCTGCAAACTCACATCATCGGGAGTATGCTTTAAAACAAGTTCGTTGGTATCACGAGAATAAATTTTGCCAATTCGGGCATAAAGCAGGCGGAGATAGTCATAGATCTCCGACACCGTACCAACAGTAGAGCGAGGATTTTTCGGAATGGGTTTCTGCTCAATAGCTATTGCCGGAGCAATTCCTTCAACACTTGCAATATCCGGACGAGGCATACGTTCAAGAAACTGACGCACATAGGCTGACAGGGATTCCACATAACGACGGTGACCTTCCGCATAAAGAGTATCGAAGGCAAGGCTTGATTTGCCCGATCCGCTGACACCAGTCAGCACAACAAAACGATTCCGCGGAATACAAACCGAAATATTGCGGAGATTATGGGTATTAATACCTTTGAGAACGATATCCGGCAGACTCGTTTCAGCCTCTGCTGAATAATTGAGCCTATGAGTGGTCATATTGCAATATCATCTTGTTTCAGTAATGGTCGAACTGGAAAACCCGCAAAAAGGGGAACACTGACCCGGAAGATAAGAAATGAAGCTTCAAGCTCAGGAAAAAACTTTTTGGATCTGGATGCTCACGGCTTTATCTCATCAAGAAGAGAGTGCAAGGTAGTCGCAGTCAGAAGCTCCTGTATCTTGTACTGCAGGTTATTCAGATAACCGCGGTGATGACAGGAGGAAAAAATTTCACAGCTATCCGGAGTCACACCACAGCGAACCAGATGCGGCTTCCCTTCAATGGCAATCGCAATATCGGCAACAGTAATTTCATCCATCGTCTTGCCAAGGGTATAACCTCCTTTTACGCCCTGCACAGAGGTGGCGATACCTGCCCGTTTGAGACTTTGCATAGCCTTGGAAAGGAACTCCTGTGAAAAGCCGATCTCATCGGCCATCTCCTTTACGGTCACAACCCTACCCACACCCTTTGTTGCCAGATAGGTAACCGCATGAAGTCCATATTCAAATTTCCTGGAAACCTGAAGCATAGCATTCAATTTTATTAAATAGGATTATTTTAACCCTATTTTCCGTAGAAACCTAATATCTTTTCTCTTGCCTTAAAAAACTATATTACCTTTCAGCACCAGACGGCATCATTTCAATCACTTGATTATTACCATGAAGAGCACCGTAAAAGATCAATATTTTCTCTGGCAATTCTCCCCTGAGCAGGAGGCAAAAATCCGATACCAGGAGTATGGAGAAGATAGCGAGGGAAAAACCCCTATTCTTTTTCTTCATGGGTACGGAGGGATGATTGAACACTGGGATCTGAATATCCCTGAATTTGACCGTAATCACAAAATCTATGCCATGGATTTGATTGGTTTCGGCAAGTCACAGAAACCCAATGTACGTTACTGTCTGGAACTCTTCGCTTCACAGATCGAGACCTTTCTCTTCTTGAAAAAACTTGATTCGATCATTATTGTTGGCCACTCGATGGGCGCTGCAAGCGGAGTCTATTTTGCTCACCACAAGCCAGAAAAAGTCAAGGCGCTTATTCTTGTCAACCCTTCCGGCCTTTTTGCCGACACGATGGATGGCATGAGCTCTCTCTTTTTTGGACTTGTCGCCTCCCCGCTCATTGGAGAGATGCTTCTTGCTGCTTTTGCGAACCCGGTTGCCGTTGGTCAAAGCCTTACACCAACGTACTTTAACCAAAACAAGGTTGATGAAAAACTGATAAACCAGTTTACCCGACCCCTTCAGGACAAGGGGGCTCAATTCTCTTACCTTTCTCCGTCAAAAAGACCGCTTGATTTCAGGCTCGACCACCTTGCAAAACCCTGCAACTACAATGGCCCGGCATATCTTGTCTGGGGAGCGGAAGATGTTGCACTCCCGCCACATAAAATCATCCCTGAATTTCAGCAACTTTTGCCACAGGCTGGAGCATTCATCATTCCAAAAGCATCACACTGTATCCACCATGATGCCCATGAGGCGTTTAACAAGCGACTGGCACGGATACTCGACCTTCTTGAGTAACTCTTAACTCTCAGCATGAAAAAAGTTACTCCCCCATTCTCTCTCTGACGTGTATATCTTTCGACTCTGGAACCTTCAGGCCAATTTCGACAGCATAGCTCTGGAATTGGCCGAAAGGAACCCACTGAACACTCATTTGCCAGCAATGAAGATTACGGGAAATCTGGAACATGGGTAAAACCAACTCCCCGTTTTGAAAATCATACCCGGTATTCATGGCAATCTGCCAGTTTTTTGACAATGCTGCCCTTGCTGCTGCATTAAACAATGAAATGCTCTCTGGCTCAACAGGATTGCTCCTGTCAGCTTGCAGAAAAAGTGAAAAACGAAGCTGCCAGGGCAGATTGTAATCGATGCTGCTGAGATTACCTGTATTGAAATAGGTCTGAAGGGTATTCATGAAAACTGGTGACCGGGATGGCAAAATGGTTGACGCATCCTGGTTACTACCCTGGATGCTCAGACTCATGTCGAGAAACCCCCTGACGAAACGAAGCAATCCGTTACCATCCTCACTGTTGAAGCGGTTAACTCTTGCCCCGGTCACCGGATCATAACTGTAAAAATCATACATGGAACCTGCACTGAACAGCAAATTATCCGAGAGTGCGTTACTTGACGCAATAATGGTCAATGGCGCCAACTGAAGAGCATCAGCAGCAAAGTTGTACCCGGTCGAAACGCTCAACGAAAGCAATTGCGTCGTGTGATCACCAACTGGAGAATCAGCCTCCAGAAGAGACCGGGAGCCCCTGAACTTGCCATGAAAAAGATTTTTCAACGTAAGGCCAACCGTACTCTGCCCCTCAGGCAAACCAGGGTCAAAAGTCCTCTGGTATGGCCAGTCATAGATATGAGAGCTGGAATCATACCCACTGCCGGAAAATGCAGGATTCCACACATAGCTGATCGTGGGAATAAAGGTATGACGTAACGCCTTGAGAGAAAAAATAGGGTCAAGAAACCCGGTATCAAGAATACCATAAACCCTTGTGCTGGCATCAACAGAGAAAATAGTTGTTGAAAAGTCACTGTTTCCGGCATCCGGATTCAACGACTGAACAAAAGTAATGGCCGGATTAACGTTGAAATGACCGAACAGTGTGGATTGCATGCGCAGCGGAAACACAACACTTGTACCCGTGTAAGTATCGTCGAAAAGTCCATTACCGCCCTCTCTTCCCTGAAATCTGATTCCCTGCGTAAAAAGTGCCCTGTTGCCAACCCCAAACTCACGATAGTACCCCACCTCTCCATTGAGGTTTGCCGAATAGCCAGAAAAGTCCTCTGTATTCCATGAAGAAAAATGCTTGACAACAGCCGCTCCGGTGGTCAAGGAGAGATCCGACCTCCAATCATCATCCTGAACGCCGGAACGAAAGGGATAGATCCTGTTCTGATAGAACGATACCCCTATATTCTGTGAAAGGGCAAGAGTGCTTAACTCTTCAGAACGATCGTAAAAAACAGAGAGAATGCTGTTCTCATCATGAAACGTTTTCGCCAGAGAGGCACGGGCATTGGACTGCTGGCTGACCATACTCTCCGAATCAATGGAATTCAGATTGTAGCCATGAGGAGCACCCTGAAACTGGAAGTTAACATCAAGACGCGTTGAAGGGTCAAAAACCTGATTATGAAGAATTTTGGCATTCCAATCGGTATAGAGAGGATAGTGTCTGTATTCACCTGAAATTTCGCTTGTAAATAGGTTCCGCTTTGCAAAACGAAACCGCTCACCAAGCCGCCAACTTCCGTTCAAAGCGATGTCACCCTCAGACCTGAAATCCATATAATCATTGATAGCCCAGAAATAACCAAGATTCGACAAAAAAACGCTCTGGTCATGACTGCTGAGACGAGGAATAATAAAACCCGATGTCCTTCCAGAACTTATCGGAAAAAGCATATAAGGCAGTACCAGAATCGGCAGGGCGGGAGAACGCCATGAAAAAATTTCCGGCCTGATGTACATGATCAGCGGTCTTGCTGTAACCCCTTTATCGGCATTAACGATCATATGGGAAGAGGAGAACCAGAAATGGGGATCATCTTCGTTGCAGGTGGTAAAAGTACCATCCCTGATGATCATATCCCCATTTTCAAGTTTTGAAACCTGCTCGCCAGTAAAATAAATACCACTTGAAGAGGATGAAACATGAGAAGTCTCTCCCCTGCCGGTTGTAAAATCATAGGTCATCGTGGCTGCATCGAAACTCCCCTCCCGATCAGTAAAGCGAGCGGGTTCAAAGGGCGTTTTCGAAGAATCGGCATCACCAAAAGCATGAAGCAGTGTTGTATCAAGGTCGATAACAATTTTTGGCGCCTTGACACTGGTCTCATCTTTTCCAACACTCGCTTTACCCCACAACTCCATGCTTCGACTATCGAGATTGTAAATAAGGGAGTCCTTCGCTGTAAAGAGAATAGTGCTTTTGAGCCCTCCCTTTCCGGAAAGCGAATCGGCCACGACTGGCTGCTTGCCGGGAGAATCCTGAAACCGCTGACCCGAAATCCCGGCAGCACGCAAATCCTCCCGGCAAAAAAGTGAGGACTCGGAGACAACAAGGCAGAGAAGAGCCAGAAACGAGGTTTTTTGCTTGATAAACTTCAAGGCAGTAATGCTCCGTTACAGTATTATGATGTTCACAGATACAAGTTTCAATACGTTATTTCATTCCCGATTATAATTCCGGGATTTTCACAGCTAAGGGGTGTTCAGAACAGAAAACGAGCGTTCTTTTATCGGTTCGTAACGGTTCGATTGTGATGATTATCATGAGGAGCAGAGAATAAGCGTCATAAGTGGGCATAAGGTTGATCCAGACAAGAAACATGACTATGAATACGATTGCGGTTCAAGTTAAGGCAAAAGAACTTGAAGAGCTGATGAAAACTGACCCTGCGGCTCTCTTTGAAAAAAACAGCGGCGGCAGCAAGACTTCACCAATATTGCAAAAATCTCTCTAAGGAAAGAAATAATCCTCCATCCTCGACATCAATGATAGTGCATTTGGGCCGGATTCAGGAGAGGAAAGTACTGATATCACGTTTTGTCAGAAGAGGTTTGTGCCAGAGACCCCATTTCTGCTCCGATGATGCCTTTTTGGTGTAGATGATCCGGGATTCTCTGACAAGGCGGATGCCGTATAGCGTGAAATGGTGCCAAAGGCGGCTTCGCTGGTGAAAAGCGGTTGGATGTATATAAATTAGAAGAGCGGATTTAAGTGGTTTTTAATGCCCCACTCTTATTTTAATCCCACACCGTGTTGCCCACAGAAATTCTCATGATTCATTTATTATACTGATGGGGAGATTGTAAAAAGCAACTTAACCTGTATGTGGCTCAGGGATTCAGCACCTCATAAATTGTTGTGGCATCTTTGAAGTTGACGCCGAGCGCCTTAAAATGGGCTTTGCCGCAATCGACTTTTTTGTTTTCAGTTGAGCGGCGTTTGTCGCGGTCGAGGGTGCTTTTGGTTTCGCGGACCAGATAGAGTTTTTGAGTGTCATCAACAACGACGGCCCAGTCGGGGTTGTAGTCGCCGAGTGGGGTTGCTACTTTGAACCAGCGTGGCAGCTTGCAGAAGAATTTTACCCGCTCATCGGCATCGAGGAATTTTGCGACCTCTTCTTCTGTGCCGGAATCGTAAGCTATGTAGTTGAAAGGGGTGCGGTTGTCGGTGCTTTGTACGGTATAGAGGCGGCTGAGGTACTCTTCAATCTCTTCGGCTTCGAAGAGGCGCATTTCGTAGTATTGGCCTTTGATTGGTTCGTATTTGATGCCGTCGATAATCAGTTCGTGCAGTGCGCGGTTGATCATTCTGGCGCTTTCGGTCATGAAGGATTGGGGGTTGAGGGTGAAATCTTTCAACCGTCCTGATTGCTTCAGGATTTCAACAAGGGTTCCTCGGGTAAGTTCGGTTTCCCGCTGCAAAAAGGCGAGAATATCCGGCAAAGGCTGCTCGTTATGGACAAGGTGTGTTCTGCTGCTGGTGATTTTTCCGCCTTGAAGCCCGGACTCTTTTATTTCGAGCTCTCTTTTGGTGATTTCTATCAGCACTGGTTTGATTTCCGCCATGGTGTTCATCTTCCCTGCTGCAAGAGTGACAAGTTCCGACGTTTTAAACTCTACGGAGTATCTGGTTTTCTGGCTGATTTTATTCCAGAGTGCCTGAAAATCATCGTTCAGTTCGACACGTTTGTTGTAGGTCACTTTCTGGCGATCACGGCCATCCTTCACAAAATCACGCGGCAGATACTTCTGAATGCGCCCAATGACCGCATCTTCAAGACCGGTATATTTGTCTGGCAGGGTAAAGGTGAAGTCGGCTTTGGCGGGGGTGAATGCCGTAGTAATGTCACCATAGTTGTCTTGCCTGTTCCGGTCTCCATTTCAACGGAGAAGTTTGGGAAGTCGTAGGCGGAGCCCTCTTCCTGAAGCAGCCGTGATTTTGGTACGTTGTTGCGGGACTGTATGGCGTGCAGGTTTTGCACTATCAGCTCACCTGAAAGTGCCAGGTCGTTGCCGATGCCGAGGTCGTTGTACATGCTGCCTCCTCTACCGAAATCAATCTGAAAGCCGGAGCTGCGCTCTGGCTGGCCTTCAAAGAGGTCGGTGACACTTTTTATGGCTTCGAGCTGGTAGCTGAGGGTGGAGTCGAATTTCAGTTTCATAATTCTTCCTGAATGGCATTCAAGAGCCTTAGTTTCAGCTCTTCGTTTTCATCATAGCTCTCATTGATAACAGCCTCAATAAGGTCACGGAGAAACTCTTTATCTATTTTACCTGCGGCAAGGTGATAGCTGATGTTTTCCATCTCCCGCATGAAATCAGAGACACAGTACATGTAGCCATTGAATAACAGAAATTGCGCAGAGAGCGTAATGGCAATTCGTTTGTTGCCGTCCTGAAAACAATGAAACTTGTTCGCACAGAAAAAAAGGTGTGTGATCTTGTCGAGAAAAGTCGGGTAGTAGCTGTCGTTCTGGATGTGTTCAAGTACGCTTTCAAGACGACCCTGGTCGAGCATACCATGCGAACCACCCCCCGACACCTCTACGGTTTTGGCATGGATTTTAACAGCCTGATCTATTGTGATATAAATAAATTGCATTATTCACGTTCCTTGAGGCGTTTCATGACATCACGGGCCTCTTCAAGCCGTTCCGAGAGATCTTTACTCTTTTCGCCAATAAATTTTGCAAATTCATCAGCCTTGAGCGGGGAGATGTATTCTGTTAACTGATGGTGAAAGGCATCACGAAAGGCGAGATCACGACTGGCCATTTTGTTACGAGCTTTTTCTACAAGGGGCTTCCATTGAGCTTTTTTCTCGAATGCAATAAAGGTAGCATCAACCTCAAAAGCGGATAGTTGCCGATTGAGTGACTGTGCTTTCAGGGTGATTTCTTCCGCCAGACCCGCTTCATAGGCTGCGACAAGGTCAAGTATTTCAGAGTAAAATGTATCTCTCACCTTGTCCTTTTCATGCAGTTTCAGAATACGACGGTATTCATGGGCATCTTCTTTGAAAATGCTGACATATATTTTATTGGTATAGATCGCATATTTTGCCGTACCCATAGAGACGTAGCCCTTAAGAGCGTCTGTGAATTGCTTGCGATAGTTTTCTTCTTCAAACCAGGAGGACAGAAAGTCTTCATCTCGTTGGTTGATGTACTTGGTGCCTCCTCCGGTTTTCTTGTTGATGGTATCTAAGACAATATCGAGCATGACCTGACGAAGGACACGCGCCTTCTCGCTTTCAGCAATCAGCATGGCCAGATTGAGGAAAGCCCGGAAGTCGAGAATGCCAAGTTGAGGCGTTTTCAGGATGTTCCCGAAATCTGTTTCGGGAACATCCTGCTCAGAAAGAGCTAACTTTAATTCTTTTAATGAGTTCCCTCGCAAAACCTCGTAACCGTTCTGGTGAAGCTCATTCTCGTTGCTTGCCAGATAATTTTCAATGGTACGAAGGGTAACTTCAAAAAAAGCGGCAACTTGCTCTTTGAGAAGTACTACCTTGCCATTGAACTCGATTCCCTTTATGCCGATGCTTTTCTGGATTTCAGCAACGGCGTATGGGTTGTTGAGGATGTTCTGCCGGTCTATATTGGAAACTGTTAAATCTTTTGCCATGGTAGCGCTTCCTTATACGGTTTTAAAGAGAATCTGGTTGTGCTTTTCCTTCTGCATGTTGTGGGCGTTGAAGGTTTGCACGGCGTTGGCTTTGAGCTGGTCGTTGCCGTGGAAGGCGGAGTCGAGGCAGAGGAACTGCTGGGAGTTGAGGTCAATGACCGCGTCAATCAATTCTTTGGTAACGCTCTCTTCGAGGCAGAGCAGAAGTGCACCGTCGGAGACGGAGAAGAGCTCTTTTCCTGTGATGGTTTTGGTTTCGATGTTGCCGGTCAGGGTAAATCCGGCTTTAAGGAGGATGCTGAAGTTGTCGGGGTAGATGAACTCTTTGCCGGTGTTGTAGGGCGGGTCGATATAGATCATCTTGACCTTGCCGTAGTAGCTGGTCTGAAGCAGCTTGAGCACTTCGAGGTTGTCGCCTTCGATAAAGAGGTTTTGGGTGGTATCGAAATTCACTGACTCCTGACGGCAGGGTTTGAGCGTAGCGGAGCTGAGGGTCTGGATCAGGTGCAAAGCCTCTTTTTTACCGGGCCACTCCATGCCGTAGCGCTCACGGCGTGACTCGAACGTGTCGCTGAAGGTGCCGAGTTCGGCCTTGAGCTTTTCAAAGTCGATGGACTCTGTTAGTTCGCCTTTATCGTTGCGGGTTTCAGTAAAAACGGTTGAAAAGAGCTGCTTCAGCCGGGCACGGTTTTCGGCGGCTATGTCGAGCGTGGTTCCTTTCATCTTTTCGGGCTGGATCTCTGCCATAGTCTTGATAATGTGGGGGTTAGGTTGCTGCGCCCCTCTTTTTTGAACTGTTTATTGTTTTTGTTTCAAGGATACGGGAGGAGAGGTAAGCCAGTACCTGCTTCGTCGGCAGGCTTGACTTCCATTGCTTCTCCTGGAAAAGTGAGTCGATAAACAGGAATATGTACGCAATAATATACACAAGGGCTTTAATTTACAGCGGTTCAGCGGTTTATTTTTCCAATACTGTGATCTCTTTTGATGCAGCAAAAGGGCACGCCATGCTGGCAAAAAGCTTACTCCCCATTCACGGTGAATTTCTCTATTATGCAAGTTGTGTTCGGTTCAGTTTACAGGAAAAAATTATATTCTGGCTATAAGTCGGTCAAGGAGATATGTCAGATGGAATTTGTTGGAAATTTTCAGGAACTATTCAGCTTTTCAGGGGATCAAAAAAAAGAGTGGTAACCTATTTATTTTACAATATGTTAGTCATCCTTTTTCTGTAAAATTCGGCTTACATTATATTATTTTATAACATGGTTAGCCACGTTTTTCTGCAGAGCTTCCCTGCTTTGCATGTGGCAACCATCCTGGTGGTAATTCTTTAACTTTTTCACACTCCATGCTGCCCTCTGATTATTCCGCACCCGATACTTCCGGTCATTTCGGCTGTTTCGGCGGCAAGTTTATCCCTGAAACGCTCTTTAAAAATGCCGCCGATCTTGAATCGGAATACCTTAAGGCAAAAAGCGATCCGGCCTTTCATGCGACGCTTGACAAACTGCTCCGTGATTATGTGGGGCGACCGACCCCTCTCTATCATGCAGAACGACTCAGCAGAACGCTGGAGGGAGCACAGATCTATCTCAAACGGGAGGATCTTTGCCATACGGGAGCCCATAAAATTAATAATGCACTCGGCCAGGTGCTGCTTGCCCGCCGTATGGGCAAGAGAAGGGTGATTGCTGAAACTGGCGCCGGTCAGCACGGAGTCGCCACCGCAACCGTCTGTGCCCTTTTCGATCTTGAGTGCATTGTCTATATGGGTGAGGAGGACATTCGGCGGCAGGCGCCAAACGTGGCAAGAATGAAACTGCTTGGCGCAGAGGTTCGGCCAGTCGGAAGTGGTTCAAAAACGCTGAAAGATGCAACAAGCGAGGCTATCCGCGACTGGATGAATAATCCTGAAGAGACCTTTTACATTATCGGATCGGTGGTCGGTATGCATCCCTATCCGATGATTGTTCGTGATTTTCAGGCCGTCATAGGAAAAGAGACCCGTTCGCAGATTCTGGCGCAGGCAGGAAAGCTTCCTGATGTTATCACGGCATGTGTTGGCGGCGGCAGCAATGCTGTGGGTATGTTTTATGAGTTTCTGAAGGATGCCCGAGAGATCGAGCTGGTTGGTGTGGAAGCGGCAGGAGAGGGACTCGACAAACGACATGCTGCCTCAATGACCCTCGGAAAACCAGGAGTACTTCATGGCGCACTGACAAAACTGCTGCAGAATGAAGATGGGCAGGTTCAGGAGGCGCACTCCATCTCGGCAGGCCTTGACTACCCCGGAGTCGGCCCTGAACACTGCTACCTGCAGGAACTCGGGCTGGTAACCTATACATCGACAACGGACACCGAGGCACTTGCTGCGCTTGAAACACTGGCAAAAACCGAAGGCATTATTTGTGCGCTGGAATCGGCCCACGCCATACATTACGCCATTACAAGGGCTCCATCCATGCAAAAGGAGGCCATCCTTGTGGTTAACCTTTCGGGGCGCGGCGACAAGGATATGGAGACCATCATGAGGGAGCTTTCACTCTAATCAGTTAGTCCGGGTTATGCGTCAACAAAACAACCAGGGGGATTACCAGCAAAAACCCTCCTGGTTGCAATGAAATAGAGTGGAAGTAGTTAACTCAACAAACAAAAATGAGTGTTGTAGTAAAAAAGAGCATCTCAGTAAAGAAACCCGAAAAGCCATAATGGAATTTTATTCTGAAATCCGGTCTCGATATCGTCAGCAACAACAAAGCTCTTCTCGACCCCGCTGATTTGGTTGAACCCCTTCCCTTTTCCTCCGACTTCAAAGGTGTACTCTGACTTGACAATAAAATCTCCTTTGGCGGAAAGCTCAACACTGTTTTCAACAAGGCCGGGGTGGAGGGCGCTGGCGTTACGCAGTTGATTGACGAAGAAGAGTTCGCGTAAGGTGCCGGTATTGACATGTTCGGAAATGGCGTACATCAGGTTGCTGTTCTCAAGGTAAATCTTGTCGGGCCTTGTCAGCACTTCATAGCCTCTCCCTTGACTGCGTACCAGGTTCAGCAACCTTGCATCCTGCAGATTCTCCAGATATTCGTACAGACGTGGCCTGGAGATATCGGTTGCCTCTGCCAGTTTTGAGATATTCGGGCTAAACGGAACGCTCGTTGCCAAAAGGTAGAGCAGCTTTTTGAGTTTTGAAATCTGCCGCACTTCGATGCGATTGACCAGGGGAAGATCAACTTCGAGAATGTGGTTGATAACCTCCCGAAGTCGAAAGAGATAGGTTCCCGAGCTCTCCAGAAAGAAGGGATAGTAGCCGATCTGCTGGTAATCGCGAAAGAGTTTGCGAACGGTTATCTCGCTGCAGAGGGTTTCTGCAATCTGGCGATGCCCCGCAAGAATCTCTTCCAGTGAGCAGACTGGGTACTCCTTGTTTCCGGTGAAGTTCAGATACTCCCGAAAAGAGAGCCCGTGCAGGTTGAAGATGATGGCTCGTCGGCTTAAATCCGCCTTTTGTTTTGAAATTTGTAAAAGGCTGGAGCCTGAAAAAACAACCTTCAGCTTTGGAAAGGAGTCGTAGATCGCCTTGATGTCAATCGACCAGTCAGGGTATTTGTGAATCTCATCCACCAAAAGGAGTTCACCGCCGAACTGGTGAAACTCCCTCGCAAACTCGAAGAGGTTATGCGCCTGAAAGTAGGGGCTGTCAACCGAAATATAGAGCGCCCGGTCAGAATCGCCATACAGCTCCCTGACATGCTGCAACATCAACGTTGTCTTTCCCGTGCCTCGCGCCCCAAGAATCCCGATACAACGCTCATCCCAGTCAATATGGCTGTAGAGGTATCGTTTCACCGCGCTTACTGATGCGATCAGCCGATGCTGTTCGTTGAAGAAGTTTTCCATTGACAATTGTAGCTGATATTTGTAAAACGCATATTACAAATATACAGAATAAATGGAAAATGCTGCAACTACCCTGACAACAGCAAACAAGCAATGAATTGTATCAATGGGTGTGAGCAAACCTATGCAGCAACAGCCTTGTTGGTTGGGGTTCCATAAGTCAGTTTTAACTCCAACCGAGCAGCTAAAGCTTCTATTCTGGCATGGGTATCTGAAACATATTTGGCAAGATCATACTCAGCTCTGTCGTCCAGAATTTTTTGTGTTTTGACTTTTTCAATCAGAAGCTCATTATCATTCATCAGGTTTCTCCGAAAATAATTCTAATGGGGTGACAATTTTCGGTGTCGGCAGGTTCAATCGGGCATTGATCACACGAATATGCTGGCGTTTGTTGGCATTCGCCAAGTGATTGCAGTTCCAGGTTAACAAAAAATCAATTTTATAAAACGAGGCATAAGCCAAATGCAAGGCATCCCCCTTGAGGGCGAATGGCATAAGTCAAGCATTGCCTCCGATGCCCAAACAACAAACAGAACAGGTTTTGTAATGAACTCTTGACAGCCATATTACCTTTAACACACCACCTGGGAACTCATTGGACAGAAGAACCATTTCCATACAAACCGCACCCATTGCATACAATCCTTTTATTCTGTAAACTGCTACCCCTTTTCCAAAAAAACGGACACGCATGAACCATGAATATTGACCGGCGCCTTTTTCAGTTGCTTAAAGAAGAACGGACGCCGTTTATCTTTTCGATCATATCGGGAGCTCTGGCTGCGGGGATGCTGATTGCCCAGGCCTACTACCTCAGCCTGGTGATCGACAGCGCCTTTATCCAGAGGAGCGGCATGGAGAGGCTTTTCCTGCCGCTCGGCCTTTTTGCGCTTTTCAGCACTCTGCGCATGGCTTTCAACTGGTTTTCCCATACTGAAGCGAACCGGGGAACACTCATTATCCGAGAGAAGGTGTTCAACCGGCTCACCAATACAGTCGGCGTCCTCGGCCCGATCTATGCCAGGTCGGTACAAAGCGGACGGCTCAGTACCACCCTTCTGAAGGGGGTTGAAGCGCTCGATGCCTACTACAGCCAGTATATTCCGCAGCTCTTTTTTGCCCTCTTCACGCCACTCCTGATTGCGGGCACCATCCTGCCCGGCGACCCTATCTCCGGCACCATTTTGCTCCTGACTGCGCCCCTTATCCCCCTCTTTATGATCCTGATCGGGAAATCGGCCAGCGCCATGACGGAAAAGCAGTGGAAAACCATGAGCCGGATGAGCGGCTTCTTCCTTGATGTGCTGCAAGGGCTGCCGACACTGAAGCTCTTTGCGCAGAGCAAGCGCCAGCATGACGCCATCGAAGAATCGGGCGAAAGCTTCCGCCACGCCACCATGCGCGTGCTGAAAGTGGCCTTTCTCTCCTCCCTGACACTCGAACTGGTGGGCACCATCGGCATGGCCATCATTGCCGTCGGCGTCGGGCTCCGCCTTATGGGTGGAAAGCTCACCTTTCAGCACGCCCTCTTTGTGCTGATACTGACGCCTGACTTCTATCTCCCACTGCGCCAGCTTGGCACAAAATTTCATGCCGGGATGGAGGGCGTCAGCGCCTCAAAGGAGATCTTTGCCATTCTCGACCAGAGCACCCCTGCACCCGTGCAGCAGGCCGCATTTGCCGTACAGGAGAGCGCCGGAAAGAGGCCTATTCTCTTCACAGATCTCAGCTACACCTATCCCGGAGCCTCTCAGCCAGCGCTTGAGGGTATCAACGCCACCATACCTGCCGGTAAAACGACCGCCATCATTGGCCCGAGCGGTGCCGGAAAAAGCACCCTGATCAACCTGCTTCTCCGCTTTCAGGAGCCCGCTACAGGATGCATCACAATCGACGGCAACCCGATTCACGACATTCCGCTTGAGGAGTGGCACCGCCAGATTTCATGGGTTCCGCAACATCCCTACCTCTTCAACGCCACGCTGCGGGAGAATATTCTCCTTGCGCGACCGGAGGCTTCAGCCAGGGAGATGGAGAGCGCCCTGAAGAAAACCGGCCTCACCACCTTTATCGGCTCACTGCCCGACGGCCTTGAGACCATGATTGGCGAAGAGGGGGCCCGGCTGAGCGGAGGAGAGGCACAACGGGTGGCGCTTGCCCGCGCCTTCCTGAAAAACGCCCCGCTGCTGGTGCTCGACGAACCAACCTCGCACACCGATCCTGAACTTGAAGCCGCCCTGCGCAGCTCCATTCAGGAGTTGATGAAAGGACGAACCACCATCATCATTGCCCACCGGCTTGAAACCATACGCTCAGCAGAACAAATTCTTGTGGTCAGCGAGGGAAAGATCACCCAGTGCGGTACCCACGAGGAGCTGATCGCCAACGGAGGTTTCTACCACGATTCCCTCCTTCTGCAACAGGATAGACAATCATGAAAACCTTTTTTCGACTGATCGCACTGGTCAAACCATACTTCTGGTGGATGGCCCTGGCGGCACTCATCGGCTTTGCAACTACCGGCAGCGGCATCGGGCTTCTGATGACCTCCGCCTATATCATTGCCAAGGCGGCCCTGCAGCCACCGATGGTTACCCTGCAACTCGGCATCGCGGGAGTACGCTTTTTCGGACTTGCACGGGGAGTCTTTCGCTACATTGAAAGGCTCATCTCCCACAACATCACCTTCAAAATTCTTGCAAAACTGAGGTTATGGTTTTATGACGCCATCGAGCCCCTCGCACCGGCACGCCTCATGCACTTCAAGAGCGGTGACCTGCTGCAACGGGTTGTTGACGATATCCAGAGCCTCGAAAACATCTACACCAGAGTGCTTGGCCCACCGCTTACCGCACTTCTTGTCGCGGCACTGATGTGGTTTCTGCTCGGCGTCTACTCCCTGCAGGCGGCGCTGCTCATCCTCTGCTTCCACACTCTTGCTGGTATCGGCGTTCCGCTTCTCACCCGGCATTTGAGCCGTGGTCTTCAGGTGGGCATCATGAAACACAAGGCAAGGCAGCAGGTACTGGCACTCGACCTCTTTCAGGGAATCGGAGAGCTGCAACTCTACGGACAACTTCCGGCGCACCTCGCCGCCATGCAGAGCGCCGAAAGCTGCAAGCTGCAGCTTCAAAGAAAAAACGCCATCATTGAAGGGCTACACGAATCGCTCACCGGCCTCCTCATGAACGGCGCCCTCATCGCCATTCTCTGGGCGCTCATCCCCTCCATCTCCACCGGCGCGGTCAACGGGATTTCACTTACCGTCATCACCCTCGCCGTCATGGCCTCGTTTGAACCTTTTCTACCGCTGCCCTCCACCCTCAAGCACCTCGAAGCTGATCAGCACGCCGGAAAACGCCTTTTTGAAATTCTCGATGCCAAGCCGGAAACGGTCGCTCCCATCTCTCCCCTCCCCTTTCCGGCAGAGCATACCATTCAGGTTGAGCAGCTCAGCTTCACCTACCCCGGCAGCGCTACAAAAGCGCTCGACCGCCTCACCTTCACCGTTCTCCCCGGAGAGCATATCGCCATCGTCGGCCCGAGCGGTGCAGGCAAATCGACCATCACCTCACTCTTCATGCGCTTCTGGAACAGCAGCGAAGGGAGCATCTCCATTGGCGGCCACAACATCACCCTCTTCGACCCCGAAGAGCTGCGCCGCCAGATAGCCCTCGTCTCGCAGCGCACCTACCTCTTCGCTGAAACCATCCGCGAAAACCTCACCCTTGCTGCCCCGAAGGCCACCGATGACGATCTCAAAAAAGCGCTCACCGCTGCCGGGCTCAGCCACTTCACTGCAAAACTCGACGAATGGTGCGGTCAGCACGGTATGAAACTCAGTGGAGGCGAAAGACAGCGCATCGCCATCGCCCGAGTCCTGCTGCAACATGCCCCCATCATGATTCTCGACGAAGCAACGGCCAACCTTGACGGCGTAACGGAGAGAGAGGTAACCCAAACCCTGAACGCCATCAGCGCAGGAAAGACGCTGATAACCATTACCCACCGCTTAAAGGCAATGGAGCAATACGACCGGATTCTTGTGCTTGAGAAGGGAAAGATTGTGGAGCAGGGTCTGCATGGGGAGCTTATGGACGGGGATAGGCTTTACCGAAGGATGTGGGAGTTGCAGCATGTGGCGGAGATGGCGGGGTGAGTGTGCTAACAGCATTTACTCATGAACAATCACCGAATTTCTTCCGATTTCTATGTAATGGGCTGCTTCGAAAGCCTCTATTATCGCAGGTAATGCAGCAATAATTAACCGCTCAAGTTCGGCATTGCCAATATTGCCAGAAGCAACGAGCATCAGCCGTTGAGGAGTATTTCGCAACAGAAATGACTGAACAAAGTCATCATCCTTTGTCACAACAATTCGACCATCCCTGTCGGCAATAAGGATAATATCTGAATCGGGTGTTTGATTGCCCAACTCCAGGTCGAGGGTGTGCAAAGCATCATGCCCACGTTGCCGTAACCAATCACAAAAACGGCGTGGCAGTTGAGCATCAACCAGAAACTTCATGCTGCCAGCTCTTTGGTGCTCTTAATATGAGCCAATCGAGCGGCATAAGCTAACGTAGCGAGAATATCATCCCGTTCAAGATCTTCATAGTCACCCAGAATATCATCAATGGTCATTCCGCCAGCCAGCCATTCAAGCACGTTTTCTACTGGATAACGCAGCCCGCGAATACATGGCTTGCCATGACAAATAGCGGGATCAAGAGTTATACGATCAAGAGTTTGCATCGTCTGCTATTCCTTTATAAAATCATTGGCAGAAAAATTCCCCGAGGAGGGAATCCTGTTTCAAACATTAATCTAAAGCATGATTCATAAATACGTCATAAGAAATATCGGTGTATGACTTTCCCGTTACTTGCCCGCTTCCTTGTTATATGGCCCATGGCTGATGAATCCCCATTTGCCGCTTTTATCATCCCCAATCCTGACTGCTGCAAGTCCCTCATCAAATGCTTCGACTTCATCAAATATGGGATTAATGACCATCTTGCCTTGTTTGTCAATGAATCCCCACTTCCCGGTTTTTTCGTCACCAATTCTGACGGAAGCAAACCCATCGTGAAAATCGCCCACACTATCGAATTGTGGAATAATCACCATCTGCCCCAATTTGCTGTCGTCTTTTGTCGCCGGTTTGTCGCCCGACGACGCGTTGCACCCGCAGAGGAAGCAGAAAAAAAGAAGAGTAACGAGGTATTGCAAAGTTTTCAAGCGTTATCCTGTGCGCGTTTCTTGCTATTTCGACAAAAAGCTGTGTTTTCGGAAAGCTCTCTTCTTGTCAATTTTATGGTATATCAGGCACGTTTCGCAGCAACTCAAACAGTTTCAGTTACCAGAAATTTTCGGTCACAACAACGGCTCGTTCCCATCATGCCACACAGCTTTTAATCCCGAAAGAGATGGGTGATTTTTCATGCTGACTCACATGCAATATTGAGAAACCAATCACATTTCCATCAGCATCAACTTTCTCCATCACATCTTCATTCCCGGTCTCCTTGAAATATCCAGCCTTAACTTCTTCTCCATATCTCCCTCATTTTTTTACCCTTCTGCACGATCAGCGTTAGACATATCAAGACAATAAACGCCTTGCTCACCGCTTTCATTAGCTTGCTGGCGGTCAAAATGAAAATCTGCAAATAATCGTCTCAAGAACCAGGATTAGCGTTTAAGCATACATCAGTCTTCCCTTTGGTTCCGGCACCTGCCTTCCAAGAGTAGAAGCAGTCTCTATCCACTCTTCAATAACTCTTTGAGCATTCGTTACAGCCTCTTCATAAGTCCCGCCATCGGCCATGCATCCGGGAAGTTCCGGGACATCCACAATGAATGCATCGTCCTCTTTGCTCCAATAGATAATCAGTTCATATTTAATCGACATCAGCATCTCCAAATATAGAGTTCGTTAAAATTGATCTGACCTGTTTGACCTGATAAGGCTTGGCCTTACTCCCGTTTGGCTGCACGTTGATAATTTCTGCAATGTTTTCCTTTACAAATATATGATGATCCCCCTTGACACGCTCTTCAAAACCGAGGCGAATGAGGAGCCGACAGAGTTCCTGAAACTCAATATTGCTGTCAGCAGAACCTGACAAAATCCTTTCCTTGAGTTTGGAGTACTTCCCCACCGTAGTATACTTGTTTTCGTTAAATCAATCCGCCCCGCAAGCTACTGAAAAGCACACATACCCCATAAAACGCTACAAGATTTTGCCATCCACAAGAAACTTCATGCTGCCAGAACTTTGGTACTCTTAATAATTGGGGTCAATGGTTATCCGATCGTGAGTTTGCGTCGTATTATGCCCATGTATACAGTGATTGACAGAAAAATCCATCTCAAGACGTAAAAGAAATCAATTAAATATAAAACTTTCTGTCACTATCCCTCTTTTTCTGGTGCGGCCAGCACGGCATAATGCTTAGTGGAGGCGAAAGGCAGCGCCCGAGAATCCTGCTGCAACATGCCCCAATCATGATTCTTGATGAAGCAACGGCCAACCTTGACGGCGTAACGGAGAGAGAGGTAACCCAAACCCTGACGCCATCAGCGCAGGAAAAAAGCTGACAACCATTACCCACCGGTTAAAGGCAATGGAGCAATACGACCGGATTCTTCTTGTGCTTGAGAAGGGAAAGATGGTGAAGCAGGGTCTGCATGGAGAGCTGATGGACGGGGATAGGCTTTATCGCAGGATGTGGGAGTTGCAGCATGTGGTGAAAGTAGGAAAATGACTCCGCTATAATTTGAATCTGGATAAAAAATATTTGTGTACTTTTCAGCAGAAATAAAACATGGGCAGTGGTAAAATCAGACTTTCGTCTCCAACAACTTATTAGGGAACCAACCTCAAATGGCAATCCTGACAATCAACATACCCGACGATTTGAAAAAACGGTGTGAGAGTATCTTTGTCGGCAAAACAATCGAAGAGATGCTGGCACGACTGTTGCAGGAAGCCCTGGAGCAGGAAACCGTGCATCGCCGTGCCAAGGCCGTAGACAGGCTGTTAGCCCGGAGGGCGGCAACAAAACCGGTCAGTGCAGAGGAAATTCAGACTGCCCGTCTGGCTTAAAAAAAGCCCCCGCAGTTCACGGGGGCCAGGCTTACGAACAACGACCGTTGTATGATCAGGCTATCTGGATGTATGAAGAGGCCTTGACGTTACAAATAGGACAGGTTTCCGGAGGTGTGCCCAATTCAATGTGACCACAGACAGGACAGAGCCAGATCTCTGCGGTTTCAAGGTCTTTGCCTGCCATGGCAATTTCAAGTGCATGACGATAGAGTGCGGCATGCACTTTTTCGGCCTCTACAGCATAACCGAACATGCGTTTGGCTTTATGCCCATCGGCCACAGCCTGCTCGTACATGGGCGGATACATCTCGTTATGCTCATAGGTCTCGCCATCAATAGCCGTTTGCAGGTTCTCGATGGTCGATTTGATGGCATCGTCGGCGGAGAGATGTCCCTCGGCATGAATGCGCTCAGCTTCGGCGGTGGTCCTGAAAAGTTTGGCAATATTCTTCAGGCCCTCTTTGTCAGCTTTTTTGGCGAATGCTGCATACTTCTGATATGCCTGGCTTTCTCCTGCAAAAGCGTTTTTCAGGTTTTCGTGTGTTGTCGGCATTACTCTTTTTCTCCCTGTCGATTGATTATTGTGAAATATGGTGATGCTTAATATCGCACGAAAATCTCACTTTTTAAAGGAAACAGATCCAGAAATACATCTCGCCCTCTCTTCACCTGCACGCAGAACCGATGTACAGGAAAAAAAAGTGACAAAAAACCTGTTTCCATCATTCAGGGTTTAGCCGATCCCTGCATGATTTTAAGAATCAGTTTTTCCAGATCCTCCCTCGTCTGGGCACCTGGCTCAACGGCGACAAGCCTGCCATCACGACCAACCGCGAAAAGCAGCGGCACCGAAGCGATACCGCCTGAAACATGACTTCCGAAACTTTTGAGAATCGATTTGTCTGCCATGATAACCGGATAATTGATGCCTTGTTCCCAGATAAAATCCGGCATAGAATGTTCATTATCCTTGTAGGCCATCCCGATAAAGGTAAATCCTTTTTTCTCATATTTTTCCTGCAGGGCAACCATTTCAGGAATCTCTTTCCGGCAGTAAGGACACCAGGATCCGAAAAAATTAACGATATAGGCCTTACCGGCAAGCTTTTGGCTTGAAAGCAGAACGCCCTGTACGCTCTTTGCGGAAAACTGCGGTGCGACTGCTGCGTTAACATGGGTTTCAGCGGTCGATATGGCGGCATCAACCCTACCGGGGTAAGGAGCGATGAGCGTTATCACCAGAGCCGCCGCAAGCATTGCCTTTCGAATTGTCATCATATTATCCAACGGTTTATCTTCTGCGAAGTTCTATAAAAAAGCTCTCAAAAACAGTTACGAGACTGAAAAATCGAGACCGGGATTGCTGGCTGCATTTTTCAGCACAGGAACGTTGAGTTTTCTGATTTCAACGGTTTTCACATCCTGAAGATGCGCCGCTACCGTATCCCAGACCGGTTCTCCGGTTGATGATGCACCAACCGTAGCCCATCCGGCAACACGGTATTTTTTAGAGGCATCCACAAGAGTGCCGTTTTCAAGCCGCATGTCGTCAATACGACTGCCCATAGCCGCTACCGGATCAATACGGTACGACATACCACCCACACGCACCATATCGCCACCCTGCTGATAATAGGGATCGGGGTTGAAAAGATTGTCGGCAACATCTTCAAGAATATTTTTGATTTCAAGGCCGGTCATATCCCGCGCATAGGTTTCCGGATAGGTCATGCAGGTCTGGTCGAGCACATGCTCCATAGTAATAGTCTGTCCAGGCAAAACCGTGGTTCCCCAGCGGAAGCCGGGCGAGAGTGAAATCTGTGCTTCATTGCGCGATCGGAGGGCGTCGCAGATAACCTGATCGAAGGGGCCATCAAAATTTCCCCGCCGATACAGGAGCGTTCCCGCCGTAGCAAGTGGTTTTTCGAGCTTGGCAAGGTGCGGGGCCCTGATACGCTCGATCAGCGCTTTCATGGAGGCATCTGCGGCAAGTTCATTGGCAAAAACCGGAAGCAGCCGGTAACGGAACTCCTTTACGCCGCCGTTGCCAAGCTTGAGATCCATAACACCGAGAAACTTGCCGTTGGAACCTGCATTGGTGACAAGGGTTCGACCCGTTTTGTTCCGAACTTCAAAAGGCTGTGGAACAGCGTCGTGCGTATGGCCACCAAAAATTACATCGATACCGGTTACCTCCCGGGCAAGTTTGAGATCGACGTCCATTCCATTGTGCGAAATGAGAATCACGGCATCCGGTTTTTCCTTTGAACGAACCGAATTGACCAACTCCTGCAATTCGATGGCATTGATACCAAATGTCCAGTCGGGTATGAACCTGCCGGGGTTTGCGATAGGCGTATAGGGAAATGCCTGGCCGATAACGGCAATCCTGTGTTTACCAAGCTCTTTCATCACATAGGGACGGAAAGCGTGACCACTTCTCTCATCGAAAGCCTGTGCACCGTTAAAGAGCGCATCCTCTTTCACCTTTACGTTCTGTGCGACAAAATCTCCCTTGAATGCTGCGAGGTTTTTTCTCACCTCTTTGTCGAGATAGGTAAATTCCCAGTGGCCGGTCATAACATCAACACCGAGTTGATTGGTAACTTCAACCATGTCCGTTCCTCTGCTCCACAAAGCTGTTCCCGATCCCTGCCAGGTATCTCCGGTATCGAACAGCAGGGTTTTACTGCGCCCGAACTCCTCTCGAACTTTTTCGACAAGCGTTTTCAACTGTGCGAAACCGCCTACTTTGCCGTATTTCTGAGCTGCATCGACGAAATTTAAGGGCGTATAGGCATGAGCAAGCGGAGTGTCAGGCGAAACACCATAATATTTCAACAGAGAAGCCGTAACAAGATGAGGGGGGCGTCCCAGGGCTTCCCCGACACCGAGGTTGAGATTTGGTTCGCGATAGTAGATCGGCATAAGCTGTGCGTGGGTATCGGTAATGTGCAACAGGCGGACATCACCGAATCCCTGCATTTCATAGATATCAGCTCCGGATGTGCGGCTGCTGGCAAGTCCGGGAATCAGGCCTGCGGCTCCTGCAAGGCCAAGGATACGTATAAATTCACGGCGGGAAAGCTGCATAACAGTGGGTCGTTTTAGGGTAAAAAAGCGTTACTGAAGGGCACTGTCCCGCACGGTCAACATACGGGACAACTCCTGATTGATGCGGCTAAAAAAATGTTAAGGTTTGGGAACAAGGCTCTCCCAGTTCTGCTGCATATACTTGCCTTGTGCAAGAGCCTGCTCTCCTTCCTGAAGAGCCTGCCCGGCGAAGTTTACCGCCTCGGCTTCCTGACCGCTCTCAAGAGCCGCTCTGGCGCTCTTGATAAGCGAAGCAGTTTCACGCCACTCGAAACCAATAGCCGCAGCCTCTTTTCTTTTGGCCTCAGCCTGTTCGATTAACTCCTTCGCCGCAGGTTCAGCCCGCAACTCACTGGCACTCGCAAAAACAACGAGCAGGACAAAAGCAGATAGTAGTATTCTCTTCATAACGTTCTCCTTATTTTCGTGAAGCCGGGCCGTTAAAAATCAAACCGTTTGACATCACGGTCTCGAAAAACTCAAGATTACAGTACTCCTCGCTCTGTGGGGCGAACGATTTGGCTCCGGTATCATTGGAGCAGCCTCCATAGCGTTTGTGAAGGGTGCCGATCTCTCCCCATTTTGAACGATAAACGGGAAAATGGGTGGTATGACCAAGCGCCGGACTAAGAATTTCAGCACGAAGTCGTCTTCCAGCATACTGCATATGGCAACCAGCGCAAGACATGTTAAGCTTTCCGTGCTTGGCGTAGAAAAGCTCCTTGCCCTTTACATAGGCTTTATATGCACCTTCACTTTGCACCTTCACATCAACGGGCTTCCCCCTGCTGATAAAAGCCATATAGGCAGATATTTTAGCAATATCACCGGTTTTACAGGCCAGTGGCTTTTCGCCGTTAGCCACCCGACAATCATTGATGGCCATCTCAAGAGTCACCACCTTTCCCTTTTTTTCGTCAAAATAGGGATAGTTCTGCCGGACAGCGCCACCATTTGCAAAACAGCTTCCATAGGTTTTACCGTTGGCAAAGGGTATTTCAAACAAAGCTTTGCCATCCTCAACGGATAGCGCATAGGGAGGAAACTCCTCCATCTCCTTCCACTGCTGACGGGAATCCTCATCAATGGCATACACTCCATCTGCATAATCGGCAAACTTGACGTCGGGAAACTGGGCGGTAAAATAATCCCTGAACGCCTGTATATCGGCCTGCACACGGGTCTGATAATCGGCAGCCTCAACCCTTACGGCGGCAAGCATGGCTGCCAGAACAAACAGAAGCGCAAGAGAACGGTTAAACACTATTTTTTTCATGACTCCTTCCCGATTGAATTATGAGTTACAGTGCGCTGATAACGCTGTCTGTCTTTTCGGTTCCGCCCTTGCTGTCAACCCAGGAGATTGTTACCGTTTCTCCAACACTCCCGCCAGTAAACTGAAACGCCAGGTAGGGATCCTTTGAGACGCCGGGACCGATTTCCGCCTGAAAGACCCGCTCTCCCTTGTGTTCTGCATTCACTTCGGTGATATAATGTCCGGCTACAAGTTTACCGGTCTCATCCTTGCGCCGTCCCGTTTCCATGACGTGCTGAATAAGAATTTTTACTGACACAACATTATTCTGTGCTACAGCCTTAACTTTCATAGCAAGACTCCCTCTGAATGATTATTGATGAAATTGATCATCAGCCGCCGCAGCCGCCGATAGTTACCTTAACCTCTTTTACCGCCTTGTACAGCTTTCCGCCAGCCTGAACCAGCACAACAAGATTGGCCGTTTTTGCCATCCGAAGCCGCAGGGAAACATCAGGACGCATACGCGGCATAATGTCGAAAGAGGCTACGAGAGGAGCGAAATTAGCTTCGGAAAAAATGGTAATGTTTGATGCCCCCGCAATAGTCGTCGCTATCGAAACCGGCACATAGGCTCCGTTTTCTGCAATCTCCGGCGACTTTATCTGAATTGCGGTTGAATTTTCAATGGGCAGGCTGCCGTATTTTGCGGTAATGGCCGCTGCCAGCGTTTCAGAGGTGAACGCTTTCTGGTTCCAGGCGGCAAAAAGCCGTTCAGGAACTGCTGAAATCACTGCCGCATACGCTATTGTGCCAGCGACAGACTTGAAAAATTGTCTTCGGGAAACACCCATACCAACCTCCTTCAAGAGAATTTGTTTGTAAAATAGCCCATTTGTCGGGCCTTATCATTTATTGCATTCAAAACGGTTACATCTTGCTCCTGCATCCTGACACTCATAGCGTGTACAGGTAATCAACAACCTGATCTACCTCTTCATTGGTCATGATACCGTGCTTTCCGAAGGGCGGCATCATACTTTGAGGATTTTTTGCGCTGGCATCCCAAATCTGGGCACGTAACACTCCTCTTTTAGGATAGCGCTGTTTCATCTGAATCAGAGGCGGGCCTAAATTGCCCGTCATCTCTCCCTCCTGTATCATATGACAGGCAAGACAGTTCCCCTTCATCGGACTAAAGGAAAGCTGTTTGCCTTTCGCGATGTTCTCTTCACGAGCGGCAGCCTTTCCCGGCAAAGGCAGCATCAGGATGCTTACCGCAGCAATCATGGCGATTCGCTTCATCTTCCATTCCTCTGTTTTTATTACTGAAATAAAATTCTACAACCACGTACTTTTTATTGAAAAGAAAACGATCCTTTCTTACAGGAATCTCTCCGTATGATTATACAAAATGCCGGAAACATCTGTATCGTTATATCGTTATATACTAAAACCGGATCGACGAATCAAAAAAATTCTGTTTTTTTTGCAAGAATTCCTGCCATGCTATTCAAAACAGTTATCCCCAGTTGTCTTTGGTAATATTTTTATACCAGCCCCATGCAAAAGCCGCTTCCTGACGAAGATGATCATCACTTGCGTCCATAGGTGTCAAACCGCCAGCTCCCTTGATATCGACAATACCCGAAGAACTCAAATTATAGACACCGGCAACCGATATGGCATAACCCGGAGCGATAAGACTGTAACAAGTGCTTACCAGTGAGGGGGAAACAGGCACTTTTCCTCGTAAAAGGCTTGCAATTGCGACAGCGGCAACCTTTCCCTGACTGCTTGCAGCGAAACCGGATTTCGGCATATCCCCGGCAATACAGGCATCACCGATAACATGAATACCCGGGTGAATGGTTGATTCAAAGGTAGTTGGGTGAACAGGGCACCACCCTGTTGCATCGGTAAGAGCAGCTTCAAAAGCAATCGCTCCTGCTTTCTGGGGAGGAATGACATTGATAACGCCACCAGGCTCATCACCAAACTCAGTGGTCACGGTCATGGCAGCACCATCGACCTTTTCAACCTTTCCGCCTGCAGTAGCCGCTCGCCACTCAATCATTCCCGGATAAAACCGCTCCCATCCCTGCATAAAGAGCTCCTGCTTCGAAAACTTCTCCTTGTCGTCAAGAATAATGATTTTCGATTTCGGTTTATACTTTTTCAGATACATGGCCATGAGGCTGGCCCTTTCATAGGGTGCGGCAGGACAGCGAAGAGGATTTGCCGGAGGACAGATCAAGACGTTGCTTCCATCTTTCAGGGCAATCAGTTGCTTATGGAGCAACATGGTCTGTGAACCGGCCTGAAAGGCATGGGGCATATTTTTTTCTGCAACAGCCTGACTGTAACCCGGAATGGCATCCCATTTGAAATCAATTCCCGGAGAGACGATCAACCGATCATAATGAAGCACCTTGCCGCTTTTCAGGGTAACCCTTCCTGCAGGCGCATCGATGGCAACAGCCGTATCGACAACTACGGAGACTTGATAGCGGCTCTTCAGGACGGAATAGCTCTGGGCAATATCCGGCAATGTTTTCAAACCAGCAATAACCCAGTTGCTGATCGGGCAGGTATGAAAAATCGCTTTCGGCTCAACAAGGGTAACCGATATGGACGGGTCAAGCTTCCGAAGATACTTTGCCGCCGCCGCGCCTCCAAATCCCCCCCCGATGATCACCACCCGGCTTGACGCGGCAAACAGCGGTTTTGAAAAGCCTGCGATACCAAATGCCGCACCTGCAACCCCGCTGACAAGCAGCTTATTGAAATCCCTGCGTGAAAGTTTACCGTTCATGAGCATCCTCCCGATTGACAATTTCCTTCAGCCCCAATTGCTACCCAGTAATCCTGCCGGCAGAGTTGCAGTGCAATCCCGCAACGCCGTTGATCCATCCTGAAACATGAAGATCCCTGAAGAAGCTCAAATTTCCTGAAAAGCAGTACAGAAGATACAGATGGGGATTATAAATTATTAGATAATTATATAGCTGTATATTTATATAATAAACAGAAATACCATATCCAACGTTTTTTCCGTAAAAAAAGGAAAAAATGAGCCTGATCACCGTTGATTTGAAAGAGACTTTTTGGGACGAACGCAATCAGGAAGAGTTCGTCGCGAAGCGCCTTTTCTGTCCTTCTGGTTTTGACTGACTATTTCCGGGCGATAAGTCGGCCTCTGCCCACCTTGCCAGCCAATGAGGCGTCACGCCAAAGGGTAATACCATGCTCTACGCCGTCATACATCTCCTGGCCATAGTTGTCGAGAATCCCTTGACGAAACTCGTTCTGCACTTTTTCAAGATATATTTGAACGTATCTGGAAAAATCGGGCGTAAGGTCTTCCTTCTCAATGATCGTCAACCCGGCAGTTTCGGCCAGGGTTGCATAACCTTCCAATGTCTCCATGTAGGGAAAAACCATAAACGAGTGCAAGGCATCCCATTCATCTTTGGTCATTGAACCGGTCTCAAGCCAGTCGGTAACCGCAAGAATACCACCCGGTTTTAAAACACGAGCGCACTCATCTATGAGGCGTTTTTTATCGGTGATGTAACACCAGGCATCCTGTCCCCATACCACATCGAAGGTATTTGCTCGAAAGGGCATGTCGAGAGCATTTCCCAGTTTGAATTCGACCTTGTCATCCAGCCCGGCCTCTTTTGTGCGGCGAATAGCTTCTGCGTGCATCCTTTGGGTCGCATCGAGGCCCGTTACGCGGCAGCCATATGTTTGAGCTAATTGACGTGCTGGACCACCCAGCGCACTGCACACATCCAGAAGGTGACTATCCGCGCTGACTCCGGCTTTTTGCGCCAGAATGTCGGTCTCTTGTTCGCCGCCAACATGAATTTGTTCGCCCATCAGCATCTCCCAAAGGATACCTCCAGGACCATCGTAAACTTCACTAACGTTTCCAATAGTGACATCAAGTCTGTTTCCACTCATTTGAATATCTCCTTTTTGAGTTACAGAGTTACTTTTCTTGCTGGTTTTGCGGAATCAACCAGCATTTTGGATCCAGACCATCCGCATCGCCATTGTAATGGTAAGCACTGGCCCGACATCCCCAGCAATGTGAGTTATTGACGCAAACGTTACAGGGAGTGGGCAGGTTACAAATATCGTGCAGATCTCCATGGACAAGGGTGTTACTATGTTTGGCAATAATTTCCGGAAAGGGCGTTGAGCGAATATTGCCTACACCTTTGCGGATAACCGAGCAAGGGGTTACGTCACCAGTGAAGGTCACCGTTGCCATGGTTCCGCAGTAATATTTATCAGTGTCCATGGCGCCGATGGTGATGTTGTCACCACCGTAATTGATACGGTCACGCTCCGTATAGACTTGTTGAACTTCAGCGAGATTCGGTTCAAACGCGCTCCACTCAGCTCCCATTCCTGCGGGATTGAACATGGTCAGGCAGGTGCGGAGTCCTTTCTCTTCAAACCACCAGCGCATCGTTCGGATGGCATCTTCCGGACCTTGCAGTGCGGTGTAGGTGATGCAATTAATCATTTTTTCGGCGGGTTTGCCCAGAGCGAGCATATTCGTCACCCCTTCGACTATGGCATTGATGTAGTGAGGATTACCCCCCCGATGGAGTTTGGCATAGACTTCCGGAGTGATGGAATCGAGGTGAACCGAGACAAAACCTCCGTCGGTCACCTCATAGACCTGAGCAGCAATCTGTTTGTTCCGCAGGGGCAGACCGCTGGTCCAGACATTGTTGATCATGCCCAACGACCGGGCATACTGCATCAACTCATACCATTCAGGACGAACGAGAGGATCGCCTCCCAACCAGTCGATGGCCCTGATTTCCAGCGCAGCCGCATCGTCCAGCAAATGGCGGATTTCAAGCGTGGTGAGTCCATGCATCTCCCGAGGTGTGGAACCGGCATAACAGTAGATGCAGCCCTGATGACAAGCATCAGTGGTTTCAATTTGCAGCGCATACACCCTTTTCTGCTCGAAGTATCGCTTTTGTTCCTCTTCATGTCCGACGGCCAAACCGCCGTACCGACTCAGATAATCGTTGATGCAGGCAACCATAGTATTCACTCCAGGAATTTTGATATTGCTTGAACGTGCCAGTTTGTATACTTCAAGTTATCAGAAATAATAACCATTATCCATTATAAACAACCAAAACACTCCCTGTCAGATCCTGAACATAAGAACAAATATTTTTCGTTACCATATTGCATAACCCTCAGTCTCTATCCGAACAGCAGCTTCAATAACTCTGGCTGAATATGTCTGCAGAGCCTGGCATTCCGACTCCACTTGTTCCTGGAGAGTTGGCAGTGCGGTGCGTTTTGGGCCATGGTAACTATCCGCATCGAGTTGTGTGGGGAGATAAGCAGTCTGCAAGCCCCATGCCAGTGCAGCCACCACAATGGCGGGACCAAATGGCCACTCGGCCTGGGGGGCAAGGCCTTTAAAACGGCGCCACACCACATACCAGAGCACGGTAATCACACTGGCCCACAACACGATGTAAAGTACGCCGACAACGCCCCACCAGGTGGCAAGTGCTGCCAGCAGTTTGAGGTCACCACCACCAATACCACTTTCACCTTTGATGCGCCGGAACAGCCAGGCAAGCCCACCCAGCAGGCCCAGCACCACAGCGGCAGATAGTGCACTGACGAAGAGGCTGTGCGGGGTCAATCCTGCATAGCTGCTGGCCAGACCCGCCACCCCCAGAGGCAAGACAACCCAGTCGGGCAAAAGGGTAGTGTCCCAGTCAATGAGAGCGAGTAGCAGCAGAGTGCTGGCCAAACAGGCCCATAGTAGTGCGGTCTGGAATGTCGGATGGCTGGTGATGTCGGATGCAAAGGCCCACAAGCTGGCGTTGAGCAGCGGCACCCAAATGCGTCGGCTCGATGGAACGGGCTGCTCCAGGCCGCCACCGGGGCCTTGCCATTCATGCAGTGCGGCTTTGGTGAACTGCAACACCTTGCGGGGAATAATGCGGGCCAAAGGCACCAGCCACAGGCCCAACCCCGCACCGGCCAACAACCATGGCAATTGTGCCCACAGGATCTGCAACAGAGAGCTGATGTTCATGGCAAAGGCTTTTGTGAGAAGAGTTGAATCATCTGAATGATTGCCGGCCCCAGCAGAACCAGCATGAGCACCGGGAAAATAAACAAGACGAGCGGCACAGTCATTTTGACGGGAATTTTGGCGGCAACCTCTTCGGCGCGTTGGCTGCGGCGTGTGCGCATCATATCGGAATGCACGCGCAACGATTCGGCCAACGTGGTACCAAATTTGTCGGACTGTATGAGCACGGAGACGAGGTTTTCCAACTCTTCGAGGCGTGAACGTAGCGCAAGGTTGCGCAAGGCTTCGATGCGGTTGGCACCAGCGCGCATTTCGAGGGTCGAGAGGTAAAACTCTTCGGCCAGGTCGGGGCTAGTGCTGGCCATTTCGGACGATATGCGTGCAATGGCGGCTTCGATGCCCATGCCTGATTCCGTGCAGACGACCGTGAGGTCGATCATATCGGGCAGGCTGATGCGCATACGTTCGACACGTTGTTGGGTGATCAAGTGCAGCACTAGCTCGGGCAGATAGTATCCTGATGCGGCTGAGAGCACTATCAGGATCATGATATGAGGCAAGGTGATGTGAGGCTGAGTGAAATGCAGAAACAAAATCACCGCCGCTGGCAGCAGCAGTGTTAGCATGGTTTTAATAGCGAAGAAGTATTGAGGTGCATACTTATTGCGAATGCCAGCCTGCAAAAACTTGATCTGGACGCTGGAGCTTTGCCAACCTTCTTCCGGGAGAGAGAGTTTGGAGAGTATGTTTATGACGGCGGATACTTTGCCGGTGTTCGTCATCCTGGCAACCGAGATCTTGGCTGGAGCCCTGTTTTGGCGAACGATTTGGGTGATGCGTTTATTGAGGGTGTTATTGTCGACCACCAAATTGAGCAACGCGAACACAACCAAAGTAACAGCGGCACCGGAGAGCGCGATGGCCAGCATTTGCAGGGTAACTTGCATGGCAGGAATGACTTGGTTTAAACCTTGATATTGATGATTCTTTTGAGCAGAAAAAAGCCAACGGTCATGAGCACACCACCAATGACAATGAGTGTCTGGCCTTGGGAAGTGTTCCAGAGCACTGAGATATAGGCGGGGCTTATGAGCATGAGGATACCGGTAAGCACAAATGGCATAGTGCCCAGCACCCAGGCTGATGCGCGCCCTTCGGATGAGAGTATGCGAATTTTTCCACGCAATTTACCACGTTCGCGTATGGTTTTAGCCAATACCGAAAGTAGTTCTGCGAGGTTGCCACCAGTTTCGTGCTGAATTTTGAGTGAAATGACAAAGAAATTAAGATCATTGCTTGGAACACGATCGGCCAGCTTGCCAATCGCGTCTTTGAATGGGATGCCAAAAGAGATTTCATCGAAAACTGTTTTGAATTCTTGTCCTATGGGTCCGGAAAATTCCTTGCCAACCATACCGATAGCTGAGGTAAGGCTGTGCCCGGCTCGCATTACACGCGAGATGTAGTCGAGCGTTTCCGGGAGTTTATCTCCAAAGAGCTGGCGACGACGGTTTGCCTGCCGAGATAACCACAGAATCGGCGTGCCGGCGATGGCGGCAGCCAGCAGGAGCAGGAGCAAGAGGTTGGTTTTGCTCAGAAAACCCAACACCACAACCAGCGAAAACAAGATGAGCATGAGGCCTGTTAAGCGCACGAGCGTGAGCGGGCTATGGGCGCGTTGGAGCAGATTGTCAAATCTGCTGAAACGTGAACGAAGCGAAGTTTCGAGTGCACTATTCTTCAGGGTAGGTTGTGCGCTGCCGAGGCTTTTCCCACTCAAATGAATGGCATTATAGATAGCCTGCAACCGCTGTTTTTTCGCTTTCCTGCGGAGGTCAAAAAAATGGCTCCACACTCCATAGAGCAGCAACATAACAAGTATGACTGCCATAAAAGCAAAGAAGGAGATCAAAAATATGGTCATGATATGCGCAGAGGTTAAAACTTAGTCGTGGTCATCGGAATCGAACATTCCAATGGTTAGGCCAATGCCATAAACGGCAATTTTTTCAGACACGTTGGGACGTACGCCCGTAGCTTTAAACATCCCTTCTATGGATCCATCCTGGTTCGTGCCGGTGCGCTTGTAGTAAAAGATATCCTGGGTGGTAATGACGTCACCTTCCATGCCGATAATTTCCTGAATGTTAGTGATCTTGCGGCTACCGTCGCCTTGTCGTGTGACGTGGACGATAACATGAATCGATGAAGAAATGAGCTGGCGCAGAACCTTACTGGGTAGAATGATGCTCCCCATGGCAACCAGGTTTTCGAGCCGACCCAGTGCATGTCGTGGGCTGTTGGCATGAATGGTGGTAAGCGATCCCTCATGCCCGGTGTTCATGGCTTGCAGCATGTCGATCACCTCGTCGCCACGTACCTCACCCATCACGATGCGGTCGGGACGCATGCGCAAGGAGTTTTTCAAAAGTGCATGCATGGTGATTTCGCCTTTACCTTCGATGTTTGGCTTGCGCGTTTCGAGGCGAATGACGTGGCCTTGCTGAAGCTGTAGTTCTGCAGTATCTTCGATAGTGACGATGCGTTCATTACTGGGAATAAAACTCGATAGAATGTTGAGGAGCGTCGTTTTACCCGTACCGGTACCACCGGAAATAATGATGTTGCACTTGACTTTAACCAGAGCTGAGAGCAGTTCAGCCATGGCAGGTGTGAGTGTTTTTTTTTGAATAAGGTCTTCCATTCGCAAGGGTTCAACCGCAAAGCGCCGAATGGTGAGGACAGGGCCATCGAGAGCCAGTGGCGGAATGATGGCGTTGACGCGCGCCCCATCGGGCAGGCGTGCATCGACCATGGGGCAGGATTCATCGATGCGGCGCCCTACACGAGAGACGATTTTGTCGATGATTTTCATGAGATGTGCGTCATCGTTGAAGCGAATGCCGGTAAGCTGAATGCATCCATTTTTTTCGACATAGACGTTTTGATAGCCATTAACCATGATTTCAGATATGGTGGGATCGGCTAACAAGTGTTCCAAAGGGCCCAGACCCATGATTTCGTTTTTCAGGTCGACGACCAATTTGGCTCGCTCCTGATCATTGAGGGGAATGGCCTCTTCTTCAATAAGCTCAACAAGCAAGACCCCAAGCTCGTTGCGCAGTTGCTCAGGGGTCAGGCTTTCGATGGAGTTAAGGTCGATACGGGTGAGCAGTTGTTGGTGCAACTTAATTTTGGTCGCATAAGAGTCAACCTCCGGGGATGCTTTGGTTTTTGCCGCAGACGCTGGCACTGGCGCAGCCGAAACTTCAACGACGTGAGGTTTTGCCTGCACCTCAGTGGTTGTTGGCTTCGAGAGCGGGGAAGCGACTGCCCGTTTGCCGGAAAGATTCCAGCGAGCTAATTGATCTTTAAGCGTTGCCATAACGAACGTTTATAATGACTGCTGCCTGTGATGTGCGCAGCCCAGTCGACGATGGTTTTGGAAAGTTTGGATTTGGGCGCCACTTGCAAGAAGGGCTGGCCAATCAAGAGTGATTCTTGCACTGCTTCGGCCTCTGACGGGAAGCGTCTGTTAATGGGTCTGCCGATCACTTTTTCGATTTCGGTACCGGAGATGCGAACACTTGTATCAGCACGGTTGAGGATAATTTCGATGCGCGAAATGGGTTTTTCAATTTCTTTACAGAGTTTGAGCAGTTGGCCTGCCCGGCGCAACGATGGCAGCGATGGAGTGGATACTATGCAGAGTTCGTCAAGCTGTTCGACAACCCAGATACCTACCTGGTCGAGAGATGAGCCAAAGTCAACCAGAATATAGTCGTAAAAGTTTGTGGCAATGTGAATGAGTTCACTCACACGCTGGGGTTCGATATGAACGATTTTTTCGAACGTAGCAGGCGAAGAGATGAGATCGAGCGTGGGGCTGAGGTGCTGCACCATGCTGTCGAGCAGCGACTGATCGAGGCGATCGCATTCACTGGAAATATCAGCCAAATCTTGATGGTGGTTTTCTCCGGTGAGGTACATGTCGAGGTCACCAAAGGGTAAAGAGACATCAACTGCCAACACGCGGGTGTCGGGCTTTTGAGAGAGCGCAAAAGCTAAATTAGCCGCTATAAAGGAGCTGCCATCCCCGCCTTTTGACGAAATAAACCCAAAAACCCGAGCCCGGCTAATGCTTACGCCTTTGACACGGAGGGAAGTGCGCTCGATAACTTGTTGCAGGGTTTCGGAAGCACTGTCGACAATGACTTCACGCACACCAGCGCGCATAAGCGATAATAAAAGTTCGGGCTCTGTTTTTGGGTGCAGGGCCACAATGACAGCATGTGGCAGAGCGAGGCAGAGTTTCGCTACCTCTTGAATGTAAAGAGGCCCGGTAGGTTCAAAGCCTACGAGAAATACGAGGTCGGGTTTTTGGGCTGTGAGTTGGTGCACCATAACCCCAATTTCGCCTACCAGTCGGGCCAGTTGGTGTTGACCCAGCTCCAGTTGTGTATCGGGAACCTCCCAGTGATGGGGAGAGTAGGTAATGATGTTCATCTGTTTTTATTTTACCAGCTTGGGTATGGAGGCACCACTGCCCCCGGCGGGTTTAAGTAGCACGGCAATGGCGGTGTCTGAAACGTTTTTACGGAAAATACCCAGAAAGGGGGCGAAAAAGAACTTGAAAGGCCCGCTATTATGGGTACTGTCGATAGTAATTATCGCACGTATAGCGGGGGCATCTCCAGCAACAGGTGCGCTGGTTGAGGGACGCAGACTGGGCCAGTAAACCGTTTCAATGGTCGCATCCTTAATCTTTGAGCCATTTGCGACGTTGTGTTTTGCCCAAACCTGCGCAGTGTCCGCAGCAGAAGCCCAATGAGGTGACAGCACGTCGCCGAGTGACTGAGCGCCAGCCAAAGCGGCAGCATCGGCCGCGTTTTGAAGTTCGGCTTTGGTCAGGTTGAGGCGGGCCAGGTTAATCGCAAAAGCGGCAACGCTCAGCAATACCGGCAAAAACAGGGCAAACAAAATGGCTACAGCGCCACGCTGACCGTGTAGTCGTCTGATGGTCTGGTGCGAGGGTGCCATGGTTATTCTTCAAGCCTCATGCGGGTTTCGGCCGAAATCGTTAAACTTTCCGGGAAAATATAGTCCCAATCGAATCTGAGTGGTATGTACATCAGACTGGCCTTGACGGTGAGGATATTACCTGAAATGGTAGACTTAACGACAACCACAGGCTCCCCAGGCCCAAAAGAGATGAGAAGACCTTCACAGGCAGCCAAAGCAGCCTTATCGGCTTTGTTTTCTCTGTCGCTCGTACCGTACAGGGCTCCGGCACGAGCGCCCTCACGGGTAGCCATATTGAGCACAGTTTTGCTGTACAGGCCGAAATACAAAGAACTCCCCACAATGAAAACAGTCACAAACACGGGCAGGATGAGTGCAAATTCGACCAGCACACTCCCCTTCTGGGAGTGAGTCTGCTCCTTTGCCCGCGTTTTGAGCTGGGCCATCTCTGCGTGCATGGCGCTCATTTTACCGGTGAACCTTCAAGTTTTCCATCGAGAAAAAGCTCCTTTCGGGTAGGAGGTACAAACCTGTCGGTGGGAAGCTCTGGCATGGTTGCGCTGGCTTTAACCAGAGTAGGACGAACAATGACCATGAGTTCGGTCTTCTCGGCATTCTTCTGGGTGTCCCGGAAGAGCGCACCAAAAATGGGGATTGTACCCAGCAAGGGCACCGAATCAATCGCATTGGTGAGCTTGTCGAGCTTAAGCCCTCCAATAACAAGGTTTTCACCCTCGTTCATCTGAACATCGGTAGAAACGGTACTGAGTTTAAACGCGGGCCAATTTGTTGGAGTTCCCGCAAGGACAACTCCTGTCTCAGGCTCGGAAACCTCGGATACAACCTTGAGCGAAATACGGTTACCATCCAGCACAACTGGCGTAAAGCGTAAACCCACGCCATAGATTTGTGCTTCGTATTCAACGTCTCCTGTTGTTTTATCAACACTGACGGGCGCAAAAATTTTTCCTCCAACCAGGAAATACCCCTCTTTACCACTCATGGTAACAATGGTGGGCTCGGCCAGTACCTTGAACAACGAGGGTTTACGATCCGCAACCACCTTGATCCCGTTGGACTGACCCACCCGGCCGAACAAAACGTTATTAAGCGTAGCGTTGCTGACAAACCCTGACAGGAGGGTGGCTCCCTGTGCATCGCCCGAGGCTTTTAAGAAGCTGACGCCAAGAGATTCGAGTAACGTTCTCGACACCTGGGCAATGCAGACTTCGAGCCTGACCTGCTGCGAATTGCGAATCTTGAGAAGATTCACCACACCGCGCGTACTGTCACCTCCCGCAGAGCAAGCGGCACGATCAGTACTGCTCATGCTCATGCTCATCGTAACCGGCGTAGAAAGCTTATTGTTCTCGCCAATTATGCCTTTCAATGCTGCGGAGTCATTGCCGATAAGAGCAGATTCCGGATTATCCTTCGTAACCGAGCCACCCAGATAGGCTGCTACCAAACGGTAGACGGTATCTGAAGCCAGTGCGTCAGACACCGAGCCAGCCAAAACCAACGCTTGCCCCCAGGAGAAAATCTGAATGTCAGTCTCCTTTGGCAAGAGGAATTTCAACATGAGCTCTATGGGGTCGATGTTACGGCTGACTTGCAGTGGTGTTGACCTGAAGTTGCCTTGTCGGTCCCAGACAATAAGATTGGTTGCACCTGTTTTTTTTCCCAGCAGATAGAGTTCGGTGGGGTTAAGCAAAATATAGTCGGCTACCTCGGGGTTGCCCAAGGCAACACGAGTAATGGGAAGTTCAAACCGATAGACCCTCGACTCGCCTACAGGTACAAGATAGATCGAGGGAGAGGCCACTGCAACCACGGATACAATACCAGCAAAAAGCGCAACAAAAACACTCATCCTATAGGTAAAACGCATAAGGCATGTCAAATTCATGGACAAGTTGGTTAGGGTATGGCAACAGATTGACGGCTGGTGCCACGAATCTCTTCGGCTCCACGGTTTTTACGCACAGGTGCCGCTACAGTGCGGATCGCTTGTACGGCAGGGGGTGACATTGTACCAGTCGACTTTGAGTTCACAATATCAGACATCCTTACACCTGCGGAGTGTATTTCGCCGGTGTCGAATTCGTTGCGCAAGACGAGAGAAACCGCCCCGATGTTACGGGCCAGGTCGAGCTTTTCGGCTTCGTGCGGCGTAAGCTCAAGGGTCACGGCATTGACCACTTTTGGTTTATCGGGGTCTGCAGTGGTTTCCTGGGCTACGGCCAATACTTTAACGCGTAGCAGCACTGTTACTGAAAAAGGTTGTTGATTGGCATCTTTGCTGCTGACCAAAACATCCACATAGCTTCCTGGCAGGGCAAAACCGGCAACCGCAATCACCTCGTTTACCTGAACTGTAATGGCGCGCTTGCCCTTTGGGATGATCGAGGATAAGCCACCAATAGCAGATTCGGGTGCCAATTTGCCAGGCAGAACCGGCTCGCCCGGCATCATGGAGACGAGGGCAATGCGACCCACCACGCTGCTGGTATGACTGGATGCATCGCGCGGAACCGACGAACTGGGCCAATCAATGGCCTTGACCTGATCCACCTTAACAGCCTTGCCAGCATCAATGGGCTGCTCAACAATGACGACCCTGGTCATCGAAGCTTGAGTACTGCTCATCAAGTTTGCGGCCATAAAGGCTGCCATCGCCCCCAAAATGAGTGCGACGGCAGCAAAGAGTAGTAGTTTCAAATTTGGTTATAAAAAGTTTTATGGAGCGGCAACGAGCTTGGTTGCGATAGCCGTAAATACGGCTTTGAGATTAGTTCCAACAGTAGTGAGAGTTCCAATTGAAACAACAGCTACCAAGGCAGCAATCAAGGCATACTCGATCATGGTAACGCCTTTCTGTGCTTTGATGGAGAAAAAATTTTTTAGCATGGGATAGTTATTTTACGGTTAAAGTATGTCTAACTATTTAATATTACAACGCGACAATATATAAAAAAAATAATATTTCAACTACACACTTTGATAGTAGAATATCTTATGCAAACTTTCAGCAAAATATGAGGAAATATGAGTAGACATGAGCTTTCTGCTGAAGCCACTCTGGTTCACTATAAAGCGTGGCGGATGGTTGAGGCCCAGCATGTTGTCTCGACCATGAAGCTTGTAGACTCACTTGCCGAGCAGGAGCTGCTTGAAGAAATTCTTGAACAGGGAAAACCATCCGTTCCACACAAAGCCGCCGCATTGCATTTTCTGCTCTCAACCCCTTTTCGCTATGAAACGCTTCCCCCTTATGGCTCCCGCTTCAGGGCCATGCATGATCCCGGAGTATTCTACGGGGCAGAATGTGTAAAAACTGCTGCGGCAGAAACCGGCTTCAGGCGATGGCAGTTTCTGCAGGACTCTACAGGTTTGGAAAGGCTTCCTCCTGCACAGTTCACCGCATTTTCCATAGCGCTATCCGGCAAGATGGTTGACCTTCGCCGCCCCCCTTTCATGCAAGATGAACCAGACTGGTCTCATGCTACTGACTATCAGGCAACCCAGAGATTTGCAAGGGTTGCAAGAGAGGCACCCCTTGCTGCAATTATCTACCGGTCAGTACGCGATCCTGATCAGTTGAGCTGCATAGCCGTACTCACCCCGACAGCGTTTACAACAAAAACTCCGGATAAATTCATGCAGATATGCTCCCTGACCATTCTGCCCGAAGAAGCTGTGTGGAAACGGGATGGGCTTCAATCCTTCGCTATCAAAACGTCATTCTGGAATCAGCAACGATCCTGATGAGTTTTATCGCTCACTATTGCATTATCCAGGTAGTTCCGTTACTCGGGTTCATCTCCAGCCGTCTGTACCTGCTTCTCCTCTATGAACTCTCCGGGGTGTTTCCTGAGCGTTGGGGCACTCGCAAAGTCAAGGTATGGGAGGCTCCTCAAACGGTCATCTTAAACCCCGATTATTAATAGCAATTTTTTTTAAAAACTGCGACATTTTTGTTGACATTTACCGATGTAAAGTTCAACCAGGGCACGGCAGATAATCAGATGCTGTTCGATCTGAGATAACTGCGGCCATGGAGCATTGAGTCGCCAGGTGGTGATGTAGTCAAGAGGGATCATATTTCCGGTTCTACCTTTTCATTTGGCATTAGCCTCCAGCGGGCCGCCATTCGAACGCCGCTGTAAGGTTGTGACGGCGAGAGCGGGGTCGGAACAGGATTGCGACTTGCAACATATTCAGCCAATCCATCGGCTAATCCGGCTTCACCAATCAAATCCAGCAAGTAACCCAATCGCTGAGACCACGCTATGGGAGAGAGTGACGCTATTTCAGCCAGCTTCCCGCCGTCAAGAGATTCTGCAAGTTCAGATAAAACAGTTGCCGTATTGTCCAGACCTCCTGCATGATGCGGATACCCGGTTAGATCAAATGCTGTAACTTCAGGGGTCGATACCTTTACATAACCGCGAGGCGTATTGAAATCCTGTACAGGCATAAGCGCTGCGTTCTTGCGTATGATGAAATCAATCCTCACATCCCCACAAATGATATCCGGTCGAGCATGTTGCAGGAGAACCTGAAAAGCCTGAGGGCGTTGATGAGCTGCACCGTAGTGTTCGGCAGCGGTAAGCATACCTGCATAATAGGGCTCTTTCAGGTGTTCCATCAGTAATGGAATAAACTGGTTTGCGGGCAGGCATCCCATCTTGCGGTACTCCGGGGGAACGATAACATAAAATCCCCGGTACGGCATGGCAACTTCACCCTTATGCCGCAGACGACGCAGGGCCGCACGGGTAGCGATAACGCCTGATCCCAGCGCGTCAGAAGCTTCAGCGCCACTGAAACCGAAGACGCCTTTGGCTATCAAAGCATCAATGTAGCCAGAAATAAACATACCGATAATTACATGAATCAATCGAATAAAGCAACTAATTTCATTACTATATTCAATCGATACATTAGACGGATAGCTCAGACTGTTTTCCCTCTGTGGTCTATCGACTTACCGATGATCATGGGAATGAGTACCTTTCAATTATACAATGACAAGCTAATCCAGCCAATAATGCATGATGCAACTGGTAACATATCCAGAAAACAAGGACTCCGGCAGAGGTAACGTAGTCATTTACCAAGCCGGAAATACCAGCCCGGAACTTGAAGTTCGCCTTGAAGATGAAAGTTTTTGGTTAAGCCTTAAGCAGCTTTCAGACTTGTTTGGACGAGATAAAACTTTTTTTATCCAGACACTTACGTAATATTTATGAATGTTGTGAACTGGATCGTAAAACTAACAGTTGCATTTTTTGCAACTGTTCAAAAAGGAGGTGGACGTCAGATTGAGCGACAAGCCGCATTCCGGAGCAAAAAAAATAGCAGACACAACTCTTGTTGCCATGACTATCAATCTCATCATTCAATAAAATGGGCACAACAGACGATTATAGTACAGGGCTTGTACTTGAAAACATCCGAAAGGCATTGCATGTTTTCGACAGCACGGAGGGATCACTCAATAATAACGAGCAGGCTGTCCGGATTCAGAAAAAAATTCAGGAGTTTGAACCAAGGATTCTCTCTTTTCCTGAAGCATCCGTTTATATCCGAAAAGCTTCAATAATCGCTCTGGGTGAGCGTGTCTGCCGAGCTCTCCATCCCGTGTCAGTATCGACAGAATCGGTTTTTCTCGACGAACTCGCCGAAGCAATGGTCCGTTCAGGACAAGCCAGACTTGCATCAATCGAAGATGCAGAACAAACCCTGAAAAAACATTCCAGCCGTCCTCTTATCATCTCTAAGGTTTCCAGTAGATATCAGGAAATATGCGCTTCCTATCCACCGGATTGTGTGTACTGGAGAGCAGAAAAAAGCGGATTGCACTGTTTGCTTAACCGTAAAAAAGCTGATCACCGATAAAAATAATCTTTTCCGACTCATCTGACTGGAATCAATAGATTTACTTTACTGCAGCTTGAAAATGAATTCCGTGTAACAATAGTGTAACAATAGTGTAACAAAAACTGCAAACCTGAACACATTTCCCGTCAAGGTAGCGCTTCTCGTAAACATGGCTGCATAAGATTTTTTCTAACAACGCATTAGCAGCGTATTTCAAAATAGCTGCTCATGCTCGCGTCGCATATACGTCGCAAAACCGGTATAAACGGCGTTAATTTCGACAGCTTTCGCGAATCTTTAGTGTATTTAGAGTAAAAAGGAAAACCCTGCAAGTTATTTACTTACAGGGTTTTATGGGTGTGGACGATAGAAGATTCGAACTTCTGACCTCTACAGTGTAAATATTGTACTGAGGCCATATATCTCTTATATAAAAAGAGTTATAAGACTTTAAACATTCTCGCGTAACATACGCGTAACAAAAATTTTATCACTATCGATCAAGAAATAAAAGCAACGATTAAGCTCTCGCCTCTGGTTTTTCATGACTACTCCGCCATGAATCTGGAGCAATCCAATTGTCCTTAAAAAATCGCTTTGCCCTGAGTGCTTCCACAGTTGGAGATAGAAATACCTGCACCTGCTGCACCACATCAGCAAACGAGACCAGCAGGTATTCAAGACCAATACGTTTTCTGAAGGCATTCCATTGCACTTGATTCTCCTCAATGAACTCTCTGGAAAAGATTTCTTTCATCTGGACGAGCGTTGTTCCCCGTTGCGCAAACGTCTGCCTGATGGCTTCTGCGAGACTGGCACCTTCGAAGTCATACTGGCGTGAGAGCATCCAGATATCATAGAAATCTTTCATCCTGCTGTTGAGAATCCCAAGCTTGGCCATAACCTCAAACTTTTCGGCAATCATGCTTTCCCTGCTGTAACAGTAGAGTTCAGCCTGAGGGAAATTCAGCAATGATGGTAACGATTCCTGTACTGGATCAGGGTGAGTATTCCGGGGAAAGTGTGCCAGGTATTCCGGGCGAAAGTGTACCACCTATTCCGTGGCAAAGTGTGCCACTTATTTCAGGCCAGATTTGTTGTTAGAACTTAAACAATTATTTCCAATTTCTTCCTTCTTAATGAGTCACCTTTCAGCTCAAGCCGGTGAGCATTTCCGACCAGCCGATCCATGATTCCGTCGGCAATTGTCGGCTCTCCAATTACGTCATGCCACTGGGCAACAGGAAGCTGAGAAGTGATCATTATCGCTTGTTTTCCATACCGATCTTCAAGGATTTGCAGCAGGGCAATACGTGTTGTTGCATCAAGGGGTTGCAGGCCAAAATCATCAAGAATAATGAGATGAGTTCGTTCAATTTGGTTAAGCACCCGGACAAAGGTTCCATCAAGTTTTGTTTGGGCAATCCGTTCAAGAAATCGGTTCATTCCGAAGTAGAGCGTACGATATCCGAGTGAACAGGCCTGCCGTCCCAAGGCACAGGCAAGGTAGCTTTTACCACATCCTGTTGCTCCGGTAATAAGAATATTTTCCCCTCGCCGAATAAAACCGCAGTCGGACAGGCTGAGGAGTTGATCGCGGCTCAGGTTTCGGGCGGCGTTACAGTAAACCTGCTCCAGAATAGCCGGATAACGGATTTTGCTTTGCAGCAGGTATCGTTTGGTGCTCTGTTCTTTTCGAAAAAGCTGTTCTGCATCAACCAGCTTGCCGAGCAGCGTGTCCGCTGCTGGCTGTTCATGTACGGGGAGCATGATGGCCGCTTCATAGGCATTTGCCATACCGTAAAGGTTCATGGAGCGAAGCTGGTCAAGAGTAAGCTGTGTGTTCATGGTCATAGTGGTTGATGAGGTTAATTGTAGACTTCTTTGCCGCGAATATTGTCATGAAACGGCAGCATGGGCACATGATATTCTGCTGCTACCGAGGCCTTATCCCGGTTGTTTTCGAGAATATTATGGACCATTCGGTAGCTGACGCTGGGAACTTGCAAAGCAATACCACAAGCGGCTTCGAGCCTGCTTGTTCCATACTTTTTCTGGAGCCGGAGGATGCCAAGGCAGGCATCAAAGCTTTGCTGGACAAAGGCTTTTGAACTCAGAATCCGAAGGACAGCTTTTTCGGTATAGGGCCCGACAGCCGCAGCTTTGCTGGTAAAGTCCTCCTCAGTCCACCCTTGTTGCTGATGGTAACGGCGATGGGATTCCGGCATGTGCTCCTCAACAGTTCTGTAGACTCCCCGCCGTCCTACGATGCGCTGATGCAGGGCAATGCGCTGAAAATCAAGAAAGACCTCGACTACCGCTTCATCGTAGATCAGCTTGACGATCTTGCCGATATACTCATGAGGAACACTGTACTGGCAACGGTCTTCACCCAGAATGACGTGATAATTTTTCTTGACGGTAGCCGTCGTTTCACGCTTGTAGGTAAAATCGGTCAGCGGCAGTGGCTGTAATAGCCCTTGCTCAAGCTCTATAAACCGCTGTCTGCGACTCTTGCCATAATCGGTCATCAGTCGGTCATTGGCATTATCCAGCAACTGCAAAACCCGATACTTCAAGGCGTTGAGACTGGTAAATTCCTCATTGCGCAAACGTGCATAGATCTGGCTGTAGGCATGGTGCACCGAGCCTTCAACCGATGGCTTATCCTTCGGTCTGACGATCCTGGTCGCCTGCATATTGGTCTGGTAGTGCAAGGCCCACTGCTCCATAAGCTCATTGAAAAGTGGCTCATAGCGTGATGCTTTCGTTACCACCTGCTTCATGTTATCGCTCAGGATGTTCTTTGGAACACCGCCAAGATAGGCAAGCGCCCGGTTGAGTGCAGGGATCATATGCTCCTGCCTGGCTGATGAAAGCGGTTCAACGTAAAAAAAGCTGCTGCAAGGCAAGGTACAGACCAGAACGGGACATGCGATGCGCTCTCGGGTAAGTGGTTCGATAGTCCAGAGTGGATCACCCGCAAAGTCAATCTGCAGCCGGTACCCAGGCTGGTGCTGCTGCGGCATGGTAGCATCATGCTGCTGCATGTATTGCTCAACGTGATAGCAAAACTGGGAATACTGATACCCGGTAGGGCGATCCTGCAGATACTCTTCCCAGAGCACTTGCTTGGTGACGTGGGAGTGCTTCTTGCCAAGTTCTTCAGAAAGGCGTTGAAGCTGGGGATAGAGATCCGCATACCGCTCGTCAGTGGTCTTGTTGGAACGCGGTGGATGAACCAGTTGCGACAGGTCGTAATCAGAGAGCGCAAACAGCTCTGAAAACGTCTTCCCGCTGCTCTTGAACCGATGCAGATAGTTTTTGAGGGTGAGACGGTGAATGCCCGTACTGCGATGGATTTCCCGTTGGGAAGTCTCCTCCATAAAGAGCTTAAGAATACGTCGAACTTGTAACATAGTCAAGGCTTTGTTTGCCATTGTAATACCTCCGGTTTTTAAACCGAAGGTACTGTTTATGATGTTACAAATCCGGCCTGACGGGGTGGCACACTTTACTCCGTTACGAGTGGCACATAATGTTCCGGAATCACTGGCACACTTTGTTCCGGTAGAGGTGGTACACTATGCTCCGGTGTGCTCAAGGCTGTTTGCCGACATCGCAACAGTCGAATCCCAGGTTGGATCGTCGAAACCCAAGGTCGGCATCATCAGAGAGTCCGTTCTGTCGATTCAAAAGATCCTCGAAGGCGCAGGAGGAAATGTGCTGGGAACCTTGATCGTGGAGTTGGGCAAAATGGCGATGCGCCTGTAGGGTACCGTCTAACAAGGCGTTGCAGCGGACGGCGCTTGCGTGCCGCTGCTGAACGCCATAGCGTTAGGCTTTTCATAACCGGTAAAATTGGGGGTTTATATGTCTTTAATGGTCTATGTTTCATCTGCTTCATCGAGTACTGAACTTAAAAAACAACAGCAGAAAATTTTGATGGTACTTGATGGAAAAAGAATTCCATACAATGTAGTTGATATTTCGTCTAGTGAAGATGCAAAAGTGCAAATGAAAATAATAGCGGGTTTAGATGCTAAGCCACCACAAATTGTTAATAATGGTATATATTGTGGAGATTTTTTCGCTTTTGATGAAGCAGTGCAAAGCGAGACGTTAAGTGAGTTTCTAAAACTTTAAATAAGAAACAGCCTGTTTAGGGTCATAGCGCGGGGAAAGGGGGCCGGGAAACGTTAGACCACAGCACGTCTGGCCGCCGATAATCCAACTTCCGTCAACCAATTGGGGAGGTACTCAATGAACGGTACAGTGAAATGGTTCAACGAAGAGAAAGGTTTTGGTTATATCACAGGTGAGGATGGCAAAGATATTTTCGTTCACTTCTCCGAAATCGTAAGAGATGGTTTCAAGACCCTGAAAGAGGGAGAAGTGGTTACTTTTGAAATAGCGGTAGGACAGAAAGGACCTCAAGCGTCCAACGTGAGATTAGAATAGATGCGGAAAAGGGGTCCGGAAAAGCGCTTTGACTCGAATGGCACTAAGTTAAGCCGCACCCTTTCCTCAATCAGTCCGAGTTCTGGAATATAGCGGTAATAAGGAACCGGTAATAAGGACGGTAATAAGCGGTAATAAGGGACAGACCACGGTTTCCCGGTGAGTCCCCTGCCCCAGCAGCGAAGAAGACAAAGAATGCCTAACCTGCGGCTAAACAGCGAGTGCGCGCCACGGCCGTTGCGGTAACTCTCAACGTCATAGAGTAATAGTAGAGTGGTAATAGAGGCCTGGTAATAGGGGAGGTAATAGGAGGTAATAGGGGACAGACCACGGTTTTCCCCTGGTAATAGAGGGGGTAATAGGGGATAGACCACGGTTTTCCCCCGAAGTCCCCTGCCCCGGCAGCAAGAGAAGAAAAAGAATTGCCTAACCTTTGGCTAAACGGCGCGCGCGCCACGGGCGTTGTGCTAACTCGCAGGCTCATCAGGGGCGCGCGCCGCGTTAGCCTGCACGTTAGTACAGCAATGAAACATGGGTGAACTATGAATGACGAAAGGTTTCAAGACCTTCAGGAACTGGTAAAGCAACAGTCTCTGATGATGGATTCAGTGCCAATTCAAATGTGGTTTCTTACAGACATCTTCACATATGGGCGCGTGAATCAGTGCCATGCAGATTTTATGGGAATGCGCAAGCAGGCTATAGAATTCAAAGCACTACGTTATCTGTTTCCGGCAGATGTTGCTGCCCTGTGCGAGCAATCGAACCGCCAAGTGCTTGAAACACGCAACACCGTAGTCTCCGAAGAATGGCTAACAGATTCAAATGGAGTACGGCATCTACTGGAAATTACAAAGACACCCAAGTTTGACAACAACGGAAGTGTTCAATACATCGTTTGTTGTGCAATAATCATCACGGAACAGAGATCGGCGGCGGCCGCACTCAAGCAACACGAAGAAAATTTTCGATCTTTCATTGAAAAAACATCAGATATTGTTGTAATCGGTAATTGCGACGGAAAGATTATATACTCTAATCCCGTAACCTCTGATAAATTGGGTTACAGTTCCGATGAATTGCGCACCATACAAATACTTGATCTACATCCTAAGTCGGTTCAGCAAGAAGCTACATCCATTCTAACTGATATGTTCACCGGCAAACGGACAACTTGCCCCTTGCCACTTATGCATAAGAACGGCACCATCCTTCCCGTTGAAACGCGGGTATGGTTTGGGAAATGGAACGGAGCAGATTGTATTTATGGCGTTTCACAAGACCTTGGCAGAGAACAGGAGGCTTTGCAAAAGTTTGACAAACTCTTCAGAATGAACCCGGCCTTGATGGCTGTAAGCAGCATTCCTGATAGAATATTTACTGATGTCAATGATGCCTTTCTTCGCATACTTGGTTATTCCGCAGACGAGATTATCGGCAAGAGAGGCTCGGAAATAGGTATTTTTGCGAATCAAGAAGAACAGGAACGGGTCGCCAATACACTCGCATGCTATGGCAATATCCATGAAGTTGAACTAAAAGTAAAAACAAAGGCAGGAGTTGTTCTCGATGGTCTGTTCTCGGGCGACATTATCGAGAGTCAAGGTGTTAAGTATTACCTGACGGTTATGATTGATATAACTGAACGTAAACAAGCAGAGGCAGAACGTCAACATACCATTAAAGAACTCCGTCATGCATTAAATGAGATTAAGACATTGCGCGGCATTGTTCCTATTTGCGCAAGCTGCAAAAAGATCAGGGATGATAAAGGGTACTGGGAGCAAGTTGAAGCGTATGTTGCAAAACACACAGAGGCGCATTTCTCCCACGGTATATGTCCCGAATGTATGACAAAATTGTATCCGGAATTCTGCAAGAAAAAAGATATTGGAATAACAGGATAGGAATTTCCTAACAATACCATGCTCACTGACGGAAATCCCACTGTGCTCCGTTCCCGTCAGTGATGTTTAGACGCTCTACAGGAATTGATTCGGCAATAAAAGAAGGATAAATGCTAACGATTCATGAACTGATAACGTTGGATTGCGTGATTACATTTTGTTGACTACTTATCAGGGAGATCCATAATGCAGAAACAACGTGAAATGCCTTACGTCGCTCATGTTTTTGTTTGTACCAATGACCGTGGGGGAGAAAAAAAATCGTGTGCAGACAATAACAGTCAGCTTACGAAAGACAAGTTAAAACAAGCTATTGACGAGAAAGGCTGGAAAGGGAAGGTCAGGATTTCCACTTCAGGATGTATGGGGCTTTGCGGGAACGGTTCTCATGTGATGATTTACCCTCAGAAGGTATGGTTTTCCGGGGTGCTCCCTGATGATGTGGATGAAATTGTGTCTGCCATCGAACGAATCCTGGAAGGTGACTGAAAAAAAGGGGATACGCTGAAAATTGCCGAACAACAGTGTTAAATGGGGTACTCATTCCGTCGCGCTTCATTCACACCAGTGCAATGCAGGCGCTCAGCATAACCTTATGCAGGAAATGAGTGTGTAAGCAATTGGCGACTATATGTAACTAAAGTATAGTTGCAAATATTGAATCTATGTTGTATGCTGAGGTATGAGTAAAGACCAGAAACTGATTATAAGGCTTCTGACAAGGCCTAAAAACTTTACATATAGTGAATTATGTAGAGTTCTCAACTCATTGGGCTATGAAGAAAGCAAAAGCGGAAAAACTTCAGGGTCAAGAGTGGCGTTTATTGATAAAAGTACAAAACATATTATCCGTTTACATAAACCACATCCAGGTAATGAGTTAAAACAATATCAAATTGAACTGGTTATTGAGGAACTGAAATCAAGGGAGCTTATATGAAAGACGTTCTGGTTTATGGGGATTATATAGGATCGGTGCACTTTAATGCAGATGATGAAGTGTTTTATGGAAAAATAGAGGGTGTAGAAGATCTGATTTCATTTGAAGGTAGTAGTGTGACTGAGTTAAAAAAGGCATTTGAAGAGGCTGTAGGCGATTATATCGAAATATGTAAAGAATACGGCAAGACAACTGCCAAGTCATATAAGGGGAGCTTCAATGTACGAATAGCTCCGGAGATACATAAAAAAGCAACAAGGCTTGCTTTAATGAAGGGAATGTCATTAAATCAATTCATTCAAAAAGCGGTTGAAGAAGAAGTAATTCGTGAAAGTACTGCTTCGTAAATCGAAGATGCAGAGTAATTGCTTCAACCGATTTGTGTAATTGTCGAGGTGTTGATGTACGTATAACTTTCACTCAAAGAGTATCTGCTGTGATCGGAAAACAAGAATAAGCCAAAAACGGAAAACAAGAATCACCCAGGGTTGGCGTATCATGGCGGGACGTTCATGAAGTCGTGAAGTTGCAATACCCACAAACCAGGGTATTGGGTGATTGTCCGCCTCTGCCCACCTGTCAGTAGCGCCATCAGTTAGACGTGAAGGAGATATGAATTTTCAAATACAACAAATCGGTACCATATTTTCACCCTATAAAACGAAAGCAGAGTGCCCGATTCAAGGTAGTGTTGTGCCTGACGGGAAAGGGCGGATTGAGCCAATCGTTGAGCGGTTCGCGATGTGCGTTCGTGCCAGCTCAGAGGCACATCGATATCAGCCAATGTACCGGATACTCGTTCGTTGTCTTTATGTCGATGCTTTTACACCTCAGCCACTTATCACTACGCCGCATCGATTTTTGCCAGCAGATCCTTCATCGGCTGATAGATGATAGGCAGAAAGTCGCTGTAGGCGAGCATGACGACACCATTTTCATCAACAAGCACATAGGCGCGTTGCGACATACCGAGAAAACCGAGGGCGTCATAGGCTTTTGCAACGCTTTTTTCGGTGTCACTCAAAAGGGTGAAGGGAAGTTTGTTGCGTTCAGCAAAGCTTTTGTGGGAGGCCTGACTGTCGGAGCTGATGCCGAGCACCACAATGCCGCGTTTGGTGAACTCCAGAACATTGTTCCGGTAATCGCACAACTGGGCGGTGCAGACCGGGGTATCGTCACCGGGGTAGAAGATGATGAGTACTTTTTTTCCGGTAAAGTCTGAGAGAGAGATCTGTTTCCCTTCGGAATCGGGAAGGGTAAATGCTGGCGCTTTTGTCTGTTCTGCTATCATGGTTCCGGATGATTTAGGATGCTGGGCTGCTTTTTGTAACGCTGAAAAGTTGCAACTCTGGAAAGTAATATAGCACTATCGAAGGGTTATGAACTCATCTCATTTATTCCCCTCCTTGCGTGATGTCCGGGCGGTCGCAATCTTTTGTTACGAGTGTGGGCTACTCTTTCATCGCTTTCAATCAAGCCGCAGGGCTTAAATTGTTGTGTAATGGCGAAAAAAAGAGAAGGGACGGCCTGTTTTTGTTTTAATAAGACAAAAAAAGTCTTATTATGCGAGGGTGAGTTTCATGGTATGGAGATCATTTTTTATGCCTTTCGAAGTGTTGTGAGTGCGTTGCTGTCTCCGTACAACATTGCATTTTTACTGTGGGCATGAACTCAGTTGTTGTGATAAAGAGAGTTTATTGGCTATTATTCCCTTTCTTGAGAAGGACATAGGCTGTAATAACGAATTTTGAAAGTACTATGGCAGAGATGAAAGTATATTTTGATCACAATGCCACAACCCCGCTGCACCCTGAGGTGAAGAAGGAGATGATTGAGGCAATGGAGATGTTTGGCAATCCGTCAAGCATGCACTCGTGGGGGCGTGAGGCAAGGGCAAATGTTGAGGACGCTCGCGGGAAAGTGGCTGCGTTTATTGGCGCTGATGAACGGGAAATTGTTTTTGTAGGCAGTGGATCGGAAGCCAATAATACGGTGCTCTCGCTTTTTGTCTGCGCATCGAGTCAGTGTATCCCAGGGGGTAAATTGCGCGGCACCATTATTACAACTAAAATTGAGCATCCTTGTGTACTTGAGACCTCTGAATGTCTTGCTCATCGGGGAGCACGGGTAAAATATCTCGATGTTGACCAGTATGGTAAAATTGATCTTGACCAGCTTGCCGGTATGCTTGGCGATGATGTCGGTCTTGTATCGGTTATGATGGCAAACAATGAAATCGGCACGTTGCAGGATATTGAGACGATCACGAAAATGGTGCATGAGAGTGGAGCGTTCATGCATACTGATGCGGTACAGGCTGTCGGGAAGATGCCGGTCGATGTCCGGAAACTCGGTGTTGATTTCCTCACCCTTTCAGCTCACAAGATGTATGGCCCGAAAGGGGTGGGCGCTCTCTTTGTGAAAAAGGGTATTCCCTACTGTCCGCTCATCCGGGGCGGTCATCAGGAGTTTGGGCGACGCGCAGGAACCGAAAACACTCTCGGAATTCTCGGTATGGGAAGAGCGGTGGAAATGAGAACGCTTGAAATGCAGGAGGAGGAGGAGCGGTTGCTGCATCTGAAGCAGGTGCTGAGAAGGGGTATTGAGGAGCGTATTGATGATATTCATGTTAACGGTCACCCCACCGACGCTCTTGCCAGTACGCTTAACGTTTCGTTTATGGGGGTAGAGGGTGAATCCATTCTTCTCTATCTTGATCTTCAGGGTATTGCGGTTTCAACTGGTTCGGCCTGTGCTTCGGGTTCTCTTGATCCTTCGCATGTGCTTTTGGCGACAGGGGTCAATGCTGAGCTTGCCCACGGTTCGATCCGTTTCAGTATGGGACGCGAAAGTTCGATGCAGGAGGTTGAGTACCTGCTTGATGTTTTACCACCAATAATTCAACGAATCAGAAACATGTCAACGGCTTATATAAAAGGAGGATTGCATGCTGCAAGCAGGTGAATGGGCATATAGTGATACACTGAAGGAACACTTCATGAATCCTAAAAATATTTTGCAGGGTGAGAATACCGATGATTTTGACGGAGTCGGTATGGAGGGTAATCTGCAGTGCGGTGACCAGATGATGGTGGTTATCAAGGTGGACAAGGAAAAAGAGACCATTACCGACTGTCAGTGGAAAACGTATGGTTGTGCCAGTGCGATTGCCAGTACATCGGTTTTGTCGGAAATGGTGAAGGGCAGGACGCTCGATGCGGCGTTTCATATCTCTCCCAAGGAGGTTGCTCTGGAACTCGGCGGGCTGCCGGATCACAAGATTCACTGTTCGGTGCTTGGTGACAAGGCGTTGCGTTCGGCCATCAATAACTATTATACCCGCAACGGACAGGAGGAGAAGGTCAAACAGGAGCAGGTCAAGGTGATTTGCCAGTGTATGAGTATTACTGACCATGATATCGAGGATGCTGTGCTTGAGGGGGCTCGTACCTATTTCGAACTCCAGGAGCGAACCAAACTTGGCACGGTATGCGGTCAGTGCAAGGATGAAGCTGAGTTGCTGCTTGAAAAGTTCAAGCATATTCATTTCGGGGCGTGAGTCGCGCTGAAAAAACGATGTTTGAGAAACAGCAGAGATGATGACGACAGGAGGGAAAAACACCTTTTACGTTCATACGTTCGGTTGTCAGATGAACCAGGCGGATTCCGCAATTATAACCGCCCTGCTGCAGCAGGCGGGTTATGTTGCAGCAGAAAGCGAGGATCGGGCAGGGATTATTCTGCTCAATACCTGTGCGGTGAGGGAGAATGCGGTTGATCGTATTGAGCATTATCTGCAACACCTGCAGGGGCTGAAAAAAAGAGATAAACGCTTGATAGTCGGGATTTTAGGCTGTATTCCGCAGCACCAGCGGGAGGAGATGTTTGCCACCTCTCCGGCCATTGATCTTCTTGCAGGGCCAGACACCTATCGAACCCTGCCCCAGCTTATTGAGCAGGCCCGCTCTGGAGCAAAGCCATTCTCGCTGGACTTCAATGTTGCTGAAACCTATGAAGGCATTGATCCGGTAAGGCAGGGGCCAATCAGTGCCTTTGTTCCTGTCATGCGAGGGTGCAACAACATGTGCGCCTATTGCGTGGTACCCTTTACCCGAGGTCGTGAACGGAGTCATCCCTTCAGTGCGGTGATGGGAGAAGTTCAGAAGCTTGTTGCATCCGGTTACAGGGAGATTACCCTTCTCGGGCAGAATGTCAATTCTTACGACGATCCCGAACAAGGAGTGAATTTTGCAGCGCTGCTTGATGCCGTCAGTTGTGCTGCGCCCAAGGCAAGAGTCCGTTTTACCACCTCCCATCCGAAAGATATTTCCGGTGAACTTGTTCGTACCATTGCCAATCGCCCGAACATCTGTAACCATATCCACCTGCCAGTGCAATCCGGTTCAACAGCCACGCTCGGACGCATGAACCGGGGCCACACGATCGAAGAGTATCTGGAAAAAATAGCGCTGATTCGCTCGCTTCTTCCCGGCGTTACGCTCTCTACCGACATCATTGCCGGCTTCTGCGGTGAGCAGGAGGAGGATCATCAGGCCTCACTTGAGCTTCTTTCCACTCTTCGGTTCGATTCAGCTTATATGTTTTATTACTCAACCAGACCTGGTACATTTGCCGCACGTACGCTGGTGGATGATGTGCCGGAAGTGGTAAAAAAACGAAGGCTGCAGGAGATTATTGATCTTCAGAATACTATTTCGGGGGAGCTTTTTCAACAGGCGATCGGCTCTGTTGTAGAAGTGCTCGCTGAATCCGAAAGCAAGCGCTCTGCCGAGCAGCTCATGGGCCGAACGCCAGGTAATCGGGCAGTGGTTTTCGATCGTGAAGGGTATCGTCCGGGCGATTTGGTGAGGGTGCTGATCACTGCAGCCACATCAGCAACCCTGACTGGCAGGCCCGTGTGAAATGTTGCAAACCTTCCTGTTATTAGGAGTTTTTTATCTTGACTGGTATTTGTAAATTGCCCTCTTTACTACCCCTATCATTTAATCGGCCCCTTTTTGGGCTTCGGAGAGAAGTAACGCATGGCAGTTTCCGCAAAACCCGGGTTTACCGATAAAGTACGAGCACATCTTGAGCTTCTCGATCCTGTTACCTGGATCAGTGTTTTTCCCTGTCTTGCCGGAGGAGTCATGGCGTCAGGAGCCATGAAGGGTACGCTTCACGATTATCTGTTGCTTTTCGCTATTTTTTTGATGTTTGGTCCGCTTGGTACCGGATTCAGTCAGTCGGTCAATGACTGTTTTGATCTTGAACTTGACCGGATCAATGAGCCAACCCGTCCGATTCCTTCAGGTCGTTTGAGTGAAAAGGAGGGGTTATGGAACAGTATTATTGCCCTTCTCCTTGCCATGGGGCTTGGAGTATTTATGGGCCTCCATATTGGAGGATATCGTGGATGGGTTATCGTTTCCTCAATTTTTGCCGCACTTCTGGTCGCCTACCTCTACTCCGCTCCACCTTTCAAGCTGAAAAAAAATATTCTCACTTCAGCGCCTGCCGTAGGCTTTTCCTATGGTTTTGTCTCTTTTCTATCAGCAAACGCCCTGTTTGGCGATATCCGTCCAGAAGCTATCTGGCTTGCCAGTCTGAACTTTTTCATGGCGGTAGCCCTGATTATCCTCAATGACTTCAAGTCGGCAGAAGGTGACAAGGATGGTGGGCTCAAGTCGCTGACGGTCATGATCGGGGCTAAAAAAACGTTTCTGGTCTCTTTTATCATTATTGACCTTGTTTTTTCTGTTCTTGCGTATCTTTCCTTTTCATGGGGGTTTACAATTCCTGCATTTTTTGTTCTGCTCGGACTTGTTTTGAATCTTGTTCTTCAGGTGCAGCTTTTGCGTGATCCGAAAGGAGGAATTTCGTTCCTGCAGGGAGCTGTTGATGATGGATTCGGTAATGCAATCGGCAAGAGTGATATTCAGGAACACAACACCTTTCTCCGGTTTCAGGTTGCCAATAACTTTCTTTTTTTACTCAACAATCTGCTTGTTGCCGGTATGGTCGGATTGAAGTATATCACCGTTTAAGAGTTTTATTTTTACAGCGGCTTTATCATTAACTAACCATGATGCCATTATGGATACTCTTCAGGTAACCTTTTTTTCGCTTCCAGTAGTATGGCATAATGCACTGGTTACATTGCTGACCTTTGTCTATGTCTTTAGTGTCCCTCCCCTGATGGATTATCTGGTGACCAACCACTCGCTTCCCCGCGATATCAGTCGCAAGATTACCCATATCTGTGCCGGGTCGGCTATCGTCTTCCTTCCTCTTTTTGTTGATGGGCACTGGTCACAATACCTGAACATTACTGTTTTTGCTGTCTGGACACTGTTGCTCATCCAGAAAGGGCTTTTTGCTGCCGATGATGACCAGGCGGTTAAAACCATGACCCGTACCGGCGACAAGCGTGAACTGCTTAAAGGAACCCTTTATTTTGTGCTGGTTGCCATGCTTTGTGGTACGCTCTATTACAAGCAGGCTGCAGGTGTAATGGCAATGGCCATGCTCGGCTGGGGAGATGGTCTTGCGCCGATCATTGGCACCCGATATGGGAAAATGAAATACCACATCCTCAGTGACAAAAGTGTTGAAGGGAGTATTGCCTTCCTTGTCGGCAGTCTCTGTGCCGGACTCTTTTTTGTTCATCTCATTGTTCCGGAATCGTTCGATGCTGGAAAAATCCTGGTTATTGCCCTTATTGCAACGATTGTTGAAGGCGTGAGCCCCAAAGAGGTCGATAATCTGACGATTCCTTTTGCCGTTATTGTCGCCTCCTCATTTTTGTGAGATGAGCGTATGAAGAAGGGAGAGATGCAGCCTATTTATTTCATCAGTGACCTGCACATTGGTCTGCAGGATGAAAAAAGCGAGCTGCTCAAGATGGAAAACCTCGAACGACTTTTTGCCATCATCAAGGCGGAAGGTCGTTCGCTTTATATGCTTGGTGATATCGTCGATTACTGGATGGAGTTTCGCCATCTCATTCCAAAGGGGTTTACCCGTTTTTTATGTCTGTTGTCGGACCTGGTGCGCCACAATATTGAGGTTGTTTATGTTGCAGGAAACCATGACTTTTATCTCGGGCGCTACTTTGACGATGAGCTTGGCATAAAAACGCTCTATGGTATGCATGAGCTGCTTTACGATGGTCGTAAATTCATTTTTGCTCATGGTGATGGCTTGGGTAAAGGGGATCTTGGTTACAAGCTTTTTGCCCGCCTGGTCAGGAATCGCTTCAATCTTGCTCTGCTGTCGGGGTTTCATCCGGATCTTGCTATAGGCATGATGAAAATGTTTTCACAGTTCAGTCGTGCGCACAAGCCTCCTGATCGTGTGTTTCAGACAGATCGTTTGTTAAACTTTGCCGAATCCCTGGTGGTCGAACAGGAGTTTGATTACTTTGTGTGTGGTCATAACCATGTCAAGGGAATCAGGGAGCTGTCCGCTGCTCGCAGCAGCTATGTCAATCTGGGGACATGGATTGACGGCAGTTCACCCTATGGAGTGTTCCAGAATGGATTTTTTCAGCTCAGGGAGCTATAACGTTAATATCAAGAGGTAGTTGCTGTTATGGGTAGTATTAATCAGGTATTGAAACTTGGTTTGCCGAAAGGAAGTCTGCAGGATTCCACCATCGATCTTTTTGCACAGGCGGGGTTTCATTTTTCCGTTCAGAGTCGTTCCTATTTTCCTTCCATAGATGATGATGAGCTGGAAGCTATCTTGATCAGGGCACAGGAGATGGCTCACTATGTCGAGCTGGGTGCTTTTGATGTTGGATTGACGGGTAAGGACTGGATTATTGAAACCGATGCAGATGTTGTCGAGGTTGCCGATCTGGTCTATTCCAAAGCATCGATGAGGCCGGTTCGCTGGGTCCTTTGTGTTCCTGAAAGCTCGACGGTCAGGTCGGTCAAAGACCTTGAAGGGAAGCACATTGCTACTGAAGTGGTCAATATCACCAGGAAATACCTTGCAAAAAACGGGGTCAACGCCATGGTGGAGTTCAGTTGGGGTGCAACTGAAGTGAAACCTCCCGACCTTGCCGATGCTATTGTTGAGGTTACTGAAACGGGTTCTTCGCTCCGGGCAAACAAGTTGCGTATTGTTGATACCATCCTTGAATCCAATACCAAACTGATTGCCAACAAGGCGTCATGGAATGATCCCTGGAAGAGAGAGAAGATCGAGAATATGGCCATGCTTTTACTTGGAGCTATCAACGCCCAGGGTAAGGTTGGACTGAAAATGAATGCCCCGAAATCAGCGATCGACAAAATCCTTGCCATTATTCCGGCCCTTCGTCAGCCGACTATCTCCAGTCTTGCTGAAGAGCAGTGGGTTGCTCTTGAGGTTATCGTCAGCGAAAAAACGGTACGCAAGCTGATTCCTGAGCTTAAACGTGCTGGTGCAGAGGGGATTTTCGAGTACAATATCAATAAACTGATCGACTGATAGCTTTTGCCTGATTTATAAACCCTGCAGGCTGCCCGCAAGGGCGGCCTTTTTATGGTCGCCATGCTCCTTTATCAGATAGTGGTACTGCTTTCATTACTGGTTTTTCTCGGGATTCTGCTGAGAAACATGATTGACCTGCCGGGTATGCCGGAGCACTGCCCTGAACAGGGTGTGCTTGTGTCGGTTCTTGTTCCGGCTCGCAATGAAGCGTTGAACATTGAGCGCTGTGTGCGATCACTCATGCGGCAGGAGTATGCTCCATTCGAGATTCTTGTGCTGGATGATGACTCAACCGATGCCACTCCTGAGCTGTTGCGTCGTCTCGTCGTGGAGTCGGGCGGAAAAGTGCGGATCGTGCAGGGAGAAGCGCTTCCCGATGGATGGCATGGGAAAAGCTGGGCATGTTCTCAGCTTGCTCATCAGGCAAAGGGTGAGCTTTTGCTTTTTACTGATGCCGATACCACGCATAAACCGGATGCACTCAGGCGTACGGTTGGAGCCATGCAGGCATCAGGTGCCGATATGCTCTCCCTGATGCCTCATCAGGAGCTTGGCTCATTCTGGGAGAAGCTGGTGGTGCCGCTGGTTCATGTTATTCTCATGTGCTACCTTCCGCTCCGCTTTGTGCGGACGAGCAGAAGGGCTGCTTTCTGTTTTGCCAATGGTCAGTTTATTCTTTTCCGCAGGGAGTGTTACACCCGTATTAATGGTCATGCCGCAGTCAGGGAGGCCATTGTTGAAGATGTCTGGCTCTGCAAGAGTGTGAAAAAAGCAGGCGGCACCGTTGTGGCCTTCAACGGTTCCGATATCGTCAGTTGCAGGATGTATCATGATTTCAGGGAAATTTGGGAAGGGTTTTCGAAAAACCTCTTTGCAGCTCTCGGTTACAGTACACCTGGTCTTTTTGTGCTGATCCTGATGATTAGCGCACTCTATCTTGTGCCCTGCCTCTTTTTCTCTTACGCACTCATTGCCGGTGAATTCACGGTCTCGCTTTTCTGGCTTCCCCTGATGCAGATGATGGTTGCCCTTCTCTGCCGGATCTTTATTGCCCGTATTTTCCGTCAGTCACTCGCAATGACCTTGTTGCATGTCTTCTCACAGGTCGTTCTTTTGGCCATCGCCTGCAACTCATTTTATGGTATAAAATTCGGAAAAGGTGCGAGTTGGAAGGGAAGGAACTACAATTTTTCCTGATGGAGCGGGAGAATTCGGGGAAGGTGATAATTTTTTTTAAATTGGCACTTCGCATGTAACGTATCCATCCAGGCGATCTGGTGCCACCAGAAGAGTATCAATTCAAACAAGAGCATAGCTTATGGGTTTCTTATCGAAAATATTCGGGAAAAAAGAGGTGGAACTGAAACTTCCAAAGGTTATTGAAGATGTCAACCTGATAAAGACGATGGAAGGTCATCTCGACAGGGTGCTTGGAGTGAAGTTTAGCGCAGATGGCAAAAAACTGGTCAGTGGCAGTTTTGATGAAACGGTGATGCTGTGGGATGTTGCGTCCGGGCAGAGTCTCTTTACCATGAAGGGGCATGAAACCTGGGTTGAGTGTATCGATTTCAGCCGCAATGGCAAACTGCTCGCAAGCGGAAGTACCGACAGTACGGTAAGAATATGGGATGCTGAAACCGGCAAATGTCTTCATGTCTGCAAAGGTCATGATACGGCAGTGCGGATGGTGGCGTTCAGTCCGGATAGCAAAGTTGTGGCGAGTTGTTCACGCGATACAACAATCCGGCGGTGGAGTGTTGAGACTGGAGAGGAACTTTCAAGGCTTCTGGGTCATAAATCCTATATCGAGTGTCTTGCCTACAGCCATAATGGTAAAACAATTGCCAGTTGCGGCGAGGAACCTGTCATCAAAATATGGGATGTTGAAAGCGGAAAAAACAGTGCGAATTACAGAACAAACGATCGTCTCTCTCATGCATTGGCCTTCAGTCCGGACGACAGGTTTATTGCGTTTTGTGGCCGCGATGCAATGGTCAAAATTCTTGATGCTGCAAGCGGAGAGATTACCAGGGTATTTGAGGGCCATCAGGACGCTGTCAGAAGCGTTTGTTTCACTCCGGACGGCACCAGGGTTGTCAGTGCGGCTAATGATGAAACAGTAAGGTTGTGGGATATTGAGAGCGGCAAACAGTTGCATCTCTATCGGGGTCATGTGCTTGAAGTGCAGTCTGTTGATGTCTCTCCCGATGGAAAAATAATTGCCAGCGGAAGTGATGACCGCAAGATCAAGCTCTGGGCAATCAGATAGAAGGGTTACTGCATAGGTGTTATCGGGGTCGGGAGCTCTTTCGGAAGGCTTTCTGCTTTTTTTTTGCCAATGTTAAAAAAGTAGCGTAAACTACAGAACTTCCTTTTTGATTTAGCTGAAAGTGAGTAAATTAATTTTACGAAAAATAAATTCATTTTTGAGCGCCTCATGTCGAGGTTCGCTCATTGTAACGCCAAGTTTAACTGGCAAAAATAAAAAGAGGTAGATATGGGTACTCAGGTTGAAGGAACAGTCAAATGGTTCAACGAAGAAAAAGGTTACGGTTTTATTGAGCAGAAAGGCGGAAAAGATGTTTTTGTACATCACAGTGCTATCAATGGCACCGGACGCAAAACTCTTGTTGAAGGCCAGAAAGTCATGATGGAAGTAACTCAGGGAGCAAAAGGCCTCCAGGCTGAAGATGTAACTCCTCTTTAAATTATTTTCCGGTTACAGGACGGTTTTTCAGACAACAAAGGACGCACTATCATGCGTCCTTTGCTGTTTGGTGCTGCAGAGGCAGTATTGGGAAGAGGGTATCCATCCTTTTGCCGAAGCCGTACTGAAAGTTCAAAAGGAATCTTTGTAATCTATTATTAAACCATCGTCAGTAATGGCCAGCGAACCAGACCTGATTCCGGGTATCTACATCTATTGCGATCGCTGGTGCGAGCGTTGTGCATTTACCTCGCGCTGTCTTCAGTTTCGTCTTGAGGCGGAAGAGCGGGAGGGCGTGGAGGCCTTGCAGAATTTTGATGCATTGAATCTGCAGTTCTGGGAGGAGATGGGAGAAGCGCTGGTGCAGGCTATGCGTCTTATCCGTGAAATTGCCGTCAGAGAGGGCCTTGAATCTGCTGATCTGCAAAAGGAAACCGTTCACTCTGAACCACCCGAAACATTCCAGCATGATGCACGAGAGCACCCCTGTGCGAGCGCTGCCCTTCTCTACGCCGGAATGGTTAATGAGTGGTTTGCGGTTGCTGATGAACTTCCCGATACGGAAGAATCTTTGCTGATCCATCCACCGCCATCTCTTGAAGAACCGATCCAGGTTATCCGGCACTACCAGTATTTTATTTACCCTAAACTTGTTCGTGCTGTTGAAGGGCGCCTCAGCGGAGAGGCTTCATCAGAGAGTGAGATGGAGGCTGACGGATGTGGTACAGCCAAAGTTGCCTTGATTGCCATTGATCGTTCTCTTGCCGCATGGAGTCTGATTTATGGGGAGTACCCTTCCGAAGAGGACAGCACATTATCAATTCTGGTGCATCTTGACCGATTGCGCCGTTCAGTCGAAGTCCTTTTTCCCGCAGCGCGGGCCTTTATCCGACCGGGATTCGATGCATAGATGTTCCGGATATTTTTTTCTGATCAAAACCTTTACCCCTGGCTTATATGCTTCATACCAACGAACAACATCTTGTAGAATTTCTGCTCCAATGTCAGCCGGGACAGCCCAGAACCCGAGGCAATTGGGAGGTTGACCATCAGGGCAGGCCCTTTCTTCTTCCCTCCATCGGAGGCATTACCCTGAATGTTCAGGTTGGCGACCCTGCATTCGGCTGGCAAGGCGATCATATTGAACCGGGCGTCAGTTGTACCGCAGATACGCAAAAACCTTTCGAGCATCCCAATGTTGGCCTGCAGATGTACTCCTGTGCGGGAAATATCGCCACTATCGCTACCGGAGAAGCCAAAGGCTCAACAGGTCGTGTGATCGGTCATCATGGGGGATCGGAGCATGTGATTGTCGATTTTGAACGCGAGGCCAAAGAGAAGTTGCTCTACACCGATACTATCATCATTCGTGCCAAAGGGCAGGGGTTGAAGCTGATGGATTACCCTGATATCACCCTGTTTAATCTCGATCCCGTGCTGCTTCATGCCATGAAGATTCGGGAAGCTGAAGGCGGTGTGCTTGAAGTGCCCGTCACCACTCTGGTGCCTGCAGTCTGCATGGGATCGGGTATTGGTTCCGCCCATGTGGCAAAAGGGGACTACGATATCATGACCAGTGACGCGGAAACCGTAAAAGAGTACGGCATTGACAAGATTCGACTCGGCGATTTTGTTGCTCTGCAGGATCACGACAATCGTTTCGGCAGGGCATACCGGAAGGGTGCGATCACGATCGGTATTGTCGTGCACAGCGACTGTCTTGAAGCTGGTCATGGGCCGGGAGTCACCACCCTTATGACCTCCGCCTCGCCGTTGATCAGGCCGGTTCTGGATCCGAAAGCCAATATCGCTGACCTGTTTGGTATTGGTACGATATTCGCAAGGCGGGTGAATCCGTGACGTTTCATCCCTGGTTTCGTTGTTGTCCCCGGCTCCTGTGGTTGCCGGTATTGCACAGATTGAAGCGCCATTGTGACTGAACATTTGTTAGCGGTATTCAGTAATTCTGCAGGTCGTGGCTCTGTGGCATTATGATTATTCGCTTTATAATGTTGTTTTTTTTAAATAAAAACTTAACTTATAAGTGAAGTTTTTATGGGGGTTGCTGTTCCTTGATCAAGGTTGTTCGTAAGCGTAGCTTGAAATGATTGTAGTTGTGCCATTATTGGTCGAATGGATTCAGGCAATTCACATTAAAGTGCCTGTCGTGTGTCAGGGGTTTGTTGCGTTTTTTTACCAATAAAGTTATGTGGTTTCAACGGTGCAGTGACTTGTGATATGCCGTAATGTGAGCTGTAGCGTGCGAGAATGAATCAGAAATGAAGGTTTGTATATTTAATGTTGGTATACTATACTCAGTGTCGTGTGTGCCGGTTTGGTGCATTTTTTTTGAAAAAAGATAAATAGATATTGTAATCATGCCTGTAACAAAGAACGAAGAGCCGACATTGACCCACAATGGTAAAACGTATAATGTGTCAGAACTGTCTGAAGCAGCTCAGACACAATTGATGAACGTTAGAATTGCTGATGGTGAAATCCGGCGTCTGCAAATGCAGTTGGCGATTGCCCAGACGGCTCATAATGCCTATCAGCAGGCGTTGATTGCAGCGCTTCCTTCGCAGGAGTGAGGCCGGTCTCACTCCTGAAGTTTTTTTCTGCAGCCATCTGAAGCTCATTCAAACAGCTACAGGTGGGTTGCAGGTATGTTTCTGTGCTTTGGGTTATGTTTATTTTTGACAAACAGATTGTGAATGACTATGCATGCAAGGATGAACTGCTGTGAAACAAAATAAAGAAAAATCTCCTTTGCGTGAGGCTCTTGCTTCGCTCATACCCTTTCTTAAACGGACCTTTTATTTCAGTCTCGTTGTTAATGTGCTGGTGCTTGCTCCGAGCGCCTACATGATGGAGGTGTATGATCGTGTCGTGAACAGTCGCAGTCATACAACATTGCTCATGCTTACGCTTCTGGTCGTCGGCGCCTATCTGTTGCTTGAGGCGCTGGAATGGGTGCGTCGCCAGGTGATGCACGATGCGGGTATGAAGCTCGACAAGGGATTGCGTGAACGAGTGTTTGGTGCCGTTTTTATGGCAAGGATTCAGAACATTCCAGGAGTGGGTGCACAGGCGCTGCGTGATCTCAAGACTCTTCGTGAATTTTTGCCCTCTCCCGGTTTTCTTGCCTTTATTGATACTCCTCTTGCCTTGCTGGTGCTGGTAATTATTTTTCTCATGGCGCCGGCTCTCGGCTGGTTTGCTGTGGCTGGTGCTCTGGTGCAGTTTATGATCGGAGTGATTAATGAACGCCGTATCCGCGAACCGCTTTTGGCGGCTAACCGAAATGCAATGCGTGCTCAGACCTATGCGGATGGGGTAATTCGTAACGCACAGGTTATAGAATCGATGGGAATGCTTGGTCATATTCATAAACGATGGATGGAGCGTCAACAAGAGTTTCTCTGGCAGCAGGCAGAAGCATCCGACCATGCGGGAACAAATTCAGCCCTTTCGAAACTGGTGCAAAGTCTTTTGACCTCTCTTTTGCTTGGCATGGGTTGCTGGCTGACACTGAAAGGGGAGTTGCATGGATCCGGTATGATTGTTGCATCCATTCTTGGTGGAAGGGTGCTCGCACCGCTTGTTCAGGTTATCGGGAGCTGGCGTCAGGTGGAAGGCGCCCTTGAGTCGTTCAGCCGTCTGGAGGCCTTGCTGAAGGAGTTTCCCCTTCATGAAAAGGGGATGTCACTGCCGGAACCGACTGGTTTTCTTGCAGTTGAGGGCGTTATAGCAGGTGCTCCCAGAAGCCCGGTGCAGATTCTCAAGGGGGTAAGTTTCAGAGTTGCCCCGGGAGGGTCGCTGGCGATTGTCGGCCCATCGGCTTCAGGCAAGACAACCCTTGCAAGGCTGTTGGTTGGTGTGTGGCCAGCCATGCAGGGTAAGGTGCGCCTTGACGGAAATGATATCTATCAGTGGGACAAGGAGGAACTTGGGCAGTATATTGGCTATTTGCCCCAGAATGTTGAGTTGTTCGAAGGTACCATTGCTGAAAATGTTGCTCGTTTCGGCGATCCTGATGATGAAAAAGTGCATGAAGCATGTCGTATGGTGGGGCTTTCAGACTTTATTGAAACGCTTCCGAAGAGGTACGACACGCAGATAGGCGATGATGGCTCGTTTCTATCCGGCGGTGAGCGGCAGCGCGTTGCTCTGGCCAGAGCAGTATACGGAATGCCTAAGTTTGTGGTGCTTGATGAACCGAATGCAAGTCTTGACGAAGCTGGCGATGCTGCGCTGCTCAATGCGGTAAAATTGTTGAGGGTACGGGGTACGACGGTTATTGTCATTACGCATCGGTTAAATATTCTGGGGGCAATAGAGCATATGCTCGTACTGGTTGACGGGCAGGTACAGCGCTTTGGTACCTGCCAGGAGGTATTGGAGGCTCTTCAGTCGCAATCGGCGGCCCAGCAGCCTCTGAAACCAAAGCCTCAGGGCTAACTCTTATATGCAAACAGACCCTTTATGAAACCTGAATTTTTTAATCGCAGTGCATTATCCCGTCAGCTATGGGAGTTTCGACGAGAGTTTATGTGGGTTGGTATTTTCAGTATGATTGCCAATATCCTGATGCTGACCCCCACCATCTATATGCTTCAGGTCTATGGTCGTGTCATGAAGAGCGGCAGTGAGCTAACGCTGATTATGGTGACCTTTTTTCTGATCTTTTTTTATGCGGTTATGGCTTTTGCCGAGTGGCTTCGTTCGCGCCTTTTGGTACGGGCGGGGGTCAGGCTCGATGAAGCGCTCAATTCACTGGTTTTTAAGGCAAGCTTTGAAGCATACCTGAACCGTACCAAACACAATGTTGCAGAGGCCTTTTCGGATCTGACCAATATTCGCCAGTTTCTGACGGCCAATGGCATGATTGCCTTTTTCGATACTCCGTGGACGCCTGTTTATATTGCGGTAATCTTTTTTCTCAGTCCGTTTCTTGGTTATCTCTCCATCTTTTTTGCCTTGATTCAGCTTGGTGTGACCTGGCTCAGCAATCGGATGAGCATGAAGGAGATACAGATTGCGGCTGATGCAGGTAACAACAGTTACCGCTATGTGCAAAGCAAACTTCGAAATATTGAACCGATACATGCTATGGGTATGGCCGGGAACCTTCGTCAGCGCTGGTTCATGTTGCATGACGCTTCGCTGGCCAAGGCAGAGGACTCTCTGGATCGTCAGCATCGCCAGCAGGCATTTGCCAAGTTTGTGCGTTACAGCATGCAGTCGATGACGCTTGGTGCTGGTGCTCTTATGGTTATTGAAGGAAAAATGTCAGCCGGTTCAATGATTGCTGCCAATGTGCTGATGTCGAGAGCTCTTCAGCCACTTGATCTGGTGGTCGCTACCTGGAAACCATTTGTTCAGGCTCGCACGGCCTTTGTTCGTCTGGAGAAACTCCTTGAGGATTTTCCGGAGCGTCATCCTGGAACCAAACATCAGGATCCTTTTGGCGAGATAAGGCTGGAAGGACTGTCTGCTACAGTCGAGGGACGTGAAGTTCCCATTCTTGATGATCTTACAGCCATGTTTCCTTCAGGTAAAGTGACCGTTGTCCTTGGCCCCTCTGGATCGGGAAAATCAACCTTGGCCCGTTGTATTATCGGGATATGGCCTGATATAAAAGGGCGTGTTCTCATCGACGGTGAGCCGATTGAGAGCTGGGACAGGATGGAACTTGGGCCGCATATTGGCTACCTCCCGCAGGACATTGAACTCTTTGATGGAACGATTGCTGAAAATATTGCCCGTTTTGCTGAGGTTGATTCTCAAAAAGTGATCGAGGCTGCAAAGCGTACGGGCATTCATGAGATGATTTTGCGTTTTCCGCATGGTTACAATACGCAGATCGGCGATGCCGGGGGAATGCTTTCGGGCGGTCAGCGACAGCGTCTTGGCCTTGCCAGAGCGATGTATGGTAATCCCGCCCTTTTAGTGCTCGATGAACCAAACGCGAACCTCGATGATGCTGGTGAGCGCTCGCTGCTGGAGGCTGTCAAGGATTTAAGAAAGGCTGGTAAAACGGTGATTCTTGTAACGCATCGTCCCAGTGTTCTTGCGGCTGCAGATTTGATTGTTTTGATGCAGAACGGAAAAATTGTCCGTTGCGGAGCGCGCGATGAAGTATTGTCAGCTTTACGTTCAGGAAGCGCCCGGCCAGCTTCGGGCACCCCAGGGTGATTTCGGCTTTTGAAAAAAGTTTAAACGATAGCAATGAGTATTCGTGATATAATGGCAAAGGTGAAGCTTGCTCCAGACGAGAAGGAGACAGGTAACAAGGGTGAGGAGTATCGTGATACCCGCAGTCCCGTTAAGCTTGGTATATGGATATTACTTATCGGATTTGGCAGCTTTCTGCTTTGGGCTGCCTTTGCCCCGCTTGATGAGGGTGTTCCCTGTCAGGGATTGGTCAGTATCGCCACAAAGCGCAAGGTTGTGGAAAATCTGCGTGGAGGCAGGGTCGAGAAAGTTAATGTTCGGGAGGGTCAGATGGTTAAAGAGGGAGATGTGCTGATCATGCTCGACAGTCAGACGGCCAGGGCTCGTTATGATGAAGTGCATCAGCATTACCTTGGCATGCGTGCAACGGCTGACCGTTTGATTGCGGAAATGCGTGGAGCACCTTCAATCTCTTTTCATAAAGATTTGTTGACAGAGCCTGATCGGCAACTGGCTCAGCAGAATATGCAGAACCAGCGCCAGCTTTTCTTGACGCGCCGTGTATCGCTGCAGATTTTGAATAAGCAACTTGAGGCCATGACATCATTGGCACGAGAGGGTTATGCGCCATTAAACCAGCAGCACGAATTAGAGTTGAAGATTGCAGAATTCAAGAGCAGTACAGCCTCCCAACTGGCACAGGTACAGCTCGAAGTAGAGGCCGATGGTGAAAAAACCAGAGCGCTTGCTGAAGAGCTTGCCGATACGGAGGTACGCTCACCAGCATCAGGGCAGGTCGTTGGCTTGCAGGTGCAGACGGTAGGCGCGATTATCCAGCCTGGTCAGAAAATTATGGATATTGTGCCACTTCATGAGAGCCTGCTTATTGACACCAAAGTTGCTCCTCATCTTATCGACAGTATTCATAACGGTTTGCCGGTTGATGTGAGCTTTTCTTCTTTTGCCCACTCTCCTCAGCTCGTTGTAGAGGGAGTAGTTGAATCGCTCTCGAAAGATATTGTAACAGATCCCCAGGTGAATCCCATGACACCAGGTGCATCCTATTACCTTGCAAGAGTTTCTGTGACTCCGGAAGGGATGAAGTCCCTTGGCCGTCGGGAGATGCAGCCGGGAATGCCGGTACAGGTCGTTATCAAGACAGGCGAAAGGTCATTGCTGACCTATCTTGTCGATCCGTTGATCAAGAGGATTGCGGTATCAATGAAAGAGGAGTAGGGTTGTTTTGAGAACTAAACGTGATGAGTGAGGCGGTCATGAAGCTATGGATTTGTCTGATTGCTTTTGCAGGGATGTTTATTGCTCTGCCGCTGTATGGAGATCCGATTGATCTTTCGACAGCCTTGCAGAAGGCAAGAGAGTATGATGCCCGGTTGGGTGCAGCACAGGCTGATAATCTGATATACAGGGAGGAAGTTGGCAGGGCAAGGGCACAGTTACGCCCCTCTGTACGTATGAACGCAGCACGGGGCAGAAATGCGACGCAATATACCAGCCTTGCAGGTGCAACAACTACCAGTTATTATAATTCGATTAACTACGGTGTTTCAGTTCGCCAGCCGTTGCTTAACTTGTCGAATTTTGTTGGCTATAAACAGGCAAAGGCTGTGTCTGTAAAAAGTGATATTGACCTTCAGAAAGAGGATGCTTCGCTGATGATCAGGATAGCAGAGGCCTATTGCAATGCCTTGTATGCAGAGGACAACCTTGATTTCAGTCAAACGCTCCTCAAGGCAGCACAGGAGCAGCTTCAGCAGGCTAAAAAACGTTTTGAGAAGGGATTTGGTACAGTTACCGAGATCAGCGAGGCACAGGCTGGTTATGATATGGCATTGGCTGATGGATTGGAGATTGTCAACAGTGTTGAGTTTACCCGTCGTGAGCTGGAGCATCTTACGGGACAGTATCCTGATGAACTCTGTAAAGTTGTGCCTGAAAAGCTGCTTTTAGCCCGTCCGGAACCCGGAAATGTTCAATCATGGATTGATCTGGCCCTTACCAATAATTACGATGTGGTTGGCGGACACCAGGAAATCAGGATTGCAAAAAAGGAGATCGAAAAACAGAAGTTTTCCCGTTATCCAACGGTTGATCTTGTTGCCGGCAGAAACTACTCGGAGAGTGAAAATAATTATTCAATCGGCTCTATTTACGATACCTATTCGGTCAGTCTGCAGATGAGTATGCCAATTTATACCGGTGGCTACGCCAGTGCTTCGGTGCGTCAGGCACATGCCAAACGCCTCAAGGCAGAGGAGCAACTCAGTGCCCAGGAGAGGGGAGTTCAGTCTGATGTTCGCAAGTACTACAATGGGATTGTAAGCAGCATCGCCCAGATTCATGCGTATGAGCAGGCGGTTAAATCGCATGAAATTGCCTTGACCGGTACGAAAAAAGGGTTTGAAGCAGGACTGCGCACGAATGTCGATGTTCTCGATGCACAGCAGAAGCTATTTTCAAGCAGAAGAAATCTTGCGAAATCGCGTTACCAGTATATCCTCAATCGCCTCATGCTCAAGCAAGCATCAGGGACGCTGTCCGCCGGTGACGTTGAAGAGGTGAACGGATGGCTTGCGACGACGAAAAAGCTATAATTATTGTCTCCCATCTCTTTATATGACAAGCAAGATGTGCCAAAACAGAGGCAGCGAGTGACCGTTTTGGTCATTCGTGCAGTATTATTTTGACCCATCTTCTTTTTTACCTCTTCTTTGTAAAGAAGGGGGTGAAACCGTAGATTGAGGCCAAGAGATTGTTCGTGAACAGATAACTATTGTATGAAATTATTTATAAGGCTTGTTCGTTACCTCCTGCCTTCCAAGGGGAAGATAGTGCTTGTCGTCGTCGTCAGTATGATTTCTTCACTGCTTGGCGTTATTTCAATCTATTCAGTGCTACCCCTGTTGAATGCAGTATTTACTGCCGACAAGAGCATCGAAGCTCCTGTGCAGCAGAGCTCTGTTGCGTTTGAAGGAAAAAATACGGCAAATAAAGAAAATTCGGCCCTTGTTCCGCTTCGGGGAATTGATACAGAAAAGCTGAAAGCTTCGGTCACTGAAAAGTTTGAGACAATATTTCATGCCGAGACCAGAGAACGTACTCTTCTTAACATCTGCCTTTTTCTGATAGCCTCCTTCGCCGTAAAGAATTTTTTTGTTTACCTGAATGGCCAGATCATTTTCAGGATTCAGACAAAGACTGCCAAGAAACTCCGTGATGACGTATTCAGCAACATCATTGAGATGCACCTTGACTATTTCAACAAGAACCGGGTAGGCAATTTGATGAATCTGGTTTACAACGATGTACAGGCAGTCAACAATACCGTGAGTTCAACTTTTGTCAATTTCCTTCAAAACCCGTTTTCTATCTTTGTTTACGTCACGGTTCTGGTCGTCCTGAGCTGGAAGTTGACACTGTTTGCATCATTTACTTCGCTCCTTATTTTTTTTGTAATACGGATTATTGGTAAAGAGGTCAAGGGACTTGCCACCAGTTTTCGCAGCACAATGGGGGATATGAATTCTGTGCTGCAGGAAAAATTCAGCGGAATCAAGGTCATCAAATCAAGTGCCTTCGAAAATGTCGAATTGGAACGCTTTCAGGCCTTTACCCGAGGTTTTCGTAATCTTGATATCAAGATAGCCAAGCTTCGCAATATTATCGGGCCATTGAACGAGACGCTGCTTGTTGCAGCAATAGCCCTTGTGCTCTGGTTTGGAGGATTGCAAGTATTTGAGGGAAGGATGACCTCCTCAGAACTTATTTTGTTTGCCTTTACCCTTTATTCAACGATGGGGCCAATCAAGATGTTCGGGGATGTGAATACCCAGATGGCGCTTGGAATGGTTTCTGCGGAACGTTTGTTCGAGTTGCTCGATACGGTACCGGATATTAAAAACGGTACTCGTCCCATTAAGCGCTTTGAACATGAAATCAGGTTTGAGGATGTCTGTTTCAAATACAGCAAGGATGCGGATGCTCAGAATGTGCTTGATCATGTCTCTTTTGAAATAAAAAAGGGTGAGATGGTTGCGCTTGTGGGTCAGTCTGGTTCAGGGAAATCGACCACTGTTGATTTGCTGCTGCGCTTCTACGATGTTGATTCAGGTCGCATTACCATTGATGGGGTTGATATTCGCGAGTATGATTTCAAGCAGTTGCGTCGAATGGTCGGAGTGGTCAGCCAGGAGGTCATTTTGTTCAACGATACCATCAAGGCAAATATTGCCTATGGCACTCATGACAAGATTGGTCAGGACAGGGTTGTTATAGCGGCTAAAATGGCCAATGCCCATCAGTTTATTGAAGAAAAGCCGGAACAGTATGAGACTCTTATTGGCGACAGGGGCGTACAGTTGTCGGGCGGACAGCGCCAGCGACTGGCAATTGCGCGCGCCATGGTGAAAAATCCTGAATTGCTCGTATTTGATGAGGCTACCAGTGCGCTTGATAATGAGTCCGAAAAAGTGGTGCAGCAGGCTATTGATCACGCTCTCGAAAACCGTACGGCACTGGTTGTAGCTCACCGACTTTCGACCATAAGGAATGCGGACAAAATTATTGTCATGGATCAGGGCAGGGCGGTTGAGTCTGGAAATCATGAAGAGCTTCTCAAAGTAGGTGGTCTATACAAGCACCTGTATGAAATTCAGTTTGCAGGTAAAATGGCGGATGATGCCGTGGAGTCTTAAGTTACTCCTCGTCATTTATTCCGAAAAGGAATGCAAGTACTCAGCAGAAAAGGAGAACAGTCCGCTCAAATTATGCTGAATGCCCTGGATTACTGCGGCTAAAATAGCCAATGCTCAACAGTGTATTGAATCTGGATTGAGCGAGTCATCAACGATTCGTTTGATTAATGAGCGCTCAGCTTTATAATCAGAAAATTATCCTCCGGGATTTTCTTCGGCAGTATTAAACATGATAAAACCTCTTCGGAAACTTTCGAATTCATTCAGAAAGCGCAGAAATAAATTCAAAAAACTTCTTTATCTGTTTTCATGGAATCAGTACAGGATTAATGGTATTGAGGACATAAAGTTTTCTTTGCGCAGGTATTTCAGCTATCGATCAAACAAGACTCAGCACGATCCATCCAGTAAAGTCAGGTCCTTCGGTTATCCGGTCACAAACGACTATCAGAAAGGGCTTGTAACAATCGCGATCCTCTCGAAAGATGGATATAATCTTATCCGTCCCTGCATTGAATCCATCGAAAAATATCGGGGGAAACACGAGATCGAAGTTATCATAGGCGATACTGGTACCCGGGACAAGAAGGTGCTTGCCTTCTATCTGGAGGCGGCAAGGAAGTACAAGAACATACGCATCGTCAGGTTGGGCAGATACTATTATTCCAGGAACTATAACACGCTTGTAACGATACAGAGCGCAGGGGAGTATCTTGTTCTTCTCAACAATGACACGATAGCAAAACCAGGTTGGCTTGATGCTCTTCTTGCGCCACTTGAAGATCGGCGTGTTGGAGTCGTGGGTGCAAAACTGCTCAATAAGGATGGGTCGATACAGCATGCGGGCATTGAGTATAACGACCAGGGTAATGGATACCATATCTTTCGAAATGAACCGTCCGATCTGCCAGCCGCGAATGTAGCCTCAGTTGTTCCCGGAGTGACCTTTGCCTGTGTGGCGATGCGTCACGATGTGTATGACCGATTCCAATTGAGTAGTGATTTTGTTGAAGAGGCGCAGGACAGTGATTTTTGTCTGCGTCTGGGTGCGGCTGGATTTCTTATCCTCTATGAGCCGAAAGCTGAACTCTTTCATTTCGAAGGTTCATCCAGGGATTGGCGGAAAGGGAAAGCCGACAGGGTTTTGCTCAAAGAGAGGTGGGGTGATAAAATTCGGGAACTTTCGGAATCAAAAACCCAGCGCATTCCATATGACAAGAATGATCATTGCGATGCGATCGTGGTTATCCGTGATGATGGTATAGGCGATCTCCTTATGGGAGTATCTGCATTTCGGAAAATTCGCGAAACGTATCCTTTGCGAAAGCTTGTGCTGTTGACTTATATGCGGAACATGGCAATGATGGAAAGATTTGGAATATTTGATGAGATTCTTCCAATCCCGGATGGCCAGAAGTACTCTCCGTTACCGGTTCCATCAAAAAATACCACTGTATATAATCTTGTCGATATCGAAATGGATTTTGATGGGGCATTTCTGCAGACCAAAGAGGCGAACAAGGTTCATCGCCATATTGCGTATACAAGGAAATTTTGCCTGGATGATTCGTATAGCTTGCTCCCTATGCCGGAATATCCTGAGGCAAAGGAGCGTGTTTACGACCTACTTCGTGAAATGGGCGTAAGGATAAATTCCCCCTTCGTCGTTTGTAATCTGATGGCAACGAATCCTGTCCGGAGCTGGTGGGAACCCTACTATCCAGAGCTTATTGCAGCGGTCGAAAACATGGGTTTTGTTCCTCTATTTACCGGAACAAAAGAGAGTTCTTACCTGAAAGGAAGATGTTCGGTAAATCTTGTCGGCAAGACAAGCACCATACCTGAATATATAGAGGCGCTGAAGCTTGGGAAATATGTGATCAGCACCGATACCAGTGCGTGCCATGTCGCGGGATTGTCGGACATCCCTTTTCTTGCCATTTTTACCGGCGGTGTGCTGGCTTCAACTCGCCTCAACTACTATCGGAAGTATGAGGTTATCGAACCGCAAGAGCTTGACTGCTACCCATGCTGGGATGTTGGATGCAAGGATCGTTCCATCCGCAGGAAGAAAGAGCCCTGCAGACTTATGCTGACGCCTGAATTGGTGATTGAACGGTTCAGGAAGCTCATACTAAAATACCCTTAGGGCTAAAAAAGTCTGCACACTCTCTTGTGGTTTCTTTGCCTCAAGAATCTGCCAACGTTTCCTGAAGCTTTTGTTGCAGGTGACGTTCGAGATTGTCTGCCATTGCAGACATGGTGAACTCCTTTGTTACCCTTTCGTATCCCGTTTTCCCAAACAGAGCAAGCATATCAGGGTTTTCGATGATCTGCGCAATTGCATTAGCGAGCGCCTTCGGCTCTTTTGCAGGGACGATTAAGCCCGTTTTACCCTCAACCATCAATTCTTGAACGCCATTAACATTCGTGGCTACTACAGCCTTCTGCATAGCCATGGCCTCCATAACCACATTTGGCATTCCTTCGAAGAGGGAGGAAAGGACAAAGAGATCACAACCTTTCAGATAAGGATAAATATCAGCAGACACTCCGAGAAAGATGAACGAGTTTTCAAGACCGAGATTGGCTACCTGCTGTTTTAATTCCGACTCCAGTTTTCCTTCGCCTGAAATAGCAAAGAGCAGATCGTTCCTGTTTTTTTGCAGGATCGCTGCCGCCTCAATCAAGTAGACAAATCCTTTTTGTTCCGCAAGCCTTCCTGCACTATAGATGACTTTTTTCCCCGGAAAACGTTTTGCAAAGTCATAGGGAATAACATGATCGGGAATGGTAATACCGTTGTAAATAACTTTGACAAACTTTTCGTCAAACCACCCATAGTCAGCATAAGTAGTCTTTATCGTTTTGCTGTTCGTGATGATACCATCAAGAATATATTGAGCTGATATTTTGTATCGCCACCGTTTTTTATTGTAACTAAGCAGCCCATGTCGGGCAAGGATGACAGGAGTTCCTCTCAATTTTGCAAGCAGTCCTAATGTTCGGACATCAGTATTCAGGTTGCAGATAAGGATATCGTTTTTTTGCATGGAGAGTGCCTGGGCAACAGTAATAAAGTAGTACCCTGTTGCGTGTTGCCATCTACTGATACCAAGAGAGGAGATACCAGCCTTCATGGCATGGTCAAGAAATTTCGACCCCTTTTTTCCGATCATGATAACATCATGTCCTTTTGCTACAAGTTGCGATCCTGCTGACACCATCCATTTTTCACCACCACCAAACTTGCCGGTACCGATAAAGTTTACAAAAGCGATCTGCATAATATTCTGATAAGAAAAACTTGGGGATTGTTGGCAGGTACTCTTCGTGTTTCTGCCATCTTTAAAATAAGGTTACATCTATAAAGGATGCTTTGGCTCTTGCGTAGTTTGCTGTTATATGGCCAGAATCCTTGTATAATGGATTGCCATCGTCATCTCATAAACAAGGCTTGCGACAAGGACAAGCAATAATGCAGGAAAAATTCTTTTAACCCTTCGCGCATAAAATTCAACAAAGCTGAATTGTTTACGCCAATGAATCCACTTTTCACGATTTTAGGAAACGCATGGAATCCAACTACCAACATGACAGCAACAGCTCTAAGGCCATCTATATCCTTGCGGTATTTCGGATGGGTTAAATTGGCTTGTGATTGCATTTAATTGATGTTTATTCTTGTGGAAGCGGGCAGACACATTCCTGATTTATTTGTCTGTGTATAAATAATGTATAAAGGCGTAGTTATATTTGAGTTGGTGGTTTGTTGCGGGGTCATGGCAAGTGCCTCTGTAATGCCGATGCAACGGCATCAACATCGATATCGCTGACTTGTGGAGTTGAAGAAACAATCATTTCGTTTTCGATAAGAAATGGTCCAAATCGCGACTGTTCTGCGGGAGCGTTCGTGTAAAGTCCGATAACAGGGGTGTTATAGCAGGAGGCTATATGGATCAGTGACGTATCCGGAGTTACCAGCAGCCGTAAAACTTTGACGAGCAGACCAGCCTCATAGATGTTGCCGGTAGGAGGGGTAACTGTGACGTTTTCAAGTACCTTTTCCAGCCGGAGTTTCATTTCCCTGTCATCGGGTGCTGAAAAAATCATAAACTGCTGCGCAGGGAAGCGAGCAATGAGGGTAGACCATTTCTCTTCAATCCAGTATCTGTTCCCTCCGCCAGCGCTGATATTGATGCCGATAACAAGCCCTTTTTCAATTTTATGGATACATTCAGTTACGGCAATTGATACCGCTGCTGGAGGGAGATAAGGGCGACACTCCTCCTTCGAAACGCTTACAGAGAGCACTGATAGCAGTGAGCAGTTTTTGAGCGCCATGTTTGTGTCGAAGTCTACCTGCAGCAAGTGGTTGAACAACCCCTCATGATAAGGATTTTTGTGACCAACCTTAAAACGGGCACGGATAAGAAAGGTTTGCAAGAGAAAGGTTGTTGAAGGGCCATCCTTGACGTTGAAAAGCAAGTCGAAATTTCGTGAAAGCACATTCCGGGTATAGTCGACGAACTCTTTGATAAAATGGACCGCAGTGATATGAGGGTCGTTCCTGAAAAAATCAGCAGAGGCTTTCTTGACGCAGATGATGTGTATCTCAAGTTCCGGAAACTGATGGCGGAGATTTCGCAATAACGGCGTGAGGAGGACGGAATCTCCAATTTTTTCTGTGGCCAGAATAGCAAGAGAATCAAGCTTGCCGGTAAATTGTTGATCGGAATCTCTTCTGTAGCTGAGTACCTGCAGCGATTGCGCTAAAAATTTTCTGAAAAATCTTTTATACTTTATCAGATTTGGCATGTTATTGAGTGTATTTTTGTAATAAACAAGTGGAAAGTTCTTTGAAAGATCTATCCTTTCTGTTTGTGGAAACAAGATAGCATATGAGAAATTTTAAACTCACGCTCATTTGTGTCTGGTGGCTGAAGAAATTTTTTCTTTAACAATTTGTTATATAATAAGTTATGTTTTTTTAATCGCATTCGATTTGAAGAAGTCTGTTATCTTTTATCATTTCATATCTCTTTTTATCAATTTCGCCTTTGTGACCATTTGACTTGAGTTCATGTGTCAATACTATTTCGGTAAACAAACCTTCATGCTCTTTTTGCCTCTGTTTTTATCTCTCTTTTTGTAAGAGGAAATGTGAGAGGAGTATGATCAAGTTTGGTGGGTCAGTTTTTGTGATCTGATGGTATTGGATGAGCTCCAATGGTCTCCTTGCAGAACAGCTCAATCTCTTTTGTCATGGAGGATATTGAGAAATTTCGTATTACGGTTTCCCTTGCGGTTTCACTGATTGTTTTTCTTTGCCTATCATTCTGATACAGTTTCAGTAGAATTTTACATAGAGCATCCTCATCGCTATAGTCAAGAAGAAACCCGTTTCTTTCGTTGTTGATGAGCTCTTCAGCTCCTCCTGCGAAGGTGCTTACAGGAACATTTTTCAGGTACATTCCTTCCAAAAGGGCATTCGAGATGCCTTCATTGGTGGATGTCATGGCGATGACGTCACTGATTGCCATACTTGGATAAGGGTTTTGAAGAAAACCGGTAAAGTTAACCCTTCCAATGATGTTCAGCTCTTTGATGAGCGTTTCAAGTTCCTCTTTTTTTGGCCCATCGCCAATGATGACCACTCCGGCATCAGCCTCAGGAAGGAGTTTGATGAATTGTGCAAAGCCGCGCAGAAGAAAATCATGCCCTTTACGTTGTGTCAGAATCCCTGCAGTGGTAATCTGAAATCCGAATTTTTTATGAGCTGGCGGCAAGCTCAATCGGTCAAGTGCATCCGTGTCAAGGCCGTTATAAATGACCCGGATCTTTTCATTCTGCATAAATGAAGTTTCGAGCAGGGTCGTTTTTATTTTTTCAGCGTTAACAATAATGCCATCAGCAAAAGTGTTGTAGACGAGTTTGTGTACGATGGGGATTTTTAATGGACGGACAATGCCAAGCCTGAGAATATTTTTAATACCGCAGATTCTGCTTGCCAGACCAGCCAACACATAGTCTTTGCGCTTGGTGGGGATGATGAGTTCAATTTTTTCTTTTCGGATGATCTGTACCAGCCTTATAAGGGTATATGGGTCGATATGGCTCAAGCAGGGAAGCTGGAATCTGGGGATGGTGAATCGCTCTCCGATAATCTCACGGCGATAGATCAGAAAAGTTTTATGACTTTTCGCAATGGCTTCTGCCGCCATTAGTGTCCATTTTTCAGTTCCGCCCCATGTACGGGCAGAGTTCATAAAAAGGATGTTCATGCTTCACTGCTTTTGTAATCTGTGAATCTTCTCACTCTGTTTGCGAAATATCGTTTTTTTATGCTCTATCTCCCTTTCCAGGAACTGTTCAATCAGAAAGATATTTCATCAGCTATTCTGCTGGCAACTGCGTCCCAGGTATAGTTTTTAAGAATTCGTTGGCGCCCTTGTTGCCCTAACAGATGAGCATGTTGATCATTGGTTAGCAGTAAAGTCAGTTTATTCGCAATTTCTTCGACATCAAGTGGGTCGACGAGGTAACCTGTTATACCGTTTTCGATTGCATCCACCACGCCACCGGAACGACCGCCGATAACAGGCTTTTCACAGGCATTCGCCTCAAGGAATGTAATGCCAAACCCTTCGGTATCACCATTTTTTTTCAGTTCCCGGCTGGGCATAATGTAGACATCGCAGAGGTTATAAAACAGGTTAATCTCATCAGGCTCAACATAGCCTGTAAAGGTGACGTGACTCTCAAGTCCCATATTTTTAACCTGTTGGCTTATTTTTTGGTAGAATGTTCCTTTTTTTACCCCGGAAATCAGGTAATGTGCATTTGGCACCTCTTTTATGATCATTGGTAAAGCTTCAATGACTTTATCATGTCCTTTTCTTTCCTGCAGTCGAGCAAGAGTGAGAATAATTTTTTTATCAACGAGGCTAAATCGTTTTTGTAGTATGGATACATCTGCCAAAGGATGAAACCTATCCGGATCAACACCGTTAGGTAGGGTGATGATTTTGTCTTGAGGAATATGGTGCTGACTTATTACCCTGTCCCGTGTAAAGTTGCTCACAGCAATCACTTGATGAGCTGATTTTAGTGTGTTGATGAGCCACACTCTCTTCATCCAATTCATTTTTCTTGTCACTTCCAACCCATGTACGACCACAATGAGTTTGGTCCCGTGTTTTTTGAGTATACCAGTTATGCCGCGTGCTATATTCCATGTTGTAGCGATAACAACATCAGGCGCTTTCTCTCGATTGTAGAGTGCCTTCATGGCTCGTAAGGCATAGTATGATCTCAACTGACGCCATCGGTTGCCATGTACCTGAATGACCGGGTATGATTCTTGCGACTGACTTATTTCTGCATCAGTGCTGATATGGCGAGTCAGGACCTGTACGCTATAGGACATTCGATGCAGGCTTTTTGCAATACCTGCTGCCCACTGCGCGATTCCACCATAGTTTGGGGGAAAGTCTTCAGAAAAAATAATGATTGACTTCTGGGTCATAGTTCAATAGGGCGAAAGGCATGTTGTTCAAGTGGCTCTGAGGTTTTTTTTTGCTTGTTTTTTCCCTTTCCAATACCTATCTGTGAATAGGATCTGGATGTTGGAGTGTTCAGTAGGGCAAAGTATTAAATTCACGGGGATTCATTGTAACGGATATTCAATGCAGACTTTTTTTTCTTCTGACCCATTTGCGGCGCGGCGGCCCTCCTTTTTTGCCAATACCCTTTTTTTGATCGTCGTCATGGTGCTCTATCCTCTTGCCGGTGTCTTGCTTTTTTCTTTTGTTGGCAGCGGGCGCGAGGCGACCTTTTCCTTGTTACATATTGAGAGGGGTATGCTTCCTCTCATTCGTCTGGTTCAGGTTGCCGGACAGCTTCTTGTGCTTGCCCTGCCTGTTCTTCTGCTTTCCGCCTGGCATACAGGCCGTAAAAATCCCTTCTCCCGTGAAGGTTTTGCATTTTTAGGAATAGGTAAAAGTGTTGACTTTAGTGCAACAGCATTGGCGGTTGGCGGTATTTTTTTGCTGCAACCACTGTTGTATACCCTTATCGCACTGCAGGATCTCTATCTCTGGACAGCTCTTGGAGCTGCCGGAAGAGAGGTGGTTCGTCAGCGTGATCTGATGGACTCGTTCATCAAGGAGCTTGCACTGGTTCGCACTATTCCGGAACTGTTCTCGGTCGCCTTTGTCCTTGCCTTTACCCCGGCAGTTTGTGAAGAGCTGCTGTTCAGGGGTTATATCCAGCAGAACTATACACGATCCATCTCCTCTGGCAGTGCGGTACTGCTGACGGGTTGTATTTTTGCACTCTTTCACCTGAGTGCGGCAAATCTTCTGCCCCTTGTTTTGCTTGGGTGGTATATTGGCTATATTTACTCGTTGACGGGCAACCTGGTGATTCCTTTCTTTGTTCATTTTTCAAACAATCTCGCTGCGCTCCTTTTTCTTATCTTTTTCGAAGGGAGCCGTTCTGCCGGAATCACGGGGTCGGCGCTTCTTATTGTTTCGCCATGGTGGTGGCTGGTTGTTGCGGGAAGTCTATTTCTTTTTGTTCTGGTTCTTTGGCGGTTGTTTGCTGATTTTTCTTCACGAGATGGAGTTGAGCGGGCAGGTGTTTTCCATTGATACGGGTCAGTTTTTAATACAAGATATATGGGTAAACTTTTAAGTGTTAATTTGCTGCAAAGGATCGTCGTGGCTCTTGCAGGTATCCCCCTGCTGTTGTGGCTCATCCAGCTTGGCGGACTTTGGTTTTTTCTGTTCTTCTCTCTTTTGGCGCTTCTTGCTGTATTTGAGTTTCATCGCCTTGCCCTGCATAAGGCTCACCCGCCAGCCCTCTGGATTGTATTACTGATAACGGCACTGTTTCAGGCGAATTTCTATCTGCATTGGGCGGAGGTTTGGGAGCTTCTGCTTGCAGTTGTGCTCTCCCTTCTGGTCATGGAGCTTTTTTTGAAAGAGGGTTCTCCACTGCTTAATTTGGGGGCTATCCTGCCTGGCCTTCTCTATGTCAATCTCTCTTTTGGCTCCCTGCTGCGGCTTCGTCTTGATGCTGCTGATGGCAAGGGAGAAATAATGGTTTTTCTCATGTTTTTTTGTGTCTGGTCAGCCGATATTTTTGCCTACTTCGGGGGAAGCTCTCTGGGAGGCAAATTTATTCACAGAAAATTGTTCGAGCGTCTGAGTCCCCATAAAACATGGGAGGGCTTTTTGTCCGGTCTTGCAGGGAGCGTTGCTGCAGCAATGATTTATGGAAGCTTTATCCCACAACTGCCTGTATCGACAGCATTATTGACAGGATTGCTGATCGGGCTTGCGAGTCCGGCAGGCGATCTCATTGAATCAATGTTCAAAAGAGATGCCGGGGTAAAAGACTCTTCCGGCCTGATTCCGGGTCATGGGGGAGTGCTGGATCGGTTTGACACAATCATGTTTGTGTCGCCATTTATCTATTTCATCACCATGCATCTCTGAATTGCCACAAAGAGCGCCTTCGTGGACGGTACGGATACTAAATGTTTTTTATATTATCAGTTCAGTTTGTGGGCAGAGAGCATCTTTTAACAGGCAGAAGTTTTAACCGCAAGAGGTTGTCATATAATGAAAATTGAAGGCCTTCTTTCCGAAAAGTATGTCGTTTTGAATCTTGAACTTGCCTTAAAAAGTCAGGTGATTGAAAAAATGCTCTCCATTGTGACCGATCATCCCGGAGTGGTCGATATTGGAAAGCTTCGCGAGGATGTTCTCAAGCGCGAACAGGAGATGTCGACCGGTATCGGCAAAACGTTAGCCTTGCCTCACGCAAAAAGTTCCGGAGTGACCCAGCCGGTTATGGCGTTGGCCACGCTCAGCCGCGCAATCAATTTTGATTCGATTGATAATGAGCCGGTTCGTATTGTCTTTCTTCTTGCAACACCTGAAGATATGCTTGCGGAACACTTGAAGCTGCTCGGACGCATTACAAGGCTTGCAGGTCGGGATGATGTGCGCAAGAGGCTTGTGCTTGCCAGATCAGCAGGCGAGGTTATTGAGCTTTTCAGGGAAGAGGAAAAAGACTTCCCACAGATCTAAACATTTTTACCAGCAGGGGATTATTACAGTTATGCCGCAGTATCAGGCAGTAAAGGGCACAAGGGATATTTTTCCGGAAGAGGCTGCCCGATGGAAATATGTAGAAGGAGTAGTTCATGCAATAGCCTCCCTTTATGGCTTCAGTGAAATAAGGACTCCTGTTTTTGAATATACCGAATTGTTCCAGAGAGGGATTGGTTCGACTACGGACATTGTTGGCAAGGAGATGTTCTCTTTTCTGCCTGATCCGAAAGGGCGTTCATTGACGCTGCGGCCAGAGATGACTGCCGGGGTGATGAGGGCGGCTCTGCAGAACAATCTGCTCTCTTCTGCTCCTGTACAGAAGTTGTACTATATCGGTGAACTCTTTCGCAAGGAGAGGCCCCAGGCTGGCCGACAGCGTCAGTTCTCACAGTTTGGAGCTGAACTGCTTGGTGTCTCCTCTCCCGCTGCAGTAGCCGAGGTTATCACCCTGATGATGCAGCTCTTTGCCTCACTCGGTCTGCGTGGCCTGAAGCTCAGGATCAACAGTCTTGGCGACACCGAAGATCGTCTTCGTTACCGTGAGGCGCTGCAGCTCTATTTTACTCCCTTTCATGAGCTTCTCGATGATGCATCGAAAGAGCGACTTGAAAAAAATCCCCTCCGCATTCTCGATACAAAAAATCCTGCTCTTCAGGAGATTGTTGCCGGGGCTCCACGGCTTTACGATTATCTCAAAGATGCTTCCCTCCAGGATTTTGAGAAGGTGCTCTTTTACCTTGAAGAACGTGATATTGCCTATGAAATCGATTATCGTCTTGTTCGGGGTCTTGACTATTACTGCAATACTGCCTTCGAAGTAACCAGTTCAGAGCTTGGTGCGCAGGATGCCATCGGCGGGGGCGGGCGCTATGACGGTCTTGCCCGGGAGCTTGGCAGTTCGGTGGATGTTCCTGCTTCAGGGTTTGCTGTCGGTATGGAGAGACTTTTGATCACGATGGAAAAGCAGGGGCTTTTTGCCACACTCGCCCCTCAGGGCCCACTTGTTTATGTTATTGTGCAGCAGCAGGATTTGGCCGATAATGCCTTGCAGATTGTCTGGCGATTGCGCAAGGCAGGCATCAAGACAGAAGTTGATTTGGCCGCAAGAAGCATGAAGGCGCAGATGAGAGAAGCAAACAAAATAAAAGCAGCCTATGCGCTCTTTATCGGCACGACGGAAGAGACGACCGGGCTCTATGCCTTGAAAAATCTCGAAACCTCAGAGCAAATTACCCTCACTCTGGAAGCTGTGCTTGAACTTCTTCGTGAACAGGCAGTTGGGGAGCAGCTCGATTGATGACGATCATGAACCACATCGTGATACTTTATGGCAAAAAAGAGTGTTGTCTCTGCGACGAGGCCATGGAGGTTTTGCAGAAAGTCAAGGCGTCATTGCCGTTTGAACTGCAAAAAATAGACATTTCAACGAATCCGGCATTACTCGAAGAGTTCGGACTTACGATTCCTGTTGTTTTTGTTGACGGTATTCAGGTTTTCAAATACCGGATTAACGAAAAAAAATTGCGTTTCCTGTTGACACCCGTTTAGCTCTCTGCTCAGGTGCTCTTTTCCTTGAAGGCCAGAGTGCGTCGGAGGGAGTGGTAAGGCAGGCGCTCTCCGGGTGAGGGGCAGTTTGAGGTTAAAGAATGTTAACTGATTTGAATTAAAAATGATGCGATGTTGAAATTCATTCTTCTTCTTATTGTTGTCTACTTGGTGATGCGTACCGTTGTGCGAATTCTTCGTGGAGGGCTCTTTTTTATCAACAAAGGGAGTCCCACTCAAAGCGAACGGTCATCATCTTCAGGGCGCCAGATCGAAGAGGCTGATTATGAGGTGATAGCAAGTAACCTCAAAAATAAAGAGCATGATGCCAAATAAGGAGCTTTGCTTTGGACAGGTTTTTTCGTATAATAGCACACTTGATTTAACGAGGTGTACAATCATCTTATCTAAAGTGGGGAATTCCCCACTTTTTTGTTTTCTATATAAAGTTCGTATGAGGTGTTCATGCAGGAGCGCATCAATAATTGTGTCACCCAGGTTTTGGCAGAGTCCGCCGGTACGAGAGGTGAAGGGGCTTATCTTATTGATATAAAAGTAAAAGGAAAGGGAAGCGGTCGGAAGATAGAGATCCTGATGGATGCCGATGATGGTATTCGCATCCATCAGTGTGCATATATCAGCAGAAGAGTCAGGGAGCGGATTGAGGGTGATGATGATCTTCTTGAGCTTGTTGGCGAAAATTTTGACCTGATGGTCTCTTCTCCTGGTCTTGGAGAACCCATCATCATTCCCCGTCAGTATATAAGGCATGTTGGAAAGCTGTTGCAGGTTACCTATGCCGACTCAAACGGCGAGCCTGTAGAGCTGGCCGGTCATCTTCAGGAGGTATCGCTTTTGGATGAGCATGGGGCAAAAATTGTGATTATGCCGGAACAGAAAAAAAAGAAAGGTCAACAGCCAAAAACAGAAGCGGTCACATTGTACCTCAATCAGGTAATCCGTGCGATTCCTGAGGCGGAATTATAAGAGAAGTTTATACGGGCGAGTGGAAATATTCTTTTAAAAATGCACAATCAAGAAAGAGATGGTCAGAAAGAAGATAAAAGATGAGGGACAAGATCGGAGGTTGCAGATTGCCAGCGCTTTCGGCGAAATCGAGCAGTCCAAGATCTTTCTGGATAAACGCACGGAAAGTGCGGCTGTAAAAATGGATATTGCCGATCTCCTTAAGGATATTATCCAGAAGCAACTCAGAAAAGACTATGATCCCGAAGTTGAATCCAACATTTTCATCAACCCCGAACGGGGAGATTTCGAAGTCTATATTCTGAAAAAAATTGTCGAAGAAATAGATATAGAGAGCATCGAGATCACGCTCAAAGAGGTAAGAAAAATTGACGACTCCCTTGAAATTGGAGATTATTATGAAGAGGGGCCGATCCGCCTTGAAGACTATCTGAGTCGGAAATCCATTCAGATTATCAAACAGTCAGTGCAGAAGAAGGTACGTGACCTTGAACGGCTTGTTGTTTACGAAGAGTGTCTTGAAAAAGTGGGTGAGATTGTTGCCGGTGAGGTCTATCAGGTTCGTGCGAATGAAGTTATTTTCACTTACAACACATCGAAAGACCATCGTGTTGAACTGGTGTTGCCGAAGTCAGAGATGATGAAAAAAGATAATCCGCGTCGAACCCCGCGGATGAAACTCTATGTCAAGCGTATTGAGCGTGAGAAAGCAAAAGTGCGGCTTGATGATGGCAGTATGGTTGAACGTGAAAAAGCAGACGGCGGCATGAAAGTCATTGTGTCGAGAGTTGATGACCGTTTTTTATACAAGCTGTTTGAACACGAAGTTCCGGAAATTCTTGATGGGCTTATTGTTATCAAGGCCATTGCACGGGTACCGGGTGAACGCGCAAAGGTTGCAGTTGAATCCACCAGTGCAAGGATAGACCCGGTTGGAGCAACAGTCGGATATCGAGGTAAACGTATTCAAAGCATAGTCAAAGAACTGAACAACGAAAATATCGATGTTATCTACTATGCCGATGAACCACAGATTTATATTTCAAGGGCCATGCAGCCTGCAAAAATTGATCCTCTGACGGTTCATGCCGATGTGAAAACACGGAAAGCAAGGGTAATGCTCAAGCCCGACCAGATCAAATATGCTATAGGAAAGAATGGGAACAATATCCATCTGGCTGAAAAACTGACTGGTTATGAAATTGATGTTTATCGTGATGTGATCGACAAATCGACGGAAGATCCTACCGATATTGATATCATTGAGTTCCGTGAAGAGTTTGGTGATGACATGATTTACCAGCTTCTTGATGGTGGTCTCGACACTGCCAAAAAGGTACTGAAGGCTGGAGTTGATGAAATTGAACTCTCCCTTTTGGGATCGTCCAAACCCGAAGAGCAGACAGTTTTTGGGAAAAGTTACAAGACCGGCGTAAAACCGAGGGAGCGGAAAGTTACCGACGAGGAGAAGCGCTATTGGAAGAAGATTGCTGAAAATATTTATAAAACCGTAAAGGAACAGTTTACCGAAGCGGATCTGGAGGCTCTGTTTGATGATGAAATTGAGCCTGAAACAGATGACTTGGCGGTTGAAAAATCATGAGAACCGTCACAGAATGAACATCGCTAAAGAGTAAAGCGTTTTTAAATCCAGAGGAGGATGTAATGGCCCTTGAGGACATGGAAAAGAAATACCGGATAAGTGATATAGCAAGAGAACTGCAGGTAAGTCCGCAGGAAGTATTACTTTTTGTCAAGCAGGAAGGGGGCAGGGTAGCCTCTACATCCTCTATGGTCGGTGAAGAGATACACGGCCTTATTTTTGGCCATTTCAGCGTTGAGAAGAAAATGGTTGACGAAACCAAAAAAATCAGGGCGGAAAAAGAGAAGCGCCTCTCAAGGCTGGAAGAGCAGTCGCGAAAAACATATGAAAAAGAGCAGCACCTCAGCGAAACCCTCAGCCCTCCGGCACCTCCGCTGGTTGTTGTGCATGAACCCAAAAAAGAGGTTATTGTTGCCGCACCCATAGAGAATATTGCGGAGCCCCCTTCGAGGCCTTTGGAAATCCCTGTTGCAGAGTCCCCGGCCTCCGAAGAGCCTGATGCTCCTCCTGCAGTTACTGAACTCATTGAACAACCCGTCGTTATTGAACAACCCGTCGTTATTGAACAGCCCGTCGTTATTGAACAACAGCCTCTTGCGCCGGTTTCTGATGCACCGGTACCTCCGGTGATCATCGAGCTTCCCGTGCCTTCTGAAGTTCCTGAATCACAGGTACTTCCTGAGTCCAGGGTACTTCCTGAGTCCAAGGTTCTTCCGGAGTCACCTCTCATGCCGGAGCCACCTGTGCTTTCTGAACCTCAAGAGCAGCAGGAACTTCCTGAGTTGCCTGAACTTCCGGAGATCCCGGCACTTCCCGAACCCGCCCCCAAAAAAGAGGAGCCATCGGTTAACGAACATCTGGTCTCCTTTGATGCGCCGCAGATGATGGGAGGTCTTACGGTACTTGGTACTCTTGACATGCAGGCTGGCAGGCACAAGAAGAATCGTAAAAAGAATTTTCAGGAGCAGGCTGATGCCCTGAAAGATGAATTTGAGCCAAAGCCCGTAGAAGAGAGTCGCGTAGAGGAGAAAGTGGTTGTTGCCAAAAAGCCACCTGTTAAAGCGGCTACGGATGTCAAACCAAAGCCTGTGGTTGCCGACAGCTCATCGAGTGCAAAGAAAAAAGGCAAGAAGAAAAAGAAGCCGGCAGTTGACGACAAGGTCATTTCGGCAAATATTCAGAAAACGATCAGCGGGATTGATGATCGCAGCAGCACCGGTTCACGCCAGAAATTCCGCAAGATGCGTCGTAACGAGCGTGAACGCGAGCACGAAGAGGATGAGGCCTTTCGTGAGGCACAGCGGCTGGTTGTTCGGGTTACCGAGTATGCCTCTCCGCATGAATTGGCCGAGCTCATGGGTATTACGGCGAAAGATATTATCCAGAAGTGTTTCGCGCTGGGCAAATTTGTAACCATCAATCAGCGACTTGACAAGGAATCGATTGAACTGATCGCTCTTGAATTCGGTTTTGAAGCCGAATTTATTTCAGAGGTTGAGGCCACTGCGGTTATTGTGACCGAGGATGCAGAAGCTGACATGCAGACTCGTCCACCTGTTGTCACGATCATGGGGCATGTTGATCATGGAAAGACCTCGCTCCTCGATTATATACGCAACAGCAAAGTTGTTGCCGGTGAATCCGGTGGAATTACCCAGCATATTGGGGCCTACGAAGTAACGGTTGAAGGAGAGCGGAAAATAACCTTCCTTGATACACCAGGTCATGAAGCCTTTACTGCAATGCGGGCCAGGGGTGCACAGGTAACCGATATTGTTATTCTTGTTGTTGCTGCAGATGACAGCGTTATGCCTCAGACGATCGAAGCCATCAATCACGCCAAAGCGGCGGGTGTTCCGATTGTTGTTGCACTCAATAAAATAGATAAGGTCGAAGCCAATCCAGAGAAGATCAAGACCCAGTTGTCAGAAGCTGGAGTCCTGGTTGAAGAGTGGGGTGGTGTCTATCAGTGCCAGGAAATATCAGCCAAGAAAGGTATCGGCATTGCAGAACTTATGGAAAAAGTGCTGACTGAAGCTGAAATGCGAGAGCTGAGGGGCAATTATTCACGAGAGGTACCGGCAAGTGGTATTATTGTCGAGTCGGAACTCGACAAGGGCAAGGGTGTTATTTCCACAGTCCTCGTACAGCGTGGAATTCTCAAGGTCGGCGATCCTTTTGTTGCCGGCAATACCATGGGCAAGGTTCGTGCCCTTATGGATGAGCGCGGCAAGAGAATTCCTTTTGCCAACCCTTCACAGCCAGTCAGGGTTCTTGGGTTTGAGGATCTTCCTCAATCTGGTGATGCACTGACCGTTATGGTGACCGACAGGGAGGCGCGCGACCTGGCGCAGAAACGTCAGGTTATCCGTCGTGAGCATGACTTCCGCCGCAGTACCCGCGTCAAGCTCGACAGTATTGCCCGACAGATCAAGGAAGGGCTTATGAAAGAGTTGAGCGTCATTATCAAAGCCGATACTGATGGCTCCATTCAGGCTCTGGCTGACGGACTTATGAAAATACAGAACGAAGAGGTCAAGGTACAGATTATCCACCAGGGTGTCGGGCAGATTACCGAAACCGACGTGCTGCTTGCAGCCGCTTCCGATGCCATTATTATTGGTTTCAGAGTGCGTCCGAACGTCAATGCCAAAAAACTGGCAGAAAAAGAAGATCTCGATGTTCGTTTTTACAGCGTTATTTATCATGTGCTTGAAGATGTCGAGAAGGCGCTTGAAGGTATGCTCTCTCCTGAACTTCATGAAGAGAGTCTTGGTTCGCTTGAAATCCGTCAGATCTTTAAAGTTCCAAAGATTGGTAATGTCGGCGGCTGCTATATGCTTGAAGGCAAGATGTTCCGTGACTCCAAGGTTCGCCTGCTTCGTGACGGTGTCCAGATCTACGAAGGTCAACTTGCAGCGCTCAAGCGCTTCAAGGATGATGTCAAGGAGGTTGATGCTGGCTATGAGTGCGGGATGAGTCTCAAAAACTATGATGATATCAAGGTTGGCGACATTGTCGAGGCCTATAAAATCGTTGAGAAAAAACGAAAACTGTGAACCGCTTATTGTTGATTTATGTCGATACGTACTGAGAGAGTTGCATCCCTGTTACAGCAGGAACTTGGAGCAATCCTGCAAAAAGAGCTTCCTCGCAGCGGTCCGATCATCACCGTTGTCGAGGTGAAGATTACGGCCGATTTGAGCATAGCCAGAGCTTATGTTTCAATTATTGGTACACCTGAGGAACAACAGGAAGCCATGGCCTTACTGCAGGATAAAACAAAAAGTATCCGGAAGATTCTCTCTTCGAAGATTCGTCACCATTTCAGGCGTATTCCGGAACTTGAATTCCATGAGGATCATCTCTATGAGCGTGCAAACCGCATTGAGCAGCTTTTGAGCGGGGTGAGAAAAAGTTCCGCAGAAAATGTTTAACCGGGAGCTGGTTGTAAAGGGTGTGCATGGATGAACAGCGAATAAGGGAGCCTTTACCTGATGAAGGCAGTTTTCTCCTGATCGACAAGCCACTCGACTGGACGTCGTTTGATGTGGTCGCAAAAATCAGGAATACTTACAAGCAGAGCGGTCTGAAGCGCAAGGTTGGTCATTGTGGAACCCTTGATCCAAAAGCGACCGGACTGCTTATCCTGGCGACGGGAAAGAAGACGAAAGAGATCGCAACGCTCGAAGTGCTCGACAAGGTCTACGATGGAGCCATAAAGCTTGGCGCCATGACCGAAAGTCACGATGTTGAAACGATGGAATATGGCCAGTGCAGCGCGGCACATCTGACGGAAAGTGAGATTCGCATTGCAGCCTCAACTTTTGAAGGGAGGCGCCAGCAGCAACCCCCCATGCACTCTGCAGCCTGGCACAATGGAAAACGTCTCTATGAGCATGCCCGCAAGGGAGTGGTGATCAAAGAGCGAAAAGCAAAAGAGATTGTTATTCACCGTTTTGAGGTTATACGGGTTGAGCTTCCGATGGTCTATTTTTCCCTTCATGTTTCCAAGGGAGCCTATATCAGGGTTATTGCCCATGAACTCGGCTCTCTGCTTGGTGTTGGAGGCTATCTGGCCTCCCTCACACGAGTCTCTATTGGCCCTTATGCGCTGAGTGCAGCCAAAACAGTTTCAGACACCGTTGAAGATATTCTTCAGCAGGCATCAAACGCCCTCCCGGGGTGAGAGGAGATACACGCAAATATGCGTATTGTTGAGTATGATGAGGGCCATATCTGCAGTTATGGCTCTGCCACTCCAATAGACTTTTCAGTCACTGCTTCCGCCGTGACGGTTGGCTCCTATGACGGTGTGCACAGAGGGCACAGGATGATTATTGCCCGTATGGTTGCCATCGCAAAAGCCCGCAATTTGAGAAGTGTTCTTGTAACCTTTGAACCGCATCCGAGAAGGGTGCTCAAAGGCGCAGTTTCAGGCCCTCTCGGCTTGCTCACGACGCTCGATGAAAAAATCAGCCTTCTTGCCGATGAAGATGTCGATCTTCTTTTTGTTGTACGCTTCACTCCTGATTTTGCATCGCGCAGCTCGGATGACTTTATCCGCAATGTTCTTGTTGGACTGCTTGGTGCCAAAAGTATTATTGTCGGTTACGATCACGCTTTTGGCCGTGACAGGAGCGGGAGTGGCAAAACGCTTGAAACTCTTGGCAGTGAACTCGGCTTTGATGTTGAGGTTGTCAACGAAGTGATGATTGGGCATGAACATTTTTCAAGCACACGAATCAGAGTCCTGCTTGCAAACGGCAAGATCGAAGAGGCCAATGCATTTCTTGGTTCACCCTACATGATCAGTGGAACGGTGGTTGATGGTGAGCGGCGAGGACGGGAAATCGGGTTTCCGACGGTAAACCTCAGACTTTCGGATTCCGGCAAACTCCTGCCCCGTGCCGGAGTCTATCTCGCCCAAACGGTGCTGGATGGTCTCTCTTTCATGGTTCTCATGAATGTCGGTATTCGTCCTACGGTTTCATCCGAAGGGATTACAACCGTTGAAGCCCACATTCTCGGGTATAGCGGAACCCTTTATGGTTCTACAATTTGTTTCATGCTACTCAAGTTTATCAGGGAAGAACGGAAATTTTCGTCACTTGAAGAGCTGAAAATGCAAATCGAAAAAGATAAAAAAACGGTGGAGTTGTATTGTTAATAATATTATATTGAAGGTCAACCGATTTAACATAACAAACGAAGAGATATGAGCCTGACAAAAGAGTTTAAAGCCGACGTAATCAAGCAGTTTGGCGCTTCAGAGAAGAATACCGGAAAATCCGAGGTTCAGGTTGCCTTATATACCCGTAGAATCAGCGATCTTACTGGACATTTGCAGTTGCACCCGAAAGACAAGCATTCGCGTCGCGGATTGCTGATGCTCGTGGCAAAGCGCAAGAAAATGCTGAATTACGTGAAAAATATCGATATTGATCGTTATCGCAAAGTGATAGCTGAACTTGATCTTCGCAAGTAAGAGAGCCGTCGCAACTTATTTTGCCCCGATCTCTGCAGGGTTTTTGCCCTGCAGGTTATCTCTTTAACCAGGAATGCAGCAGGAAACACTATGTTGGAAAGCATGACCGGATATGGCAGCGCGGAGTCAGTTGAAAGCGGTGTCCGGACTCTTGTGGAGTTACGGTCAGTAAATAACCGCTTTGCTGAAATCAGTGTCAAGTTGCCCCGCCAATTACTCTCTTTTGAACTCGAAGTCAGAGAGATGATTCGTGCCCATTTTCAGAGGGGCAAAATCGCCGCTTTTATTCAAATCCAGCTTGATGATGCACAACCCATACCCGTCAGCATCAATACTGCGAAAGTAAAAGCCTACAAAGAGTTGCTCGATACCCTCAACAGAGAAGCCGGTTTTGGAACCCCTGTTCTTCTTGAGCATCTGTTGCGGTTTCCAGAAATATTTGATAATGGTACGACTTCACTCGATCAAGTCGATCAGCATTGGCCATTTGTAAAAAATCTGCTGCAGGAAGCAATAGAACGGCTCAAGGCAATGCGGCGCCGGGAAGGCGAAGAGCTTTCGATCGACTTCAGAGGAAGAATAGCCGAAATCGAAAACACGCTTAAACTCATCACCTTGCTCGCGGCTGATAACCTTGAAGCGGTACGAACAAGGCTGGCTGCAAAAGTGGAAGCTGTTGCCGGAAAGGATTTGGTCTACAGCCGTGACCGTCTTGAAATGGAGTTGGTTCTTGCTGCCGACAAGCTCGACATTACCGAAGAGCTGACCCGTTTTGCCAGCCACAATAAATTTTTTATTGAAGAGTTGCAGAACGACGAGAGTGGTACCGGGAGAAAACTCAATTTTCTGCTTCAGGAACAGTTGCGCGAGGCAAATACGATTGCATCAAAATCCCAGAATGCAGAAATATCCCAGAAAATTGTTCAGATCAAGGAAGATCTTGAAAAAATCAGGGAGCAATTGCAAAATATAGAGTAATGCTATGGTTGACGTGTTGCAGCACAAGGGTAAATTAATCGTCTTTTCAGCGCCATCAGGTACAGGAAAGTCCACTATTGCCAAAATAGTGCTTGAGCGCATCCCCAATATACAGTTTTCGGTATCCGCTACAACCCGGATGAAAAGAGCGGGGGAGCAGGAGGGGGTTAACTACTATTTTCTCACCAGAGAGGAATTTGAGGAAAAAATTCGTAACGGTGGCTTTATTGAACATGAGTTCTTTTTTGGAAACCATTACGGTACGCTGCTCGACAAAACAGAACAGATCATTGATACAGGCACCCATATGCTGCTTGATCTTGATGTGAAGGGAGCGATGAATGTGCGGCAGCTTTTCCCCGGAAACTCATTATTGCTCTTTTTAAAACCTCCGAGTATAGAGGTTTTGGAAGAGAGACTTAAAGGGCGGGAGAGTGAAGATGAAGAGAGTCTGAAAGCGCGGCTTGAGCGGGCCCGGCTGGAGCTGGGTTATGCAGACCGGTTTGATGAGGTGATTGTGAACGATCATCTCGACGACGCGGTTGAAGCGGTCACAGCGATAGTCAGCAAATTTCTTTCAAACACGTAAAAAAAAGTACAATGCCGGTTAAACCTGTTGATCTGAATAAATTGAGAAGTGCGCACTCGAACCTGTACGAGACCGTAGTCGCCATTTCCAAAAAAGCAAAGAGATTACATGACGAAGAGCGGGCAGAACTTGAAGACAAGCTTCTTCCCTATAAAGAGATGATCAGCAACCCCAGCAGTGAATCAGAATCAGACAAGATATTCCCTGAACAGATAGCGATCAGTCTTGAATTTGAAGTTCGTGAGAAGTCATCGCATAAAGCTGTTGCCGACTACTTCGCGCAGAAATACAATTACACGCTGGAAAAACCGGCAGAAAAAAAGATCATTCAAGTAGAAGAAGATGATGAAACTGACGGGGATTAGTCAGATAACTCTTCGCGTCAACGATCTGCGCAGCGCTGAAGAATTTTATGGTGGCATTCTTGGTCTCAAGCTTGACCACAGGGTAGGCGCAAACATTACCTACCTGCGTATCAATTCTGATCTGCTGGTGCTGGTCAAAGCCGAAACCCCTGGATCCCCCGATGCGCGCGATATACGGGTAGATCATTTTGGATTTCGGCTTGCCTCAGACGCCGAAGTAGATGCGGCAGCGCTCTATCTTGATGAGTGCGGTGTGCATATGGTGACCCGTCCCGCTCATCGCAGGGAGGGCAGAGCTTTTTTTGTCATGGATCCCGATGGAAATTTAGTCGAATTTTACTCCATGCACGAAAGCGGAATACAGGGAGAGAGTATGAAAGATATTGATCTGCTTGCTCCCGACTCATTCGTAACGGGAACCCGTCAAAAGACAAAAAAAGAGACAGAGCAGCAAAAACCACGACGCACCCGAAAATAAGATTCTGTTTGCCCCGACTTGTCGGGGCTTTTCCTTTTTCACGATTACTCAGGGATCGGTTATTTCTTCATCTTTTGCAGCAATAGTCGTTCTGCATCCAACAGTTGTTCCGGGGTATTGATACCGAGAATTTCATCCGGATTGTCGGTCTTGAAAGCATAAACCGGCCTGCCGCTCTGGAAGCAGACACCGAACACATCAGTCAGATAGTACTCATTCTGTGCATTGTTTGTGTTGATTTTGGCAAGAGCATCAAAAAGAAGCCGTGCGTTGAAAACGTAAACACCGGAATTGATCTCCCGGACAGAGAGCTCCTCTTTCGAAGCATCCTTTTGTTCCACAATTTTAAGAACACTGTCGCCGCTCTCCTGTCGGATGATTCTTCCATATCCGGTTGGGTCATGAAGTTCTGCAGTCAGGACAGTAGCGGCGCCATTTTTTGAACGGTGAAAGGTGATCAGTTCCCGCAGTGTATCCGGATTGACCAGTGGGGCATCGCCGGAGAGAATAAGTACCTCACCATCAAAATTACTGAGGTGGGTTTCTGCCTGCATGATGGCATGACCAGTTCCAAGCTGTGGCTCCTGACGTGCTGCTGTCAGGCAATACCTGGAGGTAGCTTGTACAACCAGTTCTGCCTGGTGTCCGACAATAAGGATGGTTTTGTCGGGATCAAGGGTGCTCGCTGTATCAAGAACATACTCGATAAGAGGGCGCCCATTGGCCAGATGAAGCACCTTGGGCAGCTCTGACTGCATTCGGGTGCCTTTTCCTGCGGCCATAATGATGATTGCAAGTGCCATTGATTGCTCTGTCTTGTGGGGTATAGAGGAGGGAATTATGATAACGGTTCATCCTGTTCGCCTACATGATGCCGGGACTTCGGATTGTTCTCCTTGTCGACAATAAGAACCATCGGTTTATAGTTTCTCGCTTCGGCCTCATCCATGAGGGCAAAGGTCATGATGATGATTTCATCACCTACCAGAGCACATCTGGCAGCCGCTCCGTTGAGCTGAATTTCTCTTGAGCCATGAGCGCCCTTGATGATATAGGTTTCAAAACGCTCCCCGTTATTGTTGTTGACAACAAGAACCTTTTCGTTGGGAATCATATCGACCATCTCAAGAAGCTCATTATCAATGGTGATGCTCCCTTCATATTCGAGATCGCCACTGGTCACGATAGCGTTGTGGATTTTTGATTTCAGGATGTGTAATTTCATGAACAGACTAACTTCATTATTGTTTTATAAATGACTCTCCGCTACCCCGGAAAATCCGATACCTTCTCAAGGCTTGATCGGTCTCAAAGCCCTCTCCCCGAATGGTTTCACCAGGTCTGGTAATGGTAACAAACCTCTCCGAACGAATCATTTTATCTTTTGCGGTTCGTTTGACGTACTCGGTCTTTATCACTGTCGAGCCTTCCGAGGTGATGATAACATTCCCTTCGGCCTCAATATCCTGATTGTCATGAATGACGGCCTTTCCGGCCCTGATGGTCGTTGTTGTATGGCCATTGATGTCAAAGAGGTCAACCCTGACCCCCTGGTCAAGGTGATGTTCACTACTCTTGTTTTTTCGGTATTCCGCGCCGTGCCCCGCTTCAATGACTCCACGCCTGACTCCATTTTCTGTAAGAGAAATCCTGACCTTCCAGCTCTCCTGAACGGGATGGTCAAGACCGATGAAGCCTGTTTCGGGAGAGCGGCGCTCCTTGACCGGATTGCCGCATCCCGATAGCATAATCAGAACAACATGCAGAAAAAGAACGATAACTCTTTTCAAATCAGGAGATCATTACTTGATATTCAACTGGTTCATCACCTTGAAGGTGAGATCATTTTCAGGTGTCACATAGATGGCAATATTTTTTTCAAGCACCAGCGAAAATCCCTCTTTTTGTGCTATAGCCTCAATAGCAGCCAATACTTTCTGACGAATCGGAATAAGCAGTTCCTGCTGTTTCTTTTCAACGAGACCTCCACGTCCGAACTTCTCCTGCCGATATTTGTCGATAGCCATCGCTTTTGCCCCAATCTCTTTTTCCTTCAGCTCTCTTGCAGCTTTTGACAGAGAGCCTGCCTGTTGGCTATATGCGGCCACTAATTTCTGATACTCCTGGGTCAGGCGATCGAGCTCTTTCTGTAACGGAGCGGCTGTTGTCTGCAAGGTAAGATCAGCCTGTTTTGTTTCCGGCAGTTGCTGCAGAATTTTACCTGAATCGACCACACTGACTTTTCCGGTCTCCTGTGCGGCAAAGGATTGAGGGGCAACCAGCACCATACTCAAGGCAACCGCCATAACGATACGGCGAGACATTTTCATAAATTTCCCTGAATGAATCATCAATTTAAAAGTTTAAAAGTTAGCGGATTAACAGTGTCAATATCTTTTGAATGCGCAAATGGTCACAATCAGACCTCCAAAGGTAAGAATTCCGTGGTAAAAAACTACACAAAGCTGAAAAGCCAATACGCATTTGACGCCTTTTGCATTCAGAACATGCGTTTCTGGAAAAACTGTCCCGCCTGTTGCACAACCGCCGCTTTCAATTCAAGTTCAAACAGGTGCACCAGAAGCGAGGAGACATCAATACCTGATGCGACGGCAAGGGTATCGATGTGGATTGGTTCCCTCTCCATGCATTGCATGATGGCCTGTTCGATCGGGGTCAATGTGCCTTGAAGAGAGCTATCCTGCAAGCCTGGCCTGGAACACTTTTCTGCGAATTGCGGCCCAAGTTCAGTCAGGATATCATCAACACTCATGACCGCTTTGGCTGACCCTTGCTGGATAAGCCGATTTGTTCCCCGTGACGTTCGGGAGAAAATGCTTCCCGGTACAGCAAAGACCTCCCGGTTCTGCTCAAGAGCCGAAGATGCCGTGATGAGTGAGCCCCCCTTCAGATCCGACTCCACCACAATGGTGCCAGAGGTTATGCCCGATATAATTCGATTGCGTTTCGGGAATTTTCCCGGTGTGAGTTCTGAACCAAACCACTCCTCCGAAATGAGAGCGCCGTTCTCAACAATTTTCGGCCAGAGTTTTCCTTTCGGATCGGTATAGATGCTCTCCACGCCGCTTGCAAGCACAGCCACCGTTCTTCCCCCATTTTCCACGGTCGCTGTATGTGCAACCATATCGATACCATAAGCCAGTCCGCTGAAAACAACGACACCACAATTGGTCAGGTCACGGCAGAGTAACGTGGTAACCTGTTTGCCATATTGCGAGGCATATCTCGTACCGACAACAGCAAGGCATGGTCGGTCAGTATCAGGCAGCTTTCCCCGCACAAAGAGGCAGGGAGGCGGATCATAGATCTCTTTTAACAGTGCAGGGTAGTTGGGGTCAAGAATGGTAATCAGCTCAGCGTGGTGGCGCGGCAGTTCAGCAATCTGTTTTTCTGCACTTGCCAGAGCGTTCTCCCTTGTCTCCGCATGGTGAAGAAAATGGTGCATCTGCCGGGCCAGAGATTCCCCGATGCCCGACACCTGCATAAGCTCTCCCACGTCGCAGTGGAGTACATCAGCCAGTCGATTATGCAGGAACGTTGTGATCGCCTTGATTCTTGCAGGGCCTATACCCGGAATAAGCGTCAGGGCAAGCAGCAGAATCCGCTCTTCCATTGCAGCGGGGAGTGACATAGTACACAGAATGGTTAGAAGTCCCTCTTCATCAGAATATTCGCAAATCCTTTAAGATACTCTCGTCCTTCCGCATAGGGGAGCCCGTCAATTGCCGAGAGCGCCTCTTCGGTCGTAAGGTTAATCAGTGATGCCGTCTCTTCCAGGACGCCGCACTGTTGATAGATAGCCTTAACCTCAGGAACTCTCTGGGCCTCAATGCCTTTATTGCTGATGATGAAGTTCAGCAGATCACGCTCTTTGCCTGACGTCAATTCAAGAGAGCGCAGCAAGAGATAGGTTTTTTTACCATTGATGATATCACCGCCAGCCATCTTCCCGGACTTTCCATCTTCGGCCATGATGTCAAGATAATCATCCTGTATCTGGAAGGCCTGGCCAATTTTTTCACCGAAAAGCACCAGACTCCGCAACTGCTCATCCGTCGCATCGCCCGCAACGCCACCAGCTTCAAGAGCGGCTGAAATAAGCCGTCCGGTTTTCTTTGCGATCATGTCGAGATAGTCGGCAATTGTGGCATCATTTTTCTCTTCAAGCTCCATATCAAGGGCCTGGCCTTCACAAATGGTGATATTGGCATCATTGAGAATATGCACCAGCTCTCCATGCCGTTCACTTTGTGCCTCAAGGGCAAGTTCATAGGCGTAGGCAATCATCATATCACCCGTGAGGATAGCGGCATTGGTGTTCCACCGCCGGTGCACGGTCGGTCTGCCGTGGCGGAGCTCCGCCTGATCCATGATGTCGTCATGGATCAGGGTGAAATTATGGAGGATTTCAACCGCAAGAGCAACATTGAGGGCATGTTCAGAAGAGCCGCATACGGCCTCCGAAGCAAGCAGTGTCAGAAACGGACGGATTCTCTTTCCTTTTCCTTCAAGAATATATCTGGCCGGAGCGTACAGGGTGATCGGGCTCTCCCTGACAAAACAGTTTCCGAGAGCACTATTGATTCTCGACAGGTAAAGACGGTACTTGTTCTCGACAAGTTCCTGTGTCAGGGCTTCATGCATGGTAAAATCGCTCATGGTTTAGTGATAAGGGTTTTATGCCGAAGCTCCGCTATGGTTGCGGTTCCGGTCAGGAACATGACTGCCCTGAGATCGTTCAGCCAGGATGTAATGGTCTCTTCAAGAACACCGTCATGAAGAGCTTTGAGAAGAGCTCTTGCCGAAGCGGCCAGTTGTGCTCCAAGGGCGAGGGATTTGGCGATATCCATACCACTCCCGACACCTCCCGAAGCTACGATTTCAATTCCGTTCAAACCGGGCGACTCTTTTTTCAGAGCGCCAATATCAATCAGGCATTGTGCCGTAGGAATTCCCCAGTTCAGCAGCTCATCCAGAGCCTGCAGGCTGAAGCGCCTCTCCTGGCCAAACTGCCGGGTATAGCGAATCTCCTCAACCTTCTGCCAACTGATGCCTCCTGCGCCGGCAACATCAATCGCCTTTACTCCAGCCGCAATGAGCTGCCGCGCAGCAGATGCCGAAATGCCGCATCCAACCTCTTTCACAAGAACCGGCACCGGAATTTTGGCAGAGAGCAGAGCAAGCTGTTCAAGCACATGGCGGAAATCGGTATTCCCTTCAGGTTGAAAAAGCTCCTGTGCGGCATTCAGATGGACAATCAGCCCATCAGCCCTCAGAAGCTCCAGCATGGTATTGATCTCGCTTTCCGTCAGCCCCTTCGCAACCTCTGGCGCTCCGATGTTCGCAAAAATCTGTACGGTCGGTGCATATTTCCGTACAACAGCAAAGCTCTCCCGGTATGAACGGTTTTCCAGCGCCTGCCGCATACTGCCCACCCCAAGCGGAATCCCAAACCGTTCAGCCGCCTCAGCAAGGCGCTGGTTGAGTGTTGCCGCTTCGCTGTACCCACCCGTCATTGACGAGATCATCAGCGGTGCGCCGATGCTCTTTCCAAGAAAGGATGTCGAAAGATCAATATCGGAAAACGAGATCTCCGGCAACGCAGCATGCTCAAAGGCAAAGCGCTCAAACCCCGTCGTTTTCCCGTTAAAGACAACGTCGCCATGCAGGCAGATCTCGATGTGATCCTGCTTGCGCTCGGTTGTTCTGCTGTTTGCTGTTTCGCTCATGCCGTCCCGGATGCCCCTCTTGCAGGATTGGTGATAGTTGCGGTTTTAAAATTTAATCCAGTAATATATACCATAAACATGAGTACGCAATAACAGAAGAGGTTCAGCCACCCTTTATTGTTGCGCTCGAAGGGGCTGCACAGCCTGTTTGCGGGCGTTGCCGGGCTGTGTTTTCAGTTTAGGGGTACTTGCTGCCGTGATGCGATCTGGCACAAGGCGGGCTATTTTTGATGGCGTCAAGTATTTTCCTTGTTGAGGTCAAAGTCTCAAAACCTGAAAAAATTGATGTAAAAAGGCATTTATTGCTTATTCTGATTACTGACCTACAATACCAAATTTGTTAAGCTTGATTTGCTACGTACTATTATTTTAGCGCCAAACTATCTCATCCAGCTTATCAGTAAGTCAGACAGCATTACCTGCAAGAGACGAAATGCAAAGTATTGTATAAAAAATAAAATAATTTGACTAAAAAAAGAATAGGTAAGACAGGGTTTGTTAAATGGTTTGGACCAGTACTCGAAGCTTTAAGGAAAAAGTAGGGCTTGGTGTTACACCAAGGACGGTTTATGAACCGGACATGACTTTTTTTGAACAGTATAGAGAAAAGAAATAAAGCTGGTAAAATGGGCATACTATAATTTCGTTGTCAAATATTGTTTGAAAAATACAGATTTACTCGCTACTTTTGGTGTTAGTACTATAAATCAGTGACAGTATTATTTTTTCAAATTAAAAAATATTTTATTGCTTCTCTATTCAGATGTGAGAATTGATGGAAAGGATATTTGCAAAAAGTACATTAAGAAAATATTGGCAGACGCATCCCGATACAGAACAGTATTTGAAGACCTGGTATGATACGGCTATGAATTCAGGTTGGAAATCGCCGAATGATGTCAAGCTGACATATGCTCATGCAAGCATTTTAAAGGACAACCGGGTTGTTTTTAATATAAAAGGCAACTCATATAGATTAGTTGCTAAATTTAATTTTGAGAAACAATGGATTTTTATTCGATTCATTGGTACCCATCAGGAATATAATAAGATTAATGTGGATATAATTTAAATTCCATAAGCTATGAATATCGAACCGATAAAAACAGAAGATGACTACCTGATGGCATTAAAAAGATTAGAAGCGATTTTTGATGCACCAGTAGGAACAGAAGAGAGTGATGAAGCAGATATACTCGGGTTGATGATTGATGACTATGAGAAAAAGCATTATCCTGTAGATGCGCCAGATCCGATTGAGGCTATCAAGATTCGAATGGAAGAAATGCAGTTAAAACAGATTGATCTGGTTGATGCGATAGGTGGAAAAAGCAGGGTTTCAGAGGTGCTTAATCGCAAGCGAAAGTTGACTGTTGAGATGATCAGAAAATTGACTCCAAAATTACATCTTTCAGCGGATTTATTAATTCATGATTACCAATTGATGAGATAACTATCTTCATGCTGAAAACCTTGTTCTCCATAGCCGTGCGTCATCTGCTCGGGCGACGTCGGCAGACGCTGACCACTATTCTTGGTGTGGCGGTCAGTACGATGGTGCTGATTACCACCAACTCTCTTACCCGCGGTTTACTCGACTCTTTTGTTGAGACCATTGTGAACGTTGCGCCTCACATTACGCTGAAGGGCGAATCCATGCGTCCCATGCCAGTTAATCTTTTTGAAGAGGAGCGCTCCCTCTCAGTTGCCTTTGTTGACAACAACATCAAAAAGCTTGATCCGGAAGAGGTGCGTAATTATCGTCAGATTCTTACGGTGTTCAGTTCTCCTACCTATGAAAAAAAGATTCTTGCCGCATCCCCCTATGTTCTTTCGCAGGTTATGGCTGTCAAAGGAAGCCGGAACCAGCCGCTGGTGCTCAAGGGTGTTTTGATTGAAAGGGAGGATGCGATCAGCGGTATCGGTAAAAAATTGACACAGGGTAACATCGCCCTGTTTGAAAAAACCCCCAATGCGCTCCTTGTGGGACGAACGGTTGCAAGGGATATGAACCTTAAAATGAATGACCTGGTAGTGATCATCCCCTCATCCGGAAAGAGTCGGCAGTGCAAGGTTGCCGGGATCTTTTTTTCCGGTGTCAATGCGGTCGATAACAGTGTTTTTGTTTCACTCAAACTTGCCCAGATCATTGAAGGGTTGCCAGCCAACAAGGTAACAGGTATTGCGATGAAAGTGGCCGATCCCTTTGTCAATGCTGCACTTGCAAGTGAACTCGAACGGATTACCGGCTACCGTTGCCTCACCTGGCAGGAGGAAAACGCCAGTATTCTCTCCCTTTTCGCCCGCATCGGGTATATTGTTTTCTCCCTGGTGGCATTTGTCGGCGTTGTCTCCGGGTTCGGTGTGGCAAATATTCTCGTGACCACCGTTTTTGAAAAGAGCCGCGACATTGCCATCATGAAGTCCTTTGGATTTTCTGCACGTCAGTTGGTCGCCATGTTTGTTCTTGAAGGGTTTATGGTTGGATTGGCGGGCGCTCTTGTTGGCGGGGTTCTTGCACTTGGTGCGATCGATATCTTTGCCAGTTTGCCTGTCGAAAGTTCACAAGGCCCGCTGACCAAGACCGGTTTCAGCATGTCCTATAATCCCCTCTATTTTCTGCTCATCATCGGCATAACGGTTCTGATCAGTACGCTTGCGGCCATTCTGCCCTCAGCCAGAGCAGCCAAACTTGAACCGGTCAGTGTGCTCCGCGACAGCAGTCTGTAGCGTTGAGTCCCCATTCAGGCAGGAGCGCCATTCTCCCCGATGTGGAGCGTTTGTTCGGGGTGCTGGAGTAGGTAGAGCTTGTAATAGAGTCCTCTTTTTGCGAGCAGCTCCTGGTGATTGCCACTCTCTCTGATCACCCCTTTGTGCAAGACAATAATCCTGTCCGCTTTCTGGACGGTGGAAAGCCGGTGAGCAATAATAATAGAGGTGCGTTCACTCATCAGGCGGGCAGTTGCTGCGTCAATAAGGGACTCAGTTTCTGTGTCAACTGAACTGGTGGCCTCATCGAGCACAAGGATTTCCGGATTGTAGAGGAGTGCACGGACAAAGGCGATCAACTGTTTCTGGCCAGAGGAGAGGCCGGTGCCGTTTTCAAGTACCCTGTACTGGTAACCTCCGGGGAGCTGGTCAATAAAGCGGTCAGCGCCGACAATTCGCGCCGCTTCTCTTATCTCCTCATCCGTGACATCAGGTTTGCCGAAGGCGAGGTTTTCGCGTATGGTGCCAGAAAAGAGAAAGACATCCTGCATGACCACACCAATCAGTTTTCTTACCGAGTGTTCCGCTATCTCGGACAGCTCTGTACCGTCAATGCTCACCGACCCTTTTGCAAAGGGGTAGAGGCGGGAGAGAATATTGATCAGCGTGGTTTTGCCGCTTCCTGTTGCGCCGACAATGGCAATTTTTTCTCCATGCCGGATAGTAAAGGAGATATCTTTCAGTATCCAGTTTTCGCTCTCATAGGCGAACCAGACATTCTTGAACGCGATGCTCTCTCTGAAGCACTCAATCTCCCTTTTTCCCGCAGGCTCTTCTATTCCTTCCTTTTCATCAAGCAGGCGGATGATGCGGTCTGAGCTGGCAATAGCGGTCTGAATAACGTTGAATCGGTCAGAAAGATGCTGCAAGGGACGGAAAAAAAGCCAGATATACTGGACAAATGAGATAACCACTCCGATGGAGAGATCAGCCTTGAGCAGGCGGACTCCGCTGTACCAGATGACGAGGCCGGCAGCGGCAGAGCTGAGTGTCTCAATCAGTGGATAATAGATTGAAAAATAGAGGACTGTCCGGATGTTGGCATCCCGGTGATCGGCATTGATCGAGGCATATTTTCGCCCTTCACGCTCTTCACGGTTAAAAAGCTGGACGATGCTCATGCCGGTGAGATGTTCCTGAAAAAAGGTGTTCAGACGGGCCTGATGGGTAAGCACATCCTGAAAGGCAATTCTTACCCTGTTTTTGAAAGCAATGGTTGCCCAGATCATCAGGGGAAGAATACTGAGAACGATCAGGGTCAACTGCCAGTCGATCCACGCCATCAGTACCACGATGAAAAAGAGCTGCAGAAGGTCACCAAGAATCGTGATGATACCGCTGGAGAGCATTTCGTTCAGTGATTCCACGTCACCGGTTGTACGGGTGATCAGCCGACCTATCGGGTTTCGGTCATAAAACCGTGCCGGAAGCTTCTGCAGGTGTCTGAAAATATCCATTCGGATGTCCAAAACAGCCTTTTGACCGATAATCTGGGTCATCCAGGTCGTGATAAACTGCTTGATGCCATCAAGAAGAATGGCGCCTGCAAGAAAAATACTGATAACGGTAAGTCCCTTGAGATTGCCATGGGCGATATAGTCGTCAATGGCAATCTTTGTCAAATAGGGGCGCAGCGGGCCGAGAAAAGAGCCTGCGATGGTGATGGTGATAGCCCAGGCAACAAGAGTCCTGTAGGGTTTGATATACCCTAAAAGGCGAGAAACAATGTAGAAGTCAACCGATCGTTTTTTCCCTTTCTGCAGGGTCTCATCCTGCTGAGGCCGGAAACTTGCTCTTCTCCCGGGGCTGTTACTCATGGTTCTCAATACCCGCGACTCTTTGTTCAATTTCATGCTTCAGTTCGCTTGCCAGCTCATCGGCTCCTGTTTTTGAGGGCGCCTCAGCATAGATGCGTATGATGGGTTCCGTATTGGAAGGGCGCAGATGCACCCAACTGTCAGCAAAATCAAGTTTAAGTCCGTCAAGCCGGTTTGCTGCTGCGCTGTGGTAGTGGCTGGCAATAGCCGTGAAGAGTTTTTCAAGCGTGGCACGGCTGGTAGAACCGAGCACTATTTTCTGTTTCGACATAAAATAGTCGGGAAAGGTATGCCGGAACTGTGACAGTGAACCACCCCCGTTCTCATTGCGCCAGAGAGTAAAGGCCTGTACGATAAGTGCGATGCCGACCAGAGCGTCCCTGCCATAGTGCAGTTCGGGAAGGATGACCCCCCCGTTTCCTTCACCACCAATAACGGCATCCACCTCTTTCATCATCTCGCTGACGTTGGCCTCTCCAATTTTTGCGCTGTAGCACGCCACACCATGTTTTGCTGCAATATCGCGCAAGGCCCGGCTGCTCGAAAGATTGTTTACAACCGCTCCGATTTTGTGCTTCAGGTAAAAATCAGCGCAGGCAACCAGCGTGTACTCCTCTCCGAAAAGCGAGCCATCTTCGCAGAGCAGGGCAAGCCGGTCTACGTCAGGATCAACAATCAGGGCAAAATCGCAGCCACTCTCCTTGAGTGAGGCGATGGTGGTGGAAAGATTTTCCTCAATGGGCTCGGGATTGCGCGGAAAAAGGCCGCTGCCACCACAGGCAACCTCAACAATGCTCTTGATACCAAGCTCAGTGCAAAGACGGGGAATAATTGAGGCTCCAGCGCCTTCAACGCAGTCAACAAGTACCCGGAACTGCTCCTTTTCAATGGTTGCGGTATCAATACAGGGGAGATCGAGCACTTTTTTGATATGCAGTTCGTCATACTGCTCATTTTGGGAGAGTGCGCCGATCCTGTCCCAATGTGCATGGACAAACAGCTCCTTTTCAGCAATGGCAAGCAGCTCCTCAACCTCTTCGGCGCCGAGGAATTCGCCCTTGTGGTTGAGCATTTTCAGTGCATTCCAGGCAACAGGGTTGTGTGAAGCGGTAATGATCAGTCCTCCGTCGGCACCCTCCCCTGTAACAGCAAGTTCAACGGTTGGTGTTGTTGCAATGCCGAGATCAACAACATCGCATCCGCAAAGCAGCAGCGTACTGCTGACCAGATCCCCGATTGCCTTGCCTGTCGGACGGGTATCGCGGCCAATGACAATCGTTGGCTTTTTTCCGGAATGGTTTTTTCCACCTCTCTCTTTCTGACGAAAGACAAGGGAGGCAAAAGCCATCGCAAATGCCGTGAGATTTTTTGGGGTCAGGCTTTCGCCGACAATACCCCTTATCCCGGAAACGCTGATCATCAGACTCATAACAAGATTGGTAACGGTGGTTAAAATTTTGCCCAATATACAGAAAAAAAGAGGTACGAACATGCAGGATGGGAGGGAGGGAGTCTTGTCATTGGGAAGTGCAGATGAAGAGTGTCGTGCAGGTGGGGTGATGGATGCAGGGGAGTGCAGTAGAGGGTTAACGGGTAAAGAGATCTGCCGCATAGAGAGCTGAGAGAAGAGAGGGGGAGAAAATACTTTTGAATGTTTGCAGGTTTCTTCTATATTATATGCCTTTTGTTATTCAACAATATATTACTAACAGCACCTTATATGCCTTTACACAAATCGGCTGAAAAAAGATTGCGGCAGTCAGAAAGAAGAAATGCCAGGAACAGATCAAGGAAAAAAGAGCTGAAAGTTCTTGTTAAAACCATGCAGAAACTGATTGATACCAGTGCGGAAAAGGCGGTCGTCGAAGTTGCCTACCGTTCAGCGGTTCAGAAGCTTGATCGTCTCGGGGTAAAGAATTACATTCATGCCAATAAAGCATCCCGCAAAAAGTCACAACTGACACGTCTTATGAACAGTTATGTGAAAGCTGACTAAAGCGGGAGAGCTTTTTTTTGCGCGACCAATAGAGATCTTCATTGTCTGACATCCGGCCTCAAAAAGCCGCAGAGCATTTTCTGCAGTTGTTTTTCAGGCCGGGTTTCCATACCCTCTTTCATGTTTGCATATTTTCGAGGCAAGCTTACTTCGGTATTGCCAGAAGAGGTGGTTGTAGAGGTTTCCGGTATTGCTTACCAGTTTCTGATTTCAGCAGCCACACATCGTCAATTACCCGAACAGGGTAGTGAGGTGTTCCTTTTTTCACATCTTGTTGTCAGGGAAGATCTTCTGCAACTTTACGGCTTTTCGGGAGAAGAAGAGCGTCAATTGTTCCGGTTGCTTCTGCTCACTACGGGTGTGGGACCCAAACTTGCCCTCGCCCTTCTTTCCGGATTATCAGTTCAGGATATTCACGACGCCATTCTGACCAATACTCCCGAACGCCTCTACGGAATCACAGGTGTTGGAAAAAAGACGGCTGCAAGGATTATTCTTGAGTTGCGCGATAAAGTTCTGAAACTTTCTCCTGTTTCTACTCTTGCTTCTCCAGCCCGGCTTTCGTCAACCCTCTTGCGCGATGATGCCGTCAATGCTCTTGTAACTCTTGGATTTTCCAGAATCATTGTTCAAAAAGCTGTTGTAGCTATTCTCGAACAAAACCCCGGATTGACAGTCGAAGAGGTGATCAAAGCAGCTCTCGTCTCAATTCATAACAGTTAGCAGATAACGGTGACCTACCAGGAAGCTCTCGATTTTCTTTACCCACTGCATCGCTTCGGAATAAAACCAGGCCTTGAACGTGTTCGCACGTTGCTTGATCTTCATGGCTCACCGCAGAAGCGTTTAGGATTGATTGTCCATATCGCCGGAACCAATGGCAAAGGGAGTGTTGCTGCGGCACTTGCCTCGATCTTTCAGGCTGCAGGTAAAAAGTGTGCACTCTATACCTCTCCGCATCTGGTCGATTTTACCGAGAGGATTCGTATCAATGGCTCCCGGATTCCACAGGAGAGAGTTGCCCGCTACTGTACTTGTTTCCGTGATGCGGTTGTTGAAAATCACTCCACCTTTTTTGAGGCAACAACAGCCATCGCCTTTGCCTGGTTTGCTGATGAAGGCGTTGATGTTACCATCCTTGAGACCGGCATGGGCGGAAGGCTTGATGCAACCAATGTTGTGCACTCTGATTATGTGGTGATTACAACAATCGCTCTTGATCACACGGATTGGCTTGGCGCGACCATTCCCCTTATTGCTGCTGAAAAAGCGGCTATTATCAAAAAAGGGAGCCGGGTATTTACTGCTGTATCCCGGCCGGAAGCCCTTCTTCCGATACAAACGATGGCGGAATGGTGTGATGCACCACTCTTTGTTTATGGAAAAGATGCACTCAGTACGATTATTTCCGCTCAACCGGGACAGCTTGAGCTTGAGGTTACGACAGCGTCCCGAAAGTATCAAAGCTTGAAGGTACCCCTTACCGGATCGTTTCATGCCGCCAACGTCTCCCTTGCCGTTATGGTGGCGGAAGATGCCGGTATTACTGCCGAACAGATCTCTTCGGGGCTTGAACGGTTATTGCAGACCGGGTACCGTGCAAGGCTGGAACAGATTGGTACAAATCCCGCCATACTTCTTGATGTATCGCATAATCCTGATGGTATGCGAGAAACCGTCAACACTCTTCTTTCTTTCAGGAAAAACTACCGCAGGATCTCCGTTGTGCTTGGTCTGGCTTCAGACAAGGATGCCAGGGCGGTTATCCGGGAACTGCATCGTCTTGAATGCTCTTTTGTTCTTGTTAATATTCCCTCGGAGCGCTCAGTTTCAGCCGAAGTACTCAGCTCAATATGTCAGGAAGAGGGCTCTCCGGCAACCGTATGCGCTACCGGCAGAGAAGGGCTTGCTTATCTCTTGTCAAGGGCAGGTGCTGATGATTTGATTCTTGTGACAGGCTCGTTCTATCTTGCAGGTGAGATTATCGCTACGGGAAGATGATAATACGCTGGTGTGAAGAACGCTTTTTTGTCGAAATTTTTTTATATTCTACACGAGCCACTGAAATTCTTCGTGTGTTGAAAGGAACATCCCGTTCCATAATTCCTTACCGTGCTTATCCCGTTTTCAATTATAGATAGTCTTCCCTGCTCATCTTCTTTTTCCTGCTTTCATGGTACATGATGAAGCGTTAAGAGGTAATCTTCCGATAATGTATTGTACGCATTACTGGTTATGGTGCAGGGATACTCACCGGTGGGGTGAGATGGGTTCACTATTTTATTGCCTTTTTAAATAACAAGCGTTGAATACAATCAAAATGTCGAACAATTCGGTTTGTAAAGGTCTGGACATCAATATGCTCCAGAAAAAGAAGGTTTCTGAACTGCATGTTTTAGCCAAAGAGCTTGGGGTGATGGCTGCCGGTTTACGAAAAGAGGAGCTGATTTTCAAGATTATTGAAGCGCAGTCACAGAAAAATACCGACTCCGAAAGCGGGAACGTCATGGTCAACACGGGCGTTCTGCAGGTCATCCCGGAAGGTTACGGCTTTTTACGGTCAGCCAATTACAACTACCTTTCCTCTCCTGACGATATTTATGTCTCCCCGTCCCAGATCAAGCGATTTAACATGCGTACCGGAGATACCGTCTCCGGACAAGTAAGGGCTCCAAAGGAGGGAGAACGCTTTTTTGCCTTGCTGAAGATCAACACCATCGACGGTAACGACCCTGAAATTACACGAGAGCGCCCCTACTTCGAAAATCTGACCCCCCTTTTTCCGCGAGAGCGCCTCAAGCTCGAGACCAAGCAGTCGGAAGCATGTGGCCGCATCATGGATATTTTTACCCCTATCGGTAAAGGGCAGAGAGGCCTGATTGTGGCGCAGCCGAAAACCGGCAAAACGATGTTGTTGCAGATGATTGCCAATGCCATTATCAAAAATCATCCAGAGGTCTACCTCATTGTGCTGCTCATCGACGAACGCCCTGAAGAGGTGACCGACATGGCCCGGAGTGTTCCGGCAGAAGTGGTAAGCTCCACCTTTGATGAGGATCCCGAACGTCACGTTCTTGTAGCCGATATGGTGCTTGAAAAGGCGAAGCGGCTTGTGGAGGTTGGTCGTGATGTGGTGGTGCTGCTCGATTCCATTACACGGCTTGCAAGGGCTCACAATACCATCATTCCCCATTCAGGAAAAATCCTGTCAGGTGGTATCGATGCCAATGCCCTTACCAAACCGAAACGCTTCTTTGGTGCAGCCCGTAATATCGAGGAAGGCGGAAGCCTGACCATTATTGCCACCGCGCTTATCGATACCGGTTCCCGCATGGATGATGTTATTTTCGAAGAGTTCAAGGGAACAGGCAATATGGAGCTTCTGCTCGACCGTCGGCTTTCTGAGCGTCGTATTTTCCCATCCATTGATATCCTTCGTTCCAGTACCCGTAAGGAAGAGCTGCTCTTTACACAGGAAGAGCTTTCAAGGACATGGCTGCTCAGAAAATACCTTGCCGACAAGAACCCTATCGAGTGCATGGAGTTCATGCGTGAGAAAATGGCTGACACCAAGGATAACAAGGACTTTTTCAAATACATGAATGCCTGAGGGTGTGGTCCCACGATCAGCGATACGACAAGAGAGATCCTCGCAGGGCAGCATTCGACCTCTTGATGCAAAGAAGAGACTCTCTTCCGTTCGTGCATCGGAGTGTTTCCTGTCGATAGTCTCTCCTGCGACAACATTTTATGAAAAGAGTAGGAATAATTGTTTGCAGTTCTGAAAAATGTTTCTATATTATCTGCCTTTAAAACAAGAGGAAAGACACTTACTATATGCCCTGCGGAAAAAAGAGAAAACGTCATAAAATGGCGGTACACAAGCGCAAAAAGATGCGCCGTAAGAATCGGCACAAGAAGCGCCAGAGATACCAGAATAAGTAAGTTCCGGTACTCCAGTACCATGGTTACAGGTTGAGAATATAGCTCAGTCGGTAGAGCATCTGCCTTTTAAGCAGAGGGTCGAAGGTTCGAGTCCTTCTATTCTCACTGACTGCTGGTTTGAATTCAGTAGTTAAGACAAGCCCGAGTGGTGAAATTGGTAGACACACTATCTTGAGGGGGTAGCGCCGAAAGGTGTAGGAGTTCGAATCTCCTCTCGGGCACTTGTTTTTTTCAGAAAAGCCGCTTTAAAGCGGCTTTTCTGATTAAAGTGAAATTTTTATTGCACATGGTGGTGCAATGGCTATCAGGAGAAACTGCTATGGATATTGCTGTCTGTCTCTGTCAGGTACCCGATACCGCCTCGGTTATCAGCGTTCTTGATGGAGCTGTTGACCTCTCAAGAGTTCATGAGGTGATGAATCCCTTCGACGAGTATGCTCTTGAAGAAGCGGTACGTCTCAAAGAGCGTTTTGAAGGGAGTGTTGTGACCCTCTTCTGCGCAGCTCCCCCCTCAGCAAAAGAGATGCTCCGCAAAGCCCTTGCCCTGGGTGGAGATCGGGCTGTACTGATAAGCGGTACAGAAGAACCATCAGATCCCTTTCAGACCGCCTTGCTTCTCAGTCGTGCAATTTCCGCCTGTTACGCGACGGCTCTTCCGGATCTTATTCTTTGCGGTAAGCACTCAACCGACTTTCAAAGCGCCCAGGTTCCACTGATGCTTGCCGAACTGCTTGATATTGCATCGGTCAGCGCCATTATAAAACTGAACGCATCAACGGAGGGCATTCAGGTTGAGCGTGAAATTGAGGGGGGCATTGAATTGCTTGATCTGCACTATCCGGCGCTTTTCAGCGTTGAAAAAGGGTTGAATGTACCACGTAAAACAACGATCAAAGCGGTCATTGAAGCGCGAAAAAAACCGATTGAGCATCTCTCCCTCACGCTCAGTGAGAGCCCTTTTGTCGCCATTACCGCCATGAAGCCCTTGATAAGGAAAAAACAGTGTCGATTTGTGTCGGACGCAAAAGAGCTGATCCGGCTGCTCAGTCATGAAGAGGCTCTTTTCTGAACTGAGAGGAAAAAGAGGAGGCAATAAGGCTATGAAGAGATTTCTGGTTTTTCTCGAACAGAGGGAAGGTGTTGTAAAACAAGCTTCCATTGATACCTGGAACAGGGTTCAGGAGCTTGCCACCCTGCGACCGGACATAACCGTCACAGGCCTCCTTGCTGGCCCGGCGGACCTCCTTCAGCTTGAAGGCCGCATGGCAGGAACGGGGGTTCTTTACCTGGCCAGTGAAGCCCGTTTCAGCATATACAATCCGGAACGCTATCAGAGGCTGATTACTGATATCATGAAGAGGGAGGCGTGCAGCGATCTCTTTTTTGCTGATACGGTACTCAGCCGTGATCTTGCACCCCGGCTCTCCGTGCGTCTTCAGGCATCACTGCTCTCGGGATGCTCGATTGTTGAAGATATTGCCTCCGAAGGTTCTTGCACAAGAGCGCTCTATTCAGGCTCCGTAATCGCTTCGTTTGCACCCCGGCGTCCATTAAGAATTTATACCACCTCTTCACGTCCAACGCATCCCATCATCCCCTCCGAAGCCTATATTTCACTTGTTCGCCTTGAGCCACCCGGTTTTATCGAAGCGGCTTTTTTACCTGTTGTTCGCGGGTTGGTGATGCGTGAAAGCGGTTCAGATGTGGCAGAAGCAGGAATTATTGTTGCCGGTGGCAGAGGAATGGGCAGCGCAGAGGATTTTGAGCAGCTTGAAGAGCTTGCCCGGCTTCTCGGAGGTGTCGTAGGTGCGAGCCGTCCCGTGGTTGATGAAGGGTGGCGGCCACATGCCGAACAGATCGGCCAGACTGGCAAAACTGTGGCTCCAGCCCTCTATGTTGCCTGTGCCATATCAGGTGCGCCTCAGCATCTGGCCGGTATAGGATCAGCCAGAAAAGTGGTTGCCATCAACAGTGATCCTCATGCACCGATTTTTGATGTTGCTGATTATGGTATTGTTGGTGATGTGCACCTTGTACTGCCAAAACTGATCGAAGGGCTGCAGGAATTTTTGAAGAAGAGATGATTAACTGTTATATAATGGTTGTGTGCTGATTGCACGCTTTGTGGAAATATTGAGCATAATTATTCTTTGAGCCCATGCGTAAACTTCAGGTAGATATTCTTGGACTTTCGACCAGTCCCCATACCAACGGAGCCTATGCCCTTATCCTTTATGAACTTGAGGGAAAACGTAAACTACCGATCATTATCGGCGGCTTCGAGGCGCAGGCCATTGCCCTGAAACTTGAAAACATTAAACCCCCTCGGCCATTTACCCACGATCTTTTCAAAAATATTGCCGATGCGTTTCATTTGCATGTCAATGAAATTATTATTGATGAACTGCACAACGAAACCTTTTATGCCAAAGTCGTCTGTGAGGTGAACGGTGAAGTGCATGAAATCGATGCGCGTCCCAGTGATGCTATCGCCATTGCTGTGCGTTTTAATGCGCCACTTTTTGTCACAGAAGAGATCATGAACGAGGCCGGTATCAAGGAAGAACAGAAAGAGGAAGGTGAAGAGGATGGTATTCCCCTCGAAACAGAAGAGAGTGTCGCAGGGCTGCTCAATCCTGAAGCGCTGCTCGACGAGCTGCAGGCGGCCCTTAATGATGCCATCAGCAATGAAAACTATGAAGAGGCCGCAAGACTTCGCGACGAAATATCGCGGATGAAAAGGAGATCCTGAAGAGAGAACTGTTTTTCAGTGTATTCGTATTTCCTTCAATCTTGCCAGGGTCAATGTCACTGTTTCGGTCACCCCATCGGTCACCCCAGTGGACATTGACCCCTTCAGATCGTAACCGGAGTTATTCCATTGTCGTGCCAAAGCTGAACATGAAGCTCCATCCCTGTTTTGTCTTGTCCGGAATGCTCTCGACCGCGTCGAAGCCATAGCCGTAATCAAGTCCGATTTGACCGATAATGGGCAGGTAGAGTCGGAGGCCAAGTCCGGCTGATTTTTTCAGATCCGAAAAATCAACTGCCTCCGCATTTTCCCAGAGATTACCAGCTTCAACAAAGGCAAGTCCATAGATGCTTACCGAGGACGACAGGGTAATCGGGTAGCGCATTTCAGAAGTGAACTTCGAGTAAATATTTCCTGCATACAAGCTTGAGCTTGCCGAACTCCCTCCAAGTTTTGTCCCAAGGCTCCGGTCGTCATATCCTCTCAGCGACACCGTTGGCAGGGAGGACATGCCACTGCCCCCCATGTAGAAGTACTCGGTGTAAGGGATGTAATCATTTTCATTGAAAGTCGACAGATAGCCGTGTTGTGTCGAAAGGTTCAAAACGAACTTTTTTGTAATCGGGAAGAACCAGCTCGAGGTACCGGTGAATTTGTAGAAATCAACGGTACCCGGCAGCGGTCCGCCGGCAAGCTGTGCCGTTATTGAGTTTTTGCTGCCCCTTCTTGGGTAGATCGGGCTGTCGATACTGTTGCGGCCAATGGTTTGCGAAATTGAAAACTCGTCAGCCTTGACGGGAGCGTTTGGATCGGTATAATCAACAAAACTGAGGAAGCCGCCTTCACTGTGAAGGTATTTCAGTTTCCAGTTGACTGAGCAGTAATCATCTGGCCAGGCCAGGCGCCTTCCGATGGAAAGTGTCGTACCAGTCTGGTCGATCGTGTTTGGGTTATCGATACTGTCATCCGTGTAGTCGTAGGCACGATGGGTTTTAAAGGCTGAAAAACCAAGTGCAGTAGGTCCGCCAAATGCCCATGGCTCAGTAAAAGAGAGACTGAGTGTATTGTAGTCGTAACTTCCGAACTGCCATTGCAGGCCCAACTGCTGGCCATCACCGTGTGGCAGAGGCCTGTATGCATCACGGTTGAAAATATCCTGCAGTGAGAAGTTATTGAAAGTGACACCGATTGCGCCAGTAAATCCGCTGCCGCTGTAACCGACCGAAGCGTTAAAAGTATCGGTCTGTTTTTCGTTGACCGAGTAGATCAGGTCAACGGTGTTGTTTTCAGGGTTCGGTTGAATGTCCGGGGTAATCTGTTCAGGGTCGAAGTAGTTGAGCATACTGAGTTCGCGGATGCTGCGGACAACATTCTTGCGGCTGAACATATCACCAGGAACCGTGTAGAGCTCACGGCGGATCACATGATCCTTTGTTTTGGTATTGCCTTTGATCTTGATGGTGTTGAGCTGGAACTGCTCTCCCTCGCGCAGAGAGAGTACCAGATCGACCAGATCGGGCTTGACAATCTTTTCATCAATGTTTGCCCTGAATGCGAGGTAGCCGCGATCAAGATAGATTGAGCTGATATCGGAGTTATCCTGCGAATAGTTCAATCGCTCCTGGATCAGCTTGGGACTGTAAATATCACCCGGTTTGATTCTGAATGTCTTCTCAAGAATTTCCGTAGTCGCAAACTCCTTCGTATTCCCTTTCCAGGTGATTTTCCCGATACGGTATTTTTGCCCCTCCTCAACATAAATATCGAGAAAAAGTCCTTTTTTATCATCCGTGTAACTAATTGCATCGCGAACAATACGCGCATCCCGGTAGCCGTTGTTCCGGTAAAACTCAATCAGCAGATTTTTGTCATCACCGAATTTATCGGTATCAAGTTTTGGTGTTCCGAATATTTTACGCCACCATGAGTTTTGATTCGTCTCTTTCAAAACGCCTCTCAGCTTATTCTGGCTGAAAGCGCTGTTGCCGTGAAAAGTGATTTTCTCAATCGAGACTTTCGCTCCTTCCGTAATCGAGAAAATGGCCTTAACCTGATTATTTCCGCTCTCCACCAGGCGGAAGGTTGCTCCTGCCGTCAGGTACCCTTTCGATGCATAGTACTTTTCGATTTTATTGCTGGCAGTAAGCAACTCCTGCTCGCTTATTTTTTTACCAGTCACAAGCGCGGCTGTTCGCTTCAGCTCATCATTTTCCAGCTTGCTGTTGCCTTTAAACGCGATATCAGCAAGCACCGGCAGCTCATTGACAGTGAATTTCAGCGCGATGTTATTTTGGCCAAGATCACTTTTTTCAACCTTGATATCACTGAAAAGCTGCAGTTTCCAAAGATATTGAAGCGCTCCTGAGAGCTCCATTCCGGGGACGGAAATTTTGTCCATCACTTTCAGCGGAAGGCTGGTCGTTAATTCCTGTTCGCTGAGTGATTCAAGGCCGCTGAATGAGATGGCCGTTACGGTGTAGATCTCCTTTTTCGGGGTCATTATTTTTGTCTGCTCTGCTGCAGCGGGCTTTGCAACGGGCAGATTTTTTGCTTCAACGGTTTTCCCTGCAGCATCAAGGGCAAGAGCAAGTAGAACCAACGTTATCAGTTTTCTCGTTTGTTTCATGAAGTTTCCGGGATCAATCAGGTTAAAGCTTGTTTGTTGGTATATTTTTCTTTTGAACTTGTTCACTCGTCTGTCCAAATCTTCTCTCTCTGCTTTGAAATTCCCGCACGGCCTCATAAAGCTGAGAACGGTGAAAGTCGGGCCAATAGGTGTTGGTAAAGAAAATTTCGGAATAGGCGCACTGCCAAAGCATGAAATTGCTTATTCTGAACTCACCGCTTGTCCGAATCAAAAGATCGGGATCGGGTATGGAGCTGGTGGAGAGGTATGATGCGAGCAGATGTTCATCAACAGACTCCGCGTTGATTCTTCCCGCCTGAACATCAAAGGCAATCGCCTGGCAAGCTTGGGTAAGGTCCCATTGACCGCTGTAACTGAGAGCAATATTCAGCATCAGTTTGCTGTTGTTCTTGGTAAGTTCCATGGTTTTTGTGAGAACAGAACGTACTTTTTCAGGCAGAATCTCTATTTCTCCGATAACATTGAGACGGATGTTGTTGTCGTGGAGTTTACGGGTCTCCCTTCCAATAACCTTGACAAGAAGCTGCATCAGCGCCGAGACCTCTTTTTCCGGCCTTTTCCAGTTTTCTGTTGAAAAGGTGAAGAGGGTAAGGTAGCGAATGCCAAGTTGGGAGCATGATTCCACAACATCCCTGACCGATTCTACACCAGCGACATGGCCTTCGATTCTTGTTTTGCCCTTCAATCGTGCCCATCGCCCATTTCCATCCATAATGATTGCAATATGGTTGGGGAGCTGGCACGTCGCTTTGAGTTCAGCCTGAATGCGTTTATCGTCATCATCAGTATCCGAGGAAAACCAACTGGTTTTAGGCGTTGCTGTAAAGTCCATTATTTTTATAAGAGCCATAAATCCTGGTTTCTGTCTTGTCGCCTGAAGGTCAATCATTGGGCGAAGAATACTAATCCTGCGGCAGACTAAATCACCCCAAATTGAATAATATGCAGTTATTTCTTATTATACAAACTTTACACGGAACGGAGAGCCAGCATCAGGAGAGCTATTTTTTTTCTGAACGGTAAATATCCGGATTTCCAGAAATCCTTCTCATAAAATAATTCATAACAGACGTGCAATTTAGTAGTTACGAAGATCTTCGATCCAGGCTTGTCTCGCATGCAATAACCTGTGAAGAGGTCGTGCGTTTTTATTTGGAACGTATAGAGAATCATCGCGGCGATAATATTTACATAACGGTTTTTCATGATCAGGCGTTGGAACGGGCAAGAACCCTCGATCGGAAACTCAGGGAGGGAGGGAATCCCGGAAAATTGTTCGGGATGCCTATGGCAATCAAGGACAATATTGCCATGAAAAATTGCAGGCTTACCTGTGCCTCGAAAATTCTTGAGAATTACGAAAGTGTTTATGATGCCACTGCAGTGCTCCGACTTGAGGAGGCAGACGCTATTTTTCTTGGAAAAACCAATATGGACGAGTTTGCCATGGGCAGCTCGAATGAGAATTCAGCATTTGGCAACGTTCCCAATCCCTTTGATAAAACAAGAGTTCCTGGAGGCAGTTCAGGTGGATCTGCTGCTGCCGTTGCAAATGGCCTTGCTCTGGTGGCTCTCGGATCGGATACCGGAGGCTCTGTTCGTCAGCCAGCAGGTTTCTGTGATATTGTTGGGCTGAAACCGACCTATGGCAGGATCTCCCGTTATGGTCTTGTGGCGTTTGCCTCCTCCTTCGATCAGATAGGAGTGCTTGGTCTGAACTGTGATGATGTTGCTCTTGTGCTCGGGGTTATGGCGGGCAAGGATGAAGGTGATGCCACTTCCTCCCGGCATCCCGTTGCCGATTACGCATCTGAAATGGCGACGCTCTCTGTTGATGGATTAAAGATAGGTGTACCGAAAGAGTATTTTCCTGAAACACTGAACCCTGAAGTATCCCGCATGGTGAAGGGAAAGCTTGAGGAACTTCGCGCTCAGGGAGCTGAACTTGTTCCAGTCACGCTTCCTGACAGTGCATATGCCATAGCAGCCTACTACATACTTGTTACCGCCGAAGCCTCATCCAATCTTGCCCGTTTTGATGGCGCACGATATGGCTATCGCTCCGAAATGTCGGAAGATCTTGCCGCCATGTATGTCAATTCAAGGACAGAAGGGTTCGGCAGGGAGGTCAAGCGCCGCATTATGCTTGGAACCTACGTGCTTTCCGCAGGCTATTATGATACCTACTACAAAAAGGCACAGCAGGTCCGCCGGGTTTTTCAGGATCGGTATCGTGAGGCCTTGGATAAGGTCGATGTCATAGCCGGTCCGACCTCACCCTTTCCTCCCTTTGGGATCGGTGACAAAACCGAAAATCCTCTTGAAATGTATCTTGCCGATGTTTTCACCGTTCCGGCAAGTATCGTCGGTATGCCGGCAATCAGTGTTCCACTCGGGTTTGACAGTATGAACCTGCCTGTAGGGATGCACCTTATCTGTAATTTTTTTGAGGAAGGAAAGCTGCTCGGGATAGCCCGACACATGCAGCGATCCCTGTGAGTTTCGGTAGGAGTATTTAGCAACTTAATTTTAACGATACAGTAAAATGAGTGTATTAGTAAACAAGGATACCCGCCTGCTCGTGCAGGGGATAACCGGTGGGGAAGGTACCTTTCATACCTCCCAGATTCTTGAATATGGAACCAATGTGGTCGCCGGAGTCACACCGGGCAAAGGTGGTATACTCTATCATGGCAACGAAAAAGACAAGTTTTGCCGACCAGTACCGGTTTTTGATACAGTACGTGAAGCCGTGCAGAAGGCCGAAGCCAATGCAACCGTCATTTTTGTTCCGGCAGCATTTGCAGCCGATGCGGTTATGGAGGCTGCTGATGCCGGACTGAAAGTGATTATCTGTATCACTGAAGGCATTCCTGTTAACGATATGATGAAAGCATATGCCTTTGTCAAGCAAAAGGGAGCCGTTCTTGTGGGGCCGAACTGTCCGGGTGTTATTACACCAGGTGAAGCCAAAGTTGGTATCATGCCTGGTTTTATCCACAAAAAAGGAACGATTGGGGTTGTTTCCCGGAGTGGCACCCTTACCTACGAAGCGGTTCACCAACTGACAGAGGTTGGTCTTGGTCAGTCAACCTGTATAGGAATTGGTGGAGATCCCATTATTGGTACCCAGTTTATTGACGCCATCAAGCTCTTTGCCACGGATGATGAAACTGAAGGGCTGGTGATGATCGGTGAAATAGGTGGAAGTGCTGAAGAGGAAGCTGCTGCCTACATCAAGGAATACTTCAAAAAACCGGTTATTGGATTCATTGCCGGTCGCACAGCGCCTCCAGGCCGGAGAATGGGCCACGCCGGCGCAATTGTATCCGGAGGAAAAGGAACAGCCGAAGACAAAATAACAGCAATGGAAGCAGCAGGCATTCATGTTGTAAAAAGCCCCGCCGATATTGGCGAAGCAATGCTAAAAGCACTGGGTCGGTAAGGCAAAGCAAGGTCAGGAAAATAGGAGTTATGGGACTTATATAAGCCCTGTTGGTACTATAACTCCTATAATTCCTATAAGTCCCATAACTCCTATACTTCCCATAACTTCCCAACTCCCCAATCACCCCAACCCCCCCCCCTATAACCCCAGTACAATCAAATCATGAATATGCACCATTCCAACAGGATGCTGTTCATCGTCGCACACCAGTAACTGTGTAATGCGCCAGGTTTCAAGAATGTCAAGACACTCTTTAGCCATGGTGTCGCCTGTGACGGTCTTGGGATTTGCAGTCATGACTGAACCCGCGCTGAGGTTGAGGAACTCCCTGCCACTCTGCACCAGGCGACGAAGGTCACCATCGGTAAAAATGCCGCACAGCTTACCATCATCAGTTATAACAGCGCTTACTCCATATCGCTTCGATGTCATTTCAAGGATAAGACCGGTCACCGAAGCACTCTCTGACACGATAGGGACGGCATCGCCTTTTGCCATGATGTCACTTACCTTTACGGTCAACCGTCGTCCGAGTGATCCTTTGGGATGGGTCAGCGCAAAATCTCTTTGTGTGAAATTTTTCACCTGCATCAACGCAATGGCAAGGGCATCTCCCATGGCGAGCATAGCCGTTGTCGAGGTTGTCGGTGCCAGATCATACGGACAAGCCTCTTTTGCTATGCCGGTATCCAGTGTGATATCCGCTTTCTGGGCAAGAAAAGAGCGGGGATTGCCAGTCATCGCAATAATTTTTGCACCAATCTGGCGGAGTGCCGGGATGATAAAGTTCAGCTCCTCAGTTGTGCCGCTTTTCGAAAGACAGATGACGGTATCGGTATGACCGACAATCCCAAGATCTCCATGAGCGGCATCTGCCGGATGAAGAAAAAGGGCTGTTGAACCCGTTGATGACATCGTTGCGGCTATTTTTTGTGCAATGATACCTGATTTCCCCATACCGGAGATGATGATTTTTCCCTGGCACGATGCAAGAAGTTCCACGGCAGCCGAAAAACTCTCATCAAGTCGTTCGGCTATCAAATGAATGGCGCGGGCTTCCTGATCAAGAATTATTTTTCCAAGCGCTGTAATTTCCTGTTTTTGGGATGGTATGCTCATGGTCTTCTGGCAGAATTGATGCTTCAATGAAGAAAAGATGGTTGGTTACTATTTTGATAAACTCTAATATCGGCTAAATTGAGCAAATACCGTTTTCTTTGCTAATCGACATAACCCGATTTCCCATGAGTTGGCTCGTTCTTCTGGGTATTTCCCTGTTACTTTTTTTCCTTCTGGTTTTTTTGCTCACCAGGTTTTTGGGATATATGAAAAGAGAGCAGAATCTGCAGATAGAATCATTTAGAGATTCGATTATTGATAAAGACAACCCTGTCGGTCTTTATGGCGATGAACTTGAAAAACTCAAGCAGCAGCAAAATGAGGCGCAGCGCCATCTTCAGGAGGTGATATCAAAAATTCCTGTTATTCAAAAAGATGGCAGGTTTCAGATTGATGAGGAGGCGATACGGCAGCGCCGGGCAGCCGCTCAGACCAATGGAACCTCTGCGACAGCAAACGATGGTACCGTTTAAGTATTTCTGATTTTATTTGTGGCATGTTCTCAAAGTTAAAGCTTCTTTTCAAAGATACCGTCATCTACGGTTCAAGTACGATATTGGCCCGCAGTCTCAATTATCTGCTGGTTCCCCTCTATGCAAACAAACTTTCAACGTTTGACAATGGGGTACAAACCATCATCTATGCCAATATCGCTCTGGCAAATGTTCTTTTTTCCTATGGCCTTGAGACCTCATATCTCAAGGTCGTCTCCGATTCGGCAGATCATGAGAGGGATGAGACGCAGCTTTTTTCAACAGCTTTTCTGACACTTTTCCTTACCTCAACCCTTTTTGCTGTCGGCATCGCGCTTTTTGCGCCGCTCATTGCCCAGCTCATAGGGCTCTCTGCAGGAGATTATCTTTTTGTCCGCTATGCAGCCCTTATTTTGTGGCTTGACACCCTGCTGGTCATTCCCTTTGCAGAACTTCGCCTCAAAAGAAAAGCCTTGCAGTTTGCTATCGCCAGAGTAGCAGGTGTGGTAGCGGTTGTTATCAGTGCGGTGATTCTTATTGTTCCCCTCAATGCCGGTTTGCCAGGCGTCTTTATTGCAGAGGCATTCGGATCCCTGATCAGCCTTCTGCTGGTCATTCCGGTTCTCCGTCAGTTCAGGCTCTTTTTTTCAGCCGACCAGTTGCGTTCCATGCTTCGCATAGGGCTGCCCTATGTGCCGACAGGGATCGCCGGACTTCTGATTCATCTTATTGATCGCAATATTTTAATTCGCATATCCCCCTCAACAATTGAGCGTATTTATGGAAAAGGCTACCAGCCCTCCGATATTGTCGGTATTTATGGGAGAATTGCTGCGTTTGGTGTGGTGCTCCAGCTCTTTATCCAGGTTTTCCGCTTTGCGTGGCAGCCTTTTTTTCTTCAGCACTCCAAGGATGCAGATGCAAAACAGTTGTTCCGGCATATACTGAGTATTTCAACCCTTTTCACCATGTTCCTGGCGCTTGCAGCCACCTTTTTTGTGCCTGATCTGGTTCGCTATCACTATGGTGGAAGTTTTTACCTGCTCCCTCCCCGCTACTGGATCGGGCTATCAATTTTGCCGTGGATTTTTTTGAGTTATGTTTTTGACATGATCTCAACCAACCTCTCTGCAGGACTTCTTATTACCGGAAACACCCGTTATCTGCCTGTCGTCACCTTTGCCGGCGCTGCTGTAACAGCGTTTTTCTGCTGGTGGCTTATTCCTCTGCGAGGCATGGATGGCGCCGCCTATGCTATTGTGGCAGGAACGGCTGTCATGTCTGTTGTCATGGCCTGGTATTCACTAAAAGTTTTTCCGCTCCGCCATGACTGGCTTAAACTGTTTTTGCTGCTTGTAACGGCTGTTGCGATGGCATCAGTTCAGTTCCTTGCAGGGTCTGAGCTGCCCCAGGCAGGGGTTGTTTTTGCCTTCAAAATCGGGCTGCTCACCCTCTACCTTCTTATTGCAGTGGCCCTTTTCCGTCAGGAGGCGCTTCTTGTTGCCGTTAAAGCAGGCAAAAAATTCAGCAGGAGGTGATTACTGCCACTCTCAGCGACCCGGAGATGGGTTCTCTCCCCACCGCTCACTTCTGTCAGGCCGCTTTCGTGCAGCAATACGTTCCAGTATTATCCTCAGCGAATCCCGCTGTTCGGGTGTACACACCTCTGCCAGTTCATGAAAGTGAAAGGCAAGCTGCCGTTCTACGGCTGCGTGACGGGAACCGATATTTCCAGCAATGCTCTCTATTTTTATGGTATCAGGCTTTTCTTGCAGAGCCTCCTGAATCAGTTGTTTTTTCAGCAAGGCAATTGCCTTCATTTCAGCTCCGACGTTGTGAAAATGTTCCTTTCGCAGTTTATCAAAACTGATCCTCTGCGACTCATCAAGGTCAAGCTGCCTGCTAAACGAGAGGCGCTTTTTGTTATGGATTACCGATTCGGTTCCGGGTATCAGCCTGCAACTCTCACGCCACCACAACGTAGCAAGCAGCGTCACATTGAGCACAGCGAGCAGCACAAGCGCTGTCGTAACAAGTCGTCTTGAATCAAGAAGGTTCATGGCATCCTCAAATCAGATTCTCCCTGCATAAGGCAGGAATTTCGTATCATCGTTTTCATGGGCTCTTTTTTGTATTGTGTCGCTTCAAGGATACTCCTCCCCCCCTGTTTCTGTTGCGGGAGAAGTGGTCGCAGCAGTCTGCTCATAGTAGGCAAACTCCTGACTGCTGTAGTCATCATTCTGACTGTCAAGCAGTTCACTGACAGCCCCTCCTGTTACCTGACGGTTACCATCAAACACCGATACAAGCGCTGAACCGAGATTAACAACAAGCAGGAGAGCCATAAATGCCAGGCGAAAATCAAGACGATCGCCCCTTCGAGCCCTGGCTCCCTCTCCGAATTCCCGTTCCACTCTCTCCATCAGCCGTACCCTGAAGAGATGGTGCACCTCAAGAGGCTGCAGCTCATCAAGCAATGCCATGGTCTCAACGACCCTGGCCTCTATATTTTCATCATATTTTTTCATCTGTACACTCCTGTTTCATTGTGTAGGACGACAGGTATGTCAAAACCTTGTGGCGTGAAGAAAAAATCACTGTTCGCTATAGTAGGCATAAAGCTTATCGTGAAGGTTTTTTTTTGCCCTGTGCACCAGGGATTCGACCGCTGATACCGATGTCTTAAGGAGATCAGCGATTTCCTGATTACTGTACCCCTCCTGTTTGCTGAGAAGAAACGCGGTTTTTTGACTGTCGGGAAGCGAATTCAGGGCATTTTGCAATATTCTTGCCTGCTCGCTTCCTGCCAGAGCTTCGGCAGGATTATCCGTGGTGGGGGCAGCAATCTCTTCAGAGGGATCAGAAACACCGATAATTCTTTTCAATGAGCTGAACCGCTTTTTCCTCTTCAAGCGACGCAGGTGATCAAGCGACTTTGTGACGGCGATTCGGTATATCCATGTCGAGAGTTTTGCCTCTTCACGAAACTGCTCAAGAGAGCGAAACACCTCAACAAAAACATCCTGAGCAAGATCCTCTGCATCTTCTCGATTAAAAACAAATCGGTAACAGGTATTGACCACCATCTCCTGATGTTCGGCAACAAGGCCTTTGAACAGCTCTTCGCGGGCTCTCATACCTGACACAAGCCTCTTCAGGCGAGTTTTGCAGCAAAGGCAAGAACTTTGTCAACCTTCTCCTGTGAGTCAGCCTCACAATAGAGACGCAGTATCGGTTCTGTGCCGGATGGGCGGATAAGCATCCACCCGCCTTCAAAGTGATATTTGTAGCCATCGAGATTACTGAATTTCAGAACTTTATAACCGGCGATGGTCGCAAGATCTCCCTTTGATGCACGGTCGATAATTGCCTGTTTTTTTGCATCACTGACATGCAGATCGTGGCGATTGTAACAGAAAAAGCCATACTCATCATAGAGTTCCTGAACCAGCTCCGAAAGAGTCTTTTCGCGGCGCGTCATCATCTCAAGGATCAGCAGGCCAGTATAGACGCCGTCCCGTTCCGGCAGAAACGCCGTAATACCTATGCCGCCCGACTCTTCACCACCCATGAGGATATTATTGGTTGTCATGAGTTTACTGACATGCTTGAAGCCAACCTGAAGTTCATGCATCAGAAGATGATGCTTCTCGCAGATTTTATCAATGACATCGGTCAGCGCAAATGTTTTTGCAACCTCACCGGTCTGATGCTTCTCCTCGACCAGATCCTTGAGAATAATAGCAAAGAGTTTATGGGAGTCCACAAAGGCGCCATGTTCATCAAGCATACCAATCCTGTCGGCATCACCATCATTGATAATGGCGACATCAGGTTCAACCTCCTTGAAAAATTCAATAAACTCACCAATATACTGAGGCATCGGCTCAGGATTGATCCCTCCAAACCCCGGGTTGATGCTGCAATGGTAGCAACTGAGCATGGACTCATCAAACAGGCTGGTAAGAAGATCCTGTCCTGCGCCATGCATGGCATTATGTGCTATCTTGATGCGTGATTCGCGGATCAGGGGGAGATTGATGCTGCTTTTCAGGTAGTTGAGATAAAATCCTTTCATATCGACCAGCTCAATCAGCTTTTTGTCGGCCACAGGAAGGGTTTGCGGATCGATTTCGAGAAGATGGCTCTCAATTTCAGCAATGACTTCCGGGTGCGCCGGACCACCATAAGAGGCTTTGACCTTGAATCCATTATAGATAGCCGGATTGTGGGAGGCCGTGATGACAATACCACCGGCAAGCTGCTTCGCTTTTGTATAGAGAGAGACGGCAGGTGTTGAGGCAAAACTATCAGACAAAAAGACTTTCAGTCCCTGCGATGAAAAAACTTCCGCAGTATATTCTGCAAACTCCTTCGACATGAAGCGTGTATCGTAGCCAACACACACCCCCTTTGCCCTGTTCGGGTGGCCGAGAAAATATCGGGCCGAGGCCAGTGCTGCAAGTTTGAGGTTGTCAAACGTATAATCTTTTGCTATAATCGCGCGCCATCCGTCAGTACCGAATTTAACTTGCATTCTTTATTGAATTTGATATAATAAAAAAGGGCCACATTACTCTAAAATACAGATTCCCGGTCGTTCATCCAATTATCTCTCTTTTTTGATGTCAAAAAAGCTTTTTGTTTTAGCAGGTGAGCCCTCTGGTGATATGCATGCAGCCGGAGTCATCACTGAACTGCTGAAAGCAAGGCCTGAACTCAAGGTTTTCGGTATCGGTGGTGAAAAACTTCGCACTCTTGGAGCAGAGTTGCTCTACGACACTGCGCAGATGAGCATCATGGGTTTTGTTGATGTGCTCAAACATGCCGGATTTCTTCGTCGGGTTATTCGGGAACTCAAAGAAGCCGTACGTCGTGAAAAACCACAGGCAGCCTTTCTTGTTGACTATCCAGGCATGAACCTCATGATGGCCCGTTTTTTTCATCAACTCGGTATTCCGGTTATCTACTACATCTCCCCCCAGGTTTGGGCATGGAAAGAGGGTCGGGTAAAGGCGATCCGGCGTGATGTTGATCGGCTCCTTGTTATCTTCGATTTCGAGGTTGAATTTTTTCAGCGCCATGGTATCAAGGCAGAATTTGTCGGCCATCCCGTTATCGAGCAGCTTGCAGAACTCTCACTGCCATCCCGAGAGCTTTTTGTACAGAAACATAATCTTGCGCCGGATACCCTTCTGATCGGTCTTCTTCCAGGAAGTCGCAAGCAGGAGATTGCTCACATTTTACCGGAAATGCTGAAAGCCGCCCGTCTGCTGAGCCAAAATTACCGTGTGGTTTTTCTCTTCGGACGCGCACCGCACCTCGACGACGGGGTTTACCATGCATGGTCGGCATATCCGGATCTTGCCGTTATCAACTGTTCGGCTTATGAAGTCATGCAGTACAGCGACCTTGCACTGGTCACCTCTGGTACCGCAACGCTTGAATCACTCTGTTTCGGTGTACCAATGATCGTTGTCTACAGGACAGGCAGGCTTAATTACCTGATTGGGCGTCAGTTGGTAAAGCTGACAAGCATTTCACTTGCCAATATTGTAGCCAAAGGGCTTGGAAGCAGCGAAAGGGCAGTGCCCGAACTTATCCAGCATGAGGCCAGTGGAACGGAGATATACCAGACGGCCTGCACAATCCTTGACGATCCCGAAAAAGCCAGCACGATGCGCCGCGAGCTGCTTGCAGCAAGGGAAAGGCTTGCCAGCGACTCACCTTCACACAAAATTGCTGCGATTCTTCAGGAATATCTTTAACATGATGGAGATGTGTACATCCATTGGCCCGAAAAGCCGGAACTCCATCTCTACCATCATCAGGGCTTACGACTCTTGTTCGTGATCAATAAAAAAAGCTGATACCATGGAAAAAGCAGTTGCATACCTCGTTGGTCATCCTGTCCTCTTTATTATTGCCGTCATCATTTCGATCATGATCCTCTTCTCCTTTCTCAGAAGGGTCATGCGGCTCTTTTTTGTTGTTGCAGCCATGCTCGTACTGTATGCAGCCTGGCTGCATTTTACCGGAGGCAACATTCATCAATCCTTTCAGCATATCGAACAGGGGTTCCAGAGTGTGGTCCATGTTGTTGGAGAGCTGTTCAAGTTCCTCCTCGATTTTTTGAAATCCCCCCAAAAAGGGGGCGTGTAACGCTCAGTCTCCACTTGCAGTAACTGGACGCTCCACTCTCCGGCTTTGCAGTAACCGGTCGTAATACCCGTATTGCTCCATTTTGTCCGATGCAGCCAGATTTGAACTCAGATTTTCGGATTCGGATACATCTGTTTTGGAAGCAATCATGAACTGTTCCGCTATGTCAGAGTAACCCGGATCACCCGGGTTAAAAATAGCGGCTATTATGCCCCCCCCATAAGTATCACCGATTTTCCGCGGCGCTCCAAACGAGCATACTGCCAGAGAAACCGTGCCGACAGAGGCAAGCAGCAATGCTTTTACCAGTATGCCGGAATCATAATTCCAGTATCTTACCATATTATATCACGTTATAGTTATTTTTTTACACGCAACTCTTATGCTCACTCTCAATAACACGGTTTCGACCCGACGCACTTATCGTGTTTTGCCCGTGATGAGCAGGGCTCGTTTTTCCAGCTCCCCTGCGGCCCCATCCCGTCCTGTTCTCCGGTAAAGGAGTGCAAGATTTTGAAGAATTTGTGCAATAATGGGGTGATCGGAAGACAGTGTGCACTCCACAATGGCGATCGAACGCAGATAAAGTGGCTCAGCCTCGGCATGTTGGCCTTTGGCATCCAGAATTACAGCAAGGTTATTCAGGCAGGTCGCAACGCTTGGGTGAAGAGGGCCGAGCTGCTTCTCCCTGATTGCAAGTGACCGTTTAACGAAATCCTCAGCCTCATGATGGTCGTCACGGGCGAGGTACTCTTCCGCATGGTTGTTAAGGGTGACTATATGGCTGTCGTGATTCGTTATATTAACGCTCTCCATGATGGCCATCGCATCGCTGTAAAGAGGCGCGGCCTCGGCATGGCGGCCTCCAGCAGAGTAAAGCGCCGCAAGGTTGTTCATGCTTATTGCTGTATCAAGGCTTTTCGCTCCAAAGAGCCTCTTCGTGATGTCGAGAGCTCGGAGATAGAGCGGCTCGGCTACAGCATACTCTCCCTGATCGGAGTAGAGCAGGGCAAAATTGTTAAGAGTCAGGGCAATATCGGGATGAAGGGGAGGAAAGAGCTTTTCCCGTATGTCGAGAGAACGGCGGTAAAGAGGAGCAGCTTCACGGTATCTGGCCTGAATGCGAAACAACTCTGCCATGTTATTCAGACTTGTTGCGATATCGGGGTGAAGAGGAGCAAACAACTTCTCCCGTAGAGCCAGAGAACGTCTCAAAAGCGCCTCGGCCTTTGCATACTTGCCCAGGATAGTGTAAAGCACCCCAAGGTTATTCAGGCTTGTTGCCAGATCAGGGTGTTCAGGAGTGAGTACTTTTTTCCTGATGGCGAGCGCACGCCGGGAGAGAGGTAACGCTTCAGCATATCTTCCCTCACTTTTGTAGAGTGCTGCAAGGTTACTCAGAGTCGTTGCGACATCAGGGTGTAGAGCGCCAAAGAGCTTCTCCCGGATTTTCAGTGAACGTATGAAGAGAGGTGCAGCCTCAGCGTATCTCCCCTGATTTTTTTTCAGGACGCCTGTGTTGCAGAGGCTCAGGGCAACATCGGGGTGTTCCGGGCCAAAGAGCTTCTCCCTTATAGCCAGCGCACGGCGGTTGCAGGAGTCGGCCTCTGCATACCGGCCCTGAATGCGCATCAATTCTGCAAGGTTATTGAGTGTCGTTGCAACTTCAGGATGATCAGGGTGAAGAGCGCCAGCAAGCTTATCGTGAATGGCAAGTGCCTTGCGGTAGAGTGGCTCGGCCTTTTGATATTGTCCGAGGGTAAAGTAAAGCCCTGCAAGATGGTTCATGCTCAACCCTGTATCCTGATGCTCGGTACCGAGAAGCTTTGTCAGGGTGGCCAGCGCAACCTCGTGGAGAGGAAGAGCTTCTGCCATGCGGCCCATGCTGACGTACAGCTCTGCAAGATTGTGCATACTTTTTGCTACATAAGGGTGTTGCAGGCCAAAGTTTTTCTCTCTGATGGCCAGTGCACGCATCGACAGTGGCAACGCTTCAGCATATTTCCCCTCACTTTTACAGATTAATGCAAGGTTGCTCAGACTTGTGGCTACTTCAGGGTGAAGAGGGCCAAGCAGCTTCTCCCTGATGGCCAGCGCCCGGCGGCAGAGCGGTTCAGCTTTGGCGTACCTTCCCTGATTGTTATAGAGGAGTGCAAGGTTGTTCAGGTTTGTGGCCACCAAAGGGTGTTCAAGGCCAAAAGTGCGCTCCCGGATAGCAAGAGCGCGCAAAGAGAGAGGTTCAGCTTCAGCATACCGGCCTTCAGAGCGGTAGAGTTCCGACAAGTTGTTGAGCGCCCTTGCGGCATCTGGCTCGGCGCTGCCTGGATTGTTTTCCCAGATATCAAGAGCACGGAGGTAGAGTGGCTCAGCTTCGGCATACCTTCCCCGGTCATAGAAAACTCTTGCAAGATTGTTCAGACTCTGGGCAATATCGGGGTGATTCTCTCCGAAAAGTTGCTCCCGGATGGCAAGCGAGCGTTTGCAGAGAGACTCAGCCTCTGCATAGTGACCCTGCATGTAGTACAGCTCGCTCATATTGTTCAGGATCAGGGCAAACCCCGCATTGAGAGAACCGAACATCCGCTCCTGTATGGCAAGCGCATGGGTCAGAAGAGGCTCTGCTTCGGCATATTTTCCTTCAGCATTGTATAACATGGCCAGATTGTTGAGACTCACGGCCACATCGGCATGATCGGGGCCAAGCAGCTTCGTGCGGATATCGAGAGCCCGGAGGTAAAGTGGTTCAGCCTCAGCATACCGTCCCTCGACAAAGTAGAGAGCCGCAAGGTTGTTCAGGCAGAGCGGCAGATCGGTGTGAGCAAGGCTGGTATCCGATACCTCAAGCGCTTTCTTGGCTTTGATGATCTCTTGTTCGTAGCTTTTTGCCGAATAAAGCCTGTCGGCATCACTATTGACTGCCGCATGGAGCGTCTCGTTACACTCAATCGTGAAAAAGATGAAAAGGCGAACAAAAATTGCCAGAATCACCCCGGAAGTGAAGAGAGACGAAGGCGCCTTTTGAGAGCTACCCCCAGGTGACTGACAGGGCGTCAATCCATTGCAGCCGAAAACGCACATGTACAGAAGAGAGAGCGTTGCCTGAAAGATGTTGATGATCCTGACCCCGGACGACCCCGGACGCTTTAAAATACGAAGTGTTTGGCTGAAAAAAAACCGGAAGAGTACTTTTTTTTTATCGATTGGGCCTGCTGTGGGCTATGGCAAGTGAGTGCGCCCGGTTTGCATCAGGAGAGGCCCGGGGGGCGCGACAATGCTCCTGTGGGGCAGCTTTCAGCCATGACGGCAATGTCGATAGCTCCATCAAACTCCTCAAGCATCCGCACACAGATACCACAGTCAACGCACTTTTCGCGTTCCATGCCAATATCGGCATTTTCTGCCCGGTAAAACCCCTGATGATCATGCTTTTGTGCCGCTTCAACGGGCAGGTAACGGGAGGCCAGTACCCGCAGCCGACAGTCATTGATAGCATTGCAGCGGCATTGCAGGCAGCGCAACGCCTCCTCACGGGCCTGGGTTTCCGTGTATCCTGTAACCACTTCGCAGAAGCTGTTGGTGCGATCGGTCGGCAGCAGCTCAGCCAGAGCCACCCTTTCTGCCGGTTCAGCCTTGTCGTAGAATGCTTCTGGAGCCTCATCACGTGCTCCATAGGAGGAGTTAAAAGAGGCTTTCGGAATCGTAACGGCTTCATCCTCCAAAAAAAGGTTGATGGCATAAGCAGCCCGTTTTCCCTGCTCAACGGCCTGGATGGCCGTATCAGCCCCGGTTACACAATCTCCACCTGCAAACAGCCAGGGTCTTGCCGATTGCAGGGTCTCGGGGTGAACCAGCACTTCACCGTGCTCCGTGCTGCCGATACCGGCATGATCTGCTACAGAGCGGTCAATCTGCTGCCCGATAGCCGAGATGACCGTGTCGGCCATGATGGTGAATTCCGATCCCTCAACAGGTACCGGTCTTCTTCGTCCCGATTGGTCAGGCGCTCCTGGCTTCATCATGATAGCCGTTATTTCAAGAGCATCATTCAGCCTCCTGATTGCAGTCGGGGCAGCCCATTCAACAAGCGAGATCCCTTCAGCCAGCGCCTCATCGATTTCGGAAGCATTGGCAGGCATCTCTTTTCTTGAACGACGGTAGAGAAGAGTAACGGTGGAAGCACCAAGACGTATTGCGCTTCTTGCCGCATCAATGGCGGTGTTGCCTCCACCGGTAACGACGACCCGCCCCCCCAAATGAGGCTGATCATCTAAAGCAACCCTTCGCAGAAAGGCGATGCCGCTCGTCACGCCAGGCTCATCTTCACCGGCAATATGCATTTTCGAAGCCTTTTGGGCGCCAATCGCAAGAAAAACAGCATCAAATTGAGCCTGAAGCGTTTCTAGGGTGACCTCTTGACCGAAAGTGGTATTGAAACGGAACTCCAGACCCATATCGAGCAGGGGAGCAATGTCACTGTCGATAACGGTTTCAGGAAGCCGGAAGCGGGGAATGCCGTAGCGCAGCATTCCGCCAGCCCCCTCACTCGACTCGAGAATGGTCACCCCATGTCCCTTGCTGAGCAAAAACCAGGCAGCGGAAAGGCCGGCCGCTCCGGCGCCGACAATGGCCACTTTTTTCCCTGTTTTCGGAGCAATTTCAGGGATGAACCGCTCGGGTTGCGCCGAATCCCTGTCGGCAGCATAGCGTTTCAGGGCACAGATCGAGACCGGCTGGTCTACACCGTGCCGGCGGCACTCATCCTCGCAGGGAGCCGGGCAGATACGACCGAGAATTCCGGGGAGAGGAATGCTCTGTTTGATAATCCGTATGGCCTCACGCTCATCATGGCGGGCAATGGCTGCGACAAAATCCGGGATGTTACAACCTGCAGGGCAGGAGAGCTCACAGGGCCCCATGCAGTCACCTCCATGCTCTTCAATGATCCGTTCAAGGTTCTGACGCCTCATGGCGCTGATCTCCGCATTGTCCGTTTCAATAACCATCCCCTCGGAAGCCAGTGTATCACATGCCGGAACAAAGCGATTTTTCCCCTTGATCTCAACAATGCACATCCAGCACGACCCCGTCTCGTGCAAGGAGTTGAGAAAGCAGAGGGTTGGAATCGTGATACCAGCAGCCGTAGCCGCTTCAAGAATCGAAGTTCCCTGTGCTGTCGTAACTGCCTGCTGATCGATGATAAGAGAGAGCTGCTTCATGGGTATAAACAAAAAACGTTCCGGATTGTTGTGCGTTGATGGCCCTTACTGTGCAAAGTTCTTTTCAAGATGGAGAGCGACTTTTTCAAGATGCCACATAGGCGTCGAGGTGGCGCCACATACGCCCACCGTCGCCACAGCCCTGCCGTCACTGTTGCGTAACCATCTCTCCTCAATCTCCTCAATCTCTTCGATAAAATAGCTCCGGGGATTTGCCTCCTTGCAGATATGGTAGAGTACCTGACCGTTAGAACTTTTTTTCCCGGCCACAAAGATGACAACATCATTGGCAAGGGAGAAGTCATGTAACTTCTGGTTTCGGCTCGACACCTGGCGGCAGATGGTATCTTTGAAGAGCAGCGAAGGCATGGAGAGCACTCCGGTCATTGCTGCAGTGATATCGATATCGCGAATTGCCATCCACCCAGAAGCATCTCCGGAAAGCGCCTGAGCGAAACGTGCCTCAAGATGTGCTTTCAGCTCGTAAAATCCCGGAACATCCATGGTGGTCTGAGAGATGAGCGCACTTTTTTTTGCGAGGTCAAGTCTCCTTAACTCATCAGGATCACTGAGATCAGCATGTTTGATAATGACAGCCTGGTTGTTGCATTGGCCGTTGATACCGATAACTTCCGGATGGCTCTGTTTTCCATAGATGATAATCTGGTAGCCCAGCTCAAAAAGCAATCTTGTTGTGCGTTGCAGTCGGGAGACGACCGGGCAGGTGGTGTCGGTAACCGTCAGATTATTTTCATGCGCAATCCTGTAGGTTGAGGGAGGCTCTCCATGTGCCCTGATAAGGACGTGAGCATCTCTGAGCTCCCTGAAAGCCCTTTCATCAACGGTTACAAGGCCGAGAGCTTCAAGCCGTTTCACCTCGACCTCATTATGGACAATATCACCGAAAGAGTATAATCCACCCTCCTGCTGGAGCTTTTCTTCGGCGGCATAGATGGTTCCCTGAACTCCAATGCAGAAGCCTGATGAAGTTCTGTCGAGGTTTATGTTCACGCTGTGCACACATTAAATGATCAAGAGGGAGAAATCAAAAGTAACAAGTATGAAGGCAAAAGGCAAAAGCGATCTGCTATACTTCCACCAGTTCAACATCGGGCAATTCAGAGCCCATGAAGAGCTGGTAAAGCATGCTGAATTTCTGCGGCAGATCGCTGACCAGAAGGTGCGGTGCAGATATGTTCAGGGAAGAGGAAAGAAGGCCCGATTCCTCAAGGAGTTCTCTGGTTCTGAGGGCAACAGCTTCAGCCGAGTCGATGATACGGATTTCAGGGCCAACAATCTCTTCAATCACCTTGCGCAGAATCGGATAGTGTGTACAGCCCAGTACCAGCGTATCGATTCCCTCTCTGGTAATTTCTGCCAGATACTCTTCAGCGATAAGCCTTGTTGCCGGATGGTCAATAAACCCCTCCTCAGCCAGCGGCACAAAAAGAGGACAGGCTCGCGAAACAACCTCGATCTCCGAATTAAATTCATTGATCGCAATACCATAGGCATTCGAAGAGACCGTCGCCCGGGTGCCGATGACACCTATCCGGTTGTTTCTTGTCACCTCAGTGGCAAGCCTGGCACCCGCCCTCAGAACCCCTGTCACGGGGATCACGCCGCATGATTTCTGAACGACATCAAGGGCAAGAGCAGAGACCGTATTGCAGGCCACAATGATTATTTTCGGCTGATAGCGCATAAGCATAGCCGTATCGTCGGCAGCATACTTCCTGATAGTAACCTGTGATTTAGGCCCATAAGGTACCCTTGCCGTATCGCCAAAATAGAGAATGCGCTCGAACGGCAAAGCCGCCTGTACAGCCTTCACAACAGTCAGCCCGCCAATACCGGAGTCAAAAATACCTATGGGAGCCTCAGTGGTAACTTTATGGTGCAGCATAACATATCAAAAAAGTACGCAAAAAAAGTAAAAAGCGCCGTAAAAAGTGATCATTCCCTCATCATCCCCTCTCCATAGAACCCATAAGTCCCATGACTCCTATAAGTCCCATATCCCCTATTCTCTTCAAAAATCAAACATTAAACCGAAAAACAATAACATCCCCATCCCTCACAATATACTCCTTCCCCTCCGAGCGAAGCTTGCCCGCCACCTTCACCTTCTGCTCTGAACCAAGTTCAATAAGGTCACGGTAGTACATCACCTCAGCCCGGATAAACCCCTTTTCAAAATCAGAGTGGATTGCACCGGCAGCTTCCGGCGCAGCGGCACCCTTGCGGATCGTCCAGGCATGAACCTCCTTTTCGCCTGCGGTAAAATAGGTCTGCAGGCCAAGCAGGTCATAGGCGGTCTTGATCAGCCGGTCGAGACCGGAGAGATGCAGGCCAAGACTTTCAAGAAACTCCGGTCTCTCTTCTTCGGGCAGTTCAGCTATCTCCGCCTCGGTTTTTGCACTGATGATCAGCATTTTTGAGCCCGATGCTTCCGCTATTTCAGCAACCTTTCTGGTGAAGTGGTTTCCATCCGGAAGGTCAGTCTCAGCAACATTTGCAGCAAAGAGGATTGGTTTCGACGACAGGAGAAAGAACTGTCGGGCAATTGCCTGCTCCTCCGGGGTTTCAATGATCTTACGGACAGGAATGCCATCACTGAGCCCACTGATAATTTTTTCCGCCACCTCAAGCTGCAGGAGAAGCTCTTTATCCTTTCGTGCATTTTTCCGGAGTCGGTCAATCCGGCGCTCCATACTGTCAAGATCGGCCAGCATCAGCTCCGTTTCAATCGTGACGATATCATCAGCAGGATCTATTCTCCCCTCAACATGGATGATATTGTCATCTTCAAAACAGCGGACAACATGGACGATAGCATCAACCTCCCTGATATGGGAAAGAAACTGGTTTCCAAGCCCTTCGCCCTTGCTTGCCCCTTTGACCAGACCGGCGATATCAACAATTTCAAGAGTTGCCGGTACCAGCGTTGGTGTTTTTACGACATCAGCAATCTGCTGCATTCGTTCGTCCGGTACAAGGACAGTTCCCACATTGGGCTCAATGGTGCAGAAGGGGTAATTTGCCGCTTCAGCCTGTTTGGCCGTGATGGCATTGAAAAGCGTGGACTTTCCGACATTTGGCAATCCGACAATGCCGCAGCGAAGTGACATAAAAAATATTTTTTGAATGAGTGACCGTGACAAAAATAAGGGTTTTAACATGTAACCAATATGTTTGGAAAAAGCAAATATTTTTTATAAAATAGAAGGCTAAATCAAAATGCTCAAGTGAAACAGGAAACGGGAAAAAAACGTATCATTATTGCCATTGACGGTCCGGCTGCATCCGGAAAAAGTACTACAGCACGGAAGGTCGCGCACCTGCTCGGGTACACCTATATTGATACCGGAGCCATGTACCGGAGTGTTACTCTCAAGGCTCTGAAGCAGGGAGTTCTTGATAGCCTGCACCATTCCCCCGAGAGCGTTTCCGGTTTGCTTCACGATATTGTCATCCATTTTGAGGGCGACCACGTTTTTCTTGATGGCGAGGATGTCACTGCCGAAATCAGATCGAACCAGGTGAGTCGCGAAGTCAGTTTTATCAGTTCACTCAAACCGGTACGTGACCGACTTCGTGAGATGCAGCAGCAGCTCGGCCGTCAGCGGGGCGTTGTCATGGATGGGCGCGACATCGGCACCGTTGTCTTTCCCGATGCAGAGCTGAAAATCTATCTTGTTGCAGACGCCCGCGAAAGAGCCAAAAGGCGCCATGCCGAACTGACGGCAAAGTCTGTCGAAGGTGTTGAGCTGCCAGATCTTGACTCGCTTGAACAGGAGATAACGAAAAGGGACCGGGATGATGCCGAACGGGAACATGCCCCCTTGAAAAAACATCCCGAAGCCTATGAAATTGATACATCAGCAATGACCATCGAGCGTCAGGTAGAGATGGTCTGCCAACTTGCGCGGGCAAGGGAGTGACGGGAGCCCCGACAGATTTTACAAGAAGACAACACAAATAATTTTTTATTAAACCATAAAACCGCCAGGCCGATATCTCTCGCGGCAGGCAGGCTAACCTACAAGAGAGGAAGGAAAAAATTAATGGCAGAAGCATTCACACAGGAAAAAAAGGTCAAGGAAAGACCAGCAAGAAAAAAACTCAAATTTTTTGCGCATTACGAGCCCGCTGAACTTGCATTGATGGAGCAGCTTTATTCAAGCACGCTCAACGAAATCACCGAAGACGAAATTATCAAGGGCAGAGTTGTCTCGATATCCAACAAGGATGTTACCATTGATGTTGGTTTCAAGTCGGAAGGTATCGTCTCTCTGCTTGAATTCAGGGCTGAAGATGAAGTACAGGTAGGCGATGATGTTGAAGTTTATCTTGAGAACATCGAAGACAAGATGGGACAGCTCATTCTTTCCAAGAAGAAAGCCGATGTTCTGAGAATCTGGGACAAGATCTATGATTCAATCGAGAACGATACCATCATCAATGGCAAGATCATCAATCGTGTCAAGGGTGGCATGACGGTCTCCCTTTCCGGTGTCGAAGCCTTCCTTCCCGGTTCGCAGATTGATGTCAAACCGGTTCGTGATTTCGATGCCCTTGTTGGCCAGACCATGGACTTCAGGGTTGTCAAAATCAATCCTGTTACCCAGAATATTGTTGTTAGTCATAAAGTTATTCTCGAAGAGGCTTATGCCGCCCGCCGTGAAGAGATGCTTGCCAACATCAAGGTGGGCATGGTTCTTGAAGGTACAGTCAAGAACATTACCGACTTCGGTATCTTTGTCGATCTTGGCGGTCTGGACGGTCTGGTACACATTACCGATATCACCTGGGGCAGAATCAACCATCCTTCAGAGGTTGTTGATCTTGACCAGCCCATCAAGGTTGTGGTTGTCGGCTTTGACGAGAACACCAAGAGAGTCTCTCTTGGCATGAAACAGCTTGAATCACATCCTTGGGAAAATATCGAGGTCAAGTATCCCGTCACATCCAAGGCACAGGGTCGTGTTGTCTCCATTACCGATTACGGCGCTTTTGTTGAAATCGAAAAGGGTATTGAGGGTCTTGTTCATATTTCTGAAATGAGCTGGACACAGCACATCAAGCATCCAGGGCAGTTCGTAACCCTTGGACAGGAAGTCGAATGTGTGATCCTCAATATCGACAAGGATCATACCAAGCTCTCCCTCTCCATGAAACGGGTGAACGAAGATCCATGGATTGCCCTTTCAGAAAAATATATCGAAGGTTCACTGCACAAGGGAACAGTCAGCAACATCACCGATTTCGGTGTCTTTGTTGAGCTTGAGCCTGGTGTAGATGGTCTGGTGCACATTTCCGACCTCTCATGGACCAAAAAAATCCGCCATCCAAGTGAGCTGGTCAAAAAGAACCAGGATCTGGAAGTCAAGGTTCTCAAGTTTGACGTACATGCCCGCCGTATTGCCCTCGGTCACAAGCAGATCAACCAGGATCCCTGGGACGAGTTCGAGCAGAAATATGCAGTAGGCGCCGAAACACCCGGAGAGATCTCACAGATCATCGAGAAAGGCGTTATTGTCATTCTTCCTGGAGATGTCGATGGATTTGTTCCGGTATCACATCTGCTTCAGGGTGGCGTAAAGGATATTCACTCATCCTTCAAGATTGGTGATGCACTGCCGCTTCGTGTCATTGAATTCGACAAGGAGAACAAACGCATCATTCTCTCAGCCCTTGAGTACTTCAAAGACAAGAACAAGGAAGAGATCGAAGCCTACCTGGCAGCTCATCCCAATGAGAAAAAGGAGATTGAGGCAGCGACTGCTGAACTCGAACCTCCGATCAAATCCAGCGAGAAAAAAGTGAGCGAAAGCGTTAAATAGTGCCAGAAAGAAAACCCCTGTTTTTTGAAAATTTGACAACCTCCCGCCGGATTAAAAACCATTTTTAATGATCAACAAAAGGCGTTTCTGTGCTGATCGTGACACGCCATGG
>Ga0247841_10000093_pt1 | contig 222797 bp, 215 predicted proteins | sample LaCruzMarch2015__2_FD_192410 | JGI IMG/M metagenome (GOLD analysis project Ga0247841, IMG submission 192410) | Freshwater microbial communities from meromictic Lake La Cruz, Castile-La Mancha, Spain - LaCruzMarch2015_18m | ecosystem: Environmental > Aquatic > Freshwater > Lake | place: Spain... | reverse complement strand
AACTGGTTTCTGACATAAAATTGAATGGTAATATTTTAAACTTACAGTAGCATATTCGCTGTAGGATTAAAATATCACTAGTTAATTTTCCATATGCCTACCAGTTCAGTATATCCAGGACTAATCAGTATGCTATGCGAAAGGATGCAGGAAAAAGGTAAGATGGAAGACCCAAGATATGAGTGGGTGCGCGAAATTCATCAGATGGGATGTGTACCCCATATCGCGTTCGGCATGGGTGTTGAGAGGCTGATTCGTTGGTTTTTAAACATCGCGCACGTTCGGGATGCCATGCCTTTTCCACGCATTTTTCGTCGTCATGTTTATCCCTGAATACTGGTAGCTGAAATTTGAATGAAAGGAAAGGAGTTGTATTATGATTAAAATGCTGGAGATAAAAGACCTTCCGCAACATATTGGGGAGGTGGTTACAATTTGCGGATGGGTCGAGACAATCCGCGATCAGAAGAAAAGACAGTTTGTTATTCTTCGTGATCGTTCGGGGTTGGTTCAGATGATCCATGAAAAGGAGGGGAGGGAAGCATTAACTGCGGTTGTGTCAAGCCTGACTCCGGAATCGACCATAGAAGTGACAGGAATTATTGTCACCAACGAAATTGTGAAACTTGGTAAACTGGAATTGGTAGTGGATTCAATCAGAATTTATGCAATTGCGGCATCACCATTACCAATTAATGAAGACGCTGCCTTGGACAATCGCCTTGATTGGAGGTTTATTGATTTAAGGCGTCCGCAAAACAGACTGATTTTTCAGTTGCAGACAGTGGCCGAACATGCGATGAGAAATTTTTGGCGGGAGCACGGATTTATTGAAGTCCACTCGCCGAAGTTTATGGAAACGGCCAGTGAGTCGGGGGGAGAGCTGTTTAAGGTTGAGTACTTCGGCAAGACCGCCTATCTGGCGCAATCGCCGCAGTTCTATAAACAAATGGCGATGGCGGCTGGGTTTAACCGTATTTTTGAGGTCGGCCCGGTTTTCAGAGCTAATCCGTCGTTTACCTCAAGACACGACACGGAGTTTACCAGTGTTGACGTTGAAATATCGTGGATTAAATCCCACGAAGACGTTATGTGTCTGGAGGAGGAATGGCTCCGTTATGTTTTAGCTTCTGTTAAGGCGGAGCTAGGTGATCAGATTAAGCAGTTATACGGAATTGATATTATGGTTCCGGAAATTCCTTTTCCGAGAGTGACGATGGAAGACGTTTATGCGATTCTCGCTAATGAAGGTTATACCGTAACTCGTGCGGTGAAGGGCGATCTTGACCCTGAAGGCGAGAGAATGATTTCGCGGCACGTAAAGGAAAAGTTTGGTCACGATTTCGTTTTTGTTATCGACTATCCTGTAAGTGCGAGAGCGTTTTACCATATGAGGCACGAGGATAGACCCGACCTGACAAAAAGCTTCGATTTACTCTGGAAAGGTTTGGAAGTGACAACTGGCGCCCAACGCGAACATCGATATGACACCTTGGTGCGCCAGGCCGTAGAAAAGGGTTTTTCCCTTGGACCGCTCCAACACTATTTGGATTTTTTCAAATACGGATGCCCTCCTCATGGAGGCTACGGCTTTGGATTGTCCAGGATGCTGATGATCCTTCTTGGTCTTAACAACGTAAGGGAGGTGACCTATCTCTACCGGGGGCCTAACAGGCTTTCGCCGTAGATTAAATCGGTCATAAATATTAACAATCAAAAAGCCTGGTGGAAGTTTTCTTCCGCCAGGCTCATTTTTTTGAAATAATAATTATATGTTCATCCGTAATAATTTTAAAAAGTAGGGCGTACCTTTACATTATTTTATGTAAATGTTAAGCTGATTTAAAAGTGGATAATTTAAAGTTGTCATCTGCTCCTTAAACAATTTAATCATCGACGCACAAGGAGGTGCAAAAATGGAAACAGGAAAAAATATCAGCACGATTTTTAATATCCCGAGCATAGCGTTGGAAGAAATAACGTCGTTATATGAACAAATGAAATTGTTGCTACCAAGCGGTGTAAATTGTTTTTTCACGAGAAGTACCTATAAAGATGTTTACGCTTTTTTCGAGGAGGCAAGTAGACATTACGATAGTGATTTAAAGAATCCTTATTGGTCTTTCTCCCATGAAATTTTAAAGTTTATTTTAAGAAAATTTATTACTGAACATTTTCGCAGCGACCAAAAGATACGAGTATTTGACGCTGGGGCGGGGACAGGGAATTGGTCTCAGTATGTTTTAAGCCTCAACGAGGGCATTGATGGAATTCTCTTCGACATGAATCCAAATATGTTAAAATTTGCGTATTCAAAAATCGCGCAGTTACATTTGAATCCCGCAAAAATCGTTGAAGGAAATTTAGAGGTGGCAAGTGATTTCCCTCGTGAGCGAAGCAATCTAATACTGTGCATGCACAACGTAATCGGCTTGGGGAGAAATACCGACCTAATGTTGCATAATTTATTCTCATATCTTGAGAATGGCGGCCTTGCTTTCATTATGGCGGCCAATAAATATCATGCTTTCAATTTTACAAGACAATTTGGAGGTGGAATTGAGACATCAAGAGTATTGAACGACGGAACTGTAAAATTCAAACCAGATATGCCGGAAATGTTTTGCTATACTCCGCGGGAGTTTTCCAACATACTCTTTAGTGCGGGTTTTAGAGAGGTAACTGTTTTAGGTTTTCCGGTAACAGTTTATCCATCGCCAAATGACGCCAAGTTGTTGAGAACAGATACTTTTGATCAGCGGCTCAAAGACTCTCGAGTGAGAGGAGAGTTACTTGAGCTTGAAAAAAGACTTTGTCTTTATCCTGAACTAGCCTATAAAGGAGGCAGTAGTCTTATAGCCATCTGCAAGAAAGTGCGTCAAGGTGAATAGAAACAGAAAAATCTTTTAACATAGAAAGTTTCTAGAATAAAAATAAACCCAGTTATAAGTAGCTGGGTTTTTCTTTTTTTAATAAATGGTTTAACGATTTTAACCCTTTTTCTTTATCAATCAGCTTTTCATAATATTTATTTTTTTCCCAATAAATTTTATAAGCATTCGCTAATTTTTTCGAATTTATAATTCTGAATTTGTCATCTATAATTTCAATAGCACAACAATTATCCATCGCGATAGCTACGCCCGGAGTTTTTTCCATCATTTTTTTTAGATCATCTTTTCTGTAAGCCTCAACATCATAGTGGGGGCAATGGAGCGCGTTTATTAACCCTAGGCCCTTAACTTTAATTAAGTCCGCATTTGGATTAGAGAATTTTCTTGAATCGGAATTTCCATATTTAAACCAACAGATAGACCCAGCACTTAACCCTGACATTACGATTCCTTTTTGGTATGCCTTTATTAAAATTTTATCTGTACCAGTTTTTTTCCATATTTGCATCATCTTTAAAGTGTTGCCCCCACCGACGTAAATTATATCTGATTTTAAAATTTTGTTTTTAATTTCCTTTTTGTTTGGGTTATTTTTTATCAAATATAACACATCAGTTTTGCAACCAAGGTTTTTCCCGAAATGTTTTTCAACTGTTTTATAATATAGTTCCGAGTCTGAGCTTGCCGTCGGGATAAAAAGAAATTTCGGCGTTTTTTTACCGGTTAATTTGATTATTTCTTTATCTATTTGCGTGGTCTCAACGGGATATCCCGGCCTGCCGATTTCTCCGCCGCCAATTGCTACTATCTTTTTTATTAATTTATTTTTGCCCTTTTCTTTTTTTAACATAATATAAATATAACACAATTAATTACATTACCGCAATATTGTTATTTTTTGTTAAAAGTAATTTTAAAGCTACTTTTTAAAAAAATGCGCATCTATTAAAGGTGCGCATTACATTTCGTTATTTTTTTGATTATTTAACCATTCGTTTTTAAGCAACCCCAAAATGGCTATATCCCAGTATCTACCATTTTTAAAAATTGCCGAACGAAGACAACCCTCTTGCTGAAGCCCTATCCTCTGGAATAGGGGAATCCTTTTATAGTTAAATTCAAAAACCCACGCCCAAATGCGATGTAAATTCAATTGGCTAAAGCCGTAATTTACAAGGAGTGATAATGCTTCTGAGCCGTATCCTTTGTCCCAGTATTTTTTTTCTCCAATGATGATGCCAATTTCCGCGTTACGGTCTTTCCAGTTGATTTTATTGACAGCACAGGTTCCAATTGCGACAGATTGCCCCTCCACGCTTATTTCTATTACGAAGATAGCGTCATTTGCCTCAGAAGAGCTTGCCGCCTCTATCCACTTCTCTTCAGAGAATTCTGATATGGGGAGGTATAAGTACATATTTTGGAGCATTTCCGGATCATCACACCATTTTAAAAGATTTTGTAAATCGTCTTTTCTTACTGACCTTAATATAACATTTTTTCCCTTAAGCATTGTCGTCACCCCTTTCAATAAGCAATGGTTAAATATCAAATTGTTTTATTACGATTTTATTTAAAAAGATCTTTTAGAGTATTAAATACTATATAAATTTATTACTCAGTTGTCAAGGCCCTTGACATCTTTTTCACCCTGTGCTACTGTGTTAATATAGTGATACAAAATTAAACTAAAATATATGGAAAAGTTTAAGTTTAATAAGAAAACCGATGAATTGTTTAAAGCTATGATTAGCCTAAAAACCGTAAAAGAAGCCGAGAAGTTTTTCCGTGATTTATGCACGATTGATGAGCTTAAAGAAATGAGCGAACGCTGGCAAATCGCTAAAATGGTTAATCAGGGCTCGCCCTACCGTGAAATCGCGAAAAAGCTGGACGTTAGCACGACGACCGTGGCGCGCGTGGCTTTATGGCTTAATAATGGCGAGGGCGGCTACCGCCTGGCTTTAGATAGGCAAAATTCTCATCATAACTCTTCCAGCGCTTTTAAGAAGAGTTGAGTTTTTATTTTCTCTTAATCAAACTTTAACCCTTCTTGAAAGTCAGGAAGGGTTTTTTAGATCTTTAACAACTTAACTACGGAGGCGCAACATGGAAAACGGGAATAAGGTGAAGTTTGGTTGGAAGGAGGAGGTGGCGAAGGTTTGGCTGGAAGAGGGAGGCGAAATAATACTGGATTTTTGCAAACTGCGAGGTTATTTTGCTAAAGGTATAAACGAGAGAGAAATCATGCCGGTCGTGGTCCAGAATGCGATAACCAAGGAAGTTTTGATCTTGGCTTATGCCAACAAGGAAGCCCTTAGGTATTCACTACGCAACCGCGTGGCGGCTTTCTGGTCAACCTCTCGCGATGAGCTTTGGGTTAAAGGCTTAACTTCGGGCAGTACTCTGAAATTGGTTGAGGTGCGAGTGAACTGCGACCAAAACTCATTGCTTTATTTAGTTGAGCCGCTAAATAACGCTGGCGCTTGTCACACCAAGGATGAAAACGGCTATCGAGCGAGTTGCTATTATCGGGTAATATCAATTGACGGGAAAAAATTACAAAAGTTGGCGAAAGGAGGAGGGGTGGCGAATATTACAAATTTGCCGGAGCAACCGGCGTCCTAGTCCAGGATTTCAATATCGTATTGTGAGAAATTCCGGTTAAACATTGCCCGAGTGCGAGAGAATGAAAAATTCTCTTGCCCTCGGGTTTTTTATTGAAATTTATCAATAATTATGGTAAGATTTTTGTATGGATAATAAATTAGAAAAAATGGTTTTTGCTTGGGTGATGGCCGATAAAAATAATTTGCCTAATTCTAACGAGGAATATTGCGAAACCCGCGATATTTTTCAGGCGCGGCTTGATAAAACGTTAAATGGCTTATTAAACTCGGGGAAAATTAATGAGGAAACTGTTTATATCTTGGCAGCCATTGTCGGCGAAATTGGCAATAATTCTTTTGATCACAATATAGGCAGTTGGCCGGATATTATGGGCGTGTTTTTTGGCTATGAACTGGTAGATGGAGAATTAAAAATAACTTTGGCTGATAGGGGCCAAGGATTGTTGGCGACACTCAAGAGAGTGAAGCCGGAATTAAAAAATGACAGCGAAGCGCTGTTTACCGCTTTTAACGAAAGAATCTCGGGTCGGGCGCCGGAGCCGAGAGGCAATGGCCTTAAATTTGTCAAAGAAAATATAAAAAACAGAAAAATGCATTTGCTATTTAGGTCGGGATTTGCTTCGGCGGAGTTGAATGATAAAATGAAGATTGAAGAAGTTGGCGAGAATATAAGAGGCAGTCTGGCGATTATAACCTACCAATATGCTAATTGAATTAAAAAAATTTGGAGAAATTTTGGTTTCTCGGCCGGCCGGCCGCGAGGCTTTTTTAGCCATGTCTGCTTATTTGACCAAGGGATTACCGGGAGACGAGGCCATTGAAATAGATTTTTCCGGCGTCAAGGTCTTAACTCCTTCCTGGGCCGACGAGGTTATTACCAAAATCGCCAAAGATTTTAAAAACGTAAAATTAATCAATTTGTCCAATCCGACAGTAAAAGCGACTCTAAAAACGTTAACGGAATATTCCGGATTGCGGATATGATTAATTATCACAAATAACTTTATTTATATTATAAGGTCGTTTGTAAGAACGGCCTTAATTATAAATTTTATGCCTCAAATAAAATTAAGGCCGCAAAAAGTCAGCGATGCCAAAAGATTTTATGAGATTTTAGGCAATCCAAATTTTATTTTTTTCGGCGCGCGGCTGAAGTCGGTCGCGGACGAAAGAAAGTGGCTCAGAGGAAACGCTAAACGGCAAAAAGATAATATCAGCTGGAATTATACGATTATTTATGGCAAAGAGGTTGTCGGCGGAATCAATGTGAAAATAAATTATCACCGGAAATATATTGGCGAGATCGGTTATTTTTTAGATGAAAAATATTGGGGCAGGGGTATCACCAGCCAGGCGGTAAAATTAGTTGAGCCCATCTGTTTTAAAAAATTAAAATTGTCGCTGATTGAAATATTAATGCAGCCGGCTAATAAAGCCAGCGAGAAAGTTGCCATAAAAAATGGCTATATAAAAGAAGGGAGATTGCGAAAAGTGGTGAGGAATAAAGAAGGGAAGATGAAGGATTGTTATATGTACGCTAAAGTTTTGTAAATATATATGAATAAACCAAATTATAAAAATGGCAGCATAGTTAATTTAATGGCTTCAATTAAAAAAGTGTTTGGCGGAAAATCCTGCTATGAACCGCTTAAGGGTTTTGATATTTCCGATATTTCTAAAAATGTTGTTTTGATTATTATAGACGGTTTAGGCTATGAATATCTCGTGAAAAATGGGCAGAATAGTTTTTTGCAGGAAAATTTAAAAGGGAAAATGACCTCGGTCTTTCCGGCCACGACCGCCGCGGCCATGACATCTTACGCAACCGGGCTGGCGCCGGCAGAGCACGCTCTAACCGGCTGGTTTATGTTTCTAAAAGAAATCGGAATGATAACAAGAATTTTACCGTTTAATTCCCGCGCCGGAGGTTTTAATCTGGGAAAAGGCCATATAAAATTTAAAGATATTTACAACGCTAAAAGTTTTTTCCAAGGCCTTAAAGCAACTTCAATATCCATTAAACATAAGAATTATATTGATTCTGAATATAACCGCTTAGTCGAGAAAGGCGCGAAAAAATTTTCCTTTTCAAATCTCAACGATTTTTTTAAACAAATATCCAAAGCTCTTAAAATAAAAAATAAAAGAAAATTTATTCTGGCTTATTGGGGTAAGCTGGACACGCTTTGCCATGAAAAAGGCACGGATAGCCCGGAAGCAAAAAAGCATTTTAATCTGCTTGATAAAAAGATAAAAGCTTTAGCCGAATCGCTAAAGCATAAAAATATCACGATAATAATTTCAGCCGATCACGGTTTAATCGATACCAAGAAAAAAAATAAAATTATAGAATTAAAAGACCATCCAAGATTTATGGAAACTTTAGCTCTGCCGCTTTCAGGGGAGCCGCGAACGGCTTATTGCTACGTTAGGCCGGGGAAAGTAAGGCAGTTTGAAAATTATGTAAAAAAAGAATTTAAAAAATGCTGCGAAATGCATAAAAGCGACGATCTAATCAAAGAAAATTATTTTGGCTTATTTAAGCAGAATAAAAAATTAAAAGATAGGGTTGGCGACTATGTGTTAATTATGAAAGAAGATTATATTATGAAAGATTTGGTTTTAGGCGGTAAACGAGATATTAAAATCGGTAACCATGGCGGCGTCAGCGATGAAGAAATGTTTGTGCCGCTGGTAGTGATTAAGCAAAAAATATAACGTTAAAATGCTTGTGAAATATAAGAAATATGGTATAATATTAGTATGACAATACACGATTTTATTAAAAATAGAAGGCATTTAATTTGGTGGGTGAAGGATTATAACGCGCTTAATGTCGAATCGATTGTTGAAGCGACTCTTAATTATGGCGACTGGGATGATGTACAGGCGCTGATTAATATTTTGGGCATTAAAAAAATGGCTGAAATTTTTCGCGCCAAATCAAAATTATCCGAAATCGGCCGGCAGAATTATTCCGCCAAGGTGAAACATTACTTTACTCTTTATTTTAATAAATATGCATAAGGAAATTTTAAGCAATGAACAGCTTGAGTTTTTGCGGTTGATTAAATCATTCAACGGCGATTTTGGATTAGTCGGCGGCACCGCTATCGCTTTGCATTTGGGCCATCGTCGGTCGATAGATTTCGATTTATTTTCTTCGCAAGAATTTGATACTTTAAAAATTAGAAAAAAAATTTTAAAATTTAATAAAATCGACCAGGTCATTCATGATGAAGCCGGACAATTTTCTCTGCAGATTAAAGGCGTGCGCTTCACCCTTTTATTTTTTCCTTATCCGATTAATTTTTCAGAAAATTTCGAGGATATTATAAAACTTCCGGATTTATTGGTTTTAGCGGCCATGAAAGCTTTCGCGCTAGGCAGAAGGGCTAAATGGAAAGATTATATTGACATCTGCTTTATCGCCAGAAAATATGGCGGCATTAAAGAAATTTGCGCCAAAGCGCGCGATATTTTCGGCAACGAATTCAACGAAAAATTATTTCGTACCCAGTTGGCGTATTTTACCGACATAAATTATTCCGAAAAAATAATCTTTATGCCGGAGTTTGAAGCGAGCGATGAAAAAATTAAGCAAGAGTTGACGGAGTTCAGCCTGGCGTAGCGGCGATACAACGCTAAAATAATTTGTAAAAATTTTTAACGAAGAAGGCTTGAGTAAAATCAGGCCTTCTTTATTATTTTTTCACCTTATGGTGTTAAATGTACAAAACTATTGACAATAAATTATTTGTTTCTTATAATTTAATCAACCTAATCATTGAAGGAAAATAGTAAGAAGCGGACTGGCTTTTTAGCGAGCCGGGGCAGTTGCAAGCCCGGCAGGCCAAGCGTTTCTGAACGCGCTTCCGGAGATTGCCGGCTGAACCCTAAAGTAGGCCGGAGCGGTTAGCTACCGCGGGCAAATAGCTTAATGAGCGCCTCGATGATAAATCGGGGAATTAGGGTGGTACCACGAGATTAAATAACCTCGTCCTTGAATAGAATTTTTTCTATTTAGAGACGAGGTTTTTTTAAATATTATATGTTAAAAAATCAAACACACAAAATTATAAACAGACGCCGCGCGACTCAAACTATTTTTTTGAGGCTGTTTGTTAGTGCTTAAATATTAATAACTTTACAAACTATCAAGCGGCCTCAAAAAGGCCGTTTTTTAGTTCTTTAAAAATGAAAGGAGGTGAGATGGCGGCGTGATGATTTTCAGGGGAGTATAAAGAATGGATTGTCTAGATAGCGAAATTTAACAAGAATTAGGAGGATCATATGAAAAAAGATTTTAGATTTGCCGTGATGCAGGTAACGTTTCGCGCTGATGAGATATTAAACCTTCCTCTGGCTTTTCGCGACTTGAAGGAACTTGGTCTTGACGTGATCAAGATTCAACCGAAAGGTCAACGTAGTCTTAAAATAAGAGTGGTGTTGCGTCGGCCGGGAATTTCCAGAAAATGCGCGGTTAGCGCTACGTTTATAAAACTGCAAAACTATTTCGGCGACGCTGTGGTCGAGACAACCTTCAGTAAAGACAAATTATAGACATGATTCAGCCGGGAGAGTTTAATGTTTTTAATTAAACTCTCCCAATTAACTAATCTTAAAGGAGATAAGCTATGAAAAGAATTATCATCAGGCTGGCTGAGAATGACGATATCGGCAAGATCCATGATCTTATTGGAAAATACTCAAAAGACGAGGTCCTTTTGCCAAAAAGTTTGGAAAAAATAAAGGACATGTTGCCAAGTTTTTTAGTGGCTCAATATGATGGTCGGTTCGCCGGTAACGTAGGTTTTAAAATTGACGAAGATTTCCAAGCAGAAATTGTGTCATGGGTTGTTGACAAACAATATCACGGACATGGTATCGGAGGAGTTCTTATTACTTCCGTGATGGAAAAGATCGAAGACCTGGGCATAAGATCCGTCCTGGCTTTAACCACTCGTCCCGGCACTTTCGAAAAGCATGGCTTCAAGGAAGTGGACAAAAATTCCTTAACCAAGAAGATTCTGGCGGATTGCAGCCACTGCCCGATTAATAAGGCAGTGCCCGGTTCCGTGGAATGCAAGGAAAGAGCTTTTCTTAAGAGTTGGTAAATAAAAAAGGCTTGAGTAAAATCAGGCCTCTTTTATTTTCGCGCGCTGGCTTCTAAGATTTTATGCCAATGATTATGCCCCGCTTCATCGTCGTAGAAATCAAATATCGCGGTAGTGATATTTTTAAAACTTTGTTTTTTCAATAATTTTTTTAACAAATCAGCGGTTAAGTCGGATTTACTGTTAGTATCGGATTTATCAAAAGTATGGATAAAAAACCAACCGCCGGTCTTTAAATTGTCATAGGCTGTTTTTATAAGCTGCCCTTTATTTTTTAATTTTTGCAGAACATAATTTGAATATACTAAATCAAACGGCCGGTTTTTTGATTGATAAGGTTTTTCTAAATTTACGCCGGTTTTTATATCAACGCCTTCGCCCTGCCAGCCAAGCCTTTTAAATCTTTTATATCAGAAAAATCACCGGCGCCTAAATCCAAGGCTTTACCTGGGTTTTTAAATTTAACGTCTATGTTAAATTATACAATAAAAAACGCTGTTTAAAAAGAAAAACAGTTTGGTTAATATAAATGGATTTTTAAATTATTTTTTATTGTGAGATGAAACCAGTCTTCTCGGTAAAGATTAAATTTACGCTTTGCCGATTTTTAGTAAAAACTGCTCAAAAAGTTATATTAGAAGCAGACTGCCCTTTTGCTCTCTGAATTTTAAAAAATTTATTAAGAATATGCCAATACCAATATAGGTAGGCACGTAGGATTGACAACACAATAAAATATCTATATAATTATTTATTCAAGTAGTCCTTTACAACTAATACAATTAATAAAAAAAGGAGAAAATATCATGAAAAAAGTATGTATGGTAGGAACTGGATATGTAGGTCTAGTGACAGGAGCTGGTTTAGCTAAATTGGGTCATGATGTTACTTGCGTAGACGTGGATGCAGAAAAGATTAAAATTTTACAAAACGGCGGTATTCCATTTTTTGAAAAGGATTTGTTGCAGCTTGTCCATGATGGTTTATATGCGGGCAATTTACACTTCACAACATCTTTAGAAGAGGGGATAAAAGAGACTCCATATATTTTTGTGGCAGTGGCGACTCCGCAATCATCAGCAGGAGAACCTAATCTTTCACAGCTTTTTAAGGTCGCAGACAGTTTGGCAGCCCTGACGACTGATCCTAAAATGGTTATTATCAAATCCACTGTTCCGATAGGAAGTATTAATGATTTTAATGTTCGGTTAAAGCAGGGCAGTGCAAAAGGAAAAAACTTCAAACTTATTTGCTGCCCAGAATTTCTTGCCGAAGGATCTGCTGTTCACGATTTTTTCTTTTCGACAAGAACTATCTTTGGAGCGCCAGACGAAGAGACTGCAAGAGAAGTTGGGAGATTGTTTGAAGGAGTGTCTGGTCCACGTATTTACACCAGTATAGAGACGGCTCAACTTATCAAGTACGCTAGCAATTCATTTTTGGCCTCCCGAGTGGCCTATATAAATGAGATTTCTCGTATTTGTGAGCTATTTGGCGTTGATGTTCGTCACGTTGAGCAAGGCATGCTACTTGATCCTCGATTCGGCAATAGCTATCTTAATGCAAGTATAGGTTATGGCGGAGCTTGTCTACCTAAGGACTTGGCTGCTTTGATTTATACTGCACGTTCATCTGGTTATGAGCCTTTGTTATGTGATGCTATCGCAGAGCAGAACAAACAACAAATTCAACATACAATTGATCAGATTTGCCAAATGGTCGGAGAAGGAGAAAAAGTTACGATATTTGGTATCTCTTTTAAGGCTGGAACAAGTGACGTTCGTAATTCGTTAACTATCAAAATAATTCAAGGTCTAATTGATCGATTCCGTATAGTAGTGGCTACTGATCCCGAAGCGCTTGAATATGCCAGTTCTTTGCCGGAAATATCGGCCGCGATTTTAATCAAGAATCCTTGGGAAGCAGCAAACCAATCGGATGCTCAAGTATTCTTAACTTCTTGGCCTGAATATAAATTGCTCAATTTGGAGCGTTTGTATAAAGTTGTAAATAAGGCAAGAATTTTTGATGGTCCGGGTATATTTGACCCTCAAGTTGTGGAGCGAATCGGCTTTAAGTATATTGGAATTGGCCGAGTTAAGGCAAATAAAATGATGGTAATAGATTGCTAAACAGTTATTGACTAAGAAAGGAGATGGTGATATGAGAATCTTATTAGTCGATCCGCCATTTCAGCGTTTTATAGGTTTTTATCGTTTTTACTTTCCTCTGGGAGTTACATATTTAGCCGCTATGTTGAAGCAGGCTGGTCATGAAGTATTAATATATGACGGCGAGCTTGATGCGGATTGTAGTAGCCCCTCGATGAAAGATGTTGCAAAAAATCACCATTTGTATATTGAGGCGCTGCGTGATGACATGAATCCTATTTGGTCAGAGTACATCAAGTTGTTGGGTGATTTCGAGCCGCAAATAGTGGGTTTTTCAGTTTTAACCACAAAATTATCCTCCGTTGTTAAAATGATAAAGCAAACGAAGCAGTACAATAGTAACATAATTGTTGTTGCTGGAGGAGAGCATGTAACGATAAGACCCCATGATGTATTAAATAAGCAAGCTGACTACGTAGTATGTGGCGAAGGTGAACAAGGCATCGTTCATCTAGTTCAAGCCTTAAGCGAAGGAGGTTGTCCGCAGAAAGTAATCTCGCGTCCTTTAATTGAGGATCTAGATACAATTCCACCTCCAGCCATTGAATGTCTACAAAAGGTTAAATCCTATCGTCCTATTGATCTGGGGCTGATGATGTCGGCGAGAGGATGCCCATTTTCATGTTCATTTTGTGGTCTTTGTGTAATGTGGGGGCATAAAGTCAGGTACCATTCCATTAGCAGAATTGTTCAGGAAATGATTACTCGTATGGACAAATATGGAACGAGATATTTTTCGTTCCGTAATGGGACGTTTACGATTGATAGGAAATGGGTAATAGATTTTTGCCAAAAGTTATTGGACGAGAAACTTAATGTGGGGTGGGAATGCTTAACTCGTGTTGACACAATTGACGATGAGCTGGTGCAGATTATGAGAAAGGCCGGATGCAATACTATCAGACTCGGGATAGAATCTGGTAGTGAAGAAGTTTTAAGATATATGAACAAGGGTATATCTTTAGCTCAGATTCGTAATGCGGCAGACATCCTAAATCGTAGTGGCGTGTTTTGGTCAGCATATTTTATGCTGGGGGTTCCAATCGAGACAGAGAGTTCAATGAGAGCAACAGTAGAACTAATTAAAGAAATAAAACCACCGTTCGTGACTTTGGCTAAGTTCACGCCTCTGCCAGGTACAAAAATGTATCAAGAAGTAATCAATGGTAATCTTTTAAAAGAAGATGATACTGACTGGACATGGGCTGCAAACCAATCACTGGATCAGGCTTTTGTAAAAGGCATGGATCCTGAAAAGTTCTTAAATATGTTTCATGATATCGCTCAGTTTGTTGGAGAGCATAATAAAGAGCACATCTTATTACGTTCAGATCCTCGCCTGAAGGATTAATAATACTATGCGTAATAAGAAGGGGGCAGATCTAATCGCCCCCTTTTTTTATATTTTTTTATTGCTATAATATAGAGTAATATGGCTAAAAAGAAAATTTTACTTTTAGGCGCTAGCGGCTTTTTAGGGTCAAAATTACTAGAGACCGCGCCTGATAACAATGATTTAGTAGTCTCTTATAGGGAGCAAAGACTTAAAATAAAGAATAAACAGGTTAAAATAGACCTGCTAAATTTTAATGATCTGCGGCAGAAGATTAGCGGGATTAAACCGCAGATTATTATCCATGCTGCCAGAGTTAGTTCTTTTGATAGCGATCCGTCTAAAGCAAAAAGGGCCATGATTGAATTAGCAAAAATAGTCGAATCAGTTGAATCTAAATTGATCTATATTTCTTCTGACGCGGTTTTTGACGGTAAAAAAGGAAATTATAAAGAATCAGATGAGACTAATCCATTGACCGATCATGGCAGAGCCAAGCTAGCGGCCGAGATCGTGATAAAAAATAATTTAAATAATTTTATTATAATTAGGCCAAGCTATATCTACGATGATTGTTTAAATAAACTAGACAAAAGAGAATTTGAGCTATTAAATAAAATTAAAAATGGAGAAATAATTTATCGTTTTGAAAATATGTTCCGCTCTCCGATCTTGGTCAGGGATCTTGCCGGCGCGATTTGGAAATTAGCAGCCAAAGATTTTGTAGGTACAATACACATTGCCGGCGAAAGAAAAAATATCTATCAATTTTATATGGAATTGGCCGAGAAGGTAGGCATAGATTCTAAATTAATAAGACCTAATTTTATTAGTAACGTCAATAAAAATATTGCGCCCGACACGTCTCTTAATACAGATTTAGCGGCTAAACTATTGGGTGGTATTTAGATTTATTGTTTTATGTATTTTAAGTTATTATATGCGTTTATATTACATTTTATTTTAGAGAAGATGAGATACATAAGCAACACCTCTAAATTACCCAAACTAAAGATTAGGCATAAAATTAGGAATTAATTTTATAAATATCGTAAGGTGTTACCTATGTACCCGGTCTAGTAAAATCTTGACAAAATCTTAAAATGTGGTATCATAAAAGTGTTATTTAGAATAACACTTTTTAATTTGATTTTAGCTAATATTAGCTAGGCCGAAAATCATTTTAGCGGAAAATCGCTAAAAGAGGATTTATTAACCGGTTAGAATCAAATTAATAATTGTTATAATAACATAGCCTAAAAAGGCTATTAAGATAACATTTAGCTCGTTTAAACACCTTTTTAAAAGGTGAAAATGTATATAAAAAGCGGAGGCAGTCTGTATTCTGTATAAAGATAAATAACTTGAAGAAAGAGAGGTGAGGCGTATGTTGTTTCTAGTCGATCATCGGACGGATTTGGCGAAGCGTGAGGTAACCAAGATCTGGGTGGAAAATGGAGTCCTCGTGCAACGGCTCGCCTCCCATGAATTTGGCGGCGAATTCAAGCGGACAGGGAAGTTCTACCTCGCAGTTTTGCAGGTGGTGTCGATTTGGGCAATGATTACGAATTCAGCCCAAATCATTTTTCGCCTTGTCGGAAAAGATAAATCAGCCCTTTGGAAAGCTATCGCGGTTCGCGATTACAAGAAAATTTCCAAGGAACTGATGAAACTTTGGCTATGCACAAGCTGGGAAATGGGCCGTGATCCGAACCATATTTCCAGTACTTTTGTGGATCGGTTCAGCCGTTTTAACCACCAGGCCAAATGGGGAGCGGCAGGTTGGAAGTCACTGGACGTGTTTTATAACTATTGGGAGAATGTCCAGCCTAAGCTCGGTAGCGATCTTGAGGGATGGCTAACTCGTTTTTGGATTGAGCGCATGGAAAATCGGCAGGCGGTAACCAATCGCCTAAAGATTGCGGTTAATCTGATCGCCGACGCTTTGGTGAAGTTTGCCAAAGAGCCGGAGATTCGTCTTCTGTCCATCGCTTCCGGGTCAGCTCAAGCTGACATTAGGGCAATGCAACGGCATCCCCGCCTGAACATCAAGGCTGTCTTGATTGACTCTGATCAGACGGCGCTTAACGAGGCCAAGAAAGCGATTCAGGAGGCCGGCCTAGAAGAGCGGTTTACGCTCATTCTCGGTAAAACCGATGTGCTGGAGGATGTCTGCAAGACATTTCACCCGCACGTGGTGGAGATGGTCGGATTCCTGGACTACAGGCCGAAGCACAAGGCCATTGAACTTATCGGCCGGATTCGGAATGTTCTTCCGAAGGATGGGGTGTTTATCACTTGTAACATCTGTCCCAATCCGGAGAAGATTTTCCTGAACTGGGTCCTATTATGGCCTATGATCTATCGGACGCCGGCTCAATTAGCGGGGTTGATCTTGGGCGGCGGGTTCACGGCAGAGTCGGTTAAACTTTTCTACGAACCTTTTGAAATTCACGGCATTGCTGTGGCCGTGAAATAACGCAAAAACAGTACCACCGGCGGTGTCATTAAGACCCCGCCGTTTTTTATTTAACAAAAATTCAAAAAATTGTTATAATATTCACATGAGTTTACAATACTTTTTATCTGTCGATAGTTTAATTACCGCCATAGTTGCTTTCGTTTTTGGCTTAATTGTGATTTCAAAAAATTGGCGGAACAAAATAAACCAAACAGGATTTTTGTTAACTGTGGCAACCGCGTTTTGGTCCTTTTTTTATTGGCTCTGGTTGTCGGTTTATGACGACAAAGAAGCGGCTATATTTTGGTTAAGAATGTTATCTATCGGGTCAACATTCATACCGGTTTTTTATTTTCATTGGATTATTTCTCTTTTGGGCATTGAAAAAAATATAAAGAATAAAATAATTTTATTCTTTTCTTATTTATTCGCCTTGGTTTGTTTAATATTTTCTTTTTCGCCTTTGTTTATTAAAGATGTTAGGCCTATAGTTAACTTTTCTTTTTGGCCTGAAGCCGGCTCGCTTTATACAGTTTATTTATTTTTAATTTATTTCGGCTTAGTAATTTATTCCATATTTCTTTTATTGAATCATTATAAAAATTCTTTCGGATTGATGAGGGAGCAAATTAAATATGTTTTACTCGGGTCTATTTTAGGATTTGGCGGCGGCGTAACAAATTTTTTTCTTTGGTATGATATTAAAATTTTACCTTTAGGCAATGTTTTAGTCATATTATATCCAATCCTTTTTTCATATTCAATTATTCGCCATCGCTTAATGGATATTAAATTGGTCATGCGGCGTTATTCGGTTTATCTGGTTTCTTTGTCATTTATTTTAATTTTAGCCACGGCGGTTAAATATTTTGTTGAAATATATTATCCAGATTATTCCAATTGGCTTGACCTGTTTATTTTATTGATTTCAATTTCCATCTATCCTTCCATCAGAAATTATTTTTACCGTTTAGCCAATAAATATTTTTTCTCTTCGCTTTATGATTCGGGCGAAGTTATCGCTTCGCTATCCGACAAACTGCGATCCACTCTTGAAGCGGAAAAAATTTACGAGTATGTTTTTAATACTTTAGCCGGCACTTTTCATATTAAAGCTTTTGGCATTATGATTCTTGACGAAAAAAATAATTTTTATGTTATCAGATATAACCAAGGCTTTAAAGTCGGCGCGCAAAATTATTTTCCCGGAGACGAGTCTTTGCATAAAATGTTTGTGGAGCAAAATAAAATTATCGTTACCGAAGAAGTCAGGCGCCTTAATTTATTCGAAAAAAATCAGACTATTGATTTACTGTTAAAGCTTAAAGTGGAAATTTTAGCGCCTTTAAACGTTAAAGATAAAACCATCGGCTTGATCGCTTTAGGCGCCAAAGAGTCAGGGGATATGTATAACGAAGAGGATTTGCAGGTTTTAGAAGTAGTCGGAGCGCAAGCCGCCATTGCTTTGGAAAATGCTTTATTATACAAAGAAACCAAGAATTTCAGCATTAAAATGGAAAAAGAAGTGGAAAAGGCCACGCGCGATTTAAGAAAAGCCAATATCCAGCTGAAAAAACTGGACGCGGCCAAGTCGGAGTTTATTTCCATCGCTTCGCATCAATTGCGCACGCCCCTAACCGTTATCAAGGGCTATATTTCCATGATGCTTGAAGGTAATTTCGGCGTTTTAACCAAACCGGAAACCGAGTCGCTCGAAAAAGTTTTTTTATCCAACGAAAGGCTAATCCAGCTCGTGGAAAACCTTCTGAATATTTCCCGCATTGAATCCGGCCGATTGCAGTTTGATTATAAACAAGTCGATTTAAACAAAATGGCGGAGAGCGTGATCGAGGAATTATCCGGCAATGCCAAAAAGAAAAATTTGATTTTGCAATTCAAGCCGCCGGCTAAGCCGGTAGCCGAACTTAAGCTTGATGAAGAAAAAATCAGGCAAGTAATGATGAATTTAATCGATAACGGCATAAAATACACTAAGCAGGGCAGTGTGACGGTTAAGCTCGAGCAGACAGATAAGAAGGTCCAATTCTCGGTGGCGGATTCCGGCATGGGCATCAGGCCGGAAGACATGGCAAACTTATTTAAGAAATTTTCCCGCGGCACGGGCACCTCGCTCATCCATACCGAGGGCACGGGCTTAGGCCTTTACGTCGCGCGGATGATGATCGAAGCGCATCATGGCAAGATTTGGGCCGAGTCGAACGGCGAAGGCAAAGGGTCTAAGTTTTGTTTTGAGTTGCCTTTAAAATAGAAAAAGTCATTGCGAGGAGCTTGCAGTCAGGCGACGCGGCAATCTCCGGTTAAACTCCGAGTTCGTGAGATTGCTTCGCTCCTTTCAGTCGCTCGCAATGACAAATCGGAAACGTTAAAATAATTTTGACTATAATTTTAAATTTTGCTATTCTTAGGTTATTAAATAATAAATTAATTAAATTATCTATGAATTTCAGAAACATTTTTTCTAAAGGTAAAGCCGCCGCTAAAGGGAAGAAATTTTTTATAATCGGCACAGTTTTGATTTTATTGGTATTTATACTAATATTAATTGGCGCCAATACGACAATTTTTTCAAATATTTTTTCAAAAAACGTTAAAAAAATTTTGACGATTGAAGAAGCTAAGGCCACGGCGGAAAAATTTATCAATGAAAATTTATTGCCGGCCGGCACTAAGGCCACGATTAAAAACGTTACTGACGAAGGCGATGTCTATAATATTAATCTTGACGTAGCCGGCCAGGACTATACTTCGTATATGTCTAAAGACGGTTCTAAATTTTTTCAGTCAGGCGTAAATATGGCGACTTTCGCCGAGGAGCAAGCGGCTCGACAAGCCGCGGCTTCAGCTAGCGACACTAAAGCCAATCAGGCAACCGAAGTGCCAAAAACCGATAAACCGAAAGTTGAGTTATTCGTTATGACCGAATGCCCTTATGGCTTACAGGCGGAAAAAGGCATTTTACCGGCCTTGGCGGCTTTAGGCAATAAAATTGAGGCTAAAATAAGATTTGTCCATTATTTTATGCACGGCGATAAAGAAGAGCAGGAAACCTATAATCAGATTTGCATCAGGGAAGAGCAAGCGGCCAAGTTTAACGCTTATTTAAATTGTTACGTCGTCTCGGGCGATACCGCCGCCTGCCAAACTACGGCCGGAATCAATAAAGCAAAATTATCCGGCTGCGCGGCCGCCAAGGCTAAAGATTATTATAAGGTTGATTCAGGCTTTAGCGAAGGTTATGGCGTGAGCGGCAGTCCGACTTTAGTAATTAATGGAGTCCAGTCCAGGGCCGGCCGGGATGCGGCCAGCTATTTGGCCGGCATTTGCGCGGCCTTTACCACAAAGCCAGCGGAATGCTCTAAAGAGTTATCAAGCGCGTCGCCATCATCGGGTTTCGGCGCCGGCAGCGATAGTGGCGGTTCGGCCGCAAGCTGCAATTAAGATAGAAGAAATTTTTATAAAAAAAAGGGCGTGTTAAACGCCCTTTTTTGTTTAGGAGGAATGGGTTATAATATAAATAAGATTATAAATTTTCTTTGTCATTGCGAGTCCCGCATTTGCGGGCGAAGCAATCTCCGGTAAAAATCCACGTATATGCCGTTGAACCAGAGATTGCTTCGTCCCCCGGGTCAAGCCCGGGGCTAAAGGCGCTCCTCGCAATGACAAATATTTTAAGCATGTCCGCCATAGAAAAAGATTTTACCATTAAGATTATTATTTTATTTGCCGCGACTTTTGCCGGCATTTTCGGGATTTGGTATGCTTTAATGCGCGAAGAGAGCGTTGATTGGCTAAGCTCGCAAATTTCTCACCAAGTTTCGCCTTATGCCGTAACCGAAACCGAAGACGGCTTGATTATAAGCAATGTTTTAATTGGTTATGGTTTTAAAATGCCCGTAGGCTTTAAAACCACCGGCGCAAAAAATTTTAGTTTTTACAAGGAAGAAGCCGGCGAAAAAAAATGCGAGATTAAACATTTCTATTCGGATGCGGACAAAGTTAATGGACTGGTGGCCGGTGAAGCCAAACTGATTGTTCCTCTGGGCCAGCAGAAATTGGTTTTTGAGCTGGTAAATAAGTTCGAGCAAAATAATTGTGGAAAATATTTATTAGACATAAAAAATAATCTTGAGTTTAATTAAGAGCATTCGTGGCGCTTCGCTAGTATTTCCGCTCCGCTCGGGGTTCTTTTTCTAGGCTTGCTTTTTAAATACAATCGGATATTTAAATGTTTTACTAAAAAACCAGAGATTGCTTCCCCTGGGTCAAGTCCAGGGTCGCAATGACAATAAAATCATGGTTTCCCGCCGGAGTTTATCCGCCTTGGGCGGCCGGAATGACAAAAATAATTGCGCTTGCAATTTTTTTTAAATAGTATATAATAGTTAAATCAATTAAATATCACCTTTAATTAAGCCTTTGGCATAAGGTGGCCGAAGGACTTCTCTCTTTAGAGAGGTTAGGACAATTTTTTTATTTTATGACCGAAGAAACTAAGCTAAATAACGGCCAGCCCGACGTTTCCAACGATGATTTTCAGAAATTATTGGACGCGGAAAACGCGAAAATTCCTCAAGCCGGCGATATTATAAAGGGCACGGTTTTGTCCGCTTCAAAAGCCGAAGTTAAGCTTGATATTGACGGCATCGCCACCGGCGTGGTGCGCGGCCGCGAGCTTTATTTTGAAGCCGAAGAATACGCGAATTTAAAGCCGGGCGACGAAGTCGAAGCGACTATAGTCGAAGAAGAAAACGAAAACGGAGATTTGGAACTGTCATTCAGAAGCGCCGGCCAGCAAAAGGCTTGGGGCGCTTTATTTGACGCTTATGAAAATAGAAAAATTTTAAAATTCAGAGTCCAAGACGCCAACAAGGGCGGCTTACTTGTAAGCTATGGCCAAATTCAGGGATTTTTACCGGTATCGCAGCTGGCGCCGGAAAATTATCCGCGAATTAACGGCGGCGATAAAGGCAGAATTTTGGATAAGTTAAAATCTTTTGTCGGCACCGATTTTGAAGTAAAAGTCATGACGCTTGACGAAAAAGACGAAAAATTGATTGTCAGCGAGAAAGAAGCCTGGCAGGAAAAACAAAAAGATATAATTTCCAAATATAAAGTTTCGAGCGTAGTCGAAGGCACGATTACGGCTTTAACCGATTTCGGAATTTTTGTAAGTTTTGGCGAAAATTTAGAAGGACTCATTCATATTTCCGAACTGGCCTGGCAGCGCATCGATGATCCGTCGGATTTATTCAAAGTCGGAGATAAAGTTAAAGCCGAGATAATTTCCATCGAAGGCTCAAAAATATTTTTATCGGCCAAAAAACTTTTAACCGACCCTTGGCATGACGTGGAAAAGAAATATAAAGTCGGCCAGGTAGTTTCCGGCACGATTCTTAAAATTAATCCGTTTGGCTTGTTTGTTGAATTGGACGCGGATATTCATGGCCTGGCGCATGTCAGCCAAATCGGCTTGGCCGCGGGGCAAAAGATTAACGAGATTTTTCACTCCGGAGAAAAAAAGAATTTTACCATAGTTTCCATAGAACCGAAAGACCATCGTTTAGGCTTGTCGGTTTCAGCCGAAGCAGAAAAGCCGGCGGCTAAAGGCGAAAAGAAAGAGGGCAAGAAAGAAGATAAAGCTGAAGTAAAAAAAGAGACTAAAGACCCTTCGGCAAGCTCAGGACAAGCTGAGGGCGAGAAAAAGGCTAAGCCCAAGAAAGTGAAGAAAGAAAAAGTTGAAGATACGAAAGAATCCTCCTCCGTTGAAGTTACGGAGGACAAGAAAAAAGACAAGCCGGCAAAAAAGAAAAAAGAGAAATAAACATAAAAACGCTCTTAACTTTTAAGAGCGTTTTTGAAATAGACTTGGGCTATAAAAAAATGTTATAATGGATTAAACATTGTCATTGCGACCCTGGGCTTGACCCAGGGGAAGCAATCTCACTAACAGTTTAAATAAATAAGCCTTCGTTGCAGGAGTAATCTATAATTTTAATAAATAGTGCGTTAGATTGCTTCGTCGCCTGATTACAGGCTCCTCGCAATGACACAAATAATAATATGGCCAACCAAAAGGACAATCTAACCTTAGAAAAAATCGTTTCTTTATGCAAACGGCGGGGGTTTGTTTTTCCTGATTCGGAGATTTATGGCGGCATGGCTAATGCCTGGGATTACGGGCCATACGGCGTGGAATTAAAAAATAATATCAAGCAGAGATGGTGGAAAAAGTTTGTTCAAGAACGTGAAGACATGGTTGGGCTGGACGCGGCTATTATTATGAATCCGGAAACCTGGAAAGCCAGTGGGCATTTAAGCGAATTTTCCGACCCCTTGTCAGAATGCAAAAAATGTAAAAATAGATTTAGAACGGATGAATTAAAAGGCGATATAAAACAATGCCCGAACTGCAAAGGTGAATTATCTTCGTCTCGCCAGTTTAATTTAATGTTCAAAACTTTTATTGGTTCGACGGAAGAAAGCGCCAGCGTCGCTTATTTAAGGCCGGAAACCGCGCAGGGTATTTTTACCAATTTTAAAAATGTGATGGATACGATGCGGCCGAAACTGCCGTTCGGCATCGGGCAAATCGGCAAAGCGTTTAGGAATGAAATCACGCCGGGCAATTTTGTTTTTCGAACGCGCGAATTTGAGCAGATGGAAATCGAGTATTTTATTGCGCCGCCGAAAAAAGATAAAGACTGGCAGGCTGTTTTTGAAATGTGGCGCAAAGAAATGCTGGAGTGGCTGGCGGAACTCGGCTTAGATATTAAACATAATATTCACGAGCTTGACGTAGCGGATGGGGAGCGGGCGCATTATTCTAAGCGAACCATTGATTTTGAATACGAATTTCCTTTCGGCCGAAAAGAGCTCTATGGCTTGGCTTATCGCACGGATTATGATTTAAAACAGCACTCTAAATTTTCCGGAGTTGACTTGATCTGCGCCGACGAAGAGAATAATAAATTCACGCCTCATGTCATAGAGCCGTCGTTAGGCGTGGAGCGCACGGTTTTAGCCGTGCTGTGCGAAGCTTATAACGAGGAAGCGGTAAAAGAGGAAACAAGAACGGTAATGAAGTTTCCTTATTGGCTCTCTCCGGTTAAAATCGCGGTTTTTCCTTTACTGAAAAATAAACCCGAGTTGGTGAAAAAGGCCAAAGAAATTTACGATGGACTGAAAAAGAGTTATCTGTGCGAGTTTGATGATAATGGCAATATCGGCAAGCGTTACCGCCGGCAGGATGAAATCGGCACGCCTTTTTGCGTGACCGTTGATTTCGACAGTTTGGAAGACGGTCAGGTTACGGTGCGGGACCGCGATACCATGGAACAAGCCAGAGTTAAGATTAAAGACCTGGAAAATTTCTTCAAGGATAAATTTTCCGCCTAATTGCCAAAACCGGATAAATGCTTTATAATTTATTAAATTAAGGAAATGGATTTCCGCCTACGCGGGAATGACAAAAAATAAATAAATGAAAAATTTAGTTAAAAACTTTTTTATATTTTTTACGATATTTTTGCTGATTGCCGCGCTATTCAGTTATTTCGGCGGCGGCGGGCAAAAAACCGAGCAAGTCGGCGTAGAAACTTTAATCGGGCAAATTAATAATCAGGCAGTGGCTAAAATCGCCGTTGTCGGCAATGAAATCAGAGTAACTTTAAAGGACGGCAAGAGCGAGATAGTAAAAAAAGAAGCCGGCGATACTTTTTCGCAAATCGTTAAGAACTATAATGTTGACCCGAGTAAATTAAGCGGCTTATTGGTTGAAGTCCAGGATAGTTCGGGCCTGGATTATTGGTTAAGCGCGATTTTACCGTTCTTACTGCCGTTTTTATTAATCGCGGTTTTTATTTATTTCATGATGCGTTCGGTCCAGGGCGCTAATTCCAAGGCCATGATGTTCGGCCAGTCCCAAGCCAGAGAAACCGGCCGGGAATTCAAAGGCAAAGTTACTTTTAAAGACGTGGCCGGAGCCAAAGAAGCTAAAGAAGAATTATCCGAGGTGGTGGAATTTTTAAAAAATCCTTTAAAATTTTCCGAATTGGGAGCGCGCACGCCGCGCGGAGTTTTGCTTTTAGGTTCGCCGGGCACCGGTAAAACCTTATTGGCCCGCGCCGTGGCCGGCGAAGCCAGCGTGCCGTTTTTTTCCATTTCCGGTTCCGAGTTCGTGGAAATGTTCGTGGGCGTCGGCGCTTCGCGCGTCAGGGATTTATTCCGCAAAGCCAAAAAGAGCGCGCCTTGCATAATTTTTATCGATGAAATCGACGCGGTCGGCCGCCGGCGCGGCGCCGGTCTCGGCGGTTCGCATGACGAACGCGAGCAGACTTTAAACCAAATTTTAGTGGAGATGGACGGCTTTGACCCGAACACTAACGTTATCGTTATCGCGGCGACTAACCGCCCCGATGTTTTAGATCCGGCGCTACTGCGTCCCGGCCGTTTTGACCGCCGGGTGATTTTAGACGAGCCGGATCTCGCTGACCGAGAAGCGATTTTAAAGGTTCACTCCAAGAAAAAACCTTTAGGCAAAGAAGTAAGCTTAAAAAGAGTGGCTGAAAGAACCCCGGGCTTTACGGGCGCGGATCTCGCCAATCTTTTAAATGAGGCCGCGATTTTAGCCGCCATGAAGAATAAAAAGATAATTGATTTGGAAGAAATTTTTTCTTCGATTGAAAAAGTTATGCTCGGCCCGGAAAGAAAATCAAGAATTTTATCCGATAAAGAAAAAAAGATTACCGCCTATCATGAAGCCGGCCATGCCATCGTCGCGCATTTTCTGCCCAATACCGATCCGGTGCAGAAGGTTTCCATTATCGCCCGCGGCCAGGCCGGCGGCTATACTTTAAAAATACCGTTGGAAGATAAGCACATGTATTCCAAAGTCGAGTATGTTGAAGAAATCGCGGTGCTACTCGCCGGTTATGTCGCCGAGCAGGAAATTTTCGGCGAGGTTACTACCGGCGCCACTTCCGACCTTAGGCGCGCCACCGGATTGGCCAGAAAACTGATTACCGATTTCGGCATGAGCGAATCTTTAGGCCCGCGCACTTTCGGCGAAAAAGACGAAATGATATTTTTAGGCAGAGAAATCCATGAGAGCCGCGATTACAGCGAAAAGGTGGCCGAGGAAATTGATAAAGAAATATCAAATTTCATTGATAAAGCCGTGCATCAAGCTAAAGGCATAATTAAAACCAGACATGAATTTTTAGAAAAAGTCGTGGCCGAGCTTATGAAAAAAGAGACTTTGGAAAAAGAGGAATTTGAAAAAATTGTCGGGGAAAAGGAAAAAGAAGAATAATCTTTATCGTAGAATAGTGTTTATAAATAGATTTTGTGGTATAATATGGATATTAATTATTAATTCTTGCCGCTTAGCGGCTGAAGGAGGCTTCTATGCCATTTTATAGAAATATTTTACGACAAGCCTGGAGCTTAACCTGGCGCAATAAATATCTTTGGTGGTTTGGCATTTTCGCGGCGCTACTCGGCAATGGCGGCGAATTTGAAATTCTATTTAATAATGCCGGCGCTAATCCCGGGCAGGCTTTATTCCCGGCTTGGCAAAGAATCGCTTCCACCGGAGTATTCAGCGGCCAGACTTTAGCCAATATTGGAAATTTGTTTAGGCATGATACTTTAAACATGATTTTTGTCTTAACTGTTTGTTTAATCGCTTTAGCTATTTGTCTGTTTTTGATTTGGCTGGTTATAGTTTCGCAGGCGGCCATAGTTAATAATTCAGCCGCGGCCATTAAGCAGAAGAAGCATGCCTTTAAGGACGGTTTGGATTCAGGGATGTTAAATTTTTGGCCGGTGCTGATTTTAAACATTATAATCAAGGCCGCGATTTATGTATTGCTGGTGGCTATCAGCCTGCCGGCGATTTTTTCCCAAGGAAATTTTAACGCTAATCTTTTTTACATCATTGCCTTGGTAATTGTGGTGCCGGTGGCGATAATTTTATCTTTTATCATGAAATACGCCGTGGCTTACGTGGTGGTTAATAAAAGTAAAGTTATGCCGGCGATCAAGCAAAGCTGCCGGTTGTTTAAAAGAAATTGGCTGATTAGTTTTGAGATGGCGGTAATTTTGTTTTTTATAAATTTATTGGTTGGCCTGGCCATAGTTTTAACGATCCTGATTTTAGCGGTGCCATTTTTATTTCTAGGCTTGATATTTTATTACTCCTTTTCCATGGTCGGCTCTTGGCTGATCGTTATTTTGGCTTTTGCCAGTTTTTTATTCATTATCATTTCGGCCGGAGCGGCTTTGGCGGTTTTTCAGATTTCTTCTTGGACCGGTTTATTCTTAGAGCTTGAGAAAAAAAGCGGCGTTAGTAAACTGGTTAGAATGGTTAATAATATGGTGAAGGCGTAAAAATAGAAAAATATATTTAGATAAAAAGAGTATAACGAAAGTTATACTCTTTTATTTTTTGTCATTTGAAAATTTATTTGCTCTTTTTGTTAATTTTTACATCCGTGTCGCTCCGCTAGGGTTACTTTTTATAACTAAAAAGTAACCAAAAAGTTTTGGGGTGCCTCAATTGGCTAGCTCTTTGATTTATCTAATCCCTGTAAGCCTTGGCGCCAATTCGTCACCCCAAACCCCAGGGTGATTTTTAAATGTTGTGTTTATAAATATAAATTATATAGATTGCAAATTTAGTAAATTTATGTAAAAATATAGTTATTATGATCTCATATTTAAAAGGGAAAATTAAGCATAAAGGCGGCGGTTTCGTGATACTTGAGGTAAATAATATCGGCTATCAAGTTTTTATTTCGCCTTTATTTTATGCTGATTTAAGCCTTAATCAGGAAGTTGAATTTTATACGTATCAACAGGTGCGCGAAGATGCTTTGAATTTATATGGGTTTAAAAGCGTGGAAGAATTGGGGATGTTTGAGCTACTGCTTTCCATTTCCGGCATCGGCCCGAAATCGGCCTTAGGCGTTATGTCCATCGCCACCGTGGCCGATATTAAAGAATCAATCGGGCGCGGCGACCCGGCGCTCTTAACTAAAGTTTCCGGCATCGGCCGAAAAACCGCTGAGCGCGTAGTTTTAGAATTAAGAGAAAAAATCGGCAAATTGGGCGTCGGCGAAAGTAAACTAAGCGGCGATTTATTAGGTTCAAGCGATGAGATTGACGCTTTAATGGCTTTAGGCTATTCGCTGTCGCAAGCGCGGGAAGCTTTAAATAATGTTGATGCGAAAATAAAAGACTCGGGCGAAAGGATTAGGCAGGCTTTAAAGAAGTTAGGGAAGTAAAAGGTTAATTATTATAAGCTACATGATGGTTGGGATAAATTTGTAAAATTTTCTACTGCGGAACTCGCCAGCCCGGGGCTGGCTCAAACAGTCCTCGCACGAAAATTTTACAAATTTATCCCAACCTATATTAGAATAATAAATTATGCAGATAATTAACATAACCGATAAAAAACAGCTTAATGATTTCGTGGGCGGCGAGGAGCATGCTCAATTTTTACAATCTTTTGAATGGGGGGAATTCCAGAAAGAAGTAAGCGGCATTATTTGGCGAATCGGCGCGATAGACGATGGCGGGCAATTAATAGCGTCGGCTAAGCTCGTAAAAAAGCAACTGCCAATGGGCCGAAGTTATTTTTATTGCGGGCGCGGCCCGATTGCAGGAGATAAGAAACGGGTGGCGGAAATTACCAATGAATTATTTAAGACCATAAAGGAGTTGGCGGCGGAGGAAGGCGCGATGTTTTTAAGATTTGAGCCAATCAATGAATTTCAAATTGTTAATTATAATTATCCAATTTCTAAAACCGTTGATGTCCAGCCAAGCCAAACATTGATTTTAAATTTAACTAAATCCGAAGATGAAATTTTACAAGCCATGCATCAGAAAACCCGCTATAATATCCGTTTGGCTGAAAAGAAGGGCGTAAAAATCACTGAAGCCGGGGCCGAACGTTTTGAAGAATTTTGGCAGCTCTTAACTTCTACCGGCGATCGCGATGATTTTAATTTGCATGGCCGCAGTTATTATCAAGCCATGTTAAAAATGGATAATAGCTTTATAAAATTATTGTTTGCCGAATATCAGGGCAAGCCGCTGGCCGGAAATTTGGTAGTTTTTTTCGGCGACACCGCGACCTATATCCATGGCGGTTCTTCTAACGATAATCGCGAGGTAATGGCGCCATACGCCATGCAATGGCAGACTATTAAATTAGCTAAGCGATTAGGCTATAAATATTATGATTTTCATGGCATTGATGAAGCTAAATGGCCGGGAGTGACTCGTTTTAAAATGGGTTTTAACGGCCAAGTCGTAAAATATCCGGGAACGTTTGATTTAGTTTTTGACCAAGGCTGGTATAATATTTATAAGATGGTCAGAAAAGTAAGAAGAACATTTTAAAACCTTTAAAAACTTTTTTAGAAAAAGTTTTTACCCTAAAGGGTATAAATAATATTTTCCCCCTTCGGGGATAAACAAAAAATATTTTGTATCAAATAAAATTTAATAGCGAGCAAACCTGCCCGCAACGCCTCGCAAGCTCGTCTTGCGTGGCAGGCGGGGCTCTACGGCCATTAAATTTTATTTGATAAGTTATTATGGATAAATTGCTACATATTATAAAAAAATACATTCCCGTGAAGATTTTTAAGGCCTTGCAACCGGCCTATCATTTTTTATTAAGCGCTTTAGCTTCGATTTGGTACGGCTGGCCATCCAATAAATTAATCGTTATCGGCGTAACCGGCACGACCGGTAAAACTACCAGCGTTTATTTAATTTCTAAGATGCTTAATTCGGCCGGATATAAAACCGGCTTTACTTCAACGGCCATGTTTAACGATGGTAATAGAGAATGGCTGAATAATAAAAAAATGACCATGTCCGGCAGATTTTTTACCCAGAAAATACTGAAAAAAATGGTAAAAAATAAATGCCAGTATGCCATAATTGAAACCACTTCGCAGGGCGTTGAGCAATTTCGCCATAAATTTATAAATTACGACATTTTAATTTTTACCGGCCTTTATCCGGAGCATATCGAGGCGCATGGCGGCTTTAATAATTATAAACAAGCTAAAGGCAAGCTGTTTCAGCATCTTAAACAAGGTAAAACCAAATATGCTAACGACAAAAAGCAGGTGATTAAGGCTGAAAACGGTTTTAAAAAAATTGAATCCAATCGGGTAAAAAAAATTATTATCGCTAATGGCGACGATAAATATGCTGATTTCTTTTTATCTTTTTGGGCTGAAGAAAAGTGGGAATATAAAGTCAAAAATGTAAGTCAAAATTCAAAATTAAATAATCATATCGTGGAATATGGAGAAATACTGCCAAGCAGTAACGGGATAGAATTTATTATTGAAAATACCAAAATTAATTTAAATTTACTGGGGGAATATAACGCGGCTAACGCCATGAACGCGGTAGGCTTAGGCCTTAGCCAGGAAATAAGTTTGGAAAAAATAAAAATCGGCCTGGAAAAAATTAAAGGCGTGCCGGGCCGGATGGAGTTAATTAAAAGCGCCGAACCGGCTTTTACGGTTATAGTTGATTATGCTTTTGAGCCCGAAGCTTTAAAGAAAATATATAACACTATTTTAAAATTGGAACATAATAAAATAATTCATGCCCTTGGTTCGGCCGGCGGCGGGCGCGACGCGGCGCGGCGGCCAAAACTCGGAGCCTTAGCCGGAGAGAAGGCTGATATTGTTATAATAACCAATGAAGATCCGTATGATGACGATCCTAAATTAATTATTGATCAGGTGGCGGTTGGCGCGAAAAACGCCGGCAAAGCAATTAATAAAAACCTGTTTAAAATTGAAGATAGAAGAGAGGCGATTAAAAAAGCTTTAGCGCTGGCGGAGGAAAATGATATAGTTTTGATTACCGGCAAAGGTTGCGAACAGGCGATTTGCGTAGCCGAAGGGAAAAAGATACCCTGGGATGACAGAGAAGTGGTCCGAGAGGAATTGGATAAGTTGGCAAAAAATAAATAATAATTTTATGTTAATCTTAAGCATTATTTTAAAACATTTAATCTTTTTCCTGGTGGGAATTTTTCAGGATATTTTTATTACTTATTATTTGCAGACCGTCGCTAAAGAATACGCCTGGCGCGCCGCGATTTTTTCCACCCTGGTGACGCTGATAAATTTATTAGTTTTATATAAAATACTTACGGGCATTGAAGATCAGATTATTACAATAATTCTGGCCTATGCGATAGGCAACGGCGTAGGCACGGTTATGGTCATAAAAAAGCGAGAAATAAAAAAGTTTTTTTTCGGAAAATAAGTTTAATTTAATATGAAATTTTATTTATCATCATACAGGCTAGGGGATAAGGCAACCGAAATAATCAGATTAATGCCGGAAAATAAAACCATCGGCTACATTCCCAATGCTTGCGATTATACTAAGGTGGATGTTGATAAAAAAGATAAAACCGACAAGGAAAACATTGCTGATTTAGAAAAACTTGGTTTAAGCGTTGAAATTCTTGACCTAAAAAATTATTTTAATAAAATTGATAAACTAAGAGATAGGATTAATAAACTTGGCGGCGTATTTATCAGGGGCGGTAACACTTTTATCTTAAGGCAAGCCATGAAGTTAAGCGGCTTTGATATTATTTTTAATGAACTTTTGCGTAGAGACGATTTTTTATACGCGGGTTATAGCGCGGGAATTTGTATTTTAGCTAAAAGCTTGGAATCATTAAAAATCGTGGATGACCCGACGGATATGCCATACCCCGAGCTTAAAGAAACTATTTGGGAAGGGCTGGGTTTTCTAGACTATATGATAGAGCCGCATTATGACTCTAATCATCCGGAATCCGCGGATGTTCAAAAAGAAATTGAATATTGTATAAAAAATAAAATACTCTTTAAGGCGTTAAGAGACGGCGAAGTGATTATAATAGAATAAGAAATTTTTAAATAAAAAAGCCCCTTTTTATAAATCGGGGCTCAAACGATGTTGAGTTTTCCAGTATTTTTGGTCGGCTTACTTGGGAATGAGGTGGGCATTCAGCCTGGCCATCTCAATTAAGCGTTGAGAACCGTTAAGTTCTTTATGCCAGAGTTCGTCCTCTTCTGGCGTGAGTGGGCGATCAACCTCCTCGACGGTTTGACCTCTTTCCTCCAGCGTGTGCTCGCAATATACGCGGCCGCAAATAGTGCATAGACTCATGGTTTTCCTCCTCGTTGACTTACATCGTGCACGCCCAAATAATAATTCCGGGTCCGATAAATAGGCCGATGCGCCGCCAAATCTTTTCCATACCTTCTGCGTTTTCTATATAGGGTGAAGGGAGACAGGATTCGACGATAAATGAAAATCCTACAATGCCGAATAGAACTGGCGCAAAAGCCGGTAATTGAATTGGCGAGATTTTAAGCAGAACCAACACTATTCCCCCAAGCTGCAGAATATCGCAGATACAACCTAACATCTTAAGTTTCATAACCATATACCTCCTTAAAATTGGTTTAATGAGCTTTCTATTTAGCCGAATATTGTATTTAATCATACTTTTTAAATTATGTCTATATCTATATTTTCTGAAAAATTTAATCAGATTTTGGAGCGAGCAAAAACTGATGAAAATATAATCGGGCTGTTTTTCGTTGGTTCGCGCGGCAAAGGCTTTGAAAATGAATATTCGGATTATGATATAGCAATTATTACAAAAGATGAAGCTGTTGAAAAACTTAAAACAGAGTTTCCTAAAAATAAATTTGAAAATATTGAATTTATTGTTATGTCCCTGTCAGAATTTAAGGATTATGCCGAGTGGGGTAGCGCTTTTGCCTGGGATAGATATACTTTTTTACATGTTAAAGCCTTAGTGGATAAAACCGGCGAAGTGCAAAAGTTGATAGACGAGAAAGGTTTAATTCCTGAACCGGAGCGGCATAATTTTATTGCCAGCGTATTAGACGATTATATAAATTGGGTTTTTAGGGCAGTTAAATGTTTTCGTAATAAAAATATTCTTGGCGCTCGCCTTGAGGCTTCCGCTTCTATCCCGAGTTTATTAGACGTGCTCTTTGCCCTAGAAAATCGGCCTAAGCCCTTTTTAGGCTATTTGGAAAAAGAGCTTAAAGCTTATCCTTTAAAAAAAATACCGTGGCCAGCTGATGAATTTTTAAAGAAAATTTTATTAATATTATCAACCGCCGATATTAAAACCCAGCAGGAGATTTTAAAAATGATAGAGATATTATTGCGTAAAGAAGGTTTCGGCAAAGTTTTTGACGATTGGAAGGGTAAAGATAAATGGGCGATGGAGTATAGTCCTAATGAATAAAATAAATCGCTAGTTTTAAAAATTTTTCCCTATGTTCTGCCTGTGGATAAATAGGCCTGTCTAAATATAGTAATAACCGGTAAATTAGTCATTATGGCTAAAATTAAAGTAAATTAAATAGACTTGCATTATTTTTAAAAAATTACCCCTAAAATCCTTGACAAGCAAATAAATAGCTGTTAATATTTAAGAAGTTTTCAACAGGTTTAAAAACAGTAAATTATAATATAAGTCTTTTCTGGATTCCCGCCTGCGCGAGAATAACAGATGTAGAAAATCAAACGGCTCCGCAACGAAAGAATCCGAGCGGTAGGAAGATGGTATCTGGCCGTTTTTTTGTTATCAAAAATCCCCCTAACCCCCCTTATCAAAAGGGGGGCTATAAAATATTCAGTGCATATTTTAAATCTTAAATAAGTGAAGACTTATCTCATCAATTAAATATTCAGCGTTAACTCACAGCTATTAGAAAACTGGTTGGGTTTTTTTGTTTTTCAAATAAATTTTAATCCCCCTAACCTCCTTTATCAAGGGGGCATATAAAAAATTATGACTACGAAAATAAAACTGGATAGCCGAAAATTTTTTACCGAAACCAAAGCGGCGATTGATCTGCCCGATTTAATTGAAATACAAAAAGATTCTTATAAGTGGTTTTTAAAAGAAGGTTTAGTCGACCTGTTTGAAGAAATTTCCCCGATTACCGATTTTATCGGCCGCAATCTTGAATTATCTCTAGAGGATTATTATTTAGACGAACCTAAATTTGACGAAAGCGAAAGCAAGGCGAAAAATATTACTTACGAAGCTTCAATCAGGGTCAAGGCTAAATTATCAAATAAAAAAACCGGCCAAAGCGTAACCCAGGAAGTATTTTTGGGCGATTTTCCTCTAATGACAAAAAACGGCACTTTTATCGTTAACGGCATTGAAAGAGTCGTGGTCTCGCAGTTAATCAGAAGTGCCGGCGTTATTTTTACTTCGGAATTTGTTAAGGGCAAAAAATATTATGGCGCCAAAGTCATACCTAATCGAGGCGCTTGGCTTGAAATTGAAACCGACATGAACGATGTCGTCTGGGTCAGAATAGATAGAAAAAGAAAAGTCGCCATTACTTCTTTATTCAGGGCTTTTGGCTATTCGACTGATGAAGAGATAAGGCAATTGTTTATTGATAAAGATAACGTAATCGCCGGAATTGACGGTGAAAAAAATTTACTTAGCTATATTGAAGCCACTTTGGCTAAAGACGCGGCCAAAAATGAAGCCGAAGGCCTTAAGGAAGTTTATAAAAGAATCAGGCCGGGTGATTTAGCCACGACCGATAACGCCAGGCAATTAATCCACTCCATGTTTTTTAGATTCGACCGTTATGACTTTGACCGCGTGGGCCGCTATAAGATGAATAAACGATTTGGCCAAAATGTTCCCAATAATAAAGAGAACCGAGTTTTAAGAAGAGAAGATTTGGTCGCCATAGTTAAAGAAGTCGCCAGATTAAATATTACCCAGGAAAGAGAAGACGATATAGACCATTTAGGCAATCGCCGCGTCAGGGCGATCGGCGAATTGATCCAAAATAAATTCAGGGTAGGACTCGCCAGAATGGAGAGAATCGTCAGAGACAGAATGAGCATTATGGATATTGACTCTCTGACGCCGAATAAATTAATTAACGCCCGTCCGGTTATTAGCGTAGTCAAGGAATTTTTCATGTCTTCGCAGCTGTCGCAATTTATGGATCAGACCAATCCTTTGGCCGAGCTTGAACATAAGCGCCGGTTATCAGCTATGGGCCCGGGCGGCTTAACTCGCGAACGCGCCGGCTTCGAAGTGCGCGATGTGCATACTACCCACTACAGCCGCATTTGCCCGATTGCCACTCCAGAAGGCCCGAATATCGGCTTAGTTGGACATTTAGCCAGCTACGCCAGGCTGAATAGCTATGGTTTTATTGAAGCGCCTTATCGCGCGGTTTTGCATGATATAGAAAATGAGCCGAATAAAACTATCGATAAAATCGCCCGCGAGGATATTTATGAAATTAAGGGCATCGCTTCGGCAGGCTCAGCGCAAGGCAAAAAAGGCAAATTAATTATTAAAGCCGGAGAGATTATCGATAAAAAAACCGCGGTTGAATTAAAGGAAAAAATGGGACACGTTACTATTCCGATTGTGCCGGTTTTAGGCGACGAGATTGTTTATCTTGATGCTTTTGAAGAAGAAAAATATATTACCACGGCCGCGACTACTCCGGTTGATGTCAAAGGATATTTTACGGTCGAGAAAGCCGAGGCCAGAAAATACGGACAGCCTTCGCTTGAACCGGTGGAAAAGATAGATTTAATCGGCGTAGCGCCGAATCAAATCGTTTCCGTGGCCACTTCTTTAATTCCATTCTTAGAACATAACGACGGCATCAGAGCTTTAATGGGAACTAATATGCAACGCCAAGCAGTGCCGTTAATAACGAGTGAGTCGCCGATCGTGGGCACGGGCATGGAAGCCAGGGCGGCCACTGATTCAGGACACATTATTTTAGCTCCCGATGACGGCGAAATCGTTAAAATGGATGGCGGCTTGATTGAATTTAAAGATAAAAAAGGCAAGACTACTAAATATGTTTTAAATAAATTTTTGCGTTCCAACGCTTCAACCTGCATCAATCAGCGCCCGATCGTTAACCATGGCGATAAAGTGAAAAAGGGCGATGTTTTAACCAACAGTTCGGCCGTAGATAACGGCGAGTTGTCTTTAGGGCGCAATGTCTTAGTGGCTTTTATGAGCTGGGAAGGTTTTAATTATGAAGACGCGGTGATTATTTCCGAGCGCTTAATAAAAGAAGATGTTTATTCTTCAATCCATATAGAAAATTATACGATTGACGTGCGCGATACTAAGCTTGGGCCGGAATTAATAACTAACGACATCCCCAATATCAGCGAGGAAAAATTAAAAGACTTGGATGAACGCGGCGTTGTCCGCATCGGCGCCGAAGTTTCTTCCGGCGATATTTTAGTAGGCAAAATTACGCCTAAAGGTGAAACCGAATTATCGGCCGAAGAAAAACTTTTACGCGCGATTTTCGGCGAAAAAGCCAAAGACGTCAGAGACTCTTCATTATATTTAGAGCATGGCGAACATGGCAAAGTGGTCGATATTAAAATATTTTCCCGCGAAGACGGCGATAAGCTGGCGGCCGGAGTAATCCAGTCAATTCAAGTAACCGTCGCTAACTTAAGAAAAATTCAAATCGGCGATAAAATGGCCGGCCGCCACGGCAATAAAGGCGTTATTTCTAAAGTCGTGCCGATTGAAGACATGCCTTATTTGGCCGATGGCACGCCGATTGAAATAATTTTGTCGCCCTTAGGCGTTGTTTCAAGAATGAATTTAGGACAGCTTCTGGAAACCCATTTGGGGTATGCGGCTAAAACCTTAAATTATAAAATAGCCGTGCCGCCGTTAAACGGCGTTAGTGAAGCGCAAATTAAGGCGGAATTAAAGAAAGCCGGCTTGCCGGAAAACGGCAAGGTAACTCTTTATGACGGCAAAACCGGTGAAGCTTATGACAACCAGATAGTCATTGGCTATAAATACATGTTGAAACTCAACCATATGGTTGAAGATAAGATGCACCAGCGTTCAATCGGGCCATATTCTTTGATTACCCAGCAGCCTTTAGGCGGTAAAGCCCAGTTCGGCGGACAACGTTTCGGTGAAATGGAAGTCTGGGCCTTAGAAGCTTATGGCGCGGCTCATTGCTTGCAGGAAATATTAACCATTAAATCGGATGATGTTCCGGGCCGAAGCAAAGCTTACGAAGCAATTATCAAGGGAGAGCCGATTAGAAAATTAAATGTTCCGGAATCATTTAACGTTTTGGTCCGCGAGCTTAAGGGTTTGTGTTTAGACGTTGAACTGATGCAGGGCGATCAGGTAATAAATTTAGAGCGCCAAGGAGACGATAAGCCGATGGAAGAAGGGGAGAGAAGGCAAAATTTTGAGGAAAGAGAGCAAAAGTAAAATATCAATGTCAAATGACAAATTTTCGATGACAAATGAATGTCAAAATTCAAATATCAAAAAAATTATTAGCCATTTGCCATTAGACATTTGGGATGACGTTATTGGTAAAAAGCTGAAAAATTAGAGAATAATTATTATAAATGAATATTAATATATTACACTATTATGCTTAACCCAATAAAGACCACCGACTTTGACGCCATTAAATTAAAATTAGCTTCGCCTGAAGAGATTTTACATTGGTCTCACGGCGAAGTTACCCGCCCGGAAACCATTAATTACCGCACGCAGAAACCGGAGAAAGACGGTTTGTTTTGCGAGCGAATTTTCGGCCCGTCAAAAGATTGGGAATGCTATTGCGGCAAATATAAAAAAATCCGCTATAAAGGCATAATTTGCGATAAGTGCGGCGTGGAAGTAACCAGAAGCTTGGTTAGGCGCGAGCGCATGGGCCATATTAAGCTTGAAGCGCCGGTTTCGCATATTTGGTTTTTACGCGGCACGTCTTCGAAGATCGGCCTGATTTTGGATTTGCCCATGCAAGCTTTAGAAAAAGTGGTTTATTTCGCGAGCTTCATAATTTCCGACGTTAACGAAGATTTGCGCTTGGCCACGATTGAACAAATTAAGCAGGAATATAAAAATAAGAGAAAATCCATTGAAGCCGACTTCTCGAAGCAGGTTAACGAAATTAAAAATAAAAAAGGCAAATTATTGACTCAGGGAAAAAGCGAATTTGAAATCGCCAATATTTTAAGCCAGGAAATCGAATCTTTGGAAAAAATAAAAAATGACAAGCTTAATAATCTTGAGCAAGCTTTTGACCAGGCGCAAAAAGAATTGAAAGAATTAAAGCCCTTAACTATAATTTCCGAAAGCATTTATCAGAATTTAAGTTTAAAATACGGCCATATTTTTACCGCCGATATCGGCGCCAGCGCCGTTAGAAAATTATTGGAAAAAATTGATTTGGATAAAATAATCGCCGGCATAGATAAAGAGCTTCTGACGGCGATTGATTCGAAGAAAGATAAAATGATTAGGCGCTTAAAGCTACTCCGTAGTTTAAGGGCCAATAATTTAAGGCCGGAATGGATGGTTTTAAATATGGTGCCGGTAATACCGCCTGACCTCCGGCCGATGGTGCCGCTCGACGGCGGACGTTTCGCTACTTCTGATTTAAATGATTTATATCGCCGAATTATTAACCGTAATAATCGCTTAAAACAACTGATTGATCTTAACGCGCCGGAAGTTATTTGCCGCAATGAAAAAAGAATGCTTCAGGAAGCGGTTGACGCTCTGATCGATAATTCCATCAGGCACGGAAAAACCGTGGTGGCGTCGACCGGGCAGAAAAGAATGCTTAAGTCGCTCGCCGATTCTTTAAAGGGCAAGCAGGGCAGGTTTAGGCAGAATTTGCTCGGGAAAAGAATCGATTATTCAGGCAGAAGCGTTATTGTCGTCAACCCGAACTTGAATTTAGACCAATGCGGCTTGCCGAAACGCATGGCTTTAGAATTGTTTAAGCCTTTTATTATCAGCCAGTTGATTAATAAAGAAATTGTCCATAACGTTAGAAGCGCTTCCCGCTATATTGAATCGGGCAAAGACGAGGTTTGGGATATTCTTGAAAATATTGTTAAAAAATCATACGTGATGTTAAATCGCGCGCCGACTTTGCATCGCTTAGGCATTCAAGCGTTCAAGCCGATTTTAATTGAAGGTTTGGCCATCCAGGTTAATCCTTTGGTTTGTACGGCTTTTAACGCCGACTTTGACGGCGATCAGATGGCCGTTCATGTGCCACTCACCGAAGAGGCTATCGCCGAAGCTCGCGATATTATGCTGGCCAGCCATAATTTATTAAAGCCGGCGACCGGCGACCCGGTGGTAGCGCCTAACCAGGATATAGTTTGGGGAGCTTTTTATATCACTAACATTGACCAGGCTTATTTGGACGCCGATGAAACCAAGTTGAAAAGTTTTTATTCGGCCGAAGACGCCAAATTGTCTTATAACATGAAAAATATAAAACTGCAGCAGAAAATACGGGTAATGATAGACGGTAAATTAATAATTACTACCGTGGGCAGAATTGTTTTTAATGATGTTTTGCCTCCGAAACTTCGCTTTGTCAACGAAACGGTCGGCAAGGGTAAATTAAAAAATTTAGTTAAAGAATGTTTAAGATTTTACGGCGAACAGCCGACGATTGATTTATTGGACGGTTTGAAAAAAACCAGTTTTAAATATATTACCAAGAGCGGATTGTCCTGGGGCATGGATGATATACCTCATCTTTATGAAAAAGATGCCATGTTGGTTCAAGCTTCCACGCAAGCCGAAGAAATCAGCGAGCAGTATCGCGACGGGCTCTTAACCGACAGCGAACGTTATGGCAAAATTATTGAACTTTGGACTACGGTAAAAGAAAAAGTTACGGAAATTTGCCGCCATCATCTGCCAAAAGACGGACCGGTTTATTCCATGATTGAATCAGGCGCCCGCGGCTCTTGGGCTCAGTTGACTCAAATTTTAGGCATGAAAGGCCTGGTAACTTCGCCTTCAGGCGATATTATTGAATTGCCGGTTAAAGGAAATTTTAAACAAGGCTTTTCGGTTCTCGAATATTTTATCGCCACGCATGGCGTGCGCAAAGGTTTATCCGATACGGCTCTCCGTACTTCTAGCGCCGGCTATTTAACCAGGCGCTTGGTTGATGTTTCCCAGGATATCATAGTAGCCAAAGATGATTGCGGAGATAAAGAAGGTTTATTGATTACCAAGAAAGAGAGCGAAGAAATGAGCGAAAGCATAGTCAAGCGCATGACCGGCAGATTTTTAGCGGCTGATTTAAAAAATAAAACCGGTAAGGTTTTAATCAAGGCCGGGGAGCTAGTCACCGAAGATTTGGCGGAAAAAATCGCCAAAGAAGATATCTTAGAAGTTAAAATCAGATCGGTTTTAACCTGTAAAATTCACCGCGGCATTTGCGCTAAATGTTATGGCTATGATTTAGCCTACAACAAAACGGTTAAAATGGGCACGGCCGTAGGCATTATCGCGGCTCAATCAATCGGTGAACCGGGAACTCAACTCACTATGAGAACTTTCCATACCGGAGGCGTGGCCGGGCAAGAAGATATCACCCAGGGCTTGCCGAGGGTGGAAGAAATTTTTGAAGGACGGCCGCCGAAGAAGAAAGCTTTTATTGCCGACGTTGTCGGCCAGGTTAAAATTGAAACGGCTCAAAGAACCATAGCGAGCGATACCGGGGAAATGATTATTTCCAACCCGCAGTCTAAAATTTTAAAGGTGTATTATCAAGGCGCGGAAAGCGATAAATATTATTTTGCCGAAGCGGTTAAAGAGGCTGTTTCAGAGGATAAAGATAATAAGAAGAAAGAAGTAAAGATATTAGTCAAGGACGGCGCCGAAGTCGTTAAGAATAGCGAACTGTTCGCTGTCGGCAAGAAAGTTTTTAAAGCCAGAAAGGCCGGTAAAGTTAAATTAGACGAAAAGTTAATTAAAATTGTGAGCGATGTGGAAAAAGTTAAAGAATATATCGTGCCAAAAGGTTTTGGCATTTGGGTTAAAGACGGCGATCAGGTTAAAATCGGCGATCAGCTTACCGAAGGTTCTTTAGACCTCCATCAGTTATATCAACTGCGCGGCAAGCTAGAAGCGCAAAAATATATTATTAAAGAAATTCAATACGTTTATTCATCCCAGGGCCAGCCGTTAAATGACAAGCATATAGAAATAATCGCCCGCCAGATGTTCGCCCGCGTTTATGTTAATGACGCCGGCGATACCGAATTATTGCCGGGAGAAATCGTGGAAAAAGCGATTTTTGACCGTACCAACGAGGAAGCTAAAACCGGCGGCAAAAAGGTAGCCAAAGGCGAACAATTATTGCTAGGCATAACCAAATCATCACTTACCACCAATAGCTTTTTGTCAGCGGCTTCGTTTCAGGAAACCGCCAGAGTTTTGATTGACGCGGCCGTTACCGGTAAAGTTGACCATCTTGAAGGCTTGAAAGAAAATGTCATAATCGGCCGGCCGATTCCGGCAGGCACGGGCTACAGGCAAAAAGAGGATTAACAACGACAGACAAAGGCTTGGGCTAATAATTTTTCTCGCTGCGGAACTCGCTACGCTCAAACAGTCCTCGCTTCGAAAAATGACTAGCCCAAGCCTTTGCAGGGCCGAATATTAATTTTGTTATTTGTTCTTTTAGATATAAAATAAAAAAGGCATTGCGGGTTAAACCGAAATGCCTTTTTTATTTAGAGTTGTTATTTGTCATTTCGAACTGAGCTTAGCGAAGTGAGAAATCCCTTAAACTAGTATAACCATCTATAAGCGATTTCTCGCATACGCTCGAAATGACAATTTCTATAATCCGTATTTTTTTATATTTTCATCCGCTATTCTCTGGATATGCGCGATCTGCTCTTTGCCTCGTTCGTCTTTAAATAAATGCTTAAATCGCCCTTGGGGTTTTAAATATTCTTCAACCGGCGGGCGTTGGGCTGGCGTTTTTATGACTTCGCCTAGCTGGCCGTTAATATATTCCACGGCCGGGTAAATTCCGGTTAAGGCGGCTAGTTTGGCTAGTTGAATCGTTTGGTTCGGTTCAATTTTCCAGCCCGGAATACAAGGCACTAAAATTTGGAGATACGACGGACCGGGCGTAGCCACCGCTTGTTTAACTTTTTTTATTATATCTAACGGATAGGCGACTGTAGTTTGCGCTACATATTTTAAACCGTGCGCTAAAGCTATAGCTAACATATCTTTTTTTATAAAATGCGAACCAATGCCGCTAATGTCAGACGAAGTTCCGGCCGGAGTAGTCGTGGTATTAGCGGCCCAGGGCGTAGAAGCGCTGGCTTGCGCGCCAGTATTCATATAACCTTCATTGTCGTAGCAAATATAAAGAATGTTTTCCCCGCGCTCCCACATACCGCTAATTAATCCAAAGCCAATATCAAAAGTTCCTCCGTCGCCGCCCTGGGCAACGACTTTAATTTTTTTGTCTTTACCTTGTGCCTTTAAAGCAGCTTGAATACCCGAAGCAACAGCCGCGGCATTTTCAAATAAAGAATGAATCCAGGGCATACCCCAGCTTGATTCTGGATACGGCGTAGTAACGACTTCTAAACAACCGGTGGCGTTAGCGATGATAGTATCCGAGCCTAAGCTATCGGCTACTAACCTAGCGGCAATCATTTGTCCGCAGCCGGCGCAGCCTCTGTGCCCGGGTGAAAGTAGGGTTTTAGGCGGTGTTAAGGTGTTTTTATTAATTGATATATTTTGCATATTTAGAAAAGGTTATTAATTATCAATTATCAATGACCAATTTTCAATAAATTATTAAATTATCAATTGAAAATTATAGCATTGAAAATTGTTTGAAAATTGAAAATTGAGAATTGAAAATTTCTAGCTGGTTTCCATTATTTGTTTTTTTATAACCTCAAGTTTTATTTTATCTATTTGCCCGACGAATTTAGAGGCGTTCAGTATTTCAATTAAAACCGGCTTTTTCGCTTTTGACAAATGAATAATAAAGTTACCAAGCTCCAAAGAGCTGACAATCGGGTCCTTAGTAATCTCCCAGCTGATTAAATTGGCTTCGATATCGTATTGCATAAGGTTATTTGATGGGAAAAAATGTAATGATTTTTAAAATATTTTCTTCTTTTTTATAAATTACTTTTACATTTTCTTTCTGTGCCGTTAATAGTTTGCCTTTTTTACCGGCTTTATCCGGCGCGCCAATCGCGTCTTCAATCTGCTCGCGCGTAAAATAAATTTTATGTTTATTCAGTATATCAAATTTTTGTTCGGCGTATTTAGTGAAGTAGAACATAAAATTATTTAAAATGGCTTGCCGTTGGGACAAAAACTTAAACCATAGTTTTTGCCTGCGGCAGCTTCATTAATGCTAAAAGGCACTCCTAATTGTATATTTAATTTACAGGCTTGTTCTTTACTTATCTGCAAGGTATTTAAAAAATCCTTTTCCGCATTTTCGCGGGCGGTTTTAATGTCCCTATTTGTCAGAGTAATGACAAATAGTTGATTATTGGCGTAATAATCAAAATAATAATCAGCTGTTTTTTTATATTCGACGTCGGAATTAGGAAAAATTTCTACCGGATTTTTATAAACATCATTAACTTTAATTTTTTCTTTGCCTGTATTCACGGTCATCTGGCCATAATTTTTTTTAAAATAAAAAAATAAAAGAAAAAGAGCGGCTACCGTTAAGGTAATTATTAATATTATATATATGTATTTTTTTTTCATAATATTTGGCTTAATTGATTAGAAATATGATTTACACGCCTTGGCATAAAAATCCCATTGCCCCCAACCGCCGCTGGAATAAATTTCGTAAGCTTTCTGTATATTAGTGTTTGGGTTTTTAGCTGCATTTACGCAATTGTTATAAAGAGTGGCGTCAACTACTCTGCAGGATTTTTTGGAAGCGGTGTAGGCGCCGCCGGAAAAAGCGTTTGGGCAGTTATATCCGCCTACAGAATGAGCAGTTATGTTTATTTGAAAAAGTCCCCATGAAGCAACGTTCCCGTCGGCGCAAATATCAGTTCCACTGCCTACGCCAGGAGCACCATTACTTTCACCCTGGCAGATGGCGGAAGCTTGTTCTGCTTTATCGCCGAAAATTCCTAAATTGGCGACCGAACAGCTGCCGGTAGTGACGGACTGACAGTTTCCGCCAAATTTTTTACAGCAACAAATATAATTTGATTCACTGTCTGGTTTGCCTGATGTGCATTTTTCGTCATCACTTTTTACGCCAGAAGTGCAGGCGCCGCCGGTAACTGCGATTTCCCAAGAACAGCCGGCGGTCGAAACGGCTACCGGCACCTCGGTTTTTTTAACTTGAGCGATTCCCAACGGCCCAAAGACTGTTAAAGCCGGATTTATTTGATATAAAATTAAGTAAGAGCATAAGGCGATAACTAAGCCGGTGAGAGAAGCGCCGATCCAGGCTTTGGCTTCGCCGATCATAGTGGCTGACCCGCCGGCCACGATCCAAATTACCCCGCCGATCATTAAGACCACGGCGGCTAAAATGCCGACGATGCCGATAGCGTATTTATAAATGGCGGCGATGTATTCGCCAATCCAGGAAATGCAAAATTTTTTATTGCCCTGCGCGTCAGCGGCACCGCATTCTGTTGGCTGGGTAAATTTAGTTAAAGTAGGGATTTTAACTTGTAATTTATTAATATCTAAATTAGGCATGCTGTCATCAATGGCCCGGGCGGGGAGAGGGCAATAAAAAAGATTAGCTATAAAAAATAGGGTTAGAGGCAGATATAATAGAATTTTTAGTTTAAAAAACATAAATTATTTGGCTACACATGCATAGCTAGTTAAAATATCGTCTGTTTTCATGAAAGTATATTTAACACATTTACCGTTTTCCATAAATGAATGAGCTATAACAGCGGCGCCAAGAATTTCGCCAGATTTTTTATCGCATTCAGCTTGGGTTAAATTTTTTCGAGTATCATCGCAACTTACGTAAAGATTATTACCCATAGCGCAACCGCCTTGCAGTTTACATAATCCGGTTGCAATTAGATCTTGTTCCCAGGCGCAACATGGCGTGGGGCAAGATATGCCCTTTTGCCATTTGTTGCTAGGGTTATTTTTCATACATTGTTCCTCGGTATAATTATCTTCACAAACATATATTGCCTGTGGATCGCTTGATAAGGATTCAGTCAAACAACGACCAGTGTTTAATTCCGTAACTTTTTTTATTCCCGTAGTTTTTAAATCCACTAACGCCGGGTTAACCGTGGCTAAGATTAGATAAGATAATAAGGCTAAAACCAGGCCGGTGAGCGAAGCGCCGATCCAGGCTTTAGCTTCGCCGATAGTGGTGGCGTTGCCGCCGGCCACAATCCACATCACGCCGCCGACCATTAAAACCACGGCGGCTAAAATACCGACGATGCCGATGGCATATTTATAAATTGCCCTGACATATCTGGCGATATTGCCGGTGCTGGCGTCTTTAGCGTCAAAAGTGTAATCGCCAATTTGAACTTGCGGCGTAAATTTTATGTCGGCCGCCCGGCTGGCAACCGGTAGGGCAAAGAGAAAAAACAGGCAGAGCAACTGCAGAACAAAAATGGTCAGAAAAAAGATGATTAAGATTTTGGGAATTTTTTTTAGCATATTTATGTTATGTCATTCCCGCGAAAGAGGGAACCCAGAAAAAAAAGTTTGATTACTATGGTTCTGGATCCCGGGTCAAGCCCGGGATGACGGATGATAGATTGCTTCGCTTTATTTTCCTATAAATTGCGCTTTGTCGTATTTTTTGCCGGCTTGCTTGATTATTTTTTTAATCATTTCTTTAGTGATATCTCGTCCGCCCAGGCCGACAATAAAACTTGAAATATTGGCATTGGTTTTACCCTGGGCGATGGCTTTGATTTCCGAAGCCAGCGTGCCGATGTGGCCCAAGGAAATAGATTTATCTATAATCGCGATATTTTTCGCCGATTTGATTATTTTTAAAATTTGTTCAGCCGGAAAAGGGCGGTAAGTTTTAATTTTTAAAACGCCAACGCCTTTATTGCCGGAAAACAAGCCCCCTTTTATTCCCCCTTTATAAGGGGGATAATTGCTAATTGTGTCTTTAATAGTGCCGACAACCGAACCCATGGCGATGAGGATAGTCTCGGGATTTTTAGGCCCGGTGTATTCAATTAAGCCGTTGTCAACTCGAGAGCCTATTGCTCCGCTGGCGCTACGCTCCGTGGCGATAGAAGCGTTAAATTTTTTATATTCTTGGTCAATAATTTTTAAACTGGCGGTTAGGTCTTCATGAAGTTCCTGTCTGATTTCCATATAATGCGCCGGCGTGGCTAAAGCGCCCAAGGTGGCGGGATTTTGCGTTTCCAAAAATTGCCCCGGTTCCGGTTTATAATCCGGCAGATATTTTTTAATCTGTTCAGTTGATGGAATTATAACCGGTTCATAAGTATGCGTCATAATGAAACCGTCAACATTTATCATAACCGGCAACTTCAGCTGTTCCGCGATTTTAAAAGCCATGATATGCTGATTAACCGCTTCCTGATGGTTTTCCGCGAAAAGTAAAATCCAGCCCGCGTCGCGAATGGCCATAACGTCCTGCTGGTCATTCCAAATATTAATCGGCGCGGAAATGGATCGGTTAGCGCAAGTCATAACCACGGGCAGGCGCATGCCGGCGATATTAAAAATAACTTCAGCCATAAGTAAAAGCCCTTGCGAGCTGGTGGCGCTGTAAGAACGCACGCCGGTCGCGCTGGCGCCTAAAACTATGGAAGCGGCCGCGAATTCCGATTCGGCGCGCACGTATTCATAATTCGCCTCTCCGTCGGCCTTAAATTTAGCCAGATCTTCAACGATATGGGTTTGCGGGGTAATCGGATAGGCGGAAACAACGGCCGGGCGAATATTCTTAATAGTTTGTGCTATGGCGTTGGAACCCTCAAGAATCTGTTGTTGATTGTTTTTGTTCATAATAATTAATATATTTTGTTATTATGAGTGGGAATGCCCTCCTTCTAAAGGAGGGGTAAGGGAGGTTTAAAAGATTAAACCCCCTTAATCCCCCTTTATAAGGGGGACAAAACTCAATGACAATGTGAAATTACTTTTCTTCTCTTTCCATGATAATCGCCTTAAATGGGCATTCTATGGCGCATAAGCCACAGCCTTTGCAATATGATAAATCGCAATCGAAGTATTTTTTACCGGCGGCGTTAGTGTTGTCGATTTGGTAAATTATGCCTTCGGGGCAAGTTCGCTGGCAGATACCGCAAGCCGCGCACAAGTCACGCAAAAATTTCGGCCGATTAGCGCGCCAGGAGCCGGTCTTATTAATAGTTGTGGTGGATGGTTTAACAACAATTTGCATATAAAATTTTTAATTTTGTCCCCATTCGGGGATAAATAAATTTTTAATTAATATCCAAATTTTTAATATTAAAAATTAAAGCATTAAAAAATTATTTAAAAATTAAAAATTGGAGATTAAAAATTATTCTGATACGCCTGTTCTACGGCTTTAATATTTTTATCAATTAAATTCTGGTTGCTAGAAAATTTTTCTTGGATTGCTAATCTAAGCGATGGTAAATCTATCAGACCGGTTATTTTGGCGAAGGCGCCTAAAATTACCGTGTTAACAATATTTTTACCGATTATTTCCAAGGCGATTTTAGTGGCGTCAATCGTATGCAGGTTGTTTTTCGGCAAATTTATCTTTGATTCCTCTTTGGTTTTGGCCGTATTTATAATAACCACGGTTTTATTAGTGCAACCCTTAGCTACGTCCATAATGTCCAATAAGGTTGAATCCTGGATGATTAAAATATCCGGCCGGTAAATTTGTTCCCTGATGATTATCGGCTGATCGTTAATCCTGGCATACGACTCAACCGGCGCGCCGGTTCTTTCCACGCCGAAAGAGGGGAAAGCTTGCGCTTGCAGTCCGCTCTTAAAAGCGGCGATAGCGATTAATTCCGCGGCCGTGACCACGCCTTGGCCGCCGCGGCCGTGAATGCGAATTTGAATCATATAAGTTTATTTCTTAAGTCCTTCTATAATTTGAACAAAAGTATTATACGGTATATCGCCGGCAACTTTATAGCCGTTGATAAAATAGGTGGGCGTGCCGGTGTTGCCGAAAGCTTTTCCGTCGGAAAGATCTTTTTGAATTTCAGGCAGATATTTTTCTTTATTTAAGCAGTCTTTAAATCTGGCGGTGTCCGCGCCGATTTGGTTAGCCGCGGCGATTAATTGGTCGGCGGTATTAAGGCCTTGATTTTGAAATAATTTATCATGCATGGGCCAAAACAAGCCTTGCTCGCCGGCGCATCTGCCGCCTAAGGCGAGCATGGCGGAATATTCAGCGACTACCGGATAGTCCCGCCAGATAAACTTTATGTCATTTTTATATTTTAAACTTATTTCTCTGATTGTGGGAAATGATTGCTCGCATATCGCGCAGGCAAAATCGCCGAATTCAACGATAGTTATAGGAGCTTTAGCCGAACCCAGCCAGTAATGATCGCCTGCGGCGGCGTCATATTGCTGTCCGCTTAATTTTATATCGGTTTGGTTTTTAGCCTCCCGGGCGAGGTTATAAATATAGAAACCGATCGCTACTATAAAAATTAAGATTATAGTTAAAAGGCAAATAATTAATCTGCCCCACCAGGTTTTAAACCAAGGTTTAATAATATATTCCATTGATATTTTTGTTTACCTGATTTATTATGAAGTTATGGATATTATATCATTTTTTTATGAATAAACAAAATTTGGACAAGTTGGAGAGCGAGCTGGAAAAACGGCTAAGGGAGCGAGCCAAAAGGAAGCGTAAGAGAATGCCCATGAGCGGGGCCTCGGTCAGGGCTTTAGGCCGGCTTATTGCAAAATAATTTCATTGTTATATAATAAAAATAAGCCGTTTAGGCTTTTTAATTTTTAAACAAAATTTTGGCAATCAAAACCAGAAATGCGAAAAAGACATATGACAAAATACAAAAAATTTTTGAATTATTGGAAACTGGGCGAAGAGCAGTTTAATACTGAATTTTTTGGCATTTCCAAAGACGGAGAACTTTTAGTCCGCGAAGGCAATTACCAATACAATATTTTTGATTTGGTAAAAAAATTCGGGGCGCCGTTAGAAATCGCTTTTCCCTTCATTGTGGAAAAGCGTTATTTGGATTTGGTGCAGACTTTTAATTTTTATATAAAAAAACATAATTACAAAGGCAGATTTTTTTATCATTATCCGATGAAAGTCAATCAAAATAAAGAATTCGTTTTGCCTTTGATTTCCGAGGGTGCCAATTTGGAAACCGCTTCATATAATGAACTTTGGCTTGTAAGAAAACTCTGGGAGCAGGATCAATTTAATTCGCGCATTCGCGTCATTTGCAATGGTCCAAAAACCGATAAGTATTTGGCTTTGATTCAGGAGCTTAAAGAAAAGGGTTTATTCATCATTCCGATCATCGAAGATATTACCGAATACGAAGCTTTAAAAAAATTTAAAGGTGATATTGGCATAAGAATGAAAATGGAAATAAAAACCAAATCGCATTGGAATAAAAAGAACGACCGCTATGGTTTGGCGCCGGAAGAAATTTTTGAACTGGGCCGGGTGCGCAATTTGAAAATTTTACATTATCATATGGGCTCGCAGAGCATGAGCCAGGATGGCATAATTGAAGCGGTTAAGACCGCGACGAAAGTTTATGCTAAAGTGAAAAAAACCAATCCGACTCTGGATACTTTAAATATCGGCGGTGGTATGGCTATTCCCTATGAAAAAAAGAAGCATTACAGTACCGCCAATGTTGTAAGCCGGATAATTACCACTATCAGCAAAGTTTGCGACGAAAATGAAATAAGCCACCCCAATATTATCGCCGAATGGGGGAGATATATCATGGCGCCGGCGCAAATCACAATTTTTAAAATATTATGCCAAAAACCGATTAGCCAGGCGGCGGCCAAAAAATGGTATGTCATCGACGGCAGTTTTATGAATGATTTGATTGATACCTGGGCGATTCATCAGAAATGGCATATCACGCCGGTTAATAATATGGCGGCGGAAAAATTATCACGGGTTTGGCTGGCCGGCGCTTCCTGCGATTCGGATGATTGCTACACGGCCGGCGGCGGGCAAATTTTATTGCCTCGTCTGGAAGACGCTAATGGCGACTATCAATATATTGCTTTATTTGATTCCGGCGCTTATCAGGATGCCTTGGCTTCGCATCATTGTTTATTATCCTCTCCGGCCAAAGTAATCGCCCAGAACGGCATTCTTTCGATCGCGCGTCGCCGCGAAACTCCGGATGACGTTGGTAAAATGTTTGGTTGGTAAACTAAATTTTAAAGGCTCGGGCAAACTGTTTTTCAGCTTGCGACGAAATTTGGGCATTTTTTATAAAAATTATTTTTTTTATATTTTTTATAAGTAATAATTTTTATAAAAAATAGCTACTATTTCGTATGCGCTTCAAAACAGTTTGCCCGAGCCTTTTATAATATGTCATTAATTAAATATCAGGCCAAAAGAAAATTTAATATAACTTCAGAACCGAAAGGCGCGGTGAAAAAACGAAGTCTGTTTCGTTTTGTCGTGCAAAAACATCAGGCTAGTCATTTGCATTATGATTTTCGACTGGAGCATGACGGCATTTTAAAATCCTGGGCCGTGCCTAAGGGGGTGCCGGAAAAGCCGGGGGTTAAAAGACTGGCGGTGCAAGTCGAAGATCATCCGGTTGATTATATAAATTTTTCCGGCACAATACCTAAAGGCGAGTATGGCGCCGGCACGGTAGAAATTTGGGATAAAGGTAAGTGGCAAACTTTGGACGGCGATTTGAAAAAAGGCAGTTTAAAACTTAATTTAACCGGGAAAAAGTTAAAAGGGGAATATGTTTTAGTTAGATTAAAAGACAAAAAGAATTGGTTGGTTTATAAAAAATAGTTAATTTAAATATCGTATTGATTATTTTAGCGTTTCTGCTAACATTAATAAAACTTAAAAAAGTGGTTCATTTTAATAAAAATTATGGGCAGTAATTACTACCCCGTTGGAATTGAAATCCATTAAATCAGCTTGAGGAGGGGCAAATGAAAAATTTAATAGTGGCAATCGTTTTTTGGTGGTCCAGTCTGCGGCATAGGGTAATTGCCAGATTGTTGTGGCTTGGCCTATGGGTAACTCTAACCTTTGATCTCGCCTGGTTTGTATATCGGTTGAGAGCAGGCGATGGCTTTAAATTTATCGCCGCGCTTGTTGTTTTTTTCCTTCTTACTGATATAATTTTCGGCGTAATATCGCTTCTCTGCGGAGATAAAAAATACGGATTTTTGGGTGGCGTATTTCCCGTAGAAGTCGAGGAGGGCTGGATGAATCAACCACTTTAACGGGTAATCCTGGAAATTTTCTTCGGAATTTTCCAGGTTTTTTTATTTGCATTTTCTTTAATTTTAGATTAAAATGAGTTCATTATGGAAAAATATAATCATAAAAAAATTGAAGCCAAATGGCGGGAAAAATGGGAGAAGGAGAAATTATATAAAACCGGCGAGGATAAAGCCAAACCGAAATTTTATATTTTGGATATGTTTCCTTATCCCTCGGGCGCCGGCCTGCACGTCGGCCACCCTAAAGGCTATATCGCCACGGATATTTTCGCGCGCGCAAAAATGATGCAGGGCTATAATGTTTTACATCCCATGGGCTGGGACGCTTTCGGCTTGCCGGCGGAAAATTACGCCATTCAAAATAAAATTCATCCGCGCATCGCCACGGAAAAAAATATAGAAACTTTTAAAAATCAGTTGAAAAAATTAGGCTTTACTTATGATTGGGAGAGGGAAATAAATACCACTGATCCGGAATTTTATAAATGGACGCAATGGACGTTCATAAAAATGTTTGAACGCGGCCTGGCTTACGAATCAAATGAGCCGGTTAATTGGTGTCCTTCATGTAAAACCGTTTTATCCAATGAAGATTTAGAAAACGGCAAATGCGAGCGCTGCGGTTCGGTTATTGAAAGAAAGCCGATGCGGCAATGGGTTTTAAAAATTACCGATTACGCGGAAAGAATGCTTAATGATCTGGAAAAATTGCCGCATTGGGAGGAGTCGATTAAAGAAATGCAAAAAAATTGGATCGGCCGATCGGAAGGCGCGGAAGTCGACTTCGAAATTAATGGTGAAAAAGTAACTGTTTTCACCACTCGACCCGACACTTTATTCGGCGCGACTTTTTTTGTAATGGCGCCGGAGCATCCGCTGATTAAAAAAATAACCACTGCCGAGCAAAAGAGAGAAGTGGAAAAATATGTAAAAGATGCGGCCGGTAAATCAGATATGGAAAGAACTGAATTAGCCAAAGAAAAGACCGGCGTCTTTACCGGAGCTTATGCCATTAATCCGGTTAATCAAGAAAAAATACCGGTTTATATTGCTGATTATGTAATGATGGGGTATGGCACCGGCGCGATTATGGCTGTGCCGGCGCATGACGAACGGGATTGGGAGTTCGCGAAAAAATATAATCTGCCGATTAAAAATGTTATTGAGCCTTGCTTTACGCAGACGTGGGAACCCGGGGCCGTTAAAAATGATTTGCCGTTCCAGGAGCGGGAAGCCATAAACGCCATTGTTAAGCATTGGTCGGAAGACAAATATTTAGTTTTAAAATGGAAAAAAGTGGCTTGGGGGACGTTTATCACCGGCGGTGTTGAAGCGGGCCAGACTCCGGCAGAGGCGGCAATGGCTGAAATAAAAGAAGAGACGGGTTATTTGCATCCAATTTTAAAAAAAGAGCTTGGCCGGTCGCACAGTAAATTTTATCACGTGCCGAAAAAGGTTAACCGATTCGCGCATTTCCATGATTTATATTTTGAGTTGGCTGATGGGGAGAGAGAAGAAATTTCGGAAGAGGAAAAAGGAAATCATGAGGTAATTTGGTTAAGTAAGGAAGAGGTGGAAAAATTTTTAACCGCCGAAGGCATGAAAAATGTTTGGTCGGTTTTGCGAAACGGAGAAAGAGTTTTTGCCGGCGATGGCGTTAGCGCTAACTCTGATTTTCTGAATGGCCTGGTAACCGAAGCGGCTAAAGAAAAAATGATTGAATGGCTTGAAGAAAAGAAATTAGGCAAGCGCGCGGTTAATTATAAAATTAAAGATTGGGTGTTTTCGCGGCAGAGATATTGGGGCGAGCCGATTCCGATTGTGCATTGCGAGAAATGTGGTAATGTCGCTGTGCCTTATGAAGAATTGCCGCTGAAACTTCCGGAAGTGAAAAATTATGAGCCGACCGGAACGGGCGAGTCGCCGTTAGCCAATATTAAAGAATGGGTTAATACAAAATGCCCTAAGTGCGGCGGGAGGGCTTTGCGCGAGACCAATACCATGCCGCAATGGGCCGGGTCTAGCTGGTATTATTTAAGATATATTAATCCGAAAAATGATAAAGCTTTAATTGAAAAGGAGAAAGATAAATATTGGTCGCCGGTTGATTTTTATGTAGGCGGCGCTGAGCATGCCACGCGACATTTAATTTACGCGCGTTTCTGGCATAAATTTTTATTTGATATCGGCGTGGTAAATTACGATGAACCGTTTACTCGGTTGCAGCATGTGGGTTTAATTTTAGCCGAAGACGGACGAAAAATGAGTAAGCGCTGGCATAATGTTATTAATCCTGACGAGATCGTAGAAAAATACGGGGCTGACGCTATGCGCGTTTATGAAATGTTTATGGGGCCATTCTCACAACCTTGCGCCTGGAGCACCAATGGACTTATCGGCGCTAGAAGATTTTTGGAAAATGTCTACAAATTAAAAGATAAACAATTATACGATTGCCAAGCAGATAGTTATATAAAAGAATTAGGCATGCCGCAGATGATTCATAAAACCATAAAAAAAGTCAGCGAAGATATTGAAAATTTCCGTTATAACACCGCCATCGCGCAAATGATGATTTTTGTAAATTTCGCCGTTAAGTTTGACGAATTGCCGCGCGAAGTTTTTGAGAATTTTTTAAAACTTTTAGCTCCATTCGCGCCGCACTTAGCTGAAGAATTGTGGAATGAAATTGGTAATAAAGAATCTGTTTTTAAACAGGTTTGGCCAAAGTATAATCCGGCTTTAGTAAAAGATGAAACTATAAATTTAGTTATTCAAGTAAATGGTAAAATTCGTGATACGATTGAAGTTTCGGCTGATATTAGCGAAGAAGAAGCTAAAAAAATTGCCCTAGATTGCGAAAAAATTAAGAAATGGCTGGAAGAAAAAGAAATAAAAAAGGTGATATTTGTGAAAGGCAAGTTAGTAAATATTGTAATATAAAAAATTATGCTTTGGATTATTTTTTTAGGATTAGCGACTTTAGTTTGGGCGGCTAATGATATTTTCTTTAAAGTTATAGGCAACCAAATAAATTATTTTTTGGCGCTATTGGTCGCGGCCTTGAGCCAGGTAATCATAGTTATTCCGTTTGTGATTTATGCTATGTCCACCGGCCAATTGAATCATTCAATCAAAGGTTACGGGATTTCCGCTTTAATCGGTCTATTGTTGGGCTCGGGGACGATTTTTTTCTTTTATGCTTTTAAATATGGCGCGCCGTTATCCGTGGCCATGCCGGTTGAGGGCATCGGCTTGATTTTAGCCGGCGCGCTGGCCGGAGTTTTTTTATTTAATGAGACTCTAAGTCCGATGGTTTTGGCCGGTATGGTTTTAGGAGCTATTAGTATAGTTTTATTGACGGTAAAATTATAGAATATTAAAAAACACGCTTCTTATAATAAGAAGTGTGTTTTTATTTTAAGAGTCTTTTATTGTAATTATTGTTTATGTCGCTCCGCTAGGGGTTACTTTCTTGTAATCAAGAAAGTAACCAAAGAACTTTTGGGGTGCCTCAATGCGCTATCACGTTGATTAATCTTTGGGCGCTTACGCCTTGGCGCTTATTCGTCACCCCAAACCCCGGGTGATTTTTAAATATTTTTTAGGTTCGCTTTAAAATACAAAAAATAATTATAATTTATAAATTTGTTATCAACCAAGTTCCGTCCGGCTGTTTTTCTACATAATATTTTATTTCAATTTTCTCTCCCTGAAAATAGACATAATTTTGGTATACTTTTTTCAGGTCGTTAGAACTTATTAAATTTGAGCTGGAAAGCATCTGGCTCCAGGTAAGCCGGCCGTCGGCCGTTAGGAAACCCATAGTGTATTTTATGATCGGTTTCATTGATTTTAAATAATATGAGGCGGCCGATTCCTTATTATTTTGCCGTATGGCTTCGCCGGCCAGATAAATTATGTCTCCAGAATTGCTGTTGGCTTGGCAATCGGAACAGGCTGGCGCAGTCGGCGCTATCGGTTGGTTGTAAAAATATCCGCTGGTAATTTTTTCCAAATCAGCGTTGCTTATACCCAAACCTAATTTTGCCATAATAGCCAGAGCTTGGCTCGGATTTGCTAAAAAATAACGTTTATTGTCGGTCGGACTTAAATACCAGCACTCACCATGCCCTTCAACCTGCAAGAATAATTTTCCAGCGTTTATTTTAGAAAAGACTAAATCAATCGGCAGCTTATCTTTAGCCAGAGGGTTATAGTTATTTATTACTTCCGTTTTATCATCAAAACCATCACTGTCAGTATCATTTTTTTGGCCGTCAGCGCCAATCGCCGCTTCTAAATTATCAGGTAGGCCGTCATCATCGCTATCAGTGCTAGAGTAATCAATTAGCCCAATCGGTATTTTATAAAGATTCTTATTAGTAATGCCGATACTAAAAATTTTCATTAAATTAAAAGCATCGCCGGGATTGCCCAAATAATATTTTTTTAGGTCTTTAGGATTTACGTACCAGGCTTCGCCGCGGGATTGAACTTGTAATAAAATTTTTCCAGAGACATTTTGAATGAAATTGGATCCGGCTTTGGCCGGCAAGGCTAAAGGTAAGAGCAATAAAATTGTTAGAAATATTTTTTTGAGCATTTTAGATACTTATGGTATAATTTAATTATAAAATTAACGTAAAAATATGTTTAAACGCCATAAAATAAAATTAGTTTTTTTATTGGGGTTAATTTTATCGGTTATTTTCTTAATGCCCGGAGTATTCGGTTATTTTAAATATAAAAATGCGGTGGCTGAAGCGGTAAGCGCCGGTTATCCTTGGCAATGCGGTGTTACCAGTATTACAACGGTTATTCCAAAATGCGTTTTGGTTGATGGCGTTTGCTCTTGTTCATTATGTCAAGCTTCTTGCGTTGGCTATTATGATGAGGTTATATTTGTCGGACAACCGAGCTGCAATGGCGCAACATACGCCTGCGTGATGACTGGTACTCCAATTAAAGGTGGTGGCACGACTCTTGTGGCTGGAGTCGGAGGGCAAGGCATCTTCGCCGGAACAACCAATATGCAGATGGGTGCTAACGATATTATCGCTTTACCTGGGTCAGTCGCCGCCGGGAAAATTGATCAACTCGTCAATTGGTTTGATAAATATATTATAGCAGGATTTAAAGGCAATTAAAAATGGCCGATTTATTAAAACAAACCAAAGAACTCTGTCGTCTCTATGAGATTAAGCCTGCCCGCTCCAAAGGGCAGAATTTTTTAATTGAGGAAAAAGTTTATGATGGCATAGCGGCGGCGGCCGATTTGCAACTTAATGACGTAGTCTTAGAAGTCGGGCCGGGCTTGGGTTTTTTAACGGCTAAACTGGCGAAAAAGGTTAGTCGTGTAATTGCGGTAGAACTTGATGATAAATTGGCTGAAGTTTTGCGTACCGTCTTAGTGGCGCAGGGGAATAAAAACGTGGAAGTGGCGAATAAAAATGTGCTTGATATAAAAATACAGCCCCCCTTATTTTCCCCTTGCCAGAGGGGAGGCTATAAGATTGTGGCCAACTTGCCGTATAATATAACCTCTGTTTTTTTAAGAAAATTTTTAGCTGAGACTGAAAATAAGCCAAGCCTGGCGGTATTGATGCTGCAGAAGGAAGTGGCACAAAGAATTTGCGCTCGGGCCGGGAAGATGAGTTTATTGGCCGTATCAGTGCAATTTTACGCCGAACCGGAAATAATTGAATATGTGCCTAAGGAAAATTTTTGGCCGGAGCCGGAAGTTGATTCGGCGATTATTAAAATAAAAATTAAAAACGCCAAGCCGGAAGTTGACGAGAATGATTTTTTTCGCTTGGTAAAATTCGGCTTTAGCGCCAAGCGGAAAATGCTAAAAAATAATTTAGCCGCCGGCTTTAAAATAGATCAAATTGAAGCGGTCGGCAAGATAACCAAGGCCGGTTTTAATCCTAAAGTTAGAGCGCAAGAACTATCGGTCGAAAATTGGCTTAAATTATTTGCTTATTTTTAATTAAACAATAAAAAATTGTTTGGCGTTAATTTTTAATTAATAGAGCGGGCGTTATAGCCTTCTTTTTTTTGTTTTGATTTTGCTATATAATATGGATATAAGGGAAATTTTATGCGGCAAGATTTTAATGTTAATTTAAAAAGAAGGCTGGCCACTAACCGGTGGGTTATTAAAATTCGCTGGCTTTATATGGCCGGAGTCCTTTTAATAGGCATTTTAACCAAAACTATCAGCCATTCTAACGTTGAGTTTTCTTTTGTTGCCATGATTTTTATATTTATAATTTATGCCGTTATAAATATAATCTTATATTTCGCGCAAAAGCAGGCGGAAAAGAATTTTTCCAAAGGATTGTTGTCTTTTATCAGCTATACGCAAATTATTATTGAATTAGTTTTTTTTACCATCATCATGCATTCAGCCGGCGGAATAGAGAGCATCTCTACGGTCTTCTTTTTTCTGCCGGTAGTTACGGCTTCATTGATTTTCGGCTCTTACGGTTCGATTATAACCGCCCTAGCCGCCGGAATTTTAATTAATTTATTAATTATAGCCGAATATTACGGCATCGTCAGCCATATTCCTCGTTACGGCATGCCAACTTTAGAATTTCAAAATCTGCCGATTGCCTTAACTAAAACTATAACCACGGCGATTTTTTACGTGGTTGTCGGGGCATTTTCCGGATATGGCGCTAAAATACTGACGACGCGTGAAAAATCATTTGAAGAGAAAGCGCAACAGCTGGATGAACAGACCCAAAAAATGGCTAAACATAGCCAGGAGCTAGCCGCGGCTAATCGTGAATTAGACAAAAAAGTCATTGAGCTGGAAAGATTTCAAAAACAAACCGTCGGCAGAGAATTAAAAATGATTGAATTAAAAAATAAGATAAAAAATTTAGAAAGTAAGCTAGAAAATAATTAATTATTATGGATTTAGCTAATATAAGGCCGATCGCGCTATTTCTTACGGCTTTTTTACAATTAGTTTTTACTATTTTAATTTGGTCCAAAGGGAAAAATAAAGATGCTTTTTATTTGGGCTGGGTGGCTTTATTTTCAGCGATTAACGCTTTTACTTGGGGGGGAGTATTCTTTTTTGATAATAAATTATTTTGGGCTAAAACTACCTGGCTGGTCGCTTTAGGGGCAAGCGCCAATATGATTTTTATTTATTATTTTACCGGGAAAACCAAATTTTTCAAATTAAAATTATTTTTTTGGTATGGCCTATCGGCTATTATCGCGATTGTTGCTCTAACAACGCCTTATATAATTGATAAAATTTCCGCCCAATACCCGTTTATTTATTCCGGAACGGCCGGTTCTTATAATAATTTAGCCAGATACGCGATTTTGCCGCTTTTAATCATCCCTTTTTATTACATGATTGGTTTTTACCGCGAAAGCACCGGCGCCAAAAGATTGCAAATGAAATATTTTATTGCCGGCATGTCAATTTATGCTTTTGGCGCCTTGCTTTTTAACGGGATTTTACCGCTTCTTTATTATGGAAAGTTTTTTTCTTATCTGGACGTTCCGGTATATTTTTCATTGGTTTGGTTGGGGCTGGCCACTTACGCCATCGTTAAAAGAAAACTTTTTGCGATTAAAGTTATTCTGACCGAATTATTCGTGGCGCTAATAGGCTTAATTCTTTTAGCCCAAATATTTTTTACTCAAGGCGCTCAGGCAAGAGCGATCGGCTCAACCATTTTTTTGCTTTATGTAATAATCGGTTATCTTTTAATCAGGTCAACCAATCAGGAAGTTGCCAAGGAAGAAAGAGCGGAGATGTTAGCTAAAAAATTAGAAGAATTGAATCAAAATTTAGAAAAAAAAGTAAACGAAAAAACCAGAGAACAACAAATTAAAGTCAAGGAATTAAGCCAATCAAAAAAGCCTTGATTAATATATTGGAAGATAATACCGAGACCAGAAGAGAGATGGAAGAAGAAAAAAATAAAACCTTGGCCATTATAGCGAATTTTACAGATCCGATTATAGTTTTAGACAAGGATTATAAAATTAGCATGATTAATCCGGCCGCTTCCAGAGTTTTTGGCTTAAGTAACTCCGATTTAAACAGGCAAGTGGCCGCAGCCAATAAATTCAGCATGTCCAATTTTAAGCTTATTATTAAAAAAGATTATGAAATAAAGGAAATTAGCGAAGACGGAAAGAACCAGGATTTTATAGCCGAAGAAATTACCATGGGAGATGATAAATCAAAAGAAAATGCCCAAACGGCCACTTACAAAGTTATTACGGCCAAAGTTTTGAGCTTGGACAACGAACCTTTGGGCACGATGAAGATTTTTTACGACACCACGCGCGAAAAAGCGATTGATAAAATGAAATCAGAATTTATTTCCGTTGCCGCCCATCAGCTAAGAACTCCGTTATCAGCGATTAAATGGGTAATTAAGATGATTTTAGACGGCGACGCCGGAAAATTATCCATTGAGCAACAAGAATTATTGAACAAGGGCTATTTAAGCAATGAGAGAATCATTAGGCTGGTTAATGATTTGTTAAATGTTTCTCGCTTGGAAGAAGGCAAATTTGGCTTTAATTTTGAAAAGGCGGATTTTTTAGAAGTTTTAAATACGGCTGTCAGCGGCGTTGAGAGTTTAGCCGTTAAAAATCATCAGGTATTAACGATTGAAAAACCGGCCAAGCTGCCAAAAATATTTTTAGACAAAGAAAGAATGATTATGGTAATACAAAATTTATTAAGCAACGCGATAAAATATACTCCTGAATATGGAAAAATCCAAGTTAATATTGAAGTTGACAAACAGTATCTTCATGTTAAAATTAATGACCAGGGAGTCGGCATTCCGGCCGAGGACCAGCCGAAATTGTTTTCTAAATTTTTTAGAGCGGCTAACGTGGTTAAGCTTGAGACCGAGGGGACGGGTTTAGGCTTATTTATGGTTAAGAATATTATCGAAAAGCATAACGGCCGGGTTAGTTTGAAAAGCGAAGAAGGCAAGGGCACGGAAGTGAGTTTTTTTATTCCTGTTAATAAATCGATTAATTTATAATTTGTAGCATAAAATTATATGCGAACTAAAATTTTGATAATTGAAGACGAGGATGCTTTAGCCAGCGTTTTAGCGGAAAAATTTAAACTGGAAGGCTTTGAAGTATCGGTTGGAGTTAACGGAGAAGATGGTTTGAGTAAAATTGAAGCCTGGCGACCGAATTTGATTTTGCTTGATATTATTATGCCGAAAATGAACGGCTACGAAGTTCTTGAAAATTTGCAAAAAAAGAATAATAAAATTCCGATAATAATAATTTCCAATTCCGGCCAGGTTGTTGAATTGGAAAAAATAAAAAAATTAGGAGCAATCGATTATATAATTAAAACGCAGATTAATCCGGAAGAAGTCGTGTCTAAGGTAAAAAGTATTTTAACCGGCCGGCCTGGCGACGATAAAGAAAAAAAAGTTGAGCCAGAGAAAGAAGAAGATGTAAGCGGAGGCATTAAAGTATTATTGGTTGAAGATGATTCGTTTTTGCGCGATATTTGTTTTAAAAAATTAAAGAAAGAAGGTTTTAACGTCGCCGTAGCGGTTGACGGAGAAGAAGCCGTAAAAAAAGTCGGCGAGTTTGTGCCGGCGATTGTTCTCTTGGATATTATTTTGCCGGCCATGGATGGTTTTGAAGTATTGAAAGTAATTCGTTCGCATAAAAACAGATTAGTGCAAAATGTGCCGGTTATTATGCTGACTAATTTAGGCCAGGAAGAAGATAATAAGAAAGCTTTAGCTTTGGGCGCGAGCGATTATTTGGTAAAGGCGCATTTTACGACTGAAGAAATTATCGAAAAAATTAAAAGTCGGTTGAGTTTGTAATTTAACGAAGTAGCTGTAAATTAGTTTAATAATCATCTCGCTTATGCTATAATTGAATCAGCGCTTGATTAATAATTACAATTATTATGCAAACTTCTAACGAGGTAAAAGAAATAAAAAGTATAAATAAAATATCGCTGGCGAAAATAGTGGCTTTAATTTATGGTTTTGTCGGTTTTTTTATAGCTTTAGCCGTGGCCATATCAACTATGGCCAATATCGTGGTTCAAAAAGATTTTTCCGGTTCTATTATTTTGGTTACTTTGTTTAACCTGGGCGCGGGGCTTCTCTTGGGGGTTATAACTTCTCTTTTAACGGCTTTAATCGGTTGGGTTATCGGTTATATCTCGGCCGGTATTTATAATTGGTTCAGTAAAAAAGCGGGAGGAATAAAAATTGAATTGGCTGACGTTTCCGGCGCGGTTGAAATAAAGAAGGAAGATAATATAGTTGAAATTACTAATAATTTATCTTAATTTTATAAATTTATGCCGCCAATCAATGATAGCCATGATTTATTAAATATAATTATCTCTTTATCGGTTTTGATATTTACAATATTTTCTTGCTGGGCGATTTATTATTTAGCCAGAATTTTGCAGCAATTTTTTAAGGTAGTTAAGGAAACCCGCGACCGGCTCAATAAATTTGACGAGTTGGTAAAGATGGTAAAAGAAAAAATCGAGCATAGCGCGTCTTATCTGCCTTTGATTATGGAAGGCGTAAAAAAATTAGTTGAGATTATGAAAAGCCGGGCGGAGAAAAAGAAGAGAAGCAAAAAAACAGAATAAAGTTGATGGTTAAATAAACACAATGAATGATTCGGCCTATAATAAAATAATGGAGTATTTAAAAACAACCGCGGAAGCGGCTGGTTTTAGTAATCCGAAATCCATTCCGGAAATTATCGGCGCCTTAATCGGCACTTTTTTGTCGCTCGTAGGAGTAATATTTTTATGCCTGATTATTTACGGCGGATTTAAATGGATGACTTCGGCCGGCAATGAGGCAAAAGTTTTGTCGGCCAAAAAGATTTTAACCGATTCGGTAATCGGCTTAGTTATAATTTTAGCGGCTTATAGCATCACTCGTTTTATTTTTGACGCCTTATTAACGGCGGCAGGATAAAAAAATAATTATAAAATAAAAAAAGAGAATCGCAAGACTCTTTTTTTGTTTGTTAAATAGATTTGTATAAATAATATACAGTTTAATTTTCCGCTCCGCTCGGGATTCTTTTTCTAGAAAAAGAATCAAAAAGTCGCTCGCTCGAGAAAATTTAGGGAATTTTTAGGCTGCGCTCGGGATAATTTATAACTCGCCTAGACGGCTCAAACAGATAAATTATCTTTCCTCGCTTTCGCCTAAAAATTCCACTAAATTTTCTAGGCTCGCCTTTTATACAAAATGCAATTATAAATCACCCGGGGGTTCGGGGGTTGGAGTTGGCGCCAAGGCTTACAGAGATTAGATTAATCAGCTAGATAGCCAATCGGAAACCCCCGAAAGTTCTTTGGTTACTTTCTTGATTACAAGAAAGTAACCCCCAGCGGAGCGTAACGAATGATTTATTTATAAGTAGGATAGCTATAATAAAACAACTCTTATTTTAAGAGTTGTTTTATTATTATATTTTTTATTTTATATACCCGCAATCTTTGTTAGAACATTTTACTTCGCCTTTTTTCGCGTCCTCGATTAATAAGCTTTCGCAGTCAGGGCATTTTTCTCCAGTCGGCTTACCCCAAAAAGCGGTTTTACAGGTCGGATATTGGTTGCAAGCGTAGAAGAGGCCGCGGCGGCTGCGTTTTTGCACGACTTCACCCTTACCGCAAACCGGGCAGGTTATGCCGGTCGAATTATTCCCGCCGCTGATATTTTTTAAATTTTTGCATTTTGGGTAAGCCGTGCAGGCTAAAAACGGTCCGAATTTTCCGACTTTAATCGCCATGGGCGAGCCGCACTTTTCGCAAATTTCGGCTTTATATTTTTCTTTAAGTTCTTTTATTTCTTCGCTATCGGCTTGGCCGTTTTTATCTCTATCGGTACCGGGCATGGATTTAATGTTTTTGCATTCGGGAAAGGCGCTGCAAGCTAAAAATTTTCCGTAGCGGCCGGTTTTTATGATCATGGGCGCGCCGCATTTATCGCAGACTTCGCTTGATTTTTCTTCAGGCATAATATCGTTTTTATTTATAATTTCGTATTTATTTTCTAAATTAGCGTGAAATGGCTCGTAAAACTCTTTAATTATCGGTTGCCATTTAACCTCACCATCGGCAACTCTGTCTAAATCATTTTCCATTTTGGCGGTGAATTGGTAATCTACGATATTGGGAAAATGTTCAACCAGCAAGTCGTTAACCACGAAAGCGATGTCGGTCGGCGCCAAGCGTTTATTTTCGTCGCGCTGCACGTAGTTTCTGTCAACGATAGTGGCGATGGTCGGGGCGTAAGTTGACGGCCGGCCGATGCCGTATTTTTCCAATTCTTTAACCAAGCCGGCGTCCGAATATCTGGCCGGCGGCTTGGTGAAATGCTGCTCTTTATTAATTTTTTCCAAGTCCAGTTTTTCTTTCTCTTTTAACTCCGGCAGTTCTATCTCTTGGCTGGTTTCCGGGTAAATTTTTAAATAACCGTCGAATTTTAAAATTTGGCCGTTAGATCTAAATTGATAAGGCGTGTTTTGGGCGAGAATGTCAACCACCGTGGCATCGACTATAGCTTCGCTCATTTGCGAGGCCATGGCGCGCTGCCAGATTAATTTATATAATTTATTTTGATTGGGGTTTAATTCGCCGGCAACCGATTCCGGTGTGCGCGAAGCTTCGGACGGGCGGATAGCTTCATGCGCTTCTTGCGCGCCCTTAGACTTAGTCTTAAAGCGGCGCGGGGTTTTTAGGGCGTATTTTTCTCCTAAATTAGCAGTCAAACACGCGGCCGCGTCCCCTAAAAATTTATCCGCTAAATTTAGCGAGTCGGTTCTCATGTAAGTTATAAAACCTATTTCATAAAGCTGTTGCGCCACCATCATGGTTTGCTTGGCCGAGAAGCCGAGCCATCGGTTGGCGGTTTGCTGCAGGCTGGAAGTAGTAAAAGGTTTGGGCGGCTGTTTTTTAGTTTGCCTTTTTTCTAAGTTGGCTACTATATATTCGGTGCCATTAAGCGCGGTTAAAATTTTCGCGGCTTCAATTTCGTTTTTAATTTCCAACTTATCAATAGTTTTATTATTGATTTTATTTAACCTGGCTAAAAACGGCAGTTGTTTGGCATTTTTAAGCAAGGCCGTAATCGACCAATATTCCTCGGTGTTGAATTTTTTTATTTCACGTTCGCGTTCAACGATTAAGCGGACGGCTACCGATTGCACGCGGCCGGCGGATAAACCTTTGGCGACTTTTTTCCATAAGAACGGGGATAGCTCGTAGCCGACTAACCGATCAAGAATTCTTCTGGCTTGCTGGGCGTTAACCAATTTCATGTCAATTTTTCTAGGGCTTGCCAAAGCTTCGATAACCGCCGATTTAGTAATTTCATGGAAAACAATGCGATCGGTAGCCCTAGGGTCAACTTTTAGAGCTTCGGCTAAATGCCAGGCGATAGCTTCGCCTTCGCGGTCTTCGTCGGTAGCCAAGATAATTTTATCCGATTTTTTAGCTAAAGCCTGAAGAATTTTAAGATTTTTTTTGGCTTTTACCGGCACGACATATTTGGGCTCGAAATCATGCTCGATATCAATTCCCATTTTAGAGACCGGCAAATCCCTGACATGCCCGAAAGAAGATTCGATATTAAAATCAGAACCTAAAAATTTAGCGATGGTTTTTGCTTTAGTGGGTGATTCAACGATGACTAATTTCATAAAAAAATAAATGTCATCATAACAATGACAAATTAATTATCTGGCTAAAACATACTGCATGCCGCCTAAATTTTTTACCATGCCCTTCATTTCCATGATAGTAAGTGTACTATTTATAATTGATGTGTCAAGCTTTGTCAACTGCTTAAGCTCGTCAATATGCATCGGCTCGTAAGATAATTGGGCTAAAATTAATTTTTCTTCAGCCGTTTCCGGAATTATTTTTTTATTTTCAATATAGGCGGCCGCCTCGGCTAAATTTAAAGTTTCAATAATGTCTTTGGCGCTCGCCACTAGTTTGGCCCCCATAGTAATCAAGCGGTTGGTGCCTTCCGAGGAGCCGGAATAGATACTGCCGGGTACGGCGAAAACTTCCCGGTTTTGCTCCAAGGCGTGGAAAGCCGTGATAAGCGCGCCGGATTTTTCACCAGCTTCAATAACTAAAGTAGCGCTCGACAGGCCGGAAATTATGCGATTTCGTTGAGGAAAATGATGTTTTAAAGGCATGGTGCCGATTGGGTATTCTGATAAAATCAACCCGCCTTGAGCTTGAATTTTATCGGCCAAATAGCGGTTCTGCGACGGATAAATATTTTGCTGATCTAAGCCGGAGCCTAGCACGGCGATGGTTTTTCCGCCGGACTGGATCGCGGCCGTATGGGCTAGCGTGTCTATGCCTATAGCCAAACCGCTCACGACGGTTAATTTATTAAAAGCTAGTTCTCTGACTAGTTTTTCGGTAACTTGCTGCCCATAGGCGCTGTATTTTCTGGCGCCGACCACGGCCAGTAAAAATCCGTCAAAAGCTTCCGGCTCGCCGCGGTAATATAAAATAAACGGCGGGTCGTAAATTTGTTTTAAAAGTTTCGGGTAAGCCGGATCTTCAATGGTCAAAACTTTTATTTTTTCTTTATTTAAATTTTCCAATAATTTATCCGGCTCGACCTGATGTTTAAAAATCATGAATTCTTCGGCCACTTTTTCTTCAATGCCGGCCCGAATATAATCTTTAACCGAAGCTTTGTAGGCCTGCTCAATATTGGAAAAATAACTTTTCAGTTTCTTATATTTTACCGGGCCGAATTTATAAAACTGGCTTAATGCCAGCCAATATTTAAGATCATTCATATTAGCAATCGTTTGTTTATGAAATTCTCAATTTAATTTATTCTTTATACTTTCCCCCAAACCCCCGTGTGATTTTGAAAAAATATTAATAATTATACCTTAATAATTACTTCAGAAATAAGCCTTGACACGGAAATTAGGTTGTGATAATATGATTTATTGAATAAATTTTTACATTTATGATATAGCGTCTAATCTGTTACTTGCTTAAGGGCCTAATTAATAAATAGTTTTCCTCCTTAATTATTTATAAATTTTGCATCCCATCTAAGCAAGTAGCATATTGGACGCTATTTTTTGACAATTGTTAATTTTAATAATAACATATTTAATACAGACCCAACAAATAGTATTTGGAATTTTGCCTAGGAGTGGTGAAAGTTAAACCTCCCTCCTGGTTTGGCCGGAGCCTTAAATTGGGGTTATCCCCATGCTTCTAGGCAGAATTTTGGATATTATAAAAAACTTCCGTAAACACGGAAGTTTTTTTGTTTATTGTATTTCGCCGATTATTTTTAAAATTAGCCGGTTGATTATATTTTTTTCTTCGCTATTGAATTTTTGCATGACAAATTTGTCAGCCGGAATTTTTTCCATGCCCGGCGCGCGGATGCCGATTCTTAGGCGCTTATAGTTTTGAGTTTTAAGCCGATCAATAATCGATTGGACGCCTTTATGGCCGGCGCTTCTTGAGTTTACGGAAACTTTATATTTGCCAAGCTCGATATCCAAATCGTCATGGATCACGGTTAAAATTTCCGATAAATCGGCGTTAGCGGTTTTTATAAGGCCAAGTTTTTTCGGCAGTAACTTATAATATGATAAAACGGCGGCCACGGCATCGCCGGAATTATTCATAAAATCCCGCGGTTTAATTAAGATCAAACCTTGGCCTTCGGCCGTTTCAGCTTTAAATTTTTTATTAGCCGACCAAGCCAGGCCGAGTTGATTCGCCAAGGCGTTGACCGCCATAAAACCGGCATTATGGCGGGTTAATTCATATTGTTCGCCTGGATTACCCAGGCCGACGACGATGTTCATAAATATTCTGTCATTCCGGCCGGAGCCTGTCCTGTACTTGATACAGGATGCCGGAATCCAGTTTCAGTTTGCTGAACATGTTTCTGGATTGTCGTGGCTTCGCCAGATCTCGCGTAGCGATGACGAGGTCGAAGCCCGCAATGACAATTAAAATTAATTTTTCGTAATGACAAGCGCTAATCACGATGCATTCCATGGACATTTTTTCTTTTCGCCACGGCAACCGAGAGGGGGGTGCCCAAGAAACCATAGGTTTCGCGCAAACGGTTTTCAATAAAGCGCAGGTAGGAAAAATGCAGATCTTCTTTAGCGCCGATTTTCATTTCAAATTTTGGCGGATTGGCTTGAGTCTGCGTGAATTCGCGGATTTTTGGATGGCGCACGCCTTTGCCTTTAGCCGGCCGATGAATTTTAACGATACGCGAAAGAAAGTGCGATAGTTGAGAGTCGCTTAGCTGTAATTTTCTTTCCTTGGCGATTTGCACGGCTAAGTCTAGAATTTTTTTTATTTTTTCTCCCGTTAAAGCCGAAGTGAATTGAATTGGCGCAAAGCGAGCGAAAGGCAATTTGGCGTAGAGATAATCGGTGTATTTTTTTGTATCACGTTCTTCGACCTTATCCCACTTATTGGCGATAAAAATAAAACTTTTTTGCGCTTCAACGATTTCCTCGATTAGTTTAGCGTCTTGATGAGTAATCTCTTCGCTGATATCCAGCGTCATTAAAGCTAGGTCGCTTTTAGACAGGGCGTGTAATGATTTAGCGATGCCGAATTTTTCCAAGCCTTTGGTCTTTGTGCCCTTTTTGCTTATGCCGGCCGTGTCGATTAATAAGATAGGCTGGCCTTGATAAATTATTTTTGTGTGTTGGGGTTCGCGAGTGGTATGAGGCTCGGGACTGACGATTACCCGCTCGTAGCCCAAAAGGGAATTTAATAAGCTTGATTTTCCGACATTGGGTTTGCCGATAATGCAAACTCGTATTTCATCGCTCGCAACCGGTAGCTTTTCTTCGCCGTCATTATTTTCTTCGCGAGTTGCGAGTCGCGAGCCGTTAGCCGCGAGTTTTTCAATTATAATATCAAGCAAATCGCCGGTGCCCGAGCCGTTAGCCGCGGAAACCGGATAAGGTTCGCCAAGCGATAATTTATAGAATTCAGAAATTTTTAAACGGTCTTTTGGCGCGTCAACTTTATTGACCGTTAAAAGAACTTTATCTGGGCTAACGTTTTTTTTAATTAAAAGCGCCATTTGTTTATCCTGGGGCAACAAGCCGGTTTTATTATCAACCAAAAATATAACTAAATCGGCCAGCTTTAAATATCGGCTGGCTTGCCTTTGCACTTGGTCGGCGATGTCGTCGGTGGCGTTAGCTTTTTCAGTCAGATGCTTTAAATCAATGATGCCGCCGGTATCTACAATCTCAAAGCGCCGGCTTTGCCAATTAACCCGGCCCAAGTTAGAGTCGCGGGTGGTGCCGGCAATATTGGAAATCAGAGCTTGGCGTTTTTCAGTTAAACAATTAAATAAAGTTGATTTGCCAACATTAGCCCGGCCGAAAATAACGACAAGGGGGAGAAGTTGGCTATTGTTTTTTGCGTCTGCCATAATTTTTTATTATTCCAGGTTGGCCGCGCCTGATTGCGTCGCGTCCGCGTCTTGGCCGAGGATTAAAATAAAATCAGGCTGTATCGGATTGGTTTGGCCGGAAAGTTCTTTGGCCAGGTCGTCGATTAACCATTGCGGCATGCCTAAAGCGACATTAGCGTTGGTCCTATTTTTTAGAATCGTTAAGGCTTGAATTTTCCCGCCGTAAGTTAAATCATAGATAACCGATTTTTGAAAATTCTGCTGGCTGGTGTTGCCGATGCGCACTATGTCAAAACCGTATTTTTCTAAATCTAAGGCTTCTTTATTGGCTAACCCGTTTATCCAGGTGCCGTTTCGAATTTCAACCGTGGCTTTTTCCTCTGTTACTTTTTCTTTGTCGGTCGCCGGCGCGTCGGTAAAAATATTATTAACTAAATATTTTATTTCCGAAAAGTCGCCGCTTCTTGGCGATAAAAGATAGGCGCCGTCTTCTCCGATCGTATCGACGAGCAAACCGCTCGGGCTATTATCAAGCACCCGGCTTTGGATGTTGGCGCTTTTTATATCTTTAGCCAATCCCCAAAGTTTAACAATTTCCCAAATTTTTAAATTGGTGCTGTAGTTTTCGTTAATGTCAGAAATTATTTTAGAAATCATGTTAGGTTTAAATAAAACATTGAGCGACATGACTTTTTCTTTAACCGCTTCCAAAACTTTTTGCTGCCGGCGCGAGCGCGCGAAATCAGAGCCCTCAACGCCTAAGGCGTGGCGCGAGCGGACATATTTTAAAGCTAGCTGGCCGTTCATAATTTGCTCGCCCTGATCAATATGCAGATGCTCCCATCTTTGATCCCAGGGAGCGTTTTCACTGCCTAAGATAGGATATTTGTAATCGTCAAAAGTATTTTCCACATTAACTTTTATGCCGCCCAAGTCATCGATAATTTTTTCAAAGCCGGCAAAATCCACGGTGGCGTAATAATCAACCGGGATTTGGAAAATATCGCTGATGGTTTGGCTGACCGCCAAACCGCCGGAGCCGGGAGTTTTCATTTCGGCGTAAGCATTAACGCTATTGATTTTTCGCCAGCCCATATTCTCAATCGGTACGGCCAAATCACGCGGGATGGAAAGTAAAGATAATTTTTTTTCGCTCGGTTTTAGGCTGGCTAAAATTATGGTATCGGTCAGAAGGCCGCCGTCATGGTCTTTGCCGCCTATGCCTAAGAGTAAAATATTTATTCGGTCGTCCGCTTCGCCCTTTAATTTAGTTTCCGCGCTTTCTACTAAATGTTTAATTTGGCTGATAATCGGCAGATTGAAAAACCAGCCGGACGATTTTTCTTCCGTTGTTTTGTTAAAGGAAAAAATTATGTAAACCACTAAAAGAAAAATAAAAACGTAGGCCAGGGCTCTAAATGGCTTAGTTTCGGGGGAGCGGCTCGGCTTAACCATATTTTTTAAATCCGGCTCCGGCCGGCTTAATTTTGGATTTAATAAATCTACCATATAAAATTTTTCTACTTAATAATTATATATTTGTTTACGAATTTTTACAACCAGATTGATTTATGCCTGCGCTTATCTTTAGGATTAGAGAATTTTAGAGTAAATTCGCCGTGGTTATAAACAATCGGCGCGGGGTTTCTATTATTACCTTTTTATTCGGTTATGTCAACCCGTCTGCCGGCGAAAGCGTGCCTTTGTCTTTTTGGCAATAAGCTGTTATAATAATGGGTGGACAAAATATTAATTATATTATAAGCTTATTAAATAATTAACGGTAAGCAATTTTTATGGTAAAAAATTTTTTTAGTTATGTTTTAGAATTAATTAAAGTGGTGGTGATTTCCTTGGCGATTATTATTCCCGTCAGATATTATTTAATTCAGCCGTTTTACGTTAAAGGCGCCTCGATGGAGCCTAATTTTTATGATAAGGAATATTTAATCATCGATGAAATCAGCTATCGTTTCAGCAAGCCGGAGCGGGGCGATATAATTGTTTTTAAATATCCGCGCAATCCCGAAGAATATTTCATAAAGCGCATTATCGGCCTGCCCGGAGAAAAAGTTCAAATTAAAGACGGCTTCGCTTATATCTATAATCAGGAGAATCCTCTAGGCGTGAAGTTGGAAGAAACCTATTTGCCAGCCGGCGAAAAAACTTACGGCTTGAATGAAGAAACTATAACTTTAAGCTCCAGCGAATATTATGTCTTGGGGGATAATAGAAATTCATCGAAAGATTCCAGGAGTTTCGGCCCGGTGGATAAAAAATTAATAACCGGCAAAGTTTTACTGCGCGGTTGGCCGTTCGACAGGGTTAATGTTTTCTCCACGCCGCAGTATAGCTATTAATAAAATTAAAAATAATTTGTTATTGTGAGTCAGCCTTGGGCTGGCAAAGCAATCTCTGGTTAAATTCCGAGTATGTGAGATTGCTTCGTCCCCCGGATCAGGTCCTGGGCTAAAGGCGCTCCTCGCAATGACATAATGCGATATGCCAAAATTTTTTAAGAAAAAAGAAAATAAAGAAGTCGAAGAAAAAGCTTCCAGAGCCAGAAGAATCAGATTTATTTCGCGCTTGAGAGGCACCAAAGATATTTTGCCGGACGAATATAAATATTGGAGTTTAGTTATTAAAAAAGCCGCGGAACTTTCAAGGTCTTACGGTTTTAAGCGCCTGGATACTCCGGTTCTGGAAAATTTAGAATTGTATGAGCGCTCAAGCGGTCGCGGTTCGGATATTGTCACTAAAGAGATGTTTTCTTTTGTTGATAAAAACGGAGAAAAGATTGCTTTGCGCCCCGAAGCCACGCCCGGAATCGTTAGGTCATATATTGAACATGGCATGTTTAATTTACCTCAGCCGGTGAAGTTATTTTGGCTCGGGCCGGTTTTTAGGCATGACAAGCCGCAAGCCGGTCGTTTTCGCCAATTTAGCCAGTTTAATTTAGAAAATATCGGAGAATTAAGCCCGGTAGCCGACGCTGAGCTTATCGCCATAACTTATTATTTTTTTCACGAATTGCAGCTTGAAGTCATGATCCAAATAAACAGCGTCGGTTGCGCGGTCTGCCGCAAGGAATATTTAGTAAAATTAGAAAATTTTTATAAAGAGCGCGGACGCCGGGCTAAATTATGCAATGACTGTAAAAAAAGATTAGTGAAAAACCCTTTGCGCCTTTTGGATTGCAAAGAAAAGCCATGCCAGGAAATTGCGGCCGGGGCGCCGCAGATAGTTGATAGCTTATGCGAAGATTGCCGCAATCATTTTATTAAAGTTTTGGAATATTTGGATGAATTAAACATACCTTATAATTTAAATCCGACTTTAGTCAGGGGTTTGGATTATTATAATCGGACGGTGTTTGAAATTTGGCCGGTACTCGCCGAAGGCGAAGCGGCGGATTCAAGCCGGCAATCAGCCATGGGCGGCGGCGGACGCTATGACGGCTTGGTCGAATACATGGGCGGACGGCCGACTCCGGCTTGCGGTTTCGCGATCGGCATTGAAAGAGTAATTTTAAAAATAAAAGAAAAAAATATTCCTTTATGCGATGAAGAAAAAGGCGACCTGTTTTTAGCTCACTTAGGCGATCCGGCCAGAAGAAAGATAATGGTTTTATTTGAAGAGCTAAGAAAAAACGGCTTTAAAGTCCGCGAAGCTTTTACCAAAGACAGCTTAAAGAGCCAGTTAGAGATGGCTAACCAGTGCGGAGTAAAATATACTTTGATTTTAGGCCAAAAAGAAATTATGGACGGTACGATTTTAATCCGGGACATGGAGTCGGGCATTCAGGAAATAGTTGATTATAAAAAGATTGTGGCGGAGATTGAAAAGAGATTAGGCAGCCCGTCAAAAAAGATGTAGGCTATATAAGACAGCTGTGGCTCCGCGAATAACAGCAAATTTTCTACTGCGGAACTCGCCAGCCCAGGGCTGGCTCAAACAGTCCTCGCACGAAAATTTGCCATTATCCGCGGAGCCAGCCAGAGAATAATATAAATATATAGAAAGCGAGGTGGACTTATGGCAGAATTTAAAAGAAAAAAAGGAGAAAGTTTCGAAAGTTTTTTAAGAAGATTTAACAAGAAACTGCAGCAAAGCGGCAAATTATATTTAGCTCGCCAGGTTCAGCATGTTCAACCGAAAATTAATAAGACCCAGCAAAAGAAACGCGCCTTAGTCGGCATGAAATTAAAATCGAAAAGAGAGTACTTAAAGAAAATCGGCAAGTTAGAAGAAGAGCCGAGAAAGAGATGGTAAATTTAATTTTGTCATTGCTAGCCCCGTATTCGGGGCGAAGCAATCTCTGGTAAAAATCCACGCATGTGCCATTAAACTAGAGATTGCTTCGTCGCTTAGCCGCTCCTCGCAATGACATTATACAATATGCCAAAATTATTAGAAAAAATTAATAGTGACTTAAAAGCGGCAATGATTGCTAAGGATGCTTTTAGTTTGTCTGCGCTAAGGATGTTAATCGCGGCCGCGCGCAATAAGGAAATTACTTTAAGAAAAGACGGCGCCGCCGAGTTATCCGATGAGCAGGTTATTGAGGTGGTGGCGAGTGAAATAAAAAAACGTAAAGATTCAGCGGAAGCTTATATCGCCGGCGGCCGGCAAGAGTTAGCCGATAAGGAAAACGCGGAAGTCGAACTGCTAAAAAAATATTTGCCCGAGCAGATGTCCGATGTTGAGCTGGAAAAAGTTGTTGAGGAAGTTATCGCCGGCGGAGATGAAAACTTCGGTAAAGTCATGGGGCAAGTCATGGCTCGCGTTAAAGGCAAAGCCGACGGCGGAAAAGTCGGAGAGATGGTAAAAAAGTTATTAGCGAAATAAAAGATATAAAAAACAGCTCCGAATTTTCGGGGCTGTTTTTTCATTGTGTTATTTTATTTTCGGAATAAATTTTTTAAGGTTATCCATCATGGTGGATTTTAAATTTTGCTTGATTTTATTCCTGGCCGTGGCGGTTTTAACGAATTTAAGCCAATCGCGGCTTGGGCCTTTGCGTTTTTTTTCCGTGATTATCTCCACTAAATCGCCGTTTTTCAACTCGATATCCAATGGCGCGATTTTGTCGTTTACCATGGCGCCAGCCGCTTTATTGCCGATATCCGAATGGACGTAATAAGCGAAATCAACTGGCGTTGAGCCTTCCGGCAAGTCAAAAACGTCGCCTTTTGGCGTAAAAATAAAAATTCGGTCATGAAAAACATCAAATTTTATTTGTTTGATAAAATCCGACGTATCTTCGGTTTCTTTTTGAATATGCAAGACTTCTTTCACCCAAGCCGGCTGCTTTTTTGAATCACTCGCTTGGTTGCTACCCATTTTATAAGACCAATGGGCGGCAATGCCGTATTTAGCGCCTTCGTCCATTTCCTTAGTTCTGATTTGAAATTCCGCGGATTTGCCTTCCGGCCCGTAAACCGTGGTATGAAGAGCCTGATAACCGTTAGGTTTCGGCACGGCGATATAATCTTTAAATCTGCCGGGGTTAGGCCGCCAGAGAGAATGGACCATGCCTAAGGTTTTATAACAATCGGCGATATCGGGCACGATAACGCGTAAGGCGAAAACATCGTAAATTTCGTCAAATTTTCTGTCCTTTTTTTGGAGCTTAAGGTAAATACTGTAAAGATGTTTAAATCGGCTGGTAATTTGGAAAGGAATTTTTGCCTCCCGGAGTTTAGCGCCCAACATATTTTTAACCTTTTGAATATATTGGTTATGCTCAAGCTTTTTTTCGACTTCGTATTTATAAGCAAGTTTTTTATAATCTTCCGGGTATAGATGTTTGAAACAAATATCTTCCATCTGCCATTTTAATCTCCAGATGCCGAGTAGTCCGGCGATCGGAGCGTAAATTTCCAAAGTTTCACGGGCAATGCGCTGGCGTTTTTCCAAAGGCAGAGATTCGAGCGTCCTTAAATTATGCAGGCGGTCGGCGAATTTAATTAAGATAACCCTTAAATCTTGCGCCATGGCCAAAAACATTTTACGCAGACTTTCACGGTAGCGTTCAATGCCGCGATATTTTATTTTGCTTAATTTAGTTATGCCTTCTACCAGATCGGCCACTTCTTTGCTAAAATTTTTTTCTATGTCCGCTAAAGTGTATTCGGTGTCTTCGGGAATGTCATGTAAGAGCCCGGCGATAATCGTTTCCATGTCAGCTTTAATCTGGACTAAAACGAAAGCCGTATGCAGGCAATGCTGGATATAGGGTTCGCCGCTTTTTCTTTTTTGGTCGGAATGGGCTTTAACGGCGAAATCATAAGCCAGCTGGATCATGGTGGTGTCAGCCTTGGGGTTATTTTCCTTAAAGTTGTTTATGATTTGGCCAATCGTCATGCTTGTTTGCTTTTGTTATTTTATTTATGTTATAATATTATTATAAAATTGTTAATAAGTCAAAATTTTTTTCCCATGCTTACTCGCTTAAATTACTCTAAAATTTTAAAGATAGCTGTATGTTTGTTTATCGCGACAACGGCTATTTTTTTATCAGTAAATTTTGTTTTAGCCGCCAGCCCCGACCTCGGCCTTAATTATCCGGAAGGCACCGGCCTTAGCAACGCTTTGGATATTAGAATAATTATTGCCAAAATTATCAGGGTGGTTCTCGGCTTTTTGGGCGTTATCGCGCTAGCTTTGATAATTTATGCCGGCTGGCTTTGGATGACGAGCGGCGGCGAAGAAGAAAAAATTGAGCAAGCCAAAAAAATATTAACTAACGCGGTGATCGGCTTAATAATTATTTTGTCGGCTTTTGCCATCGCCAGTTTCATTTTAAATAAGTTGACCGGCGGCGGCGATCTGGGCGATAAGCCGGGCGGCGGGCAAACGCCAAGCTACGGCTTGTCGGCTTTAGGCAACGGTATTATTGAATCGCATTATCCGGCCAGAGACCAGAAAGAAGTGCCAAGAAACTCCAGCATTATCATTACTTTTAGAGAGCCGATATTGGCCAGCACTTTATGCTCAACCGCCGATACTGCGGTAACCGCGCAATGCAAGGGCGAAGCTATTAATAAAAAGGTGGCAAGAATTTTTAAAAAAATTGAAGAAAAAGAAGATAATTGCACCGATAAATATACTCCTTCATCCGGCTGCGCCTCTTTAGTCGAGGCAAAAGTTTATTCATCGGCTAATGGAAAAATTTTTGTATTCACGCCCAACAGTTATTTAGGTTCGTCTTCGGAATATATTAATTATACGGTTTATTTAAGCAGCGGTTTATTAAGGCAGTCCGGTGAAAAAGCTTTCCCGTCGCTTAGCGAACAGGATTATGGCTGGAGTTTTGAAGTCAGCAATAAAATTGATTTAACGCCGCCGCAAGTTAAGGAGAACGGGGTATTTCCAGCGCCGGATAATGTAAAAGATACTACAGTGTCGGAAGACGGAGCGCGAGCCGGCGGCAAGATTACGGTTAATTCAAAGCCGTCAATTTATCAAGCCGCGAGCGTAAGCGCTACGAAGCAGGGCGCTAGCCCGGAGGCTGACGGAAAAATTAATCAAGATTGCCAGCAAGACGGTGATTTTAACGTAGCTATTGCGGCCGGTCCGATTGCTTCTTTATATAAAATTACCGACCAGGGAAACGTTAATTTAGGACAGGGAACTTTCGGTTCAAGCAGCGGTTTAAAGCAGGTAGTTTTTTCAGAATGTAATTTAACTTTAACTCTGGCTCAAACCGCGGATAATTTTTCTGTCGGAAATTTATGGAATTTAGCGATAGCCAAAGCCACCACTGCCGACACCATAACCGCGGGAGATATTACTTATGTTGCCAGCAGTACGGCCGGTACTTATAATTTTAAGGTTTGGCCGACAGATAATAAAAAAACCGCGCAGAGTATAGCCAGCGCTTTAGCCGGTAATCCCGACTTTACGGTAAGCATGGCCAATAATATTGTTACAATTAGAGCCAAGATCGCCGGCGCGGCCGGCAATAGCCTTGTTTTATCAAGCAGTAATTCTTCGGCTCTGGCCGTAAGCGCCATGGCCGGCGGAACTGATGGAGAAAATAAGGTCACGGTTAACGGCAAAAAAGACCAGCCGATGAATTCTGCCATCCAAATTGTCTTTAACGAAGCGATTATGCCTTTAACGGTTGCCGGCACGAGCGATGAATTAAAAGATTTTATCAGAGTGGTTAATGCCGACGCGGCCGCTAAAGCCAAAGACGCGGTTTGCGCGGCTGACGCGGATTGCAAATCTTTTATTTGCGATGGCGGAAAATGCGCCGGCGATAATGAATATTTAAAAGGGAAATTCGCCGTGTCTAACCAATACAGCACGGTTGATTTTCTATCAGACAGAGAATGCGGCTTAAACGCTTGCGGCGAAAAAATTTATTGCCTGCCGGCTAATAGCCATTTAAGAGTTGAATTAAAGGCGGCCGATTTAATCGCTTGCGCGGCCGATAATGACTGCCAGCCTAACTCGCCGTTTAATATTTGTGATTCGACCAGAAAGTTTTGCCGTGATAGCGGTAATAAATATTTTCCTCAAGCCGCCAAAGATAAGCCGAATATTGTTGACGGCATAATTGACGCGGCTTTTAATTCGCTGGACGGCAACCGCGACGGTTCGGCCTATGGCCCTGCAAGTTTTTATAATGAAAATACGCCGTCCGATGCCAAGAAAGGCGATAGCTATCTTTGGTCATTTTTTGTTAGCAGTCTGCTAGACTTAACTTCGCCTAGAATTACAGAAACAACTCCGGCCAAAGACAACTCTTCGGTTAACGAAACCGCGCCGATTAAAATTAGCTTTGATAAATTAATGTTGTCTTCGCGCTTAACCACCGGCAGCATAATAATCCAAAATGGCAAGGAAAATATACTCCATTATTTACTTAATTTAAGAAGTGCTGTTGACCAGCCTTTAGGCTATTGGGCGACGAATATCGGCAGGCAAAGTGTTGCCGGCGGGGAGATAGACCAAACCGACGCCTATATAAACCATTCCTCGTTTAGCAAGGCTTCAAGTTATAAAGCTCAGGCCGGTTCAGGCTTAAAAGATATTTATCAAAATTGTTATTTGCCTTGCGCCGGTCCGGCCTGCGCCGGAACTAACACGGCAACGGACGGCGAACCATGCTGCTGTAACGGCGCTCCGGGAGAAAGTTGCCCATAAAAGAAATTTTTATCATTGTGAAAATTGTTTTTTTCTGTCATTCCCGCCCGCCCGAGGCGGATAAACTCCGGCGGGAATCCAGGAGGGAGCGAAACGAAAAAATTAACAATTTAAATATTTTCCGTTTTTGTATATCAGCTTTAACATTCGTGACGCTTCGCTAGGACTTACTTTTTACCGCGCCCGCAACGCTTTGCTTGCGAGGCGGGCGGGTGACTAAAAAGTAAGCAAAAAGTCTCGGGGGTTTCCGATTGGCTATCTCGCTGGTTAATCTAATCTCTGTAAGCCTTGGCGCCAACTCCAACCCCCGAACCCCCAGGTGATTTTAAAATTTTTTTAGGAATGTAACAAAAAAATTAAGATGGCAAGAAAAATAAAAAAAATATTAATCTTTTTCAGTCTATTGGTCGTGGTTTTTGCCGTGGCTCATTTTGCTTTGGCGCTCGACGTTGGGTTGGATAAGGTGGCCGGCACGGGCTTAAGCGCGGTTAACGATCCGAGAATTATCGCGGCCAAAATAATAAGAATAGTTTTGGGCTTTTTAGGCATTATCGCGATCGGTTTAATAATTTACGCCGGCTGGCTTTGGATGTCGGCCGGAGGCGAAGAGGAAAAAATAGAAAAAGCCAAAAAAATCTTGATTGGCGCGTTAATCGGCATGGTTATATGTTTAGCCTCGTTCGCTATCGCCAGTTTTATAATATCAAAGATATTGGAAGCGACCGGCAGTGGCAGTGGCGGTGGCGATGGCCCGGCTTGCGATCCGCCTTGTTCTAGCGGGCAATATTGTTGCAGTGGTTCATGCTCAAACAGTCCTTGTGACGTTCCTCCTTCTTTTAACATAAGATCAACAGTTCCCGAAGATTTAGAGGCCAAGGTAATTAGAAATGTGCAGATAAAAGTTTTCTTCAATAAAAATATCAGCGCGCAGACAAGCCAAATAATTTTAAATAATAATTTAAAAGTGGAAAAAATAGCTACTATCGCTTCCACGACCGGAGCTGAAACCGCGATTAATCCCATTAAGTTAGTAGCCGGCACCGTAGCTTCAAGCAGTAGGATAATCAGCTTTAAATCTAGCGCCGCTTGCGGCAATGAACAAAATACCCAAAATTGTTTAGATGAGTGGAGTAAATACAGAGTGACGGTTAATGGTTTTAGCGGCCTGGTTTCAACCGATGGTTTAAAATTAGATTGCGCTTTAGGCGCTAAATGCCAATTTGTTTTTTCAACCAGTGATGCGATAGATACTAGCGGGCCTAAAGCCGGAATTTTATCGGCTCAAATTTGTAAAGACGACGGCACTTTAACCTTAATGGAAGACGCTAATTTAGTTGACGGCTGGGCTAAAGATGACGTTGGCGTGGCCGATATAAAATTTTGTTCTCAAAAGTTAGGCGGAACGGAAAGTTGTTTTCCTGATTCAATTAAAGCCGGCGGCTTGGGGCAAACTTATTTGAACAGCAGTTATAAATATGATACTAAAGGCTATCAATATCAAATAGGCGATAATTATACATTCAGAGTAAGAGCCAGCGATGTAGCGGATCAAACTAGCCAAGCTGACTTTACCACAAAAATCCGCGCCGGCCATTGCTGTAATGGCATAAAAGACGCTAGTGAAACCGATGTTGATTGCGGCGGTGAGTGCGGGGCTTGCGATGGCGCGGCTTGCGCCGATGATATGAGCGAGCCGGCAACCTGCAATAACAGTTTATGTTCTTCGCAAGTTTGCCGTTCGGAAGGTTCGGCGGCCGATAAATGCGCTAACGCCGGTTACGCGGCCGGAACCGCTTCATGCTGCCTTTGCCAGCGGCCGCCGGTCATCACCGGACTGTCTCCGGTTGGCGGTTTTTGCAAAACCGAACCTAATAAAGATTGCTTGGCCGATAGCGATTGCGTTAGCGGCGATAGTTGCGATAAGAGCACGCCAAACGGCGCGGTTGGCAATTTTTTTACGATTTACGGCAAATATTTCGGCGCTAACTCGGGCAAAGTTTTTGTGTCTAACGGCTCAAGCGGTTGGATCGAAGCGAAATTAACCAATAACATAGCAACCGGCAACGCTCTATGCGGCAATAATGTTTGGTCTGACAGCCAAATTATCGCCATTGTCCCAAGCGGGGCCAATACCGGAGCAATAAAAGTTCAGGCAGCCAGCGGGTTAAATACCACCAGCGATAAAATCGGCGTGCCTAATTTTAAAATTAATACCATTAACCGGCCGGGAATTTGCAAATTATCTCCTGATAGCGGGAGGCAAGACGACGAAATAACTTATAACGGAGTTAAATTTTCAGGCGTTAGCCCTTATTTTGGAAATTTAGACGGTAAAATTGCCGGAGTGGCGCCGGTCTTTAATGATAAAAACGGAACAGCCAAGGTGCCTAACATAACAACCGGCAGGACAACCAGTTTTGTTTTAAAAGATAAAATTTATAGTAATTTTTTAAATTTTTATAAAAACGAAGAGCCTTACAAAGGCCCGTTTATTTCTTCATTTGACCCCCGCGAAGGTTCGGCCGGGCAATACGTAACGATTAACGGCGGCGGTTTCGGCAGTACTAAAGGGTTAGTTTATTTCGGCGACCTGGGCGGGGCGGAAGCCAGTTTTGATTTTCCGCCAATTTGCGCCGATTCAATCTGGAGCGATAAGCAGGTTATAGTAAAAGTTCCTACCAGCCTGACGAACGGCAATTATAAAATAACCATGAAGATCGGAACATGGCCGGCGATTGACACCTCGTCAATTCAGCCGGCAGTTGATTTTAAATTTGACAAAGCTTTACCTCTTAAACCAAGCTTATGTAAAATAGATCCAATAATCGGCAGAGTGTCCAGCCGGGTAAGTTTATACGGTGAGTATTTTGGCGCTAAAAAATCGGCATCGATAAGATTTCAAACCGATAAAAATCAGACAGGAAATAACCTCGGTTTTTGGGCAATAGAGAATAAAGCGTTTAAGGCCACGACGACGGTGCCGGTTGGAGCTATCAGCGGCGCGGTAAGAATTATACAAGCGGATAAAGCTTGCGGCGCCGGCGGTATTTGCGCGGCCAATGAAAATTGCGTTGGCGGAAAATGCCAGCGCCAAAGCAACCCGGTTAATTTTACGGTTGGAATTTGCCAACAAGCCGCTGACTGCGGCGGCTCGGGCAATCTTTGCTGTTCGGCCGGTACGCCATACTCCGGGCAATGCAAGACCGGCACCGTAGAGCAAGAGGCTTGCTTCCCCGAAGTAAACTCTTGCGTTTATGAATGGAATTTTAGCACGGCCGGAAAACCTTCCGACTGCGCGAGCGATCAGGAGAAGTGCAATAAGCCGGCCGGCAGCTATGGCGCCGCGGAAAAAAGCTATAATTGCTGCGCCAAAGGCAGTTGCAACACTTATACCGGAAAATGCGATGATTGTCTTTCAGCTAGCAAACCGGATAAATGCGGCGATGGCAGCTGTTGTAGCGCTGGCGGATGTAAGGGCACTCCTTCTACATGTACTGACCCGGAATCCTGCGCTGGTTACGGCGACCAATGTAATAATTCTTATTTCTGTCCTAACTCGCCGGGGCAATGTTCAACTTATACTGGCGGCCGCACTGATAAAACCGCGGTAATCGGAAGTTGTGATTATAGCTGTAATAATTTTACCAACTGCCAAACCGGTAATTGCACGTATAAACCAACTTTGAATAAATGCGCTAAGAATAATTCGTCTTGCGCTTTGCCTAGAATTGTTAATTATACAATTGGCAGTCTTACCGCTACTTCTACGGCTGATTGTTTGGCTTACGAAGGCCAAGACCGATGGATTATAAATGTTAAAACTTCTTGTCCTAGCGGCTGGACCAGTATTTCTGGCGGCCGTTGCGCGGAAAATAACAGTACTTGTTCGGTTTGCGGCACCGGCTTTAAATGCGTTAAAGAAACCGAGACTGCCGCTAATGGAATTTGCCTGGTTGACCAACCGGTTTGCCCGTCCGGCTCAACTTGCTCTAACTCGGCCGAATATAATAATAAATGCATTGCCACGGAAAGCGCTAGCGCCGGTTGCGAGTGTTGCTGCCGAAAAAATAACAATAATCAAGACTGTTGCGCGCCGCTAAAATGCGAGGGCGCTTGCGGAGAGGAAACCGATCCGGCTAATACTAAATTCGGTTTTTGCACCGGCTGCGGCAGCGTCGGCACGACCCAGGCTGAGCATAATAGCGCCTGCAATTGCTCGGGCGCCAGCGGTAAATTTTGCATGATTAACAGCGCTAATCCAACCGGCATCTGCCAAGACTGCTCCGCTATCAGCGACGCGGCGGTTTGCAGCGGCCAAGGTATTGGCACTTGCTGCGTTGACGCCATGAATAATAATGGTTGCCGCGGCGGCATAGCGCCGTACGGCGCCGAAAATCCGGGTAGTCCGGATTATAATTATTGCGCTTACTTTCAATGCCAGAAAACAGAAACTACCGCTACCTGTAGTGGTCCGGTAGCCTCTTCAACTTCGCCGACTTATAAAACTGATAACTGTGACGATAAATGTAAGCCGCCGTCCCAATTCGGCAAAACTTGTTATAAAGTTGCCACTTCAACAGAAGGCACATGCGATGCTAGTATATGCACGGATTTTAACTGCTTAAACGAAGACGGCTCCGGTCCAACGGCGCCTAGCGCCTGCGGCACTTGCTGCTGCGACCCTTCCGCTACTCCGGATACTTGTAAAACCGTAAATTCACTTTTAACTTGTAAGCCTAACCAATCGCCTTGTAGCGGAGAAAAACGCGGACTTTGCTGCGGTTGCGGTAAAGATAGCGAATGCGGCGGCGACGATACCGTTGGCTGCGGCAATGATACTTGCTGCCAGGCCAGGCCAAAAGTGATTGATACTTTGCCTGCCGGTGGCAACGTTTGCCGCAACAGCCTGATTCAGGCAACGTTTGATACGGAGATGCAGGTAAGCACTTTTAGCGGCAATGTTATCGTCGCCGGCGATTATGGCGCGAGCCAGTGTCCGGCCAATACAAAGTACTTAACCGCGGCTTATAAACCCGGTTTGTTTGTTAAATTTATTGACTGGCTGTCAGGATTGCCTTTAATAAATAAAATTTTTATTAATCAAGCCCAGGCGCTAACCGGAAATTTTTGCGCTGTTTTAGGCACGGTTAGCGGTTATGTCCAGAATAATAAAACCACGGTATTGGAATTTAAGACTCAGCAAGTTTTAGATGCAAGGCGAGATTATTATGTTATAATAAAAGGTGACTCGGATATTACCGACGCCATACCTAGCGGAGTTTTAAGCCAGTCGGGCATAGGTTTAAAGCCGGTCGACGAAATAACTTTTAACGGAGTAAATTTTAAAGGAAAAATTTGGTCATTTGCCACTAAGCCGGAAACAGCGGCCGATAAGGGAGTTTGCCTAGTCAATTATGTCGGCCTTGACCCGTCTGGTTATTTATTTAATACCGTAGTTAATGATCCGGCCGATGATGCCGGCATAAATGATAAAATTATTAAAGATAGCGATAAGATTTTTTCCGCCACGGCCTATTACACGGCGAATCAACCGGTTGTGCCGATTGAAAATGTCTATAATTGGCGCTGGGATTGGTCGATTGATGATAAATCGGTAGTGAAATTTAAAAATGGAGAAGACGCGCTCGATAATAACTCGGAGCAAACGTTGATTGCGCAAAATGTTAAGGAAGCGAATACCGTAGTCCATGCCATAAATACTATTACGCAGGATCAGGTTAATATGTCCTCGGCCGTAGGACAGGTTAAAGAAAATACCGCGGAAGTTTATGTCTTTTTATGCTCTAACCCTTGGCCGGAGTATAAAACTGATGGCAGTTGGGAACCGTGGCGGGAACCGGCTAATTGCACGGTGCCAAGCTACGGCTGTTCTAAGACTAATTTTGAATTATATTATTGCCGTGATGCCGGAGCGGCCGGTACGGCCGATGATTTGCCGGCGATTTTAAGCGATTCGGCTGTAATCAGGGGCCAAAATTTAAAATGCAATGACGGCACCGGCAACTGCCTAGGCAAGAGTAAGGATGACGCCTGCAGCGACGGCAGCGGGAAATGCGAAGTTGATATTTTAAAAGAGTTTTATTTTTTTAGGGAAGGGTTGCCTATCGTGGCCGGCATAAATTTAGCCACCACGACAAACAGTGAAATTATGAAAGGCGGAAAAGCCGGGTTGGTTTGGCAGCCGATTACGGTGCCTTTGAGCGAAGTGTTTGATAAATATGTTATATATTATGGCACGTCGGCCGCGACTTCAAGCTTAACGCAATCGATTACCGCCGCGACAAATGGAACATTGGCCAACCCGATTTTGGTAAGTAATTTAACTAACGGAGTAACCTATTATTTCGCGGTTACCGCCAGGTATAAAAGCGGGGCGGAAAGCGATTATTCAAATAAAACTTCGGCGGTTCCGGCCGATACTTGGGCGCCGTTGACTCCCCAAGAATTAAATGGTACGGCCGGTGAAGGCAAAGCAATAATTAACTGGAAGCCCAATGCCGACGATACGGCGATTTATAAAGTTTATTATGGCGCCACCAGCGGATCTTTAGGCGCGTCGGTTAATCTTGAAAAAACTAAATGTTCAGCCGGCAAATGCGAGATTACCATAAGCGGTTTAACCGCCGGAGTAAAATATTATTTCGCGGTTTCGGCCCTGGATTTTAAAATTAACGAAAGCAATAAGTCCGGAGAAATTAATTTAATAATATTATAATTTATTTTTTGTCATTCACGACTGGCACTGTCGGGCACGGCTTGCGAGGCGGGCGGGTCAGTCGCTTGTAATGGCAGATACCAATTTTATGTTTGACGAGCTAGACAACAAAAACGCGGCGGCCAATAGCGGTGTTCGGCCGGTCAGCCCAGGGCTGACTAAAACCGTGGATATTTTTTCCGAAGTGGATAAAACCGTTAAGCCCGAGCCGTTTAAGCCAAGAGACAATAATCCTACGCCGATTCCCGGGACGGTTATACCGCCGGAAAACGGCTGGTTAAAAAATAAGCTGATGGTTTTCGCTTTAATCTTCGGCGGTTTGATTATTGTGGTTGGCGGCGGCTACCTTGGCTTAAAGCTGATAATAAAAAATACGGCGCCGGTTAGTACGGATATTAATAAAGAAGAGGTAAATAATAATCAAACCGCGCCTGAAGTTAAAACGCCGGCAAACGGAGAAGCGAATATTCCCGCTAACCAGACGATTGAGCCGGTTATAACTCAACCGATTGATAGCGACCAGGATGGTTTGACCGACGAAGAAGAGGCCGCTCTTGGGACTAGCCCGAGCAATCCGGACACTGATCAGGATGGTTTAACTGATCGCGAAGAAGCAAAAGTTTATCTTACCGATCCTTTAATCGCCGATACCGACGGCGACGGTTATTCGGACGGGCAAGAAATCAAGAACGGCTTTAACCCAAACGGTTCCGGCAAACTTTTAGATATTAATAAGTAAATAAATATGTTTGATTTTTTTAAAAAAAACAAGCCGGCGCAGCCGGAAGTAGCCAAAGAAGAAGTTCCCGCCCCGCCGGCCGCGCCTAACCTTCCCGTTAATCAGGAGCCGGTGTTAAAAGAAACGGTTAAAGTTGACAATGTGATTATTCATGTTATGCCGGGCCGTTTCAGAAATCAACCGGTTAAACAGGACAGCGCTAAAACCACCGGCCTCGTAATAATTATCGGCGGAGTGGCGGTATTATTGGCAGCTTCAGCCGCTATGTATTATTTTTTGTTTAGCAAGCCGAGCGTAACCGTTACCGAGGAGCCGCCTTTAATTACGGAAAATAATCAAGCGAACCGAGCCGAAGAGGAAGTTAATCAAATCGCGCCCGCGGATACTTTAGCCGCTACCGGGACCGAGCTGACGACTTTACCTTCCGGCGATGAAGTCGCGACTACAACCGTTGCCACCACGACGCCTGATACGTCTATAACAACCGAGCCTGATTTGCTCCTCGGCGAGGATAGCGATAACGACGGTTTAACCGATATTGAAGAGATTCTTTTAAGCACCGGCACTTCTACGCCCGATACTGACGGCGATGGTTATTTTGACGGCGCCGAACTTTTGAATTTATATAATCCGGCCGGCGCGGGAAAATTAACCGCCAATTCCAATATTTCTCTTTATGAAAACAAAACCTTTGCTTATGATTTGCTTTATTTATCGACTTGGTTAACCAGCGTTAACGGCGGGGATGATTCGGTTATGTTTAAGTCGGGCGATAATCAATTCGTGCAAATCATAGTCCAGCCTAATGTTAATCGAGAGACTCTTGACGAATGGTATACGGAACAGCTAAGCGTTTTAGCTATTGGTGAAGCGGACAGGGTAAGCGGCTCTAACTGGCAGGGCTTAAAAAGCCCCGACGGCTTAAATGTTTATTTAATGGATAACAAACAAAATTATATATTCAGTTTAACCTATAATCCCGGCGACAGAAATGTCCTGGAATACTCTAATATTTTTCAGATGATGATTAAATCGTTTAATTTAAAAGATTGAGATGAAAATTGAAATTAATAATCAGGCTAATTATAAAATCGATTTAAAATTGATAGAAAAAGTTGTTAAAACTTTCGGGCGGGTTTATAAGATTAAAAATAAAGAACTTTCTCTGGCTTTTGTCGGCGACGCTGAAATAAAAAAATTAAATTCGGCGTATCGCGGTTTAAAAATGGCGACCGATGTTTTATCGTTCGCGGGCGATGGCGATTATTTCGGAGAAATTATTATTGATTATAACCAAATCAAGCGCCAAGCCGGTAATTTTAAAAATAACGCCGAAGAGGAATTGATTTTTATTTTAACGCATGGCTTATTGCATCTATCGGGTTATGACGATAAGACGGACGAAGACAGAGAAACCATGATAAAAATAGGGGAGGAATTTATAAAAAAATATTTATGATTAAGCTAGGCAGGTTGCTTAAAAGTTACAGCTACGCAATCAAGGGTTTATTAAAAACTTTTCGCGAAGAGCAAAATTTAAAAATTCAAACTTTCGCCAGCTTGATAGTTTTAATTTTAGGAATTTATTTTTCCATCAGCCGGATTGAATGGGCGATTTTAACTCTGGTTGTTTGCTTGGTTTTAACCGCGGAGATTACCAACAGCGCGATAGAACGGATTACCGATGTTTTAAAGCCCAGGATCAACACTTACGTTAAAGAGATAAAAGATATTATGGCGGCCGGAGTGCTATTATCGTCTTTAGCGGCAATAATCATCGGTTTAATAATTTTTACGCCTTATATCGTGAAATTTTTTGGACATTAAGATAATTTTCTAGTATAATAAGGAGGTAATTACAAAACTATTTTGTTAGCGAAAATAGCAAATTGCAGTAAAGATAATTTTATAACTACCTCTAATAACATATGAAAGATAACATTATCACCGGACTTGATATCGGTTCTACCGCCATAAGGCTGGTGGCCGGGAAAAAGACGGTTAACGAATCAGGCGAACAATTGCAGATTTTAGGCGCGGTTACCGTGCCGTCCGAAGGCATAAACCGAGGCGTGGTTAATAGCATCGAAGATGCCACTTCGGCGATTTCGGCCTGCTTGGAAAAAGCCGAAAGATTAATCGGCGTGCCGGTTACCAACGTTTGGGTTGGCATAAACGGCCCGAATTTAAAATGTGAAAAAAGCCAAGGCGTGGTAGCGGTAGGCAGGAGCGATAATGAAATAACCGAGGATGACGTTAATCGGGCGGTTGAAGCGGCCCAAGCCTTATCGGTGCCGCCGAATTATGAAATTCTTCATGTGATACCGGTTAAGTTCGCGGTGGATAACCAGGAAGATATAAAAGATCCGATTGGCATGACCGGCGTCAGGCTGGAAGTTGAAACTTTAATTATTCAGGGCTTATCGAGCCAGATAAAAAATTTAACCAAAGCAATTTATCGCACCAGTTTGGAAATCGAAGATTTGGTTTTATCGCCTTTGGCCGCGGCCGAAGTCGTTATCGGCGCCAAGCAAAAAGAGTTGGGCGCGGCCTTAATCAATATCGGCTCGTCGACTACCAGCTTAGCGGTCTTTGAAGAAGGCGAGTTGCTCCATGCCGCGGTAATTCCTATCGGTTCCGAGCATATAACGGCCGATGTGGCTATCGGGCTTAGATGCCCGATTAATTTGGCTGAAAGAATTAAGATTGAATATGGCTCGGCTCGAGGCGATAAATTTACCAAAAAAGATGAAGTGGACGTTAGCGATTTAGCCAAAGAAGAAAATATTTCAGAAGATAGCATGGTAATTTCCAAAAAATACGTGGCTGAAATCATTGAAGCGCGGGTAGAAGAAATTTTTGAAAAAATTGACAACGAATTAAAAAAGATAGATCGCTCGGGCATGCTGCCGGCCGGAGTTTTTTTAATCGGCGGCGGCTCTAAATTAAGCGATTTAGTGGAAGTGGCGAAAAATAAATTACGGCTGCCCGCTTGCCTGGGTTCTAACCAAAATATTCCTTTAGCCATTGATAAAGTTAATGACGTAAATTATTTAACCGCTTTGGGTTTAGTCGCCTGGGGCAACCAGTTGACCAAGAATAAAAAAAGTTCAAGAATAAGCTGGCCAACCGGTGGCGCTGCCGGCAAAGGCTTGGAGCAAGTTAAAGATTGGTTTAAATCTCTGATACCGTAATTAACCGTTTAAACTGCTGTATAAATCTTTTATACACCCCCTGTTTTTAAAGCAATTTTTGACTCTTGATAAAAATATAATAATAGGTTAAGATAAAGTTAGTTATTCACTTAACCAATTAACTATCTATTATGGCGGAAATAAAACCGGTTGTAGAAACATTTGCCAAAATAAAAGTTATCGGCGTCGGCGGTTCCGGCGGCAGCGCGGTTAACCGCATGATTGATTGTGGCATTAGAGGGGTTGAGTTTATCGCGGTTAATACCGACGTCCAGGCGCTTCATTATAATAAAGCTTCAAAGAAAATACATATAGGAAAAACCATAACCCGAGGGCTTGGCGCGGGCATGAATCCGGATTTAGGCAAGCGTTCGGCCGAAGAAGCGCAGAATGAAATTAGAGACATGCTAAAAGACGCGGATATGGTTTTTGTTACTTGCGGATTAGGCGGCGGAACCGGCACGGGCGCTTCGCCCTCGATTGCCGAGATTGCCCGCGACTTGGGCGCTTTAACCGTAGCCGTAGTGACTAAGCCATTTGCTTTTGAAGGCGCGCAAAGAAAAAATATCGCTGAGCGCGGCTTAGCCGAGCTGACCGATAAAGTAGACACGATAATTACCATCCCTAACGATAAGCTATTGCAAGTGATTGATAAAAAAACGTCGCTCCTCGACGCTTTTATGGTGGTTGATGAAATTTTAAGGCAAGGCGTCCAGGGCATCTCCGAATTAATTACCGTGCCCGGATTAATTAACGTTGATTTCGCGGATGTTAAGGCGGTTATGGCTAACGCCGGTTCGGCCTTAATGGGCATCGGGCAGGCTTCAGGGGAGAATAAAGCTATTGAAGCGGCTAAAGCGGCCATTAGTTCGCCGCTACTCGAGATGTCGATTGAAGGCGCGCGCGGCATATTATTTACTATCGTCGGCGGGCCGAATTTAACCATGCATGAAGTTAATGAAGCGGCAAAAGTAATTACCTCTTCGGTTGACGAAGACGCAAAAATTATTTTTGGCGCGGTAATTGATGAAAAATATAAAGATGAAATTAAAATAACCGTTGTCGCCACGGGCTTCGACGGACGCCGCGTCGGTTTAAGCGACGCGGTTTCTTCCGACAGAATCTATACGCCAAATCCTTATATAACCGCGGAAGAAGATAAAGAAAATAAAGAGCAGATGACTAAAAAGAAAAGTAAGATTTCTCCCTTAAAGCAGGCCCAATCGGAACCGGCGCAAAAAAAGAGCGCCGAAGCCGAAGAAGAAGATGAATTGGGCATACCGGCCTTTATTCGGAAGAAGATGATGTAAATTCTTTAAAAACCTTTGGCCACAAAATTTTTTATAATGATAATTTTGTTTTTAATTTTTTAAACATAGTATATGCCAAGGAGGATTTTTTTATCGGTCATGCCAGTTTTTTTATTGGCATGGTTTTTTGTTTTTGGGCAAATCGCCCGAGCGGCCGATGCCGTGATTACCGAGGATACGGTTTGGTCCAAAGGCGAAGTGAGGGTGATTGACGGCGGCGACGGCTTAGTGGTGATGTCGGGCGTTAAATTAACGATTGAGCCCGGAGTAATAGTCAAATTAGCTCCGAACACCGCGGTTATTGTAATGGGCGAATTGGCTATTTACGGCAGCGCGGCCGAACCGGTAATCATAACTTCGTTAAAAGACGATAGCGCCGGCGGCGACACTAACGGAGACGGCGATGCCAGTAGCCCGGCGTTGGGCGATTGGTTCGGCATATTAGCCAATAATTCCAGCGCGATAATTAAAATTGATTACGCGAAAATCAGTTATGGCGGGTCGTATGACGGCAGCCAGGCTTATTTGATGGCGATTAATCAAGCCGCGGAATTTAGCCTTACGCATAGCAATATTATTAATAATAATGGTTATATAATAATCGGCCAGGCGTCAAGTTTTAAAATAAATTATAGTAATATTTTTAATCCGGATTTTTGCTTGAATGAAGACCTGTCCGGCCAAGGTATAGCCATGATTTATTGCGGCGGGCCGGTCTTAATGAATATGGGGACTGGCACGATTGAGGCGGCAAATAATTATTGGGGGCATGACGGCGGGCCGACCCTGTCCTCGGAGGATATTAAGGGTACGCCGATTTCTGGCAATATCAATTATCAGCCATTTCTAGTTTCGCCCTGGGTGCCCGAAGCCGCGCCCGCCGAACCTGATCCGGTGATTTTAGTGCCCGGGATTATGGGGAGCTGGAATATTTCCGGACGCTGGCAAATTGATCCGATTTTCCATACTTATGACAATTTGATGGAAGCGTTAATCGCGGCCGGTTATAAAGAAAATAGCCAGGGAGAAGATAAGCCGACTTTGTTTACTTTTCCTTATGATTGGCGCCTTGATAATAATATTACAGCCGGCTTGCTTAAAGAAAAAATTCAATTAGTTAAGGAGATGACCGGCAAAGATAAGGTGGATATTATCGCTCATTCCATGGGCGGGCTGGCAACGCGTTCGTATGTTCAGGGCAGTGATTATCAAAACGACATTGATCAGGTAATATTTTTAGGCACGCCGCATCTTGGTTCGCCGGAAAGTTATTTGAAATACGAGGGGGCGGCATTTTTTGGAGAATGGTCATTATTACAAAAATATGTATTTCAAATTGAAGCCTCTTTTAATGGTTATTTAGATTTAACCGATTATATCAGGGCTAAAGTTTTATCAGCAGAACAATTATTGCCAACTTTTGATTATTTAAAAGATAAGCAGACTGACAATTCATATATATTAAGGACTTACCCTTTAAATTATCCACAAAACAATTATTTGGAAAATTTGAATAATCCTTTGGCTATAAATTTGCTTAAACAACGGGTAAAAATAACCAATATAATAAGCGACCTGGGTTTAAACAGCACTTTTAATTTTTTTAAAGTAGCGGCTGACCCGGACGCAACCGACAATAAATGGCAATCAGGTTATCCGGAAAATTTGGATCAAAATTTAGACAGCTTGGAGATGGGCAACGGTGATGATACGGTGCCTCTAGTAAGCTCTCGCGGCTTAGGCGGTGTTGAGACTATAGAGAGCGCTGGCGCCGATCATTTAAATTTGCCAACAGTTATGCAGAAAGAGGTGATAAAAGCTTTAACAGGCAAAGAGCCGGTTGATTATTTTAATAATAAAATTATTTCAACCATAAAACGCTGGTATTTTTTCCGGGTTTATTCGCCGGTTGATTTTACGATAATCGCGCCTGACGGCAAAAAAATTGGTAAAGATTTTTTATCCAATACGGAAATTAATGAAATTCCCGATGCTTTCTATAGCGGTTTTACCGGAGAGGAAGAATTTGTTTTAATTCCCAATCCGATGGACGGAGAATATAAAATTGAAGTGCAGGGCGTTAATAATGGCGGGGAGTACACCATAGTTAATAGCGTCATAAATAATAATAATGAAATCAGTAAAGAATTTAGCGGCCAGATCGCGGCTGGCGAACAAAAAGATTTTAATATTACTTATGAAGCCGCGGCCATAAACCCTTTAAGCGATTTAGAGCCGATTGATACCGTGGCGCCGACGGTAACTATAAATAAACCGCTGGAAGGAGATAAATATTTGCATAGTGATAATTTAATAATAGATTATAGCGCCATTGATGATTTTTCCGGCTTGGCTTCAACAACCATAACTATTGACGGCCAAACAGTAGCCACCACGACAGTTAACCTGTTTGATTATCAGCTAGGAGCGCATAGCCTAGCTATTACTGCCATGGATAAATCCGGCAACCGGACCGAGGCGCAAGTCAGTTTTGAAATTATTGCCAGCATTGAAAGCACGATTAGCGATATTAAAGAAGTCTATGGGCGCGGCTGGCTCAAGAAAGGAATTTATCGCGCTTTATTGGAAAACGCGTTCAAGCTGTTAAAAATTGAAGCCAAAGCCTTTGAGCGGGAGCAAGTATTAATGGAAAAATTAATTAAAAAAACCGAAGAGAATGACAAAATAAACCCTAAACAGAAGCGTAAATTATTAGAACAATATAATAAGAAGCTGGCGGATTTTAAGAAGAATCGGGAAAAGCTGATTGATAAAAGTTTAGATGTGATAGGAAAATTGTTAAATCAGGCGAAAAGACAGAAGCAGATAAATCAGCAGGGATATGATATGATAATAAGCGATATTAATTATCTTAAAGAAAATTTATAATTAAACAAAATATATGCTAGAAAATAAATCAGTATTTTTACAAGCAGTTTATTCGTTTATTGCAGCTATAATAAGCTCATTTATTTTTTCTTCATTATTTGGAAAATTTTATTTATTTATATTTAAGCCAGCGTTAACTGGCGGTTTGGCCGGGCTTGATAATTTATCTGAACTTGGGTTTATTCAAAATTCAATATTTGCTTATCTTTTTTTCTTGCCATTATTTATTTTAGTTTTTACGAAAAAAAAACAATGGTTAGCTTGGTTAATCTTAATATTTATACCATTTACTATTTTTCTAGTTGGCGGCAGTAAGCACTTACTTTGGTTTTTAATTTTTACTCTAGTCGGTGGCCTAATAGGTTGGTTAATAAAGTTAGCAATAAAAAAATTGAAAAAATAACTTATTTTTAAATATTGCCAAGATGATATTAGTATGTTAAGACTATAATATAGATAAATATCAATCTATGGGCCAAACTTGCCAAGGAAAACAAATAATCGGTTTTTTTAAAGCTGTCTGCGATCTAAACCGTCATAAGATTTTGCATTTGATTAAAAAGAACGGAGAAATGAACGCTTCGGAGATTGTTGATAAAATAAATTTATCCCAGCCGACTATCTCGCATCATCTAAAAATTTTGGTTGAAGCCGAGGTTATCGCCTCAAGAAGGGCGGGGAAGGAGACGTATTATAAAGTTAATGAAAAATTTATAAATCATTGCTGCCACGGTTTCGCCCAAGACATTTGCTCTAAAAGAAGCCAAAAATAGACGTATTGACATATTGAAATCTTTCGATATATAATTAAGTTAAGACTGGCCGGTCCGTTTAATTATTAATCGAAAGGTTTTTGTTTTTTAGCGAGAACCTTTCCATAAAATTTATGCATAACCTGCATGGTTTAGGCATAATGAAATGCCTTAAGGACTTCCATAAAAAATTTAAAATCACCAAGGAGAATAATGGCGATAAGTTAGTCATAACTTTCGCCGGCTCAAAAGAGGATGTTGAAAAAATGGATAAGAAAATCGACGCTTTCCATGTTCTCGCCGAAGATTGCTGCTGCGGCGGAGAAGATTGCTGCTGCTAATTAGGTAAATTCATATAAAACATCCCGCCAGTCGCGAACGGCGGGGTGTTTTAGTATAAAAAAAGCGGCACAATTATCAATGTGCCGCGTGAAGCTTTCGTCTGGCGAGTTTTTAAAGGTGCTCTACCTGCCTGACATAAATGGGGTAATAAACAGGGTTGCCTTCGCAGATTCTTTTATATTGGCCATTTGCAACCAGTTTTGTATTCGTGACGTAAAGAGATGGATGACCGCCAAGAACGAATTCAATTTGACTGTGGCAGGTATCGGAGGTGTAAACATACTGGTTTTCGTCAAGGTGTTTACCGGTTTCATCAAAGAATACCATATCCGCGATCAGATACTCAATGATTGAGGGAGAACCTTTTCTTTTTGCGTCAAAGGCCGGAGAGCCTGTTTTATCACAGTCAATCCAATACCAGTAGGGCTTGGCATGAAGCTCAATGCTCCGCTTTAAATCCCGGCACATTTCATCGCTGTTGAGTAAATAGTAACTGCTGTTTTCATAGAAAACGATATTGTTTATCTGCTCAATTTTGGTAATCGGGCAAAACATCAGCCGGTATCCATCTTTTATTTTTTGCCTGATTTCCCTGTCGGAAAGTACCATTCCTTTTTCATTAAGGGGGTCAGCCACGTCAACGTCATACCGAGATCCTTGTTTGAGGATTTTTGGCAATAACAAACGGAAATAATTCCTCCGTTGCCTGGCCCAGGTTGACGCAAAACATTCTTCTTTGTCGTCAATCCTTTTTAAATGTTCGATGGAAAGACCATGCCCCCATCCCAGCCTTAAATAGATATCCACTTGATCAAACAACTCTTTTGACAACCCAGGAAGACTTCCCAAGCTATCTGCAACCATTTCCGCAAAAATACTTTTTTTGCTTTCCATAGCCGCTTGCTCCTTTCCTTAAAAAATTGTTGTTTGCCCTTATTCTCGCCTTCGCAAATTTCTAATTCGGGGCAATTTATTTAACCTTAGTAAATAACGTCGGAAAAGTCAATCCAAGGATTTTATGTGTAAAATTAGAAAAAATTACTATTGACAAAAGACTTGAATCAGACTATCTTTGAATTATAATCTTATGAATTTAATTTCTAGAAAATTATTGAAATTAAGATAAAATAAACGAGCCAGCCCCCGCTGGCTTGTTTTATAATTGTTACGTTGATGCTTGTCGTAACGCAAAAATATGAAATTGCGTTACTTTCCGTTGTTATTAAGTCTGTTCATTTTGTCAGGTTGCAGCGAGACCGCTTATCAGACTAATTATACTGTTCCGACCGCGCAAAAAGAAATTGCGCCGATTGAAAGACAAATTCAGAAAAATTCAACCGATTCAGGAATAAATAAAGCGCCCGCTTCAATTGAAAACCCCACCATAGAAAAGGTAGGGGAAATAGAAGACGTTCCGCTATCCAACGACAATTATTATATTAACAGCCAGGGCGTAGAAGTCCATTCTCCGGCCAACGCTCCAAGTATTCCATCCGGAGCTTCCGCCCATTGCGCCGACGGAACTTATAGCTTCAGCCAGTCCCGTCGCGGCACCTGTTCGCATCACGGGGGAGTGGAGGAGTGGTATTAACATCAAATTATTTAACTATAATAAACTAATATGATAAATAATTATAATTCATCAAAGCTTAGTGAAAATAGATCTAGTCGATTAACTGCCGAAGAAATTAAATACATTTGTAGCTATTTAGAAAATCCTACTAAAACTGGAATATGGACTTTAAAATGTAAAAGAAATGAGTATATTGGATTAAATGAATATCTGAAGAAAAAGATTGATGATTATTTTAATAAAAATGAAATAATTAATGACGGCAAAAGAAAAATTAAACTTAATGATTACGGGAAACAAAGTTTATTAAATTCTCTAAATAATCTTTCATTTATTTTCTATTTATTTCAAAATTTAATTTCTTCAAAAGAGCTAGACGAAGAAAATATGCGATATTTTTATAATTATAGAGAAGAACGTGATTTTAAAATAATTATCGAAAATATTATTAATATAGATGAAATAAAAAATGCATATTCTGATGCGCTTGATTTTTTTAAAAATGAAATATTTTTTGAAAATTTTACATGGCACTTAACGGATGATGTATTTAGGATAAAAGATGGATTTTTGTTGATAACAAACCCGCGAAGCGATGACGATGATGATGAAGAGGATCATGATGATATCGAAGATTACCAAGAAAATAGCGATATTAGTAAAAGTATTAATGATTTTTCTATGGTTTCAATCAGAAAAGAACCATTAGAAAAAATAAAGATCTTTTTTGAAAAAATTGGTATAATTATTGAGCCGACTTTAATGCCAATTTTTTCTCCTGAAGAAGATGTGTTTAAACCTTATATTTCTTTTTTGAAACGAGTATATATCTATTTGATTTCAAACGTTAGTATAAAAAATAAATTTAATAAATCTATAGTTGAATATTACGAAGGAGATTTTAACCATTGTATTGCTACTACGGGCTTAATTTTAGAAGATTACTTAGTGCAAATTTATGAAACCATTTTTAGGGAAACAAGTCCAACAAATTTAACATTAGGTGAACTATTTAACTCGATAAATAATAAAATTAAAAAAATATATTCCAAGAATGAATTAAAGACTTTAAGGCCTGATATTATATTTAAATCAATTAGAGGCAATCTAGAGAAAGAAGAAGATAAAATAAATATATCTGATGTGCTTAAGATTTTACGTCAAATTTTAATTGTAAGTCAAAATGATAAGCACGAAGTGATGAGATCAATAAATTACGGTCGTATTAAAGGAGACGGAAAATCAATTTTTCCAAAGCAACTTACAGATAATATTCAAGAGGCAATAAGAAATAGGAACGCGACATCTCATAAAACAACTATTCCGATAGGACATTATGAAGCCCTTAGAAATGTCTATTGTTGCATTAAATTAATAATTTGGTGGAATAATGAAAAAAAAATGATTAATTGGGAAAATAGCAAAGAATTAATACTAAACGAAATTATTGACAGAAATAGTGTGATATAGTATTTAAAATAATAATTAATATTAATTCGGCAGAAATTTTGATTAAGTAAAAAATTTATGCCATATAGGAATTTAAAAGAATTAGGATTTCGTAAACCACAATTAATTTCCACAGATAAGGAAATTAATAAAAAATTTGTTTTATCGGTACCTCGGGAGAGCGGAGTCTATGTCGTAATGGTTCAATGCGATATTAAAAGATTGAGAGGGCAATCAAATATATTATATATAGGGAGAAGCCGTAATTTGCAAAGACGAATGAAGTATTTACTTAAATATTTTTTACCTGCAGATTTTGTTGGAAGCTGGGGAAGGCATACGGCCAGAGATGCAATAAAAACTATTATTACGGAAACAGATCATAAACCAGAGATATCATATCGAGTCTTTAGTAATTATAAAGATATGGAAAGCGTACTGCTTCAGGCATACTGTAAAAATCACATTGAAGGGCCTCCGCTTAATAATCAAAGAAAATAGTTTAAATAAAAAACACCCCTCCCGAGGCGGTGTTTTTTATTTCCTTTAAAGTTGAAATCTTAGCTTAAGGGTGGTAAAATTTAGTTATAGATGAACCACAACAACTATAAATAGACTTTGATAAAATATAATAATATGAGCAAAAATCAATTTGAAAATATTAAACGGCTTGATAATAATGGTAAGGAATATTGGTCGTCACGCGACTTAGCAAAAGTTTTGGAATACACGGATTATCGCAATTTTCTCGGGGTCATAGAAAGGGCGAAGATCGCTTGCGGGAATAGCGGGGAGGTTATCCACAACCATTTCGTTGAAGCTAACGAAATGGTCAAAATCGGGTCGGGAGCGGAAAAGCCTGTGGAAACCATATATTTTTCCCGCTATGCTTGCTATTTGATAATGCAAAATTCAGATCCTACAAAAGTTGTAGTTGCCAAAGGGCAGACCTATTTTGCCATCCAAACCCGCAGGCAGGAAAAGGCGGATAATTTAATTGAGGATAATAAGCGAGTATTTTTGCGAGAGCAGATGAAGAAACATAATGTAAGTTTGACCCAAGCGGCCACAATCGCCGGCGTAGAAAATTACGCGATTTTTCAAAATTACGGCTACAAAGGGCTTTACGGCGGCCTTACCATGCAAGACATTCATAATCGCAAGAATCTAAAAAAGACACAGCATATTCTTGACCATATGGGCAGTGAAGAGTTGGCGGCCAATCTGTTTCGCGCCACGCAGGCCGACGCTAAAATCAGGCGAGAAAATATTAAAGGAGAGACAAGCGCTAATCTGGCCCATTATGAAGTAGGCCAAAAAGTCAGAAACACCATTCAGGGTTTAAGCGGTACTATGCCGGAGAATTTACCTGCGCCGGACGGCATCGGTAAAGCGCATATTAGGGTAAAGAAGGCCGAGAAAGTAAAAAAAATTAAAAATGGCAAATAAATTAAAACAGCTAAAATTTATTCATGGACGACCTGCAACAACTAAAAAATGAAATTGAAAAGATTAAAGAGCGAAATGCTAGGGTTGAGGCGGATAAAGCCTGGGAAACCAGCCTGTTCCGTAAAATTTTAGTGGCGATTTTAACCTATGTCGTGATTGTTCTATTTTTCATTGCGGCCGAACTGCCTAAGCCGTTTATAAACCCTGTCGTGCCGACTTTGGGATTTTTGCTTTCCACGCTGTCAATCTCTTATTTTAAATCCCTTTGGCTGAAGGGGAAGAAATAATTAAATTAAAATTTATGAAAACACTCGTCGTTTTTTACTCCCGAACCGGGGTGACCGGAAAATTAGCGGATTATATCGCTAAAAAAATTGGCGCGGAAACGGAAGAAATAAAAGACACGGTAAACCGCGCGGGCGCGATCGGCTATTTATTAGCCGGACGCGACGGTACGCTGCGCAAGTTAACCAAACTGGAAACGCCGAAATTAAATCCGGCGGATTTTGATCTCGTGATTATTGGCACGCCGATTTGGTCGTTTAATATGTCCGCGCCGATTAGAACTTATTTGGAAGAATATAAAAATCAGTTTAAGCAAGCCGCGTTTTTTTGCACCATGGGCGGTAGCGGCGATAAAAAGGCTTTTAAGGAGATGGGGGAAGTAACCGGTAAAAAGCCGGTTGCCGCCCTAACCCTAAAAACCGCGGAAGTCGTAGCCAGCAGTTTTGAAAAAGCGGATAAATTTTGCGATGAATTAAATAATATTTTTAAATCAATCGGCGAATAATATTATATGGATGGACAAATTCGCGACAACATAAAACCCGGCCTGCAGGTGGCTATCGTGCAAAAACATCATCAAGGCACCGGCGAATTAACCGAAGGCATCGTGGCCGATATTTTAACCAATTCGCCGATTCATCCGCGCGGCATAAAAGTGCGTTTAGAGACCGGGGAAGTCGGGCGGGTGCAAAGCATTTTTTAAGCTTTGCCAAAAGATTAGTTATGTATTAAAATAACAGAATAATAAATAATCAAAATATTTATGGACAATTCAAAATTAAACAATCTAATGCTGGCGAGCCTGGTTTTAGGCGTAAGCTTAATTATCGGCACTTTTATTGTCGCCCAAGCCATGGTAAGCGTTAAAAAGTTAAGCGATACTTTAACGGTCAGCGGGTCGGCCAAAGAAAAAGTCGTTTCCGATTCGGCGAAATGGCGCGCCACTTTTACCCGCAACGTTTTTTTAACCGACATTAAAAGCGGCTATAGCTTAATGAAGAAGGATGAGGCGTTAGTTAATAAATTTTTAAAAAACAGCGGCTTAAAAACAGAAGAAATAAATATTTCGGCCGTCACCATGAACCAGATATATAAGAATGACCAGAACGCGCCGTTAGAATATACTTTACAGCAGACGGTGGAAATTAATTCTTCGGATGTCGCTAAAATAACCAACCTGGCAAAAAACACCCAGCCGATAATCGACCAGGGAGTTATTTTTTCCACCCAATCGGTTGAATATTTTACGGGCCAGCTGCCGGCTTTGCGCGTTTCGCTTTTGGCTGACGCCATTAAAGACGCGAAAGATAGAGCAAGTAAAATCGCCGAGTCCAGCGGTAAAAAAGTCGGAGCCATCCAATCGGCTTCGATGGGCGTAGTGCAGGTTATGCCGGTAAATTCGGTTGATATTTCCGATTACGGCAATTATGACACTTCAACCATTGATAAAGAAGTCATGGTCACGGTAAAAACCATTTTTAGGCTCGAATAAAGGATTAACCGCCATGTGGTTTATCTACATCTTAAAATGCGCGGACAAGACTTTTTATACGGGCATAACGATGGATGTTAAAAGGCGAGTTAAGGAACATAACGGCTCTAGGTTAGGCGCGAAGTACACTCGCGGGCGCCGGCCGGTAAAATTAATTTGCGTCCGCCGGAAGAAAAATCGGTCTTTAGCCGCTAAAGAAGAATTGCGGATTAAAAAGATGACTCGGGCGGAGAAAATGAAATTTATAAAAACGAAGTAATTGTTACTTCTATAACTTTTTTTCTCTTAATCAAAAAGAGAGCGATAAATGCTTCCGGATTCCGGTTTTCGCGGGAATGACAACGACATATGCACATATCCACAGGGCGAAACTTAAAGTTTATTTTTAAAATATAAAATGTTGTAATTTTTTCAGAAAAATATTCTAAAATTAGCCAAAGTCCCTAAGTTTGACAACACTACATCTAGTGGTATAATTAAATCAAAGGCTACAAGATAGGGTATTTTCAGAAAAAAAGGTAATAAAGCACTTTTAACTGAACTCCGTGCGAATAAGTGCTTTTTTATTTGGCTTGGTTCATGAAATTATGTCGGTGGTTTGGCTATAATTATCAAATTTATGCGTTGTCCGGTCTGTTATTACGAAGATTCCAAAGTAATTGACTCTCGCGTGGCGTCCGACGGGTTGTCTATCAGGCGGCGGCGCGAATGCCTTAAATGCGGTTTTAGGTTCTCTACTTATGAAGAGGTGGAAATTTTGGACTTGGTAGTCGTGAAACGGGATGGACGCAAAGAAACGTACTCCAGGGAAAAAATTGTTAAAGGTTTAAAGCGGGCTTTAGAAAAACGGCCGATTACGGACGACAATTTTAAGAAGCTGATTAACTCAATTGAGCGCGATTTGCAGATTTTAAGGAAAAACGAGGTCACGGCCGGAGAAATCGGGCAAATCGTCATGAAAACTTTAAAGCGTTTTGATCAGGTCGCCTATATCCGCTTCGCTTCAGTCTATGAATCATTCAAGGACGCGCATGAATTCAGAAGAGAACTCAATAAATTATTAAAAAGTAAAGGAACGGGATCCCGGGTCACCCGCCCGACACGCAAGACGAGCTTGCGAGTCGTTGCGGACGCGGAGCCCGGGATGACAAAGAAGTAATAAAATAAGGAACTGGATTCCCGCCTGCGCGGGAATGACAAAGATTATGCCAGAAAATACCATTACACAAATTTTAAAACGTTCCGGCGACATCGCGCCTTTTGATAAGGCTAAATTAGTCAGCGCGATTTTTAAAGCCACCGAGGCCGTAGGCAAACCGGATCAGTTCTTGGCGCAGAAATTCGCCGATCAGGTCGTCGCGCAGCTAAATGAAAAATTCCATTCCCGGAGCATTCCGGCGGTCGAAGAAGTGCAGGATATGGTGGAAGAAATTTTAATCAAAAACCGCCAGATAAAAACCGCCAAAGCTTATATTCTATATCGTGATCAGCGCGCGCGCCTCCGCGAGATGAAGTCCATGATTAATTCGGATGAATTAATGGAAGGCTATTTAAAGCAAAGCGATTGGCGGGTTAAAGAAAATTCCAACATGAGCTACAGCCTGCAAGGCTTAAACAATCATTTAGCTTCAGCCATCTCTTCCAATTATTGGCTGAATCAGGTTTACACGCAAAATATCAGGGAAGCCCATAAAAACGGCGATTTGCATTTGCATGACTTGCAGCTTCTCGCGCCTTATTGCGCCGGCTGGGATTTGCGCGAACTTTTAATCCGCGGTTTTGGCGGCGTGTCCGGAAAAGTTGAAGCCAAGCCGGCTAAACATTTAAGAACGGCCTTGGGCCAGATTATTAATTTTTTCTACACTTTGCAGGGTGAAGTGGCCGGCGCCGAAGCTTTCGCGAATTTTGATACTTATTTAGCGCCTTTTGTCAGATATGATAATTTAACTTATCGCGACGTTAAACAGGCTTTGCAGGAATTTTTATTTAACATCAATGTGCCGACCAGGGTCGGTTTTCAAACGCCTTTTACCAACATCACCATGGATTTAACTCCGGGCGCGACTACGGGCGAAGAGAATGTTATTATCGGCGGTAAAATCATGCCGGAGAAGTATAAAGAATTTCAGCCGGAAATGGACCTGATAAATTTGGCTTTTGCCGAATTAATGATGGAAGGCGACGCTAAAGGGCGCGTGTTTACTTTCCCGATACCGACTTATAACATTACGAATGATTTTAAATGGGAGTCGCCGGTCGCCACCAAGATTTTTGAAATGACGGCTAAATACGGCATCCCTTATTTTTCAAATTTTGTTAATAGCGACATGAATCCCGACGACGCGCGCAGTATGTGCTGCCGTTTGCGCCTGGATAACCGGGAATTAAGAAAGCGCGGCGGCGGTTTATTCGCGGCCAATCCTTTAACCGGCTCGATCGGCGTCGTTACCATTAATCTTCCCCGCCTTGGCTATTTATCGAAAACCAAAGAAGAATTTTTTGAACGATTGGATAATTTGATGCAGGTCGCTTCGGAAAGCCTGGAGGTTAAGCGCACCATACTCGAAGATTTAACCGATAAAGGCCTTTATCCATACGCTAAATATTATTTAAATAATATTAAATTAAGGTTTAACGGCTATTGGAATAATCATTTTTCCACGATTGGCATTATCGGCATGAATGAGGCTCTATTAAATTACGCGCCGATCAGAAAGAGCATCGCCACGCCCGAAGGCAAAGAATTCGCTTTGCAAGTCATGGATTACATGAGAAATAAAGCTTTGGATTTTCAAGGCAAAACCAACCATTTATATAATTTAGAAGCCACGCCGGCCGAAGGCGTAACCAGGCGTTTATCGCGGATTGATAAAGATAAATATAAAGATATTCTAGTGGCTAACGAAGAAGCCTTCCAGGCCGGTAAAGCCTCGCCTTACTATACCAATTCAACTCAGTTGCCGGTTAATTATACGAGCGACTTGTTTGAAGCCATGGATTTACAAGATGATATACAAGTTAAATATACCGGCGGCACGGTTTTACACGGTTTTATCGGCGAAGCTTTGCCTTCGGCCGAAGCGGTCAGAAATTTGGTTAAAAAAATAGTCAATAAATATCATATGCCATATTTCACCATTACGCCGACTTTTTCAATTTGTCCTAAACATGGCTATTTGGCCGGCGAACACTTTTTCTGCCCTAAGTGCGATGAGGAAATCGGCTATATGCCGCAAGAGCAGGTTGCCAAAGAGGTTGAACAAATTTTAATTTAAATAAAAATAAATATCTAGTTTTAAAATAAACTGGATTAAGGAGAAACCATATGAGTCCGATCGAAGCCAAGAGAACAGCTTGCGAAGTTTACTCAAGGGTAACCGGATATTTAAGGCCGGTCCAGCAATGGAACGACGGTAAGCAGGCGGAGTATTATAACCGCAAAACGTTTAAAATTAATAAGGAATAATGCGAATTGGGTGCGAATCATGCTAATGGCGCGAATAAATTTTAAATTAGCGTCATTCGCCTAGCCTTCGCAACTTTTGTATTATGATAATCGGCGGGCTGCAAAAATTTAGCTTATTGGATTATCCGGAAAAAATCAGCGCCATTGTTTTTACCCAAGGTTGTAATTTCCGCTGCCAATTTTGCTATAACCCTATGCTTGTCTGGCCCTCGGAGGTCGGCAAGTTAAAATATGCTCGAGACATCGAGCGACAAAAAGATCATCCCACAATCAAAGAGGATGACCTTTTTGTTTTTTTGCGTTCGCGCGCCGGTAAGTTAGACGCCGTGGTTATTACCGGCGGCGAACCATGCCTGCAAAATGATTTATTTGAGTTTGTCAAAAAAATAAAAAAATTGGGCTTTTTGGTGAAATTGGACACAAACGGCAGTTTTCCGGAAACGCTGGCTGAGTTAATAAAAGAAAAATTAATTGATTATATCGCCATGGATTTAAAAGCGCCGGCGGAAAAATATAAACAGGTAGCCGGCATAAAAATAGATTTCAATAATATTAAAAAAAGTGTTAAGATAATAATGCAAAGCGGTCTGCCTTATGAATTCAGGACTACGGTCGTGCCCGGGCTATTAGATAAAAACGATATTCTGGAAATGGGGAAAATAATTAAGGGCGCGGGCAAGTGGTATCTGCAAAAGTTTAAAAGCGATATTAATCTGGTCGGGCGCGGCCTTGAGCATCGGGTGCCGTATAATTCAAGACAGATGCAGGAAATGGCCGAAGCCGGCCGCGAATATGTGAAAATTTGCGAAGTGAGGTAGCGCCTCGTCATTGCGAGGAGCTCCGTACTCTGGCGACGAAGCAATCCCGCGTATAATTATCTTAGCAGAAGGTGGCCACTTTAAAATATATTATTTCATTCGTGAGATTGCCGCGCTCCCGGGCCAAGCCCGGGGCCAAAGGCGCTCCTCGTAATGACAATTATTTTTATGAATGAAGAAAATCAAATAAATCAAAGTGAAGAGATAAAAAAATTATTGGAACAAAATTTAAGGTTATCCGCGGAAATTTATAAACAGACAAAATATATTAAAGGCTATGTTTTTTGGGCGCAAATTTTTAGCGTTTTAAAAATTTTAATAATCGTCGTGCCGATTGTTATCGGCATAATTTATTTGCCGCCGCTCTTAAAGGGCGCCTTTGACCAATACAAAGGCTTGTTGGGCGTTGGAACCGGAACCGATAATCCGATTCAGAGTCTCTTAAACGGCGGGGTCGGCGGCGTGGACTTAAATAGTTTAAATGCCGATAAAATTAAGAATTTACTTAATCAGTAATATGCGGCCGGTTGAATTTAATGAAAAAGTCTGGGCGGCGCTAAAATTAATTCCTCGGGGCCGGGTAACGACTTATAAAGAGTTGGCCGGATATCTGGGGCGGCCAAAGGCGGCGCGGGCGGTGGGCAACGCCTGCGGGAAAAATCCTGACGCGCCTCGCGTTCCCTGCCATCGGGTAGTCAAAAGCGACGGCCGGATTGGCGGATATGGTGGGGGAGTGAAAAAGAAATTAAAATTATTAAAAAGAGAAGGTATAAAAGTTAGCGGATACAAGTTAGATAATTTTAAGAATAAAATTTATAGGTTTAAATAAAACAACTTGATGGTTGTTTTTATTTATAGAGATAGTTAATTTTTTTTGCTAATATATTATAATATTAATTAAGTTGCAAGAAAATTTGTTTTTTTTCGTATTATATATTATAAATAAAGCTAATTAAAATAATTTGGCTAATTTTAAATTATTAATTAATTTAAAACATATGGACAATAATTTTAAAAAGTCTTTTATTACGATTTTAATTACTTCCATTCTCGTTAGCTCGGTTTTCGGCGGTGTTATGGGTTTTTGGGCCGGTAATTTAGCCGATAGCCAGCTAAATTTAGGCAATTTATTTAATTTTAAGCCGTTATCTAATAATGAAAAAATAGTTAAAGTAAGCGAAGAGTCGGCCGTAATCGCGGCCGTGGATAAAGTTTCTCCGGCCGTGGTCAGTATTATTATTACCAAAGATTTGCCAAATATCCAACAATACAGCAATCCTTTCGGGTCGGAATTTTTTCGCCAATTTTTCGGTTCCGATTTTCCCGTTTTTTTCGAACAAGCGCCCCAAGGCAGTAATCAGCAAAATCAAGGCGGCACGACTAAGCAGGAAATCGGCGGCGGCACCGGCTTTATTATCACCAAAGACGGTTTTATCGTAACTAATAAGCATGTGATTATTGATTCGGAGGCTGATTATACGGTTTTAATGAACGACGGTAAAAAATACGCGGCCAAAGTCTTAGCTTCCGATCCGATTATAGATATTGCGATATTAAAAATTAGCGCCGTTAATCTGCCTACCGTGGAATTGGGCGACAGCGCCAATCTAAAAGTCGGGCAAAGCGTTATCGCCATCGGCAATGCCTTAGGTGAATTTAGAAATACGGTTTCTACCGGCGTAATCTCCGGCTTAGCCCGTTCGGTTACTGCCGCCGGCGCCGGTATTGGCAGCGAGCAATTAATCAATGTTATCCAGTCGGACGCTTCCATTAATCCCGGCAATTCCGGCGGACCGCTTTTAAACATCGCCGGCCAGGTTATCGGCATTAACACGGCTATGGCGCAAGGCGCGCAAAATATCGGCTTTGCCATTCCGATTAATGAAGTTAAAAATACGATTGAAAGCGTGCAAAAAAACGGCCGCATTATTCGGCCTTGGCTAGGCGTTAGATACGTGATAATTAATAAAGCGATTGCCGATGCCAATAAATTATCGGCTGATTACGGCGCGATAATCGTTCGAGGCCAAAGCGCGACCGATCTAGCCGTTATCCCTGGCGGTCCGGCGGATAAAGCCGGCTTGGTTGAGAATGATATTATTTTAAAAATAAACGGACAAAAAATAACCGAGGATAATCCGCCGGCCAATATCGTGGCTAAATTTAAACCGGGTGACGAGCTGACTTTGCGCGTTATGCATCAGGGGAAAGAGAAAGACATAAAAGTGAAATTGGAAGAAATGAAATAATTTCATCCGACTGTCGGCGGGGGACTTGCGTTTTTCTAGAAATTTGCTATGATGTAAATATGAAACAAGCCATTAGTAAAAATTTGTTGTTAGTCGTATTGTTGTCACTACCTTCACGGGCGGCTTGCTTTCGTATAGTTTAAACTACAGATAAAAAGATTTTAACAAGCCACCCGGAAAAAACGGGTGGCTTTTTTGTTGTTCATTTTAAACTTAAGGAGGGAAAAGAATATGCAAAATGACAGAAGGACTGGATCATGTAATCGGGTAGAGGGAACAAGCCGGTGCTTAAAAAGGAAAGCGTTAGGCTTTTGCACCGAGGAGGATTTGTTCTCTTGCAGTAAAAAGAACAAAAAAGCTTTAATCTTCTCAACAAGGCTCTCGAGCAAGCCGATAGTTCCTTGCGCCGCACAATCAAGAGTATAAATTCTAAACGTCTAGCCGTAGTCTCTCATAACGAGAACTGCGGCTTTTTTTATTAAGCCCTCCTTCTAAAGGAGGGGTAGGCCTGCCCGCAACGCTCTCGCTTGCGAGGCGGGCGGGGGAGGTTTAATGAGCCAAACCCCCTTAATCCCCCTTTACAAGGGGGACTTTTTCAAGGTAAGATAAAATTATGGAAAATTTATTAAAAAATTTGGAAATTTTGAGAGAACGCCTCCTGGATACCTGGGGGTTACTTTGATTTGGATCGGCAGAAAGAAAAAGTTAATGAGCTTAAAGTCGAAATGTCCAAGCCGAATTTTTGGCAGGATCAGGAACGCGCCGTGATTTTAAGCAAACAGGCCGAAGCATACGAGTCAGAAGTTGTAAAATGGGAAAATTTAAAAAAAGAAATTATCGATTTAGAGCAATTCGTGGCCCTTCGACAAAGCTCAGGGCAGGCCGAGAAAGTGGATATTTCGTTAGACGATGATATAAATAAAAAGTATGACGAACTCAAGCGCGCCTATGAGGAGCTTGAGTTTTTTGTTTTGTTTTCCGGAAAATATGACCGCAATAACGCCATAATTTCCCTGCATGCGGGCACGGGCGGAGTTGACGCGCAAGATTGGGCGCAAATTTTAGAGCGCATGTTTTTGCGCTTTGCCGAGAAAAAAAATTGGAAAACTGAATTGGTTGATCGGACGGCAGCGAACGAAGCCGGCATCAAAAGCGCGAGTTATCGGATTATCGGCAACTGGGCTTATGGCTATTTAAAAAGCGAATCCGGCGTGCACCGTTTAGTGCGCATATCGCCGTTTGACGCGGAAAAAATGCGCCATACTTCGTTTGCTTTAGTTGAAGTTATTCCGGAGCTTCCTGAAACCGAAGATATTGAAATTAAAGATGGCGACTTGCGCATTGATACTTTCCGTTCATCCGGCGCCGGCGGCCAGAATGTCAATAAAGTTGAAACCGCCGTGCGCGTTACGCATCTTTCTACCGGCATTGTCGTCGGCTGCCAAACCCAGAGGTCGCAACATCAGAATAAAGAAACCGCCTTGAAAATTTTAAAAGCCAAGTTGTTTAAACTGGAAGAAGAAAAGAAAGGCGACGTGGAGAAAAACCTGCGCGGCGAAGCGCAAAAGGCCGAATGGGGCAAGCAGATTCGCTCTTACGTTATGCAGCCTTATCAAATGGTAAAAGACCATCGCACCGAGCACGAAACTTCAGATATTCAAAAAGTTTTGGATGGCGGTTTGGACGAGTTTATGGAAGCGTATTTAAGGCGGCAAAAAATAAATAAGGCTTGATTTTTCGCGTATTAAGGGTTAGTATATAATATTCAATAAACAAATAAAAAACAAAACCGGAAAGCTATTTTCAAAAAAGGAGGGGAGCGATGAAAAATTTAGTGAGAAAGGTGGTTTTTGCCTGGGTCGTGGTGCTGGCGTTTTGCGCTTTTATGCTTGTCTATTTTAGTTTTCCCGCCAAGGCCAGAGCGGATGAATCAAGCATTGATTACCAGAGGCAGGTGATTATTTATCTTTGCGATGAAAACGCGGAGATGTCAAAAACGCTTGATGATCTAATCGGCATAAACAAAATTTCCGCGAAGGCGAGAACATTAATTTTGCCGACCAGCCATTTTTTTAAGCTGGTTAAAGAAATGGCCATGGCCGACGAGCAGGGTTGCGGCTACGAGGAGATTATCAGGCAGTTGTTTAATGATAACCTAAATTTGGGATTGGCCTTGAAGTATAAAATCAACATGGCCGAAAGGATAAAATAAGGAGGATAGTATGATAATCAATCGTGAGCTTGCCGGTCGTCTGCCGTCGGGATGGGAGCAAGATATTCTTGCTCATGGAGATGTTTTGACCAAAAGCGGCGCCTTTATTCTGGATGACCAAGAAATCCATAAAGCCATTGCCAACGATGGAGAAATTGAATATCGTTGCCGCGTAGTGAGAACGTCCGAGAAATCGAGGGGTATGCCATGCGATAACCATGGCGTAATCGGCTGCCAGCAAAAAAGTTGCCAGATTTGGCTCACGTGATCCAAGCGCCGGCGTAGCCTAATAAGGGGCGGGATGAATAATCCGGCCCTATTTTTTTAGAAAAATAAACCGAATAATGGTAAAATGTAGGAATATAAATGGTTAACTTCGTTTATTTATGCTATTTAAGGGAGGCATTGATATTACCAAGTCTAAAATTTTTTTAATCGCTTGCTTAATTTTTATCGCCGGCGTCGCTTTAGCTTCGTTTTTACCGATGGAAATTTTTCGGTTTAGCCTAGAGTGGTTTGGCGCGGGAATATTTTTTTTAATTTTAGCTGTTTTATTTTGGCGTTTCGGCGAGGAGACGGGGATTAAGCCCGCCTGTTTGTTTTTGTTGCTTTTAGCCGTATTATTTTTTTCCATTTGGCGCTACGGCGCGAGCCTGCCAAAAAATACGCCGGAAAAAGTATGGCATTACAATAATCAAAACATGACGGCGCGCGGTTACGTGGCGGATGAGCCGGACGTTAGAGACGTTAGCCAGAAGTTAACAATCGCGGTAGAAACAATTAATAAGTCGCCGGGCCGGCAAATTTTCGGGAAAATTTTAGTAACTACTGATTTATATCCGGAATATAAATATGGCGACGAACTGGAATTTAATTGCGATTTAAAACAGCCGGAAGAATATAAAGGTTTTGCTTATGACCGCTATTTGGCAAGATATGATATTTATTCGGTTTGCTATTACCCGAAGATAAAAGTTTTGTCGGGAAACGGCGGCAAGATGATTTACGCCCAAATTTTTTCTTTTAAAGCCAAGCTTACCGGTTTAATCGATTCGGGTTTAAGCGAACCGGAATCAAGTTTGGCCCGGCCGATTGTTTTCGGCGGCCAGCAGGGCGTCGAGCCGGCCACCAAACAAGATTTTCAGCGCTTGGGTTTAACTCATATTATGGCCGTGTCCGGTTTTAACGTAAGTATTTTAGCGGTTATAGTTATGGCCGTGCTTTTAGCGATCGGTTTAAACCGCCAGCACGCTTTTTACGCGGCCGCGGTTTTTTTAGCCGTTTATATTATTTTAGTCGGTTTGCCGGCTTCGGCCATGCGCGCCGGGCTGATGGGATTTTTAGTGCTTTGGGCGCTAAAATTAGGCCGGCTGAATAAAATTACCAATTCGTTGGTTTTAACCGCTGTAATAATGCTTTTAATTAATCCCAAGCTTTTGCGCGATGATGTCGGTTTTCAGTTGTCTTTTTTAGCCATTGCCGGTTTAGTTTACGTTTATCCGATTCTTGAGGCGATACGCCAAAAAATTAAATTGCCAAAGCTTAAAGGCGTAAGCGACGCCCTATTGATTACTTTAGCCGCTCAAGTTTTTACTTTGCCAGTGCTGGCTTATAATTTTTCGCAAATTTCTTTAATCGCGCCTTTAGCTAATTTAGCCGTCTTATGGGTTTTGCCGATATTAACGATTTTAATTTTAATGGCTCTTCCCTTAAGCGCGGTTTTACCCGGCCTGTCGTTTTTATTTTTTCTGCCCAGCCTGATTTTAACCAAATATATTTTAACCGCGGTTAAATATCTGGCCAGAATTCCTCATGGTTATATGGAAATTAATTATGTGCCATGGGGGTTAATAGCCGCTTATTATTTTGTTGTAGTTTTTATAGTAATAAAATTGCGGCGGTCGCGATTGTTAAAGGCTGAGATAAATGGTAAAATATAGAGAATATAAGAGTGGGCGGTTAATTTTTTTGTTCTTGTTTATAAACTATAATATTCGCGTCGCTTCGCCCGGGCTTGCTTTTTAACGCGAATCAAAAAACATTTATTATAAATTTATGAAAATTATTTACAAAATTTTATTTTCATCCATGCTGGCGGTAATTTTTCTTTTTAACTTTAACGTCCCGGCCGAGGCCGAAGTCAGTTATGATTTAAAAGCCGATAGCATTAGCGTCGGCCCGACGGCTCCGGAATTAAACACCGTCGTGACCATAACGGCTAAAGTTAAAAATATCGGCAGCGATTTTACTTTAAATTTTCCCTTAAAGTATGGCATTACTTTTGATAATTATACCGCCGAAGGCGCGGTCGCGATTTCGCCGGTCCAAGGAACTTTTATCAGAACTAACGATTATATTACTTTTACTTTACGCGGCTCATTTAAAAAAATCGGGCAAAATAATTTAAGTTTTAGCGTTGATCCGTCGGGATTTTTAACCGAGAGCGCAACCGATAACAATTCGGTCAGCTCGACCGCGACCGTAACCGGCTACGACTTAGCGGTTGAGAGCCTGACGATTTCACCGGTTAGCCCGATGGTTAACCAAGATTGTTATATTTTGGTAAAAGTTAAAAATAACAGTTCCTATAATTTATATACGGAATCGGGTTTGAATACTCTGAAAAGTTTTCCGGATTTTTCCATCACTAACGCCTCAAGCACCAGGCCGTCGCTGGCTAACGTAATCCATTATGGCGAATATCTTTATTATGGCTACGAAGGCAAATTTTTAACTAACGGCAAAAAGCAATTCAGCTTTACCGTCGATCCGGAAGATACTTTAAAACAAAGCGATTCAGCCAATAATGTTTTAACCAAAGAAATTAATGTTTATTTGGCGAGCGAAACGGATTTAGTCATAGATTCAATTGTTTTTAGCCAGGAAAAAATTGTCGTCGGCACGCCTTTTGACATAACCGTTGGCATAAAGAATGTCGGTAAAACGTCGCTTACCGATGCCGCCGGATTTTCTAAAACCGAGTTTATTTACAGCCTGCCGTATTTTGATTATGGCATAAATGATTTAACCTATGACGCTTATCCGACGCTGGACGCTCCGTTTAATTTAGATAACTTTTTTTATTATAAATTCCACGGCGCGTTTAACAAGCCAGGCAACTTTATTTTAAATTTCTCTTTTAACAATAATAGGCAAATTTTTGAATCAAATTACAATAATGCCACCTCGACTGCCGTGTTAGTTTATAATAGCTTGGCTGACGCGGAAACTTTTTCCATTATTTCAAAAAGCGTAAGTTTAGTCAGTTCCACTACGGCCATAATTAATTGGCAAACCAGCGTAAAAACCACCGGAATTTTTAATTATAATATCGCTCATCATAGCGTTACCGATAATTCAATTACCGTCAGCGATAATTTAACCGATCACGCGGTTACTTTAACTAAATTAAATTCCGGCGGTAATTATGTTTATATGATTACGGCTAAAAACGGCACGGCGGAAAAGATTGATATGTTAAATAATTTTACCATGTCGGAGGATGATGCCGTAAAAATTATTTCCGGGCCGACCGTAAGCGTAAACAACAAAACCGCGGCTTTTAGCTGGGCGACTAATTTAACCGCTTCATCAAAAATTTATTATAAGAAAGCTGGCGCTACGGACATAAATTCGGCCGGCAGCGAGACCGTTACGGCCGATCATAAAATTGAATTAAAAGATTTGGCGATTGGCAAATATGATTATTATTTAAGTTCAACCAGTACGCCGGAGACCAATATTAAAACGGCCTGGGCGGTTTTTGAAATAAAAGAAGCGGCCGCGTCGATTGCCACGTCGGCTTTACCGCCGACCGTGCCGCTGGAAACAAACGGGTTTCGCAGCCTGCTCGCCGCTATCACCGCGGGCGAGGCTGTTTCGGTTACGCCAGCCGCCGACAGCGCGTTGTATAATCGCCTGAAGGGCAGAATTATTTTAAAGGCGCAAGATAAAGGGCAGGCTTATTATGTTAATCAAAAAGATAAAAAAATATATTATTTAGGGCGCCCCAACGACGCTTTTCAGGTAATCAGAAATCAAGGAGTCGGAATTACTAACGTTAATTTAGCTAAAATTCCCATTGGTTTAAGCGCTTTAAGCGGAACCGATACCGACGGCGATGGTTTGCCGGATGCTTTTGAAGAGGCGATCGGCACGGATAAAAATAAGGCCGATTCGGACGGCGACGGGTTTAACGATAAAGCTGAACTGGCCGGCGGTTATTCGCCGTTAGTTAAAAACGCAAAACTTAATTATGATAATACTTTCACGGCCGCGCAAAAGGGCAAAATATTTTTGCAAATCGAAAGCCGGGGAGAAGCCTGGTATGTCAATCCGGCTGACGGCAAAAGATATTTTCTGGCCCGTCCGGCCGACGCTTTTAACGCCATGCGCCAGCTTGGCATCGGCATAGCCAACGGTAATTTCGATAAATTGATAGGAAAATAATTTATCTATGTTTTCCGGGTTATATAAAATATTATTAATTTTAGGCATAGCCGCGGTAATCGTGGCTATGCTTTTATTTTGGCTTTGCTACCGGGCTCCGAAAAATCTGGAAGTTGATTTTTTGGACGTCGGGCAGGGCGACGCGATTTTAATTAAAGCGCCGGGCGGGCAGAATGTGTTAATCGACGGCGGACCGGATAAAACCGCGATAAAGCGCTTAGGCGAGAATCTGCCTTGGTGGGATAAAAAAATCGATTTAATGATTTTAACGCATCCGCACGACGATCATGTTACCGGCTTGATAGAAATTTTAAAAAGATACCGGGTAGAAAGGATTTTATACACCGGCGTAACCCATAGCGCGCCTAATTATATTACTTGGTTAAAAACCGTGCGCGATAAAAAAGTGCCGTTAACTATTATGGATAAAGAACAAACCATAAATTTAAATCAAGGCGCGAGAATAGAAATATTATATCCGTCGCAAAGCTTATTGAATAAAACCTTAACCGATTTGAATGATAGCTCAATTATAATAAAATTAATTTACGGCCAAAATAAATTTTTGTTAACCGGCGACGCCAGCGAAAAAGTTGAAAAAATCTTGCTTGAAAGCGGCCTTGATTTAAGCGCCGATGTTTTAAAAGTCGCCCATCACGGCTCGCAGTATTCTTCCAGCCAAGAATTCTTGGAAAAAGTCGCGTCGCGATCCGCCGTGATAATGGCAGGCAAAGACAATGATTTCGGCCACCCCAGCTTAAGGGCGATTAAGCGGTTGGAAAGAGCCGGAATGGAAATTTTTAGGACGGATTTAAATGGAACCGTAAAAGCTTTTAGCGATGGGTTAAAGATTAAGATAAAATAGCATTTTCTTGCCTTTTTTATCTAAAATGCTATAATTAAAATCAATCACTCTTTAAAGCGTGTTTTATTTTATAAAAAAAATATTATGGCGAAAAGCAAGAAGAAAATTTTAGTGGTAGAGGACGACTCAATGATTAGCTCAATGTATAAAACGAAATTTGAAGCTGACGGTTTCGAGGTTTTTATCGCCGATAACGGCGTGGCCGGGCTGGAATTAGCTAAAAAAGCCAAGCCGGATATTGTTATGTTAGACGTGATTTTACCGCAACTGGACGGATTTTCCGTTTTAGATCAAATAAAACAAGATAAAACCATGAAAAGCATTCCGGTAATCATGTTAACTAATTTAGGCACCGAAGAAGATAAAAAGAAAGGGCAGAAAATGGGCGCTATGGATTATTTAGTCAAGGCCAGCTTGACACCGGGCCAAGTAAGTGAAAAAATAAAAAAAGCTTTAAAAATGTAAGCCTTTGAAAACTTTTTCAAAAAAAGTTTTCAATACTTTCCCCCTACGGGGATAAACAAAAAATATAAAGTATCAAATTAATAATAAATTTTTTTAACAGTTATGAAAAATTACGAAAAGGATTTTCCTTATGTTAAAACCAAAGTAGAAGGCGTAACGAAAAAATTCGATTTAGCCGATCCGGCCGGCCGTAAAGAATATTTTGAAGCCAAAGCCGGCGCGGAGATTGCCTTAATAAAAAAATATTTGGAAAAGAATACTTTTATCGCTTATTTTTTAGGCAAAAAAAATTCCGGCAAAGGCACATATTCCAAATTGATGAAAGAAATTTTCGGCGATGATAAAATCGGCCATATTTCCGTCGGCGATATTGTCCGCGAGGTGCATGCCGCGATGTCTGACGAAGCGAAAAAAGCCGAGATGATGAAATTCTTGGAAAAAAATTATCGGGGCTATATTTCGATCGATGACGCCATCAGCGCTTTATTGGGCCGGGACACGATAACGCTTTTGCCCACGGAATTTATTTTGGCTTTGATTAAAATGGAAATCAGCAAACTGCCGAAAAAATCTTTGTTTATTGACGGGTTTCCCCGCGAACTTGACCAAGTTTCCTACGCTTTGTTTTTAAGCGATCTTATAGATTATCGCAGCGATTTGGATATTTTCGTGGCCATCAGCATCCCGGAAAGCGTGCTTGACGAGCGCATGAAATTCCGCGTGATCTGCCCGATTTGCCATACGCCGAGAAATTTAAAACTTTTGGCCACTAAAGACGTAGGCTATGATAAAGATAATAATAAGTTTTATTTAAAATGCGACAATCCGGAATGCGGCGGCGTTAAAATGATCGGCAAAGAGGGAGATAATTTAGGCATTGAGACGATCAGGGAGCGGTTGGAATTGGATGAAAAATTAATCGAGAAAGTCTTTTCTTTGCATGGCATACCTAAAATTTTAATCCGTAACTCTATCCCGACGGAAATCGCCAAGCAGTATGCCGATGATTATGAAATAACTCCGGAATTTGTTTATGAGCTCGGCGCCGACGGCGGGGTAGTGGTCAGCGAAAAATCATGGACCGTTAAAGACGACGAAGGCGTTGAATCATATAGCTTGATGTCGCCGCCCGTGGCCTTAGCCTTGATCAAGCAGTTAGCGGAGATAATAAAAAAACAAAATTAATGCGATAATCAGGCAAAAATAATCAGCGCCGAAGATTGCTGAACGTTTTAAACAAGAGGAATTATATTATTCCTCTTTTTTTATTTAAAATTAGCTATTTTTTATTAAATATTTTTTTAAACTTGATTTTTATGTAATATTTGCTATAATTATCCACAGGTAGGCATCTAGCCACTTAAACAATTATGATTAAAACAATACAAAAAACCGTTTTCAACTTTTACTTTTATTTTTCCTCGCGGAGAACGGTTTTTTGTGGTGTTTTAACTAGTTGATCAATAGGTTAAAACTCACTAGGGAAAATGAACCGGCTCTCCGAAAGGCGAGCCGGTTTTATTTTTGCCAAAGCTCTTTAAAAGCGGGAGGGATATTTAACAAGCCAGACAATAATGGGAGGTGGTTATGAATACTTTTGGAATCGGGCAATCGGCAATAACGGTACCGCAGATACGTGGGCTTATGTCCATACCTGAAGTCAAAGCGGTCAGGCTTTATAGAAACGGGACTATCGTTAAGGCTAATGTTCCGTCGGACCGAATCGCGAAGTTTAGGCAAACGCTGAATAATCTTTTTTCAGGAAAAACCATATTGTGGCTTGATGGTTGGGCCGAATAAAAACAGGAGGGACGAGATGAACATTAATTGCGGCGGATGCGGCAGGCCGAACAGATTTAAAGGCAAGAAGAGCGAAATTAGCCGAGGCGGAAAAATCAGATGCCAATATTGCCAAAGCACGACGATGATTCAAAAAAAGAAAAATGGCGGGATCGTGGCGAAGAAATGCAAATAATGGCTGAATCGGGGAAGTTCTAAGGGATTAGGCGCCAGATCAAGGCGCAGGCCTAAAGCCGTGGCCGTTGTTCCAACAACGCCCGCGGCTTCTTTTTTATTTGCTTAAGTTTGTTGTTTTGCTATTATGATAGTAGGGCAGGGATTTAAAAAACGGGCTGTGGTATAACGGTATTACGCATGCATGGGGTGCATGTAACCCGGGTTCAATTCCCGGCAGCCCGACCACATGGAACCTTCAGCGTTATGAGCGCAGGTGTTTTTACCTTAATTTTAAATGTAATAACTAAATAATTAAAAAAATATGAAAATTTCCAACGGAGTAAAAAATCAAAAACCGCAATTTTATTTTTTGCTGTTTTTGCTGGTTGTAATTATTATTTTATCGTTTTACGTTTTAAGGCCGTTCGCTTCAGTTTTTATTTTAGCCGTAATTTTTACGGTCATATTTTATCCTCTTTACCGCAAGATATTAAAGTATTGCCTTAACCATGAAAGCTTGGCCGCGTTTTTAACGACTATCGTCGTCGCGGTTATAATTTTAACGCCGTTGACCTTTTTAGGCGCGAGAATTTTACAGGAAGTGCGCCAACTTTATGTTTCTTTGATAGAAGGCGGCGGTAAAGATAATTTTATTAATATCTTCAACGGCCTGTCGGAAAGCATTCGCCACTATTTTCTTTTGCCGCAATCCTTTTCGATTGATTTTGGCCAATACTTAAAAGATGCTTTAAACTGGATGCTTAATAATTTAGGCGCTTTATTTTCCAATTTTGCCAATCTTTTGGGAGTTACTTTCATTTTTTTAATTTCATTTTATTATTTGCTTAAAGACGGGCAAAAACTCAAGCAGGCGGTTATAAAATACAGCCCTTTGGCCGATACTGACGATGAAATGATTTTAAATAAGCTGGAGCTGGCCGTTAGCTCGGTGGTTAAATGCAATTTTACGATCGCTTTTTTACAGGGTTTTTTAACGACCATCGGTTTCACGATTTTTAGCGTGCCTAACGCCATCCTTTGGGGCGTGGCCGCGTCTTTAGCTTCTTTAATCCCGAGCGTCGGCACCTCGCTGGTCTTTATTCCGGCCATTATTTTAATGTATTTTAGCGGGCATGTATTTTCCGCGATCGGCCTGATTTTCTGGGGGGCGTTAGCCGTGGGCATGATTGATAATTTTTTAGGCCCGAAGCTTATCGGCCGCGGCATGAAACTCCATCCTCTGTTAGTTCTTTTTTCGGTTATCGGCGGCGCGGTCTTTTTCGGCCCAATCGGTTTTATTCTCGGCCCGATTATTTTAAGCTTGCTCTTCGCTTTGCTCCATATTTATTTTTATGTTATGAACCATAGCGATCAAGCAGAGGTTAAATAATTATGTTTGGGGTAATAATAATATTTTTTTCCACTTTTTTTGACGAGCTGGTAAATTCCATAAATAAGGCGAAATTAAATCAGAAGCAAATTAGCATTTACAGCCTTAGCATAATAAATTATTTGGCGCCGGCTATATTTTTTATTGGCATAAATATTGTTAAGTGGCAATTTAATTTTTCTTTAGCTTCGTGGCCGACTTTAGGCACCAGGGCGGTTGTCGAGATAATTCTAACTTATATAACTTTTGAAGCTATCGCGCAGGCCGACCGCAGCACCTTCGGTTTTGTCAGAGTCATAACCATGCCCTTGCTTTTAATTATTGATTTATTCCTCGGCTACAAAATAAAAAGTTGGCAGTTAGCCGGCATCGGCATAATTATTTTTTCCCTATTTTTGATTTTTTTATTGCACGGCATAAAAAGGCGGGGCGCTTGGCTGTCTTTAATTTCAGCCGTTTTAGCGGTAATCACGATCGCTTTATATAAATACGATATAACTTATTATAATTCGGTGGCGGCCGAGCAAACCATCATTTATATAATACTGCTCGCGTTTTTGTCCGGCCTGGCGTTTTTTAAGGCCAAGGAAAATCCGTTTAGCTTTTTCAGGCAAAAAACATTTTGTTTTTTATCATTAATTAACATCGTGCCTTCATTTCTAAATAGCTACGCCTATACTTTTGCTCCGGCTTCGGTAATCTTGTCCGCTTATCGGTCATCCGCCGTGTTTTGGTCTATGATTTCCGGCAAGGTTTATTTTAAAGAAAAACATTTTTTAATAAAAATGCTATACTTAACCTTATTGATTATCGGTATAGTATTATTGGCGATTAATTACTAATTATATGTACAAAAAGAAAAAAGTGGCTTTAAAAAAGCACAGGAAAAAACAAGGTAAAAAGATTCCAAGTTTAAGCTATTAGGGGAGTTTGCCCATTAAAAAATCCGTCAGCCCAGGGCTGACGGATTTTATTTAGACAATTATTTTTTCTTTTTCGCCATAGTCTTAATGCATTTGGCGCAGACGGCTAAGCTTTTGCCGTTAACTTTTTTTACTTGAAGATTTAAATATTGCCTTTTAATAGTTTTGATATTAGAGTGGGACCGGGAGGCGCCTTTAGTCGAACCTCGTCCGCAAACATCGCATTTTTTTGCCATACAAATTTTGTTTAATTTCCGCCCAAGGCGGATTCGCCTCTGGCGGAATTTTTTTATATTCTCATACTATCAGCTTTTGATGTAAAAGGCAAGATGTGATAGAATTAAATCGAATTGTCATTGCGAGGAGTCAGCCCCGAGCTGACGACGAAGCAATCTCGCGTATGAAAATTTTTATAAAATATTACCATCTTAATATTAGTGTGATGTTCGTGAGATTGCTTCGCTTCACTGCGTTGCGCTCGCAATGACAAATAAAACATATGGAAATGATATTCGCTCTAGTTATAATACTTTTTTCCGCCATTATCCATGAATATATGCATGGCTGGATGGCGGATTATTTAGGCGATTCGACGGCGCGCGATGCCGGCCGGCTAACTTTAAATCCAATCGCCCATATCGACCTTTGGGGCTCTATTTTAATGCCGGCCCTGATTTTTATCGGTACCGGCGGCGGGCTGGTTTTCGGCTACGCCAAACCCGTGCCGTTTAATCCTTATAATTTGCGCGACCAGAAATACGGCGTGGCTAAAGTGGCTTTGGCCGGACCGCTAGCTAATTTAATCACCGCTGTGTTTTTCGGTTTATTTTTAAGATTCGTTCCAGGGCTGAATATTATCATGCTAAGTTTTTTAGCCGCTATCGTTCAGATTAATTTAGTGCTAATGATATTTAATCTTTTGCCCATACCGCCGTTAGACGGCTCAAAAGTAATTTTACCGTTTTTGCCTTATGACGCTCAGATGAAGTTATTGCAATATGAGCAATTCGGCTTTGTTCTGGTTTTGCTTTTCGTTTTTTTCGGCTTCAATTTAATCATCCCGGTAATTAATTTTTTGTTTAAATTAATTGTTGGGCTGTAGTTTATAAAGCAATCTTGATTTTAATATTAGTTTGTGATATAGAATAACATTAAGGTTTGATCTTTTTATTTCTGCGAAAGGAGAAAAGGCTATGGCTACGATTATGTTTTGGTTGTTGGAAGCGTTAAAGGTTTTAGTCGAGGTTGCGGCGGCCATCTTTCTGATTTGGCTATATGTAAGGCTTCAAAAGGGGAAAAATCCGCCTAAAGTGGAAAGGTTGGAATCACAGGCATTGGGTCGCGAGTTTTGCCTGGAGACACTTTGGCATGGCGGTAAATGGTATTATGCCATACCGGTGGACAAATTTTTTATTTCTCGGGTGTCGCCGAAGCAGAGCGAAAAAATAACGGGCGAGGTTGATGAATATGATGTGTTGTACAAAACCGGCCACGCCTGAGGGAATAAAAGGGCTACCGTAAAAAGTGCCCTTATTTTTTTAAAAAATATGGATTTCCGAGAATGACAAATAAAAACTCTTTAGCCTTTCCGCCTGCTTTATTAATAAGTAGGGGAAATATACTCTTGACCTTTTTTATGCCTTGTGTTAAATTTGAATAAGTAATTAAGTTTTACACATCCCTAGCTTTAGGGATTTGTTTTGTTTATCAATAAATTTCGTAAAAATTTATAATATGCCTACATTCAATCAATTAATCCGCAAGGGCAGAAAGACATCTAAAATTAAATCAAAATCTCCGGCGTTGCAATCAACGTTGGATACTTTGCATAGAAAAAGAACAGAGTTGCCTAAAGGCGCCCCGTTTAAACGCGGTGTCTGCTTAAAGGTAACCACGACTACGCCTAAAAAACCTAATTCGGCTTTAAGAAAAATCGCCCGCGTCCGGCTTTCCAACGGCATGGAAGTAACCGCTTATATTCCGGGCATCGGCCATAATTTGCAGGAACACTCCATTGTTTTGTTAAAAGGCGGTAAAACCAAGGATTTACCTGGCGTCAGATATAAAATAATCCGCGGTGTTTATGATACCCAGGGAGTGGAAGGACGAAGACAGAGCCGCAGTTCTTACGGAGCTAAAACGCCTAAAAACTAAACCTTTGAAAACTTTTTCAAAAAAAGTTTTCAATACTTTCAAAAAATATAACGTATCAAGTAAAAATTTAATAGCGAGTAGAACTCTACGGCCATTAAATTTTTACTTGATATAATAATGAATTATGAGAGGAAAGCCAGTCTCAAAAAGAAAAATACAAGTTGACGCGAAATATAACGACGCGGATATCGCCAAGTTTACTAATTATATAATGGAACGCGGCAAAAAAACCGTCGCGCAAAAAATTGTCTATACTTGCTTAGATATTATTAAAGAAACTTCTAAGCAAGACCCGAGGCATGTTTTTAATAAAGCGTTAAAACAGGTTAGCCCGCTCTTAGAAATTCGCGGCCGGCGCATCGGCGGCGCGAACTACCAGATTCCGTTTCAGGTTAGGGGCGAACGCCGTTTTAATTTAGGTTGCCGCTGGATTATTAACGCGGCCCGGGCCAGAAAAGGCAAACCCATGGCGGAGAAATTAGCCATGGAAATTCTTGACGCGGCCAAAGGCGAAGGCACGGCCGTTAAAAAGAGAGCTGAAGTCCACCGCATGGCCGAAGCCAATAAGGCCTTTGCGCATTTTGCCAGATAAAAAATTAAAATGTCATTGCGAGAAGCCCGTAATCGGGCGACGAAGCAATCTCTGGTTAAACTCCGAGTTCGTGAGATTTCTTCGCTCCTTTCAGTCGCTCGCAATGACAAATAGACTTATGCCACGAGAATATTCGTTAGAAAAAACCAGAAATATTGGAATTATCGCTCATATTGACGCGGGTAAAACCACGGTCAGCGAGCGGATTCTTTTTTATACCGGTAAAAAGCATAAAATTGGCGAAGTGCACGAAGGCGCGGCTGAAATGGATTGGATGGAGCAGGAGCAGGAACGCGGTATTACTATCACCAGCGCGGCGACGACTTGTTTTTGGAAGGATTGCCGCGTTAACTTAATTGATACTCCCGGGCACGTGGATTTTACGGCCGAAGTAGAACGCTCTTTACGAGTTTTAGACGGCGGCGTGGTAATATTTGACGGCGTGGCCGGAGTAGAGCCGCAATCAGAAACGGTTTGGCATCAGGCGGATAAATATAAAGTGCCGCGCATCGCTTTCGTTAATAAAATGGACCGGACCGGCGCTAATTTTTACGCTGACGTAGAGTCAATCCATAAAAGATTAACTAAGCATGCTTATCCGGTCCAATTACCGATTGGCGCAGAGGATAAATTTTTAGGCATTATCGATTTATTTGAAAAAAAAGCGCGCGTTTATCTGGATGAACTTGGCACTAAATGGGAAGATCGCGAGATTCCGGAAGATATGAAAGCTAAAGTTGAAGAATATCGGGCTAAATTAGTTGAGGCGATCGCGGAAAACGACGATGTTTTAATGAATAAATATTTAGCCGGAGAAGAAATCGCGATAGAAGATCTAAAAAAAGTTTTGCGTACAGCCGTAATCGGCAATAAAATAGTGCCGGTCCTTTGCGGCAGCGCTTTAAAAAATAAAGGCGTGCAGTTTATGCTTGACGCGGTAGTTGATTATTTGCCGTCGCCACTCGACGTGCCGGCGATTACCGGCTTTAACCCTGATGATAAAGAAAAAATTATCGCGGTAAAACCGTCGGACGCCGAACCGTTCGCCGCCTTGGCTTTTAAAATCGCCACCGACCCTTACGTCGGCAAACTTTGTTTTATCAGAGTTTATAGCGGAGTTTTACAATCAGGTTCCTACGTTTTAAATACGACCACCGGCAACCGCGAAAGAATCGGCCGCATCGTCAGAATGCACGCTAATCATCGTGAAGAAGTGCAGGAAGTATATTCCGGTGAAATCGCCGCCGCTATCGGCTTAAAAGGCACGACTACGGGCAATACTCTATGCGATGAAAGCCGGCCGTTAGTTTTAGAATCGATTACTTTTCCTGAACCGGTTATCCATATCGCCATTGAGCCGAAAACCAAAGCCGACCAAGAAAAGATGGGTATGGCTTTATCAAAATTAGCCGAAGAAGACCCGACTTTTAGAGTCAGAAGCGACGAAGAAACCATGCAAACCATTATTGGCGGCATGGGCGAGCTGCATCTGGATATTATTGTTGATAGAATGAGGCGCGAGTTTAAAGTTGAAGCTAATGTGGGCCAGCCGCAAGTAGCTTATCGCGAAACTATTAAAAAATCGGCTGAAGCCGAAGGCAAATATATTAAGCAATCTGGCGGACGCGGCCAATACGGCCATTGCTGGCTTAGGGTTGAGCCAAATGAAGCCGGCAAAGGTTTTGAATTTGAAGACGAAACCAAGGGCGGTTCAATCCCGCGCGAGTATATACCGGCGATTGAAAAGGGCGTTAAAGAAGCTTTGGATAAAGGCGTTTTAGCCGGTTATTCCATCGTTGATATTAAAGTGGCCGTTTTAGACGGGTCTTACCATGAAGTAGATTCTTCGGAAGCGGCCTTTAAGATTGCCGGCTCAATGGCTTTTCAGGAAGCTTGCCGCCACGCCACGCCGATTATTCTTGAACCGATCATGAAAGTTGAAGCGGTCACGCCGGAAGAATTTATGGGTGAAGTAATTGGCGATTTAAATTCCAAGAGAGCGCAGATTGAAGAAATGGGCGATCGGGCCAATGTTAAATTTATTAAAGCCAAAGTGCCGCTTTCGGAAATGTTCGGTTACGCCACGCAATTAAGATCAATGACCCAGGGCCGAGCCAGTTATTCCATGGAATTCGGCTATTACGCGGAAGTGCCGAGAAACGTGGCCGAAGAAATAATCGGCGGGAAACAAAAATAAATATTGTCTGTAATGTAAAATGTAAATATCAAAATGAAAAATGACAGTTTAAAATGTAAAATTTTAAATATATGTCAAGAGAAATGCCGTCGGAAATTGAACAGCTGAAAACACTTGTAAAACAATTGCAAGAGGAAAATTCCGCCCTAAGAGAAGAAAATAGAATGTTTAAATCTGGCGGGCAGAAACCGGAAATAAAAGAAGTAGGCGAGACTGATTTAGAAAATATTATTAGATTAGCTAATATTGATAATGATTTTGAAAATTCGCATAAAGGCTATAGAGAAGATTGGGAGACAAATAGTCTTAAGGGGGTTTATCGCAAGAAAGTAGATAAGCTTGGAATAGTAAATTACATGGAACGCCGTAGAGATATTGATAAAAATATCACGCCAGAATATAGCGTAACAAACGATGGTGAATATTTAGGAGTAGAAACCAATGGCCGCTATATAACAGTTCCCCGTGCCGGTAAGACATATGATCAGTTTACTAAAAAAGTTGAGGCAATGGATGAGGTTTTTGAAATTTCTCCGGAAAGCGAAAAATTTAATCCGAGTAAAATTTATATTATTACCAAGATTATTAAACCGGCAATTTTTGAAAAAGACGAGTCGGGAAGATTAAGCTTAATTGAAAAAGGAGAAATAGTGTTAAAAGAAAAAAGTTAAAAGAATATATAAGTGTTGACATTTTATCAGGTTAAAATATATAATATAGGTATTCTAAATATTTTTTTATAATGCCTTATGCAAGATCAATTGCAAAAAGCGATTAATTTAGCAAAAAAAACCGGTGATAAGCTGATTGTTTTTGACAGTTCAAAGCCGGAGAATGTTTTTGTGGTAATGTCGGTAAAAGATTATGAAAATTTGGTTTTAGGGAAAAGTGAAGTACGGGGATTGACAGAAGATGAATTACTTGATAAAATAAATCGCGATATTGCAATCTGGAAAACCGACCAAAAAGAAGAGGAAAATTTTGATACGATTCCCGACTATTTTAAGGAACTGCCGGCTAAAGAAGAAAATTTTGAAAAAGTTGAAAAAGCCATGAAAAAAGTTGGCAATAGCTGGTCAATCCCCAAAAGAAGAAAAATTAACGCCGAGGAAATAATCGAGGAAGATCGGCAGTATTTGGAAGAATTGGCATTTTAGTTTGGTAAAATATACGACATGATTTTTGGGTAAAATTTATTAAATTTTCTACTGCGGAACTCACCTGAGATTACTCAGGCTCAGACAGTCCTCGCACGAAAATTTAACAAATTTTACCCAAACATAATAAAATAATATATAAAATATATAATATAATAAAGACGGCTGGGAGCCCGGCCTTATTTAAATAATAAGGGCAAATAACTCCGATCAATTCGGAGGCCGTTTAAGAAAATAAATATGGCAGAAAAATTTGAACGCACAAAACCCCATGTTAACGTGGGAACAATCGGCCATGTTGATCATGGCAAAACGACTTTAACTGCCGCTATGTTGGCGGTGTTAAAAAACAAGGGCTTTAGAGCGTCTGATAAAAACGTTGATCAGATTGACGCGGCTCCGGAAGAAAAGGCTCGCGGCATTACTATTGCCACTTGCCATGTCGAGTATGAAACCGAAAAAAGACATTATGCTCACGTAGATTGTCCCGGACACGCCGATTATGTTAAGAATATGATTACCGGCGCGGCCCAAATGGACGGAGCCATACTCGTGGTAGCGGCTACCGACGGCCCGATGCCTCAAACCAGAGAGCATATCGTCTTAGCCAGACAGGTTGGCGTGCCTTATATAATTGTTTTCTTAAATAAATGCGACATGGTTGAAGATAAAGAATTAATTGATTTAGTCGAGGAAGAAATCCGCGATTTATTAAAGAAATACGAATTCCCCGGCGATACCACCCCGATTATCAGAGGCTCAGCCTTAAAGGCTTTGGAAAATCCTTCGGGCGAATACGGCAATTCAATTATGGAATTGGCTAAAGCTTTGGATGAATATATTCCTGAACCTAAACGCGATACCGATAAGCCATTTTTGATGCCGGTCGAAGATATTTTTTCGATTGAAGGACGCGGCACCGTGGTTACCGGCAGAATCGAAAGAGGCGCGATTAAAATAAACGAAGAAGTTGAAATAATCGGTTTGCGCGATACGCAAAAGACCGTGATTACCGGCATTGAAATGTTTAATAAATCTTTGGATCAAGGTCAGGCCGGAGACAACGCCGGATTACTACTTAGAGGCACTAAAAAAGACGAAGTCGAGAGAGGCCAAGTTTTAGCTAAGCCGGGCACGGTTACTCCGCATTCAGAATTTGATGCCGAAGTTTTTATCTTGACGAAAGAAGAAGGCGGCAGACATAAACCATTTTTTAAAGGCTACAAACCTCAATTTTATTTTCGTACGACCGATGTTACCGGTGAAGTTGAATTGTCCGAAGGCACCGAGATGGTTATGCCTGGCGATACGGTCAATTTGAAAATCAAATTAATCACACCGGTAGCTTTGGAAGAAAAACAGAGATTCGCCATTCGCGAAGGCGGCAGAACCGTCGGCGCCGGCGTAGTTACCAAAATTATTAAGTAAGCATTTTGTCCCCCACCACATTGTGGTGGGGGATTATAATGTATATTTAAAACATTGATTGTCCGGTTTGGAAAAATTGTTTTTCCTGCTTAGACGAAATTTGGGCTCCTTTCGGTCGCTACAATTTCGACTCTGGAAGTCCGTTTTGGCACCGAGGAAAGCACCGAGGCGCCGCGATAAAAATAATTTTTCCAAACCGGACATAAATCTTTAATAAAAATAATAAGCAAAGCAACATGACCGAAGTAAAAGATAAAAAGAAGGTTAGCGCGGAGGCAAAATCTGAAATAAAAGCCTTTGAGGATTCCAAACAAAGAATTCGCATCAAGATTAAAGCTTTTGATCACAAGATCATCGATCAATCGACTAAGACTATTGTTGACACCGCCGAGAGGTCAGGCGCCCAGATTTACGGGCCAATACCCTTGCCAACGGAAAAGAAAAAGTATACGGTTAATAGCTCGACCTTTGTGCATAAAGATTCCCGGGATCAGTACGAGGTTAGAATCCATAAAAGATTGGTGGATATTATCGAGCCGACGGCTAAAACCATAGAATCTTTAACCAACCTTGGCCTGCCAGCCGGCGTTGACGTGGAAATTAAGATGTAGCCATTGGCCAGCTACCGGCTAAAATGAATCAAGCAAGCAAGTTTATTTTATATATTTATATCAATAATTATTTAGGCAACTCCTTAATTGGAAAGTGTTTAAATGAAAATTGATATAGTGAGGAGATTCAACAACCAAAATTAAATTCTATAATAAGAAATTAATTTGAGGCTATCTAATAGCTGTCATTTCGAGCTTTAGCGAGAAATCGCTTAAAGATGAAATTTGACCAGATAAGGGATTTCTCCCTGCGGTCGAAATGACAAACTAGAAGCTGGTTTGTTGAAACAACCCAGTATTTTTTTATAAAAATATGAAGTTTATTATAGGCAAAAAAATTGAAATGACCCAGGTTTGGCAGGGCGAAAAAGTAATCGCCGTGACCAAGGTTCAAGCTGGCCCATGTCCGGTTGTGCAAGTGAAAACTGCCGATAGTAAAGACGGCTACAGCGCGGTTCAGCTTGGCTTTAGCGAAAGAAAAGAAAAAAATGTAAAAAAACCGCAAATTGGCCATTTAAAAAAAGCCGGAGTTACCGCGAAGACTGGAAAAACTTTAAGATATCTGCGTGAATTCAGGGATGAAATTAAAGATTTAAAAGTTGGCGATAAAGTAGATGTAAGCACTTTTGAAGTCGGTGATATAATTAAAGTTACCGGAACTTCAAAGGGCAAGGGTTTCCAGGGCGGCGTCAGAAGGCATGGCTGGCATGGCCATAACGAAACTCACGGTACTAAAGATCAGGTCAGGACATCCGGTTCAATCGGCGCCGGCGGGCCGCAGCACGTTTTTAAGGGTTTAAGAATGCCGGGACGGATGGGTAATGCCAGATCAACAACCGGTGAATTAAAAATTGTTCAGATAGATAAAGAAAATAATATTTTATATATTAGCGGCGCTTTGCCGGGAGCGAGAAACGGCTTAGTGTTGGTATACGGCGACGGCGAACTTAAAATCGCGCAGCCGACCGTGGAAAAGGCTGAAGAAGTTAAGTCGGAAGTGAAAGTTGAAGAAGCCGCGGCGGAGCCTGTCGCTGAAGTTGAAACAAAGGCTGATCAAGAAACAATAACCAAATAAATAAGTATGAGTATAAAGATAAAAATTTACAACCAAGATGCCGAAGCAGCCGGGGAAATGGAGCTTTCACCTAAGGTTTTTGGCGTGAAAGTGAATCATGATTTAATCCACCAGGCCGTAGTTACCCAGATGGCTAACGAGAGACAGGTTATCGCCCACACTAAAGACAGAAGCGAAGTCAGGGGCGGCGGCAGAAAGCCGTGGGCGCAAAAAGGCACCGGCCGCGCTCGCCATGGTTCAAGCCGATCACCGATTTGGATTGGCGGCGGCGTAACTTTCGGTCCGAGAAATGACAGAAATTTTAAAATGAGAATTAACAGAAAAATGAAACAAAACGCCATGCTGATGGTTCTATCCGATAAAGCGGCCGGCGGTAATTTCATAATTTTAGATAAATTGGAAGCGGCAGAATATAAAACTAAAGTTTTTAATAAAATTATCAGCGGTTTTGAAAATAAAATTTTAAAACCTAAAAAAGAAGCCAAAGCTGACGCTAAAAAGAAAACCATAAAACGAAGTTTTTTAATAATTGTGGATATCGGCGATGAAAAGTTAAGCTGTTCAGCGAGAAATTTAGCCGGCATTAAATTAATGAACATGGATAATATTAATATTGTTGACTTATTGAAATATAAAAATTTAATTTTAAATAAAGCGGCGGTTGAAAAATTAACCGAGAGATACGGTAAATAATTAATACTATGGGTTTATTTAATAAAAAAACTGAAGAAAAAAAATCCGCCCAAGGCGGACCCGCCTCTAGCGGGCAGCTTAAAGCTAAACCTGCCGCTACCGAAGCTAAGAGTATGAAAGATTTATATAGCGCGACCGAAACGGGAAAAGTTAAATCTGCGGACAAGCCGGGAGAAAAAAAATCGGTTCATGGCGAGGCCTATAAGATAATTATGAAACCATTGGTGACGGAAAAAGTAAGCGGACTGGGCGCTTTAAATAAATATGTTTTCGCCGTCGCTAAAAATACCAATAGAATTGAAGTCGCCAAAGCGATCAAGGAAATTTACGGCCTTAAACCGGTTGGCGTAAATATAATCAGAATGAGCGGCAAAAAAGCGCGTTACGGCCGGATTAGCGGACGAAGAAAAGATTGGAAAAAGGCGATTATAACTTTACCTAAAGGCGAAACGATAAAAATTTACGAAGGCGTTTAAGTAATTAAAAATTACGAATTACGAATTATGAATTAAGCAAAACCGTTCCGTTCCTGAATAATTCGTAATTGATAATTGGTAATTCGTAATTGATTAAATATGGGAATAAAAAAAGTAAAACCTACATCACCCGGCAGAAGATCGGCGACCTTCGATGATTTTTTAGATATTACTAAAACCGAACCGGAGCCAAGCTTGATTGTCATCAGAAAAGGCCAAGCCGGCAGAAATAATCAAGGTAAAATAACGGTTAGGCATCAGGGCGGCGGCGTTAAAAGATATATCCGCCAGATTGATTTTAAAAGGGATAAATTTGATATACCCGGAATAATTATGTCGATCGAATATGATCCTAACCGCGGCGCTCGCATCGGTTTAGTAAATTATAAAGATGGGGCAAAAAGATATATCATTCTACCTTTGGGATTGAATGTCGGCGATAAAATACTGAGTTCAAAAAATCAAATTGAAATTAAAGCCGGCAACGCCATGCCGATTAAATTTATTTTACCGGGCATCGAGGTTAACAGCATTGAATTAGAACCTGGCCGAGGCGCAAAAATAGCTCGTAGCGCCGGCGATTTGGTTTTTGTCATGGGCATTGAAGGCGATTACGCCCAAATAAAGATGCCTTCAGGAGAAATCAGACTAGTTAATAAAGAGTGCCTTTGCACGGTTGGCCAGATTTCAAATCCAGACAGAAGACATATTACTATCGGACGAGCCGGACGGCAGAGATTATTAGGCATTAGGCCGACGGTTAGAGGTACGGCCATGAATCCGGTTGATCATCCGCATGGTGGCGGCGAAGGCAAACAATCCATCGGTTTAAGGCATCCGAAAACCAGATGGGGCAAACCGGCCCTAGGCGTTAAAACCAGAAAGCATAAAAAAAGATCCAATAGATTAATAATAAGCAGAAGAAAGAAATAAAACAGTCAAAAGTCCATAAAGTCCATAAAGTCAAAAGTGAAAATAAACTTTAGACTTTCAACTTTTAGACTTTCGACATTAAGACTAACTTATGTCCAGATCACTAAAAAAGGGACCATACATCAACGAAAGATTATTGAAAAAGATAAAAGCCTTACGCCAGGGCGATAAGACCATAATTAAGGTTTGGGATAGGTCTTGCTCAATTACGCCGGAGATGGTAGGCTTTACGATTGGTGTGCATAACGGTAAACAGCATATACCGGTGTTAATAGTGGAAAATATGGTTGGGCATAAATTAGGAGAATTTTCACCGACCAGAAAGTTTATCAGCCACGGCGGCAAGATGGCAAAAGACCAGGCTAAGGAAGAGGCGACAGCCGCTCCGGCCGCTGCTTCGGCGCCCCAAGCAAAAAAATAAACATAACTAGAAAAATTATAAAAGAATTAATATGGAAGTTAAAGCTAAAGTAAAATTTATTAAGATGTCGCCGACTAAAATACGTTTGGTAGCTAATCTTATCAAGAAGATGCCGGTTGGAAAAGCCTTGGATCAGTTGCAGTTTATTAATAAGTTGGCCGGCGGCCCGGTAGCTACGTTGATTAAATCAGCCATGGCTAACGCTGAACATAATTTTGAATTGGCTAAAGACAATTTATATATTAAAGAATTGACGGTTAACGAAGGCCCGACCTTAAAACGTTCAATGCCTCGGGCGCATGGCCGAGCCACGCCGATTAGAAAAAGAACCAGCCACATTAATTTAGTTTTAGGCGAAATTAAAGCTTCGGGCGTCGTTAAAGCTAAAAAGCAAACCATCGCCGCGCCGGTAAAATTAGAAGCGCAGCCCAAGAAAGAAGCGGCGGTTAAATTGAGCGATTCGGTTAAAGCGGAAGCGGCTAAATCCAAGGACGACGGCGCCAAGGAAAAAGGAAAGGTTATTGTCGATCCAAGAATGGAAGGCCGAGGCGGACATGCTAAAATCGAGGGCGGTAAAGGCTTTACTACAAAAATTTTTAGACGCAAGAGCGGCTAATCAGTCTAAAGTCGTAAAGTCCATAAAGTCAAAATTAGAATATGGGCTTTAAAGACTTTATAACTTTAAGACTTTTAACTATTTTATATGGGACATAAAGTAAATCCAAAAGTTATCAGATTAAATATCACCAGGACCTGGCCGTCCAAGTGGTTTAGCACTGGTAAAAATATGATTAAATGCTTAGAGCAGGACGTTAAAGTAAGGAAATTTTTATTCGATGAATTGCGCGAAGCAGGGCTGGATCGAGTTGAAATAGAAAGAAGCGGCCATAAAGTTACGATTGGAGTTTTTACGGCAAAGCCGGGAATTATTATCGGCCGCGGCGGCAGCGGAGCCGGAGATTTAAAAAAGAAGCTGCACGATAAATTTTTAAAGAATTTTAGATTAGCCGATATAAATTTAAATATTACGGAATTCGACAGGCCGAATTTAAGCAGCATGATTATCGCCGAATCCATGGCGATTGACATTGAAAAAAGAATGCCTTTTCGAAGAGTTATGAAACAAGCGATTAATAAAGTTGAACGGGCGGGCGCTTTAGGCGTTAAAGTTGTGGTTAGCGGCCGGCTTAACGGTTCGGAAATCGCTCGCACGGAAATGTTGACTTCGGGTAAAGTGCCGTTGCATACTTTAAGAGCCGATATTGATTTTGCGAAAGCTACGGCCAGAACTACTTATGGAGCTATTGGCATAAAATTTTGGATATATAAGGGAGATATATTTAAGAAAGAAACCGAGACCGCCAAAGGAGAAGTGGTGGGAGAGAAGAAATAACTTAATCAATTAAAAATTAAGAATTACGAATTAAAATTAAATATGAAAATAATTCGTAATTGATAATTGATAATTTGTAATTGAATCTATGTTAATGCCGAAGAAAACAAAATGGAGAAAAATGCAAAAGCGCAGAAGGGGCGGAAAAGCTTCCCAGATGCTTAGCGTTAGCTTTGGCGATTACGGCTTAAAGAGTTTAGAAGCTTGCTGGATTTCTTCAAGGCAAATTGAAGCGGCCAGAAAAGTTTTAACTAAATATATAAAAAAGGGCGGGAAAATCTGGATTAGAATTTTTCCGGATAAATCGGTAACGGTCAAAGGCGGAGAAATTCCTATGGGTAAAGGCAAGGGCGCGGTTGATCATTATGTCGCCGTAGTTAAACCCGGCATGGTAATGTTTGAAATGTCCGGCGTTAGCGACACGGAAGCCAAGGAAGCGATGAAAATGGCGGCTTATAAGTTACCGGTTAAATGTAAATATATAATTAAGCAATAAATATGGATTTTAAAGAATTGAAAGGCAAAACCGAAAAAGAATTAATTCAATTTCTAGGAGAATCTCGCGACAAATTAAGAGATTTGCGTTTTAAAGATGCCAATAAGCAATTAAAGAACGTTAGAGAAATTAAAGTAGTTAAGAAAACTATTGCTAAAATATTAACTTTATTAAATGTTAATAAATTAGTGAAAAAATAGTCAATTAAATTAATATGGCAAGCCAAAACAATAACAACCAAGCGAAAAAGCATCAAACCATTAAGCGTAAATTTAATGGCGTGGTAGTGAGCGATAAAATGGATAAAACCAGAGTCGTTTCGGTTGAATCGGTAAAAGTGCATCCAATGTATAAAAAGAGATATAAAGTCAATAAAAAATATAAAGTGCATGATGAAAAGAATTTATATAAGGTCGGCGATAAAGTCGGCTTTACCGAATGCCGTCCGCTCAGCCGAGACAAAAGATGGCGCATGATCTATTAAAAAATAATCAGTTTATTTTATGATACAAGTACAAACCATAGTAAAAGTCGCGGATAATAGCGGCGCCAAAAGCGTTATGTGCATCAGAGTGCTCGGCGGCTATAAAAAACGCTATGCCCACGTCGGCGAGATAATCACCGCCGCGGTTAAAGAAGCGACGCCTCATGCCGCTATTAAAAAAAGCGACGTGGTGCATGCCGTTATTGTCAGAACGAAAAAAGAAATCAGACGGCCGGACGGGGTTTACGTGCGTTTTGATGAAAATGCTTGCGTAATTATTGATAAAGAAAAAAAAGAGCCTAAGGGCACGAGAATTTTCGGTCCGGTGGCGCGCGAACTAAAGCAATTGGGATTTTTGAAAATTGCTTCGCTGGCGCCGGAAGTATTATAGCTAATTACGAATTAACAATTACGAATTACGAATTTAAATAATAGATTATGAAGATAAAAAAGGGAGATAAAGTTAAAATATTAGCGGGTAAAGATAAAGGCAAAATCGGAAAAGTTTTGCAGGTTTTTGAGTCGGCTAATCGCGCCTCGATTGAAGGCTTGAATTTATTGATTAAGCATATGCGCCCGAGAAAGCAGGGCGAAAAAGGCCAAAGAATCGAATTCCCGGCGCCAATAAATTTATCAAACGTTATTTTGGTATGTTCAAACTGCGACCGACCGACCAGAGTCGCTTATAAATATTTGGAAGTTATGAAAAACGAAGTTAAGCAGCAAAAGAAAGTCAGAGTTTGTAAAAAATGCAAACAAGTAATAGATTAATACTTTGAAAACTTTTTCAAAAAAAGTTTTCAATACTTTCAAAAATATAACGTATCAAATTAAAATTTAATAGCGGGTAAAACCCTACAGCCATTAAATTTTAATTTGATAATATATATGAATTTAAAGGAAAAATATAAAAAAGAAATAGTAAAAAAAATGACTGATAAGTTCGGCTATAAAAATACCATGGCCGTGCCTAAGCTGATTAAAGTGGTAATTAATTCCGGCGTTGGCAGAAACGCGAAAGATAAGAATTTTGTAGATAGCGTTGTCAGCAGTTTAGAAAGAATCAGCGGCCAAAAACCGGTCCAAACTAAAGCCAAGCAGTCAATTTCCGCCTTTAAAACCAGAAAAGGCATGATTATCGGCGTGGCTGTAACTTTACGCGGAAAAAGGATGTTTGATTTTACGGAAAAATTAGTCAATATTACCTTCCCGAGAATCAGGGATTTTAGAGGCATAAGCGCTAAACAAATAGATAACCATGGCAATTTGGCGGTAGGCTTTAAAGAGCAGGTGGCTTTTCCGGAAATTAAAGCTGATGAAGCGAGCAATGTCCATGGGCTTCAAGTTTGTTTTTCCACGACCGCGAAAACTTACGAGGAAGGTTTAGAATTATTTAAATTAATGGGTTTTCCGTTTAAAGCGGAATAATATTTTATGGCTAGAACAGCATTAATTGTAAAATCAAAAAAGACGCCAAAATTTTCTACCAGAATTGTCAGGCGCTGTTGGCGTTGCGGCCGTAATCATGGTTTTATGAGAGATTTTGGCATTTGCCGCATTTGCTTTAGGGAGTTAGCCTCTAATACCGATATACCGGGCGTGACTAAGTCCTCATGGTAATTTTTATATTTTAATTATTATTTTAATATGACAGATCCAATAGCTGACATGCTAACAAGAATAAGAAACGCACAAGCCGTAAACATTCAAACGGTTGTTTTGCCTATGAGTAAAATCAAGCACGGCATTGCTAAAATATTGGAAGCTGGCGGCTGGGTTGAAAAAGTTGAAATTATTAAAACCAAAGGTGAAAAGAATTCAAGCTCGATTTTTAATGAAATCAAGATTGATTTGAAATATATCGGCGGCCGGCCGGCAATTACTTCTTTAAAGAAGATTAGTACGCCCGGCCGAAGGATCTATGCCAATAAAAATGAATTGCCAAGAGTTTTAAATAATTTAGGTATAGCGATTATTTCCACGCCCAGAGGGTTAATGACCAATAAAGAAGCTAAAAAGCAGGGCATCGGCGGAGAAGTGATTTGCGAAATATATTAATAGTTAAAAGTTTATAAAGTCCGTAAAGTCTGCAAAGTCAAAAAAATATAATTAATTACTTTTGACTTTCAACTTCCGACTTTTTACTAAAATATTATGTCGAGATTAGGGAAATTACCAATTGAATTGCCAGCCGGAACTAAAGCTTCGCTTGAGGGCGGTTTTATAATTGTTAAAGGGCCGAAAGGCGAGCTTAAAACCAAAATGCATGAAATCATAAAAACAGCCATAACCGATAAAGAAATTAAGCTATCTATCGACGACCAAACTATTGGTAAAAATAAGGCTTTATGGGGCTTATTCAGAAGTTTAATTAAAAATATGGTGGTTGGGGTTAACGAAGCATATGTAAAAAAATTAGAAATTAACGGCGTCGGCTATAAAGCCGCGGCTAGCGGAAATAAATTGACTCTAAACGTCGGTTATTCCCATCCGGTAATTTATAATTTGCCGGACGGCATCAAAGCCGAGGTCCAAGCCAATGTTATTATTATCAGCGGCATCGATAAGCAGTTAGTCGGCGAAGTCGCGGCTCAAATCAGAAAAATCAGAAAACCGGAGCCTTATAAAGGCAAAGGCATTAAATATAGCGATGAAATTTTAAGGCGCAAGGCAGGCAAAACTGCCGGTAAAACCGAAAGTAAATAGTTTTATAGATATTATTATATGGATACCAATAAAATTAAACAAAATAAAAGGCTTAGGCGCAAAGGCAGAGTCAGGGCTAAAGTTAACGGTACGGCCGCTTGCCCCAGGTTAAGTATTTTTAGATCCAATCGCGGAGTTTACGCCCAAATCATAAATGATGAAATTGGCAAGACTTTAGTTTCGGTCCGCGCCGGAGAAATAAAAAGCCAGGGCAAAAAAATTGCCATAAGTTTGGATTTAGGGAAGTTAATTGCCGTAAAAGCTATAGCCAAAGGCATTGGCCGAGTTGTGTTTGACCGCAATGGCTATAAATATCACGGCCGGGTAAAGGCTTTGGCCGATGGCGCTCGCGAGGGCGGTTTAAAATTCTAATAGTAGCTCGGCTTGGATAAATTGTTTTTTCTGCTTAGATGAAATTTGTGCATTTTTACAAAAATTATTTTTTTGATATTAATACGGTGATAATTTTTGTAAAAATTGTTACAATTTTGACTCCGTAAGGCTGTTTTAGCGCCGAGGTAGGCGCCGAGGAGCCGCCATAAAAACAATTTATCCAAGCTGATCTAAATTATATTAAATATGAACGAAGAAAAAAAACAACTAGAAACTACGGATAATCAGGCGGCGCCGGCGGCGCAGGCTTTGGTTAATAATGCCATACCAACGCCAAAGCCGACGCAAACGGTTGAAGGCAGAAATAGCGGTAATTTTTCTGACAGAAAAAGAAATTTTAAAGGCAGAAAAGGCGGCGGACGCGGTCGAAACGACGGTATACCGGAAGAATTTGAGCAAAAAATGATTGATATCGCCCGCGTTACCCGCGTTATGGCTGGCGGCAAAAGAATGCGTTTTAGGGCTTGCGTGGCTATCGGCAATAAAAAAGGCCGGGTCGCTATCGGCTTGGCTAAAGGCGCCGATGTTACCGGAGCCGTGACTAAAGCCGTCAATAAAGCTAAAAAAGATTTTATTGATATACCGATTGTTAATGAAACCATTCCCCACGAAGTTTATCAGAAACTGGGAGCGGCTAAGATTTTGTTCAAACCGGCTAAAAAAGGCCGAGGCATTATCGCCGGCGGCGCCGTTAGAATTCTTTTGGAATTAAGCGGCATTAAAAATATTACCAGTAAAATTTTGGGCACCGGCAATAAAGTCAATAACGTAAAATGCACGATTGAAGCTTTAAAAAATTTGAAGAAACCGGTAAAATATGAAGTTAAGCGTGAAAATAAATATAATCACGTTCAAGGGCAGAATATAAAATAACCATATGTCTTTATCACTTTCTACAATCAGGCCGGCTCACGGCTCGGCTAGAAATAAAAAAAGAATCGGCAGGGGCAATGCTTCCGGCCATGGTTCTTATAGTACTCGCGGGCAAAAAGGCCAGAGATCAAGAACCGGCGGCAGAAATAAATTAAAAAGATTGGGCTTTAAGCAAATTTTGGCCGCTACGCCGAAGAATCGAGGCTTTAAATCGGCTAAGCTGAAAAATCAAATTGTTAATCTTAAAGATTTAAACGATAATTTTTCCGCCGGCGATAAAATAAATGCCGTTAGCCTACTTAAGGCCGGTTTAGTGCAAACCGTTCAGGAAAAAATAAAAATTTTAGGCCAAGGCGAATTAACTTTAAAGAATTTGGAATTTCAAGGAGTTAAGCTAAGCGATAGCGCTAAAAAGCAGATTGAAAAAATGGGCGGGAAGATGGTATAATTATAGAAGGTGGAATTACGGCATAAAATAATTGGGTAAATTTATTAAATTTTCTACTCTCTGAACTCGCCAGCCCGGGGCTGGCTCAAACAGTCCGCTCGGCTGAGCTCGCGATGAAGCCTCGCACGAAAATTTAACAAATTCGCCCAATTAAATATAGTAATACAAATTATGTACGATAAGCTAATACAAATTTGGAAAGCGCGCGATTTGCGCAATAGCATACTTTTTGTTTTAGGCATGTTGGCTATTTTTCGTTTGGCCGCGCATATTCCGGTGCCCGGAGTCGATACGGCCGCGCTTAAAGATTTTTTTGCTTCCAACCAGATATTGGGCCTCATGAATATATTCGCCGGCGGCGGTATGGCTAATTTTTCCATCGTTATGATGGGCGTTGGGCCGTATATTACTTCATCAATCATCTTTCAGCTTTTAGCCATGATTATTCCGAAATTGGAAGAGATGAATAAAGAGGAAGCCGGGCGCCAAAAAGTTAATATGTGGACTCGCTGGATGACCGTGCCCTTAGCCGTGCTTGAAGCTTATGGCATGATTACGTTACTACGCCGGTCATCTTATTTAATCTTGGGCGATATTAGCCCGTTTGCTTTATTTTCTATGATTGTGACCGTGGCCGCCGGTACGATTTTTTTAATGTGGCTAGGCGAGCTAATGACGGAAAAGAAAGTCGGCAACGGCATTTCTTTATTGATTTTCGCCGGCATTGTTTCCGGAGTTCTGCAAACCGTCCAGCAAGTGATAGTTACTTTTGATCCATCAAAACTATATGTGATTTTAGGCTTTTTAGCCATTGCTTTAATAACTATAGTTGGCGTAGTTATAGTTAACGAAGGCCAGCGCAATGTGCCGGTGCAATATGCCAGGCAAATCAGAGGCAACCGAATGTTTGGCGGCACGTCGACGCATTTGCCTCTCCGCGTTAATATGGCCGGAGTAATTCCGATTATTTTCGCCATTTCCGTGGTAATTTTCCCGCCCATGATTGCCCAATTTTTTATACACGCGCGCACGGCCTTTATTGCCAACGCGGCGGAGTGGACTATTAACTTTTTCCAAAACCAATTAGTCTACGCGATTTTATACTTTTTGTTAGTTTTTGCTTTTACCTATTTTTATACCGAAGTCATTTTTCATCCGACGCAGATCGCGGAAAATTTGCAGAAGCAAGGCGGTTTTATACCGGGCATCAGGCCGGGCCGCCATACCAGCGAATATTTAGCCAACACCACTCATAAGATTATCTTTGTCGGCGCCTTATTTTTAGGCGTTATCGCCATATTGCCTTTGATTTTAAGATATTTTACCGGCATTGAGTCTTTAACTATCGGCGGCACGTCTTTGCTCATCGTGGTCTCGGTGGTTATTGAAACCGTTAAGCAGATTGAATCGCAACTGACTATGAGAGAGTACGAAGGCATGTAGATAAAAAATAAACATTTTGTCTGATTCGGCCAGATTATTTTTCCTGCTTAGACGAAATTTGGGCTCCCTGCGGTCGCTACAATTTCGTATGCGCGATAAAAATAATCTGGCCGAATCAGGCTCTTGATAATCTTAATACCCCATGCCAGTGGGGTTTTTGTTTGGCGGGATTTTTGTGATATAATGTATATGTAATTAGAAATAACTAATTATTAATATATGATATTAAAGACGGCTTCTTCGTTTGAACCAAATGAAAAATTTGTGCCGATTGGCCAATCTAAAGCCAAGGGAATATTAAAAAGCATCAAGAACCATTCGACAAGAATTAAATTAAAACCGACGGCTGTAAAAATCGGCACGGGCAGAATTTCACTGCTAAAACTGACTAAGCGAATCAGCGCTTTCGGGCCATTGGCAACGGATAAATTCGTTAGGGCGGCAAGAACATATCTTAATAAGGGCATTAATCCGGACATACAAAAAGTATATATTAAAGAAGGCATGCAAAGAGACGAAACCGGGATTAAAAATAAGCAGATGTATAATATAAAATATGCCGGTGGAAATGTGAGAACAAAGGGGATAAAGGAAGATCTTAATGTCGGCGGAGGCATAAAAACCGGCTTTGCCCAGAATTATAAAAGTGATAAATTGCCGAATAACTCCGCGCCAAAAGAGCCAATGGCCGGAACCAGGCCGATGGATCTGTAAAATAAAAGTAAACTAATTATGCCTAAAACTATTATTATTTTTTTCGGTCCGCCGGGATCAGGCAAGGGCACGCAGGCGGAAATGCTATCTAAAAAAACCGATTGGAAAAAAATTTCCACCGGTGATTTGTTTCGCGCTGAAATATCAGCCGGCACTAAATTAGGCAAGCTGGCGGATAAGTATCTTCAGGCCGGTAAATTAGTGCCGGACAAAATAACTTTAACTTTAGTCGAGCAAGGCTTAAAGCAAAAAGCTTCCGGTTTTATTTTCGACGGTTTTCCCAGAAATCAGCGGCAATTAAATGATTTATTGTCAGTTTTCAAAAAGGTGCTTAAAAAAAATGACCAAATTTACGCCCTTGAAGTAGCGGTTAGCGACAAAGAAGTCAAACAACGTTTAGGCAAAAGAAGAGTGTCAAGCTGCGGCGCGGTTTATCATTTAGTTTATAATCCGCCAATCAATGACGGAGTCTGCGATATTTGCGGCAGCAAGCTTTTTATAAGAAATGACGATAAGCCGAAAGTAATAGCCCTCCGGCTGAATATTTATCATCATGACAGCGAACCGATACTTGACTATTGGAAAAAACAAAGTAAACTTATAAAAATTGACGGGGAGCAGGCAATTAAAAAAATACATGAAGAAATAATGAATAAATTAAAAGAATTAAAGCTGGTATGATTACCATCAAAAAGCACAATGAAATAGCGTCGCTTAGGCAAGGCGGGAAAATTTTAGGGCAGATATTAAAGAAATTGGTAGCTGAAGTAAAGCCGGGCGTGACCACGGGCCATTTAGAACAAATGGCCGATTTTTTAATTAAGAAAGCCGGCGGCAGGCCTTCTTTTAAAGGCTTTAAATCAAGCGCTGACGACAAGCCTTACCCAACGGCTTTATGCGCTTGCATTAACGACGAAGTGGTGCACGCGCCTTCTTTGCCGCCGCGTGAATTAAAGTCGGGCGATATTATAAATATTGACGTTGGCATGGAATTTCCCGCCTACGCTTTTGCTGACGCAAAAGCTGCGGCGGGCAAATCGGTTAAAAGTGGTTATTATACCGATATGGCGGCTACCGTGGCCGTTGGCAAGGTTAGCCGCGAAGCGCAAAAATTAATCAGAGTGACTAAGCAGGCGCTGATGCTCGGCATAGAACAAGTAAGGCCGGGCAATAGTTTAAATAATATCGGTAAAGCGATCGAGCAATATGTCAAGGCTAATAATTTTTCCGTGGTGCGAGATTTGGTCGGCCATGGCGTCGGTTATGAATTGCATGAAGATCCGCAAATACCCAACTACGATTTAAGCTACAGCAAAAAAATAATTTTAAAGCCGGGCATGGTTTTAGCGATCGAACCCATGGTTAATGCCGGCGATTGGCGCGTCAGAGACGGGGCTGACGGTTTAACGATTTTAACGGCCGACGGCAGTTTAAGCGCGCAATTCGAGCATACGGTTTTAGTGACGGAACAAGGATATGAGATATTAACTAAATATGAATAAACCTCAGACAGTCCTCGCTTGAAAATAACAAATATCAGTTAGGCTATAATATATATGAATAATAAATTAACAAAAATATATTTGGGCGTGGATTGGGGTGAGGTTCGCATTGGTTTGGCACTAGGGGATAGCGAGACCAAAATTGCCACGCCGTTTAGGACCGTGGCGAATGTTGATGAAGTGGCGCATGCGGCGGCGAGCGAGGGGATTGATGTTATTATAGTCGGGAAACCAACGTCAATTACGAATTACGAATTACGAATTACGAATGAAAAATACAATAATTTTTTAAGAGATTTGAAAAATAAAATTACGGTGCCGGTTGAACTGGTGGACGAACGCTTATCCAGCAAGGCGGCGGACGCGTTAGCGGGCGATAAAAAAACCAAGGCCTCGCGCGACGAAATCGCGGCGATGCTGATTTTGCAAAGTTATTTGGACAAGATATAAATAAATTATAAATTGTGCTAATTATTTGGGCTAAATTTAGATAGCCAATAATCAAGATGGAAGATACTTATAACATAAAAGCCATAATTTTAAATTGTAAGCCGGTGGCCGAGGATGATAGCAAGGTTATAGTTTATTCCCTTGAGGCAGGCAAGCTCGAGCTTACGGCCAGAGGCACGAAAAAAATAAAATCCAAACTGGCCGGGCATCTGGAGCCGTTTAACCTCGCGGATATTATGGTAATACGCGGTCGAGCTTATGATTATGTCGGCGCGGCTTTTAGCGAAAAATGTTATTTAAAAATTAAAGAAAATTTAGCTAAACTGGCCGCGGCCGGGCAGGCGGTTAAAATATTTTCTAAATTAATAAAGCCGGGCGTAGCCGACGCCGAACTATTCAAGCTGTTAAAAGAATATTTGGATATTTTAAATTTATCTAAAGGTAATTTTGAAATTTTAAATTCTTTTTTTATTTTTAAATTGTTGGCCAAACTCGGCCATAAGCCGGAATTATATATTTGCGTTAATTGCGGAGAGAAAATAAAACCCGGGGCTAACTCCTTTGATTTAGCCAAGGGCGGCTTGGTCTGCGGTAAATGCGCCGGCCATAAACATGAGACGCGGTTGGCTATTGCCGACGATTCCATTAAATTATTAAGGCTGGCGGATAAATACGATTTTAGTAAATTAATAAAAATTAAGATAAATAAAAAAATTGAAATAGAAATCAGGGAGGCCGTTAATAAGTTTTTCGACTATAACTTTTAAGGGAGGAGGGAAACATGCGTAACGCCATGGAAGTAGCCGATGCTGCCAAAAGGTTTGGCAGGATAGGATTTGACCCCATCAGTTTACGAAGCGAAAACCGTCTCCGAATAGGGCTGGGGAGTCACGAAGTAGTGAGCCCAGTATATGTCCGGCCAAGCGTAAACATAATGAGGGTAAACGCCGAGCTGGAAGGATTGCGCGATGCAAGAAACACCCGGCTGGCAATCGCCCAAATTATGTAAATCGTCAGTTTATATGGAGCAATGCCATGGGTGCGTGCTTTCATTGACCGGTTTCGGGCAACATAACGAAGCCGGCTTTTTCTTGCTTAAATTAAAAAAATAAGCTAGAATTTAGTTAACCGGTAAATTAGCTAGTTGGTTAGTTGATCGATTTTTTTGGCTAATATTAAAGCTCTAACCGGTTAATTAATTTACTAATTAATCGATAAATTATTATTATGCTTAGAACTCATACTTGCGGCGAGTTGGCTAAAAAGGATGTTAAAAAAACCGTGGAACTTTGCGGCTGGGTTCAGAGCCGGCGCGACCACGGCGGTTTAATTTTTATCGACCTGCGCGACCGCTACGGCATAACGCAATTAACTTTTGACCCGAAAATCAGCGAGTCGGCTTTAATCGAGGCCGATAAATTGCGCCATGAATGGGTGATAAAAATAAAAGGCAGAGTCGCGCTTCGGCCGGATGATATGATAAATAAGAAGTTACCTACCGGCGAGGTTGAAATTGAATGTAATGAAATTGAGATACTGTCAAAATCAAAAACGCCGCCATTTGAATTAAACGAAGAAAAAGCGGATGAGGCTAATGAAGCCTTACGTTTAAAATACCGTTTTGTTGATTTAAGGAGACTGAAACTCCAGTCCATGCTAAAAATTAAAGATGAATTTTTTCAGCATATTAGAAAATATTTTCATGCCAATGGCTTTATTGAAACCCAAACTCCGATTTTAGCCAACTCTTCGCCTGAAGGCGCGCGCGATTTTTTAGTGCCGTCGCGGCTTTACCCGGGGAAATTTTACGCCCTGCCCCAGGCGCCGCAGCAATTTAAGCAGCTTCTCATGGTCGGCGGGCTTGATAAATATTTTCAAATCGCGCCTTGCTTTCGCGACGAAGATCCGCGCATGGACAGGCATTACGGCGAATTTTACCAATTAGACATGGAAATGAGTTTCGTCGAGCAGGAAGATATTTTTAAAATAATGGAGCCATTGATGAAAGAACTGACGGAAAAGTTTAGCGCTAAAAAATTAGTCGGCCTGGAAAAAGGCGGCAATTTTAAACGGATCCCTTGGCGCGAATCTATGGAAAAATACGGCACGGATAAGCCGGATTTGCGCTTTGAGATGGAAATTCAGCCGATAACACCAATGGTAAAAGGCTGCGGCTTTAGTGTTTTTGCCAATGCCGTAAAAGATAACGGGGTAGTGCATGCGCTTAAGGTTGATGGCGCCGCTAAATTTTCCCGCAAAGAAATCGATGAATTGACGGAAATCGCCAAAGCCAAGGGCGCCAAAGGTTTGGCTTATATAGTTGTAAAGTCAAAAGTCAAAAGTCAAAAGTCAAAAATGGAGGAAGTTTTTGAGTTGCAGTCGCCAATAGTAAAATTTCTGGGAGACGACTTGTCTCAGGCGATAGTAAAAAGGCTTGAAGCTAAGGCCGGTGACATAATATTTTTTGGCGCCGACGCTTGGAAGACGGTCTGCTTAAGTTTAGGCGCGATTAGAAACGAGTGCGCTTTACGGCTCGGGCAAAAAGACAATAATAAAGCCGCTTGGTGCTGGGTAGTTGATTTTCCCATGTATGATTACTCGGAAATTGAAGAGGGCAGGATTGACTTCGGGCATAATCCGTTCTCCATGCCGCAGGGCGGGTTTAAAGCTTTAGAAAATAAAAATCCCCTGGAAATTTTAGCTTACCAATTTGATTTAGTCTTAAACGGCTTTGAAGCTTCTTCCGGCGCCATAAGAAACCATGAGCCGGAGATTATGTATAAAGCTTTTGCCATCGCCGGCTACACCAAAGAAGAAGTGGATAATAAATTCGGCGCCATGATCCGCGCTTTCGAATACGGCGCTCCGCCCCATGGCGGCAACGCCCCCGGAGTTGACCGCATTTTAATGGTGCTTTTAGATTTGGATTCAATTCGCGATATTTACGCCTTCCCTAAAGACGGCAAAGGCAAAGACCTAATGACCGACAGCCCGGCTGAAGTTTCGGAAAAGCAGTTAAAAGAGTTAAGCGTAAAAGTTAAGAAAGATTAAATAATTTATGCGACTGTCCAAGTTGCAAAAATATATTTTAGAAAAGTGTTATAATTTTAAGGCCTCGTTGCCGGCTGAATTTTATGATTTTTATTTATCTAAACTGGCCGGTAAAAAAATCGCTAAGAGCAAAAAGATTATTCAGGACATAATCCATAAAAGCCTGGACTCGCTTGTGGCCGGAGATATGCTTACGGCCTTAGGCAAAAAAACTTCTAAAAAATGGTTTATCCATCGGGTAAAATTAACTAATCTTGGCAAAAAATTAGCAATTAAAATAATTAAAAACCGGCAACGAAAATTGCCGCTTAAATAAAAAATTTATGGAAAAACAACAAAACGCTAAGTTTGCTTTTTTCTACCTCTTATCGCTCGTGGCCTTGGTTTTTACGGCCATTTCCACGGGTATGATAATTTTTCAGATTATCAATAAAACCATAGTCGATGATTTAAGCTTAGTTCCCGGAGGTTTTTCGCAGGACGCTTTGCGCTTCGCCATTTCCGCCATTATCATCGCTGGACCGATTTTTTTCGTCATGATGCGGTTAATTAACAAAAATCTTTTGTCGGGCAATATGGAAAAGGAATCGGGGATCAGAAAATGGCTGACTTATTTTATTTTGCTGGTATCGGCAGTAGTTATGATTGGCTGGTTTATCGCCACGGTCGGCAGTTTCTTGAATGGCGAATTGACCACGAAATTTATCTTAAAATCTTTGACTTCAATTTTAATTTCCGGGCTGATTTTTAGTTTTTATCTTTATGATATCAAACGCGAAGACACGACAAAAAATAATAACGTCATCAGGATTTATTTTTATGGCTCAATCGCTATCGCCGCGATAGCTTTAATCGCCGCCTTTTTCTTTATTGATTCACCGCTAAAAGTCAGGGACCAAAAATTTGACCAGGCGATTATAAATAAATTTTCGCAGATTGATAGCGCCGTTAACGCTTATTACGGCGAAAATAAAAAATTACCGGCGGATTTAAACGCTCTGTTAAACGGCGGCTCGACCTATTATGTGATTGAAAACGACCTAACCGATCCGGCGACCGGTAAAATATTTGTTTATAGCAACAAAGGTAACGGCGTTTACGAATTATGTTCTACCTTTAAAACGGAAAATAAAAGTTTGGCCAACGATAAATCGACTTATGTTGATACGCGCTGGCTGCATGACGCCGGTTATCAATGCTTAAGCCAAAGAGTGGTTTTATTGGATAGTAAAAATCCCACGTCGGTTCCGGTCAGATAGCCGTTGACTTTAGCCGTAAAATGCTGTTAAATTAAATAAAATATAATAATCCAAGGAGAAATACTCCTTGGATTTTTTATAAATATATTATCGGCCTTTAACAATTCGACAGAGGAGGTGCTATTATGGCGAATTTGTTGCATGTTTATTATCCAAATTGCGCATTCGTACAGTGTGCGGCCAATCCGTTAGTCAAGAGAAGCGTTAATTAGCATGAAAAAAGAAAATGAAACGGCGTTTAACAGTTTGGTTTCCATGAAGCTATTATTTGTATTCTGTAAATTGAAAAGAAAGTTTAGGGCCATAAATATTCTTGGTTAGGGGGGGCGAAATGGGAAAAGATTTTTGGAACGGGAAGAGAAAAAAGGCGAAGAAGAAAGAGAATGGGTATGGCGGTCGCGCCGGCGGATGCGATTTCGCGCCGGCAAAGGTACAATGCTTAAGAAAAATGCATGGCACGCATAACGGTAAATGCCGGCACTGCCGTGCGCCGGGAATAAAAGCGGAACGGGTTAAAATTTTCGGAATGTAAATAATTTTGGCGGAGAAAGGGGGTGTGAAGATTGAAAAAAAAGAAAATTTGGTGGACAAACGTTGATACAATTGGTCTAAACGTTGGTCCGTTACCCGAAGCGGCGTTTCTTTTTCCGGTTAAACCAGGAGGCGAAAAAAGTAAATTAAAGTTACGAAAAACGGGAATGAGCAGGCGCGGCGTGTCGGCGAAAAGCAAGAAAAAGTATCCCGGACGGACGGCAGGCTGCCGAGAAATTCCCGGAGAAAACGGTTGCAAAGGAACATTCGGTGGTAGCCCGGAAATTTGCCGGATGTGTGAGTCTCCGGAAATCGCGGGAATGAGGCGGGATAGAGCTGAACAAGTAAAAGACTGGTAAACTATTAGGCTTCCGACAAGTCGGGAAGAAAGAGGGAGGATAGAAAAAATGGCACAGAAACCAATTATATTGCCGTTTGACGGGTACATGAAGGCGCATGAGATTCTGTTTGATTTCAGGTCAATGTTAAGGGAATCCGGAACGAATGACCTGATCGGCTACGTTAAAGGAAACGATCTGTTCCATTGCGACGATATGCCCGGACCCACTATCATGCGGGCGCTTGGTAAAATCGCCGCCGAAGAGAAGGCGGATGTCGGCGTTTTTTTGGACCTGAAATTGGCCGACGTCAAAGACACGGTAATGAATACCGCCAGGCATTACCTCGGTTCTTTCCCGAGCAAAGGCATCCTCACGGTCAGCGACAAGGTCGGTGGCGAGGGCTTTCTTAAACTCAGAAGGGTATTGCCGGACGTCAAATTGGCTCTGGTGAGCGTTTTGACCGATATGAGCAAGGAAGACTGCGCCTTCCGCTGGGGTCACTATCCCGACACCATGATATTACATATGGTGCGCCGTATTCAGGCGGAATATGAAAAGGTCAGGGGAGAAAAAGATCCGAAGTACGCCTTTGACCTGATCGTCTGCTCCGCCAATGAAGTGGCTTTTCTGAGGCATGTCCTCGGTTTTACCTACGGGTATATCTGCCCGGGCATCAGGGACGCCTGGATGGCCAAGGGCCAGCAGAAAAGGATTGCGGGAGCGAAATGGGCGCTTAACCAAGGCGCAACCTATTTGGTGATGGGCGCGCAGATGACCAAAGGAAATCCGGACGCTGGGGTAACGGCTCAGCAAAGCCGGCAAATGACCCTGGACGAGATTAAGAAGTCAAACTACATTGAGATCATTCCGGATAATCCGTTGGCCACCCTTACCAACTGCGACGGTTATTATGAAAGCCCGATTGACAGCGAAGGCAAGTATCAAGGGCCTCTCGTTGCCTACGCCGGCGATTATGCCTTAGACGATGGCAGCGGGAAAAAGAACTTTGTCGGCTTCGTCTACTACAATTTTGCCAAGGCAGAACAATACCCGTTAGTCAGGGATTACTATGCCCGTCAGCTCGCCCAGGTCATCGTGGAACAGTTTGGTGTTCCGGATGCCTTGATCGCGGCACCGATGGGCGGCATCATGACGGCGGTGGAAATTGGGCGTATCCTTGGCTGTCGGACGATTTTCGCCGAAAAAAAGGTAACAGGCTTGGCCGATTCCGATACCGGCAAGAAGGAGCAGTCCGTACTCATAATTGACCGGCATGAGTTAAGACCGGGAGATGGCGCGGTCATCATTGAAGACACGATCAACAACGTCTCCACTCCGGGCAAATTAATCGACATCATCAAGGAGCGGGGCGCTACATTGCTCGGTATAGCTGCGCCTTTCAGCAGATCCCAGAAGACCGAATGGGAAGACCGCCCCATTCTCGCCGGAACGCATCAACCGCTGGAGCAGTTCAAGCAGAATGATCCAGCTGTGGCTGATTTGGTGGCGGCGGACAAGGTCGCCTGGAAACCGAAGCAGCAATGGCCGGTACTGAAAGCGGCTATGGAAGAAAAATAGGGAGGGTAACATTTTTGGATTCCCGCCTGCGCGGGAATGACAGATATCCGGCCCGTCCGCACAAAGCGAATTGGCCGGTTTTTTATTGGCAAGGGAATGGATCCCGGGTCAAGCCCGGGATGACAAGTTCGTGAGATTGCTTCGTCGCCCGATTGCAGGCTCCTCGTAATGACAGAAAATTTTCGTTGCTTAAAAACAATTTTTGAGTTATAATAAGCTTATAAATTTTTGAAATAATTTTAATAATTAACTATATAAATCTATGGCAAAAAAACTAAAATTTCCTCAAAAATTAGCTAAATATTTAGAGAAGGCAAAAGTTAAGCATAATATATTGGAGCATAAAACCGTGTATACGGCCTATGACACGGCCGTGACCATGGGGAAAAAGTTAAATGAAGTGGTAAAAACACTGCTCGTGGCGGCTGATAAAGATTATTATTTAGTATTATTGCCCGCTGACCATAATTTGGATTTCAAAAAATTAATCGCTCATATCGGTAAAATTACCGGCAAGAAAATAAAAGCGGTAAAAATTCCGAGCGAAGAAGTTATGAAAAATTTATTGAAAGTTAAAGCCGGCGCCATGAGCGCGTTCGGCGGCTTTCATAAATTGCCGATAGTTATAGAGAAGAATTTGTTAAAAACCAAAAAGGCCGTCTTCGCTTCCGGCAGTTTTAACCATTCGGTGGAAATGGCGGTTAAAGATTTTGTTAAATTGGAAAACGCGGCTTTAGGCAGTTTCGGAGTAAAAAAGAAATTAGTCTTAGCGAAAAAATAAATAAATAAAATAAATAATAATTAAGTTATAAAATTATGCCATGCTCTTGCTGCGGCGCGAAAAAATCAACTAAGAAAAAAGCTAAAAAGAAAAAATAAAATTGTAAAACCCCTTGATCCCCCTTTGCAAGGGGGACAAATGTAATCCCTCTGAGCTCCCTTTTAAAGGGGGACTTAGTAATGTGAATATGAATTTTAAAATAGATAAATTTGAAGGGCCGTTAGGCTTGCTTTTGCAATTAATTGAAAGGCAAGAGCTTGATATTACGGAAATCAGCCTAGCTAAAATCGCCGACCAATACATTGAATATATTAAAAATTATAAAGGCATTGAGCCGGAAGAGCTGGCTGATTTTTTAGTAGTGGCCGCGAAATTATTATTAATCAAATCCCGGGCGCTGCTGCCATTTTTAAAAGGCGAGGCGGAAGAGGAAATAGAGGAGTTCGAGAACCAGCTTCGAATGTACAAAGAATTTTTAGAAGCGGCTAAAAAGATTGAAGTCATTATCGGAAAAAAGCGTTTTAGTTTCGCGCGTGAATTTAACCGCCAGGCGTTTTTAGCCAACGCCAATATTTTTTCACCGCCGAAAAATTTAACGGCTGCCGATTTAAACGCCGTCTTTAGCGAGATAATTAAGAATATTAAGCCGGTCATACAGCTCGAGGAAAAGAATTTAGAGCAAATAGTTAATATTGAAGATAAAATTTTAATAATTCAGCGGATTTTACTGGAAAAGATAAAAATCAGCTTTAACCATATTTTAGCCGGCGCGAAAAATAAAACCGAAGTGATCGTTAGCTTTCTCGCCATGCTGGAATTAATTAAGCAGAGGGATATCACGGTAGTCCAGGGCGGGTTATTTGAGGAAATTGAAATAAATAAAATATAAATTAATTATGAGTTCCATAAAATCAAAAATTGAATCGCTATTATTCATTTCCGCCAAGCCCATGTCGGTCGGGCAGTTGGCCGATTTATTAAAAGCGGATAAAAAAGAAATTATAACCAGCGCCGATGAACTTTTAAACGATTATAAAAATAATCAAGCCGGCGTGCAAGTTATCAAAGACGGCAGCAAGTATCAGATGGTAAGCGCTCCGGCTAATGCTAAAATTATCCAGGAATTCATTAAAGATGAAACCACGGGCGAGTTATCCCGGCCAAGCCTAGAAGCTTTAACTATTATCGCTTATCGCGGCCCGGTTTCAAAAATTGATTTGGACAGGATTAGAGGGGTAAATTGCGCTTTGATTTTAAGAAATTTGTTGCTGAGAGGTTTAATCGAGGGTAAATTTGATAAAAAGAAGAATGAAACTTATTATACGGCGACTTTTGATTTTATCCGTTTTATCGGTTTAAACGACATAAAAGAATTGCCTGATTATGAAAGGCTGAATCAAGACGATACGATTGATAAAATGTTAACCGCAGTAAGTGAAGTAATAAAATAAAAAATGACAAGGTAATTATGTTTATACCGGCTACAATCAGTTTATTAATATCAACTGTTTTTTTGAATCTCGGGTTGGCGCTTAGCGGCCAATTTTTAACGTCCGAGAAAGTTAATTCGGCCGCGTCCGGCTTAGTTTTGGGCGTGAGCGAATATCAAATCGCCGGAAAAATTATGGTTCAAGAAGGGGATAATTTTAATCAAGCCATGGTTAAAGTTGTCGGGGAGGTTAAATCTTTGCCGCATCCGCCTTTCCCGCAGTTGCCGCAATTTAACATGCCAATACAAAAATTACCGCCAAGCCCGGTAAAAGAAGCGGCGGTTGAAACCGTTGATTTTGATTTAGCGGCTGAAAATGGGGCGATTTTAGATTGCCAGAGCGATGATTTATTTTTTTCCAAAAGGGCTGACCGGACTTGGCCTATCGCCAGCATCACCAAGCTTTTCACCGCGTATACTTTCTTAAGTTATAATCCGGGCTGGGAGACGATTTATGAAATTAAAGCGGCGGACAAGCGCGAAGGCGGAAAAATTTATTTATTTACCGGCGATAAAGTAAAAGTAAAAGATTTATTTTATTTCAGTTTGGTCGGTTCAGACAATACCGCTACCGCCGCCTTAGTAAATTCCACCGGAATGGCCGAAGAAGAGTTCGTAGCCAAAATTAATGATAAAATTAAAGAATTCGGTTTTAAAAATACCAGGATAGCCGACGCGGTCGGCCTTAAAGACGCGAATATTTCAACCGCCCGTGAAATTGCTCAGTTCGCCAACATTGCTTTGGGAATAGATGAAATCAATCGCGCCGCCTTAACTAAAAAATATGAATTTACCACCGAACAGGGCAGAAAAAAGGTTATCGCCTCGACCAATGAGCTGTTGGATATTTTTCCGGAACAAGACGTTAATTTATTGGGCGGGAAAACCGGGCATCTTAATTCTTCCGGCTATTGCCTAGTCAGTAAATTCAAAAACGCTCAAGGCCGGGCTATCGTCACCGTGGTTTTAGGCGCGGACAGCGAGACCGGCCGGTTTGGCTTAACTAGAAAATTAGTGGATTTATACTATAACTATAAACCGTAAGTTTTAATGGTTTATCGGTTTTATTTATGATATAATATAGTTAATTAGCCGTTTAACCGATTAACTAATAACTAAACAAAATATGCCAACGAAAAAATATATTATTGCAAATTGGAAAATGAATTTGAATTTTGCCGAAACTTTAAGTTTAGCCAAAGAATTTAAAAAAAAATTCGCCGGTTTTAATAAGGGCGAAGTGGTTGCCTGCCCGTCAGTTTTATTTTTAACGGAAGCGGCCGATGTTTTAAAGGGCAGTAAAATTAAGCTTGGAGCGCAGAATGTATCATGGGAAAGCAAGGGAGCTTATACCGGAGAAATATCCGCCGGCATGCTGGCTGAAGTCGGTTGCCGCTATGTAATTTTGGGCCATAGCGAAAGGCGCAAATATCTTTTTGAAAATTACGAGATGATCCATAAAAAAATCAGGGCGGTTTTAGAAGTTGAAAATTTAACCCCCGTTATTTGTATCGGTGAAAATATAGAAGACAAAAAATCGGATAAGCGCGATTTTATTTTAGTCGACCAATTGCAGCAAGCCCTTTCCGGCATTGATGTTTTCGGCGAGCAAAAAATTATTATCGCGTACGAGCCGATTTGGGCGATCGGCACCGGCACGGCCATAGAACCGGCCGAGGCTGAATACGCGCACAAAATTATTAAATTGGCCCTAAATGATATGTTCAGCATGCGGGTAGTCAGCAAAAATTTCAGCGTAATTTACGGCGGCAGCATTAATTCCAAAAATGTTGAGAGTTTTGCCAATTTGGAAAATATGGACGGCCTGTTAGTTGGCGGGGCAAGTTTAAAAGTTAATGAATTTTATAAAGTCGCCAAATCAATTGCCAATTAAAAAATTAAAAATTACGAATTAACTTTATTAATTAATTGCTAGTTCTGGCTCGGCCAGGGATAATAGGTAATTCGTAATTGCGCGTTATTTTATGCTGGTTCACATAAAAAATTTGGTTCAAGACGCAAAAAAAAACGGTTATGCGGTCGGCGCCTTTAATATTACTAATTTGGAATCGGTTTTAGGCGTGGCTCGAGCCGCTCTTCGCGCCAACTCGCCGGCCATCATCCAAGTTTCGGAAAGCGCGATCGAGTATATGGGGCTTAAGCCGATTACCCATATAGTTTCCACGGTGGCAAAAAACGTGGCGGCCGGCGTGCCGATTGCTTTGCATTTAGATCATGGCACCAGCTTCGACACTGTTTTTGAATGCATTAACGCCGGTTTTACCTCGGTGCATATCGATGCTTCCAATTTGCCATTGGACGAAAATATAAATTTAACCAAACAGGTGGTAAAAATAGCGCATGCTAAAAACGTTTGGGTTCAGGGCGAAGTCGGCGCCATCGTCGGTTCTCACGGCGATATTACAAGTAAATTAAAAAAAATACCTTTGGCAAAATTGGATGAAGTTATTAAGTTCGTTAAAGAGACTAAGGTTGATACCGTCGCGGCGGCTGTCGGCACGGCGCATGGCGTGCACGCTAACGAAGATATAGTTTTTAGTTTGCTTAAAGATATAAAAAATAAGACGAAAATTCCTTTTGTTTTGCATGGCGGTTCCGGCGTACCGGACGCGAAAATAACAAAAGCCATAAAAGAAGGCGTTAATATAATTAATGTCGGCACTGATTTAAAAGTGGCTTTTTGCCGCGCTTTGATTGAAGTTTGCTCAAGAAATAAAAAAGAAACCGATCCAAGAAATTTATTAAAGCCGACTATCGCCGCTATCGAAAAAGTTGTTTTTGGAAAAATGAAATTATTCAGAAGCGCCGGACAGGTCGCCGGCAGCAAAATAGAAACATAAAAAATTAATTTAACGTTAGTATGTATAATATCATTCCTTTATTATTGATTTTAATCAGCTTAAGCGCGATTATTATTATTGTCAGCAGAAAATTTTCCGTTTTGGCCGCTTTGGACGTAGAGAATATATTAGAGGAAAAAGAAGCTAAGTTTAAAGAAAGGATTATTTCCAATCGTTTAAAAAGAAATGTTATTAAATACTGGTCTAAATCCAGCCGAGTTTTAGCGCCTTTGGGCCAGTTGGCCGGCGGTTATTTAAAATCAAGATTGCATAAACTTTATCAGGCAAAAAATGTTTATCAGGCGAACGGGAGGGCCGATAATCCCGGAACGGTTGATCAATTATTTTCCCAGGCCGAAGAACTAAAAAAACGCGACGATTTGGACGCGGCCGAGAAAAAATATATTGAGATAATCGGCCTGGACAGTAAAAACATAAAAGCGTTTAAAGAGTTGGGCCAGATATATTTTGAAAAAAAAGAATTTGAAGAAGCTAAACAAACCTTTGAGCATATTTTAAAATTAAAAGAAGATGATGAAGATATTTATGAAAATTTGGCGAAAATCGCCAAAGAAAAAGGGAATTTAGATCAGGCTCGCGATGAATATTTAAAGTCAATTAATATAAATAAGCAAAATGCTCAAACCCATTATAATCTAGCAGAAGTTTATCAGGCCATGGGTAAATTGCCGGAAGCGGCGCGCGCGTTGAAAAAAGCGCTAAAAATAGAGCCGGCCAATCCAAGATACCTTGACACCATGTTAGAAATCAGTATAATTATAAAAGATAAAGCGTTGGCTTTGGATACTTACGAAAAATTAAATAAAGCTAATTCGGAGAATAATAAGCTTAAAGAATTTAAGCGGCAGATTGATGAATTATAAGGGGAATATTTTATTTTTTAGTTACTTTTAATCCCGAGCATTCGGGATTTATTGTTAAGCTTCAAGCGCCATACGCCGTTGTAGCTCAGCTGGTAGAGCAACTCCATGGTAAGGAGTAGGTCCGCGGTTCAATTCCGCGCAACGGCTCAAGATTCTATTTGGGTGGATACCAAAGCGGTCAAATGGGACAGACTGTAAATCTGTTGGCTTACGCCTTCGTAGGTTCGATTCCTACTCCACCCACATAATTAATTTAATAAAAAATATGTCGCAAGATAATTTAATAAAAATGGAGTGTACGGTTTGCAAGCGCGTTAACTATTTTTCAAGAAAGAATAAAAAAACTCTTAAAAATAGGCTTGAACTAAGTAAATTTTGCGTGCATTGCAAAAAGCACACCAGCCATAAAGAAACCAAATAGCCATAAAGTTGATAAAGTCGAAAGTCTGTGAGGTTAAAAGTTATTAAGTCGCGCACTTAAAAACTTTATGGACTTTATAAACTTTCGGCTTTTTACTTATTTGCGGGTGTCGTATAATGGTAGTACAGAGGTCTCCAAAACCTCTTGCGTGGGTTCGATTCCTACCACCCGTGCCAATTGGCAAAGTATTGTATTTATTGGCTTTTTTTTAAGGATAGTGTATAATGTTTAATAGATGTAAGATTTTATTAACAATTTATAATAATTCTTCCGCTAAGCGGAGGATAAATGTAAAATTATGTCAAAACTGACAAAGTCTCAAATCATGGATGCCATGGCGGCTGAAGCCGGCATGAGCAAGAAAGACACGGCTAGTTTTATGGAAAAATTAGCCAATTTAGCCTTAAAAGAGGTTAAAAAGAATGGTGAATTTGTTATTCCAGGTTTAGGCAAACTAGTTAAGATTAACCGCGCGGCCAGAATGGGCAGAAACCCAGCCACCGGCGAATCCATTCAGATTAAAGCCAAAACTGTGGTTAAATTCAAAGTTGCCAAAGCGGCTAAAGAAGCGGTATTGTAAAAATGTAAAATCCTCTTCAGCCCCTCTATAAGGGGGACAATATAAAAACACCAGCTCATGAGCTGGTGTTTTTATTATCTGTGTCGGTTCTTATCTTTTAGCTCCGGAGTAAGCGATTGATCTAACTATATCCCAGGCTAAGGCTGATACCGGGTCATGGCCGTAAATTGCTTTAAAGCTCTTGATGGCGGCTTTTTCACTATTGGTGTTTCTGGCGGTTGGTCTTAAGCCGTAAGCAATCACGGTAACCGCGGCATTATCGTTAGCTTGCTGCATATTGGGCGAGCGCTTATAGACTTTTTTAAATTCTATAGCGGCTTGAGTTTCCGCGGCTGTGTTCTTTTCGCTTGGCCAGCGGCCGTTGGCGATTTTTATAGCGTCAGACCATTGAGCTTCGGTCGTTGGTACTTTACCGAAAGCGGCTTTATAAGAGCTGACTACGCCGGCTCTTTCGCCCGCGCCTAAAATTTTAGTGGTTGGGGTGCCATAATTCACAAAATTGGTAATCGCGTCTTTGATCTCGGCCGTAATGTTTTTTAAGCCGGCGACCAAACTATTGGTATACTTTTTTTCAGCCGCGGCTTCAGCTTTAGCATCTTGCATGGCTCCGACGGCAGCCAAAACTGATTCAACGCTGCGTCCGGCGATAGTAGCGGCTTCAGCTACGATATTCTGTATTTGTTGGGCAGCGCTGGCCGGAGTGGCTGGCGTGGCCGGAGTTTCGCTAGGCGTGGCCGGAGTAGCCGGAGAAACGCATGATCTTTTTCTGTCATTGTCTTGAGCGGTAGTTAAAGTACATCCGGATGGATTGGCCGACTTGACATTGCGGTATTGCCAGCTATTTGTGCAGGTAGTTTGCCAGTCATCATACGATACGGTTGAACAGACAGCCGTGGACGATCCGCCTCCGCCTCCACCACCGCCAATTATTGCCGGAGGAGGAAGACAGGTCGCGCTGGCGCCGGTTCCCGACAAGGTGTAGCCGTTGGCGCAAGTAGCCGCGCCGCAGACATCGGTATTATAGGTAGCCGCGCCGGTTAAAACCGGGCAGGTTGAGCAAGACGCATTTTCGCCTGTTCCCGAGACTTGATAGCCGTTGGCGCAAGTAGCCGCGCCGCAAGAGTAGTTATAGGTGAGAGCATTAGACAAGGCGATTAGAGAAACCGTGAAAATATCAGAAGCTAATGTGGTTGAGGCGATTGTCGCCGGGGCCGCGCCGGTAATGTCGTTGTCAGTGCAACTAATGGTGTCGCCGGTGGTGCTGGCGATTTTAATAGCTTTAACGGTTGAATCCGTTGAATAAATTTTAAAGCTGGTAGTGCTGGCGTTAGTTATGGCGAGAGTGCCGCTATCGTTAAATACCACGCTTCGCGCTTCAGAACCGTCTTTAATTACCAGGCTGGCGGTAGTGCTATTAAGAGCTAAGCCGGTGATTGTAACATCGGCATCAGCCGTAAAATCAGAATCAGTCAATGCGAAAGCCGGCAGAGCTAAAAATAAAGCCAAGACAGATATTACTAGAATTTTTTTCATATTTTAGTTGTTAGGCTTTATTAATTAGAAGCAAGCGGCATAGGCAGTGGAGGTCGCGGCTTGCCAGGTTGCTCCATCGATACAGACGCATAAGATTTGTTTACTTGCGTTAAATATTATACCGCCGACCGTGGCGGCGGCGCAACCGGCATTGCCGGTATATATTTGAGTTGGCATAATAATGCCAACCGCGGTTGTAGTGGCGTAGCCGTTAACATTAAAAGCTCCGATAGAACCCAAAGTGCCGACGACTGAAGTGTTGCCGGTTAAAGTGGAAGCGCCGGTTACGTTTAAAGTGCCGGCGACTAAAGTATTGCCGGTAGCGCTAGCCACGGTAAATTTATTGGTAGCGACTGTTATGCCGCCATCAAGGTAAGAATTGCCGCTGACAGTCAATAGGGTTGATGAGGCATTGACTAAAGTGGTAACGCCGGTTACGCCGAGAGTCCCGCCGACAGTCGTATTGCCGCTGGCATCTTCAACTATAAATTTGTTGGTGTCTACGATAATCCCATTTAAGGTGGAAGTGGCCGTTGCCGTTAAAGTTCCACCGGTGCTTATATTCGCTCCGATCGTAGTAACCGCCCCAACGATTCCGGCCGTAGCGAGCGTAGCAAACAGAGACGCAATGATTACCTGTAAAAACAGTTTCGATTTAAATATTTTTTTCATAATCTTTATAATTTTTTAAGTTTTTTAATAAAAATTAATATTTAGGCCTAACAGAATATTAATTTTTATCGTTTTTTAATATGAGATAAATTTATCAAGCATTATGAGTTTAACCCGTTAGGGTTCGACCTTTAAACTCGTTTTGATAAATAGTTAATTGTATTTATATTTTACAACAAATTAGCAATTTGCGCAATAAAAACCCCCTATATTCTAGAGGGTTTTTATAAAATTATGCCCCTTGGCCATGGCAAACAGAGTTCTATTTCCACTTATCCACATATTGGCCTAAACCAAGTTGATTTAGCTTATTTTTTAATTTGGTTTTAGCTTGCAAGAAAATTAACAAAGAAGCCAAATCAATTAAATAGCGGTTACCGATTATTTTATATTTTACTTTATTATATTGTATGGCGCGACGGATAGTTTTAGTCTGGACGCCGCCAATTTTAGCGGCTTCAGAAACAGAAAGCCAGATGGGAGCCTTAATCTCATTATTTATATTAGGTTGGCTATTATTATTTACTTGTTGTGTTTCTGCCATTTTTGTATTTAAGTCTACAAGAATGTAGACTTAAGTTTAAGAGTGTTTATACTTTAGTCTACAAGAATGTAGACTAAAGTCTGTTAAATTTTTGTATGAGTTAAAGTCTACGTTAACCTAGACTAAAGTATAATATTTCCATTTTTACATACTATTTTTAAGAATGCAAGAGGGCAGTAGCTGCCATATTGGAGCGAAACTCCGCCAGCCAGCGGAGTGGAGCGATAGTATCTCGTCGTTAACACGCTTTTCAAGAGATTTTATCGCTACGTTGCCGTGTTTTGTTTGGCAACTTTTCCTTAGAATGACAATTTTAGATAGGCGTAGTTTGCCTTTTGCCTATCTATATGTTATTATGGTTTGTAATTATATTCTCTGGCTGGACGGAATCCCGCAAAGAGAAAAATTAGCTAAAATTAGAACATAATTTTCGTTTTTTACGATTATTTTTTTGTTTAGTTTATTATATTGTTTATATTTATGGTTTTTAAGTGTAACAATACTTAATATTTCTCGTATAATTAAATGAAAATAGGTAAAATAGAAGAAAAATTGTTATTATACAAAATCAAAAAAAATGACCGAGAAGCCTTCATTAAGGCTTATGATTTATATATTGATCAGCTTTACAGATTTATTTATTTTAAAGTAGGCAGCCGGGAAGAAGCGGAAGATTTATGTTCAGCCGTTTTTTTAAAAACTTGGAATTATATTTTAGAGAATACTTTGCGTGACCATAGAACTCTAAAAGCCTTGCTCTATAAAATCGCCAGAAATTTAATCATTGATCATTACCGAAAAAATAAGGACAGAGAGACCGTCAGTTTAGACGGCGATAACGGAGTCAAGATTATCGACGAAAAGCAAAGCGCGATCAAAACCATGGAATTAAAAACCGATCTTTTAGTTTTAGAAACTAAGTTGCCGGAATTAAAAGACGAGTATCGCGAAGTAATAATTTTACGTTTCGTCAACGAACTTTCCATTAAAGAAATCGCCGAAATTTTAGATAAGTCAAAAGGCAATGTTAGAGTCCTGATTTTTCGGGCGCTAAAAGCTTTAAAAGAACTTTTAGAGAGCGATGAAAAAATAAATTTGAACGCTTAAATAAAATTTCTATTGTCATTGCGAGGAGCGATTAAGCGACCAAGCAATCTCACGTACTCGGGACTTAACCAGAGATTGCCACGCCCCGCTGATGCGGGGCTCGCGATGACAGTCTGCATTAATATGAACGAAAAAGATCTGTTCAAAAAATTAAATAATTTAAAAACCGTTAAACCCGATGATAATTTTAAGAAGAGCTATCGGGAGGTTTTGTATGCCCAAATTTCCGCCGGAGCGACGGTTAATAAATCAGAATCAAATCTAAAGACAATTTGGGATAGCGTTATGCCCGGAAAAATATTTATGGATATGGCTAAGCCGGTTTGGGTGACGTCTTTAGCCAGCGTGCTAATTTTAGTGGTTGGCATCGGCGGCGTTTATGCTTCAAAAAATTCCAAACCCGGCGATTCATTATATATCGCCAAGATTATAAGCGAGAGAGCCCAGCTGGCTATGGCCTTTAATGAAAAAGATAAAGCTAAATTAGGCTTGGAGTTTGCCGCCAGCCGAGCGAAAGAAATAACTCAAGTTTTAGGCGAGTCCAAGGAGCAGGGCGAAGAGCAAAATAAAAAGGTGGAACAATTATCGCAGAATTTTAAAAAAGAAATCAGCCAAGTTAAAAATAGGTTAACTACCATAAAAGCGGCTGAAAATAAAAATAATCAGAATAAAGCGGAAGAAGTGGAAGTCTTCGGCGCTAATTTAGGCAAGAGCGACCAAAGAATGGAGCTCGCCGAACCGGTTAAACCGGAGGTTGGCGGGCAAATTCAGCCGAATATTGAGCCAAACTCGGTCGCCACGACTACCGAAGAAAATTTAAATAATTCGGATAAAGTTTTAGAAGAAGCGGAAAAAATGTTCGATGAAAAAAATTATGACGGCACGATTGATAAGATAGAAGAAGTAAAGCAAATAATAAATCAAGATTCTAATAAAGGCCAGGTTAAAGGCGTGAGCGAGACGGCGACAAGCACACAGTAGACTGTCATTGCGAGGAGTCAGCCCTGGGCTGACGACGCGGCAATCTAACATACTATTTTAAAGTTATAGATTGTTCTTAAGATAAAGGTTTATTCTATTAAATTGTTCGTGAGATTGCTTCGCTAACGCTCGCAATGACAAATTAGTGTTGGTTAGATAGCCATGATGTAAATCATAACTGTCTAATCCGCATTAAGCGGATTGCGATAAAGTTTGAAAGGCCGATCCATTTCGATGGAGACTTTATCAAAATTAATTAATCAACTTGCTTTTTAAATTACAAGTTCCTTGATTGATCATCATCGAACACAAGCAAATCAGCAAGCTAACCCCCCACACTTATGTTAATAAGTCGGGAGGTGAATTATCCATGCAATTTGCCAACCCCGCGCGCTTATTACTATAAGCGTGGGGGAGGCGGGATTCCGGTTGATTTGCTTATCATTAATTTAAAAGCGAGAAAGGACAAATTTTCTATGGAAAGATTCAAGAAAATTTTTATTGTCAGCATGATGTTTGTTACCGTTCTATCAATGAGCGTAGTTGTAGCCCCTGCGGGCGCGACCGCTTCTGCCGGTGACTTAATCAAGCAAGCCGGTCTTTCGACCGTTTATTACTTGGCCGCTGACGGTAAAAGATATGTTTTCCCTTCTGAGTCAACTTATTTTTCTTGGTACAGCGATTTCTCCGGAGTTGTGACTATTCCTCAAGCTGAGTTAGAGTCATATCCTTTAGGAGCTAATGTAACCGTTAGACCAGGTACGAAATTAGTTAAAATTACTACTAATCCTAAGGTTTACGCGGTAACCTCAGGCGGCAATTTACTTGCCATCCCTGATGAAGCTACTGCTACAACTTTATACGGAGCTAACTGGGCTAAGAGAGTTATCGACGTGTCTGACGCTTTCTTTACTAATTACAAAATTAGTACCGGAACCGCCAGCGCAACCGCTTACCCGGCCGGCAGTTTAGTGAAGTTTGGAACTTCAGCTGATACCTTTTATATCAATGCTGACGGAACTGCTTCAAAGATCGCTACTGAAGCGGCCTTTACTGCCAATAGATTTAAATGGGCTGATGTTATTACTGCCACCATTGCCAAACCAACCGAAGGCGCGCAAATTGCGGCTGCTATCGGAACCTTGACTGACACTTCGTCAGGCGCGGGCGGAACGGCTAATGCCGGCACCGGCGTAACTATAGCTTTGGCATCAGACACTCCGGCTTCAGCTACTGTGATTACTAATACGGCTGCCGCCGGAAACGGCCAAGCCGCTGTTAGCTTCACTAAAGTTAACTTTACTGCGGCCGCTGATGGCGATGTTAAAGTGACTAATTTGAAGTTTAAGAGAACAGGTATTTCGGCTGATGCTGATGTTGAAAGCCTTTATCTCTATGACGGAGCTACCCGCTTAACCGCTGAAGCTTCTGTCTCTTCAAATTATGTGACCTTTAATAATGCTTCCGGCTTATTTACTGTTGCTAAAGGAACTACTAAAGCTATCACCTTAAAAGGCGATATGCTTTATAGCGCGACTTCAGGTAAAACCATTGGCTTTAGCTTAGTTGCGGCTACGGATGTAACCACTAACGGCGCTGCCGTAAGCGGTTCTTTCCCAATGGCTGGCAATTTAATGTCAACCGCCAATGCTACTGATTTAGGTAAGTTAATAGTTACTGTTACCGCTCCAACAAGCGCTCAGACAGTTGATCCTGACACTAAAGAAGCTGAAGTGGCTAAATTCCAATTCGCCGGTTCAGAACAGGCTTTAAGTGTTGAAAAAATTGTCTTGACTGAAATTGGCAGCGTACAGAAAGACGATCTAGCTAACTTTAAGTTATTAGACCCAGCCGGTGCCATTGTTGGTACGGTTGCTTCTATGACCGACAGCTATGAAGTTATCTTTGATTTAAGTGCTAAGCCTTATGCTATGGCTAAAGGCACCTCAAAGATTTTAAGCTTAAGAGCTGATGTTGTAAAAGGTTCAACCAGAACTTTTTACTTCTCAATTCAGAATAAATACGATATTTTAGTAAAGGATACCAGCTACAATGTCTATGTTGAGCCTTATTCGGCTGGCAGTTGGGCAGTAGTTGCCCCCACTACTCCTGCCACTAATAAATACACCATCAATTCCGGATCTTTATCCATTAATCGCTCAACCACCGCTCCAACCGGTAATGTTACCTTGGATGGCACTAATGTTGTTGTCGGTGAATGGGATTTTAGAGCTTCAGGAGAAGACATGAAAGTCAAGGATTTAACCGTTAAGGCCAATACCAATTCTTATGGCGGTTTGGATAACGGTAAAATTTACGTTGATGGTTCCCAGATTGGTTCAACTAAAGATTTAACTGAAGATGGCGATGTCATAACTTGGGGTTTTGGTTCATCTTTTGTTGTTAAAGCCGGAGTTACTGCTAAAGTAAAAATTATTGCTGATATGAAGACTACTACTTCAACCAGCTACACCGGTTCACCAACTTTCCAGGTTTCTATAGCTGCCGGAGCTTCTGGCATTCAGAGAGTAAGCTCTTTGACTTATCAGGACGCGATTACTGCGGTTAATGGAACTGCTGCCACTTTAACTATGTCTGCTGCCGGTTTAACCGTTTCTAAGTATTCAGGTTATGGCAATCAGACAATAGTTGCCGGTACTAACGCGGTTAGATTAGGTTCGTTTGTAATCACCGCCGGTTCGTCTGAAAGCGTTAATGTGTCTTCTATCACCGTAGCTTTATCAACAGATGAAGCCGCGACTGTAACTAACATGTATTTGAAGGATAGCTCTGGTGCGTCTCTTGGCGAAGCTAAAAACGTTCCAGGCACCTCAAATATTTATTCTTTATCACCGAATATCGCTTTGGCCGCTAATGCTTCAAAGCAATTTGATTTATACGGCAACGTAAAATCCAATTCGAATGTCGGTCCTTGGGATGCCAGCATGACCGCTGATGGCAGCGGCATGGTAACCGGCAACGCGGTTTCCGCGACTGCGCAAATTATTCAGACTATGACTATCGCCGGCAACGGCACTTTGACCGTTGTCAACGGCAGCATGCCTGATGCGGCTATCGTTTTGGCCGGTTCAACCGGTAATTACGTGGCTGAATATCAATTTAGCGCGGTTAACGAAGGCTTTACTGTTGACAAGGTGGCGTTAAAAGTTGGCAGCAATTTTGCCACTTCAACCGCCGCGGTCAGCGTAAGCTATAAAGATAAAGCCGGAGTTACCAAGACAACCGATGGCATGTTCATCGCTGGCACCGAACCTAATGCTACGGCCACTTTCACCGGTTTAACCATGTATGTTCCGGCTAATAGCGATGCCACTTTGAAGGTTTATGTCTCTTTGACGTCAATCGCCAGCGGCGCCGCTTCAGGCGCCAATAGCGCGATTACCCTTGATGCCAATGAAGGCTTCAACGCTACCGGAGATTCAGGCACTGTTGATACTGATTCTCCCGCGTCGGACAGGGCCAGCAATATTTTCTATGTTAGAAAGAGCAAACCGACTTTTGCCAAGCAGACTTTAACCGGAGCTCCTTCGACCGGCAATGCTTTGTACAAATTTACGGTTCAGGCCGACAACGCCGGTAATATCGAGATTAAGCAATTGGGCTTCACCGTTACAACCAATGGTTGCAACGTGACCAGTCTTTATCTCTATAAACCAAGCTCTTCTACCCAGATAACCGATACCGGTTGGGAGAAATCCCCGCTTATCACCGGCGGCCCCGTTACATTGATAGTCGGTACGAATAACGACAGTGATGTTCTAACTATCGGCACAACCGCCGAAACTTATGAAGTTAGAGGCATTGTCACCGGCTACGAGTCTTCAAACGCTGATAGCGTAGCGTTAAAATTCACCTTAGATACATCCCATGTGGCGAATGCTACTGCGGAAACTATAGGTGCTGATAATAACGCCGCTACTGCCAATGAGAACAATGTTTGGTCTGATAGATCGGGCGTTGCCGGAGTACACACTACCGGTACGGCTGATTGGACCAACGGTTACTTATTGAAAGACATGGGCCAATTACAGCAACTTCCGTAATTCTCTCATAGCAATAGTTGAAATTCAGATATGCAAAAGCACCCCTCCGGTTTATCCGGAGGGGTTGCTTTTTATTAAAAAAATTACTATAATTAAAGTTAGTTTATTAATTATTTTGTCATTGGGTGAGTTTTAAATATTTAATGTTTATAAAAAATTTTATGTCAAAAAACAATAAAATCGCGTTGGTTATTATTTTAGCGCTAATCGTTGTTGGCGCCGGTTTTTGGTATTATGAAAAAAATGTTAAAAATAACGGCGAAAAGCAAAAAGAAAAAACGACTTTTTCTACCGGCTTTACCTTGCTGGATGATGAAAAAAAATTAGCTTGGAGCGAAGTTGTGCAAATTGAAACTGAAGTTCGCGCTCAATTTGAGAAAAAGGTAGCGGAGATAAAAGCCGATTTAATTACGGCCTCGGGGAAAGAAGCAAGGCTGGCCGACTACAATAATTTAGCGATTTATGAAAAATATCTTGGCAACTACCGCGAATCTTATAACGCTTATCTTGAGTCATTAAATTTAGAAAACCAAGCCAGAGTTACCTGGCAGAATCTGGCCGATGTTTTATTAAAAGTGAAAGCGTTTAAAAGCGCGGAAATGGCTTATAAAAAGAGCATCGAATTAAATAAATATATTCCGGAAAGTTATGTAAAATTAGCTAATTATTATCAGGCGATAGGCGACGCTAAAAACGTTGAAGCGACCTATAAGCTAGCCATAGAAACCATTAAGCAGGGCATGGAAAGCGATACTTTGATCTTAGACGCTTATGCCGAATGGTTAATCGGGGAGAAAAGGTATGACGAAGCCATAAAAATTTATCAAGAACTAATAGCAAAACAGCCGGCTAATAAAGCGGCGATTGAGAGGAAAATTGAAAATTTGAAATAATTATAAGCCCTCCTTCTAAAGGGGGATTAAAATATGCTCGAACTAAAATTAGAAAAATATACAAGAATTCTATTGTATGCCGCGCCTTTTTTGGCGTTAATTTTTATCAATGGCTTTTATTTCCCCTTTGTCATAACCAAAACGGTTTTTTTCCGTTTAATCATACAGTTAGCCTTAAGTTTGTATTTGCTTCTTTTAACTTTGAATTTTAAAAAATACAAACCGCGCTTTAGCTGGCCGATGGCGCTGGTGATAATATTTTTGCTGATTCAGCTCGCGGCCGCTATTTTCGGCCTGGATTTTTATAAAAGTTTTTGGTCGGATTTCGAGAGAATGGAAGGCGTGGTCAGTCTGGTTTATTTGGCGATTTATTTATTTTTATTGCAAATATTTTTGCGCGAAAAGAAAGATTGGCTGTTTTACGTTAGGCTGATTTTAATTTCCAGCGTTTGCGTGTCTTTATACGGTTTGGCGCAAAAATTTAATTTTATATCCGTGTTTGAAGCCGGCGCCGGCCGCGTAGCTTCGACTATCGGCAATGCCGCCTTTTTAGCCGGCTATTTGCTCGTCGCCGTCGGTCTGGGAATTTATTACTATTTTAACGAGGCCAGAGAGAATTATAAATATATGGCGCTGGCGGCCACCGGTTTGAATTTAGCCGTGCTTTTAATGACGTCAACCCGCGGCGCGATTTTAGGTTTAATTCTGGGCGCTATTGTTTTTTTAATTTTAAATGTGATTTTTCTTCCCGGAAAAGTCCGTAAAAATTCTTTGATAATTTTACTTTCCCTTATTATAATTTTTAGCGCCGGTTATTTTTTACGCGCTAACTTCGCCGGCTCTAAAATAGAATTTCTTAAGAGAATAGCGACTATTTCCATAAATGACAGCTCGATAATAAACCGGTTGGCGGTCTGGAAGATGGCTTTGGGCGATTTTAAATCGCATCCGGTGCTGGGCGTGGGCATGGAAAATTTTGGCATAATTTACAGTAAATATTATACGCCGGCAATTACTGAAAACTGGTTTGACCGAACCCACAACGTTTATTTGGATCAGCTTATGGCCGGAGGCTGCTTAGGCTTAGCCGCGTATCTCGCGATTTTAGGTTATTTATTTTTTATATTATTTAAAAACAGGCGGGAAGATTATTATAAATTCGCCGTTTTATTCAGTTTGCTTGTCGCTTACGCGGTGCATAATTTTTTCGTTTTTGATACTTTAAACACTTCGTTTTTATATATTTTTCTAATCGGTTTAATTAGCTTTAAAGAAAAAAATAACGAAGAAAAAAACGGCGAGCCTAACAATAAAGCCTTTAACAGAATTTTTATAATTTTAATAATAGTGAATATTTTCGCTTTTTATAAGCTGGTTTATCTGCCGGTTAAAATTAATAAGGCGATTTATATCGGCTATTATTATGTTTTAGCCGATACTTTCCGCTCTTATGAAAATTTTAAAACGGCTTTAAATTATAAATTCGGCAGCGTCGAAGCCGCGGTTCAGCTTAATAAAATGAACGACGTGGTCGACGCCCAAGCCGACATTAGCGCCGAGACCAAAAAAAATTATTATGAGCTTAATCGGGAAAAATTAAAATTTGCTTCGGATAACTATCCTCTAGACATAAAAACGAAAATGTATTTAGGTCAGCTGATTTTAAATAATTATGAAGATATTAAAGAGCTTGACGAGGCCGAGAATTTACTTTTAGAATCGAATAAATTAACTCCGGGAAGAGTTGAACCCTATTATTTATTATATAATTTGTATTCTAAAAAAGGGGAGAAAGACAAAGCCGCGGCTTCTTTGGAAGCTTTAGTCAAGGAACTGCCCTGGTACGGCGGCGCGAAAATAATGCTGTTAAGCGGCATATATAAAGACGAGCCGGCACGGGCAGAGGAATTATTCAAGCAGGGGATTAAAGAGCCGGGCTATAGAGATTTTGGCGGTTTGAAAAAAATAATCGCTTATTTATTGGACGGAAAAAAATACGCCGAAGCCATACCGTATTATTTGGATTTAATTAAAACCGAATCAACGCGCTTCGATTATCGCTTGGATTTAGCACAAGTTTATTATTTGTCCGGCGATATTGAAGCCGCCGTGGAGCAGATTAATATAATCAGCGCAAATTCGCCGGAGACTTTAAAGGGCTACGAAGGGCTCGTTGACGCCATCAATAAGGCGTATAAAAAATAAAACTTTTAGGCCATAAATTTTATTTAATTATAAAACAATGAGTTTAAAAATTTATTTAAATATTTTGAAAACCGGAGTTTATTTTAGTTTTGCTTCGGTTTTTTTCGTGTTTACCAATTTGCTTTTTCCCTATATAACCTCCAAGCAGATCTATTTTAATGTTTTAATGGAAATTTTAATTGTGTTTTGGCTGGCGCTCATAATAAAATATCCGGCCATGCGGCCAAAACCATCTTATATAACTTTCGGCCTGGCCGCGTTTTTTAGCGCTTTGCTCATTTCCTCGATTTTCGGCGTTGATTTTAATTTAAGTTTCTGGGGAGACATCGAAAGGATGCTGGGCTGGTTCCATATCGCGCATTTCTTTTTGTTTTATTTGATTATCATTACGGTTTTTCGCGATAAGCGCGACTGGCGCAATTTATTTATCGTTTCGCTTTGCGCCTCGGTTTTAGTCTGCCTTTATAGCTTGTTAAAAATTCCTTATAGCACTATCGGCAACACGGCTTATGTTTCCGGCTACGCGATTTTTAATCTTTATTTCGCTTTGATTTTGTTTCTTCGCCGCCGCGATGAAGAAAAAAGCCGGCGCCTTGATTGGTTTATAAGCGCGCTTTATTTAGCGGTCGCTTTAATAATGCTTTTAGTCATGAGGGTAACTCATACCAGAGGAGCTTATGTCGGGCTGGGCGTAAGTTTTTTATTATTTTTTGTTCTATACGTTTTATACGGCCAAAGCAAAAAAATAAAAATTTACAGTTTTAGCGCGGTTGCCGCGGCGGTTGTTATAGTTTCTTTGGTTTTTATGTTTCCTAAAAGTTCTCTGGTGGCTAATAGCACAATTTTAAACACGATCTCCCAAATTTCTTCAAAGCAAGTTACTTTCCAGACCAGATTAATTTCCTGGCAGGGAGCTTTAAAAGATTTTCCCAACCATGTCTTATTAGGCACCGGCTACGGAAATTTCGCCGTCACTTTTGATAAATATTTTGATCCGATGTTCTATAGCTATACCCCGACCGAAACTTATTTTGACCGGGCGCACAATAATTTAGTGGATCTGGCTTCAACCGCCGGACTGCTTGGCTTAATGGCTTATCTGTCTATTTTCGCCGCGGTCGGTTATTATTTATTTAAAGCTAAAAAGCAAGGCAAAGTTTCCGCCAATGAATTTATACTTTTGGTTTGTTTATTTACGGCCTACTTTATCCAAAATTTAGCCGTGTTTGATTCACTGCCCACCTATATTTGCTTGATGCTGGTTCTGGGTTATGTTTATTGGCTGATCAACGGAAGCGAGGAGGAAGAGTTTAACGATAGCGAAGGCCTAACCAACAAAGAATTGGCGGTTTTAGCCTTCGCCGGTTTAATCTTTTTGTCCATCATCTATCAATATAATATAAAAGTTTTTAAGATGTTAAACGGAACGATTAACGGGCAGACGCAATTTGCCAAAGGCGATATAGCGGCCGGAGTAAAAGAGTATAAAAAAGCTTTAAGCATAAATACGCCGTTGGACCGGGATAGCCGCGCCAGCTTGATTAACGCGATTAACGGGCGCCAAAGCGAGCTTTTAGCGCTGGGTGAGCCGGCTAAAGCCATAGCCGATTATGCAATAACTTTAGCCGAGGAAAATGTAAAATTGAATCCGGCGGACAGCATGATGCAAATGCAACTGGCGCAAAGTTTAAATGCGGCCGCTTTTATTAACGAGAATGACAAAAACAAGTTTTCTTTTTATTCCGGCCGCGCCTTAGAAGCGATTAATAAGTCTATTGAAGCCAGCCCCAGGCGCATAACGATTTATTTTTCCAAGGCGCAAATTTATATAAGCAGAAACGATAAAGATAATGCTATAAAAACTTTGCAATACGCGGTTGGCTTAAATGAAAAATATTCGGAATCGGTCTGTTATCTGGCGAAAGTAGGCATTTATTTTAAAGAAGAAGCTATTGGCTACGAGGCTCTTGATAAATGCCTTGACCTCGGCGGCGCCGGTTATATAAGCCCGGTTGATTTCGTAAAAATCGCGCTTAATTATTATACGGAAAAAAAGGATTTACCGCGCCTGCTAAGACTGTATGAAAGATGGGCTAATTTAGAGCCGTCTAACGCTAAAATTTTAGTCAACCTGGCTTTGCTTTACGCCGAGGCCGGAGAAAAAGATAAAGCGATTGCCACGGCCGAAAAGGCCGGCGCGCTCGACTCGTCGTTAACGTCCGCGGCCGAGGAATTTGTAAGGAAGTTGAAGGAGGAATAACTTGTAAAGAAAATATTTTGTGTTATATTTGTAAAATAATAGCTTAAGTAAAAAAATTATGTAATAATGGAGGATTGAACAACTACGCCCAATAAGCGCGGTTGTTATTGTTTAAAAGGGAATTTATACAATTGCCGCATGCCTCTTTTGCCATTCCCGCCCGCCCAAGGCGGATAAACTCCGGCGGGAATCCAGGATTCTGTTGTCATTAAAAACCTACATGCGCTAGGGTTATAAATATTATGGCTATTTGACAAAAATCAAATAATATATTAGTATGTTAAGTTAAAGAAATAATGGGAGGGCTGTTGTTTGGCTCATTAAAAATAATATTAAAATTTGATATAAAGGAGAAAAAAATGAAGATTATAAGTGATCTTACGGTAGGAGAAACAATCGCGGAGTTAGAAAAATTGCCCGAAGAATTAAGGCAAACTCCGTATACGCGAGAAGGGTTAATTATCCATTTGGCCGTTCAGCATCTCGCGACCGACATTTTTGACAATAGTAAAAACGAAGAACATAAACTTGCAGAGGAATTTCTTGAATTTCTTCTGCAAAATGGAAACGAAGAGGACAGAAGATTAGTGGAAATAATTTTTAGGCCGAAATAACGAAGGAGGGAAAGATGGCGAGAGAGATATTGAGGACGTTTTTCTGGGAGAAGGGTCTAGTTGATTTGAGTAGACTATCCTGGGAAGAAATCTACAGAAGGCTCGAAGGCAAAGACTCGGAAGTCAAAAAATTGTCTTTACTTCGCCAGTTAGCCGAAAATTTCTGGGACGGCCGCTATAAAAACGGAGAAAAAGCGGAGGTTGAAAAATTTCTCTGCGGCTTCTTGGATGGTCAAGCCCAAACCAATATGGCCATGATTTTAGGCTGTGGCTATATGGATGAGACCGTCCGCCGGAAAGCGATTAGGGAAATTATACTTATTGTTTATGCCTTTTTGAGCCGATGCAAGAAGTTGGACGGCGCCACCCAGGGGCTGATAGACGCGGTCAAGAACCGACCGCCGGACGAAAATTTTTTTAAGGATGTGGAATTTGCCGTGAGAGTTTCGCGGCTGTAATTCCGCGACTGGACATAAATTACAAAACCCCGACTCTTAAAACATAGAGCTCGGGGTCTTTTTTTAGCTTGCCATTTTTTAAAGAAGAAAAAACTTGTCATTGCGGGCTAAGCCTGTCCTGTATTTAATACAGGAAAATGACAATTAAGAGAGATAAATTTTCCTCGTTGCTTCAATCATTTTTTCCAAACTGAAATTTCGGCCGGCAGTTTGCTTGGCGTTTTCTCCTAAGGCGATTTGTAAATTTTTATCACCGATTAGTTTTTGTAAAGTATCAGCCAAACTTTGTGCGTTAGCCGGCTTAGAGAGTAAGCCGGTTTTATTATTTTCAATCATTTCCGGAATACCGCCGACATTCGTGGAAACTATGGGCAGGCCGGCGGCTTGAGCTTCCAAAATAGAGTAGGGCAAGCCTTCTTTAACCGATGAGCAAACATAAATATCAAAAGCCTTGAGCAACCTAGCGGCCTCGTCAATTTGCCCGGCTAGAATAAAATTATTGGCTAAATGGTATTGTTCAATTAAATTTTCCAAATTTTTTCTTTCCGAGCCATCGCCGATAATAATAAAGGTAAGAGGCAGCCGGCAGCCGGAAATTAATATATTGGCGGCTTCAATTAAATATTCATAGCCTTTGGTTTTATATAAATTGCCGATTGAGCCGATAATAAGATTATTTGTCATCCCGGACCTGATCCGGGATCTAGAAATTTGTTCAATTTTTTGAATGCTGGATTCCGGGTCAAGCCAGGAATGACGGAAGGTTAAACCATTATGGATAGTAACTAATTTTTCCGCCGGAGCGATTTTATATTTTAGCGCAATCAGCCTATCGTATTCGGAAACGCAAATTATTTTATTTTTAAATTTAGCGGTTAATTTTTCCGCGTATAAATAAAAATATTTTAAGCCGGCCGGCAAAGGTTCATTAAAGACCCAGCCATGAACCGTGTAAATAATATGCGGCATGGAACGTGGAATACATAAAGCGGCAAGAGACCCAAGAACGGAAATTTTTGAGCTGTTTAAATGAATTATGTCCGGTCGGTAATTTTTGATGAGTTTTATGATTTCAAAAAAGGCCAAGAGGTCATCAATGGGCGAAAAGCTTCGTTTTAAATGGGGGATAATGAAATATTTTAGGTTATTTTCATCTAAAATTTTGGCTAATTTCAGGTTATTTCCCGACTCTCCGAAAGCCACGGCTACCTGAAAATCAGCTTTTAAATTATTAGCCAAATCAAAGACATAGCGCTGGGCGCCGCCGAATTCCGCTTGGGTGATAAAATAAAGGATTTTTGGCATAAATTAAGAGTTGACTTTAAGCTTATTTTATTTAATAATAACTTATAGTTAAGGATAAATCAACCTTAGCATTTTTAGTGTATTTAAGCTTATTTAATAATATAGCGCAAGTGGATTACCGCTTTCGCGGGAATGACAAAAAAATTTATGAAAATTTTGTATTTTGGCGGAGGTTTTGTCGGCGCCTGCTCGGCCGCGGTTAGCGCCGATAGCGGGCACGAGGTTTTAGTTTATGATATTAATCGCGGGCTGGTCGATTGCTTATCGTCCGGCGATAAAGACAAAATAGAATCATATTTGTTCGAAAAAGGCTTGGGTGATCTGATTATCAGAAACCAGGCCAGAATTAAATTTACCGCCGACCTGGCCGAGGCGGAAAAATTTGTTGACGCCGCCGAGGCGGTTTTTATGTGCTTGCCCACGCCGGAGAAAGACGGCACGGGCGAGACTAATTTAGCGATTTACGAAGCGGCCGCTAAAACTTTAGGCGAAATTTTAGCTAAAAGAAATAATGGCGGGCAAACTCGCTATGTTTTAATAATCAATAAAAGCACGGTGCCGGTTGAGATGGTTAACCGGACTAAAGAGATTTTAGAGACCATGGGAGCCAAAAATTTCGGCGTCGGTTCCAATCCGGAATTTTTGGTTGAAGGCAAGGCGATTGAAGGCTCGATTAGGCCGCCGCGCGTCGTCGTCGGCGCCGATAGCGCCAAAGATTTTGCTATTTTTAGAAATATTTACAATCGTTTCGTAGAGTCATCCAATATCAGCTATTTAGAAGTAAGCCCGCTAGAGGCCGCGGCCGCGAAGCTTTTGGCCAATTATATTTTATTCAGCCGTTTAGCTAATTGCTTCGACGTGGTCGGGCGGGTTTGCGAGAAATTTCCCGGCTTGCAGTTTGAAAATATCAGGAAAATATTAATTACCGACAGCCGAATCGGCGACTGGGGTTTTTACGACAGCCTGTTCGCCGGCGGCAGCTGCTTTATAAAAGACGCGCGGTCGTTATCGCATCAGCTAAAAGCAAAAGGCGCTAAAGTTGATCTGGTGGATGATACTTTAGCCGCTAACGAACGCCAGCTTAATGATTTTTTGTTAAGAGCCAAGGCTGAATTGGATTTTGATTGGGCCGATAAAACCGTGGGCGTATTGGGATTGGCTTTTAAGCAGGACACCAATGACGTAAGAAACGCCGCCTCGCTTGGCGCGACGGATTTTTTATTGGCGGCGGGCGTCAAAGAAATTAAAGCTTATGATCCGGTAGCCGGGAGCAATTACTTAAAATATTTCGCCGAACATAAAGACATAAAAAAAATAAATTTAGTCGGCAGGGAAGCGGAAGCTATAAAAGGGGCCGATGTTTTAATAATAACCGCTGATTGGCCGCAATTCAGGGGGCTTGACGATTTTATTAAGAAAAATTTGCCTAAAGGCGCGATTATCATGGACGGACGGCGCATGCTCGCGCAAAAATATTCCGAGCTGGCGCAAGCCGGCTACCATATAATCGCGGTCGGTTCGCCGGCGATAAAGGCCGTTTAATTTTTAAATAATAAAAACATATGTCAAAATGTTTAGTCACCGGCGGTGCCGGGTTTATTGGTTCTAATTTAGTCGATGAATTAATTAATCAGGGCCACGAAGTTTTAATTATTGATAATTTAGCCACCGGCAAGAAGGAAAATATAAATTCCAAAGCGAAATTTTACGAACTGGATTTAAGAAATTTAGAAGATATCGCGCCGTTATTTTTAGGTGTAGATTTAGTTTTTCATGAAGCCGCTTTAGCCAGGGTGCAGCCGTCAATTGAAGATCCGGTTAAATACCACGATAATAACGTTAATGCCACCCTTAACGTTCTAGCCGCGGCCAGGGATGCTAAAGTTAAAAAAGTAATTTATGCTTCATCGTCTTCAATTTACGGTGATTTAGAAAAAATGCCTTTAACCGAAGACATGGCCGCGGCTCCAATCAGCCCTTATGCCTTGCAAAAATACATTGGCGAAGAATATTGCCGCTTATTCAGTTATGTCTATAAATTACCGACTGTTTGCTTAAGGTATTTTAATGTTTACGGCTCCCGCATGGCCACCGAAGGCGCTTATGCTTCGGTCGTAAGCATTTTCGGCCAACAGATGCAAAAGGGCGAACCCATGACCATCGCCGGAGACGGTACGCATTTTAGAACCTATACTTACGTTAAAGATATCGTCAGGGCGAATATTTTAGCGGCGCAAAGCGACATTGCTGATGGCCGGGCGATAAATGCCGGGCAAAGCACGGAATATACGGTTAATGAAATCGCTAAAATGTTCGGCGGCCAGACGACTAGTATTCCGGAGAGAATTGAGCCGTTGCGTAATTTATGCTCTAATGCTTTAGCCAAAAAATTACTAGGCTGGGAGCCTTCCATGGATTTGCCTAAGTGGCTGCCAGTTTATAAAAAAGAAATGGGGATAGTTTAAAAACCTTTTTTAAAAAAGGTTTTTAATGTTTTCCAAAAATATAATGTATCAAGTTAAAATTCAATAGCGGGCAAAGCCCTACGGTCATTGAATTTTAATTTGATAATTAAGGATATGCCTAAAAAAACAATTTTAATAACTGGCGGCGCCGGGTTTATCGGTTCTTATCTTTGCGAGAAATATCTTAAGGCCGGGCATAAAATAATTTGCTTGGACAATCTGCAGTCCACCGGCTCAATTAAAAATATCGAGCCGCTTTTAAAGAGCGGAGATTTTAAATTTATCAAGCATGATATTATTGAGCCGATAAATTTTAAGGAAAAAATTGATTGGATTTTCAACGCGGCTTGCTCCGGCTCGCCAACCAGCTACCAATACGACCCGATTCATACGACTAAAACCAGTACCATCGGCGTGATAAATATTTTAGAGCTGGCGCGGCGGCATGGCGCGCGCGTTATGCAATTTTCCACTTCCGAGGTTTACGGCGACCCGGATAACGAAACGCAGAGAGAAGATTATAACGGCAACGTTAATCCGCTGGGGCCGCGCGCCTGCTACGACGAAGGCAAACGCTGCGCCGAAACATTGTTTATGGATTATCACCGCGAATACGGCGTGGACATAAAAATCATCAGGATTTTTAATACCTATGGCCCGCAAATGGACATAAATGACGGCCGAGCCATGACTAATTTTATCGTCAACGCTTTGGCCGGGAAAGATTTGGAAATTTACGGCGATGGTTCCTATACCAGAAGCTTCCAATATATTGGCGATTTGCTAAACGGCATAGATTTAATGATGAAACGGAATAATTTTACCGGACCGGTAAATCTTGGCAATCCGGAGGAGGTCGCGATACTTGATTTGGCTAAGAAAATTTTGGCTTTAACCGGCGCCAATTCTAAAATCGCGATGAAAGCCAAGGCCACCGATGACCCGAAAAGGCGATGCCCGGACATCAGCCTGGCCAAAGAAAAATTAGGCTGGCGGCCGGAAATAGAGCTTGAAGCCGGGCTTAAAAAAACCATTGAATATTTTAAAACCGTTAATTTGCCGGAAAAAAGAATTTTAGCTTTCACCATAAAATACTATCCGGATTTGGGCCCGGCGGAGCAGGCCGTGGCCGATTTGGTCCGCGAGATGCCGGACACCGAATTTCATATCATTACCGCCAAGCTTAAAAAGGGCTTGGCGAAATATGAAAAAATCGGCAATACTTATATTTATCGCCTGGGTTACGGCGGAAAATTTGATAAGTATATTTTAGTTTTAACCGGCGCGTTCGCGGCCCGAAAGCTTAATAAAAAATATAAATTCAAATTCGTTTGGTCGGTAATGTCAAGTTACGGCGCTTTGGCCGCAATTTTATTCAAACTGATGTTTAAGGACATTTTATTGCTGCTTATTTTTAGCCGCGAGGAGATTAGGCGGCGAGGCACGGTTAAGGGGAAGCTGGCCGGCTTGATGTATAAGCTGGCGCTGAAGCGAGCGGATACGGTTTTTTTGTCGGACGTGTCTTTGGAAAGGAATTTAAAATTAATTGAGGCGAACGCTAATTTTATCGTTAGGCAAGCCGACCGAAAAAGTTTTGTCAATCAAGTCAGATATACCTACGCTAAATTGCTTAATCAGCAGGAAAAAAAGCTGGAAAGGTTTAAATAAGACGTTTTTATGCCAAAAAAAATATTAATTTTTTCTACCGCCTATTTGCCTTTTATCGGCGGCGCGGAAATCGCCCTAAAAGAAATAACCGACAGAATTAAAGATATTCAGTTTGACATGATAACTTTGCGCTTCGACAGTAATTTATCCAAATTTGAAAAGATAGGCAATATAAATGTTTATCGCGTCGGTTTTACCAAAGCAAATCCGGACATGGCCGATTTGGTAAAATTCCCCTTGTTTTTAAATAAATTATTTTTTCCTTTTACCGCCTGTTTGGCCGCCGGCAGTTTGCATCGAAAAAACAAATATGACGGCGTTTGGGCGATGATGGCGGCTTACGCCGGGTTTGCCGCCATGTTTTTTAAAATTTTCCATAAAAATACGCCCTACCTTTTGACTTTGCAGGAAGGCGATCCGATTAGCGAAATTAAGAAAAAAGTTCGCTTGGTTTTTCCGTTGTTTAAAATGATTTTTACTAAAGCTGATTTTGCGCAAGCCATATCCAATTATCTGGCAGATTGGGCGCGCGAAATGGGATTTAAAGGAAAGCTCGAAGTCGTGCCGAATGGAGTTGATGTAAATAAATTTAATGTTAAAAGTTTAAAATTAAATGCTAGCGAAATAAAAAATAATTTAGGCATAAAAGATTCGGAAAAAGTTATTATAACGGCGTCCCGCTTGGTTAAGAAAAACGCGGTTGACGATATAATTAAATCGCTTAAATATTTACCGGCTAACGTAAAATTATTGATTTTAGGCGACGGGCCAGATAGAAAGATACTGGAAGATTTGGAAAAAGAATTAAATGTAAGCGACAGGATAATATTCAAAGGCGCTTATAAAAATGATGATCTGCCGCAATATCTGGCTTCAGCCGACGTATTTGCCCGGCCGTCATTATCCGAAGGGCAGGGTATAGCTTTTCTTGAAGCCATGGCCGCGGGCGTGCCGGTTATCGCCACGCCGGTCGGCGGGATTGTTGATTTTTTGCTTGACGCTTCGGCTGGCTCAGGACAAGCTACCGGTTGGTTTTGTGAAGTGAAAAATCCTCAAAGTATCGCGGAAAAGATAGAATATATTTTAGATGATAATAATAAAAATAAAGTTCGGGAAGTTATTGAGAACGCTAAAAAAATGGTAGAGAAAGAATATGATTGGGAGATAATTGCTTCTAAAATGAAAAATATATTTTTTAATAAAGTTATTTGTCATTGCGAGCGTAAGCGAAGCAATCTCACGAATGTATAGTTTATATAAAAATAGTTGTCTAAAAATAAAATTTTATTATGCGTAAGATTGCTTCGTCGCCCCGAGAGTACTCGCGGCTTCTCGCAATGACAGCGCCTACATTATTATGCAAAAATTATCCATTGTCATCCCGGTTTTTAACGAAAAAAACACTATCAGAGAAGTGTTAAATCGGATCGAGGCGGTTCGGCTGCCTTTAGATAAAGAAATTATTTTAGTTGATGATTATTCAACCGACGGCACGCGCGATACGCTTAAAAGTTTATCCATAGATAAATATAAAATTATTTATCATGAAAAAAATCAGGGCAAGGGCGCGGCGGTGCGCACCGGCTTTAAAGAAGCGAGCGGCGAAATTATTATAATTCAGGATGCTGATCTGGAATATGATCCCAAAGAATACGAGAAATTAATTAACCCGATTTTGGAAGGCAAGGCCGACGCGGTTTACGGTTCGCGCTTAATCGGCTCCGAAGCTCATCGGGTTTTATATTTTTGGCATTATTTAGGTAATCGCTGTTTAACGTTTTTATCTAACATGTTCAGCAATTTGAATTTAAGCGATATGGAAACCGGCTATAAGGTTTTTTCCCGCGAAGCGCTTAATAAAATTTTACCGCGTTTAATTTCCGATCGCTTCGGCATTGAGCCGGAGATTACCATGCTCGTTAGCAGAAATAAATTGCGAATTTATGAAGTCGGCATAACTTATTCCGGCCGGACCTATACGGAAGGTAAAAAAATCGGCTGGCGCGACGGGTTCGCGGCTATTTGGCATATAATCAGGTTTGGCATAAGGAGATAATATTGTAATTATAAATTATGGTTAATTTATTGTTAAAACACAAGCAAATAGTAAAATATCTGATTGCCGGCGGGACGTCCGCTTTGGTTGATTTAAGCGTGTTATATATACTAACCGATATTTGCGGCATTTGGTATTTATTTTCCGCCTGTTTGGCCTTTATCGTCGCTTTTTTCGTTAGTTTTTTCTTGCAAAAGTTTTGGACCTTTAGGGACGGGGATAAAGAAAAAATGTATAAGCAGATGGGAGTTTATTTGGCCGTGGCTTTGACTAATTTCGTGATTAACACCACCTTGATGTATATTTTAGTTGATGGCTTTAAAGTTTGGTATATGCTGGCGCAGTTTATCGTAAGCGGAACGATTGCCTGCGAGAGTTACGTGGTTTCCAGATTTTTTATTTTTAATAAAAAATTAGCCGAAAAATCGGCTAATTTAAAAGTTTTAATTGCCACCGGCATTTATCCTCCGGATATTGGCGGGCCGGCGACCATGCTAAAAGCTTTGGCCGAAGCTTTAAAAAAAAGTTTTGACATAAAAATAATCACTTACGCGGACACGGATAATTCATCGGACGAGATAATAAGAGTAAAAAAATCCGGAAAGTTTTTAAAATATCCGGTTTATTTTTGCAGGATGTTGAAATTAGCGGAGCGGGCGGATATTTTATATGTCACCGAAACCTATAGCGTGGGTTATTTCGCTTATTTGATAAAGAAGCTAACCGGTAAAAAATATATTATCCGTTTTGCCGGCGATAGCGCTTGGGAGGTAGCCACTGCTGCCGGCCGGGTTAATGATTATATAACTGATTTTCAAAATATTAAGTATGATAAGCGGATAGAAAAATTAAAGGTGCGCCGAAAAAAAATATTGGTTAACGCCGATAAGGTTATCGCGGTCAGTAATTTTATGGCTAAAGTGGCGAAAATGATCGGCGTTGATGAGAAAAAAATAGCCGTGATTTATAACGCCGTGGATTTTTTTCCGGCTCCGCCCGAGCGCGAAGCTCCGTTAAATCCGACTCTGGTTTATGCCGGAAGATTAGTTCCATGGAAAGGCGTCGCTATGCTGATTAAGGCGGTTGGCGAATTAAAAAAGAATCGGCCAAACATAATTTTTGAAATACTGGGCGACGGGCCGAAGGAAGCCGGCCTTAAAGAGTTAGCTGATAATTTAGGGTTAGCGGGTAACGTAATCTTTCGCGGCCGGGTAAGCGAGGAAGAGAGCCATAAATTTTTTGCCAGCTCCACGATTTTTGTTTTAAATACGAATTACGAAGGACTGCCGCATTCTGTTTTAAACGCCATGCGCGCCGGGTTGCCTGTAATTACCACGCCGATTGACGGCAATCTGGAAGTCGTTAAAGACGGAATCAACGGGCTATTGGCGCCGTATGATAAATTAGAGGATTGGCTGGCCGCGATAAATAAATTATTGGACGATCAAAGCCTAAGGGAAAATTTTTCCAAAAAAGGCATGGAAACCGCCGCCAGATTTAAATGGAGCGAAGTAGTAGAAAAAACTTCGGCTTTAATCAGCAACCTAGGCAAATAATCACCATGAAAATATTATCTTTAAGTTTGGACAATTCAATTTTTAATAAAGCTTCGGCTTTGGCGGCCAGGACGGTTGAATATGGCAATTTAGTTGAAAAATATACGGTTATTGCGCCGAGCCAAAAAAATGAAGAGATTGAATTATCGGGAAAAGCAACGGTTTACGGTTCTGGCGGCGGCGATAAATTTACGCAATTAATTAAAATTTATAATTTAGCTAAAAAATTATTGCGCGAAGAAAAATATAATATTATAACCGCGCAGGACCAATATTATCTGGCATTAATCGGCCTATATTTGGGAAAAAAATTTAATCTGGGGCTGGAAATTCAGGCGCATGGCTTCGAAAAATATTATGGCTTAAGAAAATTAATCGCTAAATATGTTTTACCGCGAGCTAATGCCGTGAGATGCGTTAGTCAAAGATTAAAAGAGCAATTAATTAATGAATTTAAGGCTAAAGAGGAAAAAATTACCGTAGTGCCGATATATTCCGAACTCGTAGCGCATAATTCTAATCGGATAATTCGCGAAGATAAAAAGTTTGTTTTTTTTACCGCTAATCGTTTGGTGCCGGTAAAAAATATTAGTTTGCAGATTGAAGCCATGGCCGAGGTGGTGAAAAAATATTCCGACGCGGAGCTATGGATTGCCGGCGACGGTCCGGAGCGGATAAAATTGGAAAAATTGAGCGGCGGGTTACGCGATATGAATTATGTGAAATTTTTTGGCTGGCAGGAGAATTTAAGTAATTATTATAATCAGGCGGACGCATTTTTACTGACTTCAAACGCCGAGGGCTGGGGGTTAGCCGTGGTAGAAGCCGCGAGTTTTGGCTTGCCGATTATTATGACCGATGTGGGCTGCGCCGGCGAGGTGATTAAGAATGGCGAAAGCGGATTAATAATTCCGGCTGGCGGCAAAGAAAAATTAGTTGAAGCCATGTTAACAATAATTGAAGACGGGAATTTAAGAAAAAAATTAGGCGAGAACGCCAAGTCGGCGGCTGGCAGGTTGCCGGGGAAAGAGCAAACGCTGGAATTATATAAAAAATCTTGGGAGATAGCAGTAGAAAATAGAATGTCCGCCCAAGGCGGATCTGCCATGGGCGGAAAATTATTAATTTTAACCCAAAAAGTAGATATAAATGACGATGTGCTGGGTTTTTTCCATCGCTGGATTATTGAATTTGCTAAAAATTGCCAGCAAGTTATTGTCATTTGTTTATATAAAGGCGAGTCTGATCTGCCGAATAATGTGAAAGTTTTAAGTTTAGGCAAGGAAAATGGAGAATCAAAAATAAAATATTTGGTCAATTTTTACAAATATATTTGGCGGGAACGAAAAAATTATGATACGGTTTTCGCGCACATGAATTATGAGTATGTAATTTTGGGTGGAATTTTTTGGCGCTTAATAGGAAAAAAAATCGGTTTATGGTATGCGCATGGCCGGGTTTCTTTAGGCTTAAAAATCGCGGAAAAATTAACTAACAAAATTTTTACGGCTTCGGAAGAAAGCTGCCGGGTAAATTCTAAAAAAATAGAAATTATCGGCCATGGTATAGACACGGAGAAATTTAATTTGGCGCGAGCGGCAAGCGCCGGTTTATTTAGAATAATTAGCGTTGGCAGAATCTCGCCGATAAAAAAATATGAGACCTTGATCGCGGCGGCTAAGATATTAAAAGATAAAAATTTTGTTTTCTCAATTAAAATCGCCGGAGCGCCGATTTTTGAAAAAGACAAAAATTATTTAGATAAGCTTAAAGAGCTTTTAATTAATCAGGGCTTGTCTAAGACGGTGGAGTTTATTGGGGCTATACCCCATGGAAAAATAGAAGAATTTTACCGAGAGGGTGATTTATTCATTAATCTTAGCCGTACCGGCAGTATTGATAAAGCAATTTTAGAAGCCATGGCCGGCGGGTTAAAAATTTTAACCGCGAATGAAGCTTTTAAAAATATTTTGCCGGATCAATCTTTTACCGAGGAAGACCCGAAAAAAATCGCGGAAAAAATAATTTTTCTAAGTACGCTTGAGTCTGATGAAAAATTAAGGAATTATGTTGTTGAAAATCACAATTTAAAAAATTTATTTAAAAAAATTATAGAAAAGCTATGTTAAAGCTGCTAAAAGAAATTTTAAGAGGCAAATCTTTTTCCAGAACGTTGACCAATATTGAACTTGGTAATTTTGAAATAGACGGCGAAGTTTTAGACGTTGGCGGCCAAAGGCAGGAAAGCCACTACAGGTTTATAAAAGACAAAGGAGCGGTTATAAAAACCGTCAATATTAACAATGATTTTAAGCCAGATTTTATTGCCAATATTGAAATGGATAAATTGCCGGTTAGCGATAATTCGCAAAAGGTGATTTTATGCTTTAACGTTTTGGAGCATATTTTTAGCGATGAAAATTTATTGTTTGAAGTTAATCGGGCGTTAAAGGCTGGCGGGGTGTTTTTAGGCAGTGTGCCGTTTTTAGTTAATGTGCACCCGGACCCTAACGACTTCAGGAGAATAACCGGGCAGTTTTTGCAAAAAAATTTAAAAGAAAAGGGATTCAAGAATATTAAAATAATACCGATAGGCTTGGGCCCGTACGCGGCGGCTTATTCGCAGATAGAATTTACTTTACCCGTTTTTTTAAGGCCGATATTCTTATTGCCGGCTATTGGCCTGGATTACTTAATAAATAAAATAAAACCGAAAGCTAACTTGGCCGAGAAGTTTGCGTTAGCTTATGTATTTTACGCGGAAAAATAAATTATGTGCGCGATCAACGGCTTTAATTTTAACAGCCAGGAATTAATTTTAAAGATGAATAAAATTACTTCCCATCGAGGCCCCGAAGGAACGGGTATTTTTTGCGCTGGCGGCGTTTCTTTGGGCCATAATCGTTTAAGCATTATTGATTTAGATGTTCGCTCCGCTCAACCGATGAAAAGCGGCGACAATAATTTAGTTATAGTTTTTAACGGTGAAATATATAACTATAAAAGTTTAAAAGCGGAATTAAAAGGATATGCTTTTAAAACGGAAAGCGATACGGAAGTTATTTTGGCCGCTTATAAAAAATGGGGGAGCGATTGCGTAAAAAAATTAAACGGCATTTTTGCTTTGGCTATTTTAGACATAAAAAATCAGGAAATATTTTTAGCCAGAGACCATGTCGGCATAAAACCTTTATATTATTTTAATCTGGATAAAAAGTTCATATTTTCTTCCGAGATAAAGGGCATTTTAGAGCATAATCTTCCCAGAGTTTTAAATCAGGAAGCCTTTAATCATTATTTTAGGCTTCTTTATGTGCCGGAACCGTTAACCATGTTTAAAAATATTTATAAATTACCGCCGGCCAGCTACGCTATTTATAAAAATGGCGAGCTGAAAATAACAAAATATTGGCAGCCGGAAATAAATAAATATTCGGATAAAACCAAGAAAGAAATCGCCGAAGAATTAAGAGAAAAAGTTTTAAATTCCGTTACCGCCCAATTAATATCCGATCGGCCGCTTGGGATTTATCTTTCCGGCGGCATAGATTCCAACGTTGTTTTGGATTGCGTTTCGAAAGTAAGAAATAATATAGATACTTTTTCGGTCGGTTTTGAATTGGAGGAAGTTGAGCAGAAAGGAAAATTTAATAAAGATTTCGAATTGGCCGGGCTGACGGCGAAAAATTATAAAACGAATCATCACGAGGTTTTATTGTCGGCGGAAGAAGTTCCCGAGCTTTTAGAAGAAGCGGTTTGGCAAATGGATGAGCCGATATCCAATCCAACGGCGCTGGCCATGCTTAAATTGGCGAAATTCGCCAAAGAAAAGGCGTGCGTGGTTTTAGGCGGCGACGGAGGGGATGAATTGTTTGGCGGCTATGAAAGGTATCGGCTTAGTTTTATCGCCGATATTTACCAAAAATTGCCGTTATTTTTAAGAAATAGGCTGAATTTTTCAGAAAAATTTAAAAAATTAAATACTCTTCCCGGCCTAGACAGATTCGCCTTGTTTATGTTTCAAAAAGATAAAATTTTAGAAAGAATTATCAATAAAAAGTTTTTGTCTTTGGAAATAACGCGGGATTTTTTTTCTAAAAAATATTTTAGTGATAATTTTGGCGATTCTACCGAGCGGTTAATGAATACCGACAGATCGTCTTGGCTGGTGGATTTTTCTTTAATGCTTTCGGATAAAATGTCCATGAGAGCGGCTTTAGAAGCCAGAGTGCCGTTATTAGACAGGGAGTTAGTCGAATTTTCTTTATCTATCCCGCTAAAATATAAAGTAAATTTATTCAACACAAAAATTATTTTAAAAGAAGCTTTTAAGGGCATAATCCCAAATTTTTTATTTAATCAACCGAAAAGAGGCTGGTTTTCTCCGGGAGCCAAATGGCTGAGAAGGCCGGAAATGCAAAAAATGGCAGAAAGCATTTTATCTCCGGAATATTATAAAGAGACGGCCGCCCTGTTTAATTGGGAAGAAATCAACGATATTGCCATAAACCATAAAAACGGCAAAAAATATAATCTAAACGTAATTTGGGCAATTTTGACTTTTCAAATTTGGGCTAAAAAGTATGATATAAAAATATGATTTCCGAAAAAAAGAAAGTTTTAATAATTACGCCCAGGTTTCCTTTTTTTGAAAAAGGCGCTTGCGAGCAGGACCGGGTGGCCGGCATAAAAATATTTTTGGAAAAAGGTTTTGAAGTCGTGGTTATTTGCAAAGCGCTGGAAAACGAAATAGCCTTAGCCACGGAGTTTGAAAAAAAATTCGGAATAAAAATAATCCCGGTAACTTATAAATTTTCTAAAAATATAAAAAGATTTTTAAATCCTCTGTACTGGGACGGCGCGGCTTACGAATATTTCGACAAGGAAATACAAAAGATTGTCGAGCAAGAATTAGATTATTTTAAGCCGGATTTTGTTTATTTTGATTATACTTTTTTATGGCCGCTGTATAATTTAGTTAAGAAAAAAAGATTGCCGATAGCGACCAGATCTATAAATTTTGAGCCCCTGCATTTTTTAGAAGAAGACGGTTATAGCGTTAAAAGCCTGCTGATGTTTTTGCCGAAATTGTTGAGCGAATTTATTTCTTTGCGCCGGTCCGATATATTTTTTTCCATTTCCCCGAAAGAGCAGAAAATATACGGGCGTTTAGGCAAAAAGGTTATAAATTTACCGCTTAGGAGTTTGTCAAAATTTTTAGATTGGAGGTATAATTTAGCGGAGGCTAGAAGCAGGTTGAATGTGTTTTTCGCCGGATCAACCTACAACGTCAAGCATAACAAAAGGGCGCTTGAATTGATTTTAAGGAAAATCGCTCCGGCGGCAGAGCGGGAATATCCCGATAGATTTTTTTTTCATATAATCGGCAGCAAATTTCCGGATGATTTAAAAAAATATTTAGATGGTAAAAATATTAAATATCACGGATTTGTGCCGAATGAAGAGCTTGATGATTTTTATAATAATATGGATATTGCCTTGATTCCTTCTCTGGCCGGGGCCGGCATGCAGCAAAAAGTCTTTGAGCCGCTGGCCAGGGGAATACCGACTATAACTTCCGCGAGAGGCCTTGCCGGGTATCAATTCGAGGACGGCGAGCAGGTTCTTTTGGCAAAAAATGATGATTATTTGTCAGAGTTAATAAAGTTGCGAGATATAGGCCTTAGGGGCAGGCTTTCAAAAAAGTCTAAAGAACTTAGCCGAAAAATATTTTCCAAAGAAGTTTTTAATAAGTTGGCCGATTTTTAATTTTTAAATAAATATAGAATCATGAAAATTTTAATTACCGGAGGCGCCGGCTTTCAGGGGCGCTATTTAGCAGAATATCTTTTAGCCGAGGGCCATGAGGTCGCGGTTTTAAATACTTGGTCAGAGAAAACCGAAAAGAACAGCCTGGGCTTAAAAGATAAAGTTAAATTTATCTGGGGCGATGTGGCCGAAAATGAAATAGTAGAAAAGTCGGTTAGCGGGCAAGATTTGGTTTTTCATCTGGCCGGCAGAATTAATATTGACGAGTCCATTAAGTATCCGCTGAAGCATATCACGGCTAACATTATCGGAACTTATAACGTGCTTGAGGCTGTCAAGAAAAATAATAACCGCTTGATCTATACCTCTTCTTGCGAGGCCTATGGCGGCAGCGATGAGCTAATAAATGAGAAACATGAATTAAAGCCCCAGAGCCCTTATTCCGCCACTAAAGCGGCAGCCGATCGATTATGTTATGCTTACTATAAGACTTATGGCATAAAGGCAGTTATTGTCAGGCCATTTAATGTCTTCGGAGAAAGGCAGAAAGAGACGGCCGGCGGAGCGGTTATTCCGATTTTTGTGGCTAAAGCTTTAAGGGGAGAACCGTTGATTATATTCGGCACGGGCGAACAGAAGCGCGATTATATGCATATTAGCGATTTGATTAATGCTTACGGCCTGATTCTAAAGCATCCGGAGATTAGCGGCGAGGTTATAAATTTCGGCACCGGCATTGCTACCAGCATCAAATGCATCGCCGAATATATTGCCGGAAAATTAGGCGTAGTTATAAATTATGGCGATTCGCGACCAGGTGAAGTTAAGGGCATTATTTGCGATTATGCTAAAGCGAAAAAATTATTAAATTGGGAGCCCAAGACAACCATCTGGGAAGGGATTGATAAATATATCGCCTGGAGAAAAAATCTAAAACGTTAAACTAATTTTTAAATTGAATTCATGAAAGAGCTTTCAATTATTATTCCGGTTTACAATGAAGAATTAATTTTGGAAAAAGAAATCGATAAAATAATTTTAGCAACGGCCACCGCTTTGCCGGGGGCGGATTGCGAGATATTGATTGTCGAAAACGGCAGCGTTGACCGGACTAAAGAGATTGTTTTTAAATTAGCGGAAAAATATTCAATAGTAAAAGCGATTAATCTTCCTCAAGCCGGTTACGGCCTGGCTTTAAGGGCCGGCTTGCTTAAAGGCGAGGGTAAAAATTTAGCTGTTTTTAATATTGATTTTTGGGATTTGGAATTTGTTAATCGGGCGCTCGAATTAATTTCCGATTACGATTTGGTTTTAGGTTCAAAAAATATGCCGGGCGCGCGCGACCAGCGTAATCTTTTGCGGCGATCCGTTACCAAAGCATTTAATATTTTTTTGAATTTATTTTTCGGTTTTAAGGGAACGGATACTCATGGCATTAAATTAGTATCCAGGGAGAAAATTATTCCCATCGTTAGCCAATGTAAAACCGATCGAGCGATATTTGACACGGAATTGGTATTGCGATCGGAGCGGGCCGGCTTAAAAGTGGTTGAAATTCCCGTAAGTTGCGTTGAAAAAAGAAAAACCAGATTTAATATCGTCAAAAGTACTATTCAAACGATTAAAGATTTAATGATTCTTTTTTTCGTTTTGCGAAAAAATAATAAAGATAATTTTAAATAAAATTATGATAGGCGATGTTTCTAACAAGAGGTTATTTATATTGTTGGCTGTTTTTGTTTCGATTATTTTTCTAGCCGTTGTTTTTTGGGGTTTTCCGGACAGCCCTTCTCCATGGTTTGATCAAGGGATAAATCTTAGCATAGTCAAAACATTCGCCCGGGACGGCGTTTACAGTCTTGGCGTTGGTCCAAATGATTTTATTGGACAACGAAGCCTGGTTTTCAGCACCAATTATCCATTATTTTCGTTTATTATTCTTTCTTTTAAATTATTCGGCGTCGGTTTGTGGCAGGCGCAGATAGTGATGGTTTTATTTATGGCTGTTTTTTTATGGCTGGCCTATTTATTAAGCAATGTTTTTTTAAAAAATAAAATATTATCTTTACTGGCCGTCGCCTTGGTAATTACCTTTTTACCTTTTTACGGCAACGGTTTAAGCGGGGGGTTAGGCGAAGTTCCGGGGCTAGTTTATTTTATTAGCGGGTTGCTATTGAGCCGAAAAGACAAGCCGTGGCTGATATTTTTATCAGGCGTATTTTTCGGTTTAGGCGCCGCCACTAAAGTGTTTAATACGCTGTTATTGCCTTGTTTATTGGCCGGAGAATTATGGTATGCCTGGCAGGCTAAGAAATATTTATGGAAAAGGTGGTTTTTAATCTTTGGCGGATTTGCGTTGCCTTTATTAATTTGGTTATTTCTGCTTTTCCCCCCGGGGACAATCATGGAAAATTTTAGAGCGACCTATTCGTATTATAAAAATCCTTATTCTCTTAATGATAGTTTTCAGATATTTCGCAATGCTTTGAAGTTTTTAACCGAAACCACGCCAATTCACTTTTTGATTTTAATTATCGCTTTTGTCGGCGGCTTATTATTAAAAAAGAAAAATCCGGAATTAAAACGCATGGAAATAATAATCGCCGCCTATGTTTTATTTAATATTTTTTGGTTTGTGCGTTCGCCCGGCTGGTATAGATATTTTTTCCCGGCGCATTTAATTGTTTTGGCCTTATTCCCCGGCGCGTTAGCGGGGTGGTTTGGCGACAAAATTCGCCAAAGCATTATTATCGGGGCGTTAACGTTATTATTGTTTACGCAGGCCGCGTATTTAATTAAGGAGAGAAACTCCGGGTTGTATTATAATCCGGGGCCGAGAATGTTCGCTGAATTTGTAAATAATAATGTTTCTAAGGAGAAAGATATTTTAGTGATCAATAATCCGGCAGTGGCTTTTTTACTTGAAAGCGATCGAGTCTGGCAGCGCCTGGCGATTAATCCTTATTTTATCGGTGGCCGCGATTGGTTTAGCGAGAGCCAATATCCTGATTTTATTGTTTTAAATAATGACAGCCCGATTCTTTTGCATAACCAAGAAGAAAATTTAAATAAAAAATATAAGAAAATTTATCAGGTTGACAGGGCTAGGTTATGGCAGAAATTATAATGTTAATTTAATTGAAAAATGAACAAAGAAAAATGGCTGCTTTTTTGGCGGCAAAATAGAATTTTAATTTTAATTTTACTCGGGTCTTTTCTTTTAAGCCTGGCCTATTCTTTTTATTTTAAAATCACGCCGGCGGTTGACGCGCGGGCTTATGACGAGATTGCCGTTAATCTCTTAGCCGGCAACGGCTATCGGGAGAATTTGCAGACCGATTTGGCCCATGATTTTGCCATTGGCAGAGTGGGGCCGCTTTATGAATATTTTTTGGCCGGAATTTATAAAGTTTTTGGCCATAACTACGGCGCGGTTTGGTTTTTTCAGGCCTTACTTCATGCTTTAAGCGTTTATTTTTTGTATTTGGCCGCTTTATTAATCTTATCGGCCAATGAAAAAAAGAAATTCATGGCTTTATGGGCGGCCGGATTGTTTGGCTTTTACCCGGATTTAATTGAAATTTCCGCCATGTTAATGACCGAAACGCTTTACTTATTTTTTATTTGTTTGTTTTTATATCTTTTTTTCCGCTTTTTTAATAAGCCGAAGAGCTGGCCGTTAGTTGCTTTATTGGGCCTAGTCTCCGGCTTAGCGGTTTTAGCGCGGCCGCCGGTTTTATTTTTATTGCCGGTAATTTATTTTTTATTTTTTAGAAAAAAATTATTTTGGCAGGCCGTTGTTTTTTCCATTGTTTTATTTTTGGTTTTTACGCCCTGGACGGTTAGAAATTATTTAACTTACAAAGAATTTATGCCTTTCGGCGCGGCCGGAGACCTTAATTTTTGGATAGGTAATTATCACGGCGGCAACGGAGAGCAGGGGGTTAGCGCCGAACAGGCGGAATTTTTATCCGCTTGCGAAGCCAAAGAAATTAACGGTGAATCCATGAAGCAATTTAAAAATTTTTTGGTTAATTATCCGGCGGAATTTATTAAATTAACTTTTTTAAGAATAAATAAATATTTTAGCGTAATCAGACCGATGGGCTTTTGGTTTTATCAGACCGGCTGGGGGCAGTTTTTATTTTTAATTTCTTCGGCCTTGGCTTCCGCCTGTTTGTTTATCTTCGGCCTGGGCGGAGCGATTAAGGCTTTTATGGCGCGCGAAGAGAAACTTTATTATTTATTGGCTTTGGCGGTTATAACTCCGTTGATAATTTTTATTACGGTAGTGGAAACCAGATATCGATTTCAAATTTATCCCTTGCTGGCCGTATTCGCCGGATATTTTATTATTTCATTGAAATATGAACCCGGGCGCTTAATCAATAAAATATTATGGCTGTCGGCCGCTTTAATCTTGGCTAACGGGTTAATTGATTTATTGTTGAGCTTGGCGAGGCTGAAAGAACGATTAAACTTATTTTTTTAAAAAATATGAAGTTATATTATTTGGCAAATTTAAGAATACCGACCGAAAGGGCGCATGGCATCCAGATAGCGAAAATGTGCGAAGCTTTTTCGTTAAATAATTTAGAGGTGGAGCTGATTGCGCCGGTTAAGCCCAATGAAATTAAAGAAGATCCTTATGAGTATTATAATGTAAAAAAAGTTTTTAAAATAACCAGATTGTTTTGCTTGGACGCCCTAAGGTTTTTTAAAAATAAAATCGGTTTTTTTATCCAAACGATTTCTTTTTTAATTTCCGCCAGAATATTTTTGGCTTTTAAGCAAAAAGGAATTTTATATACGCGGGAAATATGGGCGGGTTTATTTTTTAAGGATTACATAATCGAAATTCATTCTTTGCCTAAAAAAATAAATTGGCCGGCTTTAAGAGGTTTGCGCCGGGCCGGCCGATTATTGGTTTTAACCGATTTTTTGAAAAAGGAAATAGCCGCCATGGGCGTTAATCAGGCTAAAATATCCGTTTCTCCGGACGGAGTTGATTTAACGAATTTTGACATTAATCTTAGCCAAGACGAGGCTAGAAAAATGATCGGCCTGCCGCTTGATAAAAAAATTATTTTGTATAGCGGCAGCTTTTATTTATACGATTGGAAAGGAGTTGACGTTTTGATTGACACCGTGAAATATTTATCCGATAATGAATTAATTGTTCTTTTGGGCGGTAAAGCCGAAGAAATCAGCCGAATTAAGTCGGTTGGCCTGAATAATCGAGTGCTGTTGCTTGAGCGCCAGCCTTATAAAAATATTCCCATTTATTTGAAGGCGGCCGATATCTTGGTTTTACCGAATAAAACAGGTGATAGCATGTCGGAAAAATATACTTCGCCCTTAAAGCTTTTTGAGTATATGGCCGCGAAGAAGCCGATAATCGCTTCCGATTTGCCGAGCATTAAAGAAGTGCTGAATGAAAAAAATTGTCTTTTTTTCAAACCGAATAGCGCCGAGGATCTGGCCGCGAAGATTAGGTTGCTGCTGGAGCAACGAGCCGTGTCTGATAAAATTGCCGAACAGGCGCATGCCGATGCCAGGAATTATTCCTGGGATAAGAGAGTGAAAAATATAATTAAATTTATCGGATGAAATAAACCGCTATTAATATTTATAATGCATATTTATTATGAATTTTGTTAAAATAAAAAAAATCAGCGCAAAATATTTTATTTATCTGATTTGCCTGTTTTCGCTGGTGGCGCTTATTTTTATTGCCATGAGAAACCCGGCGACGGAAAATGGCGATTCGTTTTTTGTTAAATTGCGGAATAAAGTGATAAATAATGAAGCTGTGATTTATATGCTTCATTCGTATCATTCTCTCAGAAAATTGCCGGATATTTTATTTTTTCCTTATTTTTTTAGGGAGTCGAATATTCCGGCATATAATCTTTATGTCTCGGCTAAAGATATAAGAGCGCTAAATGACAGTTTGCCCGATGATCCGATAAGCGGGTATTTAACCGACGAAAATAGAATCTGGGTAAAAGGCGTTTTTATCGCGGGGGATTACGAGGAAGAGGTTAAGGTAAAATATCGGGGGACCAATGCTAACCATTGGAATAGTTTGCAAAAATCATGGCGCATTAAATTTCCTAAAGAACATTTATTCCGAGGCATGGAAACTATGGATTTAGTCGTGCCTTACGACCGCGATTATTTTATTGAGCCGTTAAATCTTTATCGGGGCAAAAAATTGGGCCTGACAACTTTAGATATGTCTTTTTCCCGGCTGAAATTAAACGGCCAGGACAGCGGAGTTTATTTGACTTATGAACGCTTAGAGCAAGGCTGGCTGGAGAGCCGGAGAATGCCCGTAAACGCCGGTATTTTTATGGGTGATGACGCCATGAAGGCGGTAATGGATCCGGAAACTCAAGTGGCTATTAAAACTAATTTATATCAAGGGACGTTCTATTTGAACAAACTTAGCGCGGGCGCCGATGACGATAGCGTCGCCGCGTTAAAAAGCATTATTGAAGAAACCGATGATGAAACCTTTAAAAAAGTTATCGGCAATGTGCTGGATTTAAAGAAATTTTACGCCTGGAATATTGTTAATATTTTGGCCGGCAGCGGCCATCGCGCCGATTATTTTTATGACGGCAATATCTTGACGATATTTAATTCGGTTACCGGCAGATTTGAATTCAGCCCCTGGGACGTAGAAATAACTTCTACGGCGATACTGCCGGGCGGAGAATATGATGATAAATCTTTTAAATTATCGCGGAGGATTTTTAGCATTCCGGAATTTCGCCAAGAGCGCAACGCCATGCTGGCGGCATATTTGAAGGATGGCATACAGCTGAAAGATGATTTAGCTTTCTATAATAATCTGTTTGAGCAAACCAAAGGAGATTTTTATAGCGATAGCGCCAAATTATATAATAATTTTCAATTTTTAGGGCAAGTTAATTTATACAGGAATTTGGCGATTGATAATTTTAGCCGAGCGGCCAAAGTATTAAGTTATAACTCCGACTATTATTCGGATAAAACCGCGGCGGCAAAAGTTAAAATGCCGGCTAACCTTAAGCCGGCAGGCTCTTTTAGCCGCATTTTAGAAACCGGTTATACAATCGGCCAATTTATAGCGGCTAACCCTTCATTCATCAAGCGCGGTGAAAAAACTATCGCTTTGCCGCCAGGCGTCCATATTTTTAAAAAAGATGTTATTGTCCCTTCCGGCCTGGAGCTAGTGATTGATTCCGGAGCGGTTATTAATCTTGGCGCGGGCGTATCGTTTATTTCTTACAGCCCGGTTACAGCCAAAGGCGTTAACGGAGGAAAAATTAAAATAGCGAGGTTAAATGCTTTAGAGCCATGGGGCGCTTTTGCCGTAATTAATACCGCGGAGAAAAAAAGCCTGATTGATAACGTTGAATTTGACGGCGGCAACGTAGCGGCCGGAACTACCGTTAATGGCATTAATATCTCCGGCATGGCGGCTTTTCATAACGCGGACGTGGATATTAGCAACTCATCCTTTAAAAATTCCGGCGGCGATGACGGTTTAAACGTAAAATACGGGAAAGCGGCTATTGTTAACTCCGTTTTTTCCAATAATTTTTCAGACGGCATTGACATGGATTTCGGGCCGAAAGAAACGGTCGTTAAAAATAATAAGTTTTACGATAATGGTTATGGCGAAGGCGGGGGAGACGGGATCGACATCAGCTGGAGCGATTTTAAAATAGAAAATAATTATATTAAGGGTTGCTCGGATAAGGGAATAAGCGTCGGGGAGAGTTCAAAACCGACCATAAAGAATAATACTATTGAACAATCCGACATCGGCATAGCGGTTAAAGATTCGGCGATCGCGGAAATTATCGGCAATACCATAAGCCAGGTTCGCATCGGCATCGATGCTTATCAAAAGAAGCAGTATTTCGGCGGCGGTATCGCCAATTTGTCCGGCAATATAATTAAAGAAGCGAAAACCGATTACAGTAAAGATAATTTATCGGAGATAAATATTTTACCATGAACACTAATATCCGTTTTGAATTTAAATATGTAATTGATAAACAGCAGGCCCGCCAAATAGAAGCCTATATTGATAAGATAGGATTGGAAAAAGACGGACCGGGCCATGGGCAATATACGGTCTGTAGCTTATATTTCGATACGCCGGATTTAAAAGATTATTACGAGAAGCAAGCCGGGCTAAAGCGCAGGCGGAAACTAAGAGCCAGAATATATAATGCCGATTTTAATCATGAGTCGCTGAAAATATGGCTTGAGGCCAAGGAAAAGCATGATATGTTTGTGCATAAAATAAGGCAGACTGTCTCGCATGACGATTGGCTTAAATTTTCCAATAATGGGACGCGTTTTGATATGAACCGGTTGCCGAGAAAAGAAGAAGATTTAAACTATTTTTCATACCATTTTTTAAGCGGAAATTATAAGCCTCAGGTGGTCGTTTCATATAAAAGAAAGGCTTACGTGGGTAATTTTTTCGCCCCTTTCCGCCTGACTTTGGATAGCGATATTAAAGCTTGCAAATGGAGGGATTTTAGGTATAATAGGAATATGGTTTCGGTAAAAAATAATAGTGTAATTTTAGAGGTAAAATTTTTTACCGCTATGCCTTGGTGGTTTCAAGATATGGTCGATAGGTTTGGCCTTAAACGACAGGCATTTTCCAAATACATGAACGCGGTTGACGCGATAAGCAAATTTAATAAAATAGCCAGATAAAAAATTAAAAAACAACTATGACAAATTTTTTTAATCTCACTCCGACCGAGATCAGCTCTTCGATCATCGTATTGAATATCGTGGTTTCTTTATTATTGCAGCTTATAATAATTTTTGTGTATAAAAAAACCCATCACGGGCTTTCTTATTCATCTTCTTTGATTTTTACCATGGTGATGATCGGCGTTTTAGGCACGGTAATAATGATGGTGGTGCAAAATAATTTAATCGGCGCCTTTACTTTATTGGGGGCGTTTTCGCTGATTCGTTTTCGTACCATTTTAAAAGAAACCAGAGATATCGCTTTTGTTTTTTTCGCCCTAGTTATCGGCATAGCCGTCGGCACCAGCAATTATTCCATCGCTTTTATTTCCACGATTTTATTGTCAATAATCATTATATCGTTTAATTATTTCAATATCGGGAAGATTAATAGCGGCCGCGGCCTTATTTTAACCTTCAATGTCAAAGATAATTTGGATATTAATTCTGTCAAATCTATTTTGTTAAAGTACACAAAAATTTTTGAATTACTGCAAGTCAGGACCAGCGGAGTCGGCATCGATAATTATGTTTTTTCTTTTGAACTTAAAAGTAAATTAGAGTCGGCCGATGTTCTCCGCGAATTAAAAAATAATCCTTCCATTTTTGATATCGAAATTATCACCGGCGAGCATAGCGTGGAATATTAGCCTTTAGCCGTTTTCGCCGCCTCAACTTAATTTTTTGCCAAGTATATATTTATGGGCGATTCTGAAAAAAAATCGATTTCAGTTTTTTTTCCATGCTACAACGATAGAGGAACTATCGCCAGCCTGGTTTTAGACGTTAAAGCGGTTTTGGAAAGAATCACCGATGATTATGAAATCATCGTGGTTGACGACGGTTCGACCGATGGCAGCCGCGATTTGCTTTTAAAATTACAGCATGACGAGCCGCAATTAAAGCTGATTTTTCATGAAAAGAATATTGGCTATGGCGGAGCGCTTCGTAGCGGCTTTAAAACCGCCGATAAAGAACTGATTTTTTATACTGACGGCGACGGGCAATATGACGTCAAAGAACTGCCGTTGCTTTTAGAGAAGTTAACTGACGATATCGACGTGGTCAACGGCTATAAAATCAAACGTTCCGACCCCCTGCATCGCGTTATTGTTGGTTGGTTTTATCAGCATGCCATAAAAATCGCTTTTAGCCTGCCCATAAGCGACCCAGATTGCGATTTTCGCCTGATTCGCCGTAAAGTTTTTGACGCAGTTAAGTTGGAGAGCAATACCGGAACGATTACCGTTGAGCTGGTTAAGAAAATACAGTGCGCCGGCTTTAAGTTCGCCGAAGTGGGCGTGCATCATTATTTCAGGGTGTATGGCAAATCTCAATTTTTTAATTTCAGCCGAGTTTTTAAAACCTTATGGAAACTGAAATCTTTATGGGTGGAATTGATTTTGTTTAATAAAAAGTAAATCCAGTATGCTGAAAAAAATTATTAATCGATTATCGGTTAATCCGAAAATTTTTATCCGGCTGCGCCGTCTTCTGGAAAATAATTTTACCGCGCAGAAAAATGTGATTAAAAAATATTTAACCGTTAGAGATTCTGAAAAAATTTTAGATATCGGCTGCGGCACCGGAGAATTTTCCGTTTTTTTTAAACCGGAAAATTATACCGGAATCGATATTGAACCCGCTTATATCAATTATGCCAAAAAAAATTATCAGGGTAAATTTTTATTGGGAGACGCGACCAGGCTGCCTTTTTCCGAGAATAGTTTTGACCGGGCGGTTATACTCGGCGTATTGCATCATTTAAATGATAGCTTGTGCCATAAAATATTTATAGAGATGAAGCGGGCGCTTAATTCTGGCGCGCGGATATTGATTATGGAAGACGTTAGCGGCGCCGGCGACGGCTGGCTGACAAAAAAATTGCATAGTTTCGATAAAGGCGGCTATATTAGAACGGCCGAAGAGTATCAGATTTTGCTTCAAACGCATTTTAAGATAATAAATAATTTTAAAATTCAAAGCGGCCTTTGCCCTTATCAAGTTTTTTTATTACAGAAAAAAGATGAATAATTTTAACGATTTGTATAAAAATAAAAAAGTTTTAATTACCGGCGGCCTGGGTTTTATCGGTTCAAATTTAGCCCGCCGTTTGGTTAATTTGGGAGCTAAGGTTACAATAATAGATTCGCTTATTTGGGCTTATGGCGGGAATATTTTTAACATCGAAGACATTAAAGACAAGATTAAAATTAATATTGGCGATATCAGGGATCGATACAGCATAAATCATTTAGTTAAGGAGCAAGATTTTCTTTTTAATATGGCCGGACAGGTTTCTCATATCGACAGCATGAACGACCCTTTTACCGATTTGGAAATAAACGTGACCAGCCAAGTGTCTATTTTGGAATCCTGCCGCTTGAATAATCCAGAGATTAAAATTATTTATCCATCGTCACGCCAAATTTATGGCAAGCCCCGGTATTTGCCGGTTGATGAAAAGCACCCGGTTTGTCCGACCGATGTTAATGGCATTAATATTAACGCCGGAGAGTGGTATCATATTTTATACAATAACGTTTATGGCATAAGAGCGACTTCGGTGCGCATGACCAATGTTTACGGGCCCCGCCAATTAATAAAACATAATCGGCAGGGTTTTATCGGTTGGTTCGTCCGCCAAGTGGTGGAAGGAAATAAAATTCAGATTTACGGCGATGGCGGGCAAAAACGCGATTTAAATTATATTGACGATGTTTGCGAGGCGCTGCTTTTGGCCGGCGCGGACGAAAAAGCCGACGGGCAAATTTACAATTTAGGCAGCGCGGAAATAGTCAGCCTTAAAGATTTGGCGGCTTTGCTCATAGAAATCACCGGCCGGGGCAATTTTGAATTAATTCCTTGGCCGGAAGAAAAGAAAAAAATTGATATTGGCGATTATTACGGCGATTTCTCAAAAATAAAAAAAGAACTGGCATGGGAACCGAGAACGCCGTTAAAAGATGGCCTAAAGGCGACGGTTGATTATTATAAAAAATATTTAGATAAATATATTAATTGATAATAAAATGATTTTGTTCGGAGATCTGAAAAAACAATATTTTGCGATTAAGAATGAAATCGACGCCGCCGCTAAGAAAGTTTTTTATAGCGGCTGGTTTATTCTAGGTAAAGAAGCGGATAATTTTGAAAAAGAATTTGCCAAATATTGCGGCGTAAAATATTGCGTTGGCGTAGCTAACGGATTGGAAGCCTTGCAGATTTCTTTAATGGCGCTGGGAGTAAAATCCGGCGATGAAGTTATTACTACCCCTTTAACCGCCATGGCCACCGCTTTAGCCATTATTAAAGTCGGCGCTAAGCCGATTTTTGTTGATATAGATCCCCGGAGTTTTAATATTGATGCCGGTAAAATAGAGCAGGCGATTACTAAAAAAACCAAAGCGATTTTACCGGTTCATCTTTATGGGCAAATGGCCGATATGGGGACAATAATGAATATTGCAAAAAAGCATAATTTATTGGTTATAGAAGATTGTGCCCAGGCTCACGGCGCGGAGCATCAAGGCAAGAAAGCGGGCTCGTTCGGCGATTGCGGAGCTTTTAGTTTTTATCCTTCAAAAAATTTAGGCGCTTTTGGCGACGCCGGCTGCGTTATTACCGATAATGCAAAATTGGCAGAGAAAATCAGAGCTTTAAGAGATTATGGCCAGTCCGGGAGATATAATCATATTTATTTTGGCTTAAACAGCAGATTGGATGAGCTGCAAGCGACTATTTTAAGGGTAAAATTAAAATATCTGGACGTCTGGAATAAAAGAAGAAGGCAATTGGCTAAAATTTATAGTCAGAGTTTAGCCGGGGTTAAAATAGTTGCGCCGGTCGAGCTAAAAGGTTGTTTTCATATTTATCATCTTTATGTAATTAGAGTTGGGAAGAGAAATGAACTTATTAAATATTTACTTAAGTATGGAGTCCAGACAGGCGTTCATTATCCAAAGCTGGTTTATCGGCAAAAAGCCTATAAAGGCTTTAGCAAAAAAATAAGCCATTGCGAGGTGGCGGAAAAATATTGCCGAGAAATTATTTCTTTGCCGTTATATCCCGAGCTTGCGGCCGCGCAAGTTAAGCGTATTTGCCGGTTAATAAAAAATTTTTAGATATGGAAACTGAAATATACGCGAAAATGTATGCTAATGAGAATAAATTTTGGTGGCATTTGGGCATGAGGAAAATTATTATTGTTCTTTTAGATAAATATTTATTTAAGAAAAAAGATATAAAAATATTGGATGTCGGCTGCGGCACCGGAGGGATGTTTTCAGCGTTAAGCCGCTACGGGCAAATATGGGGCATAGATAAATCGGCAGAAGCTATAAGTTATGCTAAAGCCAGAAATATTGCCATGGAAATTAAACAGGGCGATGCGGATAAACTGCCTTGGGCCGATAATACGTTTGCTTTAGCGGGATGTTTTGATGTTTTATACCATCAATGGATAAAAAATGACGCGGCTGTTTTAAAAGAAATATACAGAGTTTTAGCTCCCGGCGGGGCGCTTATCATCAGAGAAGCATCTTATGATTGGCTCCGGAGCCAGCACGATCAATTGGTTTGGACTAATCATCGTTTTACTAAAAAAGAATTAGTGAATAAATTACGGCAAACCGGCTTTAACGTCGAAAAGAGCTCTTATGTTAATTTTTTTCTTTTTCCCTTAGCTCTGATAAAAAGATTATTGGAAAAAATAGCGCCGGAAAAAAATCCGCTAAAACATACTTTTTCTTATAATTTTTTGGTTAATGGCGTTTTAGCGGCATTTTTATATATTGAGGCCGGAATAATTAAATATTTAAATTTTCCTTTTGGCCTGTCGATAATTTGTGTAGCTAAAAAATAATTATTTTATGTCCAAGTTATTAATTTTGATTAAAAATCATAGACTGGCTATATCCTTCGCAATCTTAACGGGCGTAATTTATTTAGCTCCTCATATTTTTTTTATAGCCTCAATGGGAGAAAAATATCAAGGCATTCCAATGATGCAAACCGCCAATGAGAATTTTTATTTAGCTCGCATGCAAGAGATATTGGACGGCCATCCGGCTCTCGGCTCTTTTGTTTATTATGAATATAAGGGCCAATGGCCGTTATCGCCGCCGACCGGGGAATTTTTTTACGCCCTGCCGGCGCTGCTTTTTAACGTATCGCCGGCCAATATTGTAATAATCAGCCGGTTTGTTTTATTGGCGATTCTTTTTTTATTGGTTTACGCTTTAATTAGCGGGCTTACCGTCAGCTCGTTTTCTTTCGCCAATAAGTTTAACGCCATAGCCGGTGCTTTATGGGTGACGCTGGGCTATGATTTGATTGATTTTCGCAGCCTCTGGAATTTTTTGGCGGGCAAGCAAGATATTCTAGCCGGCGGGTTTTTAGTTTGGTCGCGGCCGGTTAACCCGATTTTAGGCGCGATTTTTTTATTTTCTTTTTTATTATTGCTTTTGGCTTTATGGCAAAAAACCAAATACCGCAAAACCGGCATTATTTTTGCCGGTTTATTTTTAGCGTTGATGATGGCCAGTTATTTTTTTAGCTGGGGCATGGCTTTGTCGGTCTGGGGTGTTTTAATAGTAATCGCTTTGGCTAAAAAAGAATTGCCGGTAATTAAATCATTTTTTTGGGTGCTCTTAACGGCTCTGTTTTTTGCTTCGCCTTATTGGTATATGTCGTGGCAAGCCGGCCGAAGCCCCTGGTACGCTGATTCGGTTTTGCGAAGCGGACTTTTTTATACCCATTATCCTTTGCTTAATAAGTTAATGTTGCTGGTTTTAGTGTTTTATTTGGTTTTAACCGTCTGGTCATTTTTTATTAAAAATCGGCCGTTTAATTTTTCACTAAGTTATTTAAGAAAATTTTTTGATAGTTTCGAAGTTTGGCATTGGTTTTGCTTGTCTTTTATTTTAGGCGCGCTCTGGGCTTATAGCCAGCAGGTTATTACCGGCGTTACTATTTGGCCTTATCATTTTGTCCAATATTCTATTCCGTTGGCGATAATCGCGGTCATGGTTTTATTATTTAATATTATTAAAGCCAAAGCGGTTTATTTTTGGAGCGCTGCGGCCGGCTTAATAGTTATTTCTTCTTTAGCCTATGGGATTTATGTGCAGGCCAGCGTTTATGAAAAATCATTTTCCTATTATGCCGATATTCAATCTTATGCTAAAATTTTTAATTGGTTAAATCAACAACCTAAAGATTGCGTGGTTTTAGTTAAGCCGGGCGCGGAAGAGGCTGCTGAGATTGATAAATTAATTCACGCCCTTACTCATTGTAATAATTTTATTAGCAATGAAGGCAGTTTTTCATTATTGCCGCAGGACCGTTTAATCTTTAATTATTTGGTATTTTTGCGCCTGAATAATGTTAAGCCGGAAAATATTGAAAGTTATCTGGCTGAAAATAAGAGTGAAGCGAGATCTCGTCTTTTTTCCAATTGGCAAGGGCTGTATGGTGTAAAAGACTTTCCTGATTTTTCCGACCCATTGCTGGAAGAAAGAATAAAAAAATTCCCGCAAGATTATCGGGAATTTTATACCAAGGATTTTCGCCAAGTTTTAAGTAAATATCGATTGGATTATATTTTGTCTGTCGGGCCGCTAACGAAAAATAGCCTAGTTGAATTGCCGGGGCTAAAAGAGGTTTGGAATTCGGGCAATATTTTTATTTATAAATTTTAATTTAAGACGACGCCTCGGAGGTATAAATTTAAAATTTTCTTTTAAAATAATATTTAAAATAATTTATATGAAAAAAGCTTTAATTACCGGTATAACCGGGCAGGACGGCGCTTATTTAGCTGAATTTTTGCTGGCTAAAGGCTATGAAGTTTTCGGCTTAGTTAGGCGAACGGTCAACAGAAATTTTGATAATCTTGAATATCTGGGTATAGCTAATAGAGTCAATTGCCTTGACGGAGATTTAACGGATGAAGCTTCGCTAATTAATGCGGTTAAAAGAATCTATCCGGATGAAATTTATAATTTAGCCGCGCAATCATTCGTTGGCACTTCCTGGGATCAGCCGACGGTAACTTGCGAAATAAATGCCATGGGGGTTTTAAAACTGCTAAATGCCGTAAAAACATGCTGTCCGACCGCGAAGTTTTATCAAGCTTCAACCAGCGAAATGTTCGGCAACGTGAATAAAGAAGGCATTCAAGACGAAGAAACGCCCTTCCATCCAAGAAGCCCTTATGCCATCTCGAAACTTTTTTCCTATTGGATGACTGTAAATTTCCGTGAAAGCAATAATATGTTTTGTTCTAACGGTATTCTTTTCAACCATGAATCGCCCATCAGGGGCAAAGAATTCGTTTCGCGCAAAATTACCGAAGGCGTGGCTCGCATTAAATTAGGCTTAGCCAAAGAAATACGCCTGGGCAATCTTGACAGTAAGCGCGATTGGGGCTTCGCCGGAGATTATGTCGAAGCCATGTGGCTGATGCTACAGCAGGATAAGGCGGACGATTTTATAATTTCCACCGGTGAAACGCACAGCATTAAAGATTTTTTGGATTTAGCTTTTGGCCATGTCGGCATTAAGGGTTGGCAACCGTACGTAAAAATTGATTCTTTATATAAACGTCCGGCCGAATTATTTACTTTGCAGGGTAAAAACGATAAAGCTAAAAAAGTATTAGGCTGGAAACCCAGAGTGTCTTTTAAGCAGCTGGTGGAAATGATGGTCGACGCGGATTTAAAAAGATTAAGTGAATAAATATGCCGGATATTATATTAATAATCGCTCGTAGATGAAAAATTAAATTTAATCGGCAATTAATAATTTTTCATAGAAATCCAGCCATTGATTTTTTAGCTCGTCTGATTTTAAGCGCTTTAGAGTAATTTGCCCGCCGGCAATTAATTTTTTTACCAGCGCTCGATCTTGCGCCAGCCGGCAAATCGCCGAGGCCAATTTTTGCGGGTTTTCCGGTGGAACCAACAGGCCGTTATAATTATCAATTACTGTTTCCGTTAATGCCTCTACCGCTGAAGCAATCAGCGGTTTTTTGCTTTCAAAAGCTTCTATAGCGGCTAAACCAAACCCTTCATAACGGGAGGGGGCTATAATGATTGAACTTAAGTCGTATATTTTTTTTAAGGTTTGATTGTCGACTTGACCGAAAAAAATAAGTCTGTCTTCAATGCCTAAATTTTTAACCATTTGCGAAAAAAAATCAGGCGGTCGACTGGCTGACGAGGTAATTAAAACAAAATAGGGTATGATAGCTTTGTCTACTAAAGCGATGGTTTTAAGGTAGATGTCCCAGCCTTTACGCAATTTAAGTTGGCCGATAAAAAAGCCCAGAGGAGAATCGCCGTTTTTTTCAATTTTTTTAAGCGCTCGTTGGTTATTTTGGCTAAGTTCTTTACCGGCTCTTTTTATTTCCCATCTGGCATCATCAAAAATATATGGCAAATAGATATAATTTTTTAAGCCCAACTCTTTAGCTATAGGAAGGTTGTGTTTTGAAACAAAAACTATTTTATCGGCGTGGGTTAATGCCCAATGGAATAAATAATTTTTAATATTAGCGGGCGGCGAAGCGGTTTTTTTTATGAATGAGTAGCTAAAAATTTGCCTTAAGTTAAAAATCAGGCCGTTAGGCTTTAAAGGTTTGCCTAAAGGATTATCCCGGTCAGTAACTAGATAATGGTCATGCAAAAGGCCATATTCGGTGAATATAAGCGTTTTGCCGGTAAGTTTTGCCATAATGGCTGTCAAAATTCCTAAGCGGTTATTACGTTGGTTATGGATATGAACGACGGTAGGCCGGTCAATAAGCAATATATTCAGCAGAAAGAATATTCCTTGCGCCAGATTTTTATAGCGATAGATTTTTATGCCATAAAGAGAATCTATGGATTTAGTTTCGTCATCGCGGCTTACCAGACCGATAACCCGCCAATTATTTTTAGCTAATAAGCGCGCCGTAATGAATTCAATATAATTAGCCATTCGCTCATTAAAACTGTAAGGAGCCGCAATTAAAATTTTTTTCTTATTTGCCATTATTTTTTTAGTAATAAATTAGCATATCCGGTTCGGTACCAGTCTAAATTTTCAATATTTTCCAATGGTAATATTTTTGTTTCGCCGTTAGCAAAAATTTGCAAAACGTTAAATCCGTAATTTTTAATTTTTTGCAAAAATTCAAGCGGGTTTATGTTGGCCGATTTTAAGGCTTTTGGCGAAAATTCCATAACCAGCAGCAAATTATCGGTTTCAGAAAATAGTTTTCTCATACCCATAAAAGCCAGCGGTTCTCCGCCTTCGATGTCAATTTTTATGGCGTCAATTTTCAAATTTTTTTGGTCGACATAATCATCAAGGCAGACGGCCGGCACGCTTATCTCGTCGGCGTTATCTGACGGAATAACGCTATGGCAACCGGTGCTGTTTTTTATTTTATAAAATTTATTAATGCCATTGTGGTTGGAGACGGCTTGCGGTACACGGATAACGTTTTTGTGGCGGGAGGTATTTTTTTGCAAAAGCATGAAATTATCAGGGTCAGCTTCAAAAGCATAGATACGGCCTTGCGGCCCCGCCAGCTCGGCAAAGAGGGAAGTGTAGTAGCCGATATGGGCGCCAATATCCACTACCGTCATGCCAGGCTTGATAATTTTTTTAAAGAGTGCCGTGGTATCTTTTTCGTACCAGCCTGTCAACATTTCCAGTTTCCAGTCCCAGGAAAATTTTTTCGGGAAATAAAATTGGCGCGCCCCGGCCCATAAATTTATAAATATATCAAGCATTTTATGCAAAATTTTATTCAAGATTTTTGATCGGAAAAATTGTTTATAAATTTTTTTTGTTTTTGGAAAAATTTCAATAGTTTGTCCCATAGTTTTAATTTATAGAATGAAGATTTAGTTTCTTGGCGATTAAATCCGCCAAAGGCCAAAGTTGCTCCTTTTTGGCTTCTACTTGGCTGGCGCCTTCCACATTCCAAATTTGTATCAAGTCAACATCAACGCTTTCGTGGTAGATTGCCGTTAAGAAGTTAATTAGCGCCGTTTCGTCATGTTTAAAATTTTCAAGTTGTTCCTTGACTAGATATGGCAATCTTTCAATAACGGCGCATCTTTTAACCATCGGTAGTTGGCTGTAAAAAGCATCGCTAAAAATAATTACCGGTTTTTTTAGTTGAATTGCCTCCCAACCGGCCGTACCGCTGATAGTAACAATTAATTTAGCGCGGCGTATCAGAGACAAACTATCAACCGTCGGCCTAATTAATTTAACATTAGGAATTTTTTTGAGCTCTTTATAAAAATAGCGCGTTCGGTTGCCTACCATAGCCGGATGTTCTTTAACATATAATTTGAAATCTAAGGGCAGGGAGCGGGCGATTTGTTTTATCAACCAGAGTTGATCTTTATAAAAAGGCGCTTTTAATAATGTAGCAATTTCCGGGTCAAGGTGAAGCGGAAAATAAGTAAAATTTTCTCCCAGGTTGGCTTCGTCGTAAAAATTTTCGAAGCCAATCAGCACTTGAGTTTTCTTTTTAAGATTATCCCAAATTTCCCAAAGAGGATTAATATTTGAATAATCATCTCTGTAAGGATCGGTAAGATAGCGAGTAATTGCTTTCGGCCACCAGCGAAGAGACCAAAAAAATTTTTTCGGCTTTAAAAAACCGAGTTGGCGCCGCCGATCTATCGGGCGGTTTTTTGGCAAATCCATCGAGCAATACGGTTCCGGTTTTTCACGAAATTTTTCTAAGAAAGTTTTCGCGGCGTTTTTATGTTCAGGCAGGGATATATCGCCGGCTTGAAGTTTATTAAACAGGTCGTTGACATAACTGAAATTTTCATAGTTTTCGCTGATGGTTTGTTTAATGTTTACGCGGGCGCTTTGAATATGGAGCGTTTTTATATTTCTTTTTTTGGCAATTTCACATAATAGTAAAGCGCTAATTGATCCGACAACGGAAAAGATGATGACGTCCGGTTTTTCTTCGTCAAAAAATTTAATAATGGCCTTGGCCGTAACTTGAAGAATTCTGGCCATTTCTTCGTGGGAGTAGGGAGGAGTATTGTAAGGGTAAGCCCTGATTAATTGATTGGAGCGAATAATCCGGTCAACTTCTATATAAGGCCAAAGGTTCGGCAGGCCGTAATCTTTTTCTAATTTTTTAATATATTCCCAGTCAACTTTTTCATCTTTATAACGATTATGGATGTCTTCGTCCAATAATAATTGGGTGAAGCGGGGAGATTTTTGGTTTTTGATAAAATTAAAACTCTCTCGCAAGTGGATATAGGCGCAGAATTTCCGGACGTCATATTTTTGGTTTAAACGAGTCGCTAACGCATAACCGATATAAGTAAAACGGCGTTGTAAAAAAAAGCAAATTTTCATAAGGCGGTAGCTTAATTAAAATTAATTATAATTAATATATATCATTAAAAATAGTTGAAGTCAAAGGTGATCAAGATGCCCGATGACACCTATTGACACCTTAAGGCATTTTAGCTAAAATATCAATATATGGTTCAAGAAATAAAATCCAATGCGGTTTATACCACCGGCGAAACGCGGGAGTTATTAAAGATAAGCAATAGCACGATTAAGCGCATGCTTAAAAAGAAATTAATTAAAGCCAATAAAGTCGGCGGGCAATACCGTATCTTAGGCAAAGAAATTTTGCGTTTAGTTTCTCCGGAAGTTGAAAAACAGGCGATTAAATCGTATTTAAAGCTGAAACAAAAAGTTGTGGATAAAATTAATAAATGGTAAAGTTTTTAGTATTATTTATGATTTTACCAAATAATAAATTAATAAATTTTTCAAAGATTTTTTATAAAGCTTATTGGGGCTATAAAAAGCAAATTGTAGCCCTGACGGCGTTGGGATTTTTAAGCAGTTTGCTTGAAGGTATCGGCATTAATGTTGCTATTCCTATTTTTTCTTTTCTCTCTGGCACCGGCGATAAAACCAATGATTTTATTTCCGAAATAATAAAAAAATCTTTTGATTTTTTTAATATTAATTACAGCTTGAAATACCTGTTTATTTTTGTTTGTTTATTGCTCGTATTCAGAGTTTTAGTCTTACTTTTGTCGAATTATATTAAAATTAAAATTACCGCCGTTTACGAAGAAAAAACCAGAGGGGAATTATTTAAGCTTACCGCCGAAGCCAACTGGCCTTATTTATTAAAACAAAAGTTAGGTCATCTCGAGACTATTTTAGTGACTAATGTTGCGCATGGCAGCTATTTATTGCGATATTTTAGCGATTGCTTAACTTTAGCCGCGAGTTTGTTGATTTTTCTTCTAGTGGCTATAAATATTTCTTGGGTTATTACTCTGGTTACGATAGCCTTGGGCGGGTTGATATTTTTTGCCTTTAAGCCGTTTTTATATAAAACCAGAACTTTATCTCGGGAAAACGAAAAAATTAATCGTCAGACGGCCCATCATATCAACGAAAATATTTTAGGCATGAAAACTATTAAAGTTATGTCGGCCGGAGATAAAATAGTTGATAAAGCCAAAGAATATTTTAAAAAATTAAGAGAATTAATTATTAAAACCAATTTTTTAAGCATCACTACCGATGCTTTAATCCAGCCGATCGGGTTAATTTTTGTTTTTATTATTTTTGCCATTTCTTATAAAACCAGCGCTTTTAACTTCGCCGCTTTAGCGGCCATAATTTATATAATCCAAAGGATATTCATTTACGGCCAGCAACTACAGGCAACTTTTTATGCCATGACTAATTCCGCTTCTTACGTTAATAAAATGCTTGAATATCGGGATGAAGTAATAAAAAATGAGGAAATTGATAGCGGCGTTGATAATTTTAAGTTCAATAATCATTTGGAATTTAAAAATATTAGCTTTTATTACGATAATGCCAAGCAAATTTTAAGCAATGTAAATTTTAATATTAAAAAAGGGGAAATGGTCGGTTTAATCGGTCCGTCCGGAGCTGGTAAAACCACTATTGTTGATATAATTTTACGTTTATTTAATCCGATTAAAGGCGAAGTTTTATTAGACGGAAAAAATATTGATAAAATTAAAATTAGTGAATGGCGAAAAAATATCGGTTATGTTTCTCAGGATATTTTTCTTAAGAATGACACCATCGCCAATAACATAAAATTTTATAATGATTCAATAACTGACGAGGAAATGGCGGAAGCGGCCAAAATGGCCAATATTCACGAATTCATTTTAAACTGCCCCAATAAATATGAAACAGTTATTGGCGAAAGAGGGCTTTTATTATCGGTCGGGCAAAGGCAAAGAATCGTTATCGCCAGAATTTTAGCCAGGCATCCTGAAATTTTAATTTTGGATGAAGCCACCAGCGCGCTTGATAATGAATCGGAAGTGCAAATTCAAAAGGTGATAGAAAATTTAAAAAATAAAATAACGGTTTTATTAATCGCCCATCGTTTATCAACCGTAATGAATTGCACTAAATTATTAGTACTGCAAAACGGAGAGATTGAAGAACAGGGTTCTCCGGAGGAGTTATTATCTGATGAAAAATCTTATTTCTATAAAGTAAGCAATATAAGAAAATAATTATATTTTTTAACACGGTTTTGATTAAAAAGTTAATTTTATGCCGATTAAAAAAGTTTTAGTTATTATACCGGCGCGCGGCGGCAGCAAGGGTATTCCCGGGAAAAATATTAAATTATTATGCGGCAAGCCGCTAATAGCTTATGTTATTACATCGGCGCTGCAGTCAACTTTAATAAGCCGGCTTATTGTCACTACTGACGATATAAAAATCGCTCGCGTGGCCAAACGATATGGCGCTGAAGTTCCATTTATGCGTCCGGCGCACTTAGCGCAAGACGCGACGCCGATGCCGCCGGTGATTCAACATGCGCTAAATTATTTAGAAAAAAATGAAGGGTACCGTCCGAATATCGTAGTTGTCTTACAACCCACTTCTCCATTGGTGCGGCCAAGTGATATTGATAATAGCATAAAGAAAATGTTAAAAGATAATGCTGATTCATGCGTAGGCGTTTGCGAAGCTTCGGAAATGCCGGAGCTAATGTATCGTATCGGCGGCGGCGGGAAAATATATCCTATTATTAAGCCCGCATTGAAAAAAGGCTGGCGTAGACAAGACATACAGCGCACGTTTTTTTTAAATGGCGCATTATATGTGAGCAAGAGAGATAATATAACTAAAGAGCATATTAGAAATAAAAATAATACAGTCGCTTGGGTTATGCCGGCGGAAAGATCGGTTGATATCGATGACGCGGCGGATTTTAAATTAGCTGAAAAATTAATAAAAAAATTAAAAGGATGAAAATAATTAAAGAGATTGCCATAAAAAATAAAATTATTGGCGAAGGCCGCCCTGTTTTTGTTATTGCCGAGGCGGGGGTAAACCACAACGGCCGGCTGGACTTAGCTTTAAAATTGGTAGACGCGGCCGTGGCGGCCGGAGCTGACGCGGTAAAATTTCAGACTTTCGTTGTTGATGAGGGTACGCCTAAGTTTTTGGATAAGGCAGAATATCAAAAATCAGAATTATTAAAAAATGAGTCAATGTATCAAATGTTAAAGAGGTTGGAGCTGGGTTTAGACGCGTTTATTGAGATTAAATTGTATTGCGATAAAAAAAATATTATTTTTTTATCAACTCCCTGTGATTTTAAAAGTTTGGAGATGCTAGATAAGATTGGCGTGCCGGCTTTTAAAATTGGTTCCGGAGATTTAACCTTTATTCCTTTAATTTCCAAGGTGGCTAAAAAAGGCAAGCCGGTGATTATTTCTACCGGCATGGCGAATTTGGAAGAGGTAAAAGAAGCAGTCAAAGCAATTGAAGCCGCGGGCAATAGAAAGATTGTTATTTTGCAATGTACCACTGATTATCCTACTGAATTTAAAGATGCCAATCTTAACGTTTTGAAATTTTTTCAAAAGATTTTTGATTATCCGATCGGTTTTTCAGACCACACGCCAGGGCTTGAAGCCTCAATCGCCGCAGTTGCCCTAGGAGCGAAGTTGGTTGAAAAGCATTTCACTTTGGATAAAAATCTGGTCGGACCAGACCACAGAGCCTCGATTGAGCCTTCAGAATTAAAAGCCTTGGTTGAGGGAATCCGTAAAGTTGAATCGGCCATGGGCGATTATAAAAAGAAGCCGACCAAGCAAGAATTATTAATCGCCAAGAAGGTAAGAAAAAGTATTGTAGCGGCTAAAAATTTAAAGAAGGGAGAGGCTATAAATCGTAATAGTATTAAGGTGATGAAGCCGGAAACCGGATTAAGGCCTAAGTATTTTGATAAAATTATCGGCAGAAAGCTGAATAAAGCTAAAAAAATTTACGAACCTATTTTGAGAGAGGATTTAATATGAATAAAATAAAAAAAATTGGGGTGGTAACCGGCGCGCGCTCGGATTATGGCTTATTGTATTGGGTGATGAAAGAAATTAAAGAAAATTCCGAGATGGAACTGATTCCGCTTGTAACCGGGTCGCATTTATCGAAGAAATTCGGTTATACAATGCAAGAAATTATTGATGACGGTTTTAAAAATTTAGTGGAAATAAAAATTTCCACGGATGATTTATCGCCTTATGGAATTGCTAAAGCGATGAGCCAGGGCGTTAGGGGTTTTGCCGAATATTTCAAAAGCAATCCTTTAGATTTTTTATTGGTTTTAGGAGATAGGTTCGAGATTCTCGCCGCGGCGCTGGCGGCCTTGCCGTATAATTTAGTAATTGGCCATCTAGGGGGCGGCGAGATATCGGCAGGCGCGATTGACGACAGTATCAGGCATTGCTTGACTAAATTAAGCCATTTTCATTTTCCGATCACTGCCGAATGTGCCGAACGAATCAAAAAAATGGGCGAGGAACCTTGGCGGATAAAAGTGGTAGGCTCTCCCCGGTTGGATTTTATCAATAAGGTCAGATTTAAAAGTAAAGAGGTGCTGGCTAAGGAATTTAAGATTAATTTTAGCGGCCGGGTTGCCTTGGTTATTTATCATCCAGTTACCTTGGAGTTTAAGGATGCTGAAAATCAAATTAATAATTTGCTAACGGCCATTGATAAATTAGGTATTGAGACAGTTTTAATTTATCCTTCTTTTGATACTCGTAGCGATGTCATTATTTCAAAAATTAAAAAATTTGCCAGGAGAAACCCTAAAGTTAAGCTGTTTAAAAATTTTGAAAGAGATGATTATCTAAGTATTTTAAATTCAGTTGATGTTTTTATTGGTAATTCCAGTAGCGGGCTAATAGAAGCGCCGTCATTCGGTTTACCGGTGGTTAACATTGGAAATCGGCAGAAAGGCAGGGACCAAATTAATAATGTTATTAATGTTGGTTATTCGTCGGACAGTATTGTCAAGGGCGCGGGCAAGGCGTTATCTGATAAGGAATTTATCAAGTCTTTAGAGTCTTTAACCAATCCTTTCGGCGATGGTTCGGCCTCTAAAAAAGTGGTAAAATTTTTATCTAAAATTGATTTGGATGACTCTAAAATTAATAGAAAAATTTTTAATCAGCGGAGTTAAAAAATAAATTAATAATTTATTCAATAATACATATGGCAAAAATCGCGTTTATCCAAGAAGAGATAAGGGAAAGATTCGGTGTGATGATATTATCGGCAGTTTTAAAAAATGGTGGCCATAAATGCGAAGTTTTTATTGAAAAAAATAATAAAAATTTTATAGAAGAAGTAAAAAATTACCAGCCGGACATAATTGCTTTTTCTACTATGACTCCGGGGATTAAGATCGCTCTTGACTTTGCTTCCAGATTAAGGAAAGTATCAGATGGTTATATTATAATGGGCGGGCCGCACCCTACTTTTTATCCGGAAGTGATTAATGAAGATTGTCTAGATATAATATGCAGAGGCGAGGGAGAGTATGCTCTTCTAGAGCTGGCTGACCGCCTGGACGGTAAAAGAGAATTCACCGATATAAAGAATCTTTGGGTAAAAAAAGACGGAAATATATATAAAAATGAATTACGAGAATTGGCGGATGTCGAGCAACTTCCCAGGTATGATTGGAGTCTTTACTATGAAAAATATCCGGAATTAAAAGCCGCTTTGACAAAAAAAATTTTTATCGTCCGCGGCTGCCCCTTTAATTGCACCTATTGCTTTAATCAGGCCATGCAAAAAATGAGCGAGGGCAAGGGTAAATATGTTCGTTTTATGAGCGTTGATAAAGCAATTTCCGAGATAAAATATTTAAAAGATCAGTATGGGATGAAGTGGCTGCAAATTAACGGAGATACGATAAATGTTTATCGGGATTGGTTTATGGAGTTTTTAGATCGATATAAAAAAGAAATTAACGTTCCCTTTTTGTGCAATGTCAGGATTGATTTAGTGGACGAAGAAATGGTTAAAAAGATGAAATGGGCCGGGTGCGATAGGGCTGATTATGGGATTGAGCATGGCGACGAAGAAATCAGAAGAAAGGTTTTAAACAGGTTTATGACCGATGAGCAAATTATTAATGGCGGCAGACTGTTTAACAAATATAAAATCAGGGTACATACCGCTAATATAATCGGCTTGCCCCACGAAACCATATCAACGGCATGGAAGACAATTGAAATAAATCGTAAAGTAAAGCCTGAGCGGGCGATGTGCTTTATTTTACAGCCTTATCCCGGAACAGAAATAAACAGATATTCCATTGAGGCCGGTTTTTTGGATCGTAATTATGGCTTTTCTAACTCCGGCACCGGATTTCAGATTGATTTTGATGGCAGCAAGGAGGCTATGCCTTTAAAGCTAAAGGATGAAAAAAAACTTATTAATATATTTTATTTTTTTGATTTGTTGGTCCAGATTCCCTGGCTAGAGAAATTGGTAAAATTATTAATTAATCTGCCGCCCAACAGATTTTTCAAGGCGGTTTATGTCTTCCCCGTAATCAGGCAGGATATAAAATATAGTAATTCATTAAGGAAAAAAATAGAGTCATTATTAAAACTAGTAAAAATTATTTTTTTTGGTAAGTAATTATTTATATAAAAAATGAAGATAGCAAATCACCAGCAAATTTTTTTAGCCGACTTGCCGACGCCGTTGGAGTGCCTGGATAATTTAAGCCGTCAATGCGGGGCTAAAATTTATGTTAAAAGAGAGGATTTGACCGGCCATGGTTTTGGTGGCAATAAAGAGAGGATGCTGGATTTTATTATGGCTGAAGCCTTAAAGAAAAAAGCCAAATCCGTTGTTACGGTCGGCTCGTTGCAATCTAACCATTGCCGGCTGGTGGCGGTTTTTTGTAATAAGTTTAATATAAAAGCGGAGCTGATTTTAATAAAAGATAAAGCGCTGAAGGATAAAACCAATTATTTATTTTGTAAGCTTTTGGGGGCGAATATCCACTTGGTTGAAAAAAATGATGTAAAAAATGCAATAAGTAAAATCATAAATCGCCTGCAAAGCAAAGGGGAAAGGCCGTATTTTATCGAAGGCGGCGGGCATAATGTTTTGGGCGCGCTCAGTTATGTTAACGCGTTAAAGGAATTAAAGGGCCAGACGGATAAATTAGGCATATCGCCGAAGCATTTGTTTTTACCGGTTGGCACGGGAACAACCTACGCCGGCTTATTATTAGGGAAAGAGATATTTAATTATGATATTGAAATTATCGGGATCAGTATAGCCAGAAAAAAAGAAAAATGCATTAATGAAATTGATTCACTTATTAATCAGACAAAAAAATATTTAAGGATTAATAAAGACGGCCTTGATAAAAAAATTATAATTAATGATAATTATATTGGAGAAGGTTATGGGATTTCTACGGCAAGATCCAAAAGAGCGATAAAACTATTAGCGGAGCAGGAGGGGTTGTTTATTGACCCGGTTTATAACGCTAAAGCGGTAGGCGGAATGTTAGATATAATTTTAAAAGAGAAATTAAAAGGGGCGATGATTTATTTAAACACGGGCGGACTCCCCATATGTTATAATAAATAAAAATATGCGCATATTAATTACTTCAGTCGGCCGAAGGGGGTATTTAGTTAAATACTTTAAAGAAGCGATTAAAGGCCAAGGCGAGATATTCGTCGCTGATTGCAGCGATTTAGCGCCCGCATTTTATCGCGCCGATAAATATTTTTTATTGCCACCTATTTCCAGCCGTAGCTATTTTCTGGAATTAACGAAAATATGCAAAGAGAATAAAATAAATGGCTTAGTCTCTCTTAATGATTTAGAGTTGCCGGTTATTTCAAAAAATAAAGATAAATTGAAAAAGTTAGGCGTGGAAGCGATAGTACCAAAATTAAAAACCGTCGAAATTTGCTACGATAAATATAAAACATATTTATTTTTCAAGCAAAATGATTTTCCGACGCCAAAGACGTTTATTAATTTAAGGGAATGTTTAGCGGCGATAAAAAGAAATGAAATAACCTTTCCGCTAATAATTAAGCAAAGAAAAGGCAGCGCCAGCGCCGGAATTGTTATTGTTAATTCGGCGAAAGAAGCTAAAAGCGAGTTTGCCAAAAGTAAAGATTTAATAATTCAAGAGTTAATTGGCGGTCAAGAGTATGGAGTGGATATTTTTTGCAATGCCAGCCATGAGCTTATATCTATTTTTATTAAGAAAAAAATTAAAATGCGGGCCGGTGAAACCGATAAAGCCGTTAGCGTTTATGACTCAAGGCTTATAGATATGATTAAAAAAGTAGTGAAAAAAATTGATTTTTACGGCCCGATTGATATTGATATATTTAAACACGGTAATCGGTACTCTATCATAGAAATAAATCCTCGCTTTGGCGGCGGTTACCCTTTGGCCCATGCCTTAAAAGCTGATTTCCCCGGGAAAATAGTTAAATTAATTAATCAAGAGAGAGTCAAGTCGGATTTTTTACGATATCCGAATAATATTTTTATGATGAAGCAAGACGAGATAATTATAAGAAGATAATTTATTAAGGCTAGATGCCATTATGAAATATCCAATCGCCAAACCTTATATTACGGCCAAAGATAAAAAAAGCGTTTTAGCGGTTTTAAATACCGATAATTTAAGCATTGGGCCAAAAGTTAGAGAATTTGAAAAAAAGTTCGCTAAAAAATCTGGCGTAAAATACGCTTGCGCCGTTAGTAGCGGCACGGCCGGTTTGCATTTGGTTTTGCTGGCGGCCGGTTTAGGCGCCGGCGACGAAGTTATCACCACGCCTTTTACCTTTGTAGCCTCGGCTAATGCTATTTTATACGTTGGCGCCAAGCCGGTATTCGTTGATATTGACCCCCTGACTTACAATATGGATCCTCTAAAAATAGAAAAGAAAATTACTAAAAAAACCAAGGCTATTTTAGTGGTCAATATTTTCGGCCAGCCCTGCGAGATGGATCCGATAATGCGATTAGCTAAAAAATATAGATTGCAGATTATTGAAGACTCTTGCGAATCAATCGCCGCGACTTATAAAGGCAAGCAGGCGGGAACTTTCGGAACTGCCGGAGTGTTCGCTTTTTATCCCAATAAGCAGATGACTACGGGCGAAGGCGGCATGATTATCACTAATAATAAAAAAATTTATGAAATTTGCGATAGTTTGAGAAATCAAGGCAGATCGGAAAATGATCAATGGCTAGACCATAAATATTTAGGGTATAATTATCGGTTGGATGAAATGAGCTGCGCTTTAGGCATAAGCCAGCTCGCCAAACTTGATTTTATGATTAGAAAGAGAAGGGAAATCGCCGGCTGGTATAATAAAATTTTAGCGCCTTATCATGATTTAATTCAGGCTCCGCTTACTGCCGCTAAAAATACGCATTCTTGGTTTGTCTATGTCATTAAAATAAAAAATAAAAAAATTAATCGCGATTTATTGATAAAAAAATTAAAAAATATCGGCATAGGCACGAAGCCTTATCTGCCGTCTATCCATTTGTTTGATTTTTATAAAAAACAGTTTGGCTATAAATCGGGCGATTTTCCGGTGAGCGAAGAAACGAGCGCGTTTAGCTTAGCTTTGCCGATTTATTTAGGTTTGACCGAAAAAGACTGCAAATATATAATTAATAAATTATTATATCAAATTTATGGGCGATCAATTCAAAAATAAGAGAATCTTGGTAACCGGCGGCACCGGTTCGATCGGCTCGGTAATCGTTAAAGAGCTGTTAAAATTAAAACCAAAGCAAATTCGCGTATTTAGCCGCGATGAAACCAAGCAATTTGAATTAATGCATGAAATCGGCCCGGGGTTATCGGTAAATTTTTTGATTGGCGACGTGCGCGATAAAGAGCGCTTAAATATGGCCATGGAGAATATCGATATTGTTTTTCACGCCGCCGCGCTAAAACATGTGGGCGCTTGCGAAAAAAATCCTTTTGAAGCGATTAAAACCAATGTGCAGGGAACGCAGAACGTGATTGATTGCGCTTATGCCAACGGGGTTGACAAAGTTATTATGATATCTACGGACAAAGCCACTGATCCGACTAACGTCATGGGCTGTACCAAGCTTTTGGCGGAAAAATTAATTTTAGCCAGCTTTCTTTACAAAGGAAATAAAAAAACTAAATTTTGCTGTGTTCGTTTCGGCAATGTCCTAGGCTCTCGCGGCTCGGTTGTCCCGTTATTTATTAACCAAATCAAGCGCGGCCAGCCGGTGACGATTACCGATCCGAAGATGACGAGATTTATTATGTCAATTCATCAAGCCGTTCAGTTGGTTTTTAAATCGGCGGCATTGATGCAAAATCGCGAAATTTTTGTGCTTAAAATGCCGGTGGTAACCATAAAAGATTTGGCGCAAGCGGTGATAGAAGCGGTTCGGGAAAAAAATAAGGCGAAACAAAATATTTCCATAAAAATTATCGGAAAAAATGGCGGTGAACGGATCCATGAGAAATTATTAACCGCCGAAGAATCGGTAGGCGCTTTAGAGCTGGAAGATATGTTTATTATTTTGCCGAATTTATTGGATTTAGGTTCAGGTTATGAATTTCCGAAAGATAGTTTTTATCCTAAAGGCAAGATGGCAAAAGTCGGTGATTATTCATCAAGGGATGTTAAAAAGATGCCGGTAAAAGCAATTAAAGAATTATTGCTTTTAAGCGGTAATCTAAAGTTTAATTTATAAGTTTTATTATTTTAATATGCGCATATTTCTAATTTGGCCGGGCAAAAATCAAGAGACTGTAAATTTAGTTTCCGGTTTAAAGCAAAGCGGCCATGAAATAGTTTATTGGACAAGCGCCAAAGAACATGAAGGTAAGTTTCCCGAGATAATTTTACATGACCATTTCGACGCCTGGAACGGCGTTCCTCCGAAAGAGTTGGCTGGAGTAGCGTTTGACCCTCCCGGCGAAGAGTTAATTAAAAAATTATCCGGCGTGGAATCAATTATCATGACCATGATGAATAAGCATTTTGAGGGCAGGTGCGTTGATGAGCGTAAAAATTATTACTATGATTTGCTGGGTTATTGGTACGGCGTATTGAATAAATATAAGCCGGAAGCGATTATTTTTTCCGCGCCGCCCCATCCGACTTTTAGCTATTTGATTTTTGAATTGGCGCGGCTGTTAAATATTAACACGCTGATGTTTGACTTGGCTCCGGTCGCCGGCAGAATGATTTGGTATAATGATTTTTGGCAGGGCAATCGAGCGCTTAAAGAAGAATTAATAAAAAACAAAAATAAAAATTTTTCTTTAGCGGATTTAAGCGAGGATTTGCGCGCTTATTTTAAGCTTCAAATTGACGAGACAAAAGACGCCACTCCTTATTATCTTAAACATGACAGAATAAAAAATAATTTAGTCAATAAAACTATCTTAAAGCAGAAAATATTATTTAAAAGTTTGAAAGATTTGACTTTTTTTAAAAAAATATTTTTATATCTTAAAAAGTTAATAATTGGCAATACGCAAAAAGAATATGCCCGCTTCTGCGATCCTCAACCTGATTTGTCAAAGAAATTTATTTATGTCCCCCTGCATTATCAGCCGGAATGCAATACCAGTCCGATGGGAGGAGCCTTCGTTAGCCAAATATTAATGATAAAAACTTTGTCAGCCGCTTTGCCGGAAGGCTGGCGGATATACGTTAAAGAGCATCCGGTTCAATGGATGGCTTTCGGTTTGAATTACACGGATAGCCGCTACCCCGATTATTATAAAGAGATCGCGCGGGTTAAGAATGTACATTTAATTCCGGTCGAAACTGATACATATTATTTGGTTAAACAAGCGCAAGCGGTTGCGACCGTTACCGGTACGGCCGGCTGGGAAGCGGTCTTACGGGGAAAGCCGGCTTTAATTTTCGGTTGCGCGTGGTATAATGATTGCCCGGGAGTTTGGCAAATTAACGACGTTCTAACTTGCCGCCAGGCGCTTGAAAAAATAAGCGGCGGCAGCTTGCCGGATCGCCAAACCACGATAAATTACCTTAAATGCTTTGAATCGTCCAGCGTAAGTAGCTTCGTAAACGATCCAACCGAAAGCCAGGTTACCGAGCAGGAAAGCACGCGCAATATCTTGGCCGTTATAGATAAAGAATTAAAAAGGTTTATTTAATAATAAATATAAATCATATTTTATGAGCAGTAATTTTTTAAAAAATAAAACAATTTTGGTCACCGGCGGCACCGGTTCGTTCGGCAAAAATTTTGTTAAATACTTATTAACGAACCCCGAAATAAAAAAAGTAATCGTTTTCAGCCGAGACGAACTTAAGCAATCAGTTATGCAGAAAGAAATTAAAGATGAAAGGTTGAGATTTTTTCTGGGCGATATTAGGGATTTGCCAAGATTACAGCGCGCTTTTCACGGAGTTGATTTGGTAGTTCACGCGGCCGCCTTAAAGCAGGTGCCAACCCTTGAATATAATCCTTTTGAGGCGGTTAAAACTAATATTTTAGGCAGTCAAAATGTTATCGATGCCGCTATTGACCAGCAAGTAGAAAAAGTTTTGCTAATTTCAACAGACAAGGCCGTTCAGCCGATAAATTTATACGGTTCGACTAAACTATGCGCCGAAAAATTATTCATCAGCGGCAACTCATATTCCCAGAATCAATCTAAATTTAGCGTAGTCAGGTATGGCAACGTAATCGGCAGCCGAGGCAGTATTGTGGAAACTTTAATAAATAATAAAAGCGGTAAAGCGCAAATTACGGATTTAAACATGACCAGGTTTTGGATAACCCTTGACCAATCTTTCGCTTTGGTTATTTATGCTTTGGAAAATATGCTGGGCGGGGAAATTTTTGTGCCGAAAATACCGAGCATGAAATTAGTCGATTTGTTTGACGCTTTGGCGCCGGCCGTGGAAAAAGAAATAATCGGCATCAGGCCCGGAGAAAAATTGCACGAACTATTATTAATTAAAGAAGAAGCGAAGCACGCGTTGGAGCTTGAAGATTATTTCGTGATAATTCCAGACCATTATGATATTTTTGCCAAAGATAAATTCAGCAAATATTTTGAAATTGGCGAAAAAACGCCGCCGGATTTTATTTTTTCCAGCGATACCAATAAAAAGTGGCTAACGAAAACCGATTTTTTGAATATAATAAAATTTTAATATATGATTCCTTACGGGCATCAATTAATAGATAAAAGAGATATTAAAGCTGTTGTTGAAGTATTAAAATCCGAGTGGCTTACGCAAGGCCCGAAAATTTTTGAATTTGAAAAATCGTTGGCCAAATTTTGCGGCGCTAAATACGCGGTGGCGGCGAATAACGGTACGGCGGCTTTGCATTTGGCTTATTTAGCCGCCGGTTTAAAATCCGGAGATGAAGCAATAACTACGCCGAATACTTTCGCGGCCACGTCAAATATGATGCTCGCCGCCGGCGCCAAGCCGGTTTTCTGCGACATTCGCCTTGATACTTATAATATAGATGAAAAAAAGATAGAAAAATTAATAACTAAAAAAACTAAAGCCATCGTACCGGTACATTTCGCCGGCCAGCCTTGCGCCTTGAATGAAATACATAAAGTCGCCAAAAAGCATAAATTATTAGTGATTGAAGACGCCTGCCATGCCCTAGGCGCTGAATATCGCGGCAAAAAAATTGGCGCTTGCGGTTACTGCGATATGGCGGTATTCAGTTTTCATCCGGTTAAGTCAATTACTACCGGCGAAGGCGGAGCGATTTTAACCAACAGCAAAAAATATTACGAAAAATTGGTATCATTTCGCAGCCACGGCATCCATAAAGATAAAACGGGCAAAAATATTATGACAGAATTGGGTTATAATTATAGAATAACCGATATTCAAGCCGTTTTAGGCATAAGCCAATTAGAGAAATTGGAAAAATTTATTAAGGCCAGGCGCCAGGTCGTCGGCTGGTATGAACAAGAATTAGGAAATATCAAAGAAATTATTTTGCCTAAAGAGTTAAAAGGAAATTTTAGTTCTTGGCATATTTATGTAATTAGAGTTAAGGAGAGCAGGGATAGGGACGGGCTTGCCGCTTGTTTGAAAAAAAACGGCGTTGGAGTTAATTTCCATTATCCGGCGGTTTATTCGCATCCTTATTATCAAAAAAACGGATTTAAAAATATTAAGCTGAAAAATGAAAAAGAATATTATAATTCCTGCATAACCTTGCCTTGCTATTCGCAGCTTAAAAAAAATGAAGTTGAATATATCGCGGGTGTTATTAAAAAATATTTTGTTAAATAATATGTCGGTAAAAATTGTTTTTAAAGAAGAAAATGAAGAAATATTTTGGGATTTTTGGCAGAAATATTTAGCGCGAATAAATGTAAGTTCGCGTTATTTAAGGATTACTTTAGAACAGAATATTAAATTTTCTCAAGCTAAATCTCTGCTTTATCGCGATAAAAGCTTCGTTTATGTGGTTAATAATGAACCTATGGCCTGCGTTTTTTTGCCGATTGAAAAAAGGGGGGACTATTTAATGATCAGTCATGATATTAACGACGGATATGTAGATGCCCCGTTATTTAAAAATAATCTTATAGAAAAACAAATATTTTCCCTAATTGATGAAATAGCCAGAGAAAATAATGTTGGCAAGATAATGTTTTCAATTGATCCGCTGGAAAATAGCCAAATTAATTATTTGCAAAAGTATAATTATTTTGACACCACAATATTAAATTATATTATTGATTTAACTTTTAATGATTTATTTTCGGCATGCAGAAGAAATCATAGGAGAAATATAAAATTTATTTTAAATAATAATGATTTTTCGGTATTTTTTATGGATAAAAATAATTCTTTATATGAAATACATGAAGAGTATAGAAAATTGCATCATAAATGTTCTGGCAGAGTAACTCGGCCAAAAGAAACATTTGATCAACAATTTAAAAAATTACAACAAGGTTTCGCCGTCTTGGTCGGGCTTAGATATAAAGATAAAAATATAGCTTTTCATTACTTCTCTTATTACAAAGAAAGAGCGATCGCTGATTCAGCTGCGGACGATCCCGACTATGATAAATTGCCTTTATATCATATATTAGTATATAAGGGCATGGAATATTTGAAAGAAAATGGTGTAAAATTTATTGATATGGGTCAGCCCTCGGCGCCTTCTTCTCAATTTGGTTATTATTTTAGCGATAAACAATTGAATATAAGTTTATTTAAAAGTGGATTTGGCGGATATTATGCAAATTGGTTTAAGGGGATAAAATATTTTTCTAAAGAATTGTTTAAGCAAGACGCGGAAGAATTTTTAAGCAAATATTCATATGGGCAATAATAAAATTTGCATTTTGGATTATGGCTCGGGCAATGTCGGCTCGGTTTACAATATTCTTTTGACTATTGTTCGGCCGGACGACAAAGTGTCAGTTTCAAATAAGCCGGAAGACATAACCTCCGCCACCCATATAATACTTCCAGGCGTCGGGGCTTTCGGCGCTTCGATAGAGAAGATAAGAAAAAAAATAGATTTAGAAGTTTTAGAAAATGAAGTGTTAAAAATAAAAAAACCGTTTTTGGGAATTTGCGTGGGTATGCAGATTTTAGCCGATATCGGTTACGAATTCGGTGAGCATAGGGGTTTAGGCTGGATAGAGGGAGAAGTCAGAAAATTAGAAGCCGGCGATTTGCCTCTGCCTCATATCGGTTGGAACAATATTGAAGTTGCTAATAATTTGCCTTTATTGAATGGGCTAAACAATAACCAAGATTTTTATTTTGTCCATAGCTATGCCTTTAAAGAGAAAAACACGGAAAATGTAGCGGCTAGAACGGAGTATGGCGAAAAATTTAATTCCGTTATTGCCAAAAATAATATTTTTGGAGTTCAATTTCATCCTGAAAAAAGTCAAAAAGCCGGCAAACTTCTGCTTAATAATTTTCTTAAATTGAAATAAATGAAGAAGAATCGTCTTATACCAGTATTATTATTAAGAAATGGCTGGTTAGTCCAAAGCAAAGGCTTTAATCGTTATCAGAATCTGGGAAATCCGGTGACTGCCGTTAAACGGCTTAGCGAATGGGCTTCTGATGAATTAATTTATTTGGATATTTCTAAGGATGATGCTTATGATATGCGAAGAGATGATTTGGGCCATTCAAACCGAAATTCATTTTTAGAAATAATTAAAGACGTGGCAAAAGTTACTTTTATGCCGATTACCGTCGGCGGCAAGATTAAAACCTTAAAAGATATTGAAATAAGGTTATCGATTGGCGCGGACAAAGTGTCGATAAATTCACAAGCTTTATTAAATAAAAATTTTATCGCCCAAGCCGCCGAAGAGTTTGGCTCCCAGTGCATTGTTATTTCAATTGATGTAAAAATTATTGGCGGCAAATACAGGGTTATGGCTGAAGGCGGCGGAAAAAATACCGATTATGACCCGGTCGAGTGGGCGAAGATTGTTGAAGCTTCGGGAGCGGGGGAAATTCTTTTAAATTCCATAGATCGAGATGGCGCGGGAAGCGGTTATGATATTGAGCTATTAAAGCAAGTATCCGAAACAGTGAAAATTCCGGTAATTGCTTGCGGCGGAGTAAGCGAATGGGCTCATTTTGCCGAGGCTTTAGAAAAAACCAAAGTAGACGCAGTGGCGGCAGCTAACATTTTTCAATATATAGATCAAAGCGTCTATTTGGCTAAAAAGTTTCTTTATGAAAAAGGTTATAATGTCAGGCCGCCAGATTTATTAAATATTCAGTAAAATATTATGAAGTATTGTAAAAAATGCGTTTATCCGGCGATTGCCGTCAATTTGGATTTAGATGAAGAGGGGGTATGCTCAAGTTGCCGGACTTTTGAAAAATTCAAAAATATTCCGCAAGATTTTTGGGAAAAAAGAAAAAACAAATTTAAAGAGATCATCGGCCAAGTTATAAAAAATAATAAATCTAATTATGACTGTATTATTCCGGTTAGCGGCGGAAAGGACAGCTATTATCAAACCCACCTGATCGTTGCCGAATATGGCTTAAAGCCGTTATTGGTGACTTATCATGGCAATAACTATTTGCCGGAAGGAGATTATAATCGAGACAGGATGCGCCAGGTGTTTAACGCCGATCATTTGGTTTTTGGCCCAAGCGTTGAAATTTTAAAAAAGCTGAATCGATTATGCTTTAAAAAAATGGGTGATATGAATTGGCATGCCCATTGCGGCATTATGACTTATCCGATACGGATGGCGGTGAAATTTAACATCCCCTTAATGATTTGGGGGGAAACTAATTGGGATATATGATTAGTCCTGGATATACTGAACTGGTAGGCATATGGAAAATTAACTAGTGATATTTTAATCCTACAGCGAATATGCTACTGTAAGTTTAAAATATTACCATTCAATTTTATGTCAGAAACCAGT